>Ga0315338_1000053_pt1 | contig 588879 bp, 521 predicted proteins | sample ASW8metaG_FD_204518 | JGI IMG/M metagenome (GOLD analysis project Ga0315338, IMG submission 204518) | Ammonia-oxidizing marine archaeal communities from Monterey Bay, California, United States - ASW #8 | ecosystem: Environmental > Aquatic > Marine > Coastal | place: USA: California | collected... | reverse complement strand
CGGCCGACATCGTCGCGGCGCAGCGCCGCGGCGCCGCCCACCGTCACTGCCTGGACCGCCTCGTCGATGGTCATGTGCATGTCCCGAACCGCGAGCGCGATGCAGAACGAGATGGACGTCGTATAGCTCGATCCGGGGTTGCAGTTCGACGCCATCGCGACGGTCGCGCCGGCATCGATCACCCGCCGCGCATCCGGATACGGCTGGCGAGTCGAGAAGTCGGTGGCGGGAAGAAAGGTCGCCACGGTGTCGCTGCCCGCGAGCGCCTCGATGTCGTCATCGGTGAGGTAGGTGCAGTGGTCGACGGATGCGCAGCCGCAGTCGACTGCCAGCTGCACGCCCGGACCGTGGCCGAGTTGGTTGCCATGAAGACGAAGGCCGAGTCCGGCTGCGTGCCCGGCTTCGAGAACCGCCCGGCACTGATCAGTATCGAACGCACCGACTTCGCAGAACGCATCGATCCAGCGAGCGTTCACGACAGAGGCATCGAGCATCTCGTTGCAGACGAGGTGGATGTAGTCGTCGCTCCGCCCCTCGAACTCTGCGGGCAGGAGGTGGGCACCCAGGAAGGTGGACTCGGCAGTATGAGTCCGGGCGATCTCCAGCGAACGGGCCTCGTCGGCGACATTCAAGCCGTAGCCGGACTTGATCTCGATGGTCGTGGTGCCGGCGCGGTGAGCTTCGTCGAGCCGCTGTTGTACGAGCCGGTCGAGTTCGTCGGTCGCCGTTCCTCTGGTGGCCGCGGTGGTCGTACGGATGCCGCCGCCGTCGTACGGCGTGCCGGCCATTCGGGCGGTGAACTCCTCGGACCGGTCGCCGGCGAACACCAGATGGGTGTGGGAATCGACGAAGCCGGGAAGCACACAGGCGCTGTCGGCGTCGATGCGATCATCGGCGAGGGCACCGGCCGGACCGACGTGTGCGACGACGTCGTCCACGATGACAACGGAGGCGTTCTCCACGATGCCGAGAGGTCCAGACCCGAGCGTTGGTTCATTCGTGATGAGTGACCCGATGTTGTCGATGACGAGCGATCGCCCGGGTGTCGGCTCAGCCATGGTCCATCAGCTCCTTGATCGACGCGTCGAGTTCGGCCGCGACGTCGAGCGTCGCATGTCGGCGATCAGCTACTACGCGGCGGCCGTCGACATGGACGTCGGTGACATCGCCGGCGTTGGCGGCGAAGACCGCCGCTTCCACTGCGGTCGCGGGGTCCGTGCCGGCCAGGCGGACCGAGTCGAGCGCGACTGTCACCAAGTCGGCCCGCCGGCCCACGGCGATCTCGCCGGCATCGTGCCAGCCGAGACTGCGATGACCGTTGGTGGTCGCCATCGCGAGAAGATCGGCGGCCGTGTGGATGCCCCGCTGTTCGGACCGGAGCCGCTCGTGGAGCTCGAGTGAGCGCGCCTCCTCGAGGATGTCGATCGTGGCGTGGGAGTCGGATCCCAGCGCCATCGGCACACCGGCGGCCGCGAACTCGCTGGTGGGACCGATGCCGTCGCCCAGGTCGCGCTCGGTGGTCGGACACATCGCCACGGTCGAGCCGCCGGCCGCGAGTGCAGCGACGTCGCCCGGTTCGAGGTGCGTTGCGTGCACGGCGGTGAAGTGGTCAGACAGGAGGCCTGCATCAGCGAGCAGCCCGGTCGGGGTCGAGCCGTAGTGGGCGACGCAAGTCTCGTTTTCGGCGACCTGTTCCGAGAGGTGGCCATGGACCGGCGCTTCGTTGGCCGAAGCCCATTCACCGACGCTGCGAATCTCCGGCGGAGCGACCGCCCGCACGGAGTGGATGGCGGCGCCGATCCGGTGGGTATCCGTCGACTCGAGCTGCTCGACCCTCGAAGCCCACGCCTCCACGCTTGCGTCTGCGAATCGTCGTTGTGGTCCCTCGGGCGCCGAGTAGCCGTCGGCGGCGAGGCCGCCGTGGAGGTAGATCGTGTCGAGCAGGGTGATGCGGATGCCGGCCTCGTCGGCCGCGTGGAGCAGGGCCCGGCCCATCTCGTTCGCATCGTCGTAGGGCGTGCCGTCGGGCTGGTGGTGGAGGTAGTGGAACTCGCCCACGCAGGTGATGCCGGCGCGCGTCATCTCACCGAACACGGCGCGGGCGAGCCGGTGATAGCTGTCAGGCTGCAGTCGATCGGCGGCCCGGTACATCAGGTCGCGCCAAGTCCAGAACGTGCCCCGTTCGGCCTGGGTTCGGGACCGCAACGCACGGTGAAAGGCATGGCTGTGGGCATTGGCCAGCCCCGGGATCGTGAAGCCGGCGAGGCGGGTCGCTGCGCCCGCGTCGGCATTGACCGCGACGCCGGAGAAGCGACCACCCGTGATCTCGATGAGCACTCCGGGCTGCACTCGGCCGTCGACCAGGGCGAGCTCACACCAGATGGCCGTCATGATCCGACGCGTGCGACGAAGGCCGTGATCCGCTCGACGAAGGCCGCCTGATGGTGCTCCTCGTACTCGGGCCAGGTGGCAAGCGTCGAAGGGTCGGCCACCTTGTCGACGAACAACACCCCGTCGAGGTGGTCACACTCGTGCTGCCAGGTTCCCGCCGTGAGCCCCCGCTTGATCTCGTCGTGCGGCGTTCCGTCGCGGTCGAGATAACGGACCCGGACATTGACGTGTCGCATGACGTTGCCCCGCAGAGGCACCGACAGGCAGCCCTCGTTGATCTCGACCGTCTCGTCGTCGAGCGGCTCGATGACCGGATTGATCGCGACCGTCAACGGAATGCGGGGCTTGTAGGGATAGCGCGGGTTCTCGCCGACCTCCATCACTGCGATGCGCAAGCGTGCGTCGATCTGGGTGGCCGCAAGGCCGGCACCGTTCGCATCGCGCATGGTCTCGATGAGATCGTCGATCAACTCCTGCACCTCAGTGCCGGCGATGTCGCCCATCGGAACCTCTTCGGCCTTCACCCGCAACGTCGGGTGGCCGATCGAGAGGATCGGTCGAACGGTCATGGCTGCATCGGAATGGTCACGCCCCGCTCGTCGGCAACCTCGATGGCGCGGTCGTAGCCGGCGTCGACGTGGCGAATCACGCCCATGGCCGGATCGTTGGTGAGGACCCGCTCGAGCTTCTCGTCGGCGAGGTCGGTGCCATCGGCGACGCTGACCTGGCCGGCGTGGATCGATCGTCCGATGCCGACGCCGCCGCCGTGATGGATGCTGACCCACGTGGCTCCTGAGCAGGTGTTCACGAGTCCGTTGAGCAACGGCCAGTCGGCAATGGCGTCGGAGCCGTCGATCATGCCTTCGGTCTCCCGGTAGGGCGACGCCACAGAGCCGGAGTCGAGATGGTCACGACCGATCACGATCGGCGCGGAGAGTTCACCGGATCGAACCATGTCGTTGAACCGGAGGCCGAGGCGATGTCGCTCGCCGTATCCGAGCCAACAGATTCGGGCGGGGAGACCCTGGAACGCCACCCGCTCGCCGGCCAGCTTGATCCAACGGTGGAGCCCTTCGTTGTCGGGGAACTCCTCGAGGACCGCCTTGTCGGTGGCCGCAATGTCGGCCGGATCGCCCGAGAGCGCAACCCAGCGGAACGGCCCGAGCCCCTCGCAGAACAGGGGGCGAATGTAGGCCGGCAGAAACCCGGGGTAGTCGAAGGCGCGCTCGAAGCCGCCGAGCTTCGCCTCGGCCCGCAGGCTGTTGCCGTAGTCGAAGACCTCGGCCCCGGCGTCCATGAATCCGACCATCGCCTCGCAGTGGGTGGCCATGGCGCCGCGTGACCGACGGGTGAACTCGGTCGGATCGGTACGCCTCAGCTCGTCGGCAGCCTCGGCCGTGAGGTCATTGGGCATGTAGCTGAGTGGGTCGTGGGCGCTGGTCTGGTCAGTGACAATGTCGGCGTCGACCCCGTCGGCGAGAAGGCGGGGCACGATGTCGGCCGCGTTGCCGAGAAGCCCGACCGACAGCGGGGTGCGGTTCGCCTTCGCCTCGTGGACTCGTTGCACGGCGGAGAGGTAGTCGGGCGCGATCTCGTCGAGATAGCGGTGATCGACCCGGCGCTGAAGCATGCGTTGGTCGACGTCGATGACCAGCACGACCCCGTCGTTCATGGTGACGGCGAGCGGCTGAGCCCCACCCATCCCACCGGCGCCGGCCGTGACGGTCAACGTGCCGGCGAGCGTGCCGCCGAATCGTTTCCGGGCGATCTCGGCGAAGCACTCATAGGTGCCCTGCAGAATCCCTTGGGTGCCGATGTAGATCCAGGACCCGGCGGTCATCTGGCCGTACATCGTGAGGCCCTGGTGCTCGAGGCGACGGAACTCATCCCAGTTCGCCCAGTCAGGTACCAGGTTCGAGTTGGCGATCAGCACTCTCGGGGCCCATTCGTGGGTGCGCATCACGCCCACCGGTTTCCCCGACTGCACGAGCATCGTCTCGTCGCGATCAAGCGTGGTGAGTGTGTGCAGCATCGCCCGGTACGCATCCCAGGATCGAGCCGCCCGCCCCGTGCCGCCGTAGACGACGAGTTCGTCCGGATTCTCGGCGACCTCGGGGTCGAGGTTGTTCTGCAGCATCCGGTAGGCCGCCTCCTGCGGCCAACCTCGACAGGTGAGGTCGGTGCCGCGCGGCGCGGCGATACCGGTGACCGGGGTGCCGATGGGGCCGAAGGCGTCACTCATGCGTTGCAGTCTGCGCCCGCCTCGCCTAGGTTGTCAACGGCTCACAATGATTGTCACTGGCTGACATAGCCGCATGATGAAAGGCAACATGAGCGCATCCGCCACCGACACCCGTTCTGCTGCCGAGGGCGACGGCGACGAATCTGGCGTGCCGCGATCGGTCGGCCGCGTTTTGGATCTCTTCGAGATCGTTCTCGCCGCCCGCACCTGCAATCTCACGACCGTTGCCAAGGCGTCCGACCTCACGCCCACCACGGCGCTTCGTTACCTTCGAGCGCTCGAGATCCGTGGCTATGTCGACCGGGACGGGGCCGGCGACTTCTCGGCCGGTCCGACGATTCTGCGGATCGCCGCATCGTTGAGGGGTGGCACCGTGCTGGATCGTGTGGCGGTGATCGCTCAGCCCCACCTCGACGCGCTCGCCGATGAGTCCGGTGAGTCGGCCTATCTCGCCGTCAGCGACGGCCGCACCGGCACCTACATCGCGACAGCCGAGAGTTCGCGGGCGATTCGCCACGTCGGATGGGTCGGCCAAGACGTCACCCTGGTCGACTCCGCGCTCGGCGCGGCGCTGGCCGCACCCGGCACCGTCGCGACGAGGACGGGCGCCGTCGAAGCCGACACCACGGCGATGAGCCTGGCGCTGCCACCCAACGGCAAGCTCGGCATCGCGATGTCGGTTGTCGGCCCAGAACACCGGTTCACCCGCACGGCCACTTCTCAGCATCAAGCGGCGCTGGAGAACACGGTCGACAGCCTCGTCCGCGATCTGCGAACGCATGGAGAGGACTTCATGTCATGACCATCCAACTCGACGGTCCCGGCGTCACCATCGGCGATGTCGTCGCTGTCGCTCGTCAGGACGAAGGAGTCGCGCTCACGGCGGCCGCGGTCGACCGCATGAATGCGGCCCGCGCGATCGTCGAGCGTCTGGCCGAGGCGGAGCCCAAGTACGGCATCTCCACCGGATTCGGGGCACTGGCGACGGTGGCGATTCCACCGGAGCGCCGGCGAGCGCTGCAGGCCGCCCTCATCCGGTCGCACGCGGCCGGTATGGGTGATCCCGTCGAGGACGAAGTGGTTCGCGCCATGGTGTTTCTCCGGGCGAGAACGCTCGCGCTGGGCTTCAGTGGGGCCCGCCCGCTCGTCGCCCAGGCGATGGTCGACATCCTCAACGCCGGCATCTCGCCGATCGTCCCCGAATACGGATCGCTCGGTGCCAGCGGCGACCTTGCTCCGCTCGCCCACGGCGCGCTCGCCCTCCTCGGCGAAGGCGACGTTGTTCACAACGGCACCACTCGCCCGGCCGCCGATGCGTTGCGCGACGCCGGCCTGGCCCCGATCGAGCTGGCCGAGAAGGAGGGCCTTTCGGTCACTAATGGCACCGATGCCATCCTCGGCATGTTGTGCCTCGCCATCGCCGACATCGAGCGGCTGCTCGCCCAGGCCGACATGATCACCGCGATGACCATCGAAGGGTTGTTGGCCACGGATGCTCCCTTCGGCGACGACCTGCAAGCCCTGCGCCCACAACCCGGCCAGGCCGTGTCGGCGGCCAATCTTCGATCGATGCTCTCTGATTCTCCGATCGTCGCAAGCCACGCGAGCGTTGACGACGCCCGGGTGCAAGACGCCTACTCGATTCGCTGCACGCCGAGCGTCCATGGCGCCGTACGCGACACCCTCGATCACTGCCGTCGGGTGGCCGAAAGCGAACTCGCCTCGGCCATCGACAACCCGATGGTCATGCCCGATGGGCGCGTCGAGTCGTGCGGGAACTTCCACGGCGCGCCGCTCGGGTTTGCCGCCGACTTCCTTGCGATCGCCGTCGCCGAAGTTGGCGCGATATCTGAACGGCGCATGGATCGAATGCTCGACAAGACCCGAAGCCAGGGACTCCCCCCGTTTCTCGCGGAGGAGGTCGGTGTCGACAGTGGATTGATGATCGGGCACTACACCGCGGCGGCCATGGCGTCGGAGAACAAGCGCCTTGCCGCGCCGGCGTCGGTCGACTCCCTCCCCACTTCGGCGATGCAGGAGGATCACGTCTCGATGGCATGGTTGGCGGTGCGGAAGCTGCGGAAGGTCGTCGACAACGTACGACGAATCCTGGCCGTCGAGTATGTCTGCGCGGCCCGGGCCATCGACCTGCGAGCGCCCCTGCAACCCTCGCCTGCCACTGATGCTCTTCGGCAACTCCTTCGCGCCGAGGTCGGCGGCCCGGGACCGGACCGCTACCTCGCCCCCGAACTCGCCGATGCCGAGGCAATGCTCGCGTCGAGCGCGATGGCCGATGCGCTCGACACGATCGGCGTCACGATCGCCTAAAAGGCGTGCACGAACGACGAAGGTCGAAGAGGATGTGCCGATGGGGGACTATCTGACGGCGCGCGGGCTTCGCAAGAAGTTCGGCGACACGCTCGCGGTCAACGGCGTCGACATGACCGTCGGCGATGGAGAACGGGTCGCGCTCGTCGGTCCGAACGGCGCGGGGAAGACCACCACGCTCCTCATGCTGCTCGGCGCGATCGACCCCGATGAGGGCACCGTCGAGATCGGCGGTCGGGACCTGGCTCAGGACCGGGTGAGGGCGATGGAGCGGGTCGGCTTTGCCGCCGGCTACCTGCCGCTACCCCGGTATCTGAGTGTCCGCGAGACGCTCGGCTTCTTCGCGTCGCTCCACGGGCTCGACGACGTCGACCGCGCCGTGAGCGGTGCCCTTGCCCAGTGGGGCATCGAGCGCCTCGCTGATCAGAAGACACAGACGCTGTCGAGCGGCCAGGGAACTCTGGTCGGGCTGGCGAAGGCGATTCTGCATGGGCCGGAGCTCATCGTGCTCGACGAACCGACGGCATCCCTCGACCCGGAAGTCGCTCACCGAGTGAGGCAGGGTCTCCTGCGGCTGAACGAGGACCACGGCACGGCGATCCTCGTCACCAGCCACGACATGCGAGAGGTGGAGCTGCTCGGCCAGCGTCTCGTCTTTCTGGCTCGCGGCGAGGTACTGCACGAGGGTCCGCCCGCCGAGGTCGTCGCGGCGAGCGGCGACGCCGATCTCGAGGCGCTGTTCCTCCGCGTGGCGGGCATCGGTCAGGGTGCCGGCGATGCGCCGAGCGATTTCAACGCCGATGGCGCCCCTCAAGCCGGAGGTTCGACACGATGAACTGGTCGCGCGTGAAGGCGGTGGCGCGACGGCATTGGTTGGCGCAGGCCCGCCAACCCGGCTACTGGTACATCCTCATCGCCCTGCCCGTGTTGGACGCCATCATGTTCGCCAGCATCGGTGTTGCCTATGGCGAGGACGATCGACCCGTCGCGGTGTTGGTCACCGGGATCATGCTGTTCCATCTCGTCTGGCAGCTCACGCTCAACGCCGCGCTCGGCTTCTTGGAGGAGATCTGGTCGTCGAACCTCTTGAACCTGATGACCACACCGTTGCGGGAGAGCGAGTTTCTCGCCGGGTTGACCCTGATCAGCCTCATGCGCACCGGCGTGGGCATCTCGCTCGTCGGGCTGACCGGGGCCGGCCTCTACAGCGTCAACCCCGGCTCAGCGGGGCTCGTCCTCATCCCTGGGGCGATGATCCTGCTGCTCTTCGGTTGGGCCGTTTCGCTCGGTGTGATCGCTCTCGTGCTGCGTTACGGGGAGTCCGCCGAAGTGTTCAGCTGGGGATTCATCTTCCTGCTGATCCCACTGTCCGGTGTCTTCTACCCGACGGATGCGCTGCCGGGAGTTCTGCAGCCCGTATCGAAGGTCGTGCCGATCACGCAGGTGTTCGATGCGATTCGCATCGGCCTCGACGGCGGGGGCGTGGCCTGGGCCCGACTCGGTGTGGCACTCGCCGGCACTGTCGTGACCGCCGGGCTGGCGGTCCTATTGCTGAAGAAGATGCTCCGGACCTTCCGGGTGAAGGGTCTCGTCACCAACTTCAGCTGAGGTCTCGCACCGCCGGCAGCACCTCTTGGGTGAACGTGTGCATGGCCCGGATCGCTCCGTCTCGGTCGGCCTCGATCGAGGGCGGGGTCACGATGATCTTGTCGATTCCGAGCGCGACCACGTCCTGAAGACGAGCGACACAGTGAGCGGCAGGTCCGACGATGCCGAAGCGGTCGACGAAGTCCGGCGTCAGTTGCGATGCCTGGGCCGAGCCTGCTCGAGTGTGGCGGTGCATGTCGTAGGCGCCGTGGACGTTGGCGAGTACGTCGCGGGATGCCTCGTCGATCGGCGCCCGAACCTTGCCGTCCATCACCGAGAAGCGGGCGAACGTGGTCAAGGGCCCGGCGGCCAGCTCGCGGGCCAGGTCGAGGTCGTCGTGGGCGACGACGTTGACGAACGCACCGAACTTCGTCGCTCCGGCCTCACGGGCGACGTCCATGGCCCAGCGCAGTCGTTCGGGATCGGCGCCGACGGCGAGCAATACGCGATCAGAGGACCGGGCGGCCGCGGCCAGCGCTCGTGGCCCGGTGGCGACGGCTTCGACAGGGACAGGCGCAAGATCGGAAGGCAGCCAGTGCAGTCGGCTGTCAGCGGGGCGCTCGGCCAGGCCGAGGGTGTCGACGGTCGGGGCGTCGGGAGCGGCGAATGCTGCCAAGTCCTCGAACTCCACGGAGTCGCCGTTCAGATACGCGCGTGTGGCGCGCACGAAGCGCTCGAAGTGATCGAGCGTGGCGGGCGCCAGCCCCAGGTGGGCGAGCGCAGAGTCGCCCCGGCCGACGCCGAAAACGGCTCGGCCCGCGGAGGCGACGTGCACCGAACCGATGGAGGCCGCCGCGGCCGCCGGGTGCCGGGTCGCAGGATTGCTGACTCCCGTGCCGAGAAGCAGAGTGGATGTCTCCCTCGCGGCCAGCGTGAGGCCCACAAACGGGTCGCCCGCGAGGTTCTGCGAGTCGACCACGAACATGCCGTCCCAACCGCCGGCCTCGGCCCGCACTGCGGTGCGGGCGGCGACGCCCGGATGCGACAGCCCCTGCGTCCAGAATTCAGTGTTCATTGCGCTCCCACCGGCTCATTGCGCAGTTCTAGCGGGCGCCGATTGCCCACTTCCAGCGGTGGCGGCCCGGTCGGACCTTGTAGGCCGGCAAGGTGTCGGGCCCACAGGCGGCGGTGCCGAGCCCGCGGACATCTCGGTCGACGTGGACCTCCGTCGTGGCCGACGCTTCGAGGGTGGCGAGTGTCGACGCGGCGGCGAGGTCGTGGTCGTGGTGGCGTCGGGCGGAAAAGAGGAACGGCTCGGCTGCGGACACCATGAGTCCTCGGCGCCGATCGTCGGCAATCGAGAACCAGCGTGTGTCGGCGTGCGCCCCGTGCTCCTGGGGCACGGCGAACGGGTGGTACTGCTCGTCGACCGTGGACTTCCAGCGGCCGATGAGTCCGGAGCTTTTTCGGTCGGGATAGGTCTCGTGGAGTCCGAGCCCGAACCATTCGAGACGATCCAGCGAAGACGGCACGACGAAGCGCATGCCGATGCGGGGCAGGTCTCTGAAGCTCTTTGGAATGTCGATGCGCTCGTCGAACTCGATGTCGTCGCCGACCGAAACGCGCGTGGTGTGGGTGACCTCGTGTTCCTTGTAGACGAGCCGACGTCGAATGGTGAATGCGTCTCCCGTGCGGACGTGGGAGACGTCGTCGACCACCATCTCGGGTCGGTCGAGGCCGGCCGCGGTCCAGCGCAGCGAAATGGCGCTCTCGTTGTCGATGGGCGCCCGCCACAACGTCGGGGTGATGTCGCCGACCACCATCTGGCGATCGCCGATCCAGATGCCGTCGATGCCGTCGTCGCCGATCTCGATGCGGGCGCGACCCGGTCGAGAGACTGGCCGACTGAGCGCCGTCTCTGGTGTGAGCGCGACATGGTCCCAGCTCACGAGATGACCACGAGGCGCATGCGCACTCGCTCGGCGGCTGGTCCATCGGAAGGTGAGGTGTCCCTCCTGGCCGGCTTGAACGCGGTGCCGGGCCGGAACCGTGAGGATCTGGGACTTTCCCGGTTCGACCTCGACGTCGAGTTGTCCGCCTTCGACCGCTTGCCCGTCGACGAGCAGCTCCCAGTCGAGTCGAAGATCGTCGGTGGAGGTGAAGATTCGTCGGTTCGTCACGCGAACGCGGCGGCCCTTGACCTGTTCGACGGTGACCGGACGGATCGCCCACTGGTACTCGGTCAAGCCGGGATGGGGGAGAAGGTCGGGGCCGACGAGCCCGTTGATGTTGAAGTTTCGATCGTGAACGGGTTCGCCGAAATGGCCGCCGTAGGCCCAGTAGAAGCGTCCTTGATCGTCGACCTCGGCGAGGCCCTGATCTCGCCAATCCCAGATGAAGCCGCCGCTGAGGGCCGGATTCGCATAGAACGCGTCGACGTACTCGTCGAGCGAGCCGTTGGAGTTGCCCATTGCGTGGCTGAACTCGCACAGGATCATCGGACGATCATCGAGTTCGGTCCGCTCCGCCCACTGGGCCCACGCGACCATCGAGTCGATGGGCTCGTACATCGGGCACATCACGTCGCTGACAAGGCGCTCGGACGCGTCGGGGGCTTCCTGGCGACCGCGGGTGGCGATGACCGGATAGAAGCGGTCGGTGAGGCTTCCCTCGTACTGCACCGGTCGGCTCGGATCGACTCGCTTGAGCCATGCGGCGGCCGCGTCGAAGGCGTCGCCATTGCCGGCCTCGTTCCCTAGCGACCAGATGATGATGGACGGATGGTTGCGGTCGCGGCGGACCATGCGCCGCGTGCGGTCCATGATCGCGTTGGTGAAGCCCGGATGACGGGAAACCACCGCGGGGCGGGCGTGGGCTTCGCAGTTGGCTTCATCGATGACGTAGAGACCGAGTTCGTCGCAGAGGTCGAGCAGTCGATGGTCGTTGGGGTAGTGCGCGGTGCGGACCGCGTTGATGTTGTGCTGCTTCATCAGCACGAGTTCTTCGCGCATCTCGTCGACGGTGAGCGTCTTGCCTGTGATCGGATGGTGGTCGTGGCGGTTCACGCCATGGATCATGATCGGGCGGCCGTTGACGAGAAGGCGCCGCTTCGCGATCTCGACGCGACGGAATCCCGTGAGCGTGGCGTGGGCTTCGACGGTCTCGCCTTCAGCATCGAGGAGTTCGGTGACGACGCGGTAGCGGCTGGGGTCCTCGGCTGACCACGGTCGGACAGAGGGGAGATCGATGCGGACGTCGGCGCCCGGGCCGGTGCCGATGAGCGTGTAGAAGTAGGCCTCCGTCGGATCCTCGTTGGCGGAGCGGTCGATTGCCACGGTGGCGACCTTGCCGACCCGCCTGCCGCCGAGGCTCTCGACGCCGACCCGAACCGCTGCGGCTGTCGAGCCGAGCACGTCGGCCCGGACGGCGAGCCTGCCCGTGCCGCGGGCCGGGTCGTAGTCGGCATGGATGCTGAGGTCGTCGATCCGATCCTGCGATCGCGCTTCGAGGAAGACCGACCGATGAATGCCGGCCTGCCACCAGTGGTCCTGATCCTCGATCCAACTGGCATCGCAGTAGCGGGTGACCATGACCGCGAGGAGGTTGTCGCCCGGCACGAGATACGGCGTGAGGTCGAACTCGGACGGCAGCCGAGAATCCTTCCCCATTCCCACGAACTCGCCGTTGCAGTGGACCACGGCCATGCTCTCGGCCGCGCCCAGATGAAGGACGACATCGCGGCGGCGCCACGCTCGCGGCACCGTGAACGTTGTGCGATACAGGCCGGTCGGGTTGTGGGCGGGCGTCTGCGGCGGCTCGAGTTCGGGCCACGGCATTTTCACGTTGGTGTAGACGGGCAAGTCGCCCGTGTCCTGCCTCGTCCAGCACCCGGGCACCTGGATGGTGCGCCAGCGACTGTCCTTGGTCGACGGCGCGGCCCAACGAGCGGGGACGGCGTCAGGGTGGTCGACGAGCGAGAACCGCCAGGCGCCGTCGAGGCTCCGACGCCATGGTGACGGGTCGCCCGCCCGCGCCGTCGCGGCGTCGTCGTATGGCTCGAGCGGAGGGCGCGCCGTCAGCCGGTTCAGCTCGGTGAGCTCAGGTCTGAAGAGATTGTGTGTGCGTAAGACCGCGTGCTGCATGGATTCTGCTGCCCTCTGAATTTGTGCCGAGCGAAGCATGCCCGAATCCTCTGTCGGATGCTGCCCGTCGCGGAGCCGAGTGCTGGAGGGCTGAACAATTGCCAGTCAAATACGCATCTCAGTAGGGTCGGCTCCATGCCTCGCTACGGAACCATGCAGAACGAGTACCTCGCCAGTGGTGGACACTTCCTCCAGGAGGACGTCCCCGACGCCGATTCCGACGCGCTCACGACGTGGCTGGGCCCTGGCGAAGGTCGGTCCTGATGGTCGCCGACGGGAGCTACACGCTCTTCGGCGCGCCGGCCTCGCTGTACACCGGCAAGGCCCGTTCGTACCTGCGCACGCAGGGCATCGACTTCGCGGAGGTGGCGCCCGGGAGCGAGCGCTACATGAACGAGATCGTGCCCGCGGTCGGCCGCTGGATCATCCCCTGCCTCGAGACGCCGGACGGGACGATCATTCAGGACGGCGCCGACATCATCGATCACTTCGAGAAGGGCGACGGGCAGATCCACCGACAGTTCTCGTCGTATCCCGAGTCGCCGGTGCTGCTGGCCATAAGCCATGTCTTCGAGCTCTTCGGCGGCGAGGGCCTGCTCCGGCCGGCGATGCACTATCGCTGGAATTTCGACGACGAGAACCTGCGCTTCCTGATCTCGGAGTTCGCACTCCTGATGCCGCAAGCGCTCACCGCTGAACAGGCCGAACAGGGGTTCCTGCACAGCAGCGGTCGAATGCGGAAGGCGGCCGTGAGCTTCGGGGTCACCCCGGAGTCCGCTCCGCTGATCGAGGCCGCCTTTCTGGAATGGCTCGACCTCTTCAGCGCCCATCTTGTCGATCATCCTTATCTGCTTGGTGGTCATCCGACGATCGGAGACTTCGGACTGATCGCGGCGATGTGGGCCCACCTGTTTCGCGATCCCGCACCGGCCTCACTGGTCAAGCGCCACGCCCCGCGGGTGGGTCGGTGGGTCGAACGGATGACGACGACCGAGCCGTATCTGCACGAGTACCCATCCGTGTCCGCCGGCTTGATCGATGACAACGAGGTGCCCGAGACGCTGTTGGCGATGATGCGCTTCGTCGCGGAGGAATACCTGCCCGAACTCGTCGCTCACGTTGACGTCGCCAACCAATGGCTGGCCGAGCGCCCCGATCTGGAGACCGGGAGCAACGGCCTCGACGACCCCGCCGAGCGGGGACTCGGACGGGGGGAGGGAAGAGCGACGTTCGAGTGGCGAGGGATCGACATCACGACCGGCGTGATGCCGTATCGCTTCTGGCTGTTCCAGCATCTCCACGACGATCTCACGGATGCCGGTGGCGAAAGCCAGGACCGAGTGCGGGAAGTGTTCCATGCCGCGAATCTCGAACCGATGCTCGACCTGCGGACCCTTCGGAGGGTCGAACGAGTCGACAACCTCGAGGTCTGGGGACCGACTGCGTGACGCTGACTCACCGCGTCCACAGCTAGTCTGCGGGCGTTCAGCGGCAAGCGAGGATCGTAAATGGCTGGTGGTCTGGTCGGACTGCTCGATGACGTAGCGGCGCTGGCAAAGCTCGCGGCTGCATCGATCGATGATGTGAGTGCGGCGGCCGGTCGCGCGTCGATGAAGGCTGCGGGGCTGGTGGTGGACGACACCGCCGTCACCCCGACCTACGTCCACGGTCTCGCCGCCGACCGCGAGCTCCCGATCATCAAGCGAATCGCCACCGGCTCGCTGAAGAACAAGCTGCTTTTCATCCTTCCCGCCGCACTCCTCCTCAGCGAGATCGCCCCGACGATTGTCGAGGTCATCCTGATCTGTGGCGGCACGTTCCTCTGCTACGAGGGCGGCCACAAGATCGTGCACGCCCTCAAGCACGACGACCACGACCACGACGTCCCCGCGGTGGTGAAGGGCGTCGAGGCCGAAGAGAACACGGTGTCGGGCGCCATTCGTACCGACTTCATTCTCTCGGCCGAGATCATGGTGATCTCGCTCAAGGAAGTGATCGACGAGGGGTTGGTGTTCCGCGCCATCAGCCTCGTGATTGTCGCGATCTTCATCACGATCCTCGTCTACGGAGTCGTCGGCCTCATCGTGAAGATGGACGACATCGGCCTTTCACTCGCCGAACGCGACTCCGAGGCATCGCAACGGATCGGCCGCGGACTCGTGTCGGGTATGCCCAAGCTGCTCACCACGCTCACGGTGATCGGCACTGCGGCGATGCTCTGGGTCGGTGGGCACATCCTCCTCGTCGGCGCCGACGAGTTGGGCTGGCACTGGCCCTATGACCAGGTCCACGAGCTCGAGAAGTCCGTCCACGACGTGGGTTCGATCGGGAGCGTGCTCGAGTGGCTCGTGAACACAGGAATCTCTGCTGTCGTGGGTTTCATCTGGGGGCTCATCGTCGTCACCGTCATTGCTCAGTTCCAGCCGGGGTCTCGCGAGCGGTAGCGTTCGCCGATGACACCATCCAACGAAACAACCGAACGCGCCGATGTGGTCATCATCGGAGCGGGAGTCATCGGTTGTGGGCTCGCCCTCGAGCTCGCCCGCCGGGGCCATCGAACCATCAACGTCGACAAGGCCGCGTCCGCCGGTGCGGGGTCGACGATCAACTCGTGTGCGATCGTCCGCTTCAGTTACTCCACCGTGGCCGGCGTCAACTTCTCGTGGGAGGGCGCGCACTACTGGAAGGACTGGGCCAACCACATCGGCACCACCGATGAACTCGGGTTGATCGAGTACCACGAGGTCGGTCAGCTCGTTCTGCTCACTGAGGTGAACGATCATTCGGCTCGGGTGAAGGAGTTGTGGGAGGAGCTCGACATTCCCCATGACGTGTGGGACGCCGATGAAGTCGCCGAGCGATTCCCGTGGATGGATTTCGGTCTCTACGGCCCGCCGACTCGCCCCGACGATCCCGAATTCTGGAAGGACGCGACCGGTCGCCTCACGGGCGCCATCTTCAGCCCGGACGCCGGCTACGTCTCCGACCCCCAGTTGTCCTGCCACAACCTCCAGCGGGGGGCGGAAGCCCACGGCGCCCGCTTCCTCTTCAACCGTGAGGTGGTCGAGATCCTCCGCACCGACGAGTCGGCTACTGGTGTGCGACTGGCCGATGGCACCGACATCGACGCGCCAATCGTCGTCAACGTGGCCGGCCCCCACAGCATGGTCATCAACAAGATGGCGGGCGTCTACGAGTCGATGAACATCAAGACCTCGGCGCTGCGCCACGAGGTGCACCACGTCCCCGCACCCCCGGGAATCGATTTCATGACCAATGGCACCGTTGGCGCCGACAACGACGTCGGCTTCTACTTCCGGCCCGAGGTCGGCAACAACGTCCTGTTGGGGAGCGTCGACGCGGAGTGCGACCCGCGAGAGTTTGTCGACCCCGACGACTACGACCGGTCTATCGACGAAGCGCAATGGGAGGCCCAGGTGCTCCGGGCGAATCGCCGCATCCCGGAACTCGGGGTCCCTCACGAACGCAAGGGCATCGTCGACCTCTACGACGTCAGCGATGACTGGTTGCCCATCTACGACCGCACGGATCTCAACGGCTTCTACGTGGCCATCGGGACCAGCGGCAACCAGTACAAGAACGCGGGCGTTGCCGCTCAGGCGATGGCCGATCTGATCGAGGCGGTCGAGGCCGGACACGACCACGACGCGGAACCTCTCGTCACGACCGGTCGCTACACCGGACGCACCCTCGAACTCGCGGCCTACAGCCGCAACCGTGACATCAACACCGAGTCGTCAATGTCGGTCCACGGATAGGTCGACGCCATGGCCCGTCGGCGCGAGCGTGCGAATCGAGTTCGGGCCGACATCGACACGAGCCACTACCGACGGCTCCAGAACCCGTTCGAACCGCTGCGGGTGCTGTCCGACGACAACGTGGAGTACATCCACGACCGGGCCGTGCAGTACCTGGCCGACGAGGGAATTCGGGTGCTCCTTCCCGAGGCGCGCGACCTCTTTGCCTCCCGCGGGGCCATGGTCGCCGATGAGATGGTGCGACTCGATCCCGACGTGATTCGCGCCGCGCTGTCGTCGGCGCCGACGAGCTTCGAATTGCAGGCGCCCAACCCGGAGCGATCGGTTTCTGTCGGCGGTCGCAGCCTCGTGCTGGCCCCGGTCGGTGGACCGCCGTTCGTATCGGACCTGTTGAACGGGCGACGAGCGGGGACGCTCGCCGACCAGGAGAACTTCCTCCGGCTGACTCAATCGTTCGATGTCATGGCCCTCACCGCCCCCTGCGTCGAGCCCGACGACATCGCCCTGCCCGAGCGCCACCTTCGATCCGGCTTCGCCACCATGACGTTGACCGACAAGCCGGTGTTTCTCTACGCGCGCGGTCGACGACGGGTTCGCGACAACTTCGATCTCGTCAAGCTGCGCTACGGGATCGAGACCGACGAGGAATTCGCTCAGACCCCTCGCTGCTGGACGAACATCAACACGAACTCGCCGCGCCAACTCGACATCCCGATGTCGATGGGGATCATCGACTTCGCCCGCATGGGTCAGCCCTGCATCATGACGCCGTTCACGTTGGCGGGAGCGATGGCGCCAGTCACGCTGGCCGGTGCGCTCGTGCTCCAACACATCGAGGTGTTGGCCGCGGTGACGCTCTCCCAGATGGTGCGCCCCGGCGCGCCCGTTCTCTACGGCGCGTTCACCTCGAACGTCGACATGAAGTCGGGCTCACCGGCGTTCGGCACTCCGGAAGCGATGAAGGGTGCCCTGGCGAGCGGTCAGCTCGCCCGCCACGTCGGACTTCCGTGGCGATCCTCGGGATCCAGCGCATCGAACAGTGTCGACGCCCAGGCGGGTTACGAGACGATGATGAACACCTACGGCGCGTTTCTGGCCGGCGCCAACTGGGTCATGCACGCCGCGGGTTGGCAGGAAGGCGGGCTGTCGGCGAGCTACGAGAAGTTCATCGTCGACATCGAGATGTGTCAGATGATCGCGGAGGTCTGCGCCCCGGTCGTCGTGAACGACGACGAGCTGGCCCTCGATGCCATCACCGAGGTGGGGCCAGGTGGTCACTTCTTCGGAACCGACCACACGCTCGAACGATTCGAGCAGGCCTTCTACCAACCGATCGTGTTCAGCCGAGCCACGTACGAGCAGTGGGCGGAGGAAGGAAGTCCGCGCGTCGACGAGCGAGCGACGGATCGTTGGCAGCAGGTCCTGGCGGACTTCTCGCCACCCCCGATTCCCGACGATGTCCGAGAAGCCATGTCGGACTTCGTCGAACGCCGAACCGCGGAGGGCGGCGCCGCACCCGACTGAGTGGCCGGTTATTGGTTGTGAGGGCCGGGCAGGCCGCTGCACACTGCACCCATGGACCCCGCCGAGAGTGCCTCGCCGCCGATCTCGGTGACGTACCCGGCTGAGCTGCCGATCACCGAACGGCGAGACGAACTGTTGGCAGCGATTCGCGACAATCAGGTCATCGTCGTGGCTGGCGAAACGGGGTCGGGAAAGAGCACTCAGCTCCCCAAGATGTGTATCGAGCTCGGACTGCACGAGCAGGGTTGGATCGGCCACACGCAGCCACGGCGGATTGCGGCGCGTTCCATCGCGGAACGGGTGGCCGAGGAGCTCGGTGACGAGGTCGGCGGGCTCGTCGGCTACAAGGTTCGCTTCACCGACAAGGTGTCGAAGAAGACGGCGATCAAGGCGATGACCGACGGCATCCTGCTCGCCGAGATGCAGCACGACCGCTCGCTGTCGGCTTACAGCACGATCATCGTGGACGAGGCTCACGAGCGCAGCCTCAACATCGACTTCCTGCTCGGCTATCTCCGCCGACTCCTGCCGTCGCGGCCGGATCTCAAGGTGATCATCACCTCGGCGACCATCGATACCCAGCGATTCTCCGAGCATTTCGACGATGCCCCCATCATCGAGGTCTCCGGTCGGACCTACCCGGTCGACATCCGGTATCGGCCACCGGAGGACGAGGCGACGGGCGAGTCCCTGTCACAGGCCGAGGCCATCGTCGACGCGGTGAACGAACTCGAGCTCGAAGGCTCGGGAGATGTGCTCGTCTTCTGCAGCGGCGAGCGCGAAATTCGCGAGGCGAGCGACGCTCTGGCCGACGCCGGTCTGCGCAACACCGAAGTCGTGCCGCTCTTCGGGCGGCTCTCGGCGGCCGAACAGCACCGAGTGTTCGACCGCTCGCGTCGCGACAACCGCCGCATCGTGGTGGCGACCAACGTCGCCGAGACCTCGCTGACCGTTCCCGGCATTCGCTACGTCGTCGACCCGGGGACTGCTCGGATCAGTCGCTACAGCAACCGGACGAAGGTCCAGCGGCTGCCCATCGAGGATGTGTCGCAGGCGAGCGCCAACCAGCGCTCGGGACGCTGCGGCCGGGTCGCGCCCGGCATCGCCATCCGTCTCTTCTCGGAGGAGAGCTTCGAGAACCGGCCCGAGTTCACGGAACCCGAGATCACCCGCACGAACCTGGCATCGGTCATCCTGCAGATGGCGTCTCTCGGGCTCGGTGACGTGGAGACGTTTCCCTTCGTCGAACCGCCCGAGCTTCGGAACATCCGCGACGGTGTGGCCCTCCTCGAGGAGCTCGACGCGGTTGATCCCGAACACGAGGGAACCCGCAAGTGGCTGACTCCGATCGGGCGGCAACTCGCCCGTCTGCCCATCGACCCGCGCTTCGGGCGCATGGTGATCGCCGCGGAGGAGAACGGGTGTCTGCGTGAGGTGATGGTCATCACCGCCGCGATGTCGGTGCAGGACCCGCGTGAGCGGCCGACCGAGAAACGCGAAGAGGCCGGGCAGTTCCATGCCCGATTCAACGAGCCGGGCTCCGACTTCCTCGCCTGGATGAATCTGTGGGACTACCTGGAGGCCGAACGCCAGGGCCGTTCCTCGAGCAACTTTCGGCGCATGTGCAAGAAGGAGTTCCTCAACCACAACCGGATTCGCGAATGGTGGGACATCGTCCGACAGCTGGAACGAACGGCGAAGTCGCTCCGGTGGACGGTCAATTCGCAGCCGGCGAAGCCCGACACGATTCACCAGTGCATTCTCACGGGTCTGCTTTCCCACATCGGATTGAAGGATTCCGCCGGACCGGAGTTCGCCGGCGGGCGCAACGCTCGTTTCCTCCTCGGTCGCGGGTCAGCGCTCGCAAAGAAGCCGCCGAACTGGGTGATGGCCGGGGAGTTGATCGAGACCAACCGGCTGTGGGCGCACAGCGCGGCTCGCATCCAACCCGAGTGGGCCGAGCGGGCCGGTGCCCACATCGCCAAGTACACCTACGAGGAGCCCGAGTGGGATGCCGAGAAGGGGTCGGCGATGACCATCGAGCGAGCGACGCTCTACGGCGTGCCCCTCGTCGCCGGCCGTCGGGTCCACTACCGCCGAGTTGATCCGGCGGTGGCTCGTGACCTCTTCATCCACCACGCGCTCGTCGAGGGTGATTGGGAGACGCACCACGCATTCTTCGCGCAGAACGAAGGGGTTCTCGACGAGGTTCGTCGGATGGGGGCGCGTCAGCGTCGCGACTTGTTCGTCGAATACGACGTGCTCTTCGACTTCTACGATCGACGGCTCGACGACGGAGTGACGTCGGGTGCCGACTTCGATCGATGGTGGAACAAGCGACGGAAGCACGAACCCCGCCTGCTCGATCTTCGCCTCGACGAGATCTTCGACACCGAGCAGGCCGATGCCGACGACGGCTCGTTCCCCGAGACCTGGGAGACCGGCGACCTCGAACTCTCGCTCGACTACGAGTTCGACGAGACCGCGCCCAACGACGGTGTCACCCTCACCGTGCCCGTCGCGCTTCTCGACCGAGTCGACGCCCAGTTGTATGACTGGAACGTGCCCGGGTTGCGGGAGGAACTGGTCACCGCGCTTTTGCGGTCGATGCCGAAATCGTCCCGCAAAGCCTTTGTGCCCATTCCCGACACCGTCGCCCGGATCCTGCCCGCGTTGTCCGATGCGAGCGGCGATCTGGTCGAGACCGTTCGCCGGGCCCTGCGGGAGATCTCCGACGAGCCGCTCCCTGCGGATGCGCTGGTCGTCGACCGACTGCCCAACCACTTGCGCCCGATCTACCGGGTGGTGAACGCGGACGGAAGCGTCCTGGCCCAGAGCAGAGACCTCGCGTCGATCCGCGTCGATCTCGCGGCCGATGTCAGCAACGTGCTCGCCGAGGGCGCCCACCCGCTCGTCCGGTCGGGCCAGAAGCGTTGGACGTTCGGCGACCTCCCGCATCACGTCCGCACCACCGCCGCCGGGCTCGAGGTCGACGCGTTCCCCTCGCTCGTCGACGAGAGGGAGACCGTTGGTGTGCAGCTACAGCCCGACGCCGATCAACAGTCGGCGGCGATGTGGCTCGGTACGAGCCGTCTCTTGCGGTTGAACGTGGGTGGCTCGGCTCGAATGCTCAACGACCTGTTCGACAATCAGGCCACGCTGGCGCTGGCATCGAGTCCGCATGGCTCCAAGCTCGCCTGGGTGAGTGATGCGGCTGACTGCATATTCATGCGTCTTCTCGAAGATGCCGGCGGACCGGTGTGGTCCGAGGCGGAATTCGACGCGCTAGCCGATCGTGTCCGCCAGGCTCTCCCGGCCGCGGTGGAATCCATGGGCCGAGATGCCGTGAGCATCCTCGTGGCCGCGGCCGCGCTCCGGCGTGACCTCGCGGCCCCGGTGGCCAGTGCGCTACACCCGGCGTATCTCGACATGCAGGCCCAACTCGGCCGCCTCGTCTACGCGGATCACCTGACCGCGGTCGGCGCGGAACGGCTCGGCGACGTCGCCCGCTACCTCCAGGGCATTCGAGTGCGCCTCGACAAGCTTCCCGACCGCGTAGTGCAGGACCGTCAGTTGATGGCGAAATGCCGATCGCTCGAGAATGACTTCGATGTCTTCTCCGAGCGGCTCACCCCGACGGCCGAACTCGAGGAGCTGAACTGGCAGCTCGAAGAGTTTCGTGTCGCCACATTCGCTCAACAGGTCGGCACGAAGGAAAAAGTCAGCGAGAAGCGGATTCGAACGGCGCTGCACAAGCTCTGAGCGTTGCGCAACGCCTACGGTTCCCTGACCACGAAGTACGAGGAGTAGCCATGCGAGTCGAGCAAGACGGCAAGGTCCTGACGATCACCATCGATGCACCACCGTTCAACGTGATGTCGTTCGAGTACATCGATGAGATCGAGGCTCTGCTTCCGGACGTGAAGCAGGACGACTCCGTGCGGGCGCTCGTCTTCACCGCCGATGGCGACGACAACTTCAGCGCCGGCATGAACCTCAAGCAGCTATTCACCGAGAGCGCATCTCGTGGTGGCGTCGAGGCGGTCCTCGACCAGCGGCGACGCGTGCTCGGCGAGATCGAGAATCTGGGCAAGCCGTCCATCGCCACCCTCTTCGGCTATTGCCTCGGCGGTGGGCTCGAACTGCCGCTGGCCTGCACGTTCCGGCTTGCCGCTTCCGACAACGCCAAGATCGGCCTGCCCGAGGTCGATCTCGGGACCGTGCCCGCGTGGGGTGGCAGTGCTCGACTCACCCGTTGCGTCGGCCCGACGTTTGCGCTCGACATGATGCTGCGGGGTTTGAAGGTCGACGGCGAGCACGCCTATCGCATCGGCCTGGTCAGCGAGATCCATCCAATGGCCGCGTTGAAGGCCCGTGCTCACGAGTTGGCCCATGAGCTCGCCGATGGACCGCAGCTGGCGATGGCCGGCCTGATGCGCACCGTGATGGTCGCGTCGGAAGGCACGCTCGACGAAGGGCTGGACGCGGAGCGCGAGGCGGTTCGCGCCTGCAGCGGCACCGCTGATCAGGCCGAAGGCGGCGCCGCCTTCATGGAGAAGCGCCCGCCCGTCTTCGGTTAGCCGCTTCCTCCCGGGATACGTTGCCTCCGGTAGCCGCAACCCCAGGGAGACACGAAATGGCCGACGATGGGTCCAAGGAATCGAAGGGATCGACCGACATTCTGGCCGGCCAGCTCGCGGGTCAGACGATCGGTCCGGGGCTCGTCGTCCTGCCCGGCCAAGGGAACTCGCTGGCGATCGAAACCGATGCCGGGGTCGTGGTGCTCGACGCCAGCGGTTACCGCCATGTCGAGGCCATGATCGCCACGCTTCGCGAACACACGGACGCGCCCGTTCACGCGATCGTCTACAGCCACGGACACCACGGCTACAACGCCGCGGTCGATGTCTGGCTGCGCCACAACGAATCCCGCGGTGATGCGCCGCCACGGCTCGTCGGTCACGAGAACGTGCTCCGCCGCCACGATCGCTACCGCGAGACCGAGGGCCTGCAACTCCGGATGGCATCGGTTCAGTTCCCGGCCAGGAAGCCGGTCCCGCTCGAGTTGCTCGGCGCCGGTCTCGCCCTCCACGACCCGACGGAGACGTTCGCCGACCACATGGTGTTGGTCGAGGGCTCTCGGCGAGTCGAGTTGCTGTGGGCGCCCTCGGAAACCGACGACGCACTGGCGGTGTGGTTGCCCGACGACGGTCTGTTGTGCGGCGGCGCCGCGACGCCGGGCTTCACGATCCCGAACATCGGAACGCCCCTGCGCACCCAGAGGTTCACGGTGCGCTGGGCCGACACGCTCGACCGATTGCTCGAGCTCGGCGCGACGAGGCTCCTGACCGAGTTCGGCCCGCTCATCGAGGGCGACGAGATCGAGCTGCAGCTGACCGCGACGTCGGAGGCGCTGCGTTGGCTTCGAAGCGAGGTCGTCCGAAGGATGAACCTCGGAATGAACGAGAACGACGTCCTGCAGGACATGACGTATCCCGACGAACTGTTCGCACAGCCGTGGATGCTGCCCCTCTATGGCGCGCCGGACTACATCGTCCGCGACATCTACCGCGAGGAGAACGGCTGGTGGGATCGCAACCCCACGACCCTGCATCCGGCGAGCGACGCCACCGCGGCCGCTGCCGTGCTCTCGGCCATCACCGACAAGCAGGCCGTGATCGACCGGGCGCGAGCCCTCGCCGACGAGGGTGAGACGCAGCTCGCGCTCCACGTGATCGACGTGCTGGCTCTCGGCGAGAGCGATGACGCGGAGGTGATCGAAGCCCGCGCCCTCAAGGCCGAGCTCTGCCGGACCCGGGCGAAAGAGGTCGACCCGTTCGTCTCGAAGTCCTGCTTCCGATCGACCGCGAACCTGATTGAAACCGGGAACAGCAGCTGGAGCGTCTTGTCCTGAGGCGCCGGCTACGCCGCGTCGAGGGCGGTGCCCTCGATGGTGATGCGGTGGAGGTAGCGGCGATGGCCTTGGTAGTCGTTCAGTGCGAAGTGCCAGGTCGATCGGTTGTCCCACATCGCAACGGCGCCGGGTGTCCACTTGAAGCGGGTGTGGAACTCGGGACGGCGGGTGTGTTCGAACAAGAAGTCGAGCAGCGCCTTTGACTCGGCCTGAGACCAACCGTCGATCCCGATGGTGAATCCGGGGTTCACATAGAGCAACGGTCGCGCGGTGACAGGGTGGGCGACAACGACGGGATGGATCGCGTCCTGCATCGCCTGGTCGGCATTGCCGATCCGACCTTCGACCCCTTCGGTCGCCTTGGTGTGGGCGCCGAAGACGTGGCGGCTCGAGTGCACGGCCCGAAGGCCTCGGAGCATCGACTGGAAGTCGTCGGACAAGGCGTCGTAGGCCGCGCCCATGCCGGCGAACAGCGTGTCGCCGCCGACCGGCGGGATCTCATGGGCGTACAGGATGGAACCCTTCGCCGGTTCGATGTCGTAGGAGTGATCGGTGTGCCAACCGCCGCCGATGTTGCGGGTCTGGTCCGCCTCCTTCAGCACCTCCGCGATCTCGGGATGACCGTCGACCGCCTTGAAGAACCGGTTGATGTTGATCGAACCGAACCGCTCGGCGAAGCCGATGTGGTCCTCAGGCGACAGGTGCTGGTCGCGAAAGAAGAGGACCCCGTGGTCGCTCCACGCCTCGGTGATCTGGGCGAGTTCGTCATCGCTGATCTCCCGCAGGTCGACATCGCTGATCTCGGCGCCGACGGAATTGCTGGTTGGGGTGATCTGCACGGTCGGTCCTCGCTGCCGGCGGCGAGTGTTGCCGCGGCGGACGGCCGATTCTACGCGACCCGTCCGTCCGCCGCCCGTTCGAGATCGGAGTACGTTCTCGCCATGAGCGACACGCGACGATGAGCGATGGTTGGAGGAGCCCCGGACGAAGCGGCGGCCTGGTCTACGCCATCGCGGCGCTGTTGTTGGGCGGGGTCGCAACGATCTTCAGTCGGCTGCGTATTGCCAAGCACCAGGGCCGGCGTCGCGCCGCGAACGCACTCCCCGAGGGTCCGATCATCATCGTGTCGAACCATGCGAGCTACGCCGACGGCGTGCTGCTCGCGCTCGTCTGTCGCCGCATGGGTCGTTCGGTGCGGCTCCTGGCCACCGCCGGAGTGTTCCGGGCGCCGCTGATCGGTTGGTTGGCGCGGCGGGTCGGGTTCATTCCGGTCGACCGCGGGTCGTCCGGAGCGGCAGGTGCCTTGGAACCCGCGGCGGCGGCGCTGGCGCAGGGCGAGGCGGTCGGCATTTTCCCTGAGGGCCGAACCACCCGTGATCCGGATCACTGGCCCGAGCGAGCCAAGACCGGCGCGGTGCGCCTGGCGCTCCGAACCGGGGCGCCGATCGTGCCGGTGGCGATGGTCGGGACGCACCGTGTCCTCAGCAAGCGCTCGCCGCTGAGAACGATCATCGTGAACGTCGTGCTGCGGCCGCGGGTCCTCACCGATGTGGGCCGGCCAATTGATGTGACCGCAATGGCGGAGGGTGTCACGCACGACTCGGCCGATGTGCGAGCGCTCACCGATCGGGTCTGGTCCGAGATCGTCCGACTGGTCGCTGAGCTGCGCGACGAAGCCGCGCCCGACCCGATCGGCGTCGAGCGCCTCGACGACTGACGCGTGGGAACCGGCCCGGCGGCTACGACGCGGTGCTGAAGGGCAGCGACTCGTAGCGGCGGACGAACGATCCGGGCGCGAAACGGCCCGCTTCGTAGTCGACCGAGAAGTCGGGGAACCGGGCGAGCAGTTCCTCGAGCGCGACCGCGGCCTGGAGACGAGCGGCCGCGGCGCCGAGGCAGTGGTGGGCGCCATAGCCCAGGGCGAGCATGCGGCTCGGGTTGCGAAGGACGTCGAGCTCCCTGGCGTCGTCGCCATACTCGCGTTCGTCCCGGTTCGCCGACCCGTAGAGCAGCATGACCTTGGTGTCCGCGGGAACGGTCGTGTCGTGGAGGGTGACGTCCCGGGTCGTGGTGCGAGCGAGGTTCTGGACCGGCGACGTGATCCGGAGGAACTCGTCGACGGCCAGCCTGATCCGAGAGGAGTCATCGAGGAGCAGCGCTCGCTGGTCGCGCCGGGCAGTGAGCAGTTCTGCGGCGCCACTGAGGAGTCCCGTTGTCGTGTCGTTTCCACCTGTGACCATCGTGAACACGAATCCGATGATCCAGCCTGGAGTAGCGACCTCCGGACCGACTTCGACGAGGCTGGACACGAGATCATCGCCAGGCTCGACCTTGCGTCGTTCGATCAGTTCGTCGCCGAATGCAAAGAGCTCCATGAACGCGTCGGCGGCCGACTCGAAGCTGTCCGAGGCGGTGGCCGCGACGATCGCGTTGGTCCACCGGTCGAAACGCTCGCGATCGCTGGGCGGGACGCCGAGGTAGTGAGCAACGATGTAGCTGGGCAGCGGCTTGAACAGCAGGTCGACGATGTCGCACTCGCCCAAGGACTCGATTTCGTCGAGTCGCTCGGTGACGAATGCGCGCACGCTCTCCTCGATGGCGTTGACCCGCCGCGGCGTCATCGGCTTGCTCACGAGACGCCGCATGTCGGTGTGGTCCGGCGGGTCCATCATCACGATCGGGCGGGCGTCGTCGCTGAACATCGACGCGCCGTCGGGGTCGGGCGTCAGCCCTTTGGCCGAGGAGAAGGTCTCGGTGTCGCGCGCCGCGTTGAAGACGTCCTCGAAGCGGGACAAGACGTAGAAGTCGCCATGGACATCGTGCTCGACCCGATGAACGGGCGATTCGTCGCGGAGACGCCGATAGTCGTCCCACGGTGAGCGCCAGGAGTTGGCGGATCGGAGGTGGTACAGCTGGTCGGTGTCGCCGTGCGCCATGCCGGGTCCCTTTCGTGAACTGATTAAGTTAAGCTACCAAAGTATGTCGGAAACAATCCACTCTCGTCGCGGGCGACCGCCCAAGATCTCCCGTGACCGGGTGGTCGAGGCGGCGATCCAGCTCGGACTCGACCGGTTCTCCATGGATGATGTCGCGAAGCGGCTCGAGGTCACCACCCCTGCGCTCTACACCCATGTGAGTGGCCGCGACGAGATCTTGCGGCTTGGTGCAATGGTCGTCATGGAGCGATCGCCGACCGAGGGTCGGGAATTCGCCGACTGGCCGACGTGGCTGCGATCGTGGACGACCGGGCTTCGCGACGACCTCGGCTTTGTGGGCGGAGAGCTGCTCGATGCGGTTCGTGAAGGACTCGACGTGTCACAGCTCGATGCGGTCGAGCAAGGGATCAGCCTCATGGTCGGCGCCGGCCTGAGTCCGGCCGAGGCCGGCCACACCCTCTGGCTGGCTGCTCGGATCGCCTTCAGCGTCGGCCCATCCGGGGGTTCGGCCGTTGGCCAAGCGGTGGCTGTCGCTCGAGAAACCGTGGGCGACGCATCCGAGGCGATGGCATCGGCGATGGACGCCGTGGTCGACGTCGACAACGACGAGGCCTTCGCCTTCGACCTCGATGTGCTGATCGCCGGCATCGAGGCGCGACTCGTCACCTAAGGTCGCACGATGACCTTGGACATCAGGCCGAGTGGCGAGTCGTGCGGCGCCACGGTGCGCGGCGTCGACCTGAACAGTGAACTCACCGACAGCACCGTGGCCGAGATCCGTCGCGCCTGGCTCGACCACAAGGTGCTCTCCTTTCCCGACCAGGCGTTGACCGACGATGACCTCGAGCGTTTCACTCTGCGGTTCGGCCCGTTCGGCGAGGACCCGTTCTTCGAATCCATCGACGACCACCCGAACATCGCCGCGATTCATCGATCGGCGGATGAGACCTCCTCGCTCTTCGCTGACTCATGGCACGCCGACTGGACGTTTCAGGAGTTCCCTCCGGACGGCACCTGCCTCTACGGAAAGGTCATCCCGCCCACCGGTGGCGACACGCTCTTCATCAACCAGGAGATGGCCCTCGCCGAGATGCCGGCCGATCTCCGAGGGCGGCTCGAAAGCCGCGTGGCGATCCACTCGGCCCGGCGGGCCTACGCCCCCGATGGGATGTACGGCGACGACGACTCCGAACCACGGGCAATGAGAATCGTCACCAGCGACGCGGCCTACGCCACCCAGCAACACCCCCTGATCCGGACCCATCCGGAAACGGGCGCCGCCTCGCTCTACAGCACCTTCGGTTACATCATCGGCCTCGACGGAATGGCCGAGGACGACTCGAATGCGCTCCTGGGTGAGCTCTACGAGTGGCAGACCCGAGAGGAGTTCCGCTATCGCCATGTGTGGGCTGCCCACATGCTCGTCATGTGGGACAACCGTTGCGTGCTCCACAAGGCGACCGCCGGCTACGACGGCCACGAGCGTCTTCTCCACCGCACCACGATCGGCTACAACCCGGCGGTCAGAGCCAACTCGTAGCCCGCTAGCGCGGCAGTGTCTTGCCCGGGTTGAAGAGGTCGTTCGGGTCGAGCGTCGATTTGATCGCCCGCATCAGCTCCCATTCGATCGCCGGCTTCTGCGGCTCGACGCGATCGCGGAGCAGGAGGCCGAGGCCGTGCTCGGCGCTCAGCGTGCCGCCGAGCTCGAAGACGAGATCGTCGATCGCCTGCTCGAGCTCCGGTTTGCGCACGAGGAAGGCGTCGACGTCGTCATTGCCGGTCGGCAGGATCATCATGTGGATGTTGCCGTCGCCCACATGGCCGAATCCGTAGCAGTGCGCCATCGGCGTGATGGCGGTGGCGAGCGCGGCGACACGGCCGATGAACTCACTGATTCGGTCGATCGGAACTGCGGTGTCGAGCTTCAGCCCGAGTCGGTAGTGATCCGGGTAGGAGCGCGGTGGCGGAATCTCGTCGCGGAGCATCCACAGTGTTGATTCCTGCTCCGCCGTGGCGGCGACGACGGCGTCGCTCACCAGTGCCGCCTCGGCCGCGGCGGCGAGAAAAGCAGTGAGCATGTCGGTGACCGGTTCGGACGAGGCAAGAGTGACGAGGACGTAGTACTCGGATCGCGTGTCGATGGGGTGGGCCACGCCGTAGCGCTCGCGCACCCGCTCGATCGCGACGTCGGGCATCAACTCGAAGGCGGTGAGGACTGCCGGCGCATGCGCGTGGGCCAGGGTCATGAGCGGCATGAGTGCGTCGAGATCAGTGATCGCGGCAAGGGCCGTCTGGACATGAGGTGTTGCCGGCACCAGCTTGACCACGGCCGACGTGACGATCCCGAGCGTGCCCTCGGCGCCGATGAACAACTGCTTCAGGTCATAGCCCGAAGAGTCTTTCCTCAGCGCTCGGCGACCGTCCCAGGTCCCGCCGTCGGCGGTCACAACCTCGAGGCCCATGATGTTGTCGCGGAGGTTGCCGTAGCGGACGACGTTGTTCCCGCCGGCATCGGTGGCGATGGCCCCGCCGATCGTGGCGGTGCCCCGCGCTCCCCAGTCGGGTGCGAATTTCCGGTCGACGGCCGTGGCCGCCTCCTGCAGCGCTTCGATCGTCACGCCCGCCTGTGCGGTGATGGTCCAACGATCGGGATCGACCGAGATGATCGCATTCATGCGGTCGAGCGAGAGGGTGATCGAGGGGCGATCTGTTGGCGAATCGGTTCCGCCGGAGAGCCCGGTGTCGCCGCCTCGGGGAACGATCGCCACTTCAGCCTCGACACACGCGCCGACGATCATCGCGACCTCTTCGGTTGTGGTCGGCCGGATGACGGCGACCTCCTCGATCACGACGGCGCCGGCGCCGAGGGAGCTCGCGAGCGTCTCCAAGAGTGAGTCGGGTGGCAGCGGCACGTTGTCGGCGGTCCTACGACCCGAGCCGGCGCGTGGATTCGGTGCGCGGCGTGTTCATCGGGCGAGAGTAGTTGACCTCTCGCCGCGCCCGGCCTAGGCGGCGATCGGTACTCGGGTGTCGCGCTGCTGTTGGCGAGCCTGTTGTTCGATCGCGAGGTCGCGGGCGATGAACGCCATGCTGGCCACGAGGGCAAGGGTGAGGAGGGCAATGAGGGTCAACGCGGCGAGGATCATGTTGGTGTCCTTCCTCGGAGCACGGCGGCGGCCCAGCTCCATTGATTGCGGTCATGTTACAAACATGACGATTGCGCTGTCAATGGGGATCCGATTGCAACGCTACGCGGGCCCTGCGACCTCGTAGATCTCGATCGGGGAGAGGGCCACGCATCGCTCCCGCAGGGCCTCGATCAGACCGGCCGACTCCGGTACCGCGAAATGACGGTCGAGATCGGCGCGTGATCGCCAGTGTTCGAGGAAGACGAAACGGTCACGGTTCTCGACGTCACGGTGAACGGAATGCAGCAGACACCCGGGCTCGGTGCGAGAACGCCGAACATGGGCCAGGCACAAGTCCTCGACCTCGGAAACCGCATCGGCTCGGGCAGTGACGGAACCAGTCACGATCACCATCGTTGTGTCGGCCATGGCGGCGACCGTAGTGGCTTGCTCCGTCAGGGTTCGGCGAGCGCCTCGATCTCTCCGGGCGTCAAGGCGCGACTGTGGACAAGCACATCGTCGATAGCGCCGCGTAGGTATGCCGGTGACGGCTCGTAGCGGTCGGTTCCGATGAACGCGTTGAACGGGGTGCGTGATACCTCTTCCAACCCGACGAACGCGTTCCCGATCTCCACGCCGTCGAGGTAAAGGAGCATTCTGCGGGCCGAGCGCACCGCGGCGACGTGGTGCCAATCATTGACCGGGACTTCGCTGGTGGACTCGCCGCACGGCTGCTGAGCGTTGTCGCTCGCCTCGAAACAGCCCCAAAGGTGTCCGCCCTGCACCCAGACGCCATAGCGGCTGTGGCCGCCCCGGTCCGGGTCGCTCTTCTCGAAGATCGTGTAGAAGTCGGTGTCGCTCGTGGCTGGTTCGAGATCGATCCACGCGCTGATCGTGAAGTCGTCGACGAGATCCAGCGCGGACGTGTGAGCGAACTCGATGTAGTCGCCGTCGCCGTCGAAGGCCATAGCCCCATTGGCGACGCCGTTGCGATCCGGCACCGGCATCGCCCCGACGATCACGCCAGCAGTGCTGCCGACGGAATCTTCGGCGTTCCCGTCGAGCGGGTAGTGGGCGACTAGGCCATCGCTGACAGCCCCCGCTCCGCCCTCGTCGCCACAGGCGGACAGCAGCAGCATCGCCGTCGTGATCAGACCGAGTCGGTGGCGGCGTCGAGCAGCGGCGGGTTTCATCAGGTCCGCGTTGCCGCGGACTGTTTGAGGACGAGGGCGCGAAGCGCGTCGGCTTCGTGGGGTCGCACGTTTCGGTCGAGCAGCCGGTGATCGGCCGCTGCTGCCAAGTGGGTACGTACGCGATCCCGTCCACAACAGGCAACGAAACGTCGCACGAAATAGCCCCGCCCGATTGTCCCCAGCAGTCGCGCCGCAACGCCGCCATCGACGTCGGAGGACGCGACGATCGCCCACGTGTTCGCCGCGTCGAGCCCGCGAGGACCGACCATGGCGTTGGGCCAGTCGATCACCACTGGTCCCCGCTCGGTGAGCATCACGTTGTCGGGGTGCAGATCACCGTGGATGATCGCTTCCCGGAGACCGGCCCGAGCGGGGAGTTCGAAATCGGGAAGTGCGACTTCCTCGAGCTGGAGATGCAATTCGGCGAGCGTGGATGCCCAGCCTCGGATGCCCCAGGGACGCGAGCCGAAGGCGTCGAGCATGGTCGGGCCGTCGAGGCGCTCCATGACCAGATCGCCCCCGTCCGCATCGAAGACTTCCGGCACCGGAAACCCCTGAGAATGGACATAGCGCATGACCTTTGCCTCGAGCTCGGTCGACGTCCCGTCGCGATTGCGACGGAGCACGCGACCGCTTCCGATGTCGTAGACGTCGGCGGCTCGGCCCTTGCCCAACAGGGGTCCTGGGGCTGCGTCGTCACCTGAAGTCGTCACGGCCGCACTCTAGATCGGCGGGGCCGGTGACGATCTGCGAGCATCAAGCCATGGATCCGACACCGAGATATGCCGCAGCCGAAGCGGCGCTCTGGGATGCCGCCGGTGTCGAGCCCACCGTTCGCTTCCTGACTCTCGCCTCTGGCCCGAGCGTGCGGGTGCAGGAGGTGGGCGACGGCCCGCCCGTGCTCTTCGTGCATGGCGGCATCAACAACGGCACGAGTTGGTCCAACCTGATCGGGCTGCTCCCTGGTTTCCGGTGCATCGCACTCGATCGACCGGGCTGTGGGTTCAGCGATCCGATCGGAGGGGCGGCGGGGCTCGCAGAGATCGGAGCGGTCAAGAACTACGCCGACTCGCTCATCGTCGAGGTCCTCGACGCCCTCGATCTCGAGCGCGCCACGGTGGTGGCCACGTCGTTCGGCGGCTTCTTTGCCTTCCGCGGTGCTTCGGCTCACCCAGATCGTTTCGAACGAATCGTGGAGATGAGCTGGTCCATGGGTGCGCCCATGGAGAAGGTGGTCCTTTCGCTGCGAGCCGGCGCTGTGCCCGGCATGCGTCAGCTCATGGCCAAGATGCCGGTGAGCCGTGGCGCGGTCCGCATGATGCTGCGTCAGATCGGATTGAAGCGGGCCATCGGCAACGGCCGGTTCGGCGACGACATGGTCGAGTGGTTCTACGTGATGCTCCGAGACACCGACACCATGGCCAACGAAATGCGCTCGACTCCGGCGATCTTCACTCCCATTGCCGGGCTGAACGAGGACATGCTCTTCACCGACGACGAGCTGGGTCGGATCTCGTCGCCCGTGCAGTTCATCTGGGGGGCAGAAGACCCCAACGGCGGCGAGACGGTGGCCCGGGCCCTCGTTGCCCGCTTCCCCGATGCCGCCCTTCAGATGCTCGACGAAGCCGGCCATGCGCCATGGATCGACGAGCCCGAACGTTGCGTGGAACTCATGCTGCCGTTCTTCTCGGCGGAGTCGACGCCTGAGTAGGGCCCCCGACGGAGCAGCTGGTCCGACCGCTATTCGGCCAGGAGTTCGTCCCCGTAGGTTTCTGCGAACCACAGTGATGACTCCGGTGAAAAGTGAATGCCGTCGGGGCGGGTCTCGAGTCCGTCGTCGGTGCGGCGAATCGCAGTCCCATCCGTACAGAGAATCGCGCCGAGGTCGAACCGGCTGACGCTCGCACTCGCTTCGACGATCGGTGTGATGATCTCCTGGTCGAGCAGGACCAGGTCCGTCTCTGCGACTGTGAACAGCCAGTCCGGGCCGGTGCAGGCCGGCCGGATCCACACCACGCGAGCGCCGCCGGCGGAGAGATAGCCGACCGCATTCTCGTACTCGGTTCGCAAGAAGTCCCTGAACTCGGGATCGCCGATCTGCTTTGCGCCAGGCCAGGCATCGAGCCGTCGAGGCAACAGATCCCACACCGAGCTGAGGACGATCACGACGTCGGGATCAAAGGACTGAATGCCCCTCACGTAGGTGTCTCGAGCAGCCGGGCAGGGGTCGACCCAGTTGCCGCCGAACCTCACCTGCCCAACCTCGGGAAGGCCGCACCCTCCGATGGCTGCATTCCACACGAGAGCCCGGTCGACGTCGAGGGCCCACTGTTCCAATCCGGAGCCGAGAGACCGAGCTTGCGAGTCGCCGACGACCATCACCTTCTGGAGTCCGTCGCGGTCGCCCCGATGATGAACGCCGAGCATGTCGAGCACCTCCGCCGCATCGGCTTGTGGGTCACCGCTATCCCGGACGAGGCGAAGCTGGCGCAAGCCGAATCGCTCGCCCGTCTGTTCGGCGATGGGCCCAAGGGCAAGGTGAACGGCGGAGAGTTCCTCGAAGCCGGCGCCCTCTGAAAATGAGTTGACCCAGAGCACGGGCGCTCCGTTGTCGGCGAGGACCGAAATGCCTTCTCGAATGGCATCGACTGTCGACTGCGTCACTTCGGCCGGGTCGGTCTGGAGGGCTTCGGCCGAACCATCGATGGCGAGAAGGACGGCGTCGGGGTCGAAGCGCTGGATGAGCGCCGCCCAGTCGTCGACCAGGCCGCCGCAGTCGGCGGCCTTGGTGTTGTCGCAGGCAAACGGGGACACGCTGACGATCTCCACCGCCGAATCGGGCTCGGCCAGATCGATGACCGCGTCGGTGACCTCGCGGTAGTTCGGACCCCGAATGATCAGAATGTCCAGCCGGCCGTCCGGCGCGGCGACGGGGAGCCCGAGCGACGACCCTGCCGGCTCGAATGCCGTAGCGGCTGCTGGATACCGATCAGCGACCACGGCACCGGAGACACTCAGCAGCGCGACGATCGAAATGATCGCCGCGGCGATCGGAAGTGATGCGGAACCGCGCCGGAACGACGGCGACCATCCACGTCTGATCGGTTGCTCCACAAACGCGTAGGAAGCCGCAGCGAGGGCGATCGTGGCTGTAACTCTGACCGCGAAGAGCGCGGGTCCACCGATCCCCACGAAGTCTTCGTCAAATACGAGGAACAGGGGCCAGTGGTACACGTACACCCCGTAGCTCAACCGTCCGACAACGACGAGTGGCCGGATCGACAATGCATCGCTGAGGATGGGCGAGCGGGACACCACAGCGACGATCGCCATCGTTGAGGCCAGAGCGTGGAGCATGATCATCCAACGAAACAGCCGCTCGTCGTCGAGGTCGACGGTCGCCCACATGGCCGCAAGGACACCGATCGACACGATTCCGACAACGCCCAACGCCGCCCGGCTCGAGCGTGGCATGTGCAGCAACCGGCTGGCTCCGTCGAATCGGTGCATTATCGACGCAGCCACCGCCCCGATCAGAATCTCGGCGGCCCGGGTGTCGGTGCCCTGATAGATCCGGTCGAACGTGACGCCGCTGGTGCGCAGGGAGTGGACCAGGACGACGGAAACGGCTGTAGCGACCACGACGAATCCCACGAACACGGTGGCAGGGTTCGCAGATCGCCGGCGAGCGGCGAACGCGACCGCCGTGGCAAGGAGCGGCATGACGACGTAGAACTGCTCCTCGATCGCCAGCGACCAGTAGTGCTCGAGGGGCGACGGTGACTGGAAAAGGTCGAGATAGCTCTCGTCGCCCGCGATGAAGAACCAATTGATCACATACCCGCATGCGGCGATGACCTGACCCGCGAATTGTCGTGGGGCTTCGCCGAGAATTGCAGCGGCTGCGATCGCCACTGCAACGCCAAGCAGCGCGGCGGGCAAGAGCCGCCGAAACCGCCGGGCCCAGAATCGCGTGAGATCAACGCGCCCCGTCGTTGAGACCTCCTCGAGCAGGAGCGCGGTGATCAGGTAGCCCGAGAGGGTGAAGAACAACGAGACCCCGAGAAACCCGCCCGGCATCCCTGACCACGGATGGTGGAATGCCAGCACTCCGACAACGGCAAGCCCACGCAACCCATCGAGGCCGGGGCAGTAGCCGCCAATCGCTCGCGCCGTCGTCGCGCCCGCGACCGGCGGCGTGGCGAGAAGGGTCACTGCGCAACTTTCGCGCAGACCACGGTGTGAGAGCGAGCCAGAGCCGGCCGCGGTCAGCCGCGCCGACTTCAGTTGAGCGCCGCATGACTAGGGTCCGCTCCATGAAAATCAACGACCTGTTCTCCGTCGAAGGAAAGATCGCGCTGGTGACCGGCGGGTCCCGAGGCATCGGCGAGATGATCGCGGCCGGGTACCTCGCCAATGGCGCCAAGGTCTACATCAGCTCCCGCAAGGCTGAGGCATGTGACGCCACCGCCGAACGGCTCATGGCTGAATACGGCGGCGAGTGTGTGTCGGTCCCCGCCGACCTGTCGGGGCTCGAGGGCATCGATGCGCTGGTCGCCGAAATCTCGAAGAACGAGGACCACCTCGACATTCTGGTGAACAACGCCGGCGTGTCGTGGGGCGCCCCCCTTGCCGAGTTCCCCGAGAAGGGGTGGGACAAGGTGATGGACACGAACGTGAAGGGCGTCTTCTTCCTGATTCAACAGCTGCTGCCGCTGCTCGAAGCGGGCGCGTCGGCGGACGACCCCGGTCGCATCATCAACATCGGCTCCATCGACGGCATCAAGTCGCCCGCGTTCGAGACCTACTCCTACGGTCCGTCGAAGGCTGCGGTCCACGCGCTGACCCGCCAACTCGGGGGTCAGCTGGCGCCGCGCCACATCATCGTCAACGCGATCGCTCCCGGACCGTTCCCGACCTGGATGCTCAGCACCGGCGTGGGCACCGGAGGCGACGTCGACGGCACCGACTGGGACGCGGTCGGCCGCACCAACCCCAGCGGGCGGGTCGGCTCTGCCGAAGACATCGCCGGGCTGGCGATCTTCCTGAGCTCGCGCGCGGGAGCGTTCACGGTGGGCGACGTGATCACCTGCGATGGCGGGGTCGTGGTCGCCTGACCACACGGTCGACGACGGATACGGTGCGCCGATGGAGTTGAAGCTCGAAGGACTGCGGGTCGTGGTCACCGCCGGCGGTGCCGGAATCGGCCGGGCCACGGTCGAGATGTTCGCGGGCGCCGGAGCCCGGGTCTGGACCTGTGACGTCGATCCGGATGCGCTGGCTGCTGTGATCGCGGTCGACGGCGTGGACGGTCAGGTCGCCGACGTCGGCGACACCGCGTCGGTCGACGCCTTCATGCGCTCCAGCCTTGCTGCCCTCGGCGGAATCGACGTGCTGGTCAACATGGCGGGGATCGCGGGTCCGGGTGGTCGACTGGAGGAACTCGATCCGGCTGACGTCACCCGCACCCTCGATGTCGATGTCACGTCGATGTTTCGCACGTCGCGTCATGCGATCCCGGTGATGAAGGAGCAGCGCTCCGGCTCGATCATCAACATCTCGTCGACCGCCGGTCTGATGGGCTTTCCATATCGATCGCCCTACGCCGCGGCGAAGTTCGCCGTCATCGGACTGACCAAGACGATGGCGATGGAGTTGGGAGAGTTCAACGTGCGGGTCAACGCCATATGTCCGGGTTCGATCAACGGGCCGCGCATGGACCACGTGGTCCATCTCGAATCCGAGGCCAGCGGCAAATCACCCGAAGATGTGCGAGCCGGCTACGTCAGCCAGGTCTCCATGCAGACCTTCATCGAACCCGATGAGATCGCAGAGACAATCGCCTTCCTCGCGAGCCCCCGCGGCGCAAAGATCTCCGGCCAGGTGCTGGCCGTCGACGGGAATTCCGAGACGCTACGAACCTGACAGGAACCGTTCGCGGTAGCGAGCGAATGTCGTGTCCAACTCTTCGGGGTCAACCCCGACGAGCGAATGGTCGTGCTGCCCTGCTTCTGCCGGAGGCGTCGCGTCGAGCGTCGTCCGGTCGAGGTCGAACCGATCGCACAGCCCGTCGATCGTGGCTTGGGGCTCGGCGATGAGCGCTCGCTGGTCGACATGGGCCACCTGCTCGGCGGGGAGCTCGACGTCGACGAGCGCGTCGAGGGAGCGACCGTAGAGGTCGAGGTGATAGCGGGCGATCTCGACCTCGTCGACCCGCTCGCTGAACGCCCGTCGAAGGCTGGAGATCAGGCTGGTGACCGAGCTCAGGACCTCGGCCGGCTCGCGGTGGGTGATCACGATTCGGGCATCGGGGTAGGTGGCGAACACGGTCGGGAGGTTGTGGAGATGGACCGGCGACTTCAACACCCACTGGGCCGTCGGCTGTCGTCGTTGGAGGATCTGCAGAACCGATCGGTGCATCTCGTAGGCAGGGTTCATGTCGCACGACTGGAGCCACTGCACGTAGCGAGGTACCCGATAGCGGCTGATGAACTCCTCGCTGCGAAAGCCGAATGACATGGCCGACAGGCATTCCTTGTGCATGCGCGCCGCGTAGCGATGGATCGACGTCATCGAGCCTTGCTGTCGCTGCGGCCAGGTGAGCTCGTTATCGGCCGTGCTGATCCGTGCGTCGTCATCGCCGGCTCCGGGCTCGGGTGGCGGGGTCGGGAACAGCAGCTCCCAGCCCGCCGGTGCCCGGTGTCGCTCCGCTTGGGCGAGGAGACCATGGATGTAGGTCGTTCCGGTCCGGGGTGCGCCGGTGATGATGAGGGGTGCCGCGATCACCTCGTGCTCGACATCGGGGTCGGCGGCGATCCACTGCTCGATCTTCACGCGCTCGGCCAGGAGGCGTCCGAGCCATCGTTCGGTGAACTGTGCGCCCGAATCGTGGAGGGCCGCATCGTCACCCAGCGAATCGATGAGCAGCTCGAACGGTTCCGCGACCTCGGAGACGGACTGCTCGACGCGCTCCGCACTCACCCCGGCGGACTCGGCCGCGCTGGCGATCAGTGCGCCGCGATTCATGTCAGGTCCGGAAACGCCACGCGAGGTGCGCTCGTCGATCCGCGAGCTCGCGACGGCGTTGCTCAGCGGTGACGCGGGGGGTCGCGTCTCCCATCGCGGCTTCGAGGTCCGCCACCGGCACGACCCGCGACTCGATCACAGGAGCGGTGTCGTCGTGTGGCCAGAACCAGCGAAAGGTGCAGAGCCCTGTCGTTCGCCCGCCGGTGTCGAGCCAGTTGGCCGCACCGACATCGACCGGGGAGATCACGGCCCGGATGCGGCCGTCGTCGGAGAGCGTGGTCTGTTGGTGGTTTCGGCTGCACACTCGCCCCGTGGGGTCGGTGAGTTCGAAGGTGCCCATCCGGTAGAGCTGGAGCGCCCAGTACGCCGCCGCCGGTGCATCGGCTTCGATGAAGATCGCCTCGTCCGGTGCGAGGTCCCAGAAGTTGAACGCATAACGGGCCGCGGAGAGACCCTTGGCCACCGTCAATCCGCCCGCGAACACGTTGGGCTCTCGCTCATCGCGATTCTCGACCATGTACCGGTTCCAGTAGACCATCGAGTCTTCGACCTGCTGGTACGCCCGGTCGAGCCGCCGACGCAGATCATCGGTGGTGACGTCCGGGGTCGGACCCGGATCGTCGAGACACTCGATCACCATCGTGGCGGGTTCGTCGGCGGTCCAGTCGTAGTAGTACTCCCGGAACGAGGCCATGATCACGCCGTCCGGCAGGTCGATGTGGCGGTCGCCGGTGCCATCGCCGCCGAGGGTGAGTGCGAATTCGTCGCCGGGGCCGATGCCGAGGTCAGCCGCTGTCACCTGCGCGACGGTGCCCCACACCTCGTTGTGCATGAACCCCTTCCGGATGGCCAGGAGCCACTGATCGCACGAGTGCATCCGTCCGGTGATGCGATAGCGGCGATCGGGACTGATACGAGCGTGGCGGTAGACGTTGTCGGCGTTGGGCCCGCCCCACTGGTGGACGAGATCGTTGTGGCGGTGAAACGCCGGTCGGGCCGGATCGGCGTGGAACGCCTCCCACTCGACGAAGCCGGCAATCTGCTCGATGAGATGGTCGATCTGCTCGACGGGCGCGTCAGGGAACTCGGCGCCGACTGCACGCTCGGCCAGCGCCGTGAGCCGATCGGTGAAGTCGGCGACCGCGGCCACCGCTGGATGCATCACTCCGGTGTCTCGTCCCGGCTGCGGACCACGCCGGAGCGATGAAGTTCGGTGATCGTCTCCGGGTCGAGTCCGATCTCGGCCAGTACGTCGGAAGTGTGCTCGCCGAGCCGAGGAGAAGGGCCGGAGATCCCCGTCGGGGTGGCGTCGAAGCCGAACGGCATCCCAACCGTCCGGTAGCCGCCGAAATCGGGGTGGTCGAGGTCGACCACGTAGTCGTTCGCCACTGCCTGCGGGTCCTCCACCGCTTCATACGGGAAGTTGTAGCGGCTGCATGGGTAGTTCTCGGCCCGTAGGAGGCGGAGCCACTCGTCGGTCGGCTTCGTGGCAAAGAGTTGCTCGGCCGCGGTGACGGCGGCCTCGAACTCCGGTGTGGTCGGGTCGAGATTCGGAGGCTCATCCAGGCCGGTGATCTCGTGGAATTTGGCGAGCAACCCGGGCGACATCCCGGCGACCGACACGATGCCGTCGGCGGTCAGGTAGTGGCGGAAGTAGATGCGGAACACTCCAGCCCCCGCGACGACCTGCGACTCGTAAGTCGCTCGTTGGGTGTCGAAATCGGCCCCGGCCTGGCGGAGCAGGTCGATGCCTTCCCGCACTCGTTCCATTCCCTTCGCATCGCGGTCGAACGCGGTGATGACGGGTGTGCCGAGGGTGAGCGCCGCACCCAGTAGCGACGTATCGACCCGCTGACCCACGCCGGTGGCATCTCGATGACGAAGCGCGGCCAACACTCCGACGGTTGCGATCGCCCCTGCAGAGAAATCGAACAACGCGGGGCGAGTCGGCATCGGCACTCCGGTCTCGCTTCGATTCATGCTGAACCCGAGTCCGCTCATCGCTTGCACGAGTACGTCGTAGCCGCCTTGATCGGCGTCGGGTCCCAAGGGACCAAAGGCGGTCAGGACCATCTGAACGAGCCGGGGGTTGCGACCGTGCACTCGTTCCCATCCGAGCCCGAATCGGTCGACGTCTGCGGCCTTGAGTCCGACGAGGCAGACGTCGGCCCAATCGATGAGGCCATCAACCACCGCAGCGGCGCGGGGCGACGCGAGGTCGAGACACATCGCCCGTTTTCCGGGGTTGATCGTCGCGTAGGCGCGTGCTTCGTTGGGCGTGAGCGGGGCGGCCTGCCGCATTGCGTCGCCTTCGTTCGGCTCGACCTTGACGACATCGGCCCCCATGCCGGCGAGGAGTCGACCGCACTGGGGAACCGCGGCGTTCTGGGCGAACTCCACGACCTTCAGTCCGGCGAGCACCCCGTGCGTTCGCGGGTCGGACTCGGCTTGGTCGGGCACGGCCGGATCGTAGTCCAGCGGTCGCGGGCTACGGTCGGGCCATGACACACCTGGACGTCCGTCCGCTCGCGGGGGCTCTCGGGGCCACGGTCCACGGCCTCGATCTCGCCTCCGATCTCGACGACGAGACGATGGCCTCGGTTCGCAAGGCATTCGTGGAACACCACGTACTCGTCTTCCGCGACCAGGAACTCTCGCCGGAGCAGCAGATGCGGTTCGGGCGACGGTTCGGAGAACTCGACACCCATCCCTTCGTGGTCGGCAATGCCGAGTTTCCCGAGGTCATCGATGTGGTCACCGAACCCGACGACATCATCAACTTCGGCGGTGGATGGCACACCGATGTGACCTTTCTCGAAGAGCCCGACCTCGGCTCGATCCTCTATGCGGTCGACGTCCCCGAGGGCGGCGGCGACACGCTCTTCGCCAACCAACACGCCGCCTACGCTGCGCTCAGCGACACGATGAAGGAGATGCTCGACGGGCTGGTCGGCATCCACTCCGCGGGGCCGCAGTACGCGGCCGGCGGCACCTCGACGGTGCACAAGGCCATGAAGACGAAGGAGCCCGACCTCGCCGCGGCGTTCGTCGCCCACCCGGTGATTCGCACCCATCCCGAGTCGGGGGAGAAAGCGCTGTATGTGAACGGCGCCTTCACCGTCAGCCTCGCGGGCATGCACGGTGACGAGTCCTCCCACCTCCTTCGGTTCCTGCTCCGCCACGCGGTCAAGGAGATCTTCACCTGCCGGGTGCAATGGGAGCCCGGCACCCTGGCGATGTGGGACAACCGCAGCGTGCAGCACTACGCCCTCTACGACTACGCCGGTCAGCGACGCCACATGCGCCGAGTCACCGTGAAGGGTGATCGCCCGCAATGAACGGCGCCCGAAGTCGATCGATCCGGTGACCCCCACGGATCGCTTTCCTCGAGTGACGCTCGGTCATTGGCCGACACCGCTCGAACCGTGCCGCCGTCTTCAGGAGGACATGGGCGGTCCGTTGATCTGGCTCAAACGCGACGACTGTTCCGGTCTCGCGTTCGGCGGCAACAAGACCCGCAAGCTCGAATTCCTGCTCGGCGAAGCAGAGGCCAAGGGTGCATCGGGTGTGGTCACGTTCGGCGCGGTCCAATCGAACCACGCCCGCCAGACTGCAGCCGCGTGCGCACGCGTCGGCTTGCCCTGTGATCTGGTACTGACCGATTCCGTCGATCGCCCCACCGAGATGTATCGCCGCTCGGGCAATCGTCTGCTCGACGACGTGTTGGGGGCGACGGTTCACGTCGTTGCCGACAACGGCGAGGCCATTCACCGCGCCGCTGAACTCGCGGACGCGGACCCGGACCGCTATTTCATCGACCCCGGCGGTTCGAGCGCAACAGGGGCTCTCGGCTATGTCGCGGCCGCGTTCGAACTCGCAGCCCAGCTCGGCGCGGCGGATGTGTCGCCTTCCTCACTCGTCCTCGCGGCATCGACCGGCGGGACCGCTGCGGGCCTCATCGTCGGACTGGCGGCCGCCGAGCTCGCGCTACCGGTCACCGCCGTTGCGGTCTACGCCGACGGAGAACACACCTCGGCAGTGATCGATCACCTCGTCGGAGAGACCGCGGCGGCGGTCGGTACCGACGTTCCCGACCCGTCCCGCTGGGGAGTCGATGACCGCTCGCTCGGCGAGGGCTACGGCATCGAGACGGCCGAGTCTCACGCGGCACTACTCGCCCTCGCTCGCTGCGAGGGCGTCCTGCTCGACCCGGTGTACACGGCGAAGGCGTTCGGATGGCTCATGGCCGAAAGCGGCGACATGGATCCGGCCGGCGACGTCGTCTTCCTGCACACGGGCGGGCAACCCGGGATGTTCGCCTACGCCGACGCGTTCACCTGACCGGCCTCGTCGCTCGGCTGCCAGCCCGGCCGCTTGAACACATGGCCGAGCTTGTTGCGCCACCCCTTGGCCCGACGAGCATCGCGGGCGATGTCGATCATCTCGTGGTAGCCGATCATCACCGGATTGAAGGTCTTGATGTTCTTCGTGAGCCCGTATTTCACGCGGCGCACCTCGGGCTCGAACGTGCCGAAGAGCTTGTCCCACGTGATGAGAATTCCGGCGTAGTTCTTGTCCAGGTACTGAGGGTTGGCGCCATGGTGGACACGATGATGTGACGGCGTGTTGAGCACACTTTCGCTGACCGGGTCGAGACGATCGATGAGCTCGGTGTGGATCCAGTACTGATAGAGCAGGTTCAGTTGGCCGGCCCGCGCCGTCTGGTGCAGGGGAATTCCGAGCAGGGGCATCGGGAAGAAGACCCACGAGGTCAGATACCCGGACCAGGGCTGGCGTAGCGCGGTGGACAGGTTGTAGTGCTCGCTCGAATGGTGGGTGACGTGGTTGGCCCAGAGAATTCGCTTCTCGTGCTGCCAACGGTGGCTCCAGTAGTAGAGGAAGTCCCACGTGACCATCGCGATGAGGAACGAGCCCTTTCGCTTTCCCAGGTTGGCCACGCGATGGCGGAAGAGGAACTGGCTGACCTTCGACAATGCGAGGTAGTACGCCGCATTCACCGTGACGTTTCCGACGAGCATCGTCAGGCTTGCCGCGGTGTCGCGGCGCTCATAGCCAACCGGGACCAACTCGTCGCCCGGCAGCGACGGATCCGCCAACTCTTCCTTCGACCAGTCATCGAGGTCGCCCAGCTCGCGCAATGGGCGGTTCTTGAGAGCCCGGGCCTCGGCGAGCATCGTGATGATGAAGACCGGACCCGAGATGAGGTCGATCTTGTCGAGGGGGAGGGACCGCTTCATCCCCGCAGCATGCCCGCCGCCGCCCGCTGTGTCGATGCGGGCGCAGTAGGGCTGGGCGAGCGTCGTGGTCGTACGCTGGACCCCGATGGGCATTCTCGATCGAATCTCCCGACGCGCGGCGCCCGTCGAACCACTCGTGGCCGACCTGCGTGCCGCACTGAGCGATGACCGGGTCCGGATCGATGGCGCCGAGCGGGCGCTGATGGCGAAGGACGCGTCCGTATTCGGCGGCGGGGTCGCCGGTCCGACCTGTTTTCCGACCACCACCGAAGAGGTACAGGCGATCATGAGGGTGGCCGAACGCCACGGCTCGGCCGTGGTTCCCCGCGGCGCCGGCACGGGGCTTGCCGGTGGCGCAATCCCGCTCGGCGCGCCGATCGTCGTCTCGACCGGAAAGATGAATCGCATTCTCGAGATCGACGAGGAGAATCGGGTCGCCTGGGTCGAGCCGGGCGTGATCAACCTGGACCTCTCGAACCGCCTGCGGCCGCTGGGCTTTCACTTCGCACCCGACCCGTCGAGCCAGGCGGTCTGCACGCTCGGTGGCAATGTTGCGAACAACTCGGGCGGACCCCACTGCCTGGCCTACGGCGTCACCGACGCCCACGTTCTCGCGGTCGAAGTCGTGCTCGTCGACGGCGCGGTGGTGATGCTCGGTGGACTCGATCCCGAGCCGCAGGGCTACGACCTGAGGGGCGCGTTCGTGGGCGGTGAAGGCACACTCGGCATCGCGACGAAGATTGCCGTGCGGCTCACGAAGAACCCACCCGCGGTCCGCACGTTGCTGCTGTCCTTCGATCAGGTTCGCGACGCCGCGGAGACCGTCAGCGCGATCATCGCAGCCGGCATCGTTCCTGCTGCGCTCGAGGTCATGGACCAGCGCATCACTGTCGCCGTGGAGAACTTCGTCGGGGCCGGTTATCCGATCGACGCTGCCGCCGTACTGCTCGCCGAGATCGAGGGCCTGGAGGCGGGAGTCGACATCGACGCCGGCCGGATCGAGGAGATTGGTCGGGCCAACGGCGCGACCGAGGTTCGCCGGGCCGGCTCCGACCACGAACGCGAGCTGCTGTGGAAGGGTCGCAAGACGGCGTTCGGGGCGATCGCGCAGTTGGCGCCCGACTACTACTTGCACGACACCGTCGTTCCCCGTTCGGCGCTGGCCGACGTCCTGGAACAGATCTACGAGATTGCCGACCGCCACGACGTCGTGGTGATGAATGTCTTCCATGCGGGCGATGGCAACCTTCATCCCCTCCTGCTGTTCGACGCTCGCGAGGAGGGCACCCTCGAGCGGGTCCACGCGGCAGGGGCCGAGATCCTCCGAGCCTCGCTCGCGGCGGGGGGTGTGCTCAGCGGCGAGCACGGCGTCGGGGTCGAGAAGCAGCGCTTCATGGGCGAGCTGTTCAGCGATGCCGACCTCGAACACCAGAACCGGCTCCGCCGCAGCTTCGACCCCGTCTGCAGAGCAAACCCGGGCAAGGTCCTGCCGATGGGACATTCGTGCGCCGACATCCAGGCGCTGCGAGCCGTGCCCACCGAGGTGTGGGGATGAGCGCGCTCACCATCACGGACCCGATCCTTCGTTCGTTTGCCGAAGAGGTCGGCGCAGAGGGTCCGGTCGCGGTGGTCGGTTCTCGCACTCGCTGGGACGTCGGCGGTGTGATCGATGATTCCGCCCGCCTGCTGGAGGCGCCTTCCGGCATCGTGGCCTACGCAGCATCCGAGATGACGATGCAGGTCCGAGCGGGCACGAGCACCGCCGAACTTGCGTCCGAGCTGGCCGCCCACGGGCAACGCACGGCCCTGCCCGAACGAGGCGGTTCGGTCGGCGGTGCCATCGCCGTCGGGGAGAACCCCGTCGACATCATGGCTCGGGGGCGGCTGCGAGATGCCGTCCTGCAGGTGCGCTACGTCAGCGCCGAGGGTGAGCTCGTGACCGGCGGAGGTCCTGTCGTCAAGAATGTCACCGGCTACAACCTTCCGAAGCTCATGACCGGATCGCTCGGCACACTCGGCCTTCTGGTCGAGTTCGTGTTGCGCACAAACCCCGTTCCGGCTGCGTCTCGCTGGCTGGCGGCTGAGGGCATCGACCCCACTGCCGCGCTCGGTTCGATCTATCGGCCGGCGAACCTTCTCTACGACGGCGACACCACGTGGGTCCATCTCGAAGGCCACGCATCCGACATCGAAGCCGAGAGTCGCGTACTGGCCGATCTCGGTGGGTTCGCCGAGGTCGAAGGACCGCCCTCACTCCCGGCCCATCGCTGGTCGCTCAGCGCTGCCGGGGTGGTCGAGCTTCCCGCCACGGTGCCCGGCGCGGTCGTCGCGATCGGCTCGGGCCTGGCCTGGTGCGATCACCCCCAGCCGGCCCGAATCGAGTCGCCAGAAGTTGCCGCTCTGTCGCAGCGCGTGAAGGCGAACTTCGACCCGACCGGCCGCCTCAACCCCGGTAGGACGGTCGGTCACTGATGGACCTCAAGCTTCTTCCCGACGAGCTCAACAGCTGTGTGCAGTGCGGCCTCTGTCTGCCGCACTGCCCCACGTATCGGGTGACCGGCGACGAGACCCGTAGCCCTCGCGGCCGAATTCAGCTGATGCGAGAAGTGCAGGAGGAGGGCGCGCCCATCACTCCGGAGATCAAGGAAGCGTTCGAGAGCTGTGTGCAATGTCGGGCCTGCGAACCCGCGTGCCCGAGCAGTGTTCCGTATGGGCATCTGATGGAGCGGACTCGCGAGACCCTCGTTGCGGAGGGCGAGATGGCACCGTGGTGGCAACGACTCATGTACCGACCTCTCGGCTGGCCTCGGCTGCTCCGCATCGGCAGTTCGGTCTTGGCGATCGCCAACCGGCTTCACCTCATCCCGAAGCGATTCGGCCTGCCGGCATCCATGCCGATCCGGCGACCAGCCCACACGACCTCAGGCGACGACGTCTTCCTTTTCACCGGGTGTGTGATGGACGCCTGGCAGCGCGACGTCCATATCTCCGGCCAGCGAGTGATCGAGGCGGCCGGTTTCGGCGTCACGCCCACGGGCGATGTGGCCCCGTGCTGCGGGGCCCTGCAGGCTCACGCAGGACTCACCGATCAGACCCGAGCACTGGCCGAGAAGATGATGCGGGCGCTCAGCGTCGACGACCGGCCGGTCCTGGTGGATTCTGCCGGTTGTGGCGCGGCGATGAAGGACTACGGACACCTTCTCGGCACGGCCGAAGCCGAGGCCTTCTCCGCGCGTGTGTTCGACATCCAGGAATGGTTGGCCGACCACATCCACACGTTGCCGTCAGTGGCGCCGCTCGACCTCCGGGTCGCGGTGCAGGACCCATGCCATCTCCGCCACGTGCAGCGGGTGCACCCGGCCACCCGCACCGTGTTGGCTCCATTCGTGAGGGAGTTGGTCGAACTCGACGACGAAGGACTCTGCTGCGGTGCCGGTGGCGCGTATTCGGTCTTCGAGCCTGAATTGGCAGGCGACATCCGGGACCGCAAGGTCGCCGCGATAGATCGAGCGACCCCGGACCTTGTCGCCAGCGCCAACCCCGGCTGCTCGATGCACCTGGCCGGCGCCGGCGTGGAGGCGGTGCACCCGATGGTCCTCGTGGCCCGGGCTCTCGGGACTGCGTGACCGAGAGTCGACCCGCGGTCGCGGTGATCGGCGGTGGCCCCGCCGGGCTGATGGCCGCCGAGGTGCTGGCCGGTGCCGGGGCGATGGTCACGGTTCACGAGATGCACCGATCGCCCGGGCGCAAGCTGCTTCTGGCTGGGCGGAGCGGACTCAACATCACGCACACCGAGCCGTTCGAACAGTTCCTCGCTCGCTACGGCCCTGTGGCTCCCGCGTTGACCGCCGCCCTCGAGCAATTCCCTCCCGATCGACTGAGGGCCTGGGTCGAAGACCTCGGGCAACCCACCTTCGTCGGTTCGAGCGGGCGGGTGTTCCCGCAGGCCCACCGCGCCGCGCCGCTTCTGCGCGCCTGGCTCGCCCGTCTGGCCGAGTTGGGCGTCGAGATGCGAACCGAGTCGCGTTGGGAGGGATGGGAGGAAGACGGCCGTCTTCGTTTCGCGACCGCGGGTGGTGAATCGACGGTTGACGCCGATGCGACCGTCATCGCGGTCGGGGGCGCGAGTTGGCCGCGTGTTGGGTCCGACGGTGGTTGGGCCACGACATTGGCGGCCCACACGGTGGAGGTGCAGCCGCTGCGCCCCGCCAACTGTGGCGTCACCGTTGGGTGGTCAGCTGTGTTTCTCGAACGGTTCGAGGGCGAGCCGATCAAGAACGTGGTCGTGACCTACGGCGAGCGATCGGTTCGGGGCGAACTGGTGGTCACCCGCGACGGTCTCGAGGGTGGGCCCGTCTACTCGCTGGCGAGCACGCTCGGTGCCGACGGGGGGTTCCCTGTCGACGTGTCCCTCGATCTGGCTCCCGATATCAGTGCGTCGACGCTCACCGAACGGCTGTCGTCGAGACGGCCCAAGGACTCCCAGTCGACCTGGCTCCGCGGCGCGGGCCTGGCTCCGGTTGCCGTCGGGTTGCTCCGCGAGGCGACCGGCAACCGGATCCCCGATGACCCGGCGACGCTGGCCGAACTCCTGCAAGCCGCGCCGCTGCCGATCGTCGGCCTCTCGCCACTCGAACGAGCGATCTCCACCGCCGGCGGTGTCAGCTTTGCCGAACTCGACGAGCACCTCATGTTGCGCTCACACCCCGGCGTTTTCCTGGCCGGCGAAATGCTCGACTGGGACGCTCCGACGGGCGGCTATCTGCTTCAGGCCTGCTTCTCGACGGGCGCATGGGCGGGCCGAGGCGCAGCCGCGTTCCTCGAGCTGTGATCAATCGGAGGGTGACACTCAGCAGATCGGGATCGGGTGGAGTCGTCCGTCGACGATCTCGTGCAGGCCGATGTCGGCCACGGACGCGTCCGTCCAGTACTGCGGATCCCCAAAGGCGAACACCCGATGGGCGACTCCGTCGTCGATGCTTGTGGCGGTGCCCGTCAACGTGTCGCCGACGGAGAGGGTGAACGAGATTCGCTCGGCCCTCGACGTGGAGAGGCGGCCGAACACGTAGCCGGTCGCTCCGTCGTCTTCGGGAATTGCGGTCGGGCGATCTCGCACCCAGCAGTAGGCCGTCGGCGAGTCCACCAAGTCGGTGATCGACGCTCCGATCAACTCGGGCATGCCCGCGAGCGCATACAGACTGCCGGTCGTGCCGTTGCCGAACGTCGCCAGAAGGTCGTCGGTGACCGCGTCCATCATCGACTGATAGTCGTCAGGAATGTCCGCGGAAAACGGGTGCCAGACCGCTCGATCCCGCTCGATCTCAGGCCCGAAAAGGTCGAAGCCGTCGATGTTCCAGGGAAGCTCGATCGCGAGTTGGGCGGCGATGGTCGGGAGGATGTCGACCGTCTCGACCGGGTTGTGATGGCGCTCGCCCTCGGTCTGCCCCGGCAGCTTGTAGAACAGCGGCACGCCGGCGATGCCGCCCAGGTTGTCGTCGTCGACGCCACGCGAACGGGAGCCGGGCACGAAGTTGATGCCGTGGTCGGCGACGACGATGACGGTCGAGGAGTCGAGGATGCCCTCTCGCTCGAGTTGGTCGAGATACTCCCCGAGCAGCTGATCGGCGAACTGCAGCTGAAGCAGGTGACGCTGCTGCCCGGCCCGGGCGGTGGTCGCATCGTTGTCCCACATCGAGAAATAGCCCGGGAGGCCGATATCGGCGTAGGTGTCACCGTTCGCGTGCAGCCGCCAGGGTACGTGGGGGAGCAGCGTGTGCAGGAAGTGGAGGCGGGGCGTGTCGCTCGCGGTGATAGCGGCGACATCGGCGCGGAAGCCGGCTACCCGCGAGTCGTCGGTGATCAGACTGTCGAGGAACTCGGTGTTCTGATCGTTGACCGCGTCGGTGTCGACCGCCACGACGTCGTCGACCGGGACCTGCCCGACGTCGACGGCGAGCGGAAGCGTCGTCGTCGATGTGGCCGTCGTCGAGGGGACTGACCCATCGATGCCGAGATCGTTCTCGTTGTCATGCGGGTCATCGGCGGACTGGTCGCCGCCGAAGTTTCCCCAGGTGGCGCCGATCGACGGAAGGCCGATGTCGAGGCCGTCGGGAGTGGCCAAGTGGCCGAACACGATCAGCGCATCGTCGAAGAGGAGGCGCAGCGAGCCGTCGTCGCCGTTGGCGTCGGTAGTCGGCTCCGGTGCGACGGTGGTCGTCGTGCTGGTTGTGGTCGACGAGGTCGTCGTCGCGGTCGCCGCATCGCTCGTCGCGAGAAGGTCGAGCATCGCCTGGGGTGGGCGGTCGTTGCAGATCGAGGGCGGGCACAGATCCACCAGCGGATCGTCCGAGGATGCGTCGTAGATGTCGCCCAGCAGCGTGAACAGGTTCTCCGGGTAGAGCGAGTAGACCGGCGCGGCGCGGGTCTCGTAGCGCCCGGTCAGCATCGCCGGTACTGCTCGCTCGGTGGTGAAGCCGATGGTTGTGGCGTTGGAGAACAGGTGCGAGGTGTCGGCCAGGCGCGCGAAGTTGGGCCACCGGGCGGCGTCGACTTGGCCCGTCTCGTCGAGGAGCGAGGCCATCGGCAACTCGTCGAAGACGAGCATGTAGATCGGCGGAAAGCGGGTGTTGACGCGTTCGTTCAGCGTCGGTGGCGGAGCATCGGGGTCGTCGGTCGCGAGGTCGTCATCGAGGCCGAAGGTGTCGTCGGCGAGGAGGTCGTCGAGCTCGATCGCGTCGACGTCATCGGGGAAGACCACGCTCGAGGCCGGTGAGACGAAGAGGAACAGGCTGACGAAGAGCACCGGGGTGACCGCCAGCAGAGAGACAACCGACCGGACGGCTTCCTGCCGGAGGTAGAGGACGACGAGTCCGGCGGTAACGGCCGCGGCGGCGAGCGCGGGGACGATCCAAGGACCAGGAAGCACATCGACGATCTGGATCGCGAAGAGGAAGCCGAAGAGCGACATCAGTGCGATGTGGACGTGCCATCCACGGTCTGGCCGGACGAGGTGAGCGATGAGTTCGATCCCGCCTGCGATGGTGACCGGGACGATCGTCACGATGGTCGTGAGCCATACGATCTGGCCGGGCGACGAGTCGTGCGCGGTGAAGAAGGTGGGATTGTCGCCGAGAATGCCGAGAAGTGGCTGCGTGACGGCCAAGGTGGCCATGGCGAGGAGATGGAGAAGGCGCCAGCCGATCGGGGGCATTGAAGCGGTGACTCTCAGCTTCCGTTGTAACGGCGACAGACGAGGATCGACAGATCGGGCGCGACTCGGATCTCGGTCGACTGAAGGTCGGGATGATCGAGCCAATGCCGGCGGGGGGCATCGACCTGGCCCTCGTAGCGAGGCGGCCACTCGGTCATCGGTGTGAAGTCGTCGACGGTCAACGTGCCGCCGGGAACGAGGCCGATCAGCGGATCCATGGGCGCATCCGACCCCTTTCCGCTTCCCGGGCCGCCGTCGAGGACCAGCAGGTCGAACGGTCCGTGATCGCCGATCGTCGCGGAGTCGCCGTGAAGGATCTCGACGTTGGACCGGTCGGCGAAGACTTCGCGGGCAGCCGTGACCTGAACCTCGACGCGTTCGATGCTGACGAAACGCACATCCGACAGCGCGGCGTCGACCATCCAGGCCAGGCCGGCTCCCGTGCCGGTGCCGGTTTCGCCGACCACCGAGCCGCTCGGCAGCCCGGCGGCCAACACGGCAAGCAGGCGCCCGAGCTCAGGGCGCACGCAGTACGAGAAGTCGAGATGCTCGGCCGCAGCGACGGCGGCGTTCACCCGATCGGGAACCGAGCCGGCGAACGATCGATAGCTGTCGGTTCCTCCCAGTGACATGGGCCGCAGTCTCGCGCGCAAGACTGCGGTATGACGACGTTTGATGCCGAGAAGCTGACCCAAGGAAACTGGGACACGATTCCATTCCTGGAACGAACGAAGATCGCCGTCGACCATGCGGAGCGGGGCTTCGTGAGGCTACGGATGCCGTTCGAACCCAACGTCAACCATGTCGGGATGATGTATGCCGGGGCGCTCTTCACCCTTGCCGAGGTGCCCGGCGGGACGATCTTCATCACGAGCTTCGACGCGAAACGGTTCTACCCGATCGTGAAAGACCTCCAGATCCGTTTCCGGCGACCGGCGATGAGCGACATCACTGTCGAGGTGCGAATCAGCGAAGAGGAGATTGCGCGGATCGAGGCGGAGGCGGACGCGAACGGCAAGGCCGATTACGCGTGGGAGTGCGAGCTGAAGGATGCAACCGGTGAGGTCGTGGCGATCAGCCAGAACACCTACCAGATGCGGGCCTTCGATCTCGCCTGATCCGGCGAAGCGTCAGGCCCGAGCGATCAGTTCGACGTGCGGTACGACGAACACCGCATCCGGAGCGGACGCCCAACGACGCCAGGCGGCCGCGATTTCCTCGAGTTCGGCGGCGTCGGCCAGCCCCTGAGCGAGCGCGTGATCGTGGTAGCCGGACACCATCACGCGGTCGGCCCAGATCTCTGACCACCAACTGCGGGAGGCGGGATCCGCATAGCACCAGATAGAGGCGGTCGTCTCCGTTTCGGTGAACCCCGCTTCCTGGGCCCAGCCGAGCAGATGCCGTCCCGCGTTTGCGTCATGACCGTTGTGCGCGGTCATCGCCTGGTAGATCTCCATCCAGCGGGTCATGGGGGCCGACTCGGGGGCCCACGTCATGCCGGCGTAGTCGGCATCTCGCACCGCGACCACGCCGCCGGGTTTCGTCACCCGTTTCATCTCTCGCAGCGCACCGACGGGATTGTCGAGGTGCTGCAGAACCTGGTGCGCGTGGACAATGTCGAAGGAGTCGCTCGGCGCGGCGAGTGCGTAGATGTCGCCGGTCGCGAACGACGCGAGGTCCCCGTGGGTTGCGCTTGCTTGCGCGATCACGTCGGGCGACGCGTCGATCGCGTGCATTTCGCAGCCTGGCGCGTGGGCTACCAGGTCGGCCGTCAGCGACCCGGGACCGCATCCGACATCGAGGATGCGCAGGCCCGGCCCCAGATGTGGCACCAGGTACTGGGCCGAATTGGCGACCGTGCGAGACGTGTGCGAACGAAGGACCGACTCGCCATGGCCGTGGGCGTAGTCGGTGATGTCGCCGGAATTCGGCATCGGGTCAGTCCTTCGGATTGGCGACGTGGGGGTCTGTCACTGCCTCCAGACCCTACGGTTGGAAGCGGCGTGCTGCGACGCGGTGCGCGGCGAGGTTGGCGCCGAGGTCGGGTGAGACCAGCTGCCCGTCGCGGACAACCGGCTGTCCGGCGACGATGGTGTCGCGCGCCGACGTGGGGCCGCAACGAAGCCAGCCCTCGATCGGGTCGTCGAGGACGCCCGCGAAGATCGGGCCGCTGAGCTCCCAGATGGCGACGTCGCCGACGGCGCCGACGGACAGCTCACCGAGTTCGCCTTCGCGGCCGAGACATCCGGCGCCACCGCGGGTGGCGACCTCGAGGGCGATGCGGGCCGTCATCGCGGCCGCCCCCGACACGAGCTTTCCTTGCAACATCGAGAGTCGTGCTTCCTGCCACATCGATGCCGAGTCGGCGGACGAAGAGCCGTCGCAGCCGAGTCCGACGGGACAGCCGGCATGACGCATGTCGATCACCGGCGCAATGCCCGACGACAGGATCATGTTCGAGCTCGGGCAGTGGGCGATGCCCACGCCGGCGGCACCGAGCCGAGCGATCTCCTCTGGATTCGGACGAACGACATGGGCTCCCCAGCTGCGATCTGACATCCACCCCACGTCTTCGTAGAGGTCGACGGGCCGCATGCCGAAGGTCGCGAGGGCGAACTCGTCGTCCTCTGAGTTCTCGGCCAGATGAGTGTGGAGGCGGACGTCGAGTCGTTCGGCCAACTCCGCCGTGCGGCGCATCAGGTCAGGGGTGACGCTGAACGGAGAGCAGGGGGCGAGCGCGATCTGCGTCATCGATCCGTGGCTTGCGTCATGCCATCGGGCGACGTGGCGTTCGGACTCGGCCAGGATGTCGTCTTCATCACGAACGGCATCGTCGGGCGGGAGCCCGCCGTCCTTCGCCGAGAGGCTCATCGAGCCGTAGGTCGGGTGGAACCGCAGTCCGAGATCGATTGCGGCGTTGATTTCGGCGGCCAGAAGGTCGCCCGCCCGCGGTGGGTGCAGATAGTGGTGATCCGACGATGTCGTGCAGCCCGACAGCGCCAGTTCGGCGAGCCCGACCCAGGCCGCGAGGTATTGGGACTCCTCGTCGATCGCCGAGGTCCAGAGCGGATAGAGCGACTGGAGCCAGCCGAACAGCGGGGCCGCCGTCATCGGCGTGTAGGCCCGCGTGAGGTTCTGGAAGAGGTGATGGTGAGTGTTGATCAGACCCGGTGTGACCAGACATCCCTCGGCGGAGATCCGCTCGCCGGCTGCAGGCATCGGGTCGTCGGAGCCGCCCACACCGGAGATCATGCCGTCGGTGATCGCCACCCAGCCTCCGGGGAGTTCCTGACGGGCATCGTCGACCGTTGCGATAAGCCACGCGTCGTGAATCAACAGTTCAGCCATGCGTTCCCACCATACGCCTCGTTCTCAGGGGTCATTCTCCAGGAAATCGTGCCGTAGGGGGAGATCCGCCAGGGATTAGTCCAGCATGCTCAGTCCTTGACATTTTGTAAAGATCGTCTGGTACCTTCTTGTGATGCCCGAAACCGCTCTCGCCTTGCGCGTCGACATCGATCGACTCCTCGGCCGACTCGCGGCGCTCGCAGAGATCGGAGCGATCGAGGGCACCGAGGGTTGTGCCCGTCTGGCGCTGACGGATGAGGACAAGGCCGGGCGTGATCTCGTCGTCACGTGGATGGGCGATCTGGGTCTCGACATCACGATCGACGGCATCGGCAACGTCATCGGCACACTCGCCGGCGAGGTCGACGGACCCCCGGTCATGTGCGGCTCCCACATCGATACGGTGCGGACCGGCGGCCGCTACGACGGCAATCTCGGTGTGCTCGCCGGACTCGAGGTCATCGAGACGATCGTGGGCGCCGGCCTCACCCCGGCCCGTCCCCTGGCGGTCGGGTTCTTCACCGACGAAGAGGGCGCCCGTTTCCCGCCCGACATGCTCGGCAGCCTGGTCTACGTCGGAGGTATGGCGCTCGAAGAGGCGCTCGACATCGAAGGAACCGACGGAGCGATCGTCGGCCACGAGCTCGACCGGATCGGTTACGCCGGAGCGGCTCCGATCCCCGGCATCGTGCCCCACGCGTTCGTCGAACTTCATGTCGAACAGGGGCCGATTCTCGAAGTCGAGGGAATCACCACCGGTGCGGTCGATGGGGTGCAGGGCATCAGCTGGCAAGAGCTCACGATCACGGGGCAGTCCAACCACGCGGGCACCACACCAATGTCGATGCGGCGCGACCCGGGCTACGTCGCTGCTGCCATCGCGACCTTCGTTCGCGACCTCGCCCTCGAGCTCGGCCCACCGCAAGTCGCTACCGTCGGCGTGATCGAGATCGTCCCCAACCTCGTCAACGTCGTGCCGGCCTCGGCGACGATCACGGTCGACCTCCGGAACACCGACGAGGCCGTGCTCCAGGAGGCGGAGCGTCGACTGGCCGACTTCGTCGCTGCGACGGCCGACGCCGAGGGCTGCGCGGTCGAAACTCGCACACTCGCTCGTTTCGAGCCGGTGATCTTCGATCCGGCCATCGTCGACCTCGTGGAGAGGACGGCAACCGACCTCGGTCATTCAGTGAGGCGACTTCCGTCGGGGGCGGGCCACGATGCGCAGATGATGGCCCGGGTGTGCCCCACCGGCATGATCTTCACCCCCAGCCACAACGGTTTGAGCCACAACCCCGCCGAATACACGAGTCCCATCGATCTCCAGGCGGGCGCCGACGTGCTCCTGCAGATGATGTGGACGCTTGCCGACACGACGTTCGACCACTAGGGAGATGCCCGTGCCCGAGACGACGCCCCCGCTGACACCAATGTCGCTCGCGACACTGATGCACCGCATCGACCACGAGTGGTCGACTCGCAAGAAGATCTTCGATCTGCCCAACGCCCGAATCTGGCGACCCGACGAGCAGGTCGATCTCTCGTTCGAGTTCCTCGGCCGCAAGTGCGCCTCGCCGATCGGCCCCGCGGCCGGACCCCACAGTCAGATGGCACAGAACATCGTGCTCGCGTGGCTGGGTGGCGGCCGACTCTTCGAACTCAAGACGGTGCAGGTGCTCGACGATCTGGAGATCGGTCGACCGTGTATCGACATGGAGACCATCGGCTACAACATCGAGTGGAGCCAGGAGCTCGAGGTGCCCCGGAGCCTCGCCGAGTATGTGAAGGCGTGGATGGCGCTTGATGTGCTCGCTCGGTGGGAACCACTTCAGGAGTTCATCGGCGATCCCGGTCCCCATGTGTTCGACATGTCGGTGGGCTACGACCTCGCCGGCATCACCAGCGACAAAGTCGCCACATTCATCCGGGGCATGCACGACGCCACGAGCTCCATCGACGCGCTGCGACCCGAACTGACCGGCCCGTTCGCCGAGTTCGCCGACCTCGACTTCTCGCCGGTCATCAGCGACACCCTGACGCTGTCGACGTTCCACGGCTGCCCGCCGGAGGAGATCGAGTCGATCACCAAGCATTTGATCGACGAGCACGAGCTCGACGTCATCGTGAAGCTGAATCCGACGTTGCTCGGCTACGAGACCGTCGCCGGCATCGTCAACGACGAACTCGGCTACACCACGGTGCCGGTGAAGGAATCGGCGTTCGCCGAGGACCTCCAGTTCGCCCGTGGTGTCGAGCTGATCGGTGAGCTCAACGACTACGCGAAAGAGCGAGGTCGCACCTTCGGCATCAAGCTCACGAACACGCTCGTGGTCGACAACCAGCGTGGGTTCATGCCCGACGAGACGATGTATCTGTCGGGTCCGCCGCTCCACGTGCTCGCCTCGACGCTTCTCGACAAGCTGGCCACCGCGCTTCCCGGCACCTTCATGATCCCTGGCCACGACGGCGACGTGATGGTGTCGTTCTCGGCCGGCGTCACGAAAGACAACCTCGCCGACACCCTGGCCACCGGCCTCAATCCCGCCACCATCTGCTCCGATCTCCTGAAGCCCGGCGGCTACGGCCGGATGGCGCCGATGTTGCGAGGGCTGGCGAAAGACATGACCGCGGCCGGCACCACCGACCTCGGGTCGTTTCGGGCCCAACGCCAGGCCGCGGCCGAGGCCGCCGGTCACGTGTCGGTAAGCGCGGAATACGTCGCGTCGTTGCACGGCGACGGCGCCGAGCCCTACCGCTTCGAATCCAACGAGAAGTTGCCGCGGTCCGTCGACAACGAGCTCGAGATGTTCGGCTGTGTCGCCTGCAACTTCTGCATCACGGTCTGTCCCAACGATGCGTTCTTCAGCATCAAGAGCCTCGAGGGCATGTCCGATCGTCAGCAGTACCTCGTGCTCGCCGAACTCTGCAACGAGTGCGGGAACTGCATGGTGTTCTGCCCCGAAGATGGCGACCCGGCGCAGATCAAGCCGAAGCTCTACACCGATCGTGAGCTCTACGACGCCCGCGAAGGCCAGGGATTCCTGCTCGAGGACGGGCGGGTGGTCGATGCCCGCACCGATGAGGAGACCGTCTCGCTCGTGCAGCGCCTGCTCGAGAGCGAACAGGGTCTGCCCCTGCAGGAGGTTCGACCCTCTTGACTCGCACGCTGACGGTCGGTGCCGCGCAACTCGGCCCGGTCAACCGCGATCACTCGCGCGAATCGGTCGTGAAGCGCCTTATCGACCTGTTGCGGCAGGCAGGCGACGCCGACTGTGAGCTCGTCGTATTTCCCGAGCTCGCCCTCACGACGTTCTTTCCCCGTTGGTACACCGACGACGTCAGTGGTCACGACGAGTACTACGAGACCTCCATGCCCAGCGCGGTGACGCAGCCGTTGTTCGACGCCGCCGTCGAGCTCGGCGTCGGCTTCGCTCTTGGTTATGCCGAGCTGACTGACGACGGCCACCGCTACAACACCACGGTGCTGGTCGAGCGAGATGGCTCGATCGTCGGGAAGTACCGCAAGGTTCATATTCCGGGTCATGAAGACCACGAGCCGTGGCGCGAGTTCCAACATCTCGAGCGCCGCTACTTCGAGGAATCGAACGAAGGGTTCCCGGTGTGGGAAGCCTTCGGAGGTGTGATCGGCATGGCAACGTGCAACGATCGCCGCTGGCCCGAGACCTACCGAGAGATGGGTCTCCAAGGCGTGGAGATGATTCTCATCGGCTACAACACGCCGCTGCACTACGCCCCGGACCCCTCCCAGGATCGACTCCAGGGGTTCCACAACCACCTCGTCATGCAGGCGGGCGCCTACCAGAACGGCACATGGGTGGTCGGGGTGGCGAAAGGCGGCAATGAGGAAGGCGTCGACTCGCTGGCCGAGTCGGCGATCATCGCGCCATCGGGTGAGATCATGGCGCAGACCGAGGGCAACGGCGATGAACTCGTCGTGGTCACCGCGGATCTCGATTGGTGTGCGGACTACAAGGACACGCTGTTCAACTTCGAGCGCTACCGGCGCCCGGAGATGTACGGCCGGATCACCTCCCAGAAGGGAGTCTTGAAATGACAAGTTTCAATCTCAACGGCGCCGACGTCGAGGCTTCGGCCGACCACGAGCATCTGCTGGCGGCTCTGCGCGACGAGCTGGGTGTCATGTCGCCCAAGGACGGGTGTTCACCCTCGGGCCAGTGCGGGTGCTGCACCGTTCTCGTCGACGGCAAGGCGCGGGTGTCCTGTCAGACATCCATGGAGAAGACGGCCGGGTCCGAGGTCGTGACCCTCGAGGGCATCGACGAGGCCGAGCGAGATCGCATGGCCGCCACGTTCGCGGCGCACGGCGCCCTCCAGTGTGGTTTCTGCACGCCGGGCATCGTGGTGCGAACCAAGGCGATGATCGACAAGAAGGGGAGCGAACTCACCCGCGACGGCGCGGCCCGCCTCCTGGGCGCGCACCTCTGCCGCTGCACCGGCTACACGAAGATCCTCGACGCGGTCGAGGCTCTCGCCGCCGGTGAGACCCCGGTTGCGATCGCGCCGAAGGGCGTCGGATCGCGCGGCGTGAAGTACGAGGCCGCCGAGCTGTCGATGGGCGATCGCCCGTTCATCGACGACATGGTGCCCGACGGACTGCTCCACGGAGCCGTTCATCTCGCCGATCACGCCCGGGCCGACGTCCTCGCGATCGACACGAGCGCAGCGGAGGCTGTCGCGGGTGTCGAGGCGGTGTTCACGGCTGCCGACGTTCCGGGAGAACTCCGCGCCGGCATCATCTACAAGGACTGGCCGATCTTCATTCCGGTGGGCGGCCGCACGAGCTATCTGGGCGACGTACTGGCGGTCGTCGTGGCCACCGATCGTCCCACCGCTCGCCACGCGGCCACGTTGATCGACGTGAAATACGACGTGCTGCCTCCGATCGTGAACCCGATCGAAGCCGTGGCGCCCGGCGCCGACGACGCGGTCTGGGAGCTCGAGGGCAACATCTTGTCGACCTCCACCTACGCCCGCGGCGACGTCGAGGCCGGGTTCGCATCGTCGGCCCACGTGATTCGTGAGACGTTCCAGACCCAGCGCATCGATCACGCGTTCCTCGAGCCCGAGTCCACGCTCGCCGTGCCCGTTACGGCGGGCGAGCCGCTACCGCTCACCGCCGGCGGCACCAACGGCGACGCCGTCGACTTCGATCGGCTGATGGTCTACTCGGGTGGCCAGGGCATCTGGGACGACCGCAACGACATCGCCCGCATGCTCGACGTCGGCACTGAACGCATCGTCACCGAGCTCGTCAGCAACGGCGGCGCATTCGGCGGCAAGGAAGACATGTCGAACCAGGGCCAGACGGCGTTGGCCGCATGGCTCCTGCAGCGGCCGGTCAAGATCACGTTCTCGCGCGAAGAGTCGTTCCTCGTTCATACGAAGCGCCACCCGATCCGCATGGAATACGAAGCGGGCTGCGACGCCGACGGCAAGCTCACGGCGCTCCGCATGCGGATGATCGGCGACTCCGGTCCCTACGCATCGGTGGGCATGAAGGTGCTCGAACGGGCCGCCGGCCACGCGTCGGGTCCCTATGTCGTGCCCAACATCGACTGCGAGGCGATCGCAGCTCGCACCAACAACTCGGTGTGTGGAGCCTTTCGTGGATTCGGTGCCAATCAGGCTCAGTTCGCGATGGAGGGGGTCATGGACCGCCTCGCCGAACTCGTCGGCATCACCGGCTGGGAGATTCGCAATCGCAACGTCATCTCGCCCGGTGTGGTCTGGGGTCCCGGCCAGGTCATGGACGACGGATGTCTCGGTGCGCAGGCCTGCCTCGATGCGGTGAAGGAGCCCTACGAAGAGGCGCTCGCCGCCGGAAAGGCCGTCGGTCTGGGCCTCGGGCTCAAGAACTCGGGTCTCGGCAACGGTTTCAAGGAGATCGCCAAGGCCGTGGTGCACTTCCGCCCCGACGGCAAGGTCGAGGTTCGACACTGCTGGACGGAGATGGGCCAGGGCGTCCATACGGTCGCCCAACAGGTCGCGATCGAGGAACTCGGCGTCAGCGCCGACGATGTCGTTGTGATCGTGGACTCCACGCGCGAGCTCGGCGCCGGGCAGACGACCGGCAGTCGCGGCACCCTCATGGGTGCCGGTTCCGTCGCCGACGCATGTCGCGTGGCCATGGCCGGCGGCTGCGAGGTCGGCGTCGACTACGAGGGCGAGTACCGGGTCGACTGGACGAACTCGATGAACGACGGGGTTGAGAACCCGATCATCCACTCGACGTTCGGCTACGCCGCGCAGATGGTGATCATGGATCGCGAAACCGGCGACATCGAGAAGGTCGTTGCCGCCCACGACGTCGGACGGGCCGTCAATCCGATGCTCTGCGAGGGGCAGATCGAGGGTGCGGTCCACATGGGCCTCGGCTACGCGCTCAGCGAGGGATTCCCCTGCGACGACGACGGCCGGCCGACCAACACGACGCTGCGCTCGCTCGACATCATTCGGCCGAAGGACATGCCCGCCGTGGATGTGATCCTCGTCGAAGCCCCGCAGCCGAACGCTCCCTACGGCATCAAGGGCGTCGGCGAGATCGGCCTCGTGCCCACCGCCGGAGCCGTTGCCGCCGCGATGCATGCTCGAGACGGCGAGTGGCGCGTCGAGCTTCCGCTGGTCAACGAAGCCAACCGCGAGAACGCCAACTCCTGGGCTACTCGATAATGCCGGCGGCTCTCGAGCCGAACCAGACCGCGGGGATGGTTTGCGCGCACCACCATCTCTACTCCGCGCTGGCTCGGGGGATGCCCGCTCCGCCGCGTACGCCCGCCGGGTTTCTCGAAATCCTCGAGCTGGTCTGGTGGCGCCTCGACATCGCGCTCGACGCCGACACGATCGAATGGTCGGCCAAACTCGGCGCGCTCGAAGCGCTCGAACGAGGCTCCACGGCGATCGTGGACCACCACGAGTCGCCCAATGCGATCGACGGTTCGTTGTCGATCATCGCCGACGCCTGCGCCGAGGTGGGGGTGCGGGTCAACTGCGCCTACGGCGTCACGGATCGCCACGGCGCGGCCGGCGCTGCGGCAGGTTTGGCCGAGAACGACCGCTTCCTCACCGGGGGCGGACGAGGCATGGTCGGGATCCACGCGGCCTTCACCTGCGACGACGACACGATCGCGGCGGCGGCCGAGTTGGCGCGAACGCACGGGGTCGGCGTCCACGTCCATGTCGCCGAGGGCGAGGCCGACACCTGGTCGCGGCTGGTCGGCCACACGGCGGCCGACTGGTGGCTCGTGCACGGTGTGCACCTGCCCGATGATCACGGCCTCGAGGGCACGATCATCCACAACCCTCGCTCCAACATGAACAACGCCGTCGGCTACGCCCGACCTCGTCGGTTTGCCAACGCCGTCGGTCTCGGAACCGATGGGATCGGTGCCGACATGCTCGACGAGTTCCGTGTTGCCTTCGTGAGAGGGCGTGAAGACGACGTCACCCTCACGCCCGACGACACCTGGGCGTGGTTGCAGCCGGGCTACGACCTCTTCCCGGAGGCCCGCAACGACCGGGTCACCTGGGACTATCAACCGATGGATCCGTGGCGCCTGGCCTACAGCCCCGGTGTTTCCCCGACCTCCGTCGAGATCGACGGCGAGATCGTGTTTGCCAACGGCGCGGCAACCCGCGTCGAGGGCGACGAGATCCGACACAAGGCAGCCGAGGCTGCGCAACGACTCTTTACCAAGCTGGAGAACCTCTGATGACACTTGCCGTGTTCGGCGATTTCGCCCCCGACGGTCAGGCTTCCTACGACAACGCGATCACTCGCTTTCGCGAGAACAACATCGTGCTGCCGACGTTCGCACAGTTGCGCGATCCTTCGACGATCCCGACGGCCATCACCGACTCGCTCGTCGGCGTCGACAAGAACGCCGGCGATCCGCGAAATCTCTTCCGGGTCCACTGGTACAACGGTCTCGACGCCGGGGCCGGTTTCACCGATGTGCCCGACCACATCGAGCTCCCGCCGGAGATGACCGGGGTCGATGCTCGAATCGTGTTGGCCTTCGGCGACCGCTTCCCCATGATCGGCGCCCACAAGGTGCTCGCCGCCTACGCCTGTCTGGCTGCTCGGCTCGTGACCGGCCGTTTCGATCCGACGATCCATCGCGCCATCTGGCCGTCCACCGGCAACTACGCCCGCGGCGGCATCGCAATCTCGAAGATCATGGGCTGCCGAGGCGTCGCCGTGCTACCCGAGGGCATGAGCCGCGAGCGCTTCGAATGGCTCGATCGTTGGATCGACCATCCCGACGACGTGATCCGCACCCCGGGCACCGAGGCCAACGTGAAGGAGATCTACGAGGAGTGCATGCGCCTCGAGCAGGATCCGACCAACGTCATCCTCAACCAGTTCAGCGAGTTCTCGAACCACATGGGCCACTACGGAGTGACCGGCCCGTCGTTGGAACGGGTATTCGAACACGTCACCGCTGATCGCTCCGGCAACCTCGCCGCCTTCGTCTCGGCGTCGGGCTCGGCCGGGACACTCGGCGCGGGTGACTACCTGAAGGACGAACACGACGCTCGCATCGTCGCCGTCGAGGCGCTCGAAGTGCCGACAATGCTCTACAACGGCTTCGGCGATCACAACATCCAGGGAATCGGCGACAAGCACATTCCCCTGATCCACAACGTGACGAACACCGACATGGTCGTCGGCATCTCCGACAAGTCGACCGACGAACTCGACGTCCTGTTCAACACCCCGGCCGGTCTGCGACTGCTCGAAGAGCGCGGCGTCGACCCGGCGTTGGCGTCCATGCTCACGCACATGGGCTACTCATCGATCTGCAACACCTTGGCCGCGATCACCGCGGCCAAGAAGTGGGGCTTGGGAAGCGACGACGTCATCATGACCGTCGCCACCGATGGGTCGGACTTGTACAACTCCGAGCGCGAGAAGGTCATGTCGAGCCACTTCTCGACCGGGTTCGACGACCGGGAGGCCGGGCAGGTCTTCGATGAGCACCTCGGCGATGTGCAGACCACGCACGCGATCGAGATGGGCCCGATCGAACGGGATCGGGTCTTCAACCTGGGCTACTTCACCTGGGTCGAGCAGCTCGGCATCGAGATTCCCGACTTCGAGATGCGTCGCGACCAGAGCTTCTGGACGGGGCTGCGTCCACTGGTCGGACAGTGGGACGGCATGATCGAAGAGTTCAACGACGCCACCGGCGCCTCCCACGGGTAGATGTCCGACAACCCGTTCGTCCGTTACCGGGAGCGGCTCGACAGCTACGCGTCCGCTCTCGCGGGCGGGCTGAGCGACGAGCAGTTCGTCGACCTCGTCGAAAAACTCGATGAGGCCGTGGCCGCGGTCGATGGAACGGGCTTCCGGATCACGCCGACGAGCGCGATGCCCTCGCTGGCGGCGGCCGCGGGCCTAGCCGACGGCATCGAACTCTTCGTGAAGGTGGAAGTCGACAACGTCGGGGGATCTCACAAGGCGCGCCATCTGATGGGGGTTGCGCTGCAGATGCTCGTCGACGAGATTCTCGGCGCCGAGCCGTCCGGACCGCTCGCGATCGCGAGCTGCGGCAATGCGGCGCTGGGCGCCTCGGTCATCGCCCGGGCTCTCGGTCGGCCGCTGCAGGTGTTCGTGCCGACCTGGGCCGATCCGCCCGTGATCGAGCAACTGACGGAACTGGGTGCCGATCTCCGTGTCTGCGCCCGCCGAGGGGGCGAGGCCGGCGACCCGTGCTACCTGCGCTTCGGTGAAGCAGTCGCGGGTGGCGCCCGCCCGTTCAGCGTGCAGGGCGTCGACACGCCGTCGACCTTCGACGGTGGGCGGACCATCGGTTGGGAGCTCGCCGACCAGGTTGGTTCGCTCGACTCGATCTACGTACAGGTCGGCGGCGGCGCGCTGGCAACGGCGGCCTCGATCGGTGTCGGCGACGTCACGCTCTTTCCGGTCCAGACCGAGGGTTGCGCGCCGCTGCGCAGAGCCTGGGACCTGCTCGGGCCCGATTTCGATCTCGATGAAGCCGCGGCCAATCCCGGCGCCTTCATGTGGCCGTGGGAAGACGAACCCACGAGCATCGCCTCCGGCATTCTCGACGACGTGACCTACGACTGGCTCCCGCTGCTGCGGCGAACCCTCGTGACCGGCGGTGAGCCGATCGTCGTCGACGAGGCAACGGTCCGTCGTGCCCACGAGCTGGCGAGCGCCACGGGAATCGCCGTCTCGGCTACCGGCTCGGCCGGCCTCGCCGGGCTTCTGGCCGCTCCTCCGGCGGCCGGCAACCGAGTGGCCGTATTGTTCACCGGTGTCGAGCGAGAATAGAGACGATGTCCACAGAACTCGGTGAGCTCCACGACGTGCAACGACCGTCGACCCGAGTGGATCGTGTGGTGCGGCCGTCCACGTGGCTCGACGCCCTCGAAGCGCTTCGTGACTTCTCCGATTCACGTCCCATCTCGGGTGGCACCGACCTTCTTCTCGATCTGGCTCGATCGTCCGGCGATCCGGTCACGCTCGTTGATCTGTCGGCCGTCGAAGGAAGCGCAGACATCGCCGACGAGGGCGACGCGTTCGTTCTCGGCGGCGGCGTCACCCACAATCAGATCGTCGGCGACCCGCGTTTTCACGACCACTGCTTGCCGTTGGCACAGGCATGTCTCGAGATCGGCTCGCCACAACTACGGAACCGAGCGACCATTGCCGGCAACTTGGCCACAGCCAGCCCCGCGAACGATTCGATCAGCGCGCTCATGGCGCTGGGCGCGAGCGTGGTGCTGTCCCGGCTCACCGGCGACAAGCAGACGCATCGGGTCGTCGGCGTCGATGCGTTCTTTCGCGGGTTCCGCACGACTGTGTGCGCCCGTGACGAGCTGATCACCGCCATTCGCGTGCCCAAGCTCGCAGCTGACGAGCGGGGAATCTGGGTGAAGGTCGGGCTGCGACGAGCGCAGGCGATTTCCGTGGTCCACGCCGGGCTGGTGCTCGCTATCCACGACGGCAAAGTCGCCGATGCCCGACTCGCGATCGGCTCGGTGGCACCGACGGTGATCATGAGCCACGTCTTCCCGGCTTCGCTCATCGGCAAGCCACTGACGGATGCGACCATCGCCGCGACGGCAGCCGCGGTGGCCGCGTCGATCTCGCCGATCGACGACGTCCGGGCCACCGCCGAGTACCGAACGGCAGTCACCGAGGCCGTGCTCGCCCGTGCCCTCCGAGCTGTGGCCGACGATCGCGCCGCCGACGCGTGGCCTCAGGATCCGCCGGTCCTGGGCGTGAGAACACCCTCCGGACCGCCGTCTTCGCGCGTTGTCACCGACGAAACGACCGTCACCATGACGGTGAACGGTGAGCAGGCGAGTGGCACATTCGCGGCAGGCACAACGCTCCTCGACTGGCTGCGCGACCACGCGTCGGCGCCATGTACCGGCGTCAAGGAAGGCTGTGCCGAAGGCGAGTGCGGCGCGTGCACCGTTCGCCTGGATGGCGCCGCCGTCATGGGGTGCCTTGTTGGCGCGGCGCAGGCCGACGGCGCCGATGTCGTCACGGTCGAGGGTTTGGCCGGCGAGTCGCTCCATCCCCTGCAGGCCTCATTCATCGACGAGTTCGCAGTGCAGTGCGGGTTCTGTATCCCTGGGTTCCTGGTCGCGGGGGCCTCTCTGCTCGACGATCACGCATCACCGTCCGCCGAGCAGATCGAGCTCGGCCTCGCCGGCAACCTGTGTCGTTGTACCGGCTACTACCCGATCGCCGAGGCTGTTCGTTCGGCCGGGGGTGCGACGTGAACGGCGGGGTCGGCGAGTCTCCGATTCGCCACGACGCGGCCGGAAAGGTCACCGGTGAGGCCACCTACCCGGCCGACCGTCTGCCGGCGACTGCACTCCACGCCGTCGTGGTCTTCACCGACCAACCGCACGCTCGTCTCGTGTCGCTCGATGTCAGCGCCGCCGAAGCCCAGGAGGGCGTGGTCACGGTGGTCACCTCCGCCGATGTGCCCGTCAACGAATACGGCCTGACGATGTTCGACCAGCCTGTGCTGATCGGCCTCGACCACACCGGTCGGTCCGAGGTGCGGTGTGATCTCAGTCGGTGGGAGGCCGATCACCTGGCCGTCGTCGTCGGGGAGACGCGTGCCGATGCCGAGGCCGGCGCGGCCGCGTTGGTCGCCGAGTGGGAACCGATGCCGCTCGTCCCCGATCTTGCTTCCGCCCGCACCGATCGCGTGCTCGTCCACGCCGAGACGGCGCCGTCCAACGACTACTACGAGATGGCCATTCTCAAGGGCGACCTCGACGCCGGGTGGGCGGCTGCCGAAGTCGTCATCGAAGGTAGCTACGAACTCCCGCATCAGGAACACGCCTACCTGCAGGTCGAGGCCGGCACTGCGTGGATCGACGAGGAAGGCCGCACCGCGGTCGAGTGTTCGGGGCAATGGACCCACGAAGACCGCGAGCAGATCGCCCACGCACTCGACGTGCCCGACGATCAGGTCCGCGTGATCTACGCGACGATCGGCGGCGCGTTCGGCGGCAAGGAAGACATGAGTCTTCAGATCGTGCTGGCGCTCGCGGCTCGGAAGGTGCACGAACTGGGCATCAACCGACCCGTGCACTGCCGCTGGTCCCGGGAAGAGTCGATCGTCGGCCACCACAAGCGCCATCGAGCGGTGATCGACGCCCGCCTCGGTGCCACCAGAGACGGCCGGATCACCGCCGTCGAAGCCGATGTCTGGCTCGACGCCGGGGCCTACAACTACACGTCGACCAAGGTGCTGGGAAACGCTCACCTCGTGGTCGCCGGCGCGTACGAGGTCCCCAACGCGCGGATCAACAGTCATGCGGTCTACACCCACTCCGTTCCCGGGGGCGCGTTCCGCGGGTTCGGTGGCCCTCAGGGTGCCTTTGTGGCCGAGACCCAGATGAACAAGTTGGCGGATGCGCTCGGCATGGACCCGATCGAGCTTCGTCGCATCAACATGCTGCGGGAGGGAAGCATCGGAATCACCCAAGCGCCGATGCCTCCGATGGTGGGTCTGCCGGAGGTGATCGAAGCCTGCGCCGAGCGAGCCCCGACGGGAGGGCCTCTCGAGCCGGTTGCTCCCTTCCGGTCGGTCGCCTCGCTTCCGCTCGCCGAGGGGCCCGCGGCCGACGAGATCGTGCGGGGCCGTGGGTTCGCCGCGGGCATGAAGAACGTGGGCTTCAGCTTCGGCTTCCCCGAACGGTGCGAGGCCGACATCCACTACCACGGCGATCCTGGCGACGAACGCCCGACCTCGGTCGAGGTATTCCACGCCGGTGCCGAAGTGGGCCAGGGCAACCACGCGGCGATCCTGCAGATGACCGCGGATGCTGCGGGCGTCGACCTTTCACAGGTGCGAGGCCACTTCTCCGACACGGCAACGAGCGGCGACTCGGGATCGGCGTCGGCATCTCGACTCACCTTCATGTCGGGCAATTCGGTGCTCGGCGCGGCCGAGGAAGCCGAGAAGGCCTGGCAGGACGGTGAGCGGCCGGCCATCGGCCACTTCCGCTACACACCGCCCCCGACCGAGACCCTCGATCCGATCACCGGCGCCGGCCAGCCGAACTTCTCCTACGGCTACATGGCTCAGTCCGTCGATGTGACCGTCGATACCGCGACGGGTCACATCCGAGTCGATCGTGTCGTGTCCGTTCACGACGTCGGTCGAGCGATCAACCCCGAGCTCGTGAAGGGGCAGATCGAGGGTGCGGTGGTGCAGGCCCACGGCTACGTCATGAGCGAGAACCTCGTTGTCACCGACGGCCGCATCCGCAACCCACGACTGTCGCAGTACCTGATTCCCGGCATCGGCGATGTGCCCACCAAGGTCGAAAGCGTGATTCTCGAACTGTCCGATCCGGTCGGCCCGTGGGGAGCTCGTGGCGTGGCGGAGATGCCGTACATCACCTACGCACCGGCCGTCATCGCTGCGGTCCACGATGCGACCGGCGTCTGGTTCGACAGCTTCCCGCTCACCCCGTCGCACGTGCTGGCTGGTCTTCGCGCCGCGGACTAGGCGAGCCGAGGACTAGAGCAAATCGGCAACGAGCTCTACGATCGCAGCAGTCGCAGAAACCAGGGGGTGCGTGATGCCGTATGCAGAGGGACGTGTCGTCCACGACGCCGACAGCCACATCATGGAGTTGCCCGATTGGATCGAGGGCTACGCCGACCCTGGAATCCGCGAACGGCTGCGCCCGCTGGCGCTCGGTGCCGCCGGTGCGCTCGCCGAGAAGGCGGTGGCCGACGCGTCCGCCCGTCGGGACGACCCCGAGCGGATCGAGGCGGCCGAAGCGGCGCTGATGAAGATGAAGGGCTGGTCCGGACTCGGCGCGTTCGACTCGGGCGAGCGCTCACGGGCAATGGACCTGCTGGGTTTCGACTCACAGCTGGTCTTCTCGACGTTCGCCGGCAACCAGTTTCTCGGCGACGACGTCGAATTGGCCCAGGGCGGTCTGACCGCGCACAACCGGGCGATCACCGAGTTCTGCGCTGACGACCGCCGACTTCTCGCGGTGGCGATGGCGGCCTGGAACGGTCCGGAGAACACGCTCGCCACGGTCACCGAGGCTCTCGACCTCGGCGCGTCGGCGATCCTGTTGCCCTCGCACCCGGGCCACGGCATCAGCCCGACCCACCCCGACTACGACCCCCTCTGGTCACTGCTCGAGGAGCGCCAGATCCCGTTCATGCTCCACATCGGTGGAGCGGGACGACCGACCAAGAAGGCATTCCACGACAATGGTCGGCCGGTCTCCGACTTTCTCGGGGGCGGCGAGAACATCCGCTCGCGGGACTACATGGCGATCCACCAGGTTCCCGAGCAGTTCCTCTCCGCCATGATCCTCGACGGCGTGTTCGACGATCATCCTGGCTTGCGGGGCGGATGCATCGAGCAGGGGGCGCTGTGGGTGCCCGGGTTCATGCGGCTCATCGACGCCTGCCAGGCAACGTTCTCGAAGACCGAGCCTCGGGTCCGCGATCTGGCGTTGAAGGCCTCCGACTACGTCCATCGTCAACTCTTCGTGACGCCCTTCGTGCGAGAAGACATCGGATGGTTGATCGACGAATGCGGCGACGACATCATGCTGTTCTCCTCGGACTTCCCGCATCCCGAAGGCAGCAAGGACCCCGTCCGGCTGTTCGAGGACACCATGGACGACGTGGGAGAGACCGCTCGCGACCGGTTCTACGAGCACAACTTCGTCGAAATGATGGGCGCGGGCCTCCGCTAGTTGACGGCTCGGCCCTGGCCCTCCCAGTACGGGGCTCGAAGGTCTTTCTTCAACACCTTCATCGCTCCGGACAGAGGCAACGGTTCGTCGCGGAACTCGATCGACTTCGGCACCTTGTAGCCGGCGATCGATTCCTTCGCGAACGCTTGCAGTTCCTCGGCGCTCGCTTCCGTTCCTGCCGCCAGCACGATGACGGCGTGGACCTGCTCGCCCCAGGTGTCGTGGGGGATACCGATGACCGCGACCTGCTCGACCGATGGATGCTGCGACAGCGCGCTCTCGACCTCGGCGGAGTACACGTTCTCGCCGCCCGTGACGATCATGTCCTTCACCCGGTCGACCAGGAAGAGGAACCCCTGGGCATCGAGATAGCCCGCGTCACCCGTGTGGTACCAGCCACCCTCGAACACTTCTTCAGTCGCTTCGGTCTTGTTCCAGTACTTCTGCATGAAGTTGCCACCGCGGGCCCAGACTTCGCCGGTACCGCCCTGGGCGACCTCGTTGCCCTCGTCGTCACGAATCGACAGCGCCACGCCCGGCACCGCTCGACCGGCCGAACGAAGGCGGTCGCCTCCGCTCTTGTGCTCTTCAGGGCCGAGAATGGTGAGGACGGAGGAGCACTCGGTCATTCCGTATCCCTGGAGGATCTGGAGCTCGGGGAACATCGTGATGATCTTGTCGAGAATCGCTGCGGGCATCGGCGAGGCGCCGTAGATCAGCTGCTCCAAGGAAGCGATTCGTTCGGGCGCGAAGTCGGGATGCTGCAGCATCATGCCGATCATCGTCGGCACCATCATCGTCTGCGTGACGCCGTGGGCCTCGATGAGCGACATCACACCGCCGGGGTCGAACATCGGCAGGGTGACCGCAGTGCCGCCGCTGGTCGGGGTGCCGAGGATCGCCGCCATGGACGCGGCGTGAAACATCGGCGTCTGCACGAGGTTCACGGCGTTCTCGTCGAAGCCGAAGACCATGGCGACGTGGTACATGTTCAGGATCTCGGCCCGGTTGTCGAGCAGCACGCCCTTCGGGAGGCCAGTGGTGCCGCCCGTGTACATGAGGACGACCGCGTCCTCTTCTTCGGGCTCGTCCGGTTCGACGATGTCGATCCCCGCGATGAGATCGTCGTATTTCATGTCGTGAGGAACGTCGCCATCACCGATGAGAACGATCTGGCGAACGTTGTTGGGCTCGTCCGATTCGGCCAGCGCCTGAGCGATCGCGGCCGCGAAGTACTGATCCGCGAAGATCACCTCTGTGCCGGAGTCGCGAACGATGTAGTCGAGTTCCTTGCCGGCCAGGCGGAGATTCAGCGGGTTGATGACGCCGCCACCGAGGAATGCGGCGTGATACAGCTCGAAGTATTCGTGGCTGTTCAGGGCCATCACCGCGAAACGGTCGGATCCAGTGATGTCGAGTCGCTCGCCGAGGGCACGAGTCAGTTGCAGTACTCGATCCGCGTGTTGGCGGTAGGTGGCGCGGTAGTCGCCGGAGATGATTGCGGTCTTCTCGGCGAACTGCTCCGCCGCCGGAAGGAACGAGCGTTGGTAGATGAGTTCTTTCATGTGGGAAGACTCGCACGTTCGGGGGCGTTGTGGGTGAGAGGATGGCGCGACCTGGCCGTCGTGCCCGACAGAGGAGATGTGGATGCGGATCGCGATGGTCGGACTCGGCCGGATGGGCGGCGACCTGAGTAGGCGCCTCATGGCCGGCGGACACGAAGTGGTGGTGAACGACCTCGACCCCGCGGCCATCGCGGACCTCGCCGATGAGGGAGCGATCGAGGCTGCGTCCCTTGGCGAAGTCGCGGCGAGCCTGCCGTCACCGAGGGTCGTCTGGGTGATGGTCCCGGCCGCTGTCACTGGCGCGGTCGTCGATGCCGTCGCCGAGGTGCTGGAGGAAGGCGATGTGATCATCGACGGCGGCAATTCGAACTGGAACGACGATCTGGCCCGAGGCGTCGACCTCGGCGAGCGAGGTATTCACCTCGTCGACATCGGCACCTCGGGTGGCGTCCACGGGCTGGAGCGGGGCTATTGCCTCATGGTCGGTGGCCCAATCGACGTCGTCGCTGGGCTCGAGCCGATCCTCGACACGATCGCGCCGGGAGTCGACGCGGCCCCCCGCACGCCGGGCCGCACCGGCGAGATCGTCGCCGCTGAGAAGGGCTGGCTTCACTGCGGCCCCAGCGGTGCCGGTCATTTCGTGAAGATGGTCCACAACGGCATCGAGTACGGAATGATGGCCGCGATCGCCGAGGGCCTGAACCTTCTCGACCATGCGAACCTCGGGGCCACTGATCGCGCCGCCGACGCGGAAACCGCGCCATTGCGCGACCCAGCGGCCTATCGCTACGACTTCGACCTCGGTGCCATCGCCGAGGTCTGGCGCCGTGGCTCCGTCGTCGGCTCGTGGCTTCTCGACCTCACCGCTGGTGCGTTGGCCCACGATCCGGAGCTGGCGGCCTACGAAGGTCGAGTCAGCGACTCGGGGGAGGGACGGTGGACGGCACAAGCGGCAATCGATGTCGGCGTTCCCGCCAGCGTTCTCACCGCCGCGGTGCATCAGCGCTTCGCGAGCCGTGGGAACGACGAAACGGCCGGCAAGGTCCTCTCCGCCATGCGCCACGCGTTCGGTGGGCATCTCGAGAAGTCGGAGGACGACGCATGACTTCCGCCGGCGATGTCCTGGTTCTGTTCGGGGCGAGCGGCGACCTTTCGCGTCGCAAGCTCTTCCCGGCGCTCTACCAACTCGAAGCCAACGGTCGTCTGGACGTGCCCGTCGTCGGGGTCGGCCGAACCAAGATCGACGACGAGGGGTTTCGCGCCCATGGCCGCGCCGCGCTCGAAGAGTTCGGACCGGCCCTCGACGACGAAGTTCTCGAACGGCTGCTCGCCCGTTTGCGCTTCGTGTCCGGCGACTACCACGACATGGCAACGTTCGATCGTCTCGCCGAGTCCCTCGAGGGCGCCACCCAGCCAGTCGCCTACCTCGCGATCCCGCCCGCGGTATTCGACGATGTCGCGACCGGCCTCGCCCATGTCGGGCTCAACGAAGGTGGCCGGATCGTCGTGGAGAAGCCCTTCGGTCGCGACAAGGCCTCGGCGGTGGAGCTCAACGAGATTCTCCATCGCCATTTCGACGAGTCCGCGGTCTTTCGCATCGACCACTTTCTGGGTAAGGAACCGGTCCAGAACCTGATGGTGTTCCGATTCGCCAACTCGATTCTCGAACCGGTGTGGAACCGGAACCACATCGCATCGGTGCAGATCACCATGGCCGAGTCGTTCGGTATCGAAGGCCGCGGCGGCTTCTACGACGATGTCGGCGCGCTACGCGATGTGGTTCAGAACCACCTGCTCCAGATCGTTGCCCTTCTGGCCATGGAACCGCCGGTGTCGAAGCACCCCGATGCGCTCCGCGACGAGAAGGTGAAGGTCATGCGGGCGACGAAGTCGCTCACGGCCGACGACATCGTGCGAGGTCAGTACCGGGACTACCGCGACGAGGACGGCGTCGATCCGACCTCCGACACCGAGACGTATGTCGCCGTACGACTCGAAATCGACTCGTGGCGCTGGGCCGGAGTGCCGTTCATCATTCGGGCCGGCAAAGGACTGGCTTCGACGGCCACGGAAGCGGTTGTCGAATTCCGGCAACCGCCCAGCGCGATCTTCGACGACGGCGGCGAACCGACCGCCAACGTGCTGCGCTTCCGGATGAAGCCCGACGACGTGATCACGCTCACCATGCAAGCCAAGGTGCCTGGCCTCGGGATGATGGCGCGGCCGGTCGACCTCGAGGTCGACTACGACGAAGCCCTCGGTGGCGGATCGGCCGATGCCTACGAGCGCCTGCTCGGTGACGCGCTCGCGGGCGACGCCCGTCTCTTCGCTCGGCAGGACAGCGTCGAGGAGTCGTGGCGCATCGTGGAAGACGTGCTCACCGATGCCCCGCCTGTGGCGCTGTACGAACGCGGGTCCTGGGGCCCCAAGGAGGCCGACCGGCTGCTTCCGGATGGGGCATGCTGGCGCGACTGTGACTGACGAGAATCTGGTCCGCATCGAAGGTTGGGTCGGCCCCTGGGACCCCGACGACGCCGACGCCAACTTCAAAACCGATGTGGCGGCGTATGCCCATCTCGAACCGCTGTCCACGCTGACGAACCTCAGCAATTCCATCGACGTGCCGCTCGGCGCCATCGTTCACTACGTGCTCGCCAAGTGGGCGACCGAGGGCAGCAGCGGCCTCCTCGAGTTGGGGCCGCGAATGGCAAGGCGACTGCGCGAGCCGTTCGTCGCCGCCGAGGAAGTCGACACCGACGAGGCCCGCCTCGCGGCCTACGAGACCGTGCGCCAGATGATCGAGTGGCTGAACGTGCCGCTCGACGACCCCGAGGTCTACCCGTGAACATCCTGGTGGTGATGGCCGACCAGCTCGCCCCGCACTTCACCGGCACCTACGGCCACCCGGTGGTCCAGACTCCCAACCTCGACGCGCTCGCCGAGCGGGGGCGCCGGTTCGACGCGGCGTACTGCCACTCGCCGTTGTGCGCGCCGTCTCGTTTCACCTTCCTGTCGGGCCAACCCGTTGCCGCGATCGGCGCGTGGGACAACGCATCGGAGTTCCCCGCCGCGGTCCCCACGATGGCGCACTACTTCCGAGCCATGAACTACCGCACCACGCTCTCGGGCAAGATGCACTTCGTCGGCCCGGATCAGCTGCACGGGTTCGAGGAGCGACTCACCACCGACATCTATCCGGCCGATTTCGCCTGGGTCCCCGACTGGGACAATCCCGACGAGCGAATCCACAAGTGGTACCACAACATGACGAGTCTCAGTGAGGCTGGTCAGGCGGCGTGGACGTATCAGATCGAGTTCGACGAAGCGGTCGGCACCGAGGCGAGTCGGCACCTCTACGACATGGCTCGCGACCGCGCGGCAGGTGTCGACGAACGGCCATTCTTCATGGTCGCATCCTTCATGCATCCCCACGATCCTTTCGTTGCTCGACCCGAGTGGTGGAATCGCTACGACGCGGCCGACATCGACATGCCGACGCGGTGGAACCTCGAAGAACTCGACGCCCAGTCCCACCGCGTCCGCCGCGGCATCGAGGCCGACGTCACGCCCCACAACGACGACCACATTCGAAACGCTCGTCACGGCTACTACGCCAACACGACCTACGTCGATGACTGGCTCGGACGGCTGATCAACGTGCTCGACGAAACCGATCAACTCGACAACACGCTGGTGATCTTCACCTCTGACCACGGCGACATGCTCGGTGAACGTGAGCAGTGGTTCAAGATGTCGTTCTTCGAACGGTCGGCGCGGGTGCCGTTGGTCATGGCCGGACCTGGTGTGGCGTCCGGGATCGGCGAGGAAGTGTGTTCCCATCTCGACGTGTTGCCCACGCTCCTCGACGCTGCATGCGATGCCGGGGCGACTCGTCCGACGATCGGAGCGACGCTGACCGGTCGAAGTCTGTGGGAATCAGCAGCGGGCGGCACCGCCTCCGCCGGAGAGACCACCGGCGAATACTGCGGCGAGATGACCGGCAATCCGATGTTCATGATTCGGCGCGGCGCGCTGAAATACATCCACTGCGATGGCGATCCGCCGCTGCTCTACGACGTCGTGGTCGACCCGGAGGAGCGGGCCAACCTGGCCGCGGATCCCGCCTACGGGTCAGAGGCGGCTGCGTTCTCCGCTGAGGTCGAGCAGCGCTGGGACAGCGCCGCCATTCGCGAGCGGGTGGTCGCGAGTCAACACGCTCGACGGGCGGTCTACGACGCCATGAGCGTTGGACCGCGGCACTCGTGGGATCACGAGCCTCGCCAGGATGTGGGCAACAAATACGTCCGCAACCACATGGACTGGGCGGAAGCGGGGGAGCGTCTCCGCTACCCCCGCTTCGAACCCGAATCCTGAATTGCTCAGGTGAAGGCGTCGATGAAGTCGCCGAGCGGTACCGCCACACCATCGCCGGCGGTGCTGTCGTACTCCAGCAGCGCGTAGAGGTCGTTGGCGTAGGGCTTGTCGGCGCTGAGTGAAGCGGCGGGCATGCCCGGAAGCACGAAGTCGCTCATGGCCTCGGCGGCGCCCTGGAAGCTGACCTGCGTCAGGTCGGCGCCCGCGTTCCGCGCGATCTGAACGAACAGATCGAGGTGCTGGCAGTAGCGGCGAACCGAGTTGAACCAGTTCTCCTCACCCTTCTCGTATTCCAGCGGAGTGCGCAGGTCGGCACCGACGTCGCTGGCGGCGACGATGTCGTTGCACTGCGACTGATACAGCGGGTCCTCGAAGATCGAGGTGTCATCCGCACCGCCACTGGTGAGCACACCATTGGCGATGGACTTGTCGGTGATCGTCTCGCCGAGGTTGTTCAAGCCACCCGGATTGTTCGTCCAGATGTCGAGGGTCTCGTTGAGGCCCGCGGCAGCAAGGCCACGAATGCTCGCCGACGGCGTGCCGTGGATGAACACCGCGGTGGCGCCGGATTCCTTGATCTGCTCAGTGATGATGCCGAGCTCGGTGTCCTGAGCCGCCGTGTCTTCGATGTCGGTGGCGAGGTACAGGTTGTCGCCCACCACCTCGACGCCGCGATCGTTGAGCAATTCGATGACCGGGTCGTGGTTCGCGGCATCAGCGTTTCCGCCCATGACGAAGACCTTGGCGCCGTCGAGTCGGCCGGTCTCATCGAGAAGGTTGAGCAGGATGGTGCTGAGCGCGAAGTCGGGCGAGCCCGGCTGGTAGTACGGCGCGGTCGAAGCGGCGAGCGCATCGGGGCTCTGGTTTCCGCCGACCATGATCGTGCTGTTCAGCTGGGTGACGCACGTGTTGGTCGCCACGACCGGACCGACGAATCCGCCGAGCACGGCGAAGACCTCGTTGTCCTCCGTCATGACGGTGCAGGCACGCGTCGCGTCGTCGGGGCTGATCGGCGAGTAGAACTCGTAGACCGGCACGATCTGGCGACCGAGGATGCCGCCGTTGGCGTTCACGTCGTCGATCAGCACCTGCCACACGCCTTGCTGGTCGCCCCAACCTTCGGACGATGCGCCGATGTTGACGAGCTCCGCGAAGTCGAGCATCGCGATACCGAGGGTGATCGTCTCGGCGGTGACGCCGGTGAACGAATCGGTCAGTTCGGGCTCGTCGGATCCGGTGTCGTCGGAACCCGTGTCGTCCGAACCGGTGTCATCGGAGCCGGTGTCGTCCGAACCCGTGTCATCGGAGCCGGTGTCGTCCGACCCGGTGTCGTCGGATCCGGTGTCGTCAGTGGATGTGTCGTCTGCGCCGGTGTCGTCGCTGTCGCTGTCATCTCCGCACGCGGCGGCGATGAGCACAAAGCTCAGCAAGACGGCAAGCAGACGCAACAGGCTGCGTCGTCGAGCGTTCATTGGATTCCCTCCAGGGTGGATGGCAACAAGATTTGTCCCAGGGCGGGACATTAATGTTCGTATACTAGTCCGGATGGTAGGTCGAGAACCACCCCTCGAGGGCCCGGGCGAGTCGACGGTTCGCCGAGGAAGGCCGCCGATCAGTGAGCATCGCGTCGCGGTGTTGCAGGCAACCCGCACTCTTCTGGCCGACGTCGGGTACGAGAAGATGACATTGGAAGCCGTCGCGGCGGAGGCTGGGCTCTACCGGCGCTACCTCTCACGCGGGTGGCGATCGAAGGCAGAGCTGGTCCGAGATGCGCTGTTCGAAGACGTCGTCGACTTCGACGTTCCCGATCGCGGCAACCTCGAGGACGATCTCCGCGTCACTGTTCGACAGCATGTCGATCTCATCCTCCGGCCCGAGTTCATTCGCGGCCTACCCGCGTTGCAAGAAGCCTTCCGGGTCGATCGAGAGCTTTGGACGTCCACGGTCGAGCGCCATGTGCAACCGCCGATCGCCGCGTTCGACCGAGTTCTCGAAGCGGCCGTGCGGCGCGGTGAGATCACGGCGTACGTCGATGCAGAGATCGTGCTCAACACCATGACCGGGGCGCTTCAGCAGCTTGCGCGACTTGGTCTGATGACGCCGGAACAGCTGGTCGAGCACGGCATCCGCCTGGTGCGGCGATCGATGGTCGACCACGCCTGAATTGCATCGAGCGGTCGATCAGGTTAACACTGTTAACCTACGTCTGAGTTACGTCGCTCGAAAGGTCAAAGATGACGCTCACCGGTCATGTCACCAACGCCGCAGAACAATCGGATCTCGGGGGCAACATGTTCCCGGTCGATCGGGAGATCGACGCCGCCGAGTGTGAGGTGATCGGCGAGATTCCCGCCGGCCTCAACGGCTCGTTTGTGCGCAATGGGCCGAATCCGATGTTCGAGCCCATCGGCAAGTACCACATGTTCGACGGCGACGGGATGCTCCACGGCGTCGACTTCGCCGACGGCAAAGCGTCGTATCGCAATCGCTGGATCCGCAGCCGGGGGCTCGGCGCCGAAGTCGAACTCGGCCGCGCCGTCTACCCGGGACTCAGCGACGTCATGAACTTCCCCGACGCCTCGCTCGTGGGCGATGCCGGTCCGGTGAAGAACCCGGCCAACACCCACATCGTCCGCCATGCCGGCAAGCTCCTTGCCCTTTGGGAACAAGGCCTGCCCACGGAGATCGCGCCCGACCTGGAGACCGTCGGCGAATGGAACTTCAACGGCGCGCTGCAGGGCGCGATGACCGCGCACCCGCGCATCGACCCGTTCACCGGTGAGATGTTCTTCTTCGCCTACAACTTCTTCCCGCCGTTTCTCACCTACTACGCGGTCGACGCCACGGGCGCCATCACGAAGCGGGTCGAGATCGACATGCCGGCGCCCGTGATGATGCACGACATGCTCATCACCGAGCACTACTCCGTCTTCATGGACAGCCCCATCGTCTTCGACATGGATGGCCTGGCCAACGGAGAGTCGATGGTGAAGTGGAAGCCGGAGAACGGCACCCGCCTCGGCATCATCCCTCGCCTCGGCGACGCGGAGGACGTGCGCTGGTTCGAGGTGCCCACCTCACACGTGCAGCACTTCTGGAACGCATGGGAGAACGGCAACCGCATCGAGCTCGACGGTGTGCGATTCGAGGAGGTCGACTTCGGGATCGAGTCCGAGATGTCCGAGAAGGAGAGCGGCGTCGAGACCAATTCCGGTCTGCCGGCGAAGTACTGGATCGACCTCGATACCGGCACTGCCGGCAGCGAGTACTTCGACGACTTCAACGGTGAGTTCTGCCGCTTCAACGACGATCTCACCGGTCGCGAAACCAACGCCCTCTACATGTCGGGCTTCACGCGGCCCGACGCCGCCGCGGGCGACTTCGACACCGTCGTGAAGTACGACACTCGCAACGACACGCGGTCACTCTGGTACTCCGGCGACGACGGCCACATCGGCGAAGGCGTCTTCGCGCCGGATCCCGCCGGAAGCGCGGAAGACGACGGCTGGATCGTCAACTCGATGCACAACAGTGCGACCGACGAGAGCGAAGTGATCGTGCTCGATGCCCGCGACATCGAGGCCGGGCCGATCGCTCGAGTTCGTATCCCGCAGCGGATGCCCTTCGGCTTCCACGCCAACTGGTTCAAGGCCGAGTAGTCGCTCAGCCCAGAAGTTGCCGGGCGAGCAGTTCGTAGCTGCGAACCCGCGCCGCGTGATCCCAGGTGATCGTCACCGCCATGAATTCGTCCGCCCCGTAACGGTCGGCCATGGCGCGCACGTTCGCGGCCACGGTGGTCGGGTTGCCTTGGATCATCGGTTTGCGGCTGGGTTGCACAGAGAGGGCCCCGGGCACGTCGTCGCGCACATCTTGTGGCGACGGGATCGGCCCTTGTAGCCCTCGCTGGCGCCACAGCTTCACGCCGGCGGCCAGCTCTTCGGCCTCTTCATGGGTGTCGGCGCAGATCACGCTGGCCGCGACGAGCACCTCGGGTTCGGGGTGACGCTCGCTCGGCTGGTACGTGTCGCGGTAGCGGGCGGCGATGGCGGAACCGTCCGACTGTGAGATGAAGTCGGCGAATGCCAGCGGCAGTCCGAAGTGGGCGGCATACGCCGCACTGTCCGGGCTCGATCCGAGGAGCCACAGGCTTGGTGGTTCCTCCGGCGAAGGGGTCGCTCGGACTCGGCCGCGGAAGGGGCTGGTGTCGGGGAGGTCGTCGTGGAGGAACCCGTCGAGTTCGGCGATCATCGCCGGGTACTTCTCGACCGAGATCGGCTGATGATCGGGCGCCAACGCAACCATCGCCGCTTGGTCTGAGCCGGGGGCGCGACCGACACCGAGGTCGATCCGGCCGGGGTGGAGTGCGGAGAGCACGCGGAACGCTTCGGCGATCTTGTAGGGCGCGTAGTGCGGCATCATGACGCCGCCGGACCCCACCCGGATCCGTGTGGTCGCCTCCGCGATATGGGCGATGAGGATCTCCGGCGCGGAGCCCGCGAGGCCACCGGTGTTGTGATGCTCGGCGACCCAGTAGCGGTGGCAACCGAAGCGCTCGCACTGCACGGCCAGATCGATCGAGTTGCGGAGCGCGTCACCGCCCGTACTGCCCGACGGGACCGGTGACTGATCGAGAACGGAGAGACGCATCAGCGGACGAAGAACCACCAGACGGAACCGAGCACGCCGGCCGTGCCGCTCAGCGCCATCGTGATCTTGGCGCTGCGACTGATCCCGCCGTCGTCGTCCGTCGGAATTCGGTCGCTCACATGAGTCAGCAGGCGGTCGGCCCAGGCCACATCCCGGGCGAGGATCGCCAGGCCCAGTGCGACGACCGGAAGGCCCGGCCCCGGCAGCGGCATCATCGCCAGACCGGTGAGGGTCACGACAGTTCCAGCCGACATGCGGGCGATGCGTACGGCGACGTGGGCCTTGGCGCCGGCCTCGGTCTTCTCGCGACGGCCGGTCTCGTATTCCGCCGCGATGAGCGCTTCGGAGAGAGTCTCGTCGTCGTGCACCGGCTATTCGTAGCAGCTGGAGAGCGACACGACGTCGCGCGACGTGGCAGATTTGTGCAATGTCAATCAAGCCGCTGAGCGCCCACGCCGTCGACGAGGTGATCGGTCGGCTCGGCTATTCAGAGCGCCCGAGTGTCGACCTCGAGGGCCTCCGCACGCTCTACTCGGCGTGGTCGCGGCAGGTGCCCTTCGACAATCTCCGCAAGCTCGTCGCACTCCACTTCGCCATGCCGGAGCTGCCGGGCATTCACCCGAACGACTTCTTCGCCGCGTGGCAACTCACCGGCGCCGGCGGTACCTGCTGGGGTAGCAACAACGCGATCCATGCGCTGTTGGTCGGCCTCGGGTTCGACGCCCAGCTCCACTCCGCGTCGATGTTCGACGGCGACGTGAATCACGGCACGACGATCGTCACTCTGAACGATGAGCGCTGGATGGTCGACACCGCGCTGCACGGCGACGTACCCGTCCCGCTTCGCAGTGAGCCCACGTCGGTCGAACACGCCGGCTTTGTGACGACGATGCAGCCGGACGGGGGAACGTGGGTATTCGAGTGTCCGACACCGGATCCGGACTTTCGCATTCCGTGCCGAATAATCGATGAGATCGATCACGACTTCACCCTCGAGGCCAACGAGAAGAGCCGCGCCTGGAGCCCGTTCAACACCAGCATCATGGTCGGGATCAACGATGAGACCGGGGTGTGGATGTTGAAGGACAAGGTGCTCGCCCGCATCGAAGCGAGCGGTACGACATCGTCCAGGCTGACCGACGCTGAGGTTGACGAGTGGATGATCGAGACGTCGGGACATTCGCCGCAGCTCGTCGCCGAAGTGCGCGCAATCCTCGATTATCAGGCGGAGAGGGCCAAATCCTGACATGTCCGAATGTGTCCGAGTGATCCGGGCATACTCTGAGACATGGGAACCACAGGGAGTCAGGTCAGCGCCGTCGCCACCACCGGCATCTACTGCCGTCCTCAATGCAGCGCGAAGCCGAATCCCGAGAATGTCTCGCCCTACTCTTCGCCGGTCGCGGCCGAAGCGGCCGGCTATCGGTCCTGTCTCCGTTGCCGTCCTGACCGACACCTACCGACCTCGCCAGTCACGGACGTTCCCGAGGCGGTGTCCTGCGCTCTCGGCTTGATCTCGGCCGGATTCCTCGATCGGTTCGACGAGGCGGCCTTGGCCGATCGCGTCGGCTACTCCACTCGACAGTTGCGCCGGCTCTTCGAGCTACATGTCGGCGCGACGCCGGCTTTCGTCGGTCGATCTCGTCGGGCCCACTTCGCCCGGCGATTGTTGGACGAGACGAACCTGTCGATGCCCGCGGTCGCCGGCGCGGCCGGCTTCGGATCAGTCCGCCAGATGAACCGGGTCGTCGAAAGCATCTTCCGGTTCTCGCCGAGCGAGCTTCGGCGGAAGCGTCGAGGCGGCGATGTGTTGGTCGCCGATGGTGGGCTCCGTCTGCGCCTGCCCTTCGTCGAGCCGCTCGATCGCGCCGCGGCGCTCGATCATCTTCGGCCCCGGGTCACGCCGGGCGTCGAACTCGTCGACGGCGAGATCTATCGCCGCACACTCGAGGTCTGTGGCAATCCCGGCGTGATCGAGGTCGATCTCGGCGGCGACGACCCTCATCTCGAGCTGGTGGCCCATCTTCCGACCTTCGACTCCATCATCGACGACGTTGCCCGCACCCGTTCGATGTTCGGACTCGACGACGACGTGAAGGCGGCCGAAGATCATCTCCTGGCCGATCCGCTCCTGGCCCCGATCGTGCGAGCGCAGAGAGGCTTGCGAGTGATCGGGGGGTGGGACCGCTTCGAGACCGCGGTGCGGGTCATCGTCGGACAACAGGTCTCCGTGGTCGGGGCGACCACCATCACCGCCCGGATCGTCGAGCGCCACGGGCGCTCGCTGGCCGGCAACGTCCTCGGCCTGACCCGCCTGTTCCCGACCGCGGACTCGCTGTGTGGCCTCGAACCGGATGGCCTGGGAATGCCCGGCGCCCGAGTGGCGACGGTTCGAGCCCTCGCGGAGTCGGTGAGCGCTGGCGACGTCGACCTCTCCGCCTCGGCCCCAGAAGTGCGTTCCCAGCTCCTCGAAGTCCGGGGCATCGGGCCTTGGACGGCTGACGTGATCGCCATGCGCTCGACCCGAGACCCCGACGTGTGCCCGGCCGGCGACCTCGGCATCCGGCATGCGGTTGCTCGTCTCTTGGGTCGAGACGAACCCCCGGCGGAAGACGAAGTCGCCGCACTCGCCGCGGTGTGGAGCCCCTATCGATCGCTCGCCTCGCAGCACCTGTGGGCGAGCTTGCGTACCGTTGATTCCAAGGAGAAGTCCTGATGCAGATTCGCCACCTCGACAGTCCGATCGGTGTGCTCACTTTGGTGGCCTCCGATGAGGGACTCACCCATGTGCTCTTCGAAGGGCAAGAACCGGTCGATGCCGGCCTTCCCGACGATCTGCCGGAGATCGACGACGATCCCACGCTCGAAGCCGCAGCAAGTCAACTCGGTGAGTACTTCGCGGGCAGCCGCAAGGAGTTCGACCTGCCGCTCGATCTCCGGGGTACCGACTTCCAGAAGGATGCATGGCGGGCATTGGCTTCCGTCCCCTACGGCGAGACACGGTCCTACGGCGAGCAGGCCCAGGCCATCGGCCGTCCCGGAGCCTTCCGGGCCGTCGGTGCCGCCAACGGGCGCAATCCCATCCCCGTGATCCTCCCGTGCCACCGAATCGTGGGCGCCGACGGATCGCTCACCGGCTTCGCCGGGGGCCTCGACACCAAGCGTCGTCTCCTCAACCTGGAGCAGGCGCAGCAGGGACTTCCCGGTTTCTGAGTAGCGACCTACGCTGCTCCCATGGCGCTACAGCTCGATCGATACCCGGACATCACCTACGACGTCATCCCGCCGGTCGTGGAGGACCTCGAAGAGCTTCGGCTCCTCCGGAAATGGGAAGCGGCAATCGGTTACCGCATCTTCGCGGCCATGCGTTGGGGTCAGCTCGGCGACGGTCACGTCACGGCTCGCGACCCGATTCTCACCGATCACTTCTGGGTCCTCGGCTACGGCATCCCGTTCCGCGATGCGACGGTCGACAACCTGACGCTCGTCGGTCCCGATGGCCGAGGGGTCGACGGACCGACCCGCAACGGCATCAACCATGCCGCCTACTGCATCCACTGGCCGATTCTCGACACCCGGCCTGATCTCGTATCCGCCGCGCACACCCACACCCGCTTCGGCACACCGTGGTCCGCGAACGTCGAACCGTTCTCCGCGATCAGTCAGGAGTCGTGCGCCTTCGTCTTCGATCAGGCGCTCTATGAAGGTGAAGACCTCGAGGTTCTGACCACCGACGGCGGCTATCGCATCGCCGAGGCTTTGGGCAACAACAAGCTGTGCATCCTGCGCAATCACGGCATGCTCACCGGCGGCAACTCGCCCGGCGAGGCCGTCGGCTGGTTCGTCATGGCGGAGCAGGTCGCCGAGGTCCACGTGAAGGCGCCCGGAGCGAAGCCGATCACGGATGAGGCCGCGAAAATTGTCGAGTCGACGCTTGGTGGCCCGGAAGTTGGCTGGCGATTGTTCCAGTGGGCAGCCCGCGACCTCGTACCCGACCCGTCGGTGGTGCTCTGACGGTGCGCTCCCGCGGAAGCGACGAGTACGAGTCGATTGTCGAGCTGATTCCCGACGACTTCTCGAACCCCGCGGATTCGCTCGAAGAGATTCGAGCCAAGTTCGACTTCGTGCACGGCCAACCGGTGGGTGACGGCGTGACTGTCGAGGAGTCGTCCCATGGGTTGTGGGTGCGTCCCGAGGCGCCCCACGACGACCGCGTCGTCCTCTTTGCCCACAGCGGCGGATTCGTGACGTCGACCGCGGCGATGTGCGCCTTCTGGGCGGCAATCGCGGCTCGCGAGTGCAACCTCCCGGTCTTCGTTGTCGACTACTCCCTTGCCCCGGAGGCGCGATTCCCCACGCAGCTCGACGAGCTGGCCGAGAGTCACGAGGCGCTGCTCGCGGCCGGCCATGACCCTGGACGGATGCTGTTCATGGGCGACAGTTGCGGCGGCGGCATGGCGGTCGCGCTGATGGTCCGGCAAAGGGATGCCGGCCGGCCGCTCCCTGCGGCATTCGTCGGGTTCGGCGGGTGGTACGACCTCGACGCCGTCGGTGCCGACGCCTCGACCAACGAAGACCCGTTCGTCGACCCCGACTGGCTGCGACTTCGTGCTCGCGACTACGTCGGCCCCGACGGCGACCCGGCCCAGCCGTTGGCATCGGTGGTCAATGCCGACCTGTCAGGTCTCCCCCCGATGCTGCTGCAGACCGGCGAGGTCGACCCGTGTCTCCGCGGCGCCCGCCGCATTGCCGAGCTCGTCGGCGACCGGGCGGTGGTCGATGTGGTGCCGGCCGTGGCGCAGGGCTTCCAGGGGATGGGTACTCAGATCCCCGAGGTCGCCGCGGCGTGGGCCACCACCCGTGACTGGATCGATCGCCAAGTGCCGCCGCTCGCTGGCTGATTCGGTCAGGGACGGATGGTGCGCATCACTCCAGTGATGCGTAGAGGTCGACCGGATTCTGATCAGGGTCGAAGACGGTGGCGTATCGCTGGCCCCACGACGCGTCGAACGGTGGCTCCTTGACGGCGGCGCCCGTCGCGGTGACCGCGGCGAAGACGGCATCGACCTCGGCGGGGTTCGCACAGCCGAACGCGAGGGAGACGTTGCGTCCGCCTGTCGCTGCCTCGTAGCGAGAAAACGACTCGATGATCGCGACGCTGTCGATCATCAGCCGGAATCCGCTCGGCATCGTCGCCTCGTGATGGCCCTCGCCGAAGGCACTGAACTCCAGGCCGAGCCGCTCGTAGAAGGCGAGCGAGGCATCGATGTCGGCCGCGATGATTCCGATGGCGTCGAGTTGTGGCATGCCCCGAAACTAGCGGCCAGTCGCGGACTCAGCCGTCGGTCGCGGGCAGGCCGGCCTTCATGGCGCGGCGGTTCTTGCGCAGAATGCGTTCGGTGTAGCCGTTGTTCTCGTCGCGGCCACCCAGCACGAGTTCGAGGGCGGCCTGGAAGGGAATGCTGGCCTCGAGATCGACGGCCATGGGGTGGTAGTCGGCGTCGCCGGCATTCTGCTCGTCGACGATGGAGGCCATGCGTCCCATCGCCTCGCGCACCTGGTCCCCGGTGAGGACGCCGTGATGCAGCCAGTTGGCGACGTGTTGGCTCGAGATTCGGAGGGTCGCGAGGTCTTCCATGAGGCCGACGTCCTCGATGTCGGGCACGGTGGAGCAGCCCACGCCGATCCCGACCCAACGGACGATGTAGCCGAGGATCGACTGGCTGTTGTTGTCGAGTTCGGTCTGTATCTGTTCGGCCGTGAGTTCGCGATCGAGCAAGGGGATCGCCGTCAGTTCCTCGACCGGCCGGTGCGTTCGGTTGAGCAGCTCTTCCTGACGGGCGGCGACGTTCACGTCGAAGTAGTGGGTGGCATGCAGCGTGGCGGCGGTGGGCGAGGGGACCCACGCGCAGGACGCCCCGGCGGACGGGTGGCCGACCTTGGCCTCGAGCATCTCGGCCATCTCGGAGGGCTTGGCCCACATGCCCTTGCCGATCTGGGCCCGATTCTGGAGGCCACAGGCGAGGCCGGTGTCGACGTTGGCGTCTTCGTAGGCGAGGAGCCAGGTGGCGCCCTTCATCTCGCCCTTGGGGAGGACGGGACCGGCTTCCATGTCGGTGTGGATCTCGTCGCCCGTGCGGTCGAGGAAGCCCGTATTGATGAAGACCACTCGGTCCTTGGCTTGATCGATGGCGGCGGCCAAGTTGAGCGAGGTGCGTCGCTCCTCGTCCATGATTCCCATCTTCATGGTGAAGCGGTCGAGGCCGAGTGCGTCTTCGACCCGGCTGAACAGTTCGCAGGCCCAGGCGACTTCGTCGGGGCCGTGCATCTTCGGCTTCACGATGTAGATCGAACCCTGCCGGCTGTTGCGGAACGAACCGTGGCCGAGCAGATCGTGCTTGGCCGCGAGCGCGGTGATCATTGCGTCGAGAACCGTCTCGAAGACCGGTTCTCCGCCGACCGTGACGGCATCGGTCGGAAGGTGGTGCCCGACGTTGCGAACGAGCATCAGACTGCGGCCCTGGAGGTGCAGATCGGAGCCGTCGGCCGCGGTGTAGGAGCGGTCGTGGTTGAGCTTGCGTTCGAGAGTTTGGCCGCCCTTCTGGAAGCTGGTGACGAGGTCGCCCTTCATCAAGCCCAGCCAGTGGGTGTAGACACCGACCTTGTCCTCTGCGTCGACGGCGCTTACGGAGTCCTCGCAGTCCATGATCGTGGAGATAGCGGACTCGAGGTCGATGTCGGCCACGCCGGCGGCGTCGTCCTGGCCGATGTTGTCGGTGCGATCGATGCGAATGTCGGCGTGGAGCCCGTGCTTACGGACAAGGATCGATGTCGGGTCGGATGCATCGCCAGCGTGGCCGACGAATTGGGTCGGATCGGCGAGCGGGGCGGTGTCGGTGCCGAGGGCAACGACGAGCGCACCGTCGACCACGGTGTAGCTGGTGGCATCGAGGTGGCTTCGGCCGGCGAGCGGGAAGTGGGCGTCGAGGAAGACCCGGCCTCGAGCGATGACCTTCGCGCCACGCACGGGGTTGTAGCCCTTGCCCGCCTCGGCGCCGCCCTCATCGCTGATCACGTCGGTGCCGTAGAGGGCGTCGTAGAAGCTGCCCCAGCGGGCGTTCGCGGCGTTGAGGGCGTAACGGGCGTTGTCGAGCGGAACGACGAGCTGCGGACCCGCGACCGACGTGATCTCCGTGTCGACGTTGCTGGTCCGGATGGCGACGTCGGCGGGTGCATCGTCGAGGTAGCCGATGCTGCGAAGGAACTCGAGGTACGCGCCGTGATCGTGGCTGTTGCGATTGGCGGCGTGCCACTCGTCGATCTTTGCCTGGAGCTCGTCGCGGCGGGCGAGAAGTGCGGTATTGCGAGGCCCGAGGTCGGCATGGATCGACGCGAATGCGGTCCAGAAGTCGGCGGCGGAGACGCCGCTGTCGGGTGTGAGTTTCGTTTCCACGAACTCGTGTAGCACCTGCGCCACGTGGAGTTCGCCTACCTGGATTCGGTCGTCAGCCATGGCCAGGATGTTAACGGTGGCTCACCGGCGGCCACACTGCGAGAATCGGGCAATGAACGCGCTTACTCCTCAGCTCATCGACTTCATCGCTCAGCAACCGGTGTTCTTCGTTGCGACCGCGGCTGCAGAAGGAAGGGTCAACGTCTCCCCGAAGGGGATGGACACGCTCCGAGTCGATGCCCCCGACCGAATCCGCTGGCTCAATCTCACCGGTAGTGGGAACGAGACGGCTGCTCACGTCGCCGCGACCGGCCGCATGACCCTGATGTTCTCGTCGTTCACCAAGATGCCGCTGACGCTTCGGGTGTACGGCAGGGCATCGGTGGTGCACCCTCGCGACGAGAACTGGTCCGAAGTTGTCGGCGACTTCCCCGACCTGGCCGGCTCGCGACAAGTCTTCGACCTTGCTGTCGAGGAAGTCGCGACGTCGTGCGGCAGCGGCGTGCCGGTCATGACGCTCGACGCAATTCGAGCTGACGAGGAGCTCGAGCCGCATTATGCCGCGATGAGCGACGAAGAACTCCATGACTACTGGACCCGGAAGAACGTGACCTCGATCGACGGTCTGCCCACGCGCATCTTCGAATAGCGGCGGGCACCGAGTCGGCTCAGTCTCGGTAGGGCTGCGACGCTTCGACTCGGGCCACCAGGTTGCCGGACGCCGGGTCGTAGTCGAGGCTGCGCACCCAGCCTCCTTCGGAGTAGTCGCCGGTGCGCCCAGGATTCCCGAGGTCGGTCCGCCAGACCTCCTCGCCCCGGTCGACGGAGAGGGCGATCAGTTCGGAGGCACTCGCTACGACGATCACTCCATCGCTGCGGGAGGCGACGAATGACGACCCCGGGATCGGGACGCGCCAGCGAGTGTCGCGGGTGGCCGGGTCGTAGGTCGTCACGACGGATCCGCCGTTTGCCTGATGGATCGAGACGACTTCGTCGGTAAAAAGGAACAGGGCGAGCGACTCGATCTCCGTCTCCCACGCTTCCTCGGTGGTGATGTCGACGACGCGGATCAGACGGAACTGGTTCCCACCTTGGAAACCCGGAAGTTCATGCCAGAGCTCCCATCCCTCGTTCTTGTCGAAGAAGTCCAACGCTGCCTGCTCGTCGAGATCATCCGGGCGGGCCCGGACGGTGGCCTGCACGGGCACGTCCACGACCCGTTGCCGCTCCCAGCACGACTCGGGGATGCCGTCGGCCAGATCGAGCGTCGTCTCGTGGGTCTCGGCATCGAGGGTCACGCGGCCGCCGGTGAATTCGGCGGTGCGGACATGGCCGGCCCGATGGGTCCAGTTGACATCGCCGGTGACCGGATCGATCCCGAGCATGGCCGTGGGGCCGACGTTTACGCCGCAGCCGGTGGGCGGATTGAGTGAGTCGAAGACCGTGTAGAGACCCGCCCCGGCGACGAGCGCCACCACAATTCCGAGACTGATTGTGCGCCAGCGCATTGGAGCAGCCTTGCCCATGTCCGGCTGAAACTGCCGTCAGCTCGCCTGGAACTCCGCCGTCGCGTCGGTGATGGCGTCGTACAGGTAGCTGCGGTACGACGTGTCGGCGAGCACCAGATACGACCGGGTTGCGTCCACGTCGTCACGAATGATGTCGGCGCCGACCTTGGCCACCGATGCGCCGGCGCAGGCGCCATTCGGCGTCATGTGATCGCCGAAGTCGAGGCTGCACACCTTCTCCATCGCTTTGGCGGCTGCGTCGCCCGTCAGGCGGAACAAGAGTCGGCTGTGGGTCGAATCGATGCGGCTGGCGAAACCCGAAAGATCCAGCGAGTCGACGGTCGTGGTCGACCCGATCACCAGCCACTCGTCGGGCCGGATGCGGATCACGAGATCCCCGTCGCGCCGCTCGCTCGAGCCGAACGTCAGGCCGAGGGTGGCGGCCGCGGCCGTGTCGTCGCCGGCCCGGACCGTTGTCTTCGTGGTCGCGGACAGATCGGTGAGAATGAGCTCAGCCACGGAGTCGTGCTCCTTCCGGGTCGAAGTGGGCGTGGTGTTCCATCACGGTCGCAGTGATGCGCTCGCCGTTGATGAGCAGCACCGTGAGCTCCGTCCCGGCCGCCGCGAACTCCTGAGTGACCTGGGCAAGACAAATCGAGCGTTCGAGGGTAGGGGAGAAGCGGGATGAGGTGATTCGCCCGACGATCTCCTTCGTACCGGCCCGCAAGATCTGACAGGCCTCCTCGGGAACGACGGCAGGATCGGTCGGCTGGACGGCCACGATCACGGGGTGCTCGCGATCCAGCGCCCAGGCGACTTCGGGTTTGCCGGCCCAGTCGTCCTTGTCGAGCTTCAACAAGGAAACCATGCCCGTGGTCGGGGCCTGGCTCAGACCATCAGTGTCCTGTCCCACGATGAAGTGGCCCTTCTCCAACCGCATGATTCGCTGGGCTTCGAGGCCGAACGGTGCGACGCCGAGGTCCGCTCCCTCGGCGAGGAGGGCCTCCCACACCCGCAGACCGTGATGCGACGGCGCGTGCACCTCGAACGAGAGCTCGCCCGTGAATCCGATCCGCCACACGATGCAGTTCTCGACCCCGGCGATGGTGCCCGTCCTCACCTGCATGTAGCCGAACGTGTCCGGGTCGAGGTCGATGTCGTCACCGACGACCCGCCGCATCAGATCCCGCGAGTTCGGACCGGCGACGTTGATCGACGTGTAGCCGGTCGTGACCGGGGTGACGTGAACTTGCCAGTCGGGGCGCTCGGTCTGGAGCCAGTTCTCCGCCCAGTTCCACACAGTCGCGGCACCGGAGGACGTCGTGGTCATCAGGTAGTGGTCGTCGCCGAGTCGGCCGGTGACACCATCGTCGAGGACCACCCCGTCCTCGGCACACATGAGGCCGTAGCGAACACCACCGACGGGAAGCTGCATCCATTTGTTCGTGTAGAGCAGGCTCAGCAGCTTCGCGACGTCGGGTCCCTGTAGGTCGAGCTTTCCGAGTGGAGTCACGTCAGTGATGCCGACGTTGGTGCGCGTGTTGCGAACCTCCTGCTCGGGGTCGCCGTAGTGCTCCGGGCGTATCCACTGGCCGGCGAGGATCGGTGTGGCGTCGTTGGCTTCGTGCCAAGGCTGGATCGACGACACGCGCACCGGCTCGAACACCCGCCCTCCGAGCGCACCGAGCGTGATCGGCGCGTACGGCGGACGCCACACGGTCGTGCCGACCTCCGCGATGGTCTCGCCTCGGGCCTCGGCCAGCACGGCGACCGTGTTGACGGTTTCGAGCTTGCCCTGCGACGGACCCATGGTCGCCGTCGTGAACCGCTTGATCAGTTCGACCGAGTCGAAGCCCTCGGCCGCGGCGCCGAAGAGGTCCTTCGACGAAACGTCCTCCGAGTAGTCGACGATGCCGTGCGTGGTCGCTCGATGAAGTTCGGGATGAGGGTCGCGCCCGAGAGAGGTCCGCTCGTCGGCCGGGTAGTCGCCGGGTGGCCCGTCGGGCGCCTTCGCTCGAGCGGTGGCGCCTTGAATCTGGCGACGGGCGACGAGGGCTCGCTGCGCGGCCAGGGTGCCGGTCGCTCGGCCGTGGGCGACGAGTTCGTCCCGACTGCCGTCGCCGGTCAGTCCGCCGGTCGCGAGCACGTTGTCGGGCGGCGAGTCGGGGAAGAAGCGAGCCGCAGCCGCGTCGTAGACGGGACGGTCGCCGGCCATGTTCAACAGCGAGGTGGGTGCGGTCCAACCGACAGCAGTGACGAGAAGGTCGCACTCGATGGCCGTTCCATCGGTCAGATGCACGGTGTCGAGCCCCGTCTTGCGGCCCGACGCGGAGGCCAAGGTCGAACCGGCTCGCGCGTCGATGACGGCGGCAATCTCGATGCCGGCTCGCCGGAGGTCGTCGACGGCGGCATCGCCCGACTCGTTGGCGGTGAACACGACCGCGCGTTGACCCGGACGCACGCCATACAGGTTGATCAGGCGGCGCACGGCTCCCGAGGTCATGACACCCGGGAGGTCGTTGCCCTCGAACACGTAGGGACGTTCGATCAGGCCGGCGGCCACGACGAGCGTCTTCGCCCGGGCCTTGATCAGCCGCTCTTCGGCAGTCGAGTGGCTCCGCTGCACGATGCCGAGCCAGTTGTCCTCGTAGCGCCCGGTCACGGTGGAGTCGGTCAGGATTTCGACGCCAGCGGCGACCGCCCGATCGTGGAGCGCCGCGGCGGTGGCACGATCATCGTCGGTGCCCCAACGGAGGTGTCCGCCGACGGCATGTTCGTGCTCGACGAGCATGACATCGGCTCCGGCTTCGGCCGCCGCGATCGCGGCGGCGAGACCAGCCGGGCCCGCGCCGGCGACCACCACATCGGGATGGGCGTAGCGCTTGTCGAAGTAGCCGTGGGGCGTCTCGAGATCGACCGTGCCGCCGGGCGCAAACCGGGCGAGTACGTGCTCGTAGCGAGGCCAGAGGGCGGCCGGTTTCATGAAGGTCTTGTAGTAGAAACCCGCGGTCAGGAACCGGCCGAGGAAGCCGTTGGCGGCCTTGACGTCGAAGCGCAGCGAGGGCCACACGTTCTGGGCGCGCACGGCCATGCCCGCGGCGAGTCTGCGATGGGCGGCTCGGACGTTGGGTTCGTTGCCCACCTGCAGCGTCGCGTTCGGATCCCAGTAGTCGAACGTGAGCACGCCCCGCGGACGGTGGTACTTCATGGAGCGGCTGAGCACGGTCTCGCCGTTGGCCAGGAGGGCCGACGCAATCGTGTCGCCCTCGAATCCCTCCATCTTCTTGCCGTTCCACGTGAAGTGCAGCGGTCGGCCGCGGTTGATGACTTCGCCTGCCGACGATGGGAGTCGATGCGTCACGAAGGACCTGCAGTCTTGCGGCCCGGTAGCGGCGGATTGCGCAGCTCGCCGGTGAAGGTGTGGCGCTCGAGCTGGAAGTGGCGTCGGCAGCCCGATGAGCAGTACCAGTTCTCGCGTAGCCAGCCTGACGGGTTGTCTCGAAGGTAGAGGTAGGTGCGCCACTCCTCGGGACTCGCCGTGTTGGGATCGGGCCGCGAGTCGGCTTCCCCTCGATAGGTGAGGTCGGCCGCGTTGCGGGGACCGCAGTTGGGGCAGGGGACGAGCAACATCAGTGACCCACCGCCGCTGCACCCTTTTCGCCGACGAGATTTCCGTCGGTGAAGCGGCTGAGCGCGAACGGCGCGATCAGCTCGGGCGGAGAGTTGTCGGCGATGCAGGCCGCCATCTGTTCACCCGACACCGGCCCGGCCTTGAACCCGTAGGTTCCCCAGCCGACGTCGACGAGGAAGCCATCGACCGGGGTGTGGCCCATCACCGGCGAGTAGTCGGGTGTCATGTCGCAGAGCCCGGCCCACTGGCGCAGCAGGCGCATCTTCGAGATGCCCGGCATGAGTTCGAGGACATGGCCCGCGAGCTCCTCGGTGAAGTCGAGCGTGCCGCCCATGTTGTAGGTGGCGAGGGGGTCGACCGATGCACCGAACACGAGCTCGCCGCGGTCCGTCTGGCTCACGTAGACGTGAAGAGAACCGGACACAACCACCGTGGGGAGGAACGTCTTCACCGGTTCGGTGACGGCGGCCTGGAGCGGATGCGTGGTGATGGGCAAACGCACGCCGGCCATCGTGGCGATCGTGCTCGCCCAGCCTGCAGTGCAGTTCACGATCACGGGTGCGGCGATGTCGCCCCGACTGGTTCGGACACCGGTGACCTTTCCGCCCGCGCCCTTTCCGTCGGGTCCCGAGCCCCCTTCACAGAGGATGTCGAGCACCTCGGTCTTCTGGTGGAGGTCGACACCGTATGAATCGGCGCCGCGGGCATAGCCCCAGACCACGGCGTCGTGGCGAATCGTGCCGCCCGGCGGGTGGTAGAGGGCGCCGAGGATCGGGTACCGAGTGTCGGCGGAGACGTCGAGTGACGGCGCCAGCTTCTTCACCTCGGCCGGGTCGATGACGGACGAGTCGATCTCCTGGAGCTTGTTGACCTCAGCGCGCCAGTTCATCGTGCGCAGGGCACCGTCGGTGTGCGCGAGGGTCATGTGGCCGCGCTCGCTGAACATCACGTTGAGGTTCAGATCGTTCGACATCGAGTTGTAGAGATCGAGGGAACGGTCGTAGAACGCGACGCCCTCCGGCGTGAGGTAGTTCGAGCGGACGATGGCGGTGTTGCGACCCGAGCCGCCGCTGCCGAGGTACGCCTTCTCGAGCACCGCCACATTGGTGATGCCGTGGTTGGCCGCCAGGTAGTACGCGGTGGCGAGGCCGTGGACACCGCCTCCGATGATGACGACGTCGTATGACGACTTCCACTCGGGTTCGCGCCACACCCGGGGCCAGTCCTTCTTCCGGAGCCCGCGCCAGGCCAGACCGGCGGCGGAGTAGCGAGCGGGTTTTCTGCGAGCGACCACGGGCCCAGCCTGGCCGACTGCACCATGAAGCGGAAGTATTCAATTCGGCTTGATTGATATGGTCTGACGATGAGTGAGGATCCGCTGAGTCTGCGTCGAGTCGCGTACTTCGTGGCCGTTGCCGAGCATCTCCACTTCGGCCGGGCGGCCGCGGCCTTGCACATCGCGCAGCCGGCGTTGAGTCAGCAGGTTCGGCTGCTCGAATCTGAGATCGGACTGAACCTGTTCACCCGCACGACCCGTCGGGTCGCGCTCTCGGCCGAGGGTAGCGATTTTCTTCCGCACGCTCGTCGGCTTCTCGGGACGGCCGGCAGCGTGCAAGCGGCGGCCGGCGAACTTCGGGAGGGAACCAGGGGCCGGCTACGACTCGGTTTCGTCGATTCCGCGGCCTACGAGTTCGTTCCTCGGTTCCTTCATCGGCTTCGAGCGATGAACCCGGCGGTCGATGTGGAACTCACCACCCTCTCCTCCGATGAGCAAGCAGAGGCGCTCCTCTCTGGGCAGATCGATCTCGGCGTGGCCCGAACGAGTGCGGGCGGTGAGGCGCTGCGGAGCGAGTTGCTGGCCGAGGAGCGACTCCTCGTGGCGGCCACGGCCGACGCGCCGTTCGCCGGTCAGCGCTCCGTGGGCCTCGCCCGACTCGCCGGGGCATCGTTCGTCGGGTTCGATCGGCGTCGGTCGCCCACGCTCCACGGCGAGCTGTCGTCACTGCTTCGATCTCACGGTGTCGCCTACGACCCGTCGATCGAAGCCGGGGAGTACACGACGATTCTCGGGCTGGTTGCGGCGGGTGAAGGGGTGGCGTTGGTCCCGGCCGGTCTCTCTTCGCTGCAGCTTCCGGGCCTTTGCTACGTGCCGGTATCGGACCGTGAGGCCCGGCTTCGCCTCGTCCTGCTGAGTCGAGTCGATGAATCGCGAGCGGTCGTCGAGCGGGCCATGGCTGAGCTCCGCGGAATGGCAGGCTGAGTGATGGCCGATCGCGAGATTCTGGGTGTCGTCTTCGACAAGGACGGCACGCTTCTCGACTTCCACGGCACGTGGGACGAGCCCTTCGGCGCCATGCTGGCCGACTTCGCGGCCGGCGATCCCGCGGTCTTCGCCGCCCTTTGTCTCCAGATGGGATTCGACGCGCAACGACGGACGATCCTGGACGATTCCCCGTTTGTCTACGACTCGAACGAGGCGTTCGCGGCCCGCTTGGGCGCCGTCATCGGCCGCTCGCTGGATCGTTCCGATCTCCTCCAGGAGATCGAGGTGTCTCTCGACCGGCTCATGCCCTCGCTACCGGTGGCGGCCGACGGCGTGGACGAGATGCTCGCGGCGCTGGCGCAGCGGAGCATTCCGATGGCGGTTGCGACGAACGACAGCCATGTCCGCGCCCGGATCCAGATGCAGTCCCTCGGCTGGGATCAGCACTTCGTGGCCATCCTCGGCTACAACTCGGGCCATCCCGAGAAACCTCACCCCGGCATGGTGATGGCCGCCGCCTCGGCGATGGGGCTCGCCGGTCACCAGGTGGCGATGGTCGGCGACTCCAGCACGGATCTCGGCGCCGGCCGGCGGGCCGGATCCCTCGTGGTGTTGGTCGGGGGGCGGGCCGACTTGGCGGCCGATGCAGATGTTGTTCTCACCGACATCGGCGACGTCGTCGGGCTTATCTGAGACGATGGGACCCCATGGCCCGCGTCTTCGTCAGCTATCGCCGCGCCGACGGCCGAATGGCGGTCGACTGGATCGCGGAACGACTGCAGACACTCGATCTCGTCACCGGAATCCAGACGGCGTTCCACGACGGTGGTCTGAAGGCTGGTGACGACTTCGGCGAGGCGCTGATCGACGAGCTCGAGGCCTGCCAGCTCGTGATCGTCGTCATCGGCCCGAACTGGGAAGGCCGCCGCGACGACGGCACCGCCCGCATCAAGGATCCCGATGACTGGGTCGTGAAGGAGATCGCCACGGCGATGGATCTCGGCAAGCAGATCATGCCGGTCCTCATCGATGACGCTCCCGTGCCCGCCACCGCAGACCTCCACGAGTCGATCAACACGCTTCCGGGCAAGCACTCGCTTCCATTCGAGCGGGGCAAGGATCTCGACACGCTCATCGAACACGTCGGTGCGTATCTCCTCAAGCTGGACGAGGAAGAGGCGACGAAGGTCGGTCTCGAGAAACCGATCGTCGTGCCCGATCTTCTGCCGTGGCCGAGGCTCGTTCCGCTGCTCGTCGCCGGCGCGGTGTTCGGGTTCGTGAGTGCCTACCTCTCGGCCTTCGGCGATGTGACGAGGACGATCGCCGAAAGCGGTCTGACGGAAGAGACCGCCTTCACCACGACGGGTGGCTACTCCTGGTACGCCTACATCCTGGTGGTCTATGGCGTCTTTGGGGGCATCGCTGCGCCCGTCGGCGTGCTCATCTCCCTGCGGCTCATGCGGAAGTCGACCACCCGGTGGAGAGAGATGATCCCTGCCGGTCTGCTGGTCGCCTCGGTTCCTGCCCTCATGATCTTCTCGTCCGGGGGAGGCCATCTCGAGCTCAGCAAGAATGACTTGTCCTATGGCGAGCTGCGAGCCTTCGGCAACCTCGCGTTGATCGTCTTGGCCCTCGCGGCCTGGGCCTACGCGGTCGGCGCGCCCATCTACGCGACGGCCAAGGCAGGGACACACGAGCTCGGCGAGCGGGTCATGCAGCTGGCCATGCTCCGCGACGCGGAACGATGGGGTGTGATCATCGCCGCGACGATCCTGTCGATCGGGACCGGCGTGAGTGTGTCCATCGCGGCCGCGGTTGATCAGAAGGCGGTCGACGAGCAGGTCTTCAACGCCACCAGCGTGATCGCGGTGCCGATTGTGCTGTCTGCCGTCATTCTCGTGGTGCACCGTTGGGCGGTGTCGGCGATGGCCGAGACGCACGTGAAGATCTCGGCCGAACTCGATGGCCTCGCCGAGCCCTACAAGAGCAACGGGATCGGCCGAATGGCGGCGGCTCCGTTCGCCGACGGCGGACTCGCGTTCCGGTTCATCATGTCGATGCCCGCGATCGTCGCCATCGTCGGCGTGGTGATCTACGAAGCGTCATCGTCGTCGATCGACGTTGTCACCTGGCTCTCGGTGATCACGCCGTAGTGGTCGGGAATCGCCTTCGTCCCCCGGAGTACGATCCCGCTGGAAACGATCGCCGCGGGTAGGCGCAAAGGAGCGTTCGACGATGGGTCAGCTGGACGGACGGGTCGCGGTCATCACCGGAGCCGGTGACGGGATCGGTGCGGGCGTTGCACGGGTCTTCGCTCGTGAGGGCGCCAAGGTCGTGATCGGCGAGGTCAACGCCGAGACCGGCAGCGCGATGGCCGACGAGCTGGGTGACGCCGCCTCGTTCATCGCCACCGATGTCGGCAATCGGGGCGAGTGCGAGGCCATGATCGATCACACGATCGAGACGTTCGGCCGGATCGACATTCTGGTGAACAACGCATGGGGCGGTGGACGGATCTCCCGGGTCGAGCAGAAGACCGATGACCTCATGCAGGGCGGGCTCGATGTCGGCTTTCTCGGGCCGTTCTGGACCATGGTCGCCGCTCACAAACACATGGCGCCGGCCGGCTACGGCCGCATCATCAACATGTGCTCCCTCAACGGCGTGAACGCGCACATGGGCACCGTCGAGTACAACACCGCCAAGGAAGCGCTCAGGGCCGCGACCCGGACGGCGGCGCGAGAGTGGGCGCCCACCGGCATCACGGCCAACGTCATCTGCCCCGCGGCGATTTCGGCTTCATTCCGTGCCGTCATGGAACGAAACCCGGAGCTCGTCGCAACCGCGGGAGAGCACAACCCCATGGGACGCATGGGTGATCCCGAGACCGACATCGCCCCGGTGGCGTTGTTCCTCGCCGGCGAAGGCAGCCGCTATATGACCGGCAACACCCTCTTCGTCGACGGTGGCGGTCACATCAACGGCTCGAGCTGGAAACCGGACCTCGACTGATCAGCCGTCGTAGGCGGCAACGATCGGGGTCAGCTCCGCCGGAGTCGCTCCGTGCATGATCACGCCATCGCAGCCGAGAGCGAGTTGGCCCTTGATGGCGGCCGCGCAGGATTCGGCTGGTCCGCTGGCCATTGGGGCGAGCCATTCCTCGGGAAGCAACGTCTGCACGTGGGCCAGGACCTCCGGGGTGCCGGCGACATCGAGGCCACCGCGGAAGTTGCTGACGATTTCGTCGTTGCGGAACCGTTCGAGGACCGCGGGGTCCCAGTTGTTCGTCGAGACGAGTAGATCGCCGTAGCCCTGGAGGTAGGTGGCCAAGCGGCCGACCGTCTTCATCAGCCGCCGCTCTTCCGGGATTTCGTCACTCACCGTCGCGAAGCAGGACCAGACCTTGACGTCGTCCGGGTCGCGGCCGGCATCGACCGCCGCATTCTTCACGGTTTCGACCGCCCGCTTCGTGGTCTCGTCGGTGAAGAACGTGTGCAGCACGATCTGATCGAAACAGCGTCCACCGAGGGCCAGGGAATTCGGCCCGAATGCCGTGAGTCCCATCGGGAGGTATTCGTCGAGGTCGGCCGAGAGATGCAGTACCGGGTAGTTCCCTGCGGGCCCGTCGTGGCCGATGATCGCCTCACCCCGGAAGAGTCGCCGGAGCAGGCCGACCGTGTCCTCCATCTGTGCGGTGGTGATTCGCCCGATGCCGTAGGCGTCCTGCATCCGGGCGATTCCCCGGCCCAGGCCGAGCACGAAGCGTCCACCGGTGAGCGACTGCATCGTTCGGGCGTAGCCCGCGGTGACCATGAGGTGGCGGGTGTTGTGGTTAGTCGATGCGGTGGCGATGCCGATTCGCTCCGAGACTGCGCCCGCCGCGCCGCTCAGCGTCGCGGCCTCCTTTTTGTCGTAGCGCTCCGAGATGAACGCCCAACCGAGGCCGAGGGATTCGGCGGCACGCACCTCGTCGAGGAGATCTCGTGAGGAGGCGGCCTGTCCGGCGAGTGTGTAGAAGCCCAGCTCGGGGTGGGCAGGATCGGTCGTAGCCATCGCGGGGACAGTATTCGCTGGGGTATGTCCCTTCCGCATTTGGCATGCTCGGGGCATGGGGGTAGGCGGATCGTCGTTCGATAGCGGGATGGTCGACGGCGATGGGGTCGTGCGAATCGGATCCGTGGTCTTCGCGCTCATCCGGCCAACGCCGGGTCACGAACTCGCGTTCAACCACTGGTACGAGCGCGACCACTACTACACGACGGGGACCGCGGCCCCGGGGGTGTTCTCGGCCGCCCGCTTCGTGCAGCCGAAGACGGGATGGCACCTCGCGCTGTACCTCGTCCTCCCCGGGTTCGATGCCGCACGAGTGGCGTTCGCGACCGAGCAGACAACGGTTGCGGCAGCCGAGGATCGGTTGTTCACCGCACGCGAGCATCTCCACACGTGGACGTATGAGGTGGAGGCGGCAACGGTCGGTGTCGATGGCGTGCCCCCCGCGCTCGCGCTCGACCACCGCTATCCGGCGATCACGGCAGCCTTGTTCGATGAGGAACCCTCGTCCCGCGGCGGTCCGTCACTCACCTTGCGGCCGGTCCAGGCGGTGATGCCGTCCGAGTGGGAGGGCGAGATCGACGTGACGCGGCGCCGGACGGTGGTCGAGTTCCACGACGACCCCGCCGACTCGGTCCGCCCCGGATCGGTGTGGTCGGGTGCGTTTGTGCCGGTGGTGTTCGGCACCGATACGCACATCACGCAGACGCCATGACCACCACGTCTCCGCCGCCACTTCGGCCGACGCTGCGTCGGCTTCTCGTGCCGGTCTACCTGCCTTGGGGCGCGGCGACGTTGGGCGCGGGTGTGGTCCTCCCGGTGCTGCCGCTGTACCTCGAGCAGACCGGCCTGAGTCTCTCGTCGATCGGCACCGTCCTGGCGGCGAGCGGCATCGGCTCGGCTCTGGGCGGCGTGCCGGCAAGCTCGATGGCCGAGCGCCGCGGCACCGACCGGCTCATGGCAGCCGCCGTTGTACTCCTGGCGGTGACGACCGCCCTCCTCGGCCTGACCGGGGCCGTCGTCGCCCTCGCCGCGATGCGAGTCGGCCACGGTTTCGGGTTTTCGGGCCTGACGCAGTCGCGCCAGCTCGTCGTCGCCCGAGAGGTCGAGCTCAGCCTCCGGGGCCGAGTCAACGCCTACATCGGCGGTATGCATCGGCTCGCGTATGTCATCGGTCCGGTGCTCGGCGGCGCGGTCTACGACCAGTGGGGAGCCAACCCGACGTTCGTCCTCGCCGGGACTCTGACCGGTGTCGGGATGCTCGCTCTCGTGCTTCCCGGTGGGCGAGATGATCACCCGGTGGCGCCGCCGGCCGAGCGAGTCAGCATCGCATCATCGCTCTGGCGGTATCGCCGCCAACTGATGATCGCCTCGCTGGGTCCGCTCCTCGTCGCCGCGGCACGTCAGGGACGTCACGTGGTCGTTCCGCTGATCGGTGATGAACTCGAGCTCGACCCGGCGGCAATCGGACTGCTCGTCGCGATCGGCACCGCAGCCGACTTCTTGTTGTTCCCGGTGGCCGGCTGGTTGATGGACCGCTTCGGTCGGCTCACTTCGATGGTGCCGGCCTTCACGCTGATGGCCGGTGGGTTGACGCTTCTGGCTGTGGCCGACACGGTCGCGCAGGCGGTGGTCGCCGGCGTCGTCATGGGGCTCGGCAACGGTCTGAGTGCCGGCAGCATGCTGACGCTCAGCACCGATCTTGCGCCGCCCGATGAACCGGGCCCGTTCATCGCCGGTTTCCACACGCTCTCCGGCACCGGCAACTTCCTCGGCCCGCTCGCGGTCGGATGGGTCGCGGATGCCCACGGGCTCGGCGCGGCGTCGTTCGTACTTGCGGTGACGTTGATGGCTGGTGTGGCATGGCTCGTGTTCGTGATCGGAGAGACGGGGAGAAACGATGGCCGATGATCTGACCCGCCCCGACTGGGTGCGCCGGCTGAATCTCTTCGGAGCCTCAGTGGGCGACCCTGCGCTCCTCGTCGGACTCGACCCCGATGAGCTGATCGAGACGGCGCAAACCTCCACCGGCTTCTCCGACTTCGGTGACGACGATTGGGAGGGTCCGTTCCGAGCGATCGTCGGGGCGATGAGCGACTCCGCCGATCTCACTGTGGTCGGCCGGCTGTCCGCCCGCGGCGAGCTGCTGCGCTGTCTGCAGCTACGGCTGCGGCTTCATGATCTCTGGCGCCGAGAGCCATCGGTGACCGCGAGCGACGTTGTCGCTCCGGTCTTCATTCTCGGGCCACCGCGCACCGGCACATCGATCCTGCTCGAACTGCTCGCCCTGGATCCCAGTCTCCGTCCGGTCATCGCTCACGAGGCGCACCACCCACTCGGGCCTCCCGCCGGCGTCGGCGCGACAGCCGCGGAATGCAGCGAGCCCGAGCAGGAGTTCTGGGCCGACATCCAACCCGAGTTCATGACGATGCACGAGCTGCGCAGTGACCTCCCGTGCGAGTGCGTGCACTTCTGCATGCCCGAGTTCCGCAGCTGGCACTGGCCGATGATGCATGCCCTCGGCGAGGTTCGACATCTCGAGTTCGGTCCGATCTACGACTGGCACAAACGTTTCCTGCAGACGCTGCAGCACCTCGACGGGTCGCCGCAGACGTTCCTGTTGAAGTCGCCGGCCCATCTCGGCTCGCTGGCTGATCTCCTCATCGCCTATCCCGACGCTCGCATGATCCACACCCACCGCGACCCGCTGAAGTTTGTGGGATCGAGCGCCAACCTGACGGCGACGCTGCACTGGATGCGAAGCACATCACTCGACAAGGCCGGGCGTGGTCCACTGATGTCGTTGGCGTATCAACTGATGCTGGGCCTGGCGATGGGACAGCGGGCGAGCGGTGAGATTCCGGCGGCGCAGATGGCCGACCTGCACTTCCAGGATCTCCTTGCCGATCCGGTCTCGGCGATCTCCAAGGCCTACGACCATCTCGGGATGGACCTTCCCGACGAGATGCGTCAGACCGTCCCCGACTATCTCGCCAACAAACCCAAGGGCAAGTTCGGTCCCCACGTCTACGACGCGGCATCGCTCAGCCTCGACGAGGAAGGCCTGCGGGCCGAATTCGCCGACTACATCTCGCGCTATGAGATCGCCCTCGAGTGAGAGCGCGGTAGTTCAGGGCGGACGATCGCGAGGTAGCCGTCGGCGACGGTGGGTGGCACCGCCGTTGCGCCGATGGGCACCACGTCGCCGACACAGCGGAAGCGACCTGGCCCCACGGCGCGACACACCGCTCCGGGTGCTTGCGCACTTGCTTCCCAGACTCGGTTGATCGCTCGATCGGCCAGCGAGGCCGCGGTGCCGATGAAGACCGGCTGACCGCCGTCGACCACGACCACCCGTTGACACAGCCCGGCCAGTTCCTCGGCATGGTGGGTTGCGCAGATGACGGTGATGGATTCCGAGAGTGCGACCAGGAGGTTCCCGATCTCCGCTCGCTGCTCGGCATCGAGACCGGCCAACGGCTCATCGAGCACCAGAAGGTCCGGGCTGCCGAGGAGGGCCTGGGCAATCGAGAGTCTCCGCTGCATCCCACCGCTGAGTGACCCGATGCGGTCGTCGGCGACGTGTGAGAGCCCGACCTGGTCGAGGGCCCATGTCGTCCATCGGCGTCGGAGCCGAGCCGATTCGATCTCCTTCAGCGCGCCGACGTAGTCACAGAAGGCGGCGACCCGCATACGACTCGGCAGGCCGTCGCGTTGGGCGACGTAGCCGAGCCGCCGGCGGATCGCCGTTCGTTCCACCTGATCGGTGGGGTCGAGACCGCCGACGCGAACCGTGCCGGACTGCACCTCGGCGACGGTCGCCAGGAGCCGTAGGAGCGTGCTCTTGCCGGAGCCGTTGGGTCCGAGCACGGCGGTGGATCCGGCTTCGAACACGAGCCGGTCGATCGCGAGTGCGTCGGCGGCGCCGTAGCGGTGTTGGAGCGTGTCGATCGAGATCGTGGGCGCGGTCATCGATCGGAAACCATGTCGAGCTGGCGGCGCCGTTGCGCGAATCCGACCGCACCGGCCGCGGCAACGAACAGGCTCAAGACCTGCATGGTCGGACCGAAGGTGGCTGCCGTGTCGCTCGCGGACACAGAGATCGTCACGAGCGCTATCCACGCGCCGGCGACTGCGCCGGCGGCGAACCGTGGATCGAAGCGCGTCGACAACGCCATCGTGACCGACACTGCGGCGAGCGCGGGGAGCAACCACGCCACGCGGTGCGACCCGCCCTCGGGCACCAGCATCGATGCGATCAACAGCACGATCGTGCTTGCGGCGACGACGGTCATCGCTCGGATGAGGAAGAGTCGGAAGCCATCGATCGGTGCGGCGAGCGCAACCTCGTGGGTGGGGTCGACTCGAGGTCCGAACGCGAGAGCCACTCCGGCCAGCGGGATGATCGGTGCCAGCGTGAGAAACACCACGATCCGGTCGGCGCCGTCCGCCGCGGTGTTGTTCGTCGCGGCGCTGAGGGCGAAGAACACGGCGAGGAGCACTGAGATGACGAACGAGCGGCGCAGGGCCGGCGTTGCGGTCACGAGCGGCACTGTTCCCTCGCTGATGCCGAGGCGCATCAGGACGCGAGCCAGCCGGCCCATGGGTGGCGCGTCGATCTCCGCCTCGATCGCGGCGAAGTTGGCGGCGAGCCTCGGTGCGTTCATCGCGGCCTCGGGCTGGGCATCGGTACCCGTGAGGAACCGGGGCCGCCCGGCTGCTCGGGTCATCGCGGCATCGAAGTCGTGGATGCTCATTGGAGACGCTCCTGGAGAATCTGGCGGGCTCGTGAGAGTCGTGACTTCACGGTGCCGCTGGGGATGCCGAGCAGGTCGGCGGCTTCGTTGTTCGTCAACCCGTCGAGGGCGGTCGCCGCCATGACGGCTTGAAGCTCGGGGTCGAGTGAGGCGAACGCCGCGCCGAGCTCCGTGTGACCCAGCGCGAGGGGGATCTCGTGCACGATCACATCAGCGAGCGGAGCGACGTCGGCGACGGGATCCGGCGGCCGACGCTTTCGCAGCTGGTCGATCAATCGCCGGATGGCGATCGTCCAGAGCCAGGCACCGACTTCACCCGTCGGTTGGTAGCGGTCGGCCTGCTTCCAGACGGCGAGGAATGTGTCCTGCAGCGCAGTGTCGACGAGTTCGGGGTTGCCACAGCGTCGCTGCAGCCGAATCGTGAGCCACCAGGCGTGGCGCTCGTAGAGCTCGGCCAGCGCAGCGCGGTCGCCCGCGCCGACTCGTTGGACGATCAGCGCGTCTTCGGCGGCAGGCGCCGCAGCATCAGTGGCCACTGCGGTCATGTTAGGAAGCCAGGGTCCGGCGCCGGCGGAAGGGCACGAACCGGAGCAGCCGGGCCTTCAGCGCCGGCGGGAACGGGTAACGACTCCGTAGCGGTTGCTGGAACGGCGCCAACAGTTGGCCGGGCACGCTCGGTGGCGTGTTCTCGCCGTTGCCATAGACCTCCGGCCGCTTGTCCGCAGGCATGTAGTACGTGCCCCAGACCATGTCCCAGAAGGGAAGAAACACCGAGTAGTTGGAGTGGATCGACTCTGGGGTGTTCGAGTGATGCCAGTGGTGGAACTCCGGGGTCATCACGATGCGGTGCAGCGGGCGAAGGCGCCAGCGGACATTGGCGTGTGCGAACAAGCCGATGATCGCTTGGACGATCGCGGCTGCCCCCACGACTTCGAGTTGAAACCCGGCGGCGACGAGCATCACGGCGGGGACGGCGATGATGATCCCGTCGAACGGGTGGACCCGGATGCCGGAGATCCAGTCCATCCGTTCACTCGAGTGGTGGATCGAGTGGAAGCGCCAGAAGAAGCCGACCTCGTGGCTGAGCTTGTGCGTCCAGTAGATGAGGATGTCGAGCAGGATCACGCCTTCGACGGCCATCAGCCAGGTCGGTTGGCCCATCACCAGGGGACGAAGCAACAGCATCGGCACCCACAGAGGGAGGATCAGCAGCGCAATGCCGATGCCGACGACGACCTGGGCGACGTTGAGGACGGGCGACACCATCGCGTAGGTGAGATCGGTTCGTAGTCCGGGGCGTCGGATCTTCTGGTCATGTCGACGGAACATCTTCTCGAGCGGAACGACGAGTATGAAGAGGGCGACGATCGCACCGGCGCCCTCGAGTCCGAAGTAGATGCCTGCCGCGATCGCGACGAGCAGGGCGACGATGTGGACCCACCGCACCAGCCGCCACCGGAGTGGACGCGTGTCGGCGTCCCTCCGGGGCGGCGGCGGGGGGAGCGCAGACAATCGACTCTCGGCCGGCAATGGCCGAGATGGGGGTGGGGGAAGTGTTGACCTCATCAGGCCTCCTTTCCCCCTCTATCGAGTCCACCCCCAATTCCGGTTCACCAAAACCGCATCTGGGGTCAGACACCAGTCCCATCTCAGGTGGGACTGGTGTCTGACCCCAGGTGGGACGGGTTAGGTGAGGGCGGTGGCGAAGCGGGCCAGGAGGGCGGCGGCTTGGCCGCGGGTGACCGTGGCGTTGGGGGCGAACGTGGTGGCGCTCGTGCCCGTGGTGATGTCGGCGGACGCCGCCCACCGGATGGATGAGACCTGCCACGAGGCCGTCAGGTCGACGAACGGCACGGTCGCGTTGACGGTGGGTTCGTCGACGAGGCGCCAGAGGAGCGTGACGAACTCGGCGCGGGTCGCCGGCGCATTCGGCGAGAACTGGTTGCCGCCGGTGCCGGTGGTGATGCCGTAGCGGGCCATCCACCGGACCGCGTCCTCGTAGTAGCTGCCGGCGGGAACGTCGCTGAACGTGGGTGCGTCGCCGGGAGGAGTCGGGGATCCGACCATCCTCCAGATGAGCGTGGCCGCCTGCGCACGACTCAGCGATGCATCGGGGTCGAAGCGAGTCGAGCTCACCCCGGTGGTGATGTCGTTGCCGACGAGCCAGGCAACCGGCGCCCGCTGCCAATCGGCGACGACGTCGGTGAACCCACCGAGCGTTCCCTCGCTCGACCAGCACGGGACCGTCCAGACTTCGAAGCTGATCGAGTCGCAGTTACTCGGATCGCCGGACGGGACAGATGGTGTCTCCGACGACGGATCGAAGTTCGGGTCGATGACGCACGTGCTGTAGGAGAAGTCGGGTTGGGCCGATCCGCCGACCTTCACGCCGCCGATGGTGACGGTGTAGCACTCGTCGCCATTCTCGGGTGCCGGCAGCAGAGTCGAGTTCGTGTCGGCACCGATGGCCCAGACGATCGACGGTTCCGGTGCGATACGGCTCGCCGGGTTGGACGGCTGGATCCGGTCGAGAATGTTGACGCCGATCGCGCCGAGCGAGTCGTTCACCGTCACGGTCGCGGTGCTGAAGTCGCCGCCGTAGAGAGAGAAGGACCACCGACCCCAGACGGTGTCGGGCGGGACATAGCCAGCCGGGGGCCAGGCGACGAAACCGCGATCTTCGCGCACGTCGGGGCGGGTTCCCCAGAGGTTGTCGTCGAAGACGTGGAGGGTGTTGGCCGCCCAGTATCCGCCGCCGGTGTCGACATCGCCGGACCCGATTTCGAGCAGCTGAGGGTAGAGGATGGTGCGGCGGTGCCCGACCGAGTGGTTGTTGCCTCCCGGGTCGCGAACGTAGGCATCGATTGCGTTGATGCCGTTCACGCCGAGTGCGAGGTTGCTCTTCGACGCAGCGGTGGCCCCGGCCGATGTGTGGCAGGCCCAGTCACCATCGGGAGAGTGGGACAGTGATCCCTCGGCCGACATCATCATGGAGGACTGTTGAGTGGCCGTGGAGTAGGCCGCCCGCTCGGAGACGATGTCGAGGCCCGCCATCCGGCGGTACCAGTTCACGCGTTGGACGACGCTGTCTCGGAAGGCCTGGCTCGTCGTACCGGCGAGGCAGGAGCCGGCGTCGCCGTCGTAGCCGCTGGCCGGCTCAGTGCGGTCGAACTCGGCAAGGTACGTCTCGAGCACTTCCGCACGGTTGCTCGTGTCGATCCACGGGTCGCCGCCGTCCGCCGCGGCCGGGGCGGCGTGGGCGAACGCCAGGAGAGGAGCGACCATCATTCCTGCCATCAATGCGCCGCGTACTCGCCCCATCTGCATGGAAAGTGATACGGCAGCTTCACCGCGGTACTTGACTCGATTCGATAGGCCATTCGGCTCATCTCTGCGCCTGCGAATAGCATGCCGGAATGGCCGAGACCCTCGATATTCGACCCCTGTCCGGCGCCCTCGGAGCGGAGGTTCACGGCCTGGTCATCGATGCCCTCGATGAGGGCATCGCGGCGCAACTCAAGGACGCGCTCTCGACGCATCTCGTGTTGGCGGTGCCCGGCCTGTCGCCCTCCATCGAAGCGTTCCGTGACCTCGGCGCGCGGTTCGGTGAGCTCGAGGTCCACCCGTATATCGCCAAGGTCGACGAGTCGGTGCCCGAGGTCGTCAGCCTCGATTCCGAGGAGTCGCCCAAGGCTGACCTATGGCATACCGACGTGACGTTCTCGACCAGCCCACCGGTCGCCGCGATGCTTCACATGGTGGACGGGCCCGAGTTCGGGGGTGACACGATGTGGATCAGCACCTTCGGCGTCTACGACTCGCTCAGCGATCCGCTCAAGGCGATGCTCGACGGGCTCACCTGCACCCACCACGACGCTCGAGGCAAGCTCAGCGCCGAGCACCCGGTGGTGCGTGTTCATCCCGAGACCGGGCGCAAGGGGCTCTTCGTCAACAAGCAGTTCAGTCGCCGGATCCCGCAGCTCTCCCGCCCGGAGTCTCAGATGCTGCTGGCTCATCTCTTTCGGTGGCAGGAGCAGGTTCGGTTCAGCTGCCGGTGGCGCTGGACGACGGGCGACGTCGTGATCTGGGACGAAAGATTCACGATTCACTCCGTCGTCGACGACACCAAGGAGCGGCGTGTGCTGCACCGGGCGACCGTCCTCGGCGATGGTCCGATTCCTGTCGACGAAGCATCGACCTGGCCGCCGCACGAGAGCAACCCGATGGCGTCCAGCGGGTACTTCGGAATCGGCGGGTACGAGTTCTAGATGACCAACGGACTCGAACTCTCCAGCGATGACCGGCGCGGACTCGATGCCGCGATCGCCGAGGCGCGAACAGGTCGCGATGAGGGCGGCATCCCGATCGGGTCCGCCTTGATGATCGACGGCGAGATCGTCGGGCGAGGCCACAACCGTCGTGTCCAGAACGGCAGCGTCGTGCTCCACGCGGAGATGGACTGTCTCGAGAATGCCGGTCGACTGCGGGCCTCGGCCTACGCCCGGGCCACGCTCTACACCACGTTGTCGCCCTGCGACATGTGCACCGGAGCGGCCCTGCTCTACGGGATCCCGAGGGTCGTGATCGGCGAGAACGCGACATTCATGGGCGGCGAAGGTCTTCTGCGAACGCGAGGCGTCGAGACCGTGTTGGTCGATGACCAGGAGTGTGTCGCCATCATGCGCGACTTCATCGAGGCCGAGCCCGAGCTCTGGAACGAAGACATCGGCGAGGACTGAGGCCTAGGGGATGGCGCCGATCGAGCGCCAACGCTCGACCGCCACATCCGGGCGGCCCGCGATCAGGCCGTCGATGTCGAAGTCGAGCAACGACTCGTAGAAGTCGGCGTTCTCCTGGGTGCTGGCATCGTTGGGCCACACCCAGATGCCGAGGCCTTCCGCTCGGGCGTTTTCGAGGAAACCGTCGAGGGTGAGTACGTCGAGCCCGTCGAACTGAGGCGGGACCTGGAGCACTCGGTGACTCTCGAGCAGTGGGATGCCGCCGAGATACCAATCGGTCAGCGCGCCGGTGCCTGGGCTCGTCGGGATGTCAGGGGCGAAGCCGTGGAATGCCGCGATGACGTCGTCGTTGAACGAGACGACCACCACGGAGTCCTCGCGTCCCAGCCGCTGGATCTCATCGGCGAGAACTCGAGCGCCCTCGATGCCGAAGTCGAGGTCGCTCTCGCCGTCGTCACCTCTCGGAATCTTGATCTCGACATCGAGCACGTGGTCGGGGAATGCCTCGGCGATCGAGCTGAAGGTCTCCACACGGAAGTCGTCGGCTTGGTAGCCGGCGGGCGGGTCGATCTCGCCGGTTCGGACGCCTCGCCAGATGTACTCGTCGTCGGCGAGATCGTGGTTGCCCCACTCGCCCGACCACCAATGGCCGCTGTCGAGCGCCTGGAGCTCGTCGTAGGTCAGATCGCGCACCCGACCGGTGGTCTCGGTGGTGCGGTCGACGGTGTCGTCGTGCTGCACGACGAGGACGCCATCGGCCGTCAGCTGCACGTCCATCTCGAGCACTTCGGTGCCGGCCAGGGCCGCTTCGCGGAACGCGTACATCGTCGAGTGCGGCCATGACCGGTCGCCGCCGGCGTGCCCGATGACCACGGGTCGGCCCAAGGCGAAGAGATCCTCGACGGTGCTGGCGGCGGGTGTGGGGACCACGGGGACGGGCAAGGTCGTGGTGGTCGTTGTCGTTGTGGTGGTCGTCGTTGTGGTCGTTGTCGTTGTCGTTGTGGTCGCCGGCGCAGCTGACGTGGTGGTCGTCGAGTCGGCCACATCGGCGCTGTCGTCGCCGCAGGCGGCGGCGAGCAGGGCCAGCACTGCCGCAGCAGCGGCGAGACGAACGACAGCAGGGCGAAGAAGGACGGAGCGACGCATCAGGCGACGCTACTCACCCGGGCCGGCCGTTCGACAACCGAGGCCGTGCCGGCGACTGTGCCAGAGTTGCCGCCATGAGCGGACCCGATACGCCTCCTCCCGTCAGCGGCGACCTCAGCGGGTGGCGGGAACTGAACCGCGCCTGGTGGGACGAACGGGCGCCGATCCACGAGGAATCGGCCTTCTACCGCTCAGGCGGCGGAGGATTGGAAGATTTCGAATGGGACGATCTCGGTTCGGTGGACGGGCTCGACGTGATCCACCCTCAATGCCACATCGGCACCGACACGATCTCGCTGGCGGAACGAGGGGCGCGCGTCGTCGGACTCGACTTCTCGGCAACAGCGATCGCCGGCGCGCAGCGGCTCGCGGCACGCGCCGAGGTCGACGATCGGAGCGAATGGGTCACGAGCGATGTCTACGACGCGGTAGCCGCGGTGGGCGGCCGGACATTCGACCTGGTCTATACGGGCAAGGGTGCCCTCTGCTGGATCCCGGACATGGGCGAATGGGCCTCGGTGATGTGGGCGTTGTGCCGACCGGGCGGCCGTCTCTACGTGTCGGAGTTCCACCCGATCCAGAGCACGATGGAATGGGAGTCGACGTTGCTCGATCGCTCGTACTTCTCCGACGGTCAGGTGTACGACGATGCCGATGGCAGCTACGCCGACCCGGAGGCGACGACGGCCCACAACACGGTCGTGGACTTCATTCATCCGTTGGCTGAAGTAGTCCAGGCGCTGGTCGACGTCGGCTTCAGGCTCGATCTGATGCGTGAGTTTCCGTTCTGCGTCTACCGGCGCTGGCCGTTCATGGAGGAACGCGAGCAGGGCGTCTGGCACATGCCCGACGATCGACCGCAGGTCCCTCTGATGTATTCGCTGCGCCTCGGTCGGCCTGGCTGACTCAGCTGTCAGCTCTTCAGGTGCGCCGCGAGGAACGCCGACGTCTTCGCCCAGGCCGCGGCCGCCGCATCGGGATTCGAGAACATCGGGTTGCGATGATTGTCGAAGGCGTGACCGGCGCCTTCGGCGACGAAAATCTCCACATTGGGCATGCCCTCGGTCGTTGCTCGCAGGCCATCGACGTCGTCGTTCGGGAGGAACGCATCGTCGCCGCCGAAGTGGAATTGGATCGGGCACGAGATCGCCGACGCCTTGTCGAGGTTTCCCCCGATCATCGAGCCGTAGTACGAGACTGCGCACGCGGGTTCGTGGGCGGCCGCGGCGAGATACGTCATCGAACCGCCGAAGCAGAAGCCGATGACGCCGACCGGGCCGGTGACCTCGGGCCGTCCGGCCAGATGCTCGAGTGCGGCGCCGATGTCGGCGACCCCGTCGGCCGGGTCGTGCTGGCCGGCGACCTCGAACGCCGTGGGCAGGTCGTCGGGTCCGGTGGCCTCGACGGCGAAGTCGTCCTGGATTCGCCAATACATGTGGGGTGCCAACGCGACATAGCCCTCGCCGGCGAGACGCTCGGCCACGTCGCGGATGTAGCCGTTGACGCCGAAGATCTCTTGGATCAGCACGACTCCGGGGCCGCTGCCGGAGTCGGGAAGGCAGAGAAGGGCGGGGATGTCGCCCGCGGCGCTCGTGACGGTGATTTCGGAAGACGTGGGCATGCCGGAACCATACGCGATCGAGGCTCGAGGGAGCCCGCTGGTGGTGCGCTCCGGCGCGCTGCGCCATGATGACGACCCGCTCGGTCAGGAGACCCCACCATGGATGCCAATCGCCTCGCTTCGCTGTTCGGATTGGAGGGCCGTCGCGCCGTCGTCACCGGTGGAAGCCGCGGGATCGGGCGAATGATCACCGAGGGACTGCTCGATGCCGGGTGCGAGGTCATCATCACCGCCCGCAAGATCGAGCAGGTCACCGCGGCGGCAGACGAGATGTCGGCCAGGGGCACGGTGGTCGCGGTGCCGGCCGACGTGTCGACCGACGAAGGTATCGAGCACCTTGCCGCCGCGGTGAACGAGCGGTGGGACAGCCTCGACATCCTGGTCAACAACGCCGGCGCATCATGGGGCGAGCCGATCGATGACTTCTCGACGCAGGGCTGGGACAAGATCATGAACGTCAACGTGCGCGGCGTGTTCTTTCTCACCCAGAAGCTCTTGCCGCTCATCCGGGCCGCCGCGAGCGAGGACCACCCGGCCCGCATCATCAACACGGGTTCGGTGAACGGACTCACGCCACCCGAGATGGACACGTTCTCGTATTCGTCGTCGAAGGCGGCCGTGCACATGCTGACGCGTCATCTCGCGAAGACGCTGGCTCCCGAGCACATCACGGTGAACGCGATCGCTCCTGGACCGTTCGACTCGGCGATGATGGCCTTCGCGTTGAACGACCCGAAGATCCGCGAAGGTCTCGCTCGCGACGTGCCGCTGGGTCGCATCGGAGTACCCGACGACATGGCCGGCGTCGCGATCTACCTCGCCTCTGCGGCGGCGTCATTCGTCACCGGAGCAGTCATACCGGTCGGTGGCGGGCTCTCGACTGTCGCGAAGTGAGGGAAGCCTCGGTGCGCGGCTGACTCAGAGGTACGTACCCGCTTGCTCAGGTAGTCCTGACCCGCCGGCCGTCGGTCCGCCTGGCCCGGGCGCGCTCTGCCTGGTCGCAAGCTGTTGCAGTTGCTGGGCCGCGGCGGTCTGCTGCGCTGCCATCGAAGCCTGGAGTCCTTGCAGAAGACCCTGGAGCCATCCCACCAGCTGGGCTTGGGCGACGCGGATCTCGGCTTCTGTGGGCACGCCCTCGTCGTCGCAGCAATTCGTGAACTCGGAGAGCTCGTCCATGAGGTCGCTGGACAGAACCGTGGCCAGCTCCTCCATGGTCTCGTTGTGAATCCGCGCAAGGAGCTTGCGGCTCTCCACGTCGGTGTCGGCGTTGCGAACTTCGGCCATAAGGGTCTGCAACATCGTGCCGAGGCGAATCAGCTTGGCCGGATCGGAGATGGCGGGCTCGGGTTGGCTCGGGGCTTCGGGCGTATCCGTCATGAACAGAATCTCGCACAAATCCACCCCGACCTTCTGTTTGTCGAGGCTGAATCTCAGCGGACGGTGACTGTCGGGCGAGCCGGATCGAGGACGGATGCGGTGAGCGCGTCGATCTCGTTCTCGGCTGCGGCGAGAACGAGCGCCACGATCACGCCGTCGACACGGGTTGCCGTGACTCGGTAGTAGTCGCCGATGGCATCTTCACCCACAGCGTCGAGCCAGGTGGTTCCGCCAATGGTGACGTCGGTGAAGGTCGCGCCGACGAGTCCCCAGCTCTCCACGATCTGCTCCCGAGCGATCGCGACACTCTCGGCTTCCCACACGTAGACGTCGAGATTGACCGGGTCGACAGGATCGGCCTCGCGCCACCACGTTCCGAACCCCGAGTCGCTCCACGAGTCGGGAACGCCGAGTTCGACCACCACGTCGCCGCTGTCGTAGGTGCCGCTGACCAGATTGATCTCGGAATCGCGGCTCGCAATGGTGAGCGGAGTACGGCAGGTGCTGTCGTCGACCCGCTCGTCGTCGAACCAGGCTCGCGCCGCTCCGACGAGGCAGTCGGAAGTCGGAGGCCCGACCGTTGTCTCCACGACGACCGGACCGGCGGTCGCCGCCTGCTCGTAGTCGGCGCTGTTGGTCGGAGTCGACCGGGTGAAGATCGTGAGTCCGGCGACCGGTGGATCGCGGGGAATTGTCTCCGTCGTCCATTGGGCGCAACCGCCGGCGAAGGCTTCGATGCTGTCCTCGGCTTCCCTTCGGAGCAGCGGGGGAAGGGTAGCCGCGGTCGCATCGTTCGGGTCGCGCAAGCTGCAGCTGACGGACAACACGTTGACCGTCGTCGAGTCCGAATAGGCCGACTGCACGAACGAACTGATGATGGATGCGTCTCGGTCGACCACTGCCTGGTGGAGCTTGGGTAGGTAGGCCAGATCCGGCGCGAATCGGGCGTTGTTGAGGATCGCGCCGATCAGGCGCCCCGCGTCGATGGGCTGGGGTTCTTCGGAGAACTCGTCGGCCACGTCGTCGAGCGGGGCACTATCGAGATCGTCGATCGCGTCGAGGAAGTCGCCGACTGTTCCCGGCGTGGTGCAGCTCGGTAGTTCGGCACAACGGTCCCAGACCGTCTGGGCCGAAGCGAACAGTGACGCCGCGGAAGCGGACGCTCGATCGGAGCCGAACCACGGTTCGGAGTAGACGACACGGCGGACCTCGACGGCATCTGCGATCGTCGGGACGGTAACGGCTCGCCAACTCGGGACGATCAGGTCGACCTCGGTGAACGCGAGCTCAGTGAGCGCGACACCGACATCCATGCCGAGGTTCGAGGGAAGCGTGCCGTCCAGGTCGATGCCGGCCCGAACGAGCCGCGCACGGCACTCCGCCGTGAGCGGGCCGATGTCGGATTCGGACTCGGCCTGCCAGAACTCGGGACACGAGAGGTGGGGTCCGCCGGGATAGAGGCCGCGGGAGCCGATGAGAACGAGTGGCCGGCCGGGGAAGTCGTCTTCGTTGATCAGGACCTCGCCGGCCCCGAGCAACTGGACGAGAGGCGTGCCGGCGCCCGAGTCCGTGAGGACGCGGAACTCGATGTCCACGAGGTCGAGAGCGCCCGGGACTTGGGGCACCGAAACCAGCCCGCAGCGGACTTCGCCTTCGAAGCACTCGCGATCGGTCAGGCTCGGGCTGAGCTCGCCCCCGACATCGCCCGTCGTGTCGAGGGTCGGCGTCGGGCTAGTGGATATTGCCGCCTCGGGCAGCTCTCGAACAGGAGCATCGGTCGCCCACGGGCTCGCGTCGGGTGAGCTACAGGCCCCCGCGAGCAACGTGGCGCTGGCGAGTGCGGCAAGCAACCAGGGATGAGAGCGATGCCGCATCAGGAGCCGTTGCCGATCGCCGCTGCCGCGGGAACCAGGATCGATCGCTCCAGGTCATCCTGCTCGCCTGGTTCCAGCACCAGGACCAGTTGCACGCCGCTGGCGTCGTTCTCGTATTTGACCAATTCGCTGAGGCCGACGTCGAGGGTCGAGCGCGTCCACCCTGCCGGCACCCCGGCGCGGGGAGCGGTGTCCCATTCCGGAAGGAAGATCGGCAGACCAAGGAGTTGGGAGGAGTCGTAGTCCGAGTCGACGTTCACGAGGACGAGCGCGGTCGGGTCGAGTTCGTCGAGCGCTCGCCAGAAGATCCGGGCGCCGTCGGCCCAATCGGTTGCCCAGGGAGGACCGGGGAAGTCGACGCGTTCGCCGTCGTCATCGAAGTCGTAGGACTGGTCGATCAGCTCCAGCGGCTCCTGAAAGCGATCGGCTCGATCGTTGACCCAGAGGTCGGCGACGTCTGCCGCGCAACTCGTGTCGAGCAACACATCGGGCCGTTCGACGAAATCGGTGATCAGTGAGAGGGCACACCATCCCTCATCAGAGTCGTGGGAGAAGTCGGCGAAGTCGACCAGTCGGCCGCGGGGGAGACGTTCCGCGAGTTGCGCGGCCCAATACGGCGGGGTGATCGGGTCGACGGCCCCGGCAAGCAGAAGTGTGGGGGCATCCCAGGCGACCGGGTCGTTCTCGAACGGTTCGGTCGTGCCCGTGTCCCAGTCGTCGCAGATGGTCAGCGAGTCGAGTCCGTTCAGCGAGGGAGCGAGGTCGATGGCCCGCAGGAACTCATGCAGAAGTGGGCGGGCGAGTAGATCCTCCGTCGTGAAGGCAGCCTCGTCGGCGCACTGCACCAGGATGAACCCGGCGACCTCGGCGTGGTCGAAGACGCTCACCCGGGCCAAGCGGACGATTCGTCGTTCGTCGCCGTCGATCCAGTCGATCAGCAGGTCGGGAATCGTCGACGAGTGGAAGCCGGTGTAGAGCGACGAATGCAGGCCGTTGAGAAGATCGGTGCCGTCGAACGCGAGGGTGATCGTGGAGGACGCCCCCGTTGCCGTCTCGACGAGAAGCGGGCGGTCATCGAGGCTGATGACGAGGCTCTCGAGCGTGGCCCACGGGTCGGGCAGCGCGGCCGCACATTTGTCAGACGCGGCACATCCGGCGAAGACGGCCGTGAGCGAGGACTCGAGCGAGACCGGTATCGATCCCATCAGGTTCGCGTCGGTCGGATACGTCCCGCTCAGGACCAGTGAGCGCACGCCTTCGGGGGCATCACGCATGACCGTCTGCGCGAGTCGTGTTCCGTACGACGATCCGTGGAGGTTGTATTCGTCGATACCGAGAGCCCACATGAGATCGACGAGGTCCTGGGCGTTGGCGGCGCTGTTGTAGGCCGTCAGGTCGACATCAGTCCGGTTCTTCAAGCGTTCGGCGCAAAGCTCGAGCGCATCGAGGAAGCCGTCGCGGAGCGACTCGTGGGTCGCGTCCTCGGTGTAGAACCCATCGCTGGCCTGGCTCGTCTCTCGGCACGGCGGGAGTGGCGAGGACATTCCGGCGCCCCGCTGGTCGTAGAGGATGACGTCGCGGTGCTCGATGTGGGGAGCCACGATCGACTCGTACCAGAAGTCCGCCGTCTCGAGAATCGAGCCGCCGGGTCCGCCGTGGAGGTAGACGACCGGATCGGACCGTTTCTCGGCTTCTTCGCCCGTAGCGGCGAAGCGGGCGAACGAGAGCTCGATCGTGTAGTCCGGGTCTTCGCCGCGTCCGGGCAGTTCGATCTGACCGCAGCGAGCAGCGGTCACCGCGTCGCGATCGAACGGGCATCGAAACTGGTTGATCTCGGGTCGCGGCCCGACCCGTTCCGGGTCAGCGGCCACGTCGTCGCCGAGCCACGGCTCGTTCTCGTCGAAGTCCTCGTCGGTCAGATCGTCATCGAAAGGGTCTGCGTCGTCGTCGAACGGGCGATCGAGGGTCGCGTCCACCTCATCGAGGAGTGCCCGCTCGTCGGCCGAGATCTCGGCACACGCTGTGGCCGCCAGAGTTGCGATCGCGAGAACCGCTATCAGGCGCAGAAGGCGGCGCATCTTAACCACCCTATGTGTCGGTACCCTTCCGCGGTGACCAACACCCCCACGTCCTCGTTGCAGCGAGTCGAATCGCTCCGCAACGTTGCCATGATCGCCCACGTCGATCATGGAAAAACCACCCTCGTCGACGCGCTCCTACGCCAGGCCGGAGCGTTCCGCGAAGGGGCCGCGCTGACCGACCGAGTCATGGACTCGATGGACCTCGAGCGCGAGAAGGGCATCACCATTCTCGCCAAGAACACGGCGATCCGTTTCGGCGACGTGAAGATCAACATCGTCGACACGCCCGGCCACGCCGACTTCGGCGGTGAAGTCGAGCGAGCGCTGACCATGGTCGATGCCGTGGTGCTGCTCGTCGACGCGTCCGAGGGGCCGCTGCCGCAGACACGCTTTGTGCTGCGCAAGGCGCTCGCCCGTCGTCTCCCCGTCGTTTTGGTCATCAATAAGATCGATCGGCCAGACGCCCGAATTACTGATGTCGTGGACGAGGTCTACGAGCTGTTTCTCGATCTCGACGCCGACGAGGAGCAGATCGATTTCCCGATCGTCTACACGATTGCCCGCGAAGGAATCGCAACACTCGACCCCGCCGTCGCCGGCACCGACATGCAGCCGCTCTTCGACGCGCTGCTCAACACCGTGCCCGCGCCGCTTCACGACCCCACCCACCCGATGCGAGCCTGGGTCACGAATCTCGACTCCTCCCCCTACGTCGGCCGTATCGCGGTGTGCCGCGTCGAACACGGCACGATCCGCAAGGGGCAGTCGGTCGCATGGTGTCGCGAGGACGGCACGATTGCCAGCGCTCGCGTTGGCGTGCTCACCGTCACGGAAGCGCTTGACCGGGTCGAGGTCGACGAGGCCGGGCCTGGTGAGTTGATCGGTGTTTCGGGTATCGAAAACGTCACCATCGGCGAAACGCTGGCTGACCCGGAGGACCCCCGACCGTTCCCGGCGATCACCGTCGACGAACCGACGCTCTCGATGACGCTCGGCGTCAACACCTCGCCGCTGGCCGGCAAGGACGGCAACAAGTTGACCGCCCGTCAGATCAAGGCGCGGCTCGACAGCGAACTGATCGGCAACGTCTCCATCCGTGTGCTCACGACCGAGCGTTCCGACACTTGGGAAGTCCAGGGCCGCGGCGAACTCCAACTCGCGATCCTCGTCGAGACCATGCGCCGCGAGGGATTCGAGCTCACCGTCGGCAAGCCCGAGGTCCTGACCCGCGAAATCGACGGCACGATCCACGAGCCGACCGAACGGTTGACGATCGACGTTCCCGAAGAACACGTCGGCGCGGTCACGCAATTGCTCGGCGAGCGCAAGGCCAAGATGGAAGACATGACGAACCACGGCACCGGCTGGGTTCGTCTCGACTACGTGGTTCCGGCCCGCGCCCTGATCGGCTTTCGGACCGAATTCCTCACCGAGACTCGTGGCACCGGCCTGCTGCACCACATCTTCGAGGGCTATGTGCCGTGGGCGGGAGAACTCCGCAGCCGCACGAAGGGCAGCGTGGTCGCCGACCGAACGGGCGACACCACCGGCTACGCCATCGCCGCGATTCAGGAACGCTCAGCGCTCTACATTGCGCCCGGCGTGAAGGTCTATGAGGGCATGATCGTCGGCGAGAACCCTCGGGCCGAGGACATGGACGTCAATATCTGCCGAGAGAAGAAGCAGACCAACATCCGCACGCAGTCGAGCGACGACACGATTCGGCTCACCCCGCCGAAGCTCTTCAGTCTCGAACAGGCGCTCGAAACCATCGCCGACGACGAGTGCGTCGAGGTCACCCCGACCAACGTGCGCATGCGCAAGACCACGCTCGACTCCGGCGAGCGGGCTCGCATCGTCAAGCGGATGAAGGCGCCCCGAGACAGCTAGTCGCGGGCGGCCCACAGCGGCCGCTATTTGCGGATGACCCGCGTGTTGGCGGTGCGGTCGAAGACACTTCGGCGTTCGCTGTCGTTGCTGATGAACACCAGTGAGGTGATCACCAGGGCGAACCACACAACGATGCCCAGCAGCGGGATCAGTGTGGCGACCCACGGAAGGCTTCGCATCGTGGCAGGCCCGTAGCCGATCGGTGTGGTGCCGTCGGCCATCGTGATGCGCAGGCCGAGCATCAGCTTCCCGGGAGAGCCTCCCTGCGTTGCCACCAGCAGAATCGTTAGTCCGAGCACGATGAGCGGACCGATGAAGGTGCCGATCCCAGTCGCTTCGAACTCGAATGAGTTGCTGTCGGGATTCGTGTCCTCGAGGAAGGGAATCGTGAGCAGCGCAGAGATGACGCCGAAGATGAGCCCATCGATCAGGATGGCGCCGATTCGCACGCCGGTGCCGGCGGCATTGCTGACGGCCCCCATTGCTCCGGCGGCTCCCGCCGCTCCCGAAGGAGGCGGCGGTGCGGTCGCCGACCCGGGCGGCGCGGGAACGGGACCGCCCACCCATTGGGTGCCGTCCCACTGGCGAACCGTGCCGGGAGGATCCCCCTCGGCGTAGTAGAGGCCGGGGGAGATGTTGCCGGAGGAGTCAGGGGTCGGACCGGTCATGGATTCCTCGCAGAGGTGGATGGACGCCGAGTCAGAGGAAGCGCTTGTAGACGACCCTCGTGCCGGCGATGCGATCGTATGCGCTGCGCCGTTCGGGATCGGTGTTCACCATGATCAGGCTGGCGATGACGAGCACGAAGCTGATGAAGGGGCCGAGGAGCGGGATGAGTCCGACCATCGACGGCGCGGACCTGAGCGCGGCTTTCTCGAGCCCGGGTGGCGTTGTGGCGCTGTCGTCCCTGGTGATGCGAAGACCCACGATCAGCTTCCCGGGCGTCGCTCCCCATATCGCGGTGGTCGCGATCATGACGGCGGTGATTGACACTGCTCCCAAGTAGACGATGGCCGGTGTCCCGACCGAGGAGCCGTCGCCGCCGGCGTCGATGTCGCGGGCGAGATCGATGAAGACGGGGATCAGAAACGGAAGCGAGATCACGCCGTTGATCACTGCGTCGAGAAGGTTCGCGGCGATGCGAATCCACGCTCTGGCATAGCGGTCGCCCGTCGTGCTGCGAGTCGGGTCGTAGCCCGGGGGAGGCGGCATCGGATCGACCGACCATTGCGTGCCGTCCCAATAGCGAACGGTTCCGGGAGGGTCGCCTTGCGCCGGGTAGTAGCCCGGTGGGGCGATTGTCACGGGCGAACTCGAACCGGCAGCGACTTCAGCGAGTTGTTGAGGTTCGACTGCTGACGGCGAGGCTCGCCGGTGAGCTCGATGGTCGACCAGCGGTCGAGGACTTCTTCGAAGAAGACGCGACCCTCGAGGCGGGCGAGGTGAACGCCGAGACAGAAGTGGGTCGCGATGCCGAACGACAGGTGATGATTCGGCGAACGGGTGATGTCGAAGGCCTGCGGATCGTCGAAGACGTCCTCGTCGCGATTGGCCGACGTGTAGATCATCGCCACCTTGTCGCCCGCGGCGATCGATGCGCCACCGAGTTCGGTGTCGACCAGGGCTGTGCGGCGGAAATAGTGCAGAGGGTTGGCCCAGCGGAGAATCTCTTCGACCGCCGTTGGGATCAGCGATCGATCGGCTCGCAACATGGCCATCTGCTCCGGATGCTGCAGTAGGGCGAGGAGGCCGCCGGACAGCATCGTGCGGGTCGTGTCGTTGCCCGCGGTGACGAGTTGGACGAAGAAGCGGCCGAAGTCGATGTCGGTCATGTGCTTGCCGTCGAATTCACCGCCCAACAGGAGATCGGTGAGGTCGCCCTGTTCGGGCATCTCACGGCGCTTGCCGGCGAACGTGATGCCGTACATCGCCATGTCGACGCTCGATCCGCCGCGGTCGGCGGCGTCGGCGATATCGGGGTCCTGTCCGCCGCTGTTGCGTTCGGCCATGGCATGGATCGCGGGCCAGTCCTCCCGCGGGAGGCCCATGAGCTCACCGACCACCTGGCTCGGCAGGTGAGCACAGACGTCGTGGACGAATTCGAGGTCGGCGCCGATGTTGTCGGCCCGGTCGAGGATCTCGCGGGTGATCGTGCGGATCCGCTGCTCCATCTCGCCAATGACCCGCGCCTTGAACTCAGGCGCGATCGGACGGCGGTATGCGGTGTGGCGTGGTGGGTCCATCGCCAGCAACATGTCGCGCATCTGTTCGAGCGACGACGGATCGAGGTCTTCGATGACCACCCCACCTTCGCTGGCCGAAAAGATCTCGGGATGCTTGGCCACGTGGACGACGTCGGCGTGGCGAAGGACGGCCCAGTACCCGGGTTCGTCGTCCATCTCCTGGAACACAACCGGCTCCTCTTGCCGGAGTCGGGCGAAGAGGTCGTGGGGCGGTCCGTCGACGTAGGTCTCCGGGCGATGCAGCGCGAACCCCATCGCGATCAGCCGACCTTGCGCAGATCGACGACGAAGATCAGGGTCTCATTCGGCCCGATCACGCCACCGGCACCGAACTGGCCGTAGCCGAGGTCGGGCGGAATCGTCAGCTTGCGGCGGCCGCCGACCTTCATGCCTTGCACACCCTGGTCCCAGCCGGAGATGACCTCACCGGCGCCGAGGTTGAACGAGAAGGTGTCGTTGCGGTTCCAGGATGCGTCGAACTCCGCTCCCGTGGACCAGGACACGCCGACGTAGTCGACGGTGGCGAGCATTCCCGCGGCAGCGACGGGTCCGTCGCCCTCGACGAGATCGTCGATATGGAGGCCGCCCGGGGGGTCGCCCTCGGGCACGGTGACGTCTGGTTTCTGGTCAGTACTCATGGCATCGCAAGCTACACGGCCGACAGCGACGTTGGGGAAGGCCGGTAGCGCCCCTACCATCGATAGTCGGCCACATGCGGTGGTCTTCGGCTCGAGGAGGACGACGTCATGGCAACAGGACGATCCAGCTTCGCGAAGCGTCAGCGCGATATGGCCAAGAAGGCCAAGGCGTCGGCAAAGCGTGAGAGGAAGCTCGAGAAGGGCGATGAGGGGTTCGAGGAAGACGACGACGAGGTCATCGTCGACGACGGACCGAAGCTCTCCAACGAAGAGATCATGAAGAAGGTCGCCGATCTTCACGAGCGTTACGACGACGGTCAGATGGACCTCGACACGTTCGACGATGAACGCGCCAATCTCATGGCCCAGATCAGCGTCGACTGAGCTGAGCAGGCCCAGTCGGGCTAGCGGATCACTTCAAGATCTGCGCCATCGAAAATGGGCGTGATTACAGCTTCGACGCGGTCGCGAGCCAGTTGATCGGCCGTGGGCGTCTCGCGCTCGCCGGCGGCAAGGGTGAGGGTTTCGGCCAACAGGCGCGCATCGCTCGACGTGTTCAGGAAGAGGTCGGGCTCGGCGAGCACGAACTCGGTCGCGCGGCTGCGGGCCCCTTCGTCGTCGATCGGCTCGTACCAACTGAAGTGGGGCTCGTCCGCGTCGGCCCAGCGCCGTCGAGCGATGTACTTGATCGTCTGTGGAGCGACACCCTGTTGGGCACACACATCGCGCAGAAGTTCGACGTCGGCGGCATAGTCCGGGTACGTCGAGAGCAGTGAGTGGTTGAACGGAAACAGAACCGCCGCGAAGGGGGCTTCGGCGAGGCTGCGCAGATGCATGCGGGCGATCCGGAGGCCGTGGCCGGTGACGCCGACGTGGCGACACAGACCCTCGTCTCTCGCCGCGAACAGGGCCTCGACCGCACCGCCCGGCGAGAACGCGTCGCGCCACTCGTCCTCCTCGACGAGGTTGTGCAGTTGGATCATGTCGACATGACCCACGCCCATGCGCTCGAGGCTCGTCTCGAGGCCGCGGCGCGCGCCAGCACCGTCGCGGTCGGCGGTCTTGGTCGCGAGGAACACGTCGCCGCGATGATCCTGGAGGAAGGGATTGAGCCGGTCTTCCGCAGCGCCGTACGAAGCGGCCGCGTCGATGTGGTTCACGCCGAACTCCATCACTGTCTCGAGCGTGCTGTCGGCGCGACTCTGCGACATTCCACCGAGGGCGGCGGCGCCGAAGATGATCTTCGTACTCATGTGCCCGGTATTGCCGAAAGGCATCTGTTCGATCATCAGTCCCCCGTTCGTAGTGCTACGACTTGACCCCGAGAGTTTCGAGCACCAGCGCTCGAAGCTCGGGAATTCCCTGTCCTTTGTCGGCGCTCACCCAGCGGACATCGCGCTTCTCGACACCGAGTTTGCCCGTCAGTTCCGAGCGGCGCTTCTGACTCTTCGATGGGCGCACCTTGTCGGCCTTGGTGGCGACGTAGACGATGTCTCGCTCGAGGTGCTCGAGCCATTCGACCGTTTGGAGGTCGAGCGGCGTGGGGCCGATCTCGCCGTCGATCAGCAGCAGGATCGCGACGAGGTTCTCGCGTTCCTCGATGTAGGCGTTGAGCATCTCGGCCCACTTCGCCTGTTCGGTCTTCGAGACTCGGGCGTAGCCGTAGCCGGGGAGATCCATGAGCCAACGGCCGGAGTCCTCTGATCCGACTTCGAACGCGTTCAGCAGCCGAGTGGCACCGGGGGTCTTCGACGTCTTTGCGAGGCCCTTGTGTTGCGCCAGCGCATTGATCAGCGATGACTTCCCGACATTGGATCGGCCCATGAGCGCGATCTCGGCATTGACGTGGGGCAAGGCGTCGGAGTCGGCGTAGGAACGCAGAAAACGGAGAGGAAGAGGACCAGCCACGCGCCGACCCTACAAGCGTCGTCTCCTGGTGCCCGTCAGTTGCCGATCCGGTCGCTCGCCGCGTTCTCGAGAATGAGCGCGGCATCGGCCGGCCGGATGAAGCCATCCGTGACCGACTGTTCGATCGATGTCGTCATCGCGTCGAGATACGTCGCTTTGTCGGGATAGAGCTCGGCGATCGTGTCATCGTCGAACAACGTGGTGCTGCCGAACAATCCGCAGAAGCGGCTGCCCTCGACAGGGTTGCCGGTGAGTTGCGCGACCGGGACGTCGACCCACGCCGAACGAATTCCGCCCAGGATGTTGCCGAACTCATCGGTCACCGCGAGGTGGCTCGCCTGCCGACCCTCGAGGTTCGGGTCGATTTCGTTCTCGACGGTGTCCATCCGCGGGGCCGGCGGAGGCGACTCGCCGGTGGCCACCCACGTGTTGAGGGCGTGCAATGCCGCGTTCAGGACATAGTGCTGCGGTCCGCTGTTGATCGGTGTGCCGCAGTCCATGATCCCGGGGATCGGCGATGCGACCTCGCGGACCTCCGCGATCGCCGGGTTGTCGCCCACATCTTGCGGGCCGACGTCGAGTGCGACGGAGTAGAGGTCGCCATGAGCCGTGCCGGCGACCTCCCAGAGGGCGTAGTTGTCGCTGTCGTCCTGGCGGGCCAACGCGCCACCGAAGAGGACGTCGAAGTCGGACTGGAACGCCATGACCGGGACCCGTGCGTCGTCCCTCACGAACACGACCTCCGGCATCGCCACCGTTTCCTGTGGCTCTTGCGAGAGGGTTGAGGATCCTCGGCCGCGGCTGTGGATCATGAAGCCGTCGAACAACTGGGCCACGGGGTCGATCGCATTCACGTAGGTCGTGAGGCGGCTCGCCGACTGGGACTCACCCGTCGCCAACATCTGGGTGATGTCGTAGCCCTCGAGCGGGTTGATGCCGACCGGTGAACGCAGCGCTTGCGCGGCCTGGTTGAAGATGTCGTACGAGAACGAATCGCCCGGATGGTTCAACGACTCATACCGGACGGGCTGGATGCCCTTGAGAAAGATGGGGAAGCCGATGTCGATCGTTCCCGGGCTGAGTTCGATACCGCGGAACTGGGCCGAGACACCGACATAGGCGTAGCCCTCACGCATCTGCTCGACGTGGGACATGGTGAAGTTGGGCGCAGCGTCGAGGCCGCCGGTGACGTTGAACCACTCCACGACGACCGTGCCGTTGAACGCGGCGGCGTCGCTCGGCTTGATGACGAGCATTCGTGTCGTGTAGTCGGCTTCGTCGGCCGGGACCGCCGCCCAGCGGCCATCCGAGGTCAGCTCGGTCTCGCTGGTGAACGACCGAGCGGTGCCACTGAGGAAGAATTCCGACTGCTCGTAACCGACCAGTCCGAGATCGAAGCCGACACCTTGGTAGAAGGTCGAGCCGACGTCCGGGGGCAGGCTGACCTCGGGGTTCGGCGTCGGAATCGGATCACCGATCGGTGCCGGTGCGGGCACCGGATCGGGGTCAGGGGCCGGTTCAGGCTCGGGGTCGTCGGGCGGCGCCGCGGTGGTGGTCACGGCCGTCGTGGTCGTGTCGGATTCGGTAGTGTCGCCGTTCCCGTTGTCGTCGCCGCACGCGGCGGCAAGAAGCGCCAGTGTGGTCAAAACGGCAACAAATACGGAGAGCTTGCGGAGGGGCATCCGCTCAGCCTCGCTCAGCGCAACGCGGAGAGCCAGTTCACCATTGCGTCGGCGAGCGGGGCGCCGACGTCGTCCTGGATGAAATGACTCGCATCATCGAAGGTCTCATGGGGCTGACCCTGGGTACCCGGGATCAGATCGAGCAGATCGTCGCGCCACGGACCGAGCACGAAGTCGGCCATTCCCCAGAGCGACAGGACCGGCTTCGTCCACTCGGCCAACGCGGCGCGCGCCGCCTTGTTCTCGCGAACACCTCCGTGTTCCGGCGTGATCGCGACCAGGCACGGGAACTCGCGGGCGGCGGCCATGTAGGTCTCGTCGGGAAAGGGCGCGCGGTACGCATCCTTTTCGGCCTCGGTGAGGTCGCGGGTGCCGATGGCGCTGTCGATGAGGGATCCCGAGTCGAACGGGTCGGTGGTCTGGGAGAGTTCGAGCCAGAAGTCGAATCCGGGGCCGAAACTCTCGCCGTGGGGCAGGCCGGTGTTGGCGATGACGAGATGACTGAACCGGTCGGGCGATTCGGCGGCCACACGAAGTCCGATGAGGCCGCCCCAGTCCTGCACGAACGCCGCGAAGGGCCCGAGGTCTTCGGCCTCGGTGATGCGGTCGAGAAACTCGTGCATCCAGGCGACGTAGCCGTTGTAGCTGTAGGCGCCGCGGTCGGTGGGCTTGTCGCTGCGCCCGAAGCCGATGAGGTCGGGGGCGATCACCCGATGGCCGGCGGCGAGGAGCGTCGGGATCATTCGCCGGTAGAGGTAGCTCCAGGTCGGCTCTCCGTGGAGGAGAAGGATCGTCTCCTTTCCGCCGTCGGTCGGACCCTCGTCGAGGTAGGCCATCCGGAAGCCGTCGATCGTCACGTACTTCGGCTCCCAGGGGAAGTCAGGAAGACCGACGAACCGGTCGTCAGGGGTGCGCAGGTACTCGCGGCCGTCGGCGGTGGTCTGGATGGTCATGGGAGCGACAATATGAGCGCCGACTACGGTCGTGCCATGTCTGAACTGAATCAGCAGGGCCGATCGGTCGACGACGTCATCGCGGAGCTCGAAGAAAAGCGGACCGACGACGTGAAGTGGGAAGACGGTCGGGCGTTCGGGATGGTCTACGACGGCGGACCCACGGTGCACGAGGTCGCGGAACGGGCCGCCAAGATCTACCTGCACGAGAACGCGCTCAACACCAAGGCGTTTCCGTCGCTCGGCGCGATCCAGAGTGAGGTGGTCGCATGGACGGCCGGCCTGCTCAATGGTCCGGGCGCGGCGGGTTTTCTCACGAGCGGCGGAACCGAGTCGATTCTCTGCGCGGTGAAAGCCGCTCGGGAGCGGGCCAAGGCTGAGCGAGGGATCGACGCGCCGGAGATGATCGTCGCCGCGAGCGCTCATGCGGCGTTTCACAAGGGCGCGCACCTGTTCGGCCTGAAGCTCCACAAGACCCCGGTGCTCGATGACTGGACCGTCGACGTCGACGCCATGGCGGCAATGGTCAACGACAACACCGTGTTGATCGTCGGCTCGGCGCCGCAGTACCCGCACGGCGTCATCGATCCCATCCCGGAGATCGCCGCGTTGGCGGCGGCGGCAGGAGCCAACTGTCATGTCGACGCCTGCATGGGGGGTTTCGTGCTGCCCTTTGCGGAGCGACTTGGCCGCGACGTCGGCGAATGGGACTTCCGCGTCGAGGGCGTCACCTCGATCTCGGCCGACATTCACAAGCTCGGCTACGCACCGAAGGGCGTGTCCGTGATTCTCCACCGCACGAAGGAACTACGGCGTTACCAGACCTTCGTGTTCGACGATTGGCTCGGCGGGTTCTACGCCTCTCCCAACCTCCAGGGCACACGAAGCGGTCTACCGATGGCGGCAGCCTGGGCGGTCATGCAACACCTCGGCGTCGATGGCTACGTCGAACTCACCCGTCAGACATTGGAGAACGCCGACGCGATGCGGGCGGGAGTTGCCGAGATCGATGGGATCACCACGCTCGGCGACGGTCAGTTCCACTTGGTCGCGATCGCATCCGATCTCGACGCGACGGATCCCGTCGATGTGTTCGCGCTGGGCGATGCGCTCGAGCGTCGCGGCTGGTTCCACGATCGCCAGGGTCCGCCCGACTCGCTGCACTCGACCGTGTCGAACTCGAACACCGGCGTTATGGACGACTACCTCGAGGCGCTGCGGGCGAGCGTCGACGAGGTCAGGGGCACGTCGACCGACGACCGGTCGACCAACTACGCCACCTTGGAGTGAACGCCTAGACCGACCAGCCGCCGTCGAACTGCACGGTCTGGCCCGTGGCGAAGCCCATCCGGCCGTCGAGGAACACCTTGCAGAACTCGGCGAACTCGTCCATTTCACCGAATCGACCCATCGGCACCTGCGATTCGAGCTTGGCCCGTTTCTCCGGGGTCTCCCCACCCATCGCTTCCCAATAGCCGGGGAAGTTCATGTAGTTCGTGCCGACGCCGTTGACCTGCACTCCGTGGGGAGCGATCTCGACCGCGACATTGCGGATCAGGTGATCGCATCCGGCGCGAAGCGCGGAATAGAGCGGGGCTCGTGGTGCGGTCGTGGCGGAGGTCGCGCTGGTGATGACCAGGATCTGACCGCGGCCCTGCTCGACCATCACCGGGGCGACGGCGTGAAGGAACTCGAAGGGCGCGTTGATGATGCCCTTGGTGAGTTGGTTGAGCTGATCGGTGGTAGCCGACTTGAGGAACCAGCCGCCAAGGATCGCGCCGCTGAAGAGCATCGCTGAGTCGATGCGACCGAACTCGGTCAACGCCCGTTCGACGAGGGTGCCGGAGAACTGAGGGTCGTGATCGGGGCCGAGTTCCTCGGCCGTGCACTCGGCGACTCGAGCGCCGAGCGCCCGACAAGTCTCGACGAGGCCGTCGGCCGGGCTGCCGAGCACGAGGTCGTGCCCGTCGGTCGCGAGGGCGACCGCGAGGTCGGGGCCGACGTAGCCGCCGGCACTGGCGATGAGGGCGACGCGGCGCTCGCTCATGTGGTCGTTCCCAGCGAAACGATGTGGCCGATTGCGGGGTCGACTCGTCCGGGCAGCATCTCGGCCCAGAGCTCGGCGAGGGCTTCGGCACCGTCGTGGCGAACGATGGTCATCCAGGAGTCGGTCCAGGCCGAGTACTCGGTCCATGCGGCGAGAAGGCGTCGTTCCATCTCCTCTCGACCCCAGTCGGCGTTGCGCTTCTCGATCTGTGACGGGGCGAAGAAGAGTTCCGGCGTGGGCCCCGGAAGGTCGGCGCCGCCGCCCATGCCTTCCCAGTCGGTGGCACCGACCGAACTGCTCACTTTCAGATTGTCGCCGAAGTGCGTGTGGACGGCGAGGCGCAAGTCACCGGCCGCGGACATGTCGATGTACGCAGCGGGTGCGTTCTCGATCGATCCGACGTCGTCGTACGTGACGACGTCGTCGTAGCAGCCGAGCGAGTTCACGAAGTCGACGTTGCCCGGCGAGGTGAGTCCGACGACCCGGATGCCGTCGCGCTTCGACATGAGGTGCGCAACACCGATGGCCGTCTTGCTCGACGCGCTCGACAGCACGACCGTGGTCGCGCCGAACATGTCGTTGTCGGCGCACCAGTCGTCGATCACGAACGATGTCATGAACAACGGATGGAGCAGCATACGCTGCTCTTCTCGGTCGGCGACATGCAGGGCATCGTTCGCGGTGAGGGTGTAGCGGTTGTAGACCTCGGACATCGGCTGTCGATGGGCCGCCATGTCGTGGAACGAGTGGGGGTTGATCCGACCCGGTTCCAAGACGACGTGGGAGGCCATCGGCAGGTAGCCGTAGACGCGAGCGCCGGCTTCGACTCCGGGGCAGCGGCTCTCGATGACCTCCGCGTGACCGAAGGCGGGTACTCGGCCCCACCCTTCGTCGGCCGCGGGGAAGAAGTCCCAGTACCCCATCATGTGGCCGATCACCGAGTAGGTGATGTTGTTGGACGTGAGCGAGAAGTGATCGATCCGGGCGAGCACCTGGCCGTCGGCGACCTCCTCCGGCTGGTCGACCGCCCGGGTCTGCTCGCGTGCGGTGCGGTTCACTTCGAAGGTCGTGATCATTGTGTCAACGTAACCGGCAATTCGTTGGCGTGGAACACTTGCTCCATGGCGAAGTGGACGTGCCCGATCTGTGATCGCAGCTTCGGTCGCAAGGGTCAAAGCCACGTGTGCGAGCCGACCGAGCCGCTCGACGAATATCTCGCTCGTTGGTCGGACAACGATCGGCAGATTGCCGGGCTGGTGATCGATGCGGTGGACAGTTGTGGCCCGGTCGACGTCGAGGCGGCGCAGGTCGGCCTGTTCTTCAAGACCACGCGAACCATCATCCAGCTGCGCCCGAAACCGAAGCGGCTCGAACTCATGCTGGTGGTGGCCCGTCGAGTGGAGACCGCCCGGGTTCGTCGGACGATCGCGTTCGGGGGGATGTTCGCCATCTTCACCGACTTGCTCGTCGTCGACGATGTCGACGACTGGATCCACGAACTGATCTTCGAGGCCTACGACCTGCACCCCGATGAGGAGGCGGCCGGGTAGGCGCTACTCGCCGAGTTGATCGAGTAGCTGGTCGATTCGGCTCGTCTGGGCTGCGAGTTCGGTTTCGAGCCGTGCCACCCGAGCCTCCAGGTCCGGCGCCAGCGTCGCGTCGGCGGCCATCGTCGAGGTGGGGATTTCTGGAGTGGGGATTTCTGGAGTGGGGATTGCCGGGGTGGCTATTGCGACTGGGTCTTCGACTTCGTCGTGGGTTGCCGCCCAGCATTGGTTGATTCGCGGTTCGCGCTCGCCCGGCTGTCGCGGCAACCGCACGGCCAGCGGCTCGTAGCGGGTGACCAGGCGCTCGATCGCGGCCTCCACGCGCCCCTTGTCGCCCTGCGGGCCATCGGTGTAGCGCTCTGTTCGTGTCGCGATCTCGTTGAGCGTTTCGGCGCCGCGGAGCAGCAACGTGGCCAGGACCGCGAGTTCGTCGCCGTCGATCCTCAGCGTCTCATCGACGATGTGTTTGTGTTTGCCGACGCGGTGTCCGCTGCCTGTCACGGTGCGGGCGAGCCGCAACTCTCGCAACTCCAGCATGAGCGCATCGACCTGCCGCTCGCTGTAGTCGACGACGGGGTTGCGATTCGTGCTCTGGTTGCAGGCGTTCGTGAGCGCGTTGCTGCTCAGCGGGTAGCTGTCGGGGGTCGTCTGTGCCTTCTCGATCAGGCAGGCGACGACCCGGGCTTGTTCAGCGGTGAGCTCCACTCCAGTCACGCTATGTGACGCATACTGGCCCTCATGACCACCCTCGGATTCGTCGGCCTGGGAAACATGGGTGGGCCGATGTGTCTCCGTCTCCTCGAGGCCGGCTTTGCCGTCGTCGCGTTCGACCTCCGGGCCGAAGCGCTCGGGCCGGTCACCGCGGCGGGAGCGACGGCTGCGGCATCGGCCGCGGACTGCGCCTCGCAGGCGGACGTGCTGCTCACTTCCCTGCCCCGACCGGACCATGTGGAGTCCGTCATGCGAGCGGGTGGGGCGCTCGCCGCGCTCCGAGCCGGCTCGATCTGGGTCGACCTGACGACGAACCGGAAGGACCTCGTCATCGAAATGGCGACCGAGGCGCCGGAGGGTGTGCATGTCGTCGACTCGCCCGTCACCGGCGCCGTCGATGGGGCCCGCAATGGTCGCCTCACGCTCTTCGCCGGCGGTGGCGCCGACGATCTCGATCGTGTGGTCCCGATCCTCGATCACCTCGGGCTCGTGATTCGTAGCGGCGAGCTCGGCGCCGGCAACGTCGTGAAGCTCGTGACGAATCAGCTGTGGTTCGTCGCCGCGGCGGCGATCGGCGAGGGGTTTGCGCTGGGTATGGCCAACGGGGTCGAGCTCGACACCCTCTGGTACGCGATCAAGGAGAGCGTCGGCGACTCGTTCGTGGCTCGCCACGACGCGCCGTCGATCTTCGCCGGGCACTACGACCCGAGCTTCTCGCTCGATCTCTGCCTGAAGGACCTCGGCCTGATCGAGGAGTTGGCGAGCGCGGTGGGAACCGACCTTCCGCTGACCGAGCGCGCCCACGAGACGTTCACGCGGGCCGGGGATCGGTACGGCGTCGACCAGGGCGAGCTTCATGTCGCCAAGCGGATCGAAGACGATGCCCAGCTCTCGTTCCGCCTCGACGGCGATTGGACGCCACCGTGGGAGCAGTGAGCGTCGCCGACTTCATCGACGTGGATCGCTATCCGGTCGATGCTCCCGGTAGCGACGGCTACCGAGCGGCAGTCGATCGCGCTCGCCAAGGACTTCGATCGGTGGGCTGCGCGGTGATCAAGCGCCTTGTCACTCCCAGCGCTGTCCATCGACTCGGGGACGAGATCGGGGAGCAGAAGCCGACCACGCACTTTTCGACACAGACGATCAATCCCTACTTCCACTTCGAGCCGAACCCCGAGTTCCCTGATCACCACCCGGTCAACACCTTCATCGAACGCTCCAGCGGGTTCATTCCCGGCGATTCGTGGGACCCCGAGGGGCCGATGGAACGGCTCTTCCGGATGCCCGAACTTGTTCGCTTCATCGGCGACTGTCTCGAAGTGCCGGAGCTGCACTGCTACGCCGATCCGCTCGCGGGGCTCACGGCCAACATTCTTGATGCCGGTCAACAGTTCACGTGGCACTTCGACACGAATGAGTTCGCAGTGACGTTGCTCGTGCAGGAAGCCGACGAAGGCGGACTGTTCGAGTACGTCCCCGGAATCCGAAACGCCGACGACGAGGGCTTCGATCGAATCCAGGCGGTGCTCGAGGGAGACCGCGCGGGAGTGGTCACCCTCGAACTCGAGCCCGGCGACCTTCAGATATTTCGAGGTCGGTACTCGCTGCACGCGGTGACGCGGGTGCCGGCCGACAGTCGCCCCCGACACGCCGCGATCTTCGCCTACACCGCGGACGCGGGCGTGATTGGTCGCGTCGAGCGCACCAGGCAGCTCTTCGGGCGGGTGCTCCCGGCCCATCTCGAAGCCGAGCGCGCGCGGGTCCGGTCGGATGCGTTGCTCGACTAGAGACCTGCTACGTTGATCCCTTCCTGGGAAGGGAACTCTGTGTCGGCTGCTACTTCACCACTCGAGCGTGCTCGGGCTCTCCGAGATCTGATCGAACAACACGCGCAGGAGACCGAGGACGGTGCCACGATGGCGCAGCCTGTGGTCGATGCGATCGTCGAATCCGGTCTGTTCGCGTTGCTCGTGCCCAAGGAGTTCGGCGGGATCGAGGCCGACATCGACACGATCGTCGACGTGTGCGAAGAGCTTGCCTTCGCCGATGGCGCCACCGGTTGGGCCTACGCCCAGAACATCACGGTCGGCGGATGTACCGCGTATCTCGATGCCGAGATCGGCGAAGCGTTCGCCCGAAAGTCGGCCGGAGCCGGAATGTTCGCCCCGATCGGCGTGGCCCACGAGGAGGCCGGCGGGTACCGCGTCTCCGGCAACTACCCGTTCGGGAGCGGGTCCGGACATGCCGTCTACATGGGCGGCGGTGCGCTGGTCATGCGAGACGGCGAGATCGCGCCGATCAACGACGATGGCTCGATGCCGGTCATCGGCTATCTCGTCGACGAGGGTCAGTTCGAACTCAGGGGCAACTGGGACGTCATGGGCCTTCGTGGCACCGGGAGCTACGACTTCGAGATTCCCGAACAGCACATTCCGGCCGGGGCGGCCTGGCGAATATTCGCTCCCGGGATCTCTCCTCATGTCACCGGCGGTCCCCTCTACGGGTTGGGGTCGATGGTGCTCGGCATCATCTCGTCAGCCGCGTGGGCGGTCGGCGTCGGCGAACGGTCTCTCCACGAGATTCGGGAGGTCGCGATCGCTGGCCGTGCCCGCATGGGGTCCGACCCGCTCGCCGAACAGACGACCTTCCAGCGAGGACTCGGCTTCCACTCGACCGCGCTGAAGTCGGTCCGACTCCTTCTCGTCGACTCCTACCAGCAGGCGGTCGACGGCGCGGCTGCCGGCATACCGGCGGAGGAATTCGAACAGCTTCTTCGCAACACGAAGTCATCGGCCAAGTACGTCACCGAGGTCGCGAAGGCCACAGTGACCTGGGCGTGGGAGCAGTCGGGCAGCATCGGCATGCGTAATCCGAGCGTGTTGCAGCGCTGCTTCCGCGACATCTACATGGGCGCCGGTCATCTGGTGTTCGACGACCGCAACTACCTGCAGCAGGCGCGGTCGCAGCTGGGGATGGAGACTGCCGGCTTCTAGCGGAGTTCGGCGAAGAAGTGCTCCACGAGTCCATTGACGATGTCGGCGCGCTCCCATTGGAGAAAGTGGCCGGCACCGGGAACGACCACGGGGCCGACACGATTACGGAACGCGACTTCACAGCAGTGGATGAAGTCGGGGCCGACCACCTGGTCGTCGGGACCGTAGAGCACCAGCGTCGGCACATCGACGTGGTCGGTCATGAGCGCGGGCTCGCTCTGCGGCCGCCCGTAGCGTCCCTCGTAGGGAGCCCAGGCTGAGCGGAGCCGGTCGCGATCGCGAAACGGCTCGGTCATGAACTCGAGGTCGTCGGTGGTGAACGCGCCGGGCGAGGAAAGGAGGCGATGGGTGTAGAAACCACGCACCCAGCGTTGCCGCTTCTCGGGAGTGTCGAGTTCCTCGATCAACGCGTCGGCGTGTTGCCCCTGATCGACCTGATAGTCGGTGGTGGGACCGTCGCCCATGGACTTGATGGTGGTGAGGTCGATACCGGCTTCGATGTATTCCTCGAGCAAGACGGGCGGCACCGTGTTGAAGAACACGAGTTTGTCGACGGTGTCGGGGAAGCGATTGATCAGGTCCACCGCAACGGCACCGCCGACATCGCCAGCCACGATCCCGAATCGCTCATGGCCGAGACCCGACATCAAGGTGTGGACGTCACGGCTGTACTTCGCGATGTCGTACACGTTGTCGGCGGAGAGGTCGCTGTCGCCGTAGCCCCGGAGGTCCGGCGCGATCACCTCGTACCCGGCGGCGGCGAGCGGTTCGATGTTGCGCCACCACACGCGCTTGCTCTCGGGGTATCCGTGGATCAGGAGCAGCGGGTAGCCGCCCACGCCTTCGCGGACGAAGCCGAGGCGGAGGTCGCCGTCGACTGGCGCCCGATGGATGGCGAAGGCATCGGCGCTCGGTGTGGGTGGCTGAACCGGGCGGAGGCGATGGTCGTAGAGGGCGGTCATGCCGGCCATCTTGGCCGACCGTGTCCTCAGTCGGAAACCTCGTCGAGTCGCCGCGCGAGGAAGCGGCGATCGGCATCGTGCTCGATCGTGTCGAGGGCTCGTCGATACGCTGCGGCCGCCTCGGCGTTGCGCTCGAGGCGTCGCAACATGTCGGCCCGGGTCGAGTGGTAGTGCGGGTACTCGGCCAGCGGTGCGCTGATCGTCCGGTCGTCGAGGAGCACGAGGGCGGCCCCTGGTCCCTCGGCCTCGCCGACGGCCACTGCGTGATTGAGCGCCACGACCGGCGTGGGCCTGAAGTCGGAGAGGCGCCGATACAGCGCGGCGATCTGCACCCAGTCGGTGGTGTCGCTCGTTGCGGCCTCGTTGTGAAGCGATTGGATGGCGGCCTCGATCTGATACGGCCCGGGCCGGTCGAGCCGCAGCGCGCGGTCGAGTTGCCCCTGACCCTCGCGTATGAGGATCTGCGACCAGAGCCGACGATTCTGATGAGGGAGCCGAACCGGTTCACCGGACCCGGCGAGGCGTGCCGTGCGGCGGGCATGGATCATGAGAAACAGGCTGTGAAGGGCGAGCGATTCCGCGTCGTCGACCATCAGTTCGGCCAGGAGCCCGGCGAGGCGGATCGCCTCCTCGGCCAAATCGACCCGCGAGGTGAGCGAACCGGTGGTCGGGTAGGCCCCCTCGTTGAAGACGAGATAGAGCACCTGATGAACCACGCTGAGCCGAGCGATCATCTCGCTCTCGTCGGGGACTCGGAACGGAATCGCGGCCGACGCGATCTTCCGTTTTGCTCGCACGATCCGTTGGGCCATCGTGGCCTCGGGGACGAGGAAGCCTCGAGCGATCTCGGCGGTGGTGAGCCCGCCGAGGCTGCGCAGTGTGAGCGCGGCCTGGGCTTCGATGCTGAGCGCGGGATGGCAGCATCCGAAGAAGAGGCCGAGCTGGTCATCGGCCGCCGGCGCCGCGTCGGACAGTGGCTCCTCCATGCGTCCGAGCAGTTCTGTCTTGTCTCGCCCCGTCCGCTCGCGCCGGATCCGGTCGACGGCCTTCCTGCGGGCCACCGTCGTGATCCAGGCGCCGGGGCGGTCAGGGATGCCGTCGTCGAGCCACTTGGTCAGGGCCAGTGTTGCGGCTTCCTGAGCAGCGTCTTCGGCCGCGCCGAGATCGCCCAGGTCGCGATAGAGCGTGGCCATGAGCCGCGGCCATTCCTCCCTCACGACCTGGGCCACGCGGGCCCCGACAGGATCCTTGGTGGCGCTCAGGGGTCAGGGACTCGGCGTCAGCCGAAGTCGGGGACGGGGCGGATCTCGATGGTGCCGAGCGAGGCGTGGGGGATCTTGGCCGCCCACTTCATCGCTTCGTCGAGCGAGTCGCACTCGAGGATGTAGAAGCCCCCGAGGTGTTCTTTCGTTTCGGCGAACGGGCCGTCGGTGGTCACGATCTCCCCGTCGCGCACCTGGAGGCAGGTGGCGGTGTTGGTGTTCTCGAGCGGCTCACCTGCGAGGATGACTCCCGCCTCGCCCGCCTCGGCGCCGAATGCCATGTAGCCCTCCATGATGGGGGCGAAGGCTTCGCTCGTCGGATCCGGGTTCGCAGTGGCGTCGTTCTCATCGGAGTAGATGAGGCAGGCGTACTTCATGGGGCTCTCCAGTGGTCTTTTCGGGGTGTGTGTGTGTGTGTGGTGACGACGAACGGTCGGCCTCGTTCTCGACAGCTTCGCGGAGATTTCTCCGACGCGTTCGGCGTTCAGTCCCAGAGACCGGCCAACAGGGCATCGACTTCGTCGGCCACGCCGACGGTGGCCAACGTGGGATCGTCTCGCAGATCGATCTCGCGTGGGGCCGTTTCCTCGTCGAAGAGCTCGCGCACGGGATCGATGAACCGGCTGAGTTGTGCGTAGACGTGGCGGTCATCGGTCGCGTAGCGGTTGACGTGAAAGCGCAACGGGAAGTTGACCGTGAGCTCGTCTTTCGCACGGGTGAGGGCGACATACATGAGGCGCAACTCTTCGGCCAGACCGTGTTCGTCGCCGAGTGCCATCTCGGAGGGCATGTTGCCGTCGGCGGCATGAAGCAGATGAACGCTTCGCCATTCGAGTCCCTTGGCCGAGTGGATCGTCGAGAGGGTGAGCCAGTCGTCGTCGAGGTGGGGCGGACCGGCTTGGTCGCTCGTCTTGCTGGGTGGGTCGAGCGTGAGTTCGGTGAGGAACCGGCTGCGGGTGCTGTAGGCGGCTGCGGTTGACGCGAGTTGGTCGATGTCGGCGACGCGAGCGGCCGGATCGTCGTAGCGATTCGGAAAGACGAGGGCGCAATAGGTCTTGAGCCGGTCGACCTGTTCGGCCGGCGGGATGTCGGTGAGACATGCCGCGAACGCGGTCCGGAGCTCGGCCGCCTGATCTCCGGCCGCGGACGGGACCTTGCCGGCGCCGTCGATGAAGCGGGCGAGCGCGTCGTCGTCTTCCTTCTCGATGCCGAGTTCGTCGGAGAGCCGGCGAATCGTCGCCGGACCCACACCCTCCATGGACGCGAGAACGCGGTGCCAGGCGAGTTGGTCGGCCGGGTTGTCGAGGATGCGCAGCAGTGCGAGCAGGTCTTTCACGTGTGCTGACTCGAGGTATTTGAGGCCGCCGTATTTCACGAATGGGATGTCGCGGCGAGTCAGCTCGAGTTCGAGTCCGTCGGCATGGTGTCCGGCGCGGAAGAGCACGGCTTGTTGGCGCAGGTCCATGCCTCGTTCGCGGGCGTCGAGCACCGCCGTGGCCACCGACGCGCTCTGGGCTCCCTCGTCGTGGTGGGTCTTCAGTTTCGGGGTGAGGCCATGGCTGCGGCCGGACCAGAGTTCTTTCGCGAAGTGCTCGTCGCTCTGGCCGAGCACCGCGTTGGCGACGGCGAGAATGGGCATCGTGGAGCGATAGTTCTGCTCGAGGGTCACCCGCGTGGCGCCGGGGAAGTGGTCGGCAAAGTTCCACATGTTGGCCACGGTCGCGGCGCGGAAGCCGTAGATGGCCTGGGCGTCGTCGCCGACGGCGCACAGATCGGTGTCGGGGCGGCACATGCCGCGGATGATGTCGGCCTGGATGGGGTTTGTGTCCTGGTACTCATCGATGAGGATGTGGTCGAAGAGATCGCGCATCGCGTCGCCGACCGGGCTGACGGTGAGGCCCCGCCAGAAGAGCAGCAGGTCGTCGTAGTCGAGCACCTGATGGGTTCGTTTCCGAGCGGTGTAGGCCGTGAAGATCGTGCGGAGATCGTCGAGATGATCGGCGCACCATGGGTAGTCGGTTTCGAGCACATCGCCGAGCTTCGCCTGGCTGCTCACCATGCGCGAGTAGACGCCCGCGACTGTCTCTTTGCGCGGGAAGCGTTTGCCCCGCTCCCCGAACCCTTCGTCGGTGCGCACGATGCCCATCAGATCGGTCGAGTCGGACTGGTCGAGCACCGTGAATCCGGCCGAGAGCCCGGCACTCTGCCCGAAGTTGCGCAGGAGTCGGTTGGCGGTGGAATGGAAGGTGCCACCCCAGACGTGGGACGCGGCCCGATCGGTCGATACCGCGGCCACCCGCGCCAGCATCTCGCTCGCGGCCCGACGCGTGAAGGTGAGCAGCAACACCCGACTCGGGTCAGCGCCGTCGTCGATGATGCGGCTGACCCGGGCGGCGAGGGTCTTGGTCTTCCCCGTTCCCGCGCCGGCGACGATGAGGAGCGGTGAGCCCGTGTGGTCAACGGCCGCCTGCTGCTGCGTGTTGAGTGAATCGAACATGCGTTCGATGCTACTCGCGCTACCCTCCCCGCATGCGCGCCACCTTCCCGCTCGTTCCCGCGGCCGCGATGGTCGCTATCGCAGGATTTCTCCTGCTCGGATGTGGCGACGACGCCGACACCACGAGTCCCGCACCCTCGTCGACCGTTTCGTCCAGCACGACCACGTCGACGCAGCCTCCGACCACGACGCAAGCGCCGACCACGACGGTCGCGATCGTCCCCGTCGACATCGACGAGAACAGCTTCGTCAATCTCGCCGACATGACACCGGTTCGCGGCTTCTTCGTCGACAACCTGCTCGACGATCTCGATGCAACGGTCGCCGTGGCCGAGGATCTCGACGGCGGCGTTTATCCGGCGGGATCAGTGGTGCAGCTCTTCCCCGGCGAGGCCATGGTGAAGCGAGAGGCCGGCTTCAGCCCCGAGACCAACGACTGGGAGTTCTTCGAACTCGTCACGAGCGCGTCCGGCACCGAGATCCGCGTCCGCGGCGGCGCCGAAGCGGTCAACCAGTTCGGCGGGTCGTGCGCCGACTGCCACCAGCAGGCCGAGCCCCAGTTCGACCTGATCTGCGAGCAGACGAACGGCTGTGAGCCACTCCCGATCGGGCGAGACCTGATCGAGTTGGCGCAGCAGACCGACCCTCGACCCCGCCTCGACGGCTAGCTCGGACAGGCGTTGATCGTCAGCGCTTCGAGAGCCCCGGACACGTTGCCGGTGTCGTCGGTCGCCTGCACGAGAACGACATCCACTCCCGGACCCGCGTATGGCCCGATCAGCCCGGTCCACAGGCTGGTGCCCGGATCGGGCGACAACGCCACGCTCTGGGTGCCATTCCATGTGGCGACCACCGCGACCACGGCCGAATTGTCGGTGACGATGGCCTGGACCACGGTCTGGATCGGCTGCCCACCGACGCAGGCCCCGGCGTCTTCCCAAACTTCGTTGGGGGCGAAGCCGAAGGTGACCGTCGGGGGCGAGACCACCGACAAGACGATGTCGAAATCACCGCCATCCGTGTTGAGGTCGAGTATGCCGCTGTAGTCGCCGGCCGGAAGGCTGACATCGAAGTTGAGCGTGAGCGTGATCGAGGTGCCCGCGAGGAGGGTCCCCTTGGGCAAATTCACGCCGAACGGCCCGATGGTTGATGCCGCCCACGACATGGGAGCGTCGCCGACGTTGGCGAACGTGTAGTCGAGTGTCGGCGTGCCGGGCGGAAAGTCGATCGGACCGGTGTCGCCGGAGAAGATCGGTCCGGTCGGCGGCGCTGTTGTGGTCGTGGTTGTCGTTGTCGTGGTGGTGGTCGTCGAGGTCGACGTGGTCGAGGTCGAAGCTGTCGTCGACGATGTCGGCGCAGTCGTGCTTGTCGACGATGTCGGAGACGATGTGGAAGTTGGCGTGCTGGTCGTCGGCGCAGTGGTGCCCGGTGGACGAGCTGTCGTGGGTGCGGCCGTCGTCTGCGGCACCACGCCGGGCGTTCGCGTGGTCGCCACGGTCGTCGTGGTGGAGGTGGTGGCGATCGTGACGACGTCGTCGGCGGCAGAGTCGCCCTCGCCGGCATCGGTGCCCGGTGTCCCGCCGCCGCTGTCACCGCCGTCGTCGCCGTTGGGCGTCGTTGTCTCGCTCACTCCGGCAACGTCGGTCACCACGACGTCGGGATTCCCACTGCCCCGGACAACCGGCCAGACGATCACCGCGGCCGTGGTCAACGCGGCGATCAGAACATAGAGAGAGGTGGTGGCGATGATCGCGGGGACCGCGGCGAGACGGCTGTTGCCGGCGCCCGCCGCTGCGGATCCGTTGCCGTTGCTGCCGGCGCCACCGCCGCCATCGCCGCCACCATCTGATTCCGGATCAGGCCCGCCTCCTCCGGTGCTGGCGTCGACCTCGCCGACCGGCGTGGCTGCCGCCGCTCCGGCGCCAACCGACGTGCTCGTGAGGCCGAGCACTCCGCCACTCACCGCCGTCATCACGGCGAGGCGCACGGCAGCCGGCGCGGGCGGCGCGGGCATCGCCGCCGCGATGGACTCCCAGGCGACGGCCATGCGGCGTGTGTCGCGGCATGTGTCGCAGCCCTCGACGTGGCGGGTGATCGTCGATCGGATCTTGAGCGAGAACGTCCCGTTCCAGTCCTCCAAGAGAGTGTCGAGGTCGGCGCAGTCATCGCGGCCGACTCGGGCAACCAGCAGCGAACCGACCGCGGTGGACAGCCGGGTCTTCATCCGCTTGACCATCACATAGACGTGGGCGGGCTCCACGGCCATGGCGTTGGCGAGGTCCGAGCCTTCGAGGCCCTCCCGCAAATGCAACTCGAGCAGTTCTTGGTCCCGGGGCTGGAGCGCCGCGGCGGCATCCCACAAGAGTGCGGCTGACTCCTCGGCGACGAGGCCGCGGTCGAGCGCCGGCTGGTCAGCGGCCACGTCGATGTCGTTCGGGTCGGTGGCCCGTGGGCGGCCGCCGACCGGGCCCCATGCCTTTCGGATCTCGTGACGCCCGCGGGCGCGAGCAAGGTCGACGATCGTGTTGCGGGCAATGGCAAAGAGCCAGGGTCGAAACTTCGCGGGATCGTCCAGCTGTTGGATTCGCCAGTGCGCACTGATGAAGGTTTCCTGCAGTGCGTCGGCGGCGTCGGCGTCGTCGCGCAACCGGCTGTAGCAGAAAGCATGGACTCGGTCCGCGTAGCGGTCGTACAGCGCGGCGAACGCATCGGCGTCGTCGCTGCGCGCCGCGAGCACGAGCTGAGCGTCGCTTTGCATATTGTCGACACCCCCTCCTCGCCTCACGGGTGTTCCGATTCGCTGCGGTCCAAAGAACACTACTCTTTGTGAGAAGTGACCACACTGGGTGGCCGTACCATGGTGCCGCGTCACGGCATTGATGTAAATATCTGGCGACCACGAGTCGCCAGAACGACATGGGCTATCCCTGCACCGCGATCACCGCGATGACGGTCCATTGCAGCACCAAAAGCGTCGTGAGCGTCGTCAGGACCCACAACGGCACGGGGCCTTGGCGTATCCACGTCGTCTGGGTGTCTCTGCCGGCCGTGGCGGAAGCACCGACGGCCACGACCGGCCCGACCGCGAGGAGGCCGGACTGGGGTCGTGACCGCCGGGCGATCTTGGGGGATCGGTCGGGCTTTTCGGTGGAGTCGGGTGAGATGCGCTGCACGGATTCGCCTTCGTTTTCGTTCGGGTTCGCCGGCACGGGTCGTGCCTCTGCTCGGGGAGACGGTCTCGACGCGGCTGGTCTGACACCCCAGTCGCAAGATTTCGTCGATCCGCTCGGATTTTCTTTGCGGCGCGAACCGGCGAGACTGGACCGATGCTTCAGCTCCGTCCGAACTGCGAGTGGTGCGACACCGATCTTCCGCCCGACGCGCCCAACGCGCGGATCTGCAGCTTCGAGTGCACGTGGTGCGCCGATTGCATCGACGGACCGGACTCACCGTTGGCCGATGTGTGTCCGAACTGCGGCGGCAACGTCGTCTCGCGACCGATCCGGCCCGCCGGTCTTCTCGAAACGTCACCCCCATCGGCCGACCGCGTGATCAACGCGAACGCCCCGGCCGCGGGGTAGGCGACTCGATGAAGGACATCCCGGCCGGAATCGTCACGTTCTTGTTCACCGACGTCGAGGGCTCGACCCGCCTGTGGGCGGCCGATGCCTCGACGACTGCACGGAGCCTGGAGCGTCATGACGAGATCATCCGGGAGGCCGTGTCGAGTCGAGGCGGCTACGTGTTCGGATGGGCGGGCGACCACTTTCGTGGCGCGTTCACCGATCCCAAAGCGGCGGTCGGCGCGGCGATGGCCGCCCAGGCCCAACTCGCCGCCTGCGACTGGGGGGAGGGGCCAGCGCTGCGCGTGCGGATGGGGCTCCACCGGGGCCGAGCCACACAACGCGATGGTGACTACTTCGGTCCTGTTCCGAATACTGCCGCCCGGCTCGAGGCGCTCGCCTCTGGGGGTCAGGTTCTCCTTTCGTCGGCCGTCGTGGACGCCGTCGACGTAGAGACGCTCGCGTTGGGCCAGCATCGTTTGCGCGACGTCCCTGAGCCCGTCGACATCTCGCAGGTCGGAGTCGACAGGTTCCCGCCTCTCGAGGTAATCGATCCATCGCTCTCGACCCTGCCATTGCCCGGCTCTCCGATGATCGGCCGACAAAGCGAGGTCGCCCAAGCTCGGCAGTTGCTCGAGTCGGCATCGATGGTCACTCTGACCGGCACGGGCGGCTGCGGAAAGACGCGGCTGGCGGTGGAGATCGCCTACCAGGAACTCCCGAGTCGGGCCGACGGGTGCTACTTCGCGGATCTTTCCAGCGTGAGTGAGGGTTCCGAACTCCCGGCTGCGCTTGCCACCGCGGTGCGCCTCGAGTTCGGCGGGTCGACCGAGGGCGCTCTCGAGCAGGTCATTGCCTATCTCTCGCGACGCGACGCGTTGCTCGTCCTCGACAATTGCGAGCACATCCTCGACGAGTGCGCGGACTTCTCGGAGCGGCTCCTCGCCCGCGGGACGGCAACGTCGCTGCTCGCAACCACGCGCCAACGACTCGAGATTCCGGGCGAGCAGGTCGTCGCGGTCGGGTCCCTTGGCATCGGAAGCGAGTCGCCCGCGGTGGAGCTCTTCATCGATCGCGCCAGCGCCGTCAACCCCGCGTTCTCGTGCGGTCGCCGGGCCGACGACCCGGTCCGAGTGACCGTGGCCGAGATCTGTCAGCACCTCGATGGCATGCCGCTCCCCATCGAGTTGGCAGCGGCGCGGGTGGCTGTGCTCACGCCCACCGAGATTCTCGACCGGATGGCGGATCGATTTCGATTGCTGTCGGGTGGTCGTGGTCGACAGAAGCGGCGAACCCTGCAGGCGACGCTCGACTGGTCCTACGACCTACTGGACGACGACGAGCAGGCTTTCTTCCGTCGCTGCGGGGTGTTTGTGGGATCGTTCGATCTTCCGGCCGCTGTCGCGGTTTCGGGGTTCGACGACTACGACGCAATGGATCTGCTCGAGTCGTTGGTGGCGAAGTCGCTTCTCGCGGTGGACGAGGGACGCGACAATCCGACCACTCGCTACCGACTGCTCGAGACAATTCGCATCTATGCCGGCGACCTCCTCGCCCGCTCCGAGGATGTACTCGCTGCACGCGAGGCGCACCTTCGCTATTTCCAGGCGCGCACGGTCACCGACGACTTCGCGGAAGCCGCAGATCTGTCGAGAGCCGAGAGGCTGCGTCTCGACTGGCCGAACCTTGCGAGTGCCCTCGAGTGGGCGTTGGTGCGGGGCGTCGATCCGGACTCGGGCGACTCCGGGCACGAGGTCGCGGCACACCTCGCGTTCGGATGCCAGGGCCTGTGGGAGTCACAGGTTCCCGCGATCGAAGGTCTTCGCTGGGTGGAGCAGATCGCCGAGGGATTGGTTCCCGGGGAATGCCGCGAGTGGATGCACTATCTCCGCGCCATTCTCGCCATGCAGCTCGACGACTTCCCCCTTGTCCACAAACAGCTCGACGAGTTGATTGCCGCCCCCGACACCTCAGCCCGAGTGCGGGCGCAGTCGGCGGGGCTCATGGCGTTCCTCTCGTGTCGGCAGCACCCCCATCGGGCCCGCGAACTAGCGGTCTACGCCCAGGATGTCGCGATGACCCACGAGTTGGGTGGCGAATACCTCACGCCGAGTGTCTGGGCTCAAGGGTGCATCGCGCTCTACGAGAATCGGGTCGAGGACTCGCTTCCCGACTTCAGGCGGGCATACGAGCTGCTGGAACCGAGCGGCCAGTACACCAACCACGTCGTGATGGCCGGTCTGGCCCTCGCCTCGGCTCACGTCCTCACGGGCGACCCGGCGCGGGCGCTTGAGCTCATCGACTCTCGCGAATGGTCCGCGTCGATTTGGGACAGCTCGCCGATCGTGAAGGCGATCGCCCTCATTGACCTCGACCGATCCGCGGAAGCCGCCGATCTCGTCGTGGGGTTCGGATACTCGGCCCTACGCGGTCGGCTGCGGCGTATGGCCAACGACGCCCTCGTGGGCTTCGCGGCGCTCGCGATCAAACGGGGCGAGGACGAGCATGCGTGGCAGCTCCTCCAGCAAGCCGCCTCGCCCAAGACACCCTTCACCATCGGCTTGTCCGAAGGACTGGGCGACCGAGTTGGTCGCGGGGAGGAGCTTCGGGCGATTCATCGAGACCGTGAGCAGCCACTGACAGAGCTCGATGCGACGGATTACCTCCAGGCAGAGCTCGACCGAATCCGTCTCGCTCGGTGAGGGAGATCCCGCCCGGAGAAAGAGGGATTGACAAGGAACATTGAAATAGCATGAAATGCATTCAATGTCATCCACGCAAACCGCCGGCCCCGACACGCTTGTCCTCGATGTGCCCGCGGCCCATCAACTCGCCCGGGCCATGTCGATTGCCGTCGAGGATTTGTTCTCCGATCAACTGGCTCTTCGAGGTTTGCTCGACGAGGCGACGGCGCTTCTTCGCGTCGACCGCACGGGCGCCCTCGTGCCCCTCGCCTCCGCCCGTCGGGGTTTCGAGCGCATCTCCTCCGATCTGCGGTGGCGGCTCGATCTCATCGACAGAACCCAAGTTGCCCTTGCGGGTATCGATGACCTCTCGTCCGAGATCTCCGATTGGCACGGTCGACTGCTCGACCCGGAGCTCGCGGTGCTGCATGGTCGCCGTCGACGGGCGATCCTCGACCTGGTCGAAGGCGATGCTGAGCATGCTCGCCGGGTCGAGGCGGCGATCGCGAGCGGCATGTCGGCGCTCGACGCGTTCCAGGGAGTCCACGCGGCGCTTCGGCTCGAGGCCCGTGTCGAGAGCCTGACTACCGCGTTCGGCATCGACGAGCCGGCCGCGCTGGCCATGATTGCGCGAGTCGATCGAAACCTCGCTGCGCTCTCGGCCCTCGGCATTGGCGACGACGAAGCACTGTCGGCGGTCGCCATCGTCGAGAACTTCGGGCTCGATCTCGATGTCGCCCTGGTTCATGCCGCAGATGCGCAGGTCGGTTTGCTCGAGTCGCTCGGTCGATTGCTCACCGCCCGCGGTCTGGGTGTGACGCTCGGAGAATACGGCGCCTTGAAAGGGCTCGAGACCCACTTCGCCGCCTTCGACAACGCCACCGGCGGCGATCCCGACCAGCGGGTCTCCGTCGGTGACCTGGCGTATGTGGTCAGCCACCCATGGGCCTTCACTCCCAGCCAAGTGCTGGCCGCGCAAGCACTGATCGAGGAGCCCCTGCTCCGGAACCGGCTCGACACCGCCGAGGCCAACACCGACGTGTTCGGAGGTGACGGTTTCGGGTCCGCAGAGCGAGGCGACGGCCTCATTGCCGACGTCGACCTGCGGGCCTTCATGCTGAAGGCGCAGATCCATCGGCTGCTCGGCGACTACGCCGACGAGATCGATGTTGCCAACGATCCCACGGGTGTGGTGGACGGATTCCGGTCGCAGAACGACTTTCTTGCGTTCATCGCCGACAACCCCGAGCTGCCCGAACCGGTGTTGGCGGCAGCCGAGGTCGCGCTCGAGGCCGGTTGGTTCGACGAGAGCTGGTGGCAAGAGCACAAGGACGAGCTGGCGATGGGGGCCGCGCTACTCGCCGCCGGAATCGCGGTCGTGGCCACCGGCGGTGGCGCGTCGATGCTGCTGGTCGTCGGCGTGGGAGCGTTCGCGGCTGGTGGCACCACCGTCGCCGTGAATCTCGCAACGGGCGCCCCGATGCTCGACGACGTCTTCATGAACTCGGTGAAGGGTGGGTTCATCGCCGCGGGGGTTCACGGCGTGGCGACCGGATTCGCCGGCTATGCCACCGCAACCACCGGACTCGGACGGGTCGCCGCAGTCGCAGGCGTCACCTCGGGAGCCGCCGACGTGGTCGCGGCCGGAGGGGTCGACTTGTTGCTTGCCGAGGAAGACGAGGCTCGGATCCATGAGGTCGCCAACGAGATCAGCACGATCACCGGAGCAGTCGACCTCGCACATGGCGCGGGCGAGTGGACCATGCGCCGACCGGCGACGTTCGAGACGGTCGATGACCAGCTCGCCGCCCTCTCGTCGACGCTCAGTCGCCAAAAGCAGTTGCGCCACCTCGACGGCTCGCCGATCCAGGCTGAGGGCGGCTACCTCTTCGACCTGCACGACGGCCAACGGGTGATCGATGCAGTACACGACGGCAGCGCGCCGATCGTCGGTCGGGCCACCTCGGGTCACCTGATCGTCGAGTATCCGGCCGTCTCCGGCATGCATGTGAATGCCGGCGTGGGGCAGCCGGGTGTCGTGACCAGCACGTTTCTGATCAAGGGCACCTCGAGTCCGAGCGTGGTGCCGGCTCGGCCGGGGAGGACGGACTGATGGCCGACGACCACGTCTTTGTACCGTTCGAGCGGCCGGATATCTCGATCGACCAGGAGTTCCAGAACCACATGTCGATGGCGGTCGCACAGGCGTCGCTCGGCAAGTTCACGGGGAACCTGTGGGGACTCGCCGTCACGACCGAGCGGTCGACCGAGACCGTCGACGGCTACCTCTGGTTCGCCGAGGAACCCACCGAGCTGGATCGATACGAAATGTCGGAGTTCGAGTTCTCCTTCACGGCAATCACCGGAGGTGGTGTCACGCTGCGAATTCACCGAACCGTGATGGACAGGGGAGGCTTCGCCTCCGGGAGAACCGGTCTGCGATGGCTCTACCGACAGCGTCACCCGTCGGCGGAACTCCCCGACGATGTCGGCGCCGACGAACTCGACTTCTAGCTCGACCAGGCGACCGCGGGCTCGTCGACCTCGATCACTTCGTTGTCGTCGGTGAAGGCCACGAATCGGTCGAAGGTCCGCAGGAACCAGCGGTCGTGGGTGGCGCAGACGACGGTTCCCTCGAAGACATCGAGGCCGGCTTCGAGTGCTTCAGCGGAGGCGACGTCGAGATTGTCGGTCGGCTCGTCGAGCAGCAGCAGGTTGGCGCCGTCGATCTCGAGCAAAAGGATCTGGAAGCGGGCCTGCTGGCCGCCCGAAAGGGTCTCCCATGGCTGCTCGGCCGCGAAGTTCAGCTCGTAGCGCCGGAGCCTCGCCATCGCCGGCCCCCGGTTGAGATCGCGGGCGGCCAGAATGTCGATGAGCGGCTTTCCTCGTAGCTCGGGATGATCGTGGGTCTGGTTGAAGAGGCCGGGAACGACTCTGGCGCCGAGCTTCCACTCACCGTCGTGGGCGACGTCGCTGCCGCCGAGCAGGCGGAGGAAATGTGACTTGCCCGTGCCGTTGCGCCCGACAACCGCCACTCGTTCGCCGAACCAGACCTCGAGATCGAACGGGTGGGTGAGGTCAGTGAGTTCGAGTTGCTCACAGATCACGACCCGTTTGCCGGTGCGGCCGCCCTCGAGACGCATGTCGATCTTCTGTTCGCGGGCGAGCTCCTCGGGTGCGCCCTTCTCGTCGTAGTGCCGGAGACGAGTCTCGGCCGCACGCGCCCGGCTGGCGTTCGTGTCACTCATCGCGGCGCGGCGCTTCTGCTCCTTCATGTGGTTCACGAGTCGCTTGCGTTCCTCGGCCCAGCGGCGCTGTTCGTCGCTGATCAACGACACGCGATGCTCTCGTGCTTCTCGCCAGGTCGTGAACGACTCACCGTGGGTCCACGCGCCGTTCGCTTCGATCGTCACGACCTTTTGTGATGACTCGGCCAACAACTCCCGGTCGTGGCTCACGTAGAGCACCGACTTCGGCGTCGAGCGGATTCGCTCGGCGAGCCATTCCTTACCGGGCACGTCGAGGAAGTTGTCGGGCTCGTCGAGAAGCAGGATGTCGTGCTCGGACCGCAGCAGGAGTTCGAGAGCCATGCGTTTCTGCTCGCCGCCGGAGAACGTCGCCATCGACCGTTCGTTGACCTCAGCCCAGGACAGGTCGGTCACTCGGTGCGCGCATTCTTCCCACAAAACCTCGGCGTCGTAGCCGCCGACGGCACCCCACAGATCGAGAGCCTTCGCGTACTTCATGCCATCGTCGGAGCCGTCGGCCATCTGTTGTTCTGCCCGCACGAGGCGGGCCGCTGCGTCCTGGAGCTGGGGGTCGGAGAGCGAGACGTAGAGGTCCCGGACGGTCGTGGTCTTGTCGAGGGCCCCGACGAGCTGCGTCATGATGCCGAGCGAACCCTGGACCGAGATGGTTCCCGTCGTCGGGGTCTCCGCGCCGGCAATGAGTCGCATCACCGTGCTCTTGCCCGCGCCGTTGGCGCCGACGAGCGCGACGTGTTCACCCTCGCCCACTCGGAACGACACGTCGTCGAGCAGCGTCTGCCCGCCGGGAAGCGACCATCCGAGATGGCTGACCTGGATGGATCCCACGGCCGACGACGCTACTTCGCCGATCGCTTCGGTCCCCCTCGAATATGGCTGGTGGTCCAGCCCGTCAGTAGGTTGCAGCCATGGCTGATATTGCGAATGACCGTCGACTGGACCCCCGTCTCAAGGCGATGCTGGGGGCATTCCCCACGATGGAGCCCGGCGATGCGGCCAGCTGGGAGGAGATCACCGCGGCCGCGGCCAACAGTGAGGTTGCCCAGATGATCACGGCGATCATGGAGGCGAACGACACCGAGGAGTTTGCGCCCTCAGCCGGCCTGCGGATGTCGCAACACGAGTTCGTGTCGTCTCCCGACGGGAACACGATCAAGCTCAACTACATCCGACCCGACACCGACGAGACGCTGCCGTGCGTCTACTACATCCACGGCGGGGGAATGGCCTCGCTGTCGGCCTTCGACGGCAACTATCGGGCGTGGGGAAAGATCATCGCCGCGAATGGGGTCGCGGTGACGATGGTCGACTTCCGGAACTCGGTGTCGCCGTCGTCGGCGCCAGAGGTCGCGAAATACCCGGCGGGTCTCAACGACTGTGTGAGCGGGCTGCACTGGGTCATCGACAACGCCACCGATCTCGGCATCGACGCCGGGCAGATCGTGGTTGCGGGCGAGTCGGGCGGCGGCAACCTTTCGATCGCGACGACGATGCGGCTGAAGTCGACCGGCGACCTCGGCCTCATTCAGGGTCTCTACGCTCTGTGCCCCTACATCGCCGGCGAGTGGCCATTGCCGCAGCATCCGTCGTCGACCGAGAACGACGGCATTCTGCTGAGCCTTCACAACAATCGAGGGCGCATGGGCTATGGCATCGAGGCGTTCGACGCCAAGGACCCCATGGCCTGGCCGTCGTTCGCATCGGTCGACGATGTTGCCGGGTTCCCGAAGACGATGATCAGCGTGAACGAGTGCGATCCGCTGCGTGACGAGGGCATCGAGTTCTACCGGCTGTTGATCGAGGCCGGAGTCGAAGCGCGTTGTCGTCAGGTGATGGGAACGATGCACGGCACCGAGATCTTCCCGATGGCGTGCACCGAGATCTCACGCGACACCGCCCGCGATCTGGCCGCATTCGCCAAGGGCTGACCCGCTCGTCCTGCCTTCAGACCGAGCTGTCGAGGAGGTCGAAGGCCGCCTCGGCAACCACCGCGCCGGCAACCTGCAACTCCACTCGGTGCAGGCCGGCGTGGTAGCGCCGTGTCGAAGCCGTGGCGATCTTCCGCGTCTTGTGGAGGTCGATGGATTCGCCGGAAGCGAGATCGATGGTCGTCCACTTGAAGACCTTGCGCGACGTCGTCCCGTTCGCCCCGACGTGGTGCATCACGAAGTCGACCACGAGCCGTTGATCGGAGGTCGCGGTCGAGCTCATGGCCGCGGTCAGTGAGATCGAGCTCCCGAGAGAGATCGACGAGGGTGTGACGGCGAACGAGTCGACCGACACCTCCGCCGAGGTGGTGAAGCCGAGCACACCGAGGGCTCCGGGGTCGCCCTTCTTCACGAGGCTGCGCAGGGCGTGGCGGATCATGCCCGGTTCGATCGCGGGGTCGGTGCTCCAATCGGCGCAGATCTCGACCACCCGGTTCGGGTGGTTGCGGGCGATGTCGTTCAGGTGATTGGCGACTGAACGGCGCACCGTCTCACTCGGGTCGTGGCGAAGTTGGTGCAACAGCTCGATTCCGATCTCCGGATCGTCGAGGAGGGCTTGCACCTTCGGCCCCCAGGGCAGATACGGGCGGGTGCCTTCCGACGGGAGCCGACGAACGTGTTCGTCGTCGGACGTCGCCCAGGCCCGAAGAGATGCCCGCGTGAGCTCGAGGTGGTGCTCGAGGAAGGGTCGAATTGCGAACTCGCAGGAGAATTGGCGGGTCAGCTGCTCCATGGCGGCAAGGGACGCGGGCGGGTCCGTCAGACCGTGGCGCTCGACGAACGAGCAGAGTGGCCACGCGGTGAAGCCATCGATCCCGTCGGTCTCCGCGACCCGGGTCACGATTTCAAGCGCGGTCGCGTAGTCGTTCGGCAGGTTGGCGCGGAGCTGGTCGGCGACGAGGTTGATGCGGTCCTTCAGCTCGAGGTCCGGGAATCCCGCCACGAGTGTCTCGGTGAAGCCGTTGCTGTCGAAGCTCGGATGCGCTTCGAGAAGGCGGGTGGCGAGCAGTTCGACCAACGCTCGGTCGAAGTGGTTCTTCAGCGGTTCAGCCATCGGTGCACCGTAGCGACGGCTTCGCGATCAGGTAGGAACGTCGGCCTCGTAGAAGCGGGCCAGGAACGCCGCCATCTGCTCGCGAGTCACGAAGTCATCGGGTGAATAGGTGGTACCCGAGGTACCAGTGGTGATCTGGAGTCCGAAGATGCAGCCGACGGCCGCCGCGTAGAAGGCTCCGGGCGAGACATCAGTGAAGGGAGTGGCCGCTTCGTCGCAGTCCTCGCCCCACACCGCGAGCCAGAGTCGAGCGAGGAAGGCCGCCATCTGTCCTCGGGTCACGTCGTCGCTCGGGGAGTACTCGGTCGCCGAGGTTCCGGTCGTGACGCCGAGTCCGAAGATGCAGGCGATGTCGTCCTTGGCGAAGGAACTGTCGGGCACGTCGGTGAACGGCGTCGCCACGATGTCGCATTCCTCGTCGGTCATCGCTTCGTAGAGGCGACGCATGAACGCCGCCATCTGCTCGCGGGTCACTCGGTTGGCGGGGGAGTACGCGGTGGGGGAGGTGCCAGTCGTGACCCGCAGGTTGTAGATGCAATCCACCGACTCGTGGGCAAACGACGACTCGGGGACGTCGACGAACGGCGCGTCGGTGAAGTCACACTCCAGGGGGTCCGGGTCGGGGTCCGGCGCCATGGTTGTGGTCGTCGTGGTTGTGGTCGTCGTGGTTGTCGTCGTGCTGGTTGTGGTGGTGCTGGTTGTGGTCGTCGTGGTGGCGGCCGAGGAGACACTCAACGCGATCGTGTCGTAGGTCGACCAGCCGTCGGCGTCGGTGACCGTCAGGGTGATCTCGTCCTCGAGGGGAACGCCGCAGGTGACCGATGCTCCCGGGGCCGCGGTGTCGGGCTGGGTCAACACGCAGGTGCCGGGGACGTCCCAGGCGTAGGCGGTGATACCGCCCCATCCGTCGGCCGAGGCGGAGCCGTCGAGGGCGATGCTGGTCGTGGCCTCGCCGCTCACCGGTCCGCCGGCGTCGGTGGCGAGGGAGTCTTCGGCGACCACGAGTGCTTCGCTGGTCGTTGAGGCTGCGGTCGCTGCGCTCGACATGATCGGGCGATCGCCGGGGAGCAGTGCAAAACCGTCGACGGTCGCACTCGTGCCTGCATCGCCGGCGAAGTCGGCGCCACCGGGGGCGTAGCCGCTCGCCCACATGTCGTGGGCGAGCCAGTCGGCACCGCTGCGGCGAAGGACCGCGCCGGTGCCACCGAACGGGGTCGAGGTGACGCCGATCACCGGCTCACCGTCCATGTCGAATCCGATACCGGCGACCCCGCCGAAACTGGACGCGGTCTGTCGGGCACCGCCGCGGGCCGCGTCTTCGGACCAAGACGTGCCGTTGTACTCGAACGCGAGGGTGGCGGCGTCGAACTGATCCACCGCGACCCAGAGGTTCCCGTCCGGTGCGACGCTGCTCGCGAAGCCCTGCGGGCCTCCGGTTTCGCCGTCGAACACGAAGTCGAGACCCGGGTCGTCGTCGCTGGACCACGTCGCTCCACTGTCGGCGGATGTGGTCGTGCGGATGTTCTCGTTGAAGACGTCGACGAATACGACGACGAGGTCGCCGTCGTATTCCTGAAGCGATTCGATGCCGGGGCGCACATCGTCGGAGAGGAAGTCGTCGCCGTTCTCGACGAGCACATCGGTCCACACTCCGACGAGCGATCGCACGGCAAAGCGGACATCGGCGGCGGTGGCGTCGTAGTAGGCGACTCCGATACGACCGTCGGCCAACTCGAGGATCGAGTTGAACGACCCGGCATCGGTCCCGCCGGTGGTGATGGTCTCGATGGTCCACGAGCCCGCCGACCCGCGGGCGACCTTGAGGGTCGAGTCCGTGGTGTTCTCGTAGGCGATCGCGATGTCGCCGCTGTCGAGGACGGTGATCGCCGGGTGGGCGCCCACCGAGTCGCCGCTGGCGCCGTCGTTGTCGACCAATTCGTCGGTCCAGACCCCGTTCGCGGCTCGTTCGGCGAGTCGAAGGGTGCCGTTCGTGTCGTCGGTGTATGCAATGACGGGGCGTCCGTCGCTCGTGACGGCGATCGCGGAGTAGTCGCCGTAGTCGGTGCCGGCCGCGCCGTCGACGGTCACGAATTCACCTCGCACACCGGCTTCGATGGCGCGGACCACGACGTTGTCATCGGTCGCGGTGATTCGGATCCGGTAGGTGGTTCCCGAGTCGGCGTCCCAGAGCACGGCAGGGTTGGTGTCGGTGAACTTCGTGCACCCCAGCAACGTCAGGCTGTTGACGGCGGCGCCTTCGTACACGGCGATGTCGCCGCCGGCGGTGGTCAAGACCTGAGCCATCCACGTGCGATCGGTCGTCGGTGTGAAGTCGAGCCAAGTCGACGTGGAGCCCATCGTCGCGGTGCCACACGCGGTCGATTCGCCGGTCTCGAGCGTGGGCAGAATGTCGGCATCGATCGCTTCCACGGCACTGCTGGACCCGTTGAGGAATCCGAGCGTCGCGGCCCCGGCAAAATCATCGGCTGTCGTGTCGACTGTCGCGACGCCCACACGGCCAGTGCCTCGAACGCCGTCGATCGTGGCGCCGAAGTGCGAGACCTGAACAAACAACTGCTGACCGTTCGTAAGCGTCTCGGGTGGGGTCAAACCGTCGTTGCGGCCGGCAGTGTCGTCGTCGCAGCCGAGCGCGGTGTCGATCGCGGAGAACCAGCCCACGTAGGCATCGAAGTCCGAGTCCGCGGTGTAGACGACGTAGTTCGCATCGGCCGGCGCCGTGAATGAATACCAAACTGTTGATCCGCCGTCGCAGAAGAACTCACCGGCTTCGCCGGTTGCGTCGGTGAGATCGAACTCAAGCTCGACGCCCACGGTGAGCGCGATCGCATCGGCGAAGTCGTCGTTCCCGGCGGGAGCCGCGTTCGCAGTGGCGCCGACCAGGGCCAGCCCCGCGGCGCTCAGGGCGACAGCAAGGATGACGGCGAGCGGGCGGCGTTGGTACTTCAAGACAGACTCGGCATGGTTCGGGAAAGGGTAGTGAGCGGCACGGGCGGCCGTACCTCAAGAGTGGCGTAAGTTGAGGAGGCCGTCGATGGGTCTTTCGGGCAGTAGATTGGCCCTATGCCTAGCGACGCAATGCTCAAGGGAATGAACACGATCCACCGTGGCCTGCTGAAGGTGAGCGGCGGTCGAATCGGGTGGACGGCCGGAAAGATGCCGGTCATCGAGCTCACCACGACCGGCCGTAAGTCCGGTCAGAAGCGTGCGGTCATGCTCACATCGCCGCACCAGGATGGCGAGTCGGTCCTCATCGTCGCGTCACGCGGCGGCGACGACGCTCATCCCGCGTGGTTCCTCAATCTGCGCGACAACCCGTCGGTCGACGTCGCTATGGGCGGCAACGCCTCGAAGCCTTTCACCGCCCGGATCCTCTCCTCCGAGGAGCGAGCGGGTTTGTGGGACACCGTCACCGAGAAGTACGCCAACTACGGCGGTTACCAGAAGAAGACCGACCGCGAGATCCCGCTCGTCTATCTCGACCCTGTTGCCGCTGACTAAACCGGGCTCAGGGTGCGGCCGCGATCCCGGATGAACGGCCACGCGAGCGCCACGCCGATGGCGACCAGCACGACCATGCCGGCAGCCGCCGCGCCATAGGCGACAGCGCGCCCGGGGCCGTCGTAGAGCGCGGCAACGATCGGCGCGGCGATGCCCGCGACCAGCGACTGTGACGCACCCATGAGCCCCTGTGCGCCGGCCTGGCGCTCCTCCGTGACGGCCATCGAGATGGCGACGCCCGATGACGCAATCGTGAGGCCATCCGTGAACGCGTGGCCCATGGCGAACGCGAAGATCCACCCGCCGCTGGGGAGTTGTCCGTAGAGGAAGATGAAGACCGCCCCGGCGAGAAGGCCGGCGGCCCCGATGCGGAACGGACCGATCCTCTGCGACAGCCGCCCGCTCGTCGGGCCGAGGATCACGAGCGGAACGGCGAAGAGGGTGATGCCGAGGTTCGCCAGCCAATCCGTGGTGTTGAGGTCTTCGTGCACGACATCCCAGAGCGCGTCGAATGCGCCGATCATCAAGAAGACGGCGCTTCCGAGCACCACGGCACCGCTGACCACCCGATTTCGCAGCAGGTCGAAGGCGAGCCGCTGACCGCGCTCACCTGGGGTCTCGACCACAGTGACCGCGAGCGCGAACGGGATGATCGCCAGAGTGAGCGCACTGACGACAAGAAATGGTGAAGCCAAGCCGAACGTACCGACGAGCGCAGCACTGATCGCCGGCCCGGTGGCGAACCCGAACACGTCGGCGCTCAAGAGTCGCCCGAGGTTCTCGCCGAGGTTCTCGGGGTCGGCGAGGATCACGATCCGACGGATGGCCGGGAGCGACGCGCCGATGCCGACGCCGGATATGAGCCGACCGACAAGCAGTGGGGTCAGCGATGTGCCGAAGGCCATCATCAAGAGCCCCACGACATTGCCGAGTACGCCGATGATGATCAGGCGGCGGGCGAAACCGCGGTCGGCCAGCGGTGCGATGAGTATCTGCGCGAAGAAAGCGGAGATGAACCCGCTGCCGATGAGCACGCCGATCCACGTGTCGCTGATCCCGTACTCGTCCCGGTAGTCGCCGACAATTGTGAACAACACGCCGTAGCCCGACGCCAACGCGGCAGAGAGCGCGGAGAAGACCCAACCGGGGTGGATCCGGGAACGGATCGGTCGTTGGGTCACAGACATTTGGCGCAGGCTACGGACTCGCCGCCCAACTCACGGTTCTTTCCGGCCGCGCCGGCGGCTCCAGATCTAGTCTCTGCCGATGGCGGAACGAATGACCACGGCGATCCGATGGCTGATCGGCCTGTTCTCGAGCCTCATGTTTCCACTGATCGCGGCAGCGCTCGGTTGGGATGACCCGTGGCTCGTGATCGTGGCTTCGGCGTTGTTCGGCGCGCTGTGTCTGTGGAACGTGAACGCCGAATACAAGAAGTGGATCAACGACGTCGATCGTGGCTGGACCGCCTCCTATTGGCTCAAGGTCAATCTGGCGCTCGCCGCCCTGGGCGCGACGTCGGTTGCCGCCGGCACGCTGGTGATGAGTTGGGCCTCAACGGAGAATCTGCAGATCGCGATCGCGTATGCGCTGGGGATGTATCTGGGCGGAATGGTGCCGGTCGTCCAGGTCGTGCGGGCAAAGCTCGCCACGGTGGCGAAGGCCTTCCCCGAACCTGTCGCCTGGATCCTCAACGGGCTACTCATCGCGGCAACCACCGTCGTGCCTGGTGGCCTCATCACCGGGTGGGAGCGTTCCGGGTTGACATTCGGTGGCATCGCCGGAGTCGTGTGGCTGCTGTTCGAACTATCGGCCCGGTTCTGGGGGAGGAATCCTCTGATCCTGGCGGCCGGAGCCTTCCTGATGCTCCTCCCGATCGCGTTCGTCCTCTTCGCCGATGCCGACCGCATCAGTTGGCAGCTGCTGCTGCTGTTCCCGGCCGGTCTCGCTCTGGTCTCGGCGCGGCGCCGGACTGACGGGGAGTCGATGATGTCGCCCCGGGCGATCGGAGGGGCGAAGTCATGGACGGTCACGGCACTCGCCGCCTCGATCCTGCTGGTCGTCGGAGCGACGTGGTGGAAGATCGCGATCGGCGACGACGTCTCGACCACGCTGCTCTACGCAGGAGCGGCGGGGGCCATTGCCTTCGGTGCCTCACTCGTCACTCGCGGCGAAGGCCTCATCATCGTGCTGCTCATCGGCCTGTTGATGATGTGGGTCGTGCAGGACCACACCGGCGATCCCGCACCTCTTGCGGCGCTCGATTCGCCCGCAGTGCTCGCCGCGTTCGGCGACTCGTACCTCTCCGGTGAGGGCATTGGTTCCTTCTACGCAGGAACCAACACGGCCGGAAGGGACGATCTTCGGATCGAAGGCATCAACGAGTGCCGCCGAAGCGAATACGCGTTCAGTCCCCTTGTCGCCGTCGACCGGGGCCTCGACCTCGCGTTCTACGGCTGCTCGGGCGCGCTCGCGACGACGGCTGGGTTCGCCGCACGCGAGCCCCAGGAGGCTGATGATTTCGAGTTCGAGAGGAACACGGTCTACGGCCAGTTGCTGCGCTGGGAGCAGGAGCGCGGGACCGACAACGATCCCGAGCTGATCTTGCTGTCGCTCGGCGGCAACGATGCCGGATTCGCCAAGATCGGCGCGGCCTGCTTCCTGCCCGGGTCCTGCGACAACGCGCTCGACGCCAGCGCCACGCCCGCGCTCGAGGGCGTGACGGCTCGAGTAGAGGACGCGCTCACGAAAGCCCGTGAGCTGTTTCCCACCAGCCCGATGGTGGTCGTGGCTTATCCTCAGATGTTTGGACCCGACGCCGACCAATGCGGCGGTCAGGTGCCATTCAACGGCACCGAGACCAATGCGCTCAGGAACTTCGTCGATGCCCTCAATCGTGCGGTCGGCGCTGCCGTCGCGAGCGTCGGCGGCGGCCAAGTGGTGCACTTCACCGGCGCGACCAGGGCCTACGACGGAGAACGGTTCTGTGAGCTCGACGCCTCGGGTTCGCTGGTCGAGCCGACGGCGATCCGCTCGCTCGCCTTCCAACCGACCGACGGCGACGACCTTGTCGATCGGCTCGGTCCGGCCAAGATCATCCACAACACGTTCCATCCGACGCGGCGAGGACACGAACTCGTCACCGCGAAGCTGCTCGAGTTCCTGGACGAGGGCTGCCACCTCGGCACCGTCAGCGAGCTCTGCACATCGGCAACAGCCGCGGATGCCGCGCCGGTTGTCGTCGAGCCGAGCGGAGTGGTCGCCGTCGAGGAGTCATCCGGCGTTGACGAGATGGGCAGCGAGGAAGTGGTCGAGGATGCACCGATCGGCGGATGCAACGACCTGAGCTCGTTCAATCAGTGCACGATCATCCAGAGCTTGCGGCTCGTGCTGGTGCCGTTCGTCCTGCTGGTGATCGGCGGGGTCCTCTTGATGGTCTCGGTGCGGCAGGGAGACCTCGTCGACTGGGTGCAGCGTCGCCTGCCGCTCGGCCGGTTCGCGATTCAGATCACCCCGCTGCGCGACGTCGAGTAGTCAGCCGTCGGCCGAACCGAGCTCGTTGAGTTCTTGGTCGGCAGCCTCGAGTAGGTCGAGCCGCTCGCTCAACTCGTCGAGAGAGACCAATTCGGTGCGAGCGCGCTCTTCCACCCGGCGCACGAGATCCTCGATGTGTTTCACTCGATCGGTGAGTTGCGGTCGGTCGGCCCGTCGGGCCTGACTCGGTCGGCGGGCGACCGTGATGAGGTAGGTGTCGAGTTCCACGAGCTCGATTCGAAGGCGGGTGATGATGTCGGCCACATCGTCGGTGGGCGGGATGAGCTCGAGTCGACGTCCGCTGGCCCGTAGACGGCGATGGAGCTTCGCCTCTTTCCGGCCTGAACTCAGCCAGCTCAGCGGGACCGGTGTCTTCACGCCGGGGAGGACGCGGTTCTTGCGCTGAAGCGCGTATCGAGTAGTGAGCACCGAGCCGGCGACGAAGACCAGCATTGCGAGCAGCACGGCGAGAAGGATGAACACGGAATCGAGGGTAGTCCCGACGACATGCCGCATGCCGTGCGCTGCTCGCGATCGATGCCGCCGCTACCTTGGCCCCCATGTTGATGGCCCTTTCGCCTGTGGCCGCCGAGTCCGCCCGCGACAACTTCGTCGATCTCGACGTCAGCGTCGGCTGGTGGGTGGGGCTGGCCGCCACGATCGCCGTCCTGCTTGCGGTCGACCTCTACCGCCACCGCGAGGATCATGAGCCGACCACCCGCGGCGCGCTGGTGGAGACGCTCGTGTGGATCTCCTTCGGGCTCTCGTTCTCGATCGTGGTTTTCGCCGGCTTCGGCGGCGATGCCTTCGGCGAATACATGTCGGGCTACCTCATCGAGAAGTCGCTGAGCATCGACAACGTCTTCGTCTGGTCGATTCTGTTCTCCACGATGGCGATCCCGCTGCGATTCCAGCACCGGGTGCTCTTCTGGGGAATCTTCGGGGCGCTGGCACTGCGGCTCATCTTCATCCTGGTCGGGTCGGCCCTCATCCAGCGCTTCACGTGGATTCTCGTGTTCTTCGGCGCCTTCCTCGTCTTCACCGGGTTCCGGATCGTCCGGCACCGCGAGGACGAGGGCGAGGACTCCTCCACCGCGGGTCTCAATCTCCTGCGCCGGATCATGCCGGTGTCCGATGATTTCGACGGTCACAAGTTCTTCACGGTCGTGAATGGGGTACGGGCGGCCACTCCGCTCTTCGCGGCCCTCGTCGTGGTCGAGGTCACCGACGTCATCTTTGCGCTCGACTCGGTGCCGGCAGTGTTGGCGGTGTCGAACGAACCGTTCATCGTCTTTGCCTCGAACGCATTCGCGATTCTCGGGCTTCGGGCGATGTACTTCCTGCTGGCCGACGCTCGCCAGCGTTTCCACTACCTGTCTCATGCGCTCGGCGGCATTCTGATCTTCGTCGGCTGCAAGATGGCGGCGAGCCAGTGGTGGCATCTCGACACCTACATCTCGCTCGGCATCATTCTCGCGATGCTGGTCGGAGCGATTCTGTTCAGTGAGCGGCGCACGCGTCGCGAGGCCTTGACCGTCTCGTGATCTGTCGGGCGTCCCGCTCGGCGCCTCGCTCGGCTAGAACGTGGCGATGTCCACCCCCACACTGACTCCGTCGTCACGGTCGGATCGGCTCGATGAGCTCGACGCCGATCGCTTCGACGTGATTGTCGTCGGTGGCGGCATCACCGGGGCCGGCGTTGCCCGCGACGCTGCGGCCCGAGGCCTGCGGGTGGCCGTGCTCGAAGCCGACGATTTCGCGGCAGGGACGTCATCGCGATCATCCAAGCTGATCCACGGAGGTCTGCGTTACCTCGCCAGCGGAGAAGTCGACCTCGTCCGCAAGACAGCACGGGAACGCACCGCGGTGCATGCGATGGCCCCCCACCTCGCGGAACCGTGCTGGATGGTGGTGCCCGCTCGCAACTGGGCGTCGGTCACCAAGTTCAGAGCGGGGATCGGCACCTACGAGAAGCTCGGTGGTATCGATGGTGCCGACCGCCACGAGGTGTGGAAGGGCGACGAGATCACGGCCCACGAGCCGCATCTCCGAACCGACCCCTACGACTACGCCGTTGCGTATCGCGAGTACCTGACCGACGATGCCCGTCTCGTGCTGGCCACCCTTCGGGCCGCGGTTGCGACCGGCGCAGTTGTCGCCAATCGTCTACCGGTCATCGGCATCGTGCACGGCGACGATGGCGCCCGGATCGACGGTGTCGTGGCTCGGTGTGAGGAGACGGATCGAGAAGTCACCATCCGCGGTGATGTCGTGGTGAACGCGGCCGGCCCGTGGGTCGAGGGCATTGCCCGGATGGAGCAGGATCCTCCCGTCTCGCTGCTGCATCTCTCCAAAGGCGTCCACGTCGTCCTGCCCCGATCGCGGTTCCCCGCCAACCACCTTGTGATCTGCAATACCGAGGACAAGCGCTCGATCTTCGTGATCCCTCGGGGCGACACCGTCTACATCGGCACTACCGATACGAGCTACCACGGCGACCGCCCACTCTGGCCCGAGATCGAACGGGACGACGTCGAGTATCTGCTCGCGCCGATGGCTCGATACTTCGACATCGAGCCGCTCACTCCCGACGATGTCATCGCGGCATGGGCCGGGGTGCGGCCTCTCATCGCCCAAGAGGGCAAGGAGGCCAAGGAGATGTCGCGCAAGGACGAGGTGACGGTCGGGTCCGGCGGCATGATCTCGATCGCCGGCGGGAAGCTCACCGGCTACCGACGGCTGGCCGAAGATGTGATGGACGTCGTCGCCAAGCAGCTCGGACGAAAGCTCCCCGCCGGGCCCGGACTGACCAAGCTCCCGGGCGGCTCGCCCGTCGAACTCGACCCTGATCGACAGGCGACACGCCTCCGCAGGCTCTACGGGTCCGAAGCTCCCGAAGTGCTCAGTCTCGGATCAGCGCCGTTGGTCGCCGGCGAGCCGGTGGTGATCGGTGAGGTCGACTGGGCGATCGACATCGAAGCCGCAACCTCACTCGTCGACGTGGTGTATCGACGTACTCGCCTCGCCTGGTACGTCCCCGCTCGACGCGATGAGCTGGCTTCGGCCGTTGCCGCACGAATGGCAGAGCGACTGGGCTGGACCGACGACGAGCGGGCCGCCCAGGAAGGCGAAGTCCGAGCCCGGTTCGCTGATGAGCTGGCGTTCAAGAACCCGAACACGACCGAGAACACGACCGAGAACACGACCGAGAGTAGGGACCACGCGTGACGCTGATCGATGACCTGACCGGAGCCCTCGACCCGGCGTCGCTGCTGCTCGACTCGACCGAGCGGGTCGAGCGAGCCCGCGATACCTGGATGCGATCGCAGATTCCGGTGTCGGCCGGTGAGACGGTCGTGGCCCCGGTCGCCGTTTGTGCGCCGGCGTCCGCCGAGGAGATGGCCGAGGCCGTGAAGATCTGCGGCGCGCATCGCGCCCCGATGATTCCCCGAGGCGGCGGCTCCGGTGTGGTCGGCGGTGTGTTGGCTTCGGCCGACTCCGTGGTGCTTTCCACCGAACGCATGGACGGGCTTCGAGCAATCTCGTCGACCGATCTCACCGCGACCTTTGGGGCAGGCACCAATGGGCTGGCGGCCGAGGAGCGGGTGCAGGAAGACGGCTTGACGATCGGCCACTGGCCCCAGTCCATCGAGATTTCGACGGTCGGCGGGTGGGTCGCCACGCGAGCATCGGGTCAGTACTCGACGGCCTACGGCAACATCGAAGACGTCGTGCTCTCGCTCGAGGCAGTGCTGGCCGACGGCACCATCTATCGCGGTCGTGACACGCCGCGAGCGGCGGCGGGGCCTGATCTCCGCCAGCTGTTGCTGGGGTCCGAGGGCACGCTCGGCATCGTGACCGAGGTGACCTTCTCCTTGCGCGAACAGCCCGAGCCCGGGGTGCGCCAGGCTTTCCACTTCGCAGACTTCGCGGAGGGCCTCGATGCGATTCGTCGCGTGATGCGGGCGGGTTGGCGCCCGCCGGTGGTGCGCCTCTACGACGGCCGTGAGTCGTGGCGACACTTCCGCGATCAGATGCCCAAGGGCAATGCGATGCTGATCTTTCTGCACGAGGGCCCTCCGGGTCTTGCCCCGCTCGAGGCGGCGGCCGTGGCCTCGCTGTGCACCGCTGGTGGGGGAGCTGCCGCTCCGGCGGAAGCGGTCGACGGGTGGTTCGAGCACCGCAACACGGTGCCGAGTTGGGACGAACTCCTGCAGACCGGTGTGGTGGCCGACACCATTGAGGTGGCCACGGACTGGTCGCGGCTGCCGGCGCTCTACACCGCCGTCGTCGACGCGTTGAACTCGGTGCCGGGCGTGGTCGCCGCCTCGGCGCACTCATCACATGCCTATCGATCGGGCGCCAACCTCTACTTCACGTTGGCCGCATCGCCCGCTGATCCCGCCGAATACACGTCCACCTACGACGCCTGCTGGGCCGCCGCGATGGAGGCTGCGAACGGCCTCGGCGCGGGGCTGGCCCATCACCATGGGGTGGGGCGGGTGCGTCGTGATTGGATGCGGGCTGAGGTCGGCGCCGGCGGTGTCTCAGTTCTTCGGTCGGTGAAGTCGGCGCTGGATCCCGACGGTCTGATGAACCCCGGTGTGCTGATCCCGTGAGTGACGATCGGCGGCTGGTCGCAGGGCTCGACGTCGGGACGACAACGATCCGCCTCGGCCTGTTCGACCCCAACTCAGGAGAGCGGGTGGCGATTGCTCGTGAGACGCTCGACCTCTCCGTCCCCTTTCATGGAGCAGTCGAACAGGACGCCGCGACTTTCGTTGCCGCAGCCCGCCGTCTTTGGGATGTCGTTCTCGACGAGGCCGGTGTGAAGGGTGCCGATGTTGCGTCAATCGGGATCGCGAACCAACGATCGACCATCGTGTGCTGGTCATCAGTCACCGGCGAGCCGCTGCGACCAGCGGTTGGATGGCAGGATGCGCGTACCGCGGATGCTGTTGCCGAGTTCTTCGCTCAGGGGATCCCCGTCAACACCGCCGCGTCCTGCACGAAGATGAAGTGGCTTCTCGACAATGACCCGATCGTCGCGGCTGCGGCGGTCGACGGCACGCTGCGGATGGGCACCGTGGATTCCTGGATGACGTGGGCGCTCTCCGGCGGCGCGGCCTTCGTCACCGATCCGGGTAACGCGGCAGCGACCGGGATGTATGACGCCGGCTCGGGCGGCTGGTCCGATGGCGCGCTCGGCCTCTTCGGCGTGCCCCGGGCGCCGCTTCCCGAGATCGTGGCGTCTGATGCAAACGTTGGTCCGGCCCTGCTGTTGGACCCGTCGGGTGGGGTGACGCTCGCCGCTCGGCTCGGGGATCAGATGGCGGCCTGCGCGGCGCACGGCCTGGTAGAGGGCGAAGCCAAGCTGACGCTCGGCACGTCGGCCATGCTCGACGTCCACGCTGGAGTCTCGCCCGACACTGCCCCTGCGGGGTGCTACACGCTGCCGCTGTGGCGGCGAACTCGCGGGGGCGACGCGGTCGAGGAGTTCATGTTCGAGGGGTCGATCAACACCGCGGGCAGCGTGATCGAATGGCTCGTCCGGATCGGAATGTTGGGCCAGGTCGAGGACCTCGATGCGGTTGCCGGCGTCGGTCGTCCCGGCGCGGTCCGCTTTGTTCCTGCCCTCGCCGGTGTCGGGTCGCCACACCACGACCCGGCGGCTCGGGGTGAATGGACGGGCCTCGCGCTCGACACATCACGCGAGGACATGGTGAGAGCGGTCGTGGAAGGCATCGCCGATCGCATTGCGGAGCTGGCCCGGCATCTCGATGTCGCGTCACTGGCCATCGACGGTGGCCTCAGTCGGTCGGTCGTGCTCGGGGACGCGATCGAAGGGCGAGCGCTGACCGTTCACCGGTCCGAGGATCACGAAGCGACCCTGCGCGGCGCGGCCTTGTTCGGCTCGGTCGCGCTCAGTTGATCACGGCCTGAAGTTCGCTCACGTTGATGTCGACGGTCGTGGCGAGACTCACGGTTCCCCAGACAACCCACTGACCGTCGGTGCGGTCGGTCTGTTGCCACACGGTCCAGTTCACCGTTGCCGATACCGCCATCGAGCTGTCGGCTCTGTTGCCGGTTTCATAGGTGTAGGTGCAATCGCTGGACTGGGTGTCGGGCGCGTCGGGGTTCCACTGCCGCTGGGCATCCCGGTTGCAGACGAGTTGATCGCCGGTGCCGAGGTGCCAGGTGACATCTCGGAACTCGGGGCGAACGGTCGCCCAGACCGGCCCGGCTTGGGCCGAGGCCGAGGAATAGCCGAGCTCGCTGTCGACGGCGAACCACGACGGGACTCCGACGATGTGGGTACCGGCGGGTGAGGTGACGATCGACGGGATCTCGAAATCGATGCTGTTGATGGCGTAGCGCGCCGTCTCCGGGGTGGTGATCACGGGTCCCGGCGGGTCGACGACGGGGTCGTAGATCGTCACGATCGGATAGCCGGCAAACGGGTCGATCCACGGTTCGGTGTACCAACAGTTGAAGACGTAGCGCTCACCAACGGTGGGGTCGGTGATGTGGTTCGCCTCGATGTCGTCGCCGTCGATCACGAGGTCGAACCAGGCGCAGTAGATGCGAGGACCGTTGTAGGGAGCCCCCGGGTTGTCGGTCAGCGAAAGCGTGCCGGGAGCTGCGGCCTCGACGACAAGACTGTTGTCGCGCCATTCCGTCGATGTCTCTGGTGCGTCCGGTGGCGGGGGATCGGTCTGGTCATCGACGCCGTCGATCTCTCCGGCAGGACCGGCACCCCCGAACGCGAGACCGTGCCTGTCCAGTGCGTCGTCGGATGGAGCGCCGGCCTGGCTGTCGCACGCCGCGAGGAGGAGCAAAGCCAGGAGTCCGAGCCCGATCCGGAGCGTCATATGTAGTGAAACCATAGGAAACACAGGGTAAGGTATGCGAGGCATACTCGCAACAGACCATGGGCCGAAAACGGCCGTACGATCAGGCGATGTCCCGTTATCTACGCCGTCGACCGCGATCGGTTCGAGAGGTGCTCGATGACCTGGGCTTTGAGGCCGAGGCCATCGACGAAGCCGAAGAGACCGGCACTGCGGAACTGCTTGCGATCGACGGTCTTGTTCTCCCCGAACGGGGGAAACTGACGCTCGCTGAGTTGGCCGACAAGGTCGGTGCCGAGCCCGACGCGGTCCGAGAGTTCTGGCGCAGTCTGGGTTTCGTCGAACCGGTGGAAGACGAGCGGATCTTCACGAAGACCGATGTCAAGATTCTGAAGAGCCTCGTAGGCCTCACTGAGGCGGGCGTGATCGACGAGGCCATCGCGCTCCAACTCGGACGGGTGCTCGGCCAATCGATGGCGCAGATCGCCACCGCCGTCGTCGACGCGACTGAGGCGCAGATCGCCGACGCTCGCGACAACCACGATCTGCCCGACATCGGGTTGGCCGGCCGAGCCGCCGACCTCGTGCCCTTTCTTACCGAGGCGGTCGACTACACCTTCCGCCGGCACCTACGGGCCGCCACCAGGCGCCGCGTCGACCTTGCCACCCTGGTCGACGGCGCCGGACAGGTGATCGGGTTCGCCGACCTCGTTCGGTTCACGGAGCTGAGTCTGCGCCTCGACGATGATGAGCTCGCCACGCTGGTGGGCCGATTCGACGATCTCGTGCATCGAATCGTGGTGGAGCATGACGGCCGCATCGTGAAGATGATCGGCGACGCCGCGATGTTCACGGTGGTCGACCCGGCCCAGGGTGCCTTGATCGCGCTCGAGATGGCCGAGGCCGTCGCGGCGGAAGACTCCCTCGGCAGTCTGCGAATCGGCATGGCCTACGGACCGATTCTCTCGCGAGACGGCGACCTCTACGGGCCGGTCGTCAACATGGCGAGTCGCCTCGTCGGCATCGGTCGTGCCGGAGCGGTGAATGTGAGCCAGGAGCTCCGCGACGGAATTGCCGCCGACTCTCGCTTCGCGCTCCGAAGCCTCGGCAAGAAGCCGCTGCGCCACATCGGCGACACCCGCGTCTATCGCCTGCGGCGTGGCGCAGAGTAAACAGGTCTTCAGTCACCCCTCGAACACACCACAAACACGATCAGGACAGGACCGAGAACATGAGCGATGCACGCGAGTACGAGCCCAGCAGCTGGGGATGGGTTGCCGATCAGGTGGCCGAATACGAGGCGTCGGGCGGCACCCGCGCCAACACGCTGATGGAGACCGGCATCCCGATCATCGTGACCACGATGGTCGGCCACAAGAGCGGCAAGGTGCGCAAGGTTCCGCTGATGCGGGTCGAGCACGAGGGCGAGTACGCGCTCATCGCCTCGAAGGCGGGCATGCCCAATCATCCGGGCTGGTACCACAACCTGGTCGGCGCCTCACACGTCACAGTGCAGGACGGCGCGGAACCCGGCGAATACACCTTGCGTGAGGTGACCGGCGACGAGCGCGACGAGTGGTACGCCCGCGGCGTGTCGGTCTACCCCGACTACGCGGACTACGCCGTTTCGGCGGCCGAGCACGACCGGGTCATCCCGGTCTTCGTGGCTACCCCCGCCTGAGTAGCGGAACTAGATTCCGCCGGCCGACAGCACGTTGGCGATGCGGTTGATCGTTTGGACGAGGCCGACGTGTTCGGCTTCGAAGCGCCCGAGTGCGTCTTCGAGATGCTCGATGATGTTCGGATCGTCGTCCTCGTCCTCATCGGCTTCGATCTCGATACGGCGAACCAAGTCGTCGAGGCGGGTCCGGTCCGCGTCGGCCAGGCCGCTGGTGTCGGCGATGGTTGACCGCAGCTCGGCGAGCAGCTCCGGCATGTCTTGATCGTGCTTGTCCTGGCTTGCGTCGCTCACAGGCGCCCCTTTCCGTCCTCCGTTCGTTCTAGTCGCTCCTCGGCCGGGTGGGAGGTCTGGGCGAGCCATTCGGGAGTGTGAGAATGGGGCCATGGAAGAGCGGGCCTTGCCGGAGACGGATGCGGATGCGCTGGTTGACCCTGCGGTCGAGCTCGTGCGGGAATGGGTCGAGCGGTCGGCGGCGTCGCAGTCGCGTGCCGAGGCGCGGATGGGCGCCCAACTCCACGGGGTAGTCGCCGACGCCGACGGTGTTGCCTTCGCAATGCGCTTCGTCGACCGGGTGATCCGCCCCGAGGACAACCGCATCGCGGCGAGCCAGATGCGCCAGCTCGTTCGGCGCCGAGGTCTCCCCGGGTTCCTCGGCCCCATCGACAAGCTTCTTCTCCGCATGGGTGCGGCGCTTGCCCCGGTCATCCCGTCACTGGTCATGCCGCTTGCTCGAGCGCGGATGCGTTCGCTGGTCGGCCACCTGGTGGTCGACGCCGACGAGAAGGGCATGGCGTCGCATCTCGATCGCCGTCGTGAGGAGGGGTTTCGTCTCAACGTCAACCTCCTGGGCGAAGCCGTCCTGGGAAACGACGAAGCCGACCGTCGGCTCGACGAAGCAGCGCGGCTGCTCCGCCAACCCGATGTCGACTACGTGTCGGTGAAGGTGTCGGCTGTGGTCGCTCAGCTGAACCCGTGGGACCACGACCGCAACGTCGACCGCGTCGTCGAGCGTCTGCGGCCGCTCTTCGAGGTTGCCGCCACGACGAACCCGCCCACATTCGTCAATCTCGACATGGAGGAGTATCACGATCTCGACCTCACTCTGGCGGCGTTCGAACGGTTGCTGTCCGAGCCGGCGATGCACTCGGTCGACGCCGGGATCGTGCTCCAGGCGTACCTTCCCGACTCGTTCCCCGCGCTGCAGCAGTTGGTCGCATGGGCCCAAGAGCGCCACGAGCGAGAGATCGACGGTCGGCGCGGGGGACGCATCAAGGTTCGCCTCGTGAAAGGGGCGAACCTGGCCATGGAACGTGTCGAGGCGGCGACCCGGGGGTGGCAGCAGACGCCGTACGCGACGAAGGCGCTCACGGACGCCAACTACAAGCGGTGCGTCGACTGGGTGCTTCAGCCCGAAAGGGTCGCTGCCGTCAAGGTGGGCGTGGCGAGCCACAACCTCTTCGACGTCGCGTGGGCGCGGCTGCTCAGTGTCGACCGCGGCATACCCGACCGCGTCGAGTTCGAGATGCTGCAGGGAATGGCGCCGGCACAGGCCCGCACCGTGCAGACCGACGGTGGCGGTCTGCTGCTGTACACCCCGGTGGTCGATCCGTCGGACTTTCACGTTGCGATCAGCTACCTGTTTCGGCGCTTGGAAGAGAACGCGTCAGCGGACAACTTCATCCGTCACCTGTTCACACTCTCCGAGGAACCGGTCGCCCTCGAGAAGGAAGCGGCGCGGTTTCGCGCTTCGGTGCGTGATCGTGCCTCGGCCCCACTGGGGCCTCGGCGGCATCAGAACCGCGGGGCGCCGGCAGCGCTGGGTGACGCTCGCGACGGATTCGTGAACGAACCCGACACCGATCCGGCCCTTCCGGCCAATCGCACGTGGGCTGCGAGCCTGTTGCAACCCATCGACGTCTCGCCCCGATCTCCACACGTGATCACGACGGCAGCGGTTGATGTCGAGGTCGCGGCAGCGGTCGCGGCGCAACCCGGGTGGGCCGCCCGCCCACCCGCCGAGCGTCAACGAATTCTGCACACCATCGCCGATGAACTCAGCCGCCGCCGGGGCGATCTTGTAGCGGCGATGATCCACGAGGCCTCGAAGACATTGGCCGAGGCCGACGGCGAGGTCTCGGAGGCGATCGACTTCGCCCGCTACTACGGCGACCGAGTCCTCGATCTCGCTGCAACGGACCAGAGCGTCTTTGTTCCGTTGGGCGTTGTCTGCGTCGTGCCGCCGTGGAACTTTCCGGTGGCGATTCCTGCCGGTGGTGTGCTGGCCGCGCTTGCCGCCGGAAACGCGGTGGTGTTCAAGCCGGCGCCCGAGACTCCTCGTTGCGCCGAAATCGTCGCCGAGTGCTGTGCGGCGGGTGGCGCAGCCGAGCCCCTCCGTTTCGCCCGCACTCCCGACGACGATGTCGGGCGCCATCTCGTGTCGCACCCCGACGTCGACGCCGTCATCTTGACCGGGGCCTACGAGACCGCCGAGATGTTCCGATCATGGCGGCCGGATCTTCGGATCTTCGCGGAGACCTCGGGCAAGAACGCCACGGTGATCACACCGAGCGCCGACCTCGATCTCGCTGTCGCCGATCTCGTGGCCTCGGCCTTCGGGCATGGGGGGCAGAAGTGCTCGGCGTCGAGCCTCGCCATCTGTGTGGGCGAGGTGTATTCGTCCACGCGGTTCCGACGCCAACTAGCCGACTCGGTACGGTCACTCGCCGTCGGCCCCGCAAGCGACGCAGGTACCTCCTTGGCGCCACTCATCTCGCCGCCGGGACCGAAGCTGATTCGCGGGCTCACCGAACTCGACGCGGGGGAGGACTGGTTGGTCGAACCCCGCCGGCTCGACGACCGCACCTGGACTCCGGGGGTTCGCCTCGGGGTGACCGAGGGGTCGTGGTTCCACCAGACCGAGTGCTTCGGCCCGGTTCTCGGCCTGATGGCAGCACCGGATCTCGAGACGGCGATTCGTCTGCAGAACGGGACCGAGTTCGGACTCACCGGAGGAATCCACACGCTGGACCCATCGGAGATCGATCACTGGGCCGACCACGTCGAGGTCGGCAATGCCTACGTCAACCGCACGACCACGGGGGCGATCGTCCAGCGCCAGCCGTTCGGAGGCTGGAAGCGGTCCAGCATCGGACCAGGCGCCAAAGCCGGGGGACCGAACTATGTGGCCCAGCTCGGCCGGTGGCTGTCGGCCGATGCCGACCTGGACGACGCAGACTGGCTCGCTCGTGCCGCAGAGAGCGACCGCCGCTGGTGGGCCCACGAGTTTCTGACTTTGCACGACCCGACCGGTCTGTTCTGCGAGTCCAACGTTTTCCGCTACGTCCCCCTCGAGGCGGTGATGCTCCGTGCCGCCGAGGGAGCGCTACCGCGCGAGCTCGAGCGGACGCGGGCCGCGGCGACCTGTTGCGGGGTCACGCTGATTGATTCGGCGGAGCCCGCGGCGGTAGCCGTGCAGCGGGCGATCGAGTCGGGGGTCGAGCGAATCCGAGTGATCGGTGAGGTCGAACCCGACCTGCGCGATCTCGCAGCCGCCGCCGGCATCCACGTGATCGACGGCGCAGTCACGAGCGACGGCCGTCGGGAACTGCTGCACTTCCTTCGCGAGCAGTCCGTCAGTCGCACTCTTCACCGCTACGGCAACCTGCTCTGACCCCCGGCCGACCTGTCAGACTGCCAGCCGTGGCAGATCCTTCCGGTAAGCGCATGAACGAGACGATCGACCTCCTTCAGGAGCTGATCCGCAATGAGTGCGTCAACGACGGCACCGCGGAGTCGGGCCACGAGGTTCGCAACGCCGACGTTCTTCAGCATTGGCTCGAGGGTTCGGGGCTGGACTTCCAGCGCTACGAGCCGACGCCGGGCCGCGTCTCCCTCGTCTCTCGCATCGAAGGCTCGGACCCGGACGCACCCAGTCTCTGTCTGATGGGGCACACCGATGTGGTGCCCGTGAACCGCAAGGGGTGGACCCGCGACCCGTTCGCCGGCGAACGGGTGGTGTCACCCGAAGGCGTCGACGAAGTGTGGGGCCGAGGCGCGGTCGACATGTTGAACCTCACCGCGTCGATGGCCGTCGCCTTTCGTGAGCTGGCCCGCAGCGACTTCCGACCTAGCGGGGATCTCATCTTCTTCGCCGTCGCCGACGAGGAGTCGGGGAGTGCCCACGGCGCACGCTGGATGGCGGACAACGAGCGTGACGCGATCTACGCCGACTACGTGTTGACCGAGAACGGTGGCTTGCACTCCGGCTCGCCGGAGGCCCCACGAATCGGGATCAATGTGGCCGAGAAGGGCGTGGCGTGGCGCCGACTTCGTGTGAAAGGAACGCCGGGGCACGGGTCTCGACCGTTCCGAGGCGACAACGCCCTCGTCAAGGCGGCGGCCGTGATCCAACGCTTGGCCGACTACCGGCCGGCGCCGCGGTTCCACGAGCTGTGGCCGCAGCAGGTTTCCTCCTTGCCGATCGACGACGACGCGAAAGCCCTGATGCTCGATGCGGCCCGGATCGATGAGGTGCTCGACGTGCTTCCCAACGCGGCCCATGCGGGGCACCTCTATTCCTGCACCCACACGACGTTCTCGCCCAACCTGATCGAGGGGGGCGACGGCGGCCGAATGAAGACCAACGTCATTCCCGACGCGGTCGACATCAACGTCGACATCCGGACGATGCCCGGCGACAACGCGGTCGAGGTGCAGGCCCATCTCGACGCCGCGCTCGGTGACCTCGCCGACAAAGTGCAGGTCGAGGTGATCCAGAGCGATGGCGCCAGCACGAGCCCGGCCGACACGCCGCTCTGGGACAGCATCCAACGGGCGGTCGAGCGTCCGTTCCCCGGTGCGCAGATCGCGCCGCAGTTCATCGTCGGGTTCACCGACTCGCGTATCTATCGAGAGATGGGTGCGGTGGCGTATGGGGCAGGTCTGTTCAGTCCTGAACTCGATGTCGGTTCGTTCGGCCAACGGTTCCACGGCAACGACGAACGGATCGACGTGGAGTCGCTGCGGCTCAGCACCGACCTGTTCCACGACGTGGCCAAGGATCTCCTGGGCTGATGTTGGGCGCTGCGGGTCACTGGCGGAATCTCGCCTGAGCGCGTTGACCTGACAATCTCTCGTATGGCCGACCTCGACCTTCTTGATCTCGACCGCTGGGCCCGAGACGGCATCCCTCACGAGTGGTTCGCCGAGAAGCGACGCAGCGAACCGGTCTGGCGGCATCCCGGCCGTGACGGCGATCCTGGTTTCTGGGTGGTCTCGGGCCACGAGCAGGTCGTGGAACTCGGCCGTTGTCCCCACGCAATGTCGTCCGACGAGGACAACGGCGGGGTCACTGGACTCGGTCGCGGCGACGAACTCGAGGAACTGCTGGCGAACAGCTTCGAGACGGCGGCGCTCGGAGCGAACGACGACGGATCGTCGAAACTCAAGCAGCTGCTGACGATGGACCCGCCGGAGCACACGGCGAACCGGAAGATCGTCAATCGCAGCTTCACTCCCCGCACGATCGGCCAGATCGAGCCGGCCACGCGAGAGCTCGCGGCCGCGCTGCTCGACGGGCATCGTGACGGCGAGCCGTTCGACTTCACGACCGAGGTGGCGATGCCGCTGCCGATGCAAGTGATCGGCGATCTGCTGGGCGCGCCTCGCGAGACACACCTCGACCTGTTGCAGTGGAGCAATGAGGTCGTGGCCACCACGGACCCCGAGTATCTCGCTGGCCGCGGCGACGACACGCAGCTGATCGCGGGGGTGATGCTTGCCCGTCTCTTCATCGAGTTGCGAGAAGCAGAGCTGGCGGGCGAGCGGGCCGATACAAGCGACCTCGTCAGTGTCTTGTCGCGGGCTGAGGTCGACGGCGAAGCATTGGAAGACGTTCGGTATGCCCTCTACATGCTGTTGTTGGCTACCGCGGGCAACGAAACCACGCGCAACGCGATGAGCCATGGCATCTGGGCGTTCGCACAGTTCCCGGAGGAATGGGATCGGCTGCGCGCCGACCGATCGTTGCTTCCGAGCGCGGTTGATGAGGTGCTGCGGTGGTCCTCACCGCTGCTCTATTTCCGTCGCAACGCGGTTGCGCCGATGTCGATCGGTGGGGCCGAGATCGAGGTCGGAGACGTCGTGAGTCTTTGGTACTCCTCGGCGAACTTCGACGAGGCGGTGTTCGATGACCCGCAACGATTCGATGTCGGCCGCAGTCCGAATCCCCATGTGACCTTCGGTGGTGGTGGGGCGCACTATTGCCTCGGCGCCAGCCTCGCTCGCCTCGAGATTCGAGTCCTGCTCGAAGAGATGCTCGACCGCTATGACCGGATCGAAGTGACGGGCGAGGTCGAACGGCTCCGGAGCAATCTGCTCAATGGCATCAAACACCTGCCGGTGCGGCTGAGCTGACTCGGCGTGATGCGCTTGCCGGTCGGGTGCAGCTGGGCGAGGCTGGGTTCTCCCGGACGGATCTCCAGAAGCCGATCACTGCGAGTGTGACTGCGATGCCCAATGAGCCGACAGGTGGCGATGAGTCAGCCGGCCCCGAGGAAAGTGAGATGCCGCCCAAAGCCGAGCGCGTCGACAAGGTCTCTAAGGCGAACAGAGCGGGCAAGGGTGAAGACCGGCCGAAGTTGAAGGAGTGGATGAGCGAGTCCGGACCCGACGCCGCCCCCGAAGAGGCTGCCCCCATCGAGTGGGAGTACGACGAGCACCTGCCGGAGAAGTCCGTCATCCCGGAGCTCCAAGGCGACGGAATCGTGACCGGAATGACCTATCCGCCGACGGCCGAGGAACTCGCCGCCCACGAAGCGGCCATGAAGGAGATCGAGGCCGAGGTCAAGGCCGAGGTCAAGGCCGAGGACGACATTCAATTCTCGGACCCCATCGGCGATGTGATCGAAGATCTCCAGGAGATGCAGGCCCACGAGATCCTCGAGGAACAGCGAGAATTCCTCGACTCGATCGAGGAGAAGAAACGGCGCCAGGCGGAAGCCGAGGAGGAGCGGGCCACCGCGCCCGAGAGGGCGCGAAAAGCGCGAACCAATCTCCTGCTCGCACGGCTCGCCGCGGGCATTGCGGCTGTCCTCGCGTTCGCGTACGCGTGCAACCAGCTTGTCGGAGACGACGAGCCCGTCGACACCCAAGAGCTTGGCGGAGGTGACTCAACAACGGGAGAGACGGCGCTCGGACAAGACGAGACTGCCCCCGGCCCCACCGACTCTCGTCCGGCGCTGGAGTGTGCGGCGGGAAGCAGCGGTCCTGATACTGCACTCACCGCGCAGCTCGCCGCCGAGATTTCCGGCGCCGCCGACCAGACCTACGTCCCTCAGGAGTTGGCGTCGACTGCATCGGGGGCCGCGTTCGAAGTGGGCTCCTACATCTTCACGCTGACGGTGTTCGGCGATGGGGAAACGGTCTCAACGGCGCCGACCACGAAGTGGTACAACCCGCGGTTCATCGTCAACAATGATGCCTCGACCAACACCTACGAGCCCGGCGGGTTCGCCGTCGACGTGGGCTGGTGGGGAGACGACAAGAAGCTCGATGCCGCCGTGCTCGACGAGAACTTCACCCGGATGCCGGCGGCGGAGGCTTCGGTTGACGTCGAGTGGCTGGACTCCTCGACCCTGCGGGTGATTACGACAATCGAGGGTCCTCAGATCGAGGTCACCAATATGCGAGTCGAGATGTCTGTGCGGCTACAAAATTCCGAGGGCGCCACGACCCGCACCTTCAACAACGACGCCTGTTGGACGGCGAGCTGATTCGTGGAGCGCCAAGACCTTCCGCCCGGACTCGTCCTCGCTCGGACCACACCAGAGTTCACCGCGGAGACGGTGCCGAACGGACTTCTTTCAGCTCACAAGGTGGCCGACGAGGTGTGGGGTCTCCTGCGGGTGAACGCCGGGACTGTGGAGTTTGTTGTTGAGGACCGCGAAGGGTCGGGGGCACGCCGACTAATGCAAGCGGCCGACACGCAGGTGATCGAGCCGGGCGTACTGCACCACGTCGAACCGTCGGCTGATGCGCGGTTCGTTGTGGAGTTTCACCGCTAGCCCGTGGGGCTAGACGAGGGTGGCGGTCGAGACGTCGACGGCGACGTGGGTGACGGGGATGAGCGGCCAGTCGTTGGCGATGCGCTGGGGCACTTCGCCGCGGAGCCATTGGGACGAGCGCTTTGGCAGCGTTGACACGATCACGGCGGTGACGTTGTCGACACCCTCGCGTCGGATCGCATCGCCGGCGGCGAGCACCGGGTTCGGATCGCCGACATCGCCGGTGGCACCGATTCCCATCGACGCCATGCGACCGAGCACTTCGTCGAGCGCGGCCCGTGCAGCGACCACTTCCTCGTTCTCCGGACTCGGGCCCGTCGAACGGTGGCGACGCGGCACGACGAGATGGAACCGACAGTACGGGTCCTCCGCTCGCAGCTGACGGAGGTGTTCCATCAGGTGGGCGCCGCCAAGCGTCCGGTGGGCAACGACCACGTAATGGCGCACAGCGCCTCCTTCCGGTCGGAGGCACTCCGTGCCATCCGGCACTCGTTGTATGCCTCGACCCTACGCCTGGACTGTTGGCAACTCCAGAGGCAGTTCCGGACGAGCTCCCAGTGGTCAACGCCGGGCCATGGCGGCCCTACGGTCGAATTCGCTTCGTCTCGTAGGCCCACATCGCGATCTCGACGCGGTTTCGCGCCCCGAGTTTGTTCATCAGGCTGGCGAGGTGGGTCTTCACTGTGCTGATGCTGATGTGGAGGTCGTCGGCGATCTCTGCGTTGGTGCGGCCCGCCGCGACCGTGAGGATCACCTCTTCTTCTCGTGCGGTCAGCGGTTCGATCGGCTGGACCGGCGGCGCGGTGGCGGACGTGTCGGAGAACGTCTCGAGGAGGCGCGCGGTGATGCTCGGCGCGATGAGCGCGTCTCCGTTGGCGGCCGCGTGCACCGCTTGAACGAGGAGATCGGGACCGGCGTCCTTGAGAAGGAACCCGCGGGCGCCGGCCTTGAGCGCACCGTGTACGTACTCATCGAGGTCGAAGGTCGTGATGACGACGACCGCCATCGGGTCGGTGACATCCGGTCCGGCGAGCATGCGAGTGGCATCGATGCCGTCGAGCTCGGGCATGCGAATGTCGAAGAGGCAGACGTCGGGCTCCAGACGGCGCGCCATGTCGACCGCCTCGCGACCGTTGGCGGCCTGGCCGACCACCTCGATGTTGTCCTGCGCGTCGAGGATCATCGACAGCCCTGCGAGGACCAGGTCCTGATCATCGGCAACCAGGACTCGGACCGGAGTTGGATCACTCACGGGCTGACCTCCCGGGGGAGCGTCGCAGTGACGGTCCAGCCTCGACGGGGTGATGGGCCTGCCTCGACCGTGCCGCCGAGCAACGTGGCTCGTTCGTTCATACCGACCAGTCCGAATCCCGCGCTGCCTGACGTGCCGCCGACCGGGTCGCCGTCGTCGTGAACCGTGAGTCGCACGACCTCGTGGTCACCGTCGACCCGCACTGAGACGCGCGAGGCGTTTCGGGCATGGCGTACGGCGTTGGTGACCGACTCCTGGGCGAGGCGGTAGAGCGCGGCATCGACCGACGGTCGGAGCTGCGCGAGTTCACCGTGCAATTCGACGTCGACCTCCAAGCCGCCGGTGCCCCGGGCCAGACGATCGAGGTCGGCGAGCCCCGGTTGCGGAGTCAGCGCGGCGCCCCCGGCTCGCCCGTTGTCGGCATTGACCGAGTTGGCCTTTTCGCTGTCGCGGAGTGCGCCGACAATGGTGCGCATCTCGGCGAGCGTGCGGGAGGCCTCTTCTTCGATGACGGCGAGCGCATCGAGTGCGGCCTGCGGGTCGCTGGGGGCGACCGCCTGGCCCGCTTGCGCTTGCACCGCGATCGCAGACACGTGGTGGGCCACGGAGTCGTGGAGTTCACGAGCCAGCGATTCGCGTTCGGTCAGCCTTGCCTCCTGGAGTCGCTTCTCGCGCACGGTGCTGAGTGTGCGGATCTCGGCGCCGAGCAGCGTGGGGAAGAGAAGGACGAGGTATCCGCCGCCCACCTCGCCGGCCGAGACGGCCTGGTCGAACATGCTGATCGTCGCCATGACGAGCATGAGCCCGAGACCGATGCCCGCGTTCCGGCCGGACGCCCACCGAAACAACGAGTAGGGCAGCAGGAGGACAACAACGCCGGTGCCGAGGCCTTCCCAGTGCAGCGACGTCGTGAGCGACGCAAGGTTGAGGACGAACAGGACGCTGAAGAGGCCGAGCGCGATGCGGGCTGCGTGGATTCGGCGCCATGGCAGCGCGAGCGCGACGAGCGGAAAGAAGACGAGCGACAGCCCGCGTCCCGGGAGCGGCTCGCGGATGAGCGCCTCGGCGATCATCGCCGGAATGATCACGGCCACGAGCGCCCAGTCCCGTCGCATCGGCCCGGGAGGGTCGGCGACGGCGGGTTCGTCCCAGAGATCGCGCACCGAAGGAAAGTTCACGTCCCCAGCGTAGAGAACCTGAACCCCCAGCGGATCAGCCGAAAGTACGGGCTCGCAACCAGCGCAATGGCTGAGGGAATTGCAGCCGATGCGCCGATGCCCGACTCGGACCCCGTCGTCACGATGAGGGCCAGGACAGAACGCCTGGACAAGGCCAGGCCAAAGAAGGAGGCGACGATGTCGCATGCGCTGTATCGCTTGGGCCGGTTCTCGGCCCGTCGGCCGGGAATCGTGATCGGGGCGTGGCTGCTCGTCGCCGTGGTGGTGATCGCCGCATCGGCCACGTGGGGCAAGGAAATGGAGGACTCGTTCGAGGTGCCCGGTCTCGACTCGCAGGAAGCCGTCGATCTGCTGTCGGCGGCGGGGGCCGACCAGGCGGGGCTGACGGCGCGAGTGGTGGCAACGCCGCTCGATCCCAACGCGACCTTCTTCCCGATCGGGGAAAGCGAAGACGACCCTGCGGGAGCCACCCGCGTGGCGCTGGCTGATCTCCGCGAAGCCGTGCTCGGCCTGCCGGACGTGCTGAACGCGACCGACCCAGCGGCCATGTTGGCGATGGGGCCCGCGGCAGCCACCGCGAGCGGCACCGTGTCGCCCGATGGTCGCGTGGCCCTCATCCTGGTGCAGTACCCGGTGCTCGAGGACCTCAGCAAGGACAATCTTGCGGCGCTCGAGGATGCATTGGCAGACGTCCGAGTGGACTCGCCGCTGCAGATCGAGATGGGTGGTGATCTCAACCAGGCGTTTGCCGAAGCCGAGACCGGCACGGGTGAGATGATCGGGCTGATCGCCGCGATGGTGATCCTGCTCATCGCCTTCGGCTCGGTGATTGCCATGGGCCTGCCGATCGGCATGGCCGTGGCCGGTCTCGCGCTCGGCGTGGCGACCATGCCGCTGCTGACGCACTTCGTCGACATCCCGAGCTGGGCGCCGCAGATGGGCTCGATGATCGGCCTCGGTGTGGGGATCGACTACGCACTGTTCTTGATCACCCGACATCGGGAGTTCCTCGATCGCGGGCTCCCGGTGCACGAAGCTGCGGGCCGAGCAGTCGCCACCGCTGGACAGGCCGTGGTGTTCGCCGGTGGCACCGTGGTCATCGCGATCCTCGGCCTCGCGGTTGCCGGTCTGCCGTTCATGACGGCGGCGGGGATCGCGACCTCGGTGATCGTGTTGATCATGGTGATCGCGTCCATCACCGTCATGCCGGCGCTGCTCGGCGTGGCCGGACTCTGGGTGAACCGCTTCGGGATTCACCGCCGCCACGGAGGGCTCAGGAGCGATGACATCAGTGCCCGCTGGGAACGATGGGGACGCCATGTGTCGGCCCATGCGTGGCCCTACGCGATCGGTGTAACCGCGTTGCTGCTCGCCCTCACCGCGCCGGTATTCGTGCTGCAACTCGGGTTCCCCGACGAGGGGAGTCAGCCCGAGTCCGTTTCTGCACGGAGGGCCTACGACCTGGTGGCCGATGGCTTCGGCCCCGGCATCAACGGTCCGCTGGTGATTGCCGTCGACCTGGCCGGCGATGTGTCGGTTGTCGACTCACTCGCCGCCTCCGTGGCCGCCGATCCGGGCGTGGCTGCCGTGGCGCCGCCCGAGATCAATGACGGTGCCGGCGTGGCCACCTTGGTGGCGTTCTCTACCACCGCGCCGCAGGATCGGGCCACGCTCGAGACGATCGACCGGCTTCGCGCGGAGGTCTTGCCGGCCGTGCTCGATGGCTCGCCTGCCTCGGCCCACATCGGCGGGTCGACGGCGAACTACGGCGACGTGGGTCGACAGGTGACGGAACGCCTGCCGTACTTCATCGCCGCGGTGATCGTGCTGTCGTTCCTGCTGCTCATGGTCGTATTCCGCTCGATCCTGGTTCCGCTCAAGGCCGCGCTGCTCAACCTCCTGAGCATCGGTGCGGCCTATGGCGTGCTCGTGATGGTGTTCCAGTGGGGTTGGGGCAAGGGGCTCATCGGGCTGGAATCGACGGTGCCCATCGTGTCGTTCATTCCGATGTTCATGTTTGCCGTGCTCTTCGGGCTGTCGATGGACTACGAGGTCTTCCTTCTGTCGAGGGTTCGAGAGGAGTACCTGGCGACCGGCGACAACGAGCTGTCGGTGATCCGCGGCCTCGCCGGCACTGCCCGCGTGATCACGTCGGCCGCATTGATCATGATCGCGGTCTTCGGCGGGTTCGTGATGGGCGATGACCCGGCGATCAAGATGCTCGGGCTCGGCTTGGCCACGGCGATCCTGGTGGACTCGACGATCGTCCGGGTCGTCCTCGTACCCGCGACCATGAAGTTGATGGGCGACGCCAACTGGTGGCTGCCCGCCTGGCTCGACCGGCGAATGCCGCGTATCGACATCGACGGCGGAACGACCTTCGTTGACGGCGACACGCGGCCCGTCGATCCGTTTCCGGTCGCCGACGACGACGAACTTGTTCCGGTCGCCTGACCCGTGGCCACTCCAACTCGAATACCTGAAAGTCTGAGAATCACCATGAAGGCAGTTGTCCATGATGTGTACGGCGCCCCGACCGAGGTCTTGCGTCTCGATGACATCGACGTGCCCCAACCGGGGCCCGACGAGGTGCTCATCAAGCTGCACGCGGCGTCGATCAACCCCGCGGACTGGCACATGGTGCGAGGAGAGCCTCTTGTCGCCCGAGCGTCGATTGGGCTACGGAAGCCGAAGAAGATCGTGCCCGGCGCCGACTTCGCCGGAACCGTCGAAGCCGTTGGAACGGAGGCGACGGAGCAATCCGGCGTGGCCGTGGGCGACGGGGTCTACGGCGAGATGCTGCAACAACGCCTCGGTACCTTTGCTCAGTACGTCGTTGTGCCTGCCGCCATGGCGGGGCCGGTCCCTCAGAACCTCACGATGGAGCAGGCCGCCGCCGTGCCGCTGGCCGGAATCACCGCACTGCAGGCGATGCGCGATCGCGGCGAGGTCGAGGCGGGCAGCCGCGTGCTCATCGTGGGCGCCTCAGGTGGCGTCGGCCACCTAGCCGTCCAGATCGGAGTCGCCATGGGTGCGGAGGTGACGGGCGTGTGCAGCACCGGCAACCTCGAATTCGTGGAGTCGCTCGGCGCCGTCCGGGTGATCGACTACACGTGCGAGTCCTATGTCGACAACGGCGAGTACGACCTGGTGCTCCAGCTCTCCGGTCCGATCCCGGCCTCGGCCTTCCGGCCCGTGATGACGCGGAACGGAACCCTGCTCATTCTGACCGGCGACTCCGCGAGTCGGTTCTGGGGGCCGATCGGTCGTGTGGTGAAGGCGATGGTGCAGTCGCCGTTCGTGAGCCAGACGTTCTCCATGTTGAACGCCAAGCCGAACGCGGCTGACCTGGCAACGCTGACCGAGATGATCGAGGCGGGTCAGCTTCGCCCTGAGATCGCTCGCACGTGTGACCTCGCCGGCGTGCCCGTGGAGATCGCCAGAGTCGAACAGGCCCACACCCGAGGCAAGGTCGTCGTCTCTCTTTAGCCCCGACCCGCGCTTCGCAACATCTCAGTCGTCGTCACCGGGTCTGTATGCGCGACGATGCCCCACTCGCGGTGTCGGGGGCCGCGGTATTGGTGGACGCGAGCAGGGCCGCGGCGGCGAGAAGGGCGACACGGCGACGAGCGATCATCGCCCTTCATCTTCTCATGGGCCTACAGTCGCTCGGGATCCAGGGGGACAGCAATGGCAGACGACATCGAGGCGCTCGACGTCGAAGGAGTGTTGCGCACGGCGTCGGAACGGGCCGGTGGGCTCGAAGATCTGGGCGACGGTCCGTTCGTCGAGCCGCTGGGGCGGTTCGTCGACTCGCTCGCCGCAGAGGGGCAGCTCAACGACATCGGCCGCCTCATCAGCAACGAGCGGATGCTGCTGCACACGGTCAACCGGCTCAACTATGTCGAAGACCGCAAGCGCATCCCGGAGATTGCGACGCAGAAGATCGTCCGCCCGGTGTTCATCATCGGGATGCCACGCACCGGCACCACGATCCTGCACGACATCCTTGCTTGCGACCCGCAGAGTCGGGCTCCGATGACCTGGGAAGTGATGTTCCCGTCGCCGCCACCGCGGACCGCGACGTTCAACACCGACCCTCGCATCGCTCAATGCGAGGCGACGTTTCCCGGCCGCGACTTGCAGCTCCCCGGGTTCGACGCCATCCATCCGATGGGCGCCCAGCTCACGCAGGAGTGTGTGGTCTTGATGGGCGAGACGATGTGCACGCCGCTGTTCCACAACCAGTTCCGCGTGCCGTCCTATGAAGACTGGGTCGACACCGAGGCCGACTGGTCCCACGTCTACGACTTCCACCATCGTCAGCTGCAGCATCTTCAGACGGGTCACTCCGGCGATCGTTGGGTCCTGAAGACGGGCGCCCATCTCTGGGGGCTCGACAAGCTGCTCGAGACCTACCCCGATGCCCGGATCGTGTTCACCCATCGCGACCCGGTGAAGTCGATGACGTCGTATTCGAGCCTCACCACCATCGTTCGGCGCGTCGGTAGCGACGAGGTGGATCCCGTGGAGGTGGCCGACGATTGGATCGGGCGGCTGCGTCGAGTGCTGCTGGAGGGCATCGAGATCCGCCAGGCCCGCGACTATCCCGATGCCGTGTTCTACGACATGCACTTTCCCGACTTCATCGGTGATCAGTTCAGTGAGGTCGAGAAGATCTACGAGGCGCTGGATTTGCCGATGTCGGGCGAGGGCGCCGACGCCATGAAGGCGTTCATCGACGACAACCCACCGGGCAAGCACGGCATCCATCGGTACTCGCCCGAGGAGTTCGGTGTGGATCCTGACACCGTCCGATCAGAGTTCGGGTCCTACATCGAGCACTTCGGGCTCAGGGAGGAGTGACGTGACCGAGACCATGCGGGCCTGGCGGGTCCACGAATACGGAGATCCCCTCGAGGTCTTGCGGCTCGACACCATTCCCGTTCCCGATCCCGAAGCTGCCGAGGTGCGGGTGCGGGTCCAGGCGATCCCGCTCAATCTCAACGACCTGGAACGCATCACCGGCGGCAACATGATGGCGCCGCCCGAGTTCCCCTACAGCCCGGGCATGGAAGTCATGGGCGTGGTGGAAGCGTGCGGCGACGGCGCCGAGTCCTGGATGGGACGGCGAGTCGTGGCCACCACCCGGCGGGCATTCGGCGGCTTCGCCGAGCGGGCGATCTGTTCCACGGCGGCCGTCTTCGACATGCCCGACGACATTGAACTGCCCGGCGCAGCGGCCCTCTACTTCCCCTTCCACCTGGCCTGGCTCGGACTGTTCGACCGGGCCGACCTGCAGAGCGGCGAGAGCGTGCTGATCCACGCTGCGGCCGGCGGTTCCGGTTCGGCGGCCGTGCAGCTGGCAGCTCATGCCGGGGCTCGGGTGTTCGCCACCGCGGGGACGGACGCGAAGGTGCAGCAGTGCCTCGAGCTCGGCGCCGATGTTGCGATCAACTACAACGAGGCCGACTTCGCCGAGGTCGTGTTGGCCGAGACCGGCAACCGGGGCGTCGACGTCGTGTTCGACAATGTGGGCGAAGCCGTGATGGAGAAGTCCATGGCGTGCACGGCCTACAACGGGCGCTACGTGATGATGGGGTTCGCGTCGAACAAGGCGGTGGCCGACGAGCCGTTCGTCGTGCCCCGGCGGCTCGCCCTCGGCAACTTCAAGCTCTGCGGTGTGCTCCTCAACTACGCGGGCGACGACATGATCGGGATGATGAAGACCGCGCTCGGGTGGAATGTCGCCCCGACGTCGCTCGGCCAACGCATCACCGGTGAGATTGTTGACCTCGTCCGTTCGGGTGCCGTGAAGCCGGTGGTCGGGTCGGTCGTGGGGTTCGAGGAACTGCCGCAACTGATCGACGACATGGCCAATCGGCTCACCACCGGTCGTGCCATCGTGATGGTCGACTGACGCTTCCGTTTCCGCCTGTGGGCGCGGTGGGTCATGATCGGCGGATGGACACACGACAGATCGGTTCGCTCGAGGTCTCCGCCGTGGGGCTCGGGTGCAACAACTTCGGCATGCGCATCGATGCCGACCAGACCCGGCTGGTCGTCGACGCGGCCATCGACGCCGGAATCAACTACTTCGACACGGCCGAGGGCTACGGCGGCGGAAAGTCCGAGGAGTACCTCGGTGCTGCCATTGCTGGTCGGCGTGACTCGGTCTACGTCGCCACGAAGTGGGGAATGATGCCGGCCGCCGAGGGTGCGCCGGCCAACGGCAGCCGTGAGGCGGTGCGGGCCGCCGTCGAGGGGAGCCTGGCCCGGCTGGGAACCGACTACATCGACCACTACCAGCTCCACAATCCCGATCCGGCCACGCCGATCGGCGAGACATTGGCCGCGCTGGCCGAACTCGTTGCCGAAGGCAAGGTGCGCGAGATCGGGTGTTCGAACTTCTCCGAGGCGCAGCTCGACGAGGCTGCCGCGGCAGGGGCCGGGTCATCGGCGACATTCGCGACGGTCCAGAATCACTACAGCCTTCTCACTCGTGATCCGGAGACGAATGGCGTGCTCGACGCGTGTGCCCGGCACTCGGTCGGGTTCGTGCCGTACTTCCCGCTTGAATCGGGTCTGCTGACCGGCAAGTACAAGGCGGGCGAGGATTTGCCTGAGGACAGCCGGCTGGCCGCGTGGGGCGATCGCGCCGGGGCGTTCCTCACCGACGATCGACTCACGACCGTCGCCGCGATCACCGAGTGGGCCGGCGACCGGGGCCACACCGTGCTCGATGCCGCGATGAGTTGGCTGACCAGCAACCCGCAGGTAGCCACCGTGATCTCCGGAGCGACGAAGGTCGAGCAGGTGACCGGTAACGCTGCCGCCGGCAGCTGGGCCATGACCCCGGAGGAGAGAGCCGAGCTCGAGGCACTGCTGGGCTGAGACCCCTCCGATTAGGGATGACGCGGCCCGCAGGCTTGACTGGTGACATGAAGACACAGACCTACGGCGACAGCGTGATCCAGCAGAGCGGCGACATTCCCGTGCTGTATGGCGACGTCGACTTCTCGATCGTGCCCGAACGCCTCGACGCCGAGGCCACGATCGACGATGAGCGATTCGCCAAGGTCCGCGACGCGGTCGGGCGAGTCTTCGACGATCCCGACTTGATGGCGATGGTCCGTGACTACACGATGACCGGCGACCGGGTCGCCGACGCCTACGCGGCGCTGATCCCCGAGCTCGGATTCCGGACGCTGGTCGACATGCTCGACGAGGCGTGTGAGAAGGGCGTGGAACATGTCGAGAACGCGCCGCAGGAACTCGTCGAGTTCATCGGGGCGATGGAGGCCACCCCGGACTGGGTCAACATGGAGCTCGTCGAGAAGGGGGCGCGGGCCGAGCGGGTCCCCATGGCCACGGGCACGCCGTTCGCGATTCGGGGCGCATTCCTCGCCACGTTCCTCAACAAGTACGCGGCGCTGCCCATGACGATGACCGGGACGTTGTCCGACGAGGCCGCGGCGAAGCGGGTCTTCGAGACGGCGAGCTTCTTCACCGCGACGACGATGCCCGGCGCCCTCGATCGCCACGGCAAGGGATTCCAGGCGGCGGCCAAGGTGCGGCTGATGCACTCGATGGTGCGCTTCCACTTGCTCAGCTCCGGGAAATGGGATGTCGCCACCTACGGCATCCCGATTCCGCAGGTCGACCAGATGCCGGCGGGCACGATCGGAGTCTTCTTCATGTCGGCCCGGCTGCTCAAGAAGGGGCAGACGGAGTTCACTGAGGCGCAGGCGGCCACCGTCGAGCTGGCGCGCTATCGCTGCTTCCTGCTCGGACTGCCCCAGGACCTGCTCGGCGAGACGCCGCAGGAGATCGTCGACCTGCTGATCGCTCGCCACATCACGCTGCGCGAGGCCTATGACGACGAGACCTGCGGCGTTCTGGTGCGGGGCACGATGGAAGCGGACTTGTTCGACACCTCGTCGGTGAAGGGGCGAGTGCACAGCTGGCTCGAGAACGGGTTCTCCCGGTTCGTGCTCATCAACAGCTTCCTCAGTGGCGACTCCAGTCGAGCGGCGTCGATCGGGATCACCTTCGGGCGGCGCGACAAACTCGCCGCCGGCATTGCGATGGCGGTCGTGATGAGTAAGGCGGCGTTCTACAACGTGGGGCTGCGACTGCCCGTGGTATCGGGGTGGCTCGACAAGCGGCTCAACGCCCGGCTCGCGCAGCTGCTCGACCTGTACGGTCACGCTGATTTCGTGACCGATCCCGACCAATACAAAGTGCACTCCGCCGCGTAGCCGGGAACCGGGCGGGCGATGCGCGCTACGGTTTCGCAGGAGGTGAGGTCATGCGGCGATTGATGTTCGCAGCGGTCCTCGGGTTGTGGTCGATCGCTTTGACCGCACCAGCGTTGGCGCAAGATGGCCCGACGGTGGGCGACAGCGGTCCCGCGTCTGGGGACTTCACGGAGACCGACGGCGCGTGCGGTTTCGGCGATTTCAGCGACAGTTCATATGTCGCGACGATCGGTGAGGACGAGCGTGGCGTCTTCATCGAGTTCACCCAGACGTCGACGGGCGACACCGGCCGATTCCGCAGCGACGGTAAGGGCAACATCACCTTCGAGACCGACGGTGACGAGGAATACAACAACATCAGAATTGATGGCGACGGACTGATCTCCATCTATCTCTACGGGATTGACTGTGTCCAGCAGTGGCTGGCCACGGTCGAGTTGCCCGAGGGCTTCATCGAGTTCATCGTCGCGTCGAACGCCGACCCAGAGCCAACTCCAACACCGGCGCCAACGCCCGCGCCCACACCGGCACCGACACCCGACCCGGAGGTCGTCGATGCGCCGGCGGTGACCGACGAGACTGAAGCCGATCCCGAGCCCGAGACTGAGGAGCCCGCCAGCACGACCGACGACGGATTCGACTGGGCGCTCTACGGCTTCCTTGCTCTGCTCCTGCTCTTCCTCATTGCGTTGTTCTTGCTGTGGCGAAGCCGTCAGCAGCGCATGTATCGAGCCGATCGAGGCGATTTCGGCGAGTACCTCCCGGCCAAGCCCGATGACACTGAACCTGGAGACGGCGATGACCCAAGCGACGTCGGCTCCGGTCCGCCGGGGGTGATCGTCGACGACGGCGAGACGCCGCCGGAAGCACCACCGCCGCCCGAGGGCGACTGCATCCCCGAACGCGAAGAGTTCGCGATGGCTCGCGAGGCGAAGGACGCCGCATTCGCCGCCGGCGAGCAAGCGGATCATGAGTTGGCCGCGGCCAAGGACACGTACGGCCAAATGGAGGCCACGACCCGGAATCCTCTCGGCGATCGGCCAGTGCTCGATGTCGATCCGAACGCGTCGGACTCTGAGCAGGCTCGAACGCGACGGGTCCATGAGTTGCAGCTCACCGAGTGGAACGGCTTCGAGGCCGAAGCGGCCGAGGCGACAGCGAATCTCCCCGCGGCAAAGGCCGCACTCGACAAGGCGCGGGCCGACAGCGCCGAGGCCTGGCAAGACTTCCAGCGGATGCGACAGCGCCTCGAGGCGGCCCGAGTCGCGCTCAACAACTGCGACGGGTCAGCTGGCCCGGCCGACCCGGCTGATGGGGAGCCGCCGAGCGGCCCTGAGCCAGACCCGGAGCCCGGTGGCACTGAGCCCGAGCCTGGTGGCACGGGTCCTGGTGGCCCATCGGTGCTCACGGATCCCCCGGATACCGACCCTGAGCCTGGTCCTGAAGAAGAAGAGGGGTGTCCCGAGGGTCACGAGAAGGACGGCGATCCTGTCTCGACGCAGACGTTCCAGGTCCCCGGTGGGCCGATCACCGTGGAAGTCGGGACCAGTGCGTGGGCGCAACACGGCCGCACGTTCAACCCGGAGGCGTTCGAGGAACTCGACACCGATCTCGTCGCGGACCTGTCGGCCGGGATCGAGATGGAGCCGAGGGCGGTCCGAATCTCCGTACGGATCCCGACCACGATCGTGACGGTCGAGTGCGTGGCGATTCTCGTATGCCGCGACAACGCCTATGTCGACAGCGGCAGGCGGAAACGAGTCGAGAAGCGGACGCCGGGTCGAGACGTGGTGGTTCTCCCGACCGGCGCGGACGGCGGCATCGCCAAAGCGAAGGATCGGCGCCTTGCCGTGAACATGGTCGACAAGGCAAAGGTGCATCTCGCGGAACTCCGCGAGAACGAAGAGGACGCCGGCGAAGTCGAGTGCGACTGAGCCCCGGCTTCGCTGTTGTAGGCGGCGACGACTGACCGGAGGGGTCGGATCATGACCAAAAACTCGAGTGCCGGGGCACGGGTTCTCATCGCGCTGCTCAGCATTGTGCTGTTCGCCGCGGCGTGTTCGGGCGGAGACGATGGCGGTTCCGAGGGATCCACCGATCCCGGTTCGAGCGACGATGCCGACGGCGAATCCGACGGCGAATCCGGTGACGATGGCGGTGGGGATGACGGGGGCGGAGACGTCACAGGGAACTCGGGCGATGCCGACTTGGGTGAGCTCCCGGACTTCGAAGCGGTCGAGATCGCTCTCAGCTTCACGCCACTCGGCGACTGTGAGGTGACTCCAACGGAGGGAACCATCACGCTCGACTTCTACTCGTCGAGTCGGGGGTTGGCGGCTGGAGTGCGCGGCCAATTCGACGGCACGGTGTACCTCGGCGAGGGCACCGTCACCTGGGCCGGTCGACCGGGCCATGTCACGCGCGACGGTGTCGAGTCGACCGATGCTGATCTGATCGAGTGGACCTTTGCCGCTGACGGGGTGAGCGGCACGTGGATGCACCGAGATGTCGACGGCAATGTCGAGACTGTCGGTCCGACCGATGGTGTGTGCGACGAAGGCGGCAGCTTCACCGGCACGTCGGCGGACTATGCCCAACTGCTCGAGGTCATCGACGCCGCTCCGGCGCTCGACCAGGACGTCGGTCGGGCCGAGGACTTGTCCTGCAGCGCCACCGCCGATGGCTTCCTGATGGCCGGACGAGCCGCGTCGCTCCCGGAGGGCACGTCGATTCGGGCGTTCGTTTCCGTCGAGGCTGATGGATTCGTGGAACTCGATGTTGCCGCCGCCACGGTCGGCTCGGGCGGCGACTTCGAGATCGCCGTTCCCTACGACGGCGGCAAGACACTCGTCTCGCTCGTCGTGTTCAGCGGCGTCTACTCGCTCGGAGGCAATTTCTTCGATGAGTGCGGCTGAGCTCGTTTCGGCGGGCGCGGCGACGGCATCGGGAGCGAAGGAGACGGAGTACCTTCTCCGCATGACCGCGAGCGTCGTGATCACGTCGTACAACCAGCGCGACTTCCTCGTCGAAGCGATCGACAGCGCGCTCGCGCAGACCCGTCAGCCGCATGAGATCGTGGTGGCCGATGACGGGTCCGACGATGGCTCTCCGACTCTGATTGCCGATCTCGAGCATCGGTTCCCTGGCTTGGTCCGCGGTGTCTACCAGCCGAGCAACGTCGGCATCCCCCGCAATCGCAACGCCGCCCTCGACGCGGTCACCGGGGACGCGGTCGCGCTGCTCGATGGTGATGACCTCCTCCATCCCCGATTCATCGAGATGATGCTTGGCGCGCTCGAAGCCGATCCGACCGCCGGCGCGGCCTATTCGAACTACATCCTCACCGACGTCCACAAAGCACGAGAGCAAACCAAGTTCGACGGCCCGCAGCCGACGGGGGATGTGATGGCGGGCCTCGCCCGCGGCCGGCTCGGCCTCATGCGGGCGATGCTCACGCGGACCGACCTGATGCGCCGCGTCGGTGGCATGGACCCGCGCTTCCCGAAGCACGACGGCTACGTCTGTTCGCTGCGCCTCGCTCGCCAGACGAGGTTCGCCTACGTCGACGAGTGCCTGGTGATCAAACGTGATCACCCCGAAGGCGACTCCAAGAGCTTCGGCCTCGTTGAGCGCCGCCGGTATCTGACCGACGTCTTCGAGGCGGTGAAGGATGAGATCGTGCACCTCACGCCGGCTGAACAGGCGAGCGCCGTGGAGTGGTGGCGGAACCGGCTTCGGAAGATCGACGAACGAATCGATGCCGCCGCGACATAGCTTGCATCGTCGGCGGGAGCGCCGGTCGTTCGTCTAGCTCGTGTAGGCGGCGATCTGGGCTCGGACGAGTGAGACCAGGTCGCCCATACCCACCTGGGCGTCGGCGAGGTGGAGGCCCCACTCGGCGGTCAGGTCGCCGCCGATGTCGTCGGTGCGGGGATCGGTGGGATCGCCGAGGACCTCGACCGAGAGGTAGCCGAACGTGCCGTCGTCGACACACTCACCGATGATGAAGTTCGGGTAGCCGACCCACTGAGTGGTGATGGCCTCCGCAGCGGCAGGATCGGTGAAGGGGCTTTGGCCCGACAGGCCGCCCCCGCCCGCGTTGAACAGGTATTCGGTCTGCATGGCGGTGGCGGTGCCGTCGAGGTTGGCCGGGTTGGTGCACAGCGCCGGGCCGTCGCTGGTGCGCCCGAAGAAGGAGGACTGGGGCGGCGGCGCGGTCTCGCGGAACGTGGCGTAGCTGATCACGCAGCCCAGTTCACCGACCTCGGTGCATCCCTCGATGGTGTCGTAGGTCCACGCCGACGAGCCGAGCACGTGGGCGGTGACGAACTGGTCGAGCAGGGCGGGCATGTTGTCGATCTCGTCGTCGATGAGGCGGCTGATGATTCCGGCCCCCTGTGAATGGCCGAGAAGGACGATGCCGCGGCCTTCGTTGGCCGTGGTCATGTAGTGCTTGAAGGCGTCGAGTACGTCGGCGTAGGCAACCTCACGAGTGCTCACGCCTTCGGGCGCCTCGACCTGGCCGAGCATCGAGGGGAGCGTGTTCTGGCGGTAGATGGGGGCGAAGACCCGGCACTCCGAGCCGTAGCGGGCAGCCTGGCTGCGCGTCGTGAAGATCTCCTCGTCGTCGGCGGCGAGGAAGTCGCTGTTGGGGGTGAAGTCCCTACTGATGGTGGGGTAGACGTAGAAGCAGTCGACGGGGGCGTCGTCGACGTGGGTGAACGGCACGACCTCGAGGGATCCGTCGGGCGAGATGAGGGTGAGGTCCTGGTTCTCGGCACAGATGTCGTCGGCGCCCGGCCAGCAGATCCACACCGCCGGATCGTCGTAGATCTCGCTGACGTAGCCCGGGTAGTGGTCGACGGATTCGGCATCATCGGAGAGCTCGTCGGCGGGCTCGGGTTCGGGCTCGGCCGTGGTGACGTCGTCGTTGTCGCTCGCAGCGTCGTCGGCTGTTGCCTCGGTGGTGGTAGTCGTCGTCGGCTCATCAGCTGACGGTGTGTCGCCGTCGCCATCGCCGCAGGCGGCGACCAACAGCGCGAGGACGACTGCGACGGCAATGAAGGTGATGCGGCGGGTGCTCATGGCCCACGACCGTAGCCACAACGCGGGGCGGTGACGGAATGATTGCCGGATCCCAGCGGGCTCAGCCGCCTCAGGGCGGGACAAGCATCCATCGTCCATCGGGTCCCTTGATGAGCCGCCAGCCCTTGTCGTGGATGAGGTGGTGATGGTGCGAGCAGACCAGCACCAGGTTGTCGATATCGGTCGGGCCCCCGTTGCGCCGCCACACGATGTGGTGGGCTTCGCAACGGGAGGGGTCGGCGCCACAGCCGATGCACCCTCCGTCGCGGGCGATGAGGACCCGCCATTGATTGTCGTCGGCGAGTTGGACTCGTTGTCCGTGCCACAGGGGTCGGCCTTCGCCGTTGAACAGCAGGGCGTAGAGGTCGGAGATGCAGGTGAGCCGCTCGACCTCGCTACGAGGCAGCGGCCCGACGCCGGGAATCTCACCGCTGCCGTCGGTGTGGGCGACGACCAGCATCTGGTTGCGCACGGCCGGCGGCCTCGCAGCCCTCGTCGCCGCGGCGTCGACTGTCCCGTTGCGCGTGCTCGTCAAGAGCCCGGCGATGGCATCGGCCCGGCGCTGCTGCGCGGTGCGCACATCGGCGGCGGCATCGCGCCCGCCGTCGAGGCGGAAGAGGCGGTCGGTCTCGGTGTTGATGGCGGAACAGATCTCGCCAAAAGTGGTGTCGTCGAACTCGGCATGAAGGACGCCCATCTCGCGGGGCAGGAGCACGGCCCGCCGGTTGCGCCGTTGTCGCTCGAGCCGAGCCGCCAGGTCAGCATCGCTCGCCTTCTGGCGTATGAACTCGCCGACCTGCTTGTTCATGGCATCGGCCGGCCTCACCTTCGCCACCGCCAGCAGGCCGGATCCGGCCACATCGTCGACCGTCGTCTGCTCGGCGGCCCGAGCCAGCGTGTCGACATGGGCCCCGGAAATCGCGCCCACGGCCAGTGCTTCGCCGACTTCGGGAAGCGCTTCCATTAGTTTCCCGCGAGCCACGGCCCGGTCGGCCTCGCGTTGGGTGCACCGCGATGCTCCTCGCACAAGAGAGGACTCGCCGAGACGGGCGGCGGCTCGCGCTTCGAAGGCATCGACGGCGGCTCGGAGTGCGGCGGCCCCGGTGAGCCATGTGCGCACGGTTGAGGAGTCGGCAGAGGCGACATCGAGCGTCGAAAGCGAACGTGACCAGTCCTCGAACACGGCGTACCCCTCTCGTTGAAACGCGGGGAAGTGCGTATGAAGGACCAGACGAAGAATCAACCGGGCCTGGTGACCGGTGTGGGATCACTTTACCAGGTTGGTCGATCAAAAGCGAACATATGTTCGTATAAATCGCCCAGCCGTTTGGACGGGGCGGCCGGCGCCGGGTTGCATAGCGGTATGGCAGAACCCACGTTCGGGATCATCGGGGCCGGCATGTCGGGCATCCTCGCGGCGATCAAGCTGCAGGAGGCGGGCTACGGGTTCACGGTGTTCGAGAAGGCCGACCGGGTGGGCGGCACATGGCGAGAGAACACCTATCCCGGGATCGCCTGTGATGTGCCGTCGCACATCTACAGCTATTCGTTTGCCCTCAACCCCGAGTGGAGCCATTTCGCCTCGCCGGGGAGCGAGATCCAGCAGTACTTCGAGACGGTCGCCGAGCGCTATGGCGTCGTCGACCAGGTCCGTTTCTCCGACGCCGTCGTGCGGTGCACATGGACCGACGACGGCCGGTGGGAGGTCGAGGCCGAGTCGGGCCATGTCGAGACGTTCGACTTCGTGATCGCGGCGACCGGCATCCTCCATCACCCGAAGCTGCCCGACATCGAAGGACTCGACTCGTTCGCCGGGTCGATGTTCCACAGCGCCCGCTGGGACCACGACGTGCCGCTCGACGGAAAACGCATCGGGGTGATCGGCACCGGCTCGACCGGCGTGCAGATCACGGGCGCCCTGGCGCCGCGGGCCGGGCAGCTGAGCGTGTTCCAGCGCACGGCTCAATGGGTAGTGCCGGTCGACCAAGTGGAGTACTCCGAGGAGGAGAAGGAGGCGTTTCGCACCGACGCCGACTCGCTGGCGAAGCTCCACGAGGAGCTGTCGCAGGCGTTCAACGACGGGTTCGGCACATCGATTCTGGATGGCGACTCGGAGATGATCGACGGCATCGAAGCGCGCTGTCGCCAGGAGCTCGCCACGATCGACGATGAGCAGCTGCGAGGCAAGATCTCGCCGACCTATCGGGCCGGCTGCAAGCGGCTCGTCATCTCGATCAACTGGTACGGGGCGGTGCAGACCGAGACGGTTGAGATCGTCACCGACGACATCGAGCGGATCGAGCCGGCCGGGGTGCGCACCGTGGATGGGCGTCTGCACGAACTCGATGTTCTCGTGCTGGCGACCGGGTTCAAGGTCGACGCGTTCATGCGGCCGATGACGATCACCGGTGCCGACGGCGCCGATCTCGACGACGTGTGGGCGCAACGGCCGAGTGCCTACATGGCCATCACCATCCCCGGTTTCCCGAACTTCTTCATGCTCAACGGGCCCAACTCGCCGGTCGGCAACTTCTCGTTGATACAGACGGCCGAGCTGCAGTTCGAATACGCCATGGACATGGTGGAGCGGGTCGCGTCGGGCCAGCTCGAGCGGGTACAGCCGATCGAGCAGGCGGCGCAGCGCTTCGAGGAGGAGCGAGTGGCCGCGGCGAAGAACACGGTGTGGGCGACCGGCTGCAACAGCTGGTACCTCGACGACCGGGGCATCCCGTTTGCCTGGCCATTCCCGTTCGAGCGTTTCCGGCGGGAGATGGCCGAGCCCCGCTTGGGCGACTACGAGGGCGCCGGGGTCTGAGCGCAAGAGCGTGCTCGCTGGGTGAGGTGACGCGTGGGCGGTGTGGTGCTCAGGCGAGGAGGCCGACGGTGACGCCGACGAAGCCGAGGAACAGGGTGATCATTGCGATCACGATGATCCTCGTGGTCTCCATCCACCGCAGGGAGAGGCGACCCTCCATGGCGAGGAGCTGGCCCTCGACATTCGAGCGCAGGCCGTCGTTGTGGGACGCCAGGGCACTGAGGCCGGCGGAGAGCCCTTCCATCTGGGCGCTGACACCGGCGGAGATCCCGTCGACCTTCGCGCCGATTTCATCGAACCGCGTGTCGACGTCGCTGAACCGCAACAGCATCTCGTCTCGGCGGGCGATCTCCGACCAGTCGAACGGGGGCATGGTTTCGAGTATGGCATACGCGACTTCGGGCTCGAGATCGTGGTCGATCAGCCATTGGCGGAAACGAATGCGGGCGTCTTGTTCGGGGGTCACGGGTCCGGCCGAGAGGGTCACTCCATGACCCGCAGCGTGTCGGGGAGGTTCATGCGGCGGATGCCGCGGACGAGGAACAGCGGGGCAACGGCCACGGTGATGACGCCGGTGACCAGCGCGAGCAGCAGCGTGGTCGGGGAGAGATAGACGGAGATCCCGAAGTCGGGCAACGAGCTCTCGGCCAGAGACCGGAGCATCCAGCCCAGGGCGAGCGCTCCGCCCAAGAGACCGATGGCGGTCGCGGCCACGCCGACCACGACGCTCTCCTTCACCACCACACCGATCACCGTGCGAACAGGAAGCCCGAAGGCTTGCATCGTGGCGTGCTCGCGACGACGTTCTTCGACTGTGATGCGGCTCGAGTTGAAGGCGATGAGCAGCGCCAACACGAGAACGAACCCCGCGGTGATGAACAGGAAGCCGACGAACTGCTCCAGGGCTTCGTCGAAGATCTCGGCGAACCGGGCGACCGGCTGGGCCGACGAGACGCCGTCGAGGTTGAACAGTGCCCGCTGCACGTCGCCGCGCGTCGCTCCCTCTGCGGGATAGGCGTTGACGAGGTTGACGACGCCACTCAGGCCCAACTGCTCGGCGAGCGAAAGGTCGGCGAACGCGAAGTTACGGATCGGGTTCGGGTGGATCGCGTCGACGCGCACCTCCGATTCGCGTTGCGTGGGCCCGGACGGGCCGAGCGCGAGATGACGTATCTGAACTGTGTCGCCCGGCCCGACGCCAAGATCGTCGGCTGCCTTCTGGGCGAGGACCAGTCCGCCGGCGGCTTCGCCGTCGACGATCGTCGGCGTCCATCCCGCTTGCTCGAAGTCGATCAGCTCGAGCAGCAGGTCGATGTCGTCGTCGGGGTCGGTGGCCAAGGCCAGGGCGCCGAGGCGCAGGCCGGCGTCGGCTTGGCCGACCGCGCCGGCATCGGCGATCGCGGCCACGAGCGGGTCGTCGGCCGGGCGGAGGCCGTCGAGTGACACGAGCACTCGGTCCGGGTCGCCCTTCGTCACCTCGTCGCCGCCCCGATCGATCGAGCGGCCGAAGCTGTCGAGCATGCCGAGTACCGCCACGAGCGCCGTGATGGCGGCTCCCACCCCGACCGCGGTGAGGATTGCGCGGCGCGGTGTGCGCAACACGTTGCGGATCGGCATGAGGAAGAGGCTGGAACCCGGCAGATGGAGTCGACTCGTCCAGTCGGTGAGCCGGCTGGAACGGGCTGCGAGGTGCCCGGTGCGGATGGCTTGGATCGGCTCCACTTGCACCGCCCGCCACACCGGTAGAGCTGCGGCCAGGATCGGGATCAGCAAGCCGAGCGCCGCGGCCCAGGCGTAGACACCGAACTGGAACGGCGTGCGCCACACGGGCAGCGGCAGGAACGATTCGAACAGCCCCTTCATCGCCCAGCCGATCAGCATGCCGACACCGACGCCGGCGACTGTGCCGAGCACGCCGATCTGTGCCCCCACGAGTAGCGGCCGCACTGCGAGGCGGGAGCGGGGCACGCCGAGGGCCATGCCGATTCCGATCTCTCGGCGTTGCGCTTCCACAATGCGGCTCACCAGGTTGAACGCGGCGAGCGCGGCGGCGAAGAGCACCAGGATCGAGATCATCGTCCAGACCTGCTCGTCGTTGGCGATGTCGTCGTAGAGCAGCCGGAAGGCATCCACGTCGTCTCGGTTCGACACCATGGCGCTCACTCCCGGCATGGCATCGAGCGCTTGCTGGAGTTCGTCCTGCACGGCGCGTCGGTCAGTGCCGTCGGCCAGCGTCAGGACGATGTCGTTGACCTGCCCCGGTCGGCCGGTGAGCTCCTGGACCGTTGTGACCGACGCGTAGACGATGGCGTAGTCACCTTGGGCGAATATCGAACCCTCGGGACCGGTGATGAAGAAGTCTTCCGGGCCGACGCCGAGGCCCACGTAGCTGAGGGCGCTACCACCGGCGACCACAAGTTCGCCCTGCGACTTCAGGTCGTAGAAGTCGGCGAACTTCGCCTCGAGGACGACCTCGCTGGTGGCGGCGCCGGGAGTGGTGCCGTCACGCAACCACAGATCGTCGACGACACCCGGCGGCGCGCCATTTGCCACCGGCATGCCGACGAGTCGGGCCTGCACCAGAATTGTCTCGTCGCCCGTGGAAGCGTCGACCTGGCTTGCGACCACCAGGCGTTCGTTCACCGCCGTCACCGCGTCGGCCGACGGGAGCGCGGACACCGCATCGAGCAGCGAACCCTCGTCGACGTAGGTTCCCGCGCTGAGCTCGGCTCGGAGGTCGTGGATCGTGGTGAGCGCGAAGCTCTGGTCGTTCGACTCGCGGCGCCAGGTGGAGGTGCTGCGCAGGCCGGCGAAGACGCCGGTACCGATCGCGATCACCAGGCCGATGGCGATCACCGCCACCCAATGACGGCGCAGATCTCGCCTCGAGAGGCGGAGCAGGAGCCGGATCACCGGGCTACCACTGGAGCTCCGAGATCGCGGCCGGGCCACCGGTGGGGGGCCCGTCGGCCACGACCTGACCGCTCCCGAGCTCGATCACCCGATCGGCGATGCGGGAGATCTCGCGGTTGTGCGTGACGATCAGCACCGTCATCCCCTCGCGCGCTTGTTCCTCGAGCACCTCCAGGATCTGCACGCCGGTGCGAAAGTCCAGTTCGCCGGTGGGTTCGTCGGCCAACAGGATGGGGTTGTCGGCGGCGAGGGCTCGGGCGATGGCGACTCGCTGCTGCTCGCCACCCGAGAGCTGGTGGGGGAAGTGGCGGAGCCGCTCTCCGAGACCGACTTTCTCGAGGGCTTCCGTCGCCCGATCGGTGGCGTGGTCGCGGCGGGCTGCGTCTGCGCCGAATTGCACGTTCTCGAGTGCGGTCAGCGCGGGAAACAGGTTGAAGGTCTGAAAGATAAAGCTCACGGCGGTGCGGCGGAAACGGGCCCGATCGGCTTGGCCGGCCGTGCTCAGGGACGTGCCGTTGACCCGCACCTCGCCCGATGTGGGGGTGTCGAGCGCGCCGATCAGGTTGAGCAGCGTGGTCTTGCCGCTGCCGGAGGGGCCCAGGATCACGACGAACGACCCGCCGTCGATCGTGAGGTCGACGTCGCCCAGGGCGGTGATCTCTGTGGACCCCACCTGGTAGCGCTTCGACGCGCCGATCAGCTCGATGCGGCCATCGGCGCCGTCAGTCACAGTCGGATCGCTCCATCCCCGGACTGTAGTTTCGTCAGCTCGTCAGGATCTCGCTGCCGGCGAGATAGCCGGGTTCGAGGAGCGTGGTTCCGGGGGCGACCCGGGTGATCTCGTCTCGGATCGGCGTGGTGTCGGTCGGGATCGAGAAGCCGGGGAGCCAGTTGTCATGATGGCCCAGGACGACGGTCGAGGGCTGCACGGCAACCACCTGTTGGCCGATGAACTCGGCGAGCGTTCCCTGGATCGGCTCGCCATCGATGTTCGCCCTTCCTGCGGCCGCGAAGATTGCGACGTCGGCTCGGAGATCGTCCAGCACGCCGGACCAGTGGCCGGACGTGTCCTGGAAGAGCACGGTGCCGTCAGGGAGTTGAAAGAGGAAGACGAGGGCGCCGCCATCGCCGCGATCGCTGTGGCCGGGTGCGGAACCCATCAGGTGCTCCACGGCGATCGGGTCGAGTTCAGTGGCCAGGTAGGTCGTGAGTTCCTGCATGCGCGCCTCTTGCTCCTGGAAAGTGATGCCGAGTTCGCCGAGGCAGACCTCGTCCGGCTGCGCCATCTGGGTGTGGGACCAGACGCATGAATGCTGGCTCGGGTAGACGCCGACGCTCGCGCCGTTGCCGAGATCGATGAGTTCTCCGCCGGCGACGCACATCATCCGGTCGGTCGGCACCCCGGCCTGCTCCATCACCCGGACGGTCTCGTAGGAACCGATCAGCGTGGCATTGGTATTCGCCATGATTCGCTCGGCGCCATACAGGTGATCGAAGTGGGAGTGACCGATGACGATCCAATCGCAGTCGTCGATCTGGTCGGCCGTCATCCCCGAGCCTTCGGCATTGGCCGCCCGGTCGATGTAGGCGTCGAGGAAGATCGTCATGTCCGCCGTCTTCATTCGGAAGGTGGAGCAGCCGTACCAGTCGAGGGTTGTCACGTCCTCACCATCGCACCTCGTGGACGGTGTGCAGGCCTTCCAGGCCCTTGAGCTCAACATTCGTGCGGTCGCCGAACTCGAACTCATTGGCGCCTCGGGCAATTTCGCGCACGGTGGCGCTCGCGAGGATCTGACCGCCGGCGGCGAGGTTGGCGACTCTGGCAGCTTTGTTGACGTGGCGGCCGAAGAGATCGCCGGCCGAATCGAGGATCGCTTCGCCCGTGTGCAGGCCCATGCGAACCAGAAGATCGTTCTCGTCCGAATCGCGGAGTCGCCGCTGGACCTCGACGGCGAAGTGCAGGGCCCGACGCACGCTCGGGAAGGTGAGCATGAACCCGTCGCCCTGCGACTTGATCTCTCGACCCCCGGTCTTGGAGAGCTCTTCTCGGAAAAGAAGATTGTGGGCGTCGAGCAGGGCAAACCATGCCGCATCACCGAGCTGGCTTGCCTGCTCGGTCGACGACTCGATGTCGGAGAAGAGGATCGTGACCGTTTCGCCGTCGAGCGCCGGCTCCCACCCCGCCGCGGCGACGTGATCGGCAACCAGATCGATCGACGTCTGCCGCAACAGTGCGTCGCCGAGAGATGTCTGAGCGAAGCTGCTCGGGCCGGTGGGCCCGACCGGTTCGAACAGTCGGATCGTGGTGTCGCCCATCGTGATGACCATGTTCGAGTCGAGAAGCACCGGCTCGGTGAGCGGGGTGCCGTCGATGTCCGTGCCGTTGCGAGAGCCGAGATCGGCGCAGAGCAGCCGCCCGTCGTGGGGCCGCAGCTCTAGATGGCGACGCGACACCTGGGCATCGGCGATCAAGACCCCGTCGCACTCTCGGCCCAGGAGCGTGGCCGACCGCACGACGACGTAGAGCGCTTGGCGACCCGGCTGACGTATCTCGACCACAGGGTCCATGGTCGAGTCTGTCACGACAGTCCGGGGTCTAGCTCGGAAGCGGGGCGTCGGGGCAGATCGCGTAGCGCTCGACGTCGCGCGGACCCCATTGCGCCCACTCATCGGCGGTGAGGTTGGACCCCGCCGCCCGACAAGCAACGTCGGCCCACGTGTCGACGTCGAGGTTCCAGACGAGTGCGTGAGTGTCCGTGGCCGTCAAACCGCGGATCTGGCCATCGCCGACACTGGGCAACGGTAAGGTGCCGGCGGCCGTCACTGTCTCGTTCCCGATTCTCTCCCCCGTGGCAACATCCCACAGTTGCCCGACGCCCCCGACCACGGTCAATAGGAGTGCATTGTCGGGAGAGAACCCCAATTGTGAGAAGCCGCTCAGCCGGCGGAGACCGGCGATCACCTGAATCACCTCGAACGTCTCTCCATCGCGGATTGAGATGGTGCCATCCGGTGCTGCGGTGACGGCCAACGACCCGTCCTTGCTCCACCAGCCGAGTGAGATCTCCTGCCCCCCGAGGAAGTCGTCGAGCACTGTTGTGCGCGACTCCAGGTCCCAGATGTCGGCGTTGCCGTCAGCGTCGGCCACGAGCGCCCGAGGTCGTATGGGATCGAGGACGAGGCCCCCGACGTCTGCTGTGCCATCGCCGGGAGGCGGGAGGATCCACTCCGGTTCGTACTCGCCGTCTCGATAGATGAGGATCGCCGGCTCGATCTGATTCAACTCTCGGCCTGCCTGGCCCCGGAGTACACCGAGCGGTGTTTGCGTGGGCCAGAGCGTGATCGTCCCCGTCGGAGGTGAAGGCCAGTCCGAGATCACTTCGAACGAATCGAGCGAATAGTCAACCTGACGGCCACCAGGAAAAGACGATGTAACGATTCGGTCGGGATTCCCCTGCAAGACCGCAGTCCTCGACGACTCAATCACGTCCACCGGTTCGCGTCGTGGCCCGTCGGGGCCGATATGCCACAACTCGGGCGCGGGAGTGCTGGGATCGTAGATGGAGCTCAGGAGAACCGTGGATCCGTCGCCTGTGATCGACACGAGGTCCAATCCCGGCTTTCGAGGAATTGCGACCGCAAGTGGCCCGCCGTCGCCGACGGCGAGGACCGACAACCCGACCGAGTGGGCGACGACGACTCGATCTCCCGCCGGTGCGAGTGCCAGCGCCTCTGGCCGCCCGGCATGGAGTGGGACGAGCTCGGTCTCCTCCGCCGTCACGGGGTTGTAGGTGACGAGGACGCCGTCGGCCCGCGATGTGAGAAGGTCGTCCCCGGCCAGAGCCGCATCCGTCATTGCGGTCTGACTTCCCAGGGCATTCGTGGGCCCAAGCGTTCGAAGCGCCAGCTGCTCCGGCCAATCGAGCCCGTCGTCGACGGCCGCGACTGCGCCCTCTTGCAGGGTGTCGACGACGAGCCAGCCGGAATCGGTCTCGATGACGTCGGTGGCAAACCTCGGACGTGACCCGTCCAGCGTTGTCGTGAGGGTCGGATCGCCGAGCGACTGGCCCGAGTGGTCGAGGCGATGCAGCAGCACGCCGTTGGCAACAAAGACCTGATCGTCGGTGACGCTGACCCCCAGGGCCCCAACCCCGAACTCCCATCCGGCAGGAGAGAGGCTCTCGCCAAGGAGCGGGGCGGCCTGCTCAAAGACGCTCGCTGGACGCGGCATCACAACTCGCGGTTCCCAGAGTTCCGTGCCACTCACAGACCAAGCACGAACAACGGTCTCGGTTTGAGTGGTGCCGGTAGCCACGATCAAATCGCCGGACGGACTGACCGCCACGGTGAGACCGACCGCATCGAGTGGCGCGGTGAACTGCAACTCGAAACCCTCGCCGATCGTGTAGACCGAAACAGCACTCGGAAGGAACGCATCCCCTTCGTCGGGAAGGTCGCTGAGCACCGCCAAGAGAGTCCCGCTCTCGTCGATGGCCGTCTTCCCCGTGTTCGGAAGATCTTGCGGAGCGTTCGCCACCGAAACCGAGTCGACGACCGACCCGGTGCCCAGATCGATCAGGTCGAGGCCGTCGACACGGGTACCGACGACACGATTGTCGGACACCCATTCGACATCGATGTACGGCGTTCCCCAGTTGAGCCGCTGGAGGGTGCGATCCGAACCAAGCGCGTCTGACAAGCCGCCGAGGGTTGCCGGAGAGGGATCGCGCTGGTGAGCGGCGACCGCGAGCAAGAGCGCTGCTCGCGGGTTGGTGTCGGCAAGGTTGGTTGCCTCGGCAGTCAGTCGGTCGGTCTCGGACCGGAACGCCTGCTCTTCGGCGAGAACGAGGCTGGCATCGGCGTCGGCTCGGGCTGACGCCTCCAGCGCTCGCGCTTCCTCGGCCTCGGCGGCAGATGTCTCTGCCGCGGCTTGGGCGGCTTCCGCGTCATCGGCGCTCTGGCTGGCGGAGCGCTGCTGTTGGAACGCGACCACGCTCGCGAGCAATGCGAGCACCGCGACGACGGCGACGCCCGTCAACCGCTGCCGGAGGCGACGAGTCGTTCGAGCGGTGGCCTCCACCTCGGCATCGCGGGCCGCGAGGCTCGCGTCGACGAAGGCCGTCTCGATCGGGTTGAGGTCGGCGGCATGGCTGGCCGTCCACTCCTCGGCGGCCTCGAGTCGTCCGCCCCGGTAGAGCTCACCAGGCGGCCGCGCTTGTTCGTCCCAATCCGTCGCGGTCGCATGGAGGTGCCCCAGGAGTCGCAGCCCGTCGCGGTCGTCGTCCAGCCAGCGCCGGAGGCGGGGCCACTCGCGGATCAGCGCCTCGTGGGCGACTTCGACGGTGGGTTCGCGCGTCTGCGGATCGCGATCGGACGAGAGCAGTCGTGCCGTACTGAACGAGTCGATCACGCGGGCGATCGAATCGTCGTCGCCGAGTTCTCGACGCTGGGCCCGTCGGCGGGTGTCTTCGATTCCCTCGCCGAGCGTGACCAGTCGACCGAAGACTCGTCGGATCGCGGTCTGGTCCTCGGGTGACGAGTCGTCGTAGAGCTCCTCGGCCCGGCGGCCCAGCGCTCCGGCCACGCCGCCCAACTCGCGATACGCCGCTTGGGTGAGCAGGCCCGATTCGGCCCGCTCGTAGAGCTCGGTGAGCGCGTACTGCAGCATGGGAAGCGCACCGGGCTGGTCGGCCACGTCAGCCACGATCTGCGACACGAGGCCCGGTTCGAGCATCACGCCGACCGCAGTGGCGGGGTCGACGATGGCGTGTTCCAGCTCGTCGGCGGCCAGGGGGAGAACGGCGACGGTGTTGTCGCGCACGAGACGGCCGATGGCCTCGTGGCGTAGGGGTCGGTCGTAGAAATCGGCTCGCAGCGTGAGCACCACCCGCACGCGTGGGCGTTCCTCGGTGACGGCCACGGCGAGCGCATCGAGGAAGGATCGGGCGACGCCGGGGTCGGCGAGGGTGAAGAGCTCCTCGAACTGATCGATGACGAGGAGCACCTGGGCGTTCTCGTCGGGAACCGCATGGCGGAGCCCGCGAGCGATGCCGCGGTCGCCCTCGGTCAGCACACCGAGCAGGTCGACGGGGCGTTCGGGAGCGATGCGCAGCAGCGCGGTCTCCAGCTCTTCGAACGGCGCGGGGCCGGGGAGCATGGTGGTCACGAACCAATCGTCCGAACCCGCCGCTCCGCCTGCTCTGAGCGCGGGCAGGAGGCCGGCCCGCACTACCGAGCTCTTGCCCGAGCCCGAGGGACCGACCACGGCGAGGAACCGGCCGGGGTTCAAGCGGGCGATCAGCTGATCGATGAGCCGGGACCGGCCGGCGAAGTCGTCGGCGTCGGCCTCGTCGAACGCCCGCAGACCCTTGTAGGGATTGCGACCGGTACCGACGGCGGTGGTGACGCCCGGGCGGACCATCTCCGGCATGGTCTTGTTCACGGCGTCGTTTACTGCGTCGACGAATGCCTCAACTGACCCGTACCGGTCGGCGGCGCGTTTCGCGGTTGCCTTCGCGACGACCGCATCGAGCGCGGGGGAAAGGTCGGGGCGGTCTTCACGGAGCGAGGGAACCGGGTCGTGGAGTTGACGCTGAAGGAGGGAGGCCTGCGTCAGTTCGTCGGGGAATGGCAGCCGCCCGGTGAGGGTCTCGTAGAGCACGATGCCCATGCCGTGGACGTCGGCTGCCGGTGTGGCCGTCTCATGGCGAAGCTGCTCGGGCGAGGCATACGCCGGAGAGCCGGCGGAGAGGGCGGCCGATGGATCGGCGACCTCATGGGCTTCGAGGGCGATGCCGAAGTCGGTGAGATAGGCGTTGCCGATGTCGTCGAGGAGGATGTTGGCCGGCTTCACGTCGCGGTGCACCACGCCGGCCCGATGGGCCGTAGCGAGCGCGCCGCCGATCTGGTCGATCATGTGCGTTGCCCGTTCGACATCCCAGGGACCCGAACGCAAGGAGGTCTCGAGGTTGCCGCCGCTCAAGAGCCGCATCACCAAGTAGGCCGAATCGGGCTCGCGCCAGAAGTCGTAGAGGGGAACGATGTGGGGGTGTTCGAGGCGGGCGACGAGATGGGCCTCGGTCTCGAAGCGACGAATGAACTCGGGGCGGTTGGCGAGCTCGGCCCGGATCTGTTTGATGGCCACCTCGCGACCGACAGAGGGCTGGGAGCCGCGGTAGACGATCGAGAACGCGCCCTCGCCAAGCCGCTCGATGATCTCGTAGCCGCGAAGCGGCCTGACCCCGGCACGCGCGAAGACGGTCGGATCGTCGGTGAGGATCTGTGACTCGAGAACGGCCAATTCGCTCGGTGGATCGAGGCCGAGGTCGGTCGCGAGTTGATCGCGGTGGCGGGCGAACGCAGCAAGAGCATCGGCCTGTCGGTCGGCTCGGTGCAGCGCGAGCATCAGCTGACGAGTGGGCCCGCTGCGGTGTGGGTGCGCGAGCGCGAGGCGTTCGAGGTCGGCGATGAGCGCGCCGTCGACATCGTCGAGGCCGACCAGGAGCTCGGCCCGTTGCTCCTGGGCATCGACACGCAGCTCGTTGAGTCGGCTGGCCTCGCCCGTCGCCCACAACTCGCCGGAGCTGTCGCTCAGGGCCTCGCCCGTCCACAGCGCGAGCGCGACGTCGAGATCTTCGATCGCGCCTCGGTCGTCGCCCCGAGTGCGGGCGGAGCCGGCGAGGTCGAGGCGTCGTTCGAACTCAGCGATGTCGATCCACACGTGTTCGGCGACGAGTCGATAACCGGCGCCCGTTCGTTCGATCGCTTCGGCGCCTAGCAGCGTGCGGAGCCGGGAGATGTGGGTCTGTAAGCTGCGAGCGGGATTCGCCGGCAGCTCACCCTCGCCGCCCCAGACGATGTCGATGAGCGACGACTCCGAAACGGGCGTGCCGCGATTGAGCGCCAGGGCCGTCAGCAGTTGTCGCGAGCGGGGGCCGAGGGCGTCGTCGCCGGCTGAGTCAACCGCGACCGCGCCGAGGAGCCTGATCTGCGCCTTCTCTTCGGTCATAGGACAACTCCCGGGTGGACGAGTGTCGCACGTGAACTCACAGGTCCGCCGAGCGGAGGGTGGCGATCAGTGCGTAGTAGGTCCTGGGCGCCGTGTCTGGTCATGTCCGGACCGTACGAAGGCGTGTTTCATGGGAGCTTCGTGAGGCTCAGCGCCCTGGTTTGGAGCGGTAGAGCGCCGCGCGAATACGCCGGCCGCGATCAGCGATGCGATCGTGCCTGCGATGCGGTTTGTATGACGAAATCAGGCGGTGGTGGTCGCGTCTTCGTCGGCGACGGGCTGCTCGGTGAGGTCGACGTCGACATCGATGTCGTCGTCGACGATCACGCCGCGTTCGCGCATCTTGTCGACGATCTTGTCGGTCACCTCGGCCCGCTTCTCGTCCGGCATTCGGTTGGGGAGCCGCTCGTCGAGCTTGCTGCGGGCGTCGGCTTCGCTGATGTCGTGCCATTCCTCGCGCTGCTTCGATGCCTTTTTGGCGATCATCGCCACAACGCCGATGATCACGGCGACGAACAAGAGACGTTTCATAGGGGAACCTCCGGTTGTTGTCTTCGAACTTATGTCGCGAAGAGTGCGAGGGGAAGGGGCATCTGAGGGGCCGCTCGCGGCGCCGCTCCCTGGGTCACGCATGGGTGATGCAGCGATCGGCCACGGGGAGTGCAGCGAGTCGTTCGGCGCTGATCGGTTCGCTGCAAACGGTGCAGGCGCCGTAGCTGCCGTCGTCGATGCGGGTGATTGCCTGCTCGACGTGGGTGAGTTGGGTCTTCAAGGTGCCCGCCAGGATCTGGTTCTCGCCCTGTTCGCCCGCCACTTGGCCACGGTCGGCGAAGTCGTCGTCGAAGTCGAGGTCGATCTCGCCTCCGACCGTGAGCTCGTCGATCTTGGTGAGAAGGTGGCGCCGCTCGTGTTGCAGCTTCTGTCGGGTTTCGGCCTGCGTCTCGGACATGGTTCGCAACGTTAGTAACTCGGCCGGATTCTGACCCGTGACCTAGGACCCTGATTCGCGATCGCGATGCTCGTGGATCTGAAGTCGTCTACCAGACGATCGGGCCGGTGGCGCCGAGTGCTCGTCCTTCGGTTCGGACTCCCTTGGCGGTCATGTCCGGACCGATCTCCTGCCAGAGCTTCGGCAACCGGTAGTGCACGACACGCGGGAACAGATGGTGGAGTGCGTGGTGGTCGTGGCCCCGGATGAGGATCGTCGACCCGGGGAACACGGCGACCCGGGTGTCGACGTAGCGGCCCTGAGTGCCCTCGGACGGATGGTGTGGGAACCAGGCAAAGATGAAACCGAGCCACCAGACCACGAACAGCGAAGGCACGAACCACAGCCAGAGCACCTCCCACCCGATCCCGACGGCGAACGCGACGATGAGGGCTGCGGTGCGCATCAGCCAGAAGCGGAACGAGTAGCGGTCCTCATCGGCGTCGCGCGGAACCTCTCGTTCTCGGAGCGCCTTGGGAAGGAGCCGCGTGGTGGCCGGTACGAACGCGAAGAGGGGGAGCAGGAGCGACACCATCGTGTAGCCGTAGAACTTCTTTGGCAGGTCTCGCTTGGGGCCGTCGACGAAGACGTCGGGATCTTGCGCGGGATCGTTCGTGAATGCGTGGTGCTTCATGTGGCTGATGCGGTGGCCCCGGTAGGAGATGCCCACCATGAACGACGAGAGTGTCCCGACCAGGTCCTCGACCCAGCGGCCCTTGGCGACGTCGCCCCACACGTTGCCGTGGGTGGCTTCGTGCATCGGCATGTAGAAGGTGGTGGCGACGACGAAGCTGGCGATTGCGGCGAGCCAGAGGGGGATCGCCCCGATGAAGCCGGCGACGACGATCCCCGCCCACAAGGCGGAGAAGCCCACGAAGGTCAGGATCAGCCGCACCGCGATATCGCCGCGGTAGGGCGCCACTATGCGGCGTTCGTCGCGCCGCTCGATGCGGAGTTGATGGCTGGCGTCGGTCATGGGCCACACTCTGCCACGCGGCACGGGTCAGGCCGGAGTCCGTGCTCGCGCCACAGGTCCCGGGCGGCGTCGGTCATCAGGCCCAAGTCCTCACACAGGGCGCGCGAATGGCTCCTACCGCCCGTAGGCCGCTCGCTCGATGTCTCTCAGCGCTTCGAAACGCTCGCGGATCTCCGTGCGGCGGGAAGGGTCGGTCGCGAGGTTCACCATCTCGTGAGGGTCCTCGACGAGGTCGTAGAGCTCGTGTTCGTGGGCGTCGCACGGTGCGTCGACGGTCACCTGTTTGGTGCCGGGCAACGCAACGCCCAGGGTGTCGCTGCCGCCGCCGACACCGAAGTAGCGGCAGTACTTGTAGCGCCCATCGAACATTCCGGTGCTCGCGTAGCGTGTCGTCTCGACACCGGCGTACCAGGCCCAGTCCTGGGAGAACAGCACGTGCTCGTTGATGTGGGCGAGCGGGTCGCTGAACATCGGGGTCAGTGAGGACCCGACCAGGTCATCGGTCTGGTCGATGTCGACGCCGGCGAGCGCGGCGATGGTGGCGGCCACGTCGACATGGGATGTGAGCGCCGTCGTGCTCACGCCGGCGTCGATACCCGGACCCACGGCGTAGAGCGGAATCCGCATCGTCTCCTCATAATTCCACGGACCCTTCGACCGGAGCTGATGCGAACCGCACTGGTCGCCATGGTCGGAAGTGAAGAGCACCACGGTGTCGTCCCAGGCGCCGGTGTCGTCGAGCGCGGTGAGGATGCTCCCCAGGCTTCGATCACTGAGTTCGTGGAGCGTCGCGTAGTAGTCGAGATAGCGCAGCCACATGCGCTCGTCGTCGAGGGGAATGGTTCCCGCGCCCTGCTGGCGTTCCATCTCGACCATCCAGCGGCGATGCACCTCGGGTTTGTCGGAGAGGTCGTCGGCGAAGTTGGGAGGCAGCGTGTCGAAGCGTTCGGGAACATCGTGCGAGAACAGGGGAGCGTTGTCGGCTCGGCCCCAGTCCATGCCTTCCCATCGTTCGACCATTTCGCGGCGAGCATGGGGGTCGTAGCGGGGGAACCACGCCTGATCGGCGGGGTACCACATGATGTCGTGAGGGTTGACGAGCCCGACCGTCAGGAACCAGGGAGCCTGATCGTCCACGTTTCGTAGCCAGTCGGCGGCGTCGTCGGCGATTGGTTGGTCGTACTCGACGCCGCTGCCCTGAAGACCCCAGAACGCCATGTCGTTGCCGGTCCAGTCGCCGTATCCGTATCGGTCCATCTCGGGCTGGTGATTCACCTGCAGGTGCCATTTGCCCTTGTAGGCGGTGCGGTATCCCTGATCGCGGAGCCGGTGACCGAGCGTCGGGACCGAGAACGAGAGTTGGGTGCTCTCCGGGCCGGTGGAGTTCTCGTTCACGCCATGGCCGGCCACGTAGCGGCCCGTGAACAGCGACGCACGAGACGGCGAGCAGGGTGACGTGTTCGTGTAGTGCCGCTCGAACGACGTGCCGCTCGCGATGAGCCGCTCGCGGTTGGGAAGGTCCAGATCGGGCGGGAGCCAGGAGCGGTGGCGTTCCTGGTCGCTCACGATCAACAAGATGTTCGGTCTGCTCACGGTGCCTCGATGCTCGGTCGTACGACGCCAGTTCTACAACAGCTCGCGGAACCTCTCGCCAGATCAGCCGTGATCTGCGTTGCCGTCCACCTTGCGCTCGAACAGCCGCTTCATGTGCGCCATCGAGTCCATGTCGATGGTCGTGCCGTCGTAGTCCCCCATCTGTTCGAACTGGGGCATCACGCCGTTGGCGACCGGCACATCGAGCTCGATCGTCCGCGTGCGCGGAATGAAACACTGCGTGTCGTCGCAGGCCTGATAGCGCACGTGGATCTGGACCGTGATCGACTCCGCGCCGTCGCGGATGGTCCGGGCGAGGTCGGTGTTGGCATACGTGGGGATCACGAAGTCGACAGTGCCGTCCCAGACGTGCAGCGGCGCGCTGACACCGGGAAGTTGCAGGGGTCTGGTGGGTGGAGATTCGATCGGTTCGCAACAGAACCCGTCGGGTCCTTCGACGTCGATCTGGGTGGCGACCATGCCGTCGGGCACGGGCTCGCCGTAGGTGTGTAGACCGTCCGGCATTTCCAGGCGCACGATGAGACGCCGACGAGGACCAATGCGAAGTACGCCTCCTCCGCCGCGTAGGAACGCGGTGATCTGGATGCCGTCGTCTTCGGCGACCGTCTCGAACGGTTCGCTGAGGCCGGGCTCCACCCGGCCGAGGAAGCTGTCGAGAATGGCCTCGACTCCCTCGCGATTCGCCAAGTGGCGGTTGAAGAGCTTGTCGACGATCACTCCGTCTTCGTCGAGCAGGAAGAACCCGGGGAACGGCACGCCGTAGAACGGCACATCGTCGGGCTGGACCAACGTGTTCAGTACGCCGTATTGGTTGATGACGTCGGAGTCGATGTCGGACAACATCGTGAACTCGACGCCCGACGCCCCGATGTACGCAGCAAGCGCCTCGGTGTCGTCGTAGCTGATTGCGTAGAGCTTGATGCCCTCAGCGCGAAGTTCGGGAAGACCGTGGTGCAGCTCGACCAGCTGCGTGAGGCAAGGCGGTCACCAGACGGCGGAGCGGAAGAACAGCACCGCCGCACGCGATCCGTCGCGGTCAGCGTGAAACGAGATGCTCTCGCCGAGGTGGTTGGGTAGCTCGAAGTCGGGCGCCATCTCGCCGATGGCCAGCCCCGGTGGAAAGTCGCCCGTGGGGACGATGCGTTGGGTGCTGGTTACCGGGAGAGGTCCCTTGAATCCGTACGCATCGGTGAATTCGTCGTCGCTCATGGTTTCGGAGACTAGGCGGGGTCAGATTCTTCGTGGCAATTGACGGATCGTGCGGGTGGGGGCCTCGATGGCGTTGCGAGGCTGACCTTGGCTACCCTTCCGTGATGCGTCGGCGGGTTGCAGCGCTCCTTTTGATGGCTATTGCCGGGAGCCTGCTTTCGGTCAGCTCGACCGCAGCGCTGCATGTCTACCCGAACCTCTTCAACGACCCCCCGATTGGCTACGAGGGCGACGTGTTGTGGCCGCGCGGTCAGATGCGGGGCTGGGTCTTCGATGCCGATCGCGGGACGACCTACATCACTCACGAGACGGGCCACTCACTCGTCGAACTGCGGTCCGAGGACTTCGAGGAGCAACGAGTCCTCGAGTTTGATCGCCCCCCACACTCGCTTATCCGCCTCCACGATGGCGATCATCTCGTCGTGGCGATGGAAGGTCCGTCGGAGTTGGTGGTCGTCGAGATGGACACCATGCAGGTCGTTCGAACGGTCGACCTCGCCGACGAGCTCGGGGATGCGGACGTCGAGCAGTTGCTCGAGGTGGATGGCGGCATCGTTCTCGTTGTGCCTCGGTGGGCGCCCGGGACAATCCTTCGTGTCGATCTCGCGGCGGAGACTGCGGAACCGTGGCCTCGGTTGTGGGCCTCAGTGGCAGCGCTCGTCTGTTCGCGAATCTCGGCACGGGCAGGGTGATCATCGGAACGGAGAGTCCGAACGGATTGCACGAGGTCGACTACGACGCCGATGTTCTGCTCCGGTCGACGTACTCAGGGGACCTCAACGGCGCCGAGGAAGGTGTTCTCTCTCCGGATGGATCGTCGCTCTATCTCTCATCGGGCCGAGCGATCGCGACCGCGGATTTCTCGCAGTTCGCGACCTTTGACGGCGGCGTGCCGAGGCTGAGCGCTGATGCGAGCAAGCTCTATGTTCTTCGTTACGACGAAGAACTCCTCCTCACATATGACTCCACGGATCTGACCCTGCTGGATGACTTCCCGCCGTCGTGTCAGTTCATGATTGGCGGGTGGGCGATCACAGATGTCCATCCTGACGGTGAACGGTTGATCATCGAGGGCGGGTCCGGGTTGTGTCTGGAGCAACTCGACGGGAGCGGCGTGTCGCCGTCGATGGTCGTCGTTCGAGTCACGGTGCCACCGTTCCCGAACCCCGGTCCTCACCATGTGACCTCGACTCGGCTGGCCATCTTCGATGCGGACGGTCAGTTCATTGATGAGGTCTCAGGCGGGAGCAACCTCTATCTCTCCATCCGTCCCGGGACCTACTCCTTCCTGGTCTACGGGGCGACGGACAACTTGGAGTGGCCGCTGTTCTCCGAGTGGGTCGGTGGCTCGACCACGCTCACTCGCGACCCACCCGAGGCCTACGAGATCTCGATGTATGAGCACGAGTTCGACATCGAGCTCGACCCTCTCTTCTACGACATCCCGGACACCTCTCGGACCTACTGGGACGCGATCATCTGGTTGCAAGCGACCGGCATCACGCAGGGGTGCGGAACCGATCAGTTCTGTCCGAACGACTACGTGACCCGAGGTCAGATGGCGGCGTTTCTCGATCGCGCGCTCGACCTTCCCGCGGCGGGCCCGGCCGGGTTCATCGATGACGCGGGGACGTTCCAGCAGAACATCTGGAACTTGAAGGAAGCGGAGATCACGACGGGGTGTGCGTGGAACCGGTACTGCCCGGACGACTTCGTCACGCGCGGACAGATGGCGGCGTTTCTCGATCGCGCGCTCGATCTTCCCGCGGCGGGCCCGGCCGGGTTCATCGATGACGCGGGGACGTTCCAGCAGAACATCTGGAACCTGTTCGCCGCCGGAATCACCACCGGCTGTGCGTCCGATCGCTACTGCACCAACGACTTCGTAACGCGAGCCCAGATGGCCTTGTTCCTCGAGCGTGCGTTAGCGGACGACTGGATGATCGGCTGAGACATCGCGTCTCGCCGAGGGTCGCGTGTCGATCGGGTTGCCGGGGCGATGGCTGGCGTCGAGTGTCAGGCGAGGGTGGTCAGGCGAGGGTGGTGGCCATCACCGCGACGACGCCGACGAACAGCGTCATCATGGCGAAGACGATCATGCGGGATCACGGCTTGCGCAGCCGGTCTGCATCCACTCAACTGAATTGATGCTTAGAGTCCCCTTGCTTTTCGTGAGTCTACTCGCCCTGTCTATGGTGGCCGCGGCCTGCGGGGGCGATGAGAACACTGCTGCGTCGTCGGAGGCCGATGCCGACCCGGCCGCCGCGACTGGGGCGCCCGCCGAGGTCGACACTGCCAACGAGGAATCTGTCGAGGACGCAGCGAACGAGCAGGCGCCAGACGAGGACGTGCCGACGGAAACGGTCACAACCACCGCGGCGACCGAACCTGGCGTGTATCCCGGTGAGTCGTGGGAAGTCGTCGATCCAGGCGATGCCGGCTTGAGCGCTGACGGCGTGGACTCATTCGTGGACTTCGCCGAAAGCGTGGACTCCGGGTGTCTGGCTGTCATTCGTGGTGGTCAGCTTGCGATTGAGTACTACGGACCGGATTGGGACATCTCGACCGATTTGGAGGTTTTCAGCGCAACGAAGTCCGTCTCGGCGACCCTCGTCGGCATCGCGAGCGACCTCGGCTTTCTCGACATCGAAGAACCCGCCAGCAACTACCTCGAAGAGTGGGTGGGCACCGACAGCGAATCGGTCACCATCCGAAACCTGCTGGCCAACGATTCCGGGCGTTATTGGGACTTCGAGACCGACTACACCGGGTTGGTCTTCGATGCGGACCGATCAGCGTTCGCAATCGGTCTCGATCAGCAGCACGAACCCGGTACGTACTGGGAGTACAACAACTCGGCAATTCAGACCCTCGAGGAAGTACTTCAGCGAGCAACGGGGCAGGAGGTCGCCGACTTTGCGGAGGCGAATCTCTTCGGGCCGTTGGGGATGGACGTCCACTACGCACTCGACTCTGAGGGCAACACGCCGACGTTCATGGGCCTCCAGGCTGGGTGTGCCGACATGGCACGATTCGGCTGGATGGCCCGCAATAACGGAGAATGGGCAGGCGAGCAGGTCGTCTCCAGCGACTACATGATCGAAGCAACGCAGCCCTCTCAGGAACTAAACAACGGCTACGGATTCTTGTGGTGGGTCAATGAATTCGGCGGCTGGGAAGACGCGCCCACAGACGCCTACGCGGCGCTCGGACTCGGCGATCAGGTGACTCTGGTCATTCCGTCACTCGACATGGTTGTCGTGCGTATTGGTGCGGTAAGCGGCTCCGCCGACTACGACGGGTTCTTCGTCAACGATCTCGCGGCCATAGCCGTTGCCGCCTCTTCGTGAACCGACTGGCGATCGCCGTTCTTCCTGCCGCTGGCTGAGCGAGCGAGCGCAACCGGGCGTCTTCGGTCGAATTCGACGCGATCAGAGCAGAACTCTTGGCCGTCGACGGCGGTCAGGGTCGCGTCAGCGGTCGTAGACCGACGGAAGGGCGTCGGCGGGTCGGGGTTCGGGAAAGCGGGCGACCACCTCGGCCTGTTGGTCGGGATCGTCGAGGTGGGATGCATCGGCCCCGAGGCGTTCGGCGACGTCGTCGAGCGACAGCGGCCGGTCACGAAGCCGACGCCGGTGTGCATCGTCGTCGTACACGTCCGCTTTCCACAGCACGCTCACCCGGATCTCGGCCAAGGGCGCCCGGAAGACCTCTTCGCCGAGGTCGGTGACCGCCCAGTCGTTCTCGACGTCACCCACCGGCGCCAGTTCGGCACCGGGAGACACCAGAGGTGTTCCCGATCCGCGTCCGACTGCGCAGACCTGGTGGAACATGCCGTGGTTGTCGCCCAACAACGCAGTGTTGGCCATCTCGCCGCCGTGTTCGACCGCAGGATGATGCGGACCGTCGGCCCAATACCGCAGGGCGCCGCCGTCGACGTCGTTGAGCCACCAGATCGCCGTCACCTGAGGGATCGCCTCGTCGTCGAAGAGCCCGGACCAGAACATCGTGCGCAGCACCCACATGGGTGTGTTGGCCCGGCTGCGGCCGGCGAAGCGGGGATTGTCGGTGTGGCACGGCCCGGCTTTGTCCATCGCCATCATGTGGTTGACGTAGACACTGTGGGGTTCGACGAGTTCGGCGTCGAAGAACGTCCTTGCCGCCTCGATGTAGGTCGGATGATGGAGAAAGAGGTCGGAGCCGGGCGCCGCGTAGCTGTCGTGGACCCAGTCGTTCTGGAACCACATCGGCCGGGTCCGGGCCGTGGGATCGGCGCCAGGGTTGTACCAGCCACCCAAGGGTGTGTAGGGCGCCTCCTGGGCGAGAAGTTCCACCACCGTTGCGGTGTCGGCAATGACGTCGGTCAGCATGACCGGCGGCGGCGAGAGGTGTGGCATGGTCGATTGATCCTCGGGACTGGGCAGCGCGCACAGCGAGCATCTCCGGCGCCCGCGGTGACGGTACCGAACTCGTGGCGGGTCTGCGAGCGGCGGCGGATCAGCAGCGTCGTGGGGGTGCCGCGTACTCGCCGAGCCGCAGCATGACGGCATCGCTCTCGTCTTCGAAGACGCCGCCGTAGACGTTGAGGATCAGCGCCGGGTTCGAGTGGCCGGCCCACTTGGCCGCGGCCCGAGGTGATGCCAGCGAGCGGCTCCACATGGCGACGCACGTATGGCGGAGATCGTGAATCCGGAGGCCGCCGAGTCCGGCAGCCTCGGTGGCCGGTTTCCAGACGCGTCGTCGGAAGTTGGCGTCGCCGAGCGGGTTGCCGTTCCGTGAGGTCCAGATCAGGTCGTTGGGTTCGATGTCTCGGTTCGACATGTCGGTGACGAGCTCTTCCATCACGAAGCTCGGGACGGGGACCGTTCGGCGACCGGCCCGTGACTTCGGTGGACCGAACGTTGGTGTGCCGTCGCGGCTGAGGGTCCGCGTTTCGGTGACGTCGATCGTGGCCGTCGCCGCGTGGACGCGCTGGGTTCGTAGGGCCGCGAGCTCGCCGTTGCGGAGTCCGGCGTAGGCGCCGACGAGGACGAAGGTGCGATACGGCTCGGCGATGGCATCAGCGAGGCGTTCGACTTCGGTCGGGTCGAGGAACCTCGGCTCCTTGTGGGGGACTTGGGGCAGCGAGAGTCCACGCGTCGGGTTGTGTTCGAGCAACCGGGATCGCACCGCGATGTCGAGGCTCTGGGCGAGGAGCCCCGCGGCCTTGCGCACCGTGCGTGGGGCCAGGTCAGTCGCGGCGAGCTCGGCGACGAAACGCTGGGCGTCGCGAAACCCGATCTGGTCGATGGGCACGTCGCCGAAGAACGGCTCGAGGTGACACCGAAAGATCGACTCGTCACGAAGGCGAGTCGCCGGTCGGACACCGACCCTGGTTGAGATGAATTCGGCCCACCAGTCGCGAAACGATGGCACTGGTTCCGCGGGGAGGCCGCGCGATGGCGCGTCCATGGCTGGCGGGGACGCGTCAGGCGAAGGTTGTCGCCATCACCGCGACGACGCCGACGAACAACGTCATCATGGCGAAGACGATCATGCGGGTCGTCTCGGCATACCGCACCGACAGTCGCCCTTCGAGCAGCGCCATCTCACCGGAGAAGTTGTGGAGCTGGGCGTCGAGACGTTCGCCGAGCGCGTCGAATCGGTTCTCCACGCGTTCGCCTTGGGCCGCGATGACGTTCTCGACGCGTTCCGTTCTCGCGTCGAGGCGTTCGATGTCGTCCTTGGTCGCGAGTTGGTCCCAACGCATGGGCGGCATGGACTCCATCATGGCATCGGCGAGCTCACCGTCAAGGAGCTCGGTGAGGCGCTGGTGGAGCCGTAGGCGGACAGGTTCGTCGACAGACATGTGATTCCCTCGGTTCAGAGTGCAACGAGGGGGAAGTGACCGCGAACTTATGCACCGGGTGTGACACTCGGTGGAGGTTGCGGGAGCCGTGGCGGAGCTGGTCGTGGAGAGAACGAGTTGCCGGCGCTAGGGGTATCCACGACTCAACGATTCGGCGTGTCACACGCTCCCTCTACGTTCGGAACGCACCGACAAGAGGAGGTGTGATGCTGGTGACAATGACCGAGACGCAAGGGATGTCGCCGGAACGGCGACTTGGCGTCTGTTCGACTCGGGATACACCTTCTAGGTGTTCTGCGTGTAGGGAACGTGTATCCTCTGCATCATGGCTCGAACCAACATCGAGATCGACGACAAAACGCTCGACGTTGTGATGCGGCGTTACGGCATCCACACCAAGACCGAGGCGGTCGATCTGGCGCTGCGGCGGCTCGCCGGTGAACCAATGACGATCGCTGAAGCCTTGGAAATGCGCGGTGCCCGTGCCATCAGCGGTGTGCCGGCTGATACCGGTCCATGATCCTCGCCGATACGTCGGCCTGGGTTGAGTTCGACAGGGCCACCGGCTCTGTCGTCGACGAGCGCCTCGCCGAATTGATCGAAGCAGGTGGCCACGACCTCGCCGTGACCGAACCCGTCATGATGGAGGTTCTCGCCGGCGCGCGGACGGACAAACGAAGCAGCGACCTTCGGCGGCTCCTGACGTCGTTTCGATGGATTCCCGCCGACCCCGTGGCCGACTTCGAAGGTGCGGCAATGCTCTACCGACAGTGTCGAGCTGTCGGCGTCACTCCGCGAGGTCTCATCGACTGCATGATCGCGACGATCTCGTTGCGATCCGGAGCGGAACTCTTGGCGGTCGACGGCGACTTCGCTGCGATCGCAGACGTCGTTCCTCTGCGGCTCGCCTAGCGCGGGCAGGAATGGCGAGCGTCGCTGGCGACCGATTTGATCGACGCGTGCCGGCCGGTTCTTTGCCTCAGAACGAGTCAGTCATTGGTGTTCGTGGGACACACATAGGGGAGGACATTTCACGGGGTTCTGTCATTGGTGATCAATGATTCCGGCGAGACCCGTGCGCGGGTCGACGTCGTCCCAGTAGGCGACGATGGTGGACAGCGGTCCCGGTGCCGGCGGCGGCCGGCGCCCTCTGCGACCCTTCGGGGCGGCCGGGTCGGTGGGGGCGAGGCCGAGCACCCGGATCCGACGGCCGATGATCCTGCAGACGATGTCGACGGCGCCGAGGTCAGGCCGATCGGCGGTCGCCGCCTCCCACTGGGCGTGCTGGAGTTCGTCGAGCCGAGCGGCGAACTCGTCGCGGTAGGCCGAGGCGGACCCGGCGGCGAAGTCGTCGAGCTCACGTCGGAGCTTCTTGCGGGCCGCGGACCGGTCGCCCACCGCGTAGGTCTCGGCGAGCTGGTCCAGGTTGGCGCCGTCGAGACGCTGCTGCAGCGTCTCGGACCACACCCCGACCGTTCGGGTCGGCGACTGCCGTTTCACCGGCGGGAGGTCGACGGTGAAGCCGGCGGTGAGCTGCGACTGCAGGTCCAGCACCTGCAGCATCCGTGAGGTGAGGCGGTCCTGACGGGCCGGGTCGGTGGGGTCGGTCCCGAGCTCGGCGGCCAGGGCGGCGTAGAGCGCCTCCAGCCGCAACTGCTCGAGCCGCACATGCATGGCCCGGTTCGGGTGCGGACAACGGTCAAGGGCCCGCTACACGGCCTTGCGTGCCCCCGACGCAGTTGCGTAGCCGCGGGCCTCGGCCACCTCGGCATGGGTCAGGCCGCGACGGTGCAGCTCGAGCATCTCCGCATCACGGCGGACCTGCTGCAGATGTCGGGAGGAGAGGGCGCCGGAACCGGCCGTTCGCCAAGCCATGACCCGACCCTCGCGCACCCCACGAGCGGAACGCAATCACCCGATTTTGGCCAAAAATGGCTGCCGAGGACGGCCGTCATTGATGAGTCAGGTGGGCGCATTGGCGTAGGTGGTCAGGCGATCCATGACACCAATGGACTCGTCGTCGAACACCCCGCCGTAGACCGTCAGCACCAATGCCGGGTTCGAATGCCCCGCCCACTTCGCTGCCGCCCGAGGAGACGCCAAAGAACGCGACCACAACGCCACACACGTATGGCGCAAATCATGGATCCGCAGGCCGGGAAGACCTGCAGCAATGGTCGCCGGCTTCCACACCCGGCGCCGGAAGTTCGACTCCACCAACGGTGCACCGGCCGGCGTGGTCCACACCAGATCATCCAGGCCGAGATCGCTGGCACCAATGTGGGCAATGAGTTCGTCCATCACGAACCGCGGCACCGGCACGATCCTTAGCCCCGCACGCGACTTCGGCGGCCCGAACGTCGGCGCCCCATCGCTGCCCGCCGTGCGGGTCGCGACCACCTCGATCGTCGACGCCACCGGATCGACCCGCCCAGCCCGCAGCGCCGCCAACTCGCCATGGCGCAACCCGGCATAGGCGCCGACGAGCACGAACGTCCGATACCGCGGATCGATCGCATCCGCGATCCGGGCCACCTCCTCAGGGGTCAGGAAGGTGGGGTCCTTGTGCGGAACTGGCGGCATCGCCAACGCCTGCGCCAACAACCCGGCCGCCTTGCGCACCGTCCGCGGCGCCAACCCGCCCGCCGCCAGATCAGCAACGAAACGCTGCGCCGCACGGAAGTCGATCTCGTCGATCGGCCGATCACCGAACGCCGGGGCGAGATGGTTGCGAAAGATCGACTGATCACGCCGGGCGGTCGACGGCCGCACATTGATCCGCATCGCCATGAACTCCTCCCACCACTCAGCGAACGTCAGCGTCTCGGGACGGCTCGGGGGAGCAAGGGCAGGTAGGCGCGTAGAATCACGCACGTCAGGACCTCCTTGGGGGTCTTGGCCAGGCCCCGGGGTGTTGCTGCACCGCCGGGGCCACTTTGGGCTCAGTTGTCTATATAGCTAGTCTATCGTGTCGGCATGGACATAGTGGAGGTTGTCGGTGGGTCGCAAGGTTGACGTCGACGACCTGTTGACCTCCGATGAGGTTGCCGAGATCGTCGGGCTCTCGCATCGCGAGAGCGTGATGACCTACATGCGTCGGTACGACGACTTCCCGCGCCCGGTGGTCGACAGGCCTGGCCGACGCGTGCGTCTCTGGCTGCGCCAAGAGGTTGAACGTTGGAGTAGAGGACGGCGGAGGGACTGAAGCCAGTCCTTGTGCTGCTCCCAACTGCTAGCTGGGGCGGGTGCCAGCCAGTCAGACATCACATGTCACGCCTATCTGGGACTGCCACTTCGCGTGGGAGCTGTCCTTCGTGCATGATTGGCGCTGCGTGGTGGAGGCGGAGATGAGTGAAGCTGAAGGACATCCCGGCGGTGCAACGTTGGTCCGCGCTCAGATTCGTCGGTGGGCTGAGGAGCTGATCGATCTCTCTGGCCGAAACCGTTTGATCAACTTCAGGCACACCAAGAGCACGACATTCGAGTTCGATCAGGGTGTCGAGACCGTGCTTGAACGGCTCACGAGCGAACGTCGGAAGCCTTGGCGTTTCGCCCGGCCTGAGCCCCCCGAGTTCGATGATGAAGGCAACCCGCCCCCAGAGTGGCGGCCGCCGGCGCCGGCTGAGGACGAGCTGGTGGTCATCTCGCGCTTGGGCAAGTACCGAGCCGAGATTGATCGAGGCCTTAAGAGCCTTGACTCAAAGGCGCGAGCGGAGTTCTTGGACACCGGTCTCAAGGTCTTGTATCTCGGCGCTGGGCAACTCCTGTGGACCGATGTCGACGATAAGCCGCTTCGTTCGCCACTGGTCATGGTCCCAGTTCTCCTCCGTCGGATGGAGGGCAGAGATGAGTACGAGCTTCGTCGCGACCTTGACGCTGACTGGGCGATCAATCCGGCGCTGGCTGAGAAGCTCGAGCGCGACTTCGACATCGAGCTGCCGACGCGCGATGTCGACGGACTGGAGGATGTAGTCGAGTTTCTTGCTGACGTCGAAGCCGCTCTGACCGACCCGGCGTGGAGCGTCGAACCCGCTGTCGTCCTTGCCGCATTCTCCTTCCAGAAGGAGGTGATCTATCGCGACCTGATGAACAACTCAGCCAAGATCGTCGAGCACCCGACCGTCCGGTTGCTCGCAGAAGGCCCCGGCGATTTCGCAGCCGACTACTCCTTTTCGCCGGTTCCAGAGAACGAACTGGACGAGGTCCAACCGCCCGAAGACACGAGTCTGATTATGAGCGCCGACGGGACCCAGCGTCAGTGCATCCAGGCTGCCCGGGACGGCAGGTCGTTCGTGATGGACGGTCCCCCCGGGACAGGGAAGTCGCAGACGATCGCGAACCTCATCGCTCAGCTGTTGGTTGACGGCAAGACAGTGTTGTTCGTCTCCGAGAAGGCGGCGGCTCTCGAAGTGGTTCAGAACCGCCTCGAGGCTGATGACGTCGGGCTCGGCTCCTTCCTGCTGCCATTGCACAGCCACAAGGCCACCCGAAAGGCGGTGGCCTCCGCTCTAGGCGAGGAGCTCGGCTTGGCCCATCACGCCGAGGGAGGACTCTCGAGCGTCGATCGACAACGACTGCTGGACGACCGTCTGAGCCTCAGCGGTTACGCAGCCGCGATGAACGAGCGGCGGGAGCCTCTTGGCCGTGACGTTCACTGGGTTGTGGGCCGTCTCGCTCAGCTCGAACAAGAAGAAGCGCACGCGGCTCCCGCTCGGGTGAATGGGGCGGCGCACCTCGACGCAGAGCGGTATGCACTGATCATTGACGCCGCCGGTCGGCTCGAGCGGGCTTGGGCACCCGTTGCCGACGGAGACGAGTTCATCTGGCGAGACCTCGTCAACGAGCGACCTGCATCTATCGAGTCCCGCGCTCGTCACGCGACCGAGGAGCACGTACATGCGCTCGGCGAGGCTCGTCAAAAGGCGGAGCTCTTGTCCTACCGGATCGACGTGCCACCGCCCGAGACCGAATCTTCGGCCCTCGACCTCAAGGCGCTAGTCGAGGCGTTCTCGGCAACCCCCGATCTGGCCTTCGCGGCAACCGAGATCGGCGAAGGGCCCGCGGCTCTGCGAGAACTCGCAGAGCTTGTGGAAGAGTCGAACCGTCTTTCCGACCAGGTCGACTCGAGAGACTTGGTCGCATCGGCGGTGAACGACGCCTGGCTGCGAGGGTTGCGTTCTTCTACAGGAACGATGGCCGGGGTTGTGCCGCCGGTCGTCGCTGAGCCGTTGACCGCCTCTACCGCAAGCGCTTGGCAGCTGGCCGTTCAGGACCTTGACGCAACCTTGGTCGACGTTCCCGCGGCAGAGGCGGTTCTACGTCAGGCCTTTTGCTCCACTGACCGAACCTTGACCCTTGCTGAGCTTGCTGAACTTGCCGAACTCGCCAAATACACCGAGCAACCGAATCGACCTCTGGCGGTGTGGTTTCAGAGCGGCGGATTCACACAAGCTCGATCCGTTCTCACCGGTCTCGGGCAGCACACGGAGGCTGTGAAGACGGCAAGCGCCACGATCGCCGACACGTATCGACCAGAGGTGACAACACTCGACCTGATGGGTCTACGCGCCCGCTTCCGCGATCTTCACCGAGGCGTTGGCAAACTCAAGAAGCAGTACCGGACGGACAAGGCAACGCTCGGGGGAGCGACGGTTCTCGGCAAGTTGACCAAGGAGGCGATCGAACTCCTAGACGAAGCGATCGCATCCAAGGCCGCTGAGGAGAGCTTCGAGGAGTACCGAGTCGGCGCAAGAGGTTGGGCTGGGGGGTATCTCGGCGATGACCGCGTTGACTTCGACGGTCTGCGGCAAGCGATCGTCCTCGCCGAAGGTGCGGCTGAACGAATCCCCGAGCACGCGGACCCGGTCACTGTCGGCCGAGCGCTTGCCCAGCCCGCTGCATCACTAGCCGCGATTCGTGAAGCGGCCCGCACAGTCGAGGCGACCCTCGACCGGGTTCAATCGACAGCCGATGCGATGAGGGTCGACTCCCAGCAACTGTCCGATCTGACAGTTGAGCAGATGACCGAGTGGGCGAGCGTCTTGGCGGACGCGTGCTCGGACATCGCTCGCCGGCTTTCGGATATCGGAGTCGAATCGAATGTGTCGGTCGAAGGGGCCGTCGAGTTTGGTGAGTGCGAACTGGCACGCCAGGCGAAATCCCTCCAGGTGGAAGAGTTTCGGTCGACCGTGGAGCCCCTCGGATCCGTTGTGCATTCGCACATCGACGCCCCGATTCTTGAAGCGGCCGACTGGCTCGAAGCGCTAGGTCGGGCCAACATCCAGCCCAGCTCCGAGCGTTCATTCGAGGCGCTGCGCAGCCTTCATGGTGATGCAGCAGGACTCGCGACAGCGCTCGAGGGCTATCGGCGTGCGACCGATGGACTATTGACGCTGTTCGAAGGCGGTAGTCACCGTGATGGCCTGAAGCGGGACCTCGACCGCAGTTTCGACGACGGTCGCGAACTCGTCGAAGAGCTCAGGGTCACGCTGCCAGACATCCATACGTGGACGGCCTTTCGTGCCGCGAGCCTGGACCTCGAAGCGGCTGGCCTTCGGGAAGTCGTCGACGAGCTCATCAGTCGCCGTATTCCGACGTCGGCAGTCGCGGTGAGTGCTGAGGCATCGCTGTTGGAGGCCTGGGTCCAGTGGATCTTCGACGATGATGAGCGACTCTCGCCAATGCGTTCGACGGACCGAGACGAACTCCTCGCACGCTTTCGCAAAGCGGATACATCTCTCGCCTCGGCAGCGGTAGCTCAGGTCGTGAACGCATGTTCTGCGCGGAGGCCAAAGAACAACGCCGGCGAAGCGGGCTTCATTCAACAGCAGTCTCAGCTCAAGAAGAAGCACAAGCCGATACGGACACTCTTCAGTCAGGCCGGGCGAGCAGCCCAGGCGCTCAAGCCGTGCTTCATGATGAGCCCGATGTCGGTCTCGCAGTTCCTCCCGCCGGAGATGCACTTTGACGTGGTGATCTTCGACGAGGCTTCGCAGGTTCGAGAGGCAGATGCGATCGGGGCGATCTACCGCGGGACACAGCTCATTGTCGCCGGTGATCAGAAGCAGCTCCCTCCAACGTCGTTCTTCCAGCGCACCCGCGAGGAAGACGAGGATCCATTCGGGGAAGGCGAGGAACTGGATCTTCCGGAGTTCGAGTCGGTTCTCGACCGTTGCAAGGCTCAGGGATTTGAATCGCTGCCACTTCGTTGGCACTACCGCAGTCGTCATGAAGACCTGATCACCTTCTCGAACCGCAGCTTCTACTACCCGCAAATGCACACCTTCCCGGGAGCATTGCATTCGGCACCGGACCTTGGTGTCGAGTTCTTCCGCGTCAACGGCGTCTATCAGCGTGGAGGCATGCGAGACAACCGAATCGAGGCCGACGCTGTGGTGGATCGCGTCCTCTTTCATCTGCGTAACCACCCCGAACAGGACCTTGGCGTCGTCACGCTCTCAAGCGCACAGGCGAGCGCGGTCGAGTTCGCGATCGAGGAACGAGCCACCGTAGAGCCGGAACTTCGCGGACTCACGATGGACGATCGTCTCAAGGGCTTCTTCGTCAAGAACCTCGAGAACGTGCAGGGCGACGAACGCGACATCATCATCTTCAGCGTCGGCTACGGGCCCGACGAGTTCGGCAAGTTCACGATGAACTTTGGTCCGATGAACAAGCCCGGCGGAGAGCGGCGGCTCAACGTCGCAGTCACCCGCGCCCGCCGCAAGGTCGAAGTCATCGCATCGTTTGACCCGGCACAGATGGAAACGTCGAATCCGACACTTCGCCATTTCGCTCGCTATCTCGACTACGCCCAACGCGGACTTGTCGCGTTGGCGGTGGACGAAGTCCTCGACTCGGTTGCCGAGCCGGACTCGCCCTTCGAGGAAGAAGTTGCCGCCGCTGTTCGAGCCATTGGATACGACGTAGTACCGCAAGTCGGAGTGGCGGGATATCGAGTCGACATCGGGGTCAAGCACCCGACAGACAAGGGCCGGTACGTCCTCGGAATCGAGTGTGATGGGGCCAGCTACCACTCCTCCAAGGTCGCCCGAGATCGAGATCGCCTCCGGCAGGAGGTGCTGGAAGGGCTTGACTGGGTCATCCACCGAGTGTGGAGCACAGCATGGTTCACGCAAAGAGACCAGGAGATCGAGCGGATCCGACTGGCGATCGAAACCGCGTTGAATGGAGGTCGGCCTCAGCCAGCGGCTCAGCAGTCAGCCGCAGTGACGGTGAGTTCATCCGAGGTCGACTTCGACGCTCCTCCGGCCTGGGCCGAGTCCTGGACCGAGCCGGCGGTTCCTCATCTCGGAGCTGCGGAGGACTTCACCAGTCCACTCGCCCGGAACGACATCGCAGATCGGATCGTTCACCTTGCGAAGACCTGCGGACCCATTCACAGAGAAGCCGTGCTTCGCGCGCTGCGCGTAGCGTTTGGACTAGGGCGTGCTGGCTCGAGAATCCGGGAGGCGTTCGACGGGATCGTCGCTGGGCTGGAAACGCGGGGTCTCGTAGAGGATCAAGATGGCTTCATCCGCACACCTGGGCAAGTGATACGGGTGCGAGTCCCGATGGGCCCCGAGGACCCGGTTCGACCCGTCTCGGAAGTTTCGCCAGATGAGCTCGAACTCGCTCTGATACGCCTGCTTGATGACTCGGGCGCCTCGATTGGAGGGGACGAGTTGAAGATCCGCTGTGCACGCCTGTTCGGATGGGATCGGCTTGGACCCGAGATCGAGCGAACACTGAACGAGCTGCTCGATGGGTAGATGATTGAATATCCCGGAGCCTCTACGAGACCCCGGGGAGACTCAGCTCGACTGTGCGGGCGGAACTGTGGTGACTCGTTCTGGGGTGAAGATCGGCTCAACCTAGCGACGTCCCCAATCCGCAATGAACGAGGCGACAAGGTCGGATGTCATGAAGTTCTGACAAGATGGGGTTGAATGCGGTTTGAGGGTGCTGTGTTACAGGACACGCACCAGGAGCGGGAGTCAATCATGTCGAATTCGCTGGGCGATCTCTTAAGAAGAATGCCGGAAATTGCCGAAGCCGTTAATTCGTTCGCATCTCCCGAGGTGCAGATGCGCGCCTTTGACGCGCTGATTTCAGCGGCCCAGGTAGACGGCCAGGTCAGCCTTGGCGGGACCGCATCCTCAGAAGCGTCGACGAATCGCCAATCAACGGCAAAGAAACTGGCCACGAAGAAGGCGGCCCCCAAGGCCTCGAAGAAGTCGACGAGCAACAAGAAGCAGACGCTGTCGCTTGACAAGAACCTCGACCTGAATTCTCCATCTCCTAACTGGCAGGCCTTTGCGGCCGAGAAGGCCCCGTCGAATCAGGAGGAAAAGGTCGTCGTCGCGGTCTACTGGCTGGAAAATCACAGTGCTACGGACAAGGTGAACGTCAATCAGGTCTACACCTGTTTCAAGGACCGTAGCTGGGTCATCCCCGCTGACCTCGCGAACGCAGCGCAAAGAGCTGGCAGCGCTGGGTTACTCCATTCCGCGGATAGGAACGACCTTTCCGTCACGACTTCGGGTGAGAACCGAGTCGAGCAGGACCTGCCTAAATCGTGACGGCATCTCTGACGTTCGTTGAGTTCGTTCAGCCCGTTCGCAGCCAGTCCAATCGGGCGAAGGTGCTTGCAGCAATGTATTGGCTGGAACAAGTTGAGCGAGAATCGCCGGTTTCCTCTGCGCAGATCCGAACGGCGTTAGTGAAGGCGAAGATCCCGGCTGCGGCGAAGATAAACGTGTCGGACGTCCTTGCGAAAGCCGAATCGCGGGTCGAGTGGAGTGCCGACACGAAGTCCCCGTGGAAGCTGACCGACACCGGACGCGAGTACGTGCGGGCAGACTTGGGTCTTGAAGTTGCCCAGGAGAGTGCCCTTGACGGGGGTGCGGACTCGATTCGCGCGGTCCTGGGTGGCATCGGGGACCAAGTTGCGCAGAGCTACGTCGAGGAGGCAGTTCTCTGTTTGGAGGCTGGTGCTCTACGGGCCTCTGTCGTTTTCGTCTGGAGTGGCGGGATGCGAACGCTTCAGGACAGCGCCATGTCCTTTGGCGTAGTAGCCATCGAAGCAGCGCTTCAGAAGCACGACGCAAGGGTGAAGTTCAAGAAGTTTGAAGACTTCGCGGGGGCGAGGGACACCGTGCAGTTGCTTGCGTTCCGGGAACTTGCCATGGTCGACAAGGGAGAGTGGGCGACGTTGCAGGAGGGGCTTGATCTTCGAAATCGTTGCGGACACCCAACGAAGTACACGCCCGGAGCTGCAAAGGTAAGAGCGTTCATAGAGGACGTAGTCGGGATCATCTTCTGACATCCAGCCTCCACCCGGCATCTCGCCCCCTCGGCCCACCGACCTGAACCCCCACTTGCCTGTGATCCTGGCTCACGCGGCCGGAGCGGGTGCCCGGAGTGGCATTGGCTACCGAGCGATCGACCTGTTCTTGGTTGAGGACAGGCTCGGCACGGCGTCAGTGCGCGCCCGGTCAAGACTCAATCAACGCTGAACTGCGCCGTCCTTCTTGGGTGAGCTGCGCGTCGGAGCCTCGCCCTGCAGACGCTTCCTCATGGGCGCCTGGTGTCGACGGGCCTGGTCTCAATCACTCACCAAGGAAGTCCTCGCAGGAGAAGGACTGGCTTCCTACGCGGCTCCGCTCGTACCGGACTTCCCGCATGAGGTTCCCTGAGTCGTCCACGATCGGGCTTCCGTTCACATCGCGAGACATCACGTTGTACGGCGAGTGCAGGCGGTATTCGACAACGATCACTTCGGACCGCTCTCCGTTGCATAGTCCCGCAACGGTTGTCAGATCAGGACCGCAAGTTCGCACCCCGGAAGGCTCGGTCTCGCACGCGACCTGGACTATCGAGGGGCCGCTGTTGCTGCTCAGCTTCAGGGCCCCCGTAGCGAAGGCGATTCCGAGGGCGCCAATCAATACGACTGCTACCACCCCGGAAACAAGGACGGTGCCTGCTGCGATTGCGTCGGCGAACCGGCCTCCGATCCGACGTGCGACCTGTGCCAGCAGGGCTGAAGCCAAGGTAAGACCGGCAATGAAGGAGCCAGCTGCCCAAATCCAGGCCGGCCCGGTCCAATCATCGGTGGTCTGATCGACTGCCAGCGCGACGGGGGCGACTAGGAGGAACACTGACCACAGTACGGCGCACCCGCCAATGGCGAGCTGCCTGGCAGAGCTACCAGTTCGCCCCGGTTGTTCGCGGTCGTCTGTTCCGAGGAAGAAACCAATGAGGACGAGAGCTCCGGTTATCGCTGACAGGCCTGCAGCAATGGCCACCAGCCATTCCCAGATCCATTCCCCGAGCGACACCGGGAGATTCTTGCACAGCCGACTCCGACGGATCGGTGGTCGCGGCTCGCCGGCGCACGGCAGCACCCGCTGACTGCCGTTCTTTGTCACACCTGCTTCCTAGCTTCTTGTCATGTCGCTACGTGAACGATGGGCTGAGTCCCCCGATTCTGAATTCCCGCTCGAATCCTCCGCCCGGATGCGCGCGTCCCCAGCGGAGGCGCGCCAGACTGCCTCCGTGGAGTTGGGCTCAGCGATCTCTCTGTTCTCGGGCGCCGGAGGACTCGACCTCGGGATTGAGGCTGCAGGGTTTCGCACGACGGTCGCCGTCGAGTGGAACGAAGACGCGGCCGACACGATGGAGAAGAACGCAGGGACGTATTTTCCAGGCCTTCGCGAGGTCATGCGGGCGGATCTCTACCCGCTGGCAACCGGACAAGGCGAGGGCGTCGCGACGAAGGACATTCTGCACGCCGGCGGCTTTGGCCGAGGTGAGAAGCCCGACCTACTGGTGGGTGGTCCTCCATGCGTCGCGTTCTCGAAGTCCGGTTTTTGGCTCGATTGGAAGCGCGATGGGGTTGACCCGGCGGCGAGCTTGTTGCAGGCGTACACCGCCGTACTTGCCCAGGCGAAGCCTCGGTTCTTCATCTTGGAGAATGTGTACGCGCTCACTTTCAACAACAAGGCGAGCCGGCCCGCCTTCGAACGGCTCCTGCGGGAGATCGAGACTGCTGGTTACAAGTACCAGTGGCAGGTGCTGAACGCGGCCGACTACGGCGTTCCGCAGGCGCGACCTCGGCTGTTCATTGTCGGTGCTCGCAAGGGTGAGCCCATCCCCGAACTCCCAGAACCTACGCATCACGGCGATTGGGAGCGGCGCAAGACCGGCGGCGGCCCGCTGCCTCACGTAACCACAGGCGAGGCCCTTGACGGCTTGGTGACGGGTGCGGAGCCCGGCGAGGTCGTGCGCGGTCGCTGGGGTCACTTGCTCGACGAGATCCCGCCCGGTCAGAACTATCTCCACTACACGGAGAAGCGCGGTCACCCCGATCCGATCTTTGAGTGGCGATCCCGCTACTGGTCGTTTCTGCTGAAGCTCGATCCGGAGAGCACATCTCCCACGATCCAGGCGCAACCGGGTCCGAACGTTGGCCCCTTCCATTGGGAAAACCGGCGCCTTCGAGTGCCTGAGCTGAAGCGGCTCTTCACGTTTCCCGACGATTTCGAAGTCGTCGGGAAACGAGCATCCGTCCAATCACAGTTCGGTAACTCGGTACCTCCCTTGCTGGCCGAGTGTGTTGCGGGCGCTGTCGCGGCGGGCCTCTAGCGGCTGCTGAGTAGTTCCCCGAGTGATCGGGCCCAGCTTTGGCCGATTCGTTGAATTGCCTTGATCCGCCCGGCGTCTTGGTCCCATGGCTCGAGGTCGGTGACCCACCGATATCGGAACTCCCAGATACCGGTGGCGGAGAAGAGGCAGGCGGCAATCACATCGAACTGGTCGAATGTGTACTTCCGGCCGGCTCCTGAATCCCGGGTCTTCTGCACCTCGACCTTGTAGTCGCCGTTGGCGTATGGATCGCGACTTGCCGTCTTGCACTCGACGAGTAGCTGGCGGCCGTCAACCGCGGTGACCTCGAAGTCCGGCCTACCGTCCTCGTCGATCGGAACTGCGGCTGACACCGCTGGCTCGTCGTCAAGGGATCGGCCGAGATGATGCTCAGCGACACCGCCTTTTACGGCTACCCCTAGGCGGAAGTTGTTGTCGATGATGTCGAGGATGGTGGATGCGTCGACACCGAAGAAGGCCTCGAGCTGGTGCGGCTCGGTTGCAGGGCTGGAATGCCGTTCGGCCAGCGTGTGGCGTAGGTCGGGGGAGAGGCCGAGGCTTGAGGCTCTCGCCTCGAACCGTGCGTAGTCGAGGAGCCGCTCGGGTCGGAACCCTACGAGGGTTTCCAGCCCCTCCCATGACTGCCGACGCTTGCCTCCTCGCTTTTGGCGCTCCCACACCGCCCAGCCGTGTTCGTTGGCCATGTCGACGTGGCGGTCGCTGTAGTACACGGAGATGCCCATCGGCAGGTCGTGATAGATCAGCGGGTCGAGGCCGACGATGAATTCCGCCTCCGGGTCGACACAAAGCAACAAAGTGACGTCGGTGCCGGCGACGTCGTGAGCAATCGGATTGAGTTCGTCTCGTTCTCGGGTTGGGTCTCCGAATCTGATCTGTGTCCTGCGTTCACCCTTGGGTCGCTTCCGTGTCTCGCGACGCGTCGTGGTGAATGGATAGACCAGGAGGCCGTACCGATGCCCAGTGCCGTCCTCAGCACCGAGATACATGGGTGCGATGTTTTCGGACTGAAACGAGCTGTAGATCAGCCGGGCGCCGCTCGCGGCAACGGCGTTCTCTAGGACTTCAACGACGGCAGCGCGGTCCCAGCGGACGGGATATGTCTTGGGAACGTATATCCGTCCAGCGACCTCAGGCATCGCTTCAGAATCGTCGAGAAACGGAGTCAGATGTGGGACGGCGCGCCGCTGTGGACAGCACGTGGCGCTTCGGGCCGGGCAGGACCCGAAGGCCTGGCACCGGCAGTGGATGTAGGTGCTGTCCGTTGGATGGGACGGTTGGTCGCTCGCTCACCGCTGGCGCCCGTCTATTGGCCCTACATCGCCCGTCAGGCTCGAGGTCGTCGTTACGTGGAGCCGCGGGCAGCGTTTCACTGGCCATGAGCGGCGAAGTCGCACTGAAGGCCGCTGTATGTGAGCATCCAGGGATGGCTCTCAAGGACCTCACTCGCGAATCCGTACTGGCCGCAATACATGAGTTCGACGGGGTTGGTCGCGACGCATTCCTAGACCAATACGGGTTCGGACGGTCGAGGAACTTTCTCGTTCTCCACGACGGCGTTGCGTATGACTCGAAAGCGATCTGCGGTGCGGCACATGGTCACCTCGACGACGGCGGCGCACCGCTGAAGCCGGGAGACTTCAGTGGCGGCGAAGCGACCGTGGCCAGTCGGTTGGAGGCTCTCGGGTTCGTGGTCGTTCGCGATCGTCCGCGACTGGCTCTCGTAGGGGTCGGCGGGGAGCCGCTCAAGGCGACCCTCGAGCTGCGCCCATGCCCTACTGGCTTTGAGATCACGCTGCACTCACGCGGTGGGGGTGTCGGCTCGCCCCAAGAACGAAATCCTGACTATTTCCCAGCGCTTGATCTTCTCCTTGCCAGGCTCGCGAAGCACAACGCAGTGCTGCTGGACGTCTTCCTCGACTCCCAAACGGTGAGCGGGTTGAGAGAGACGCAGCGTCGGCTCGTTCCAGGGTGTCCAATGGAACTCACGGGGGCTGATCTGGGAGCCCTCCGCTCCGAGATCACCTCGGCAGCCGCAGTGTTCGGGAAGGCAGAAAAGACGGGCGGCAACCCGACGAAGCAGATTCTGCTGCGCTTCGCCGCCAACGATCTCGGAAGTCTCGCTGCCGCGACGGAGCTGGTCGTTGGAGTGCCCTCGCCACTCTCGTCCTATCCAGAGGAAAGCCTGGCTGGCCTGCCGGAGGGAGCCCGGACACAGGTAACTGTGAATCGCTACGAACGAAATCCTGCCAACCGACGAGTCTGTATCGAGGCTCATGGTGCAGCGTGCGCGGTCTGCGAGATGAACTTCGCTACAACGTACGGCGGACTCGGCGAAGGTTTCATTCACGTTCACCACAAGAACCCGGTATCCCAAGCACGTGAGCTGCAGACCATCGACCCGGTCAACGATCTCGTGCCTGTCTGTCCCAACTGTCATGCGATGCTCCACTTTGGGAGCCCGGACGCCCCGAGAACGGTCAACGAACTCAAGGCTCGCTACGACGCGGCTTGAGGCGATGAGTTCGCCGCGGTTTTGCCGCCTCTAAGGAGACCACGGCAATTCGGCCCAGGGACGGGAGAGCGACGCGTGGCGCAGGACGATGTCGATGGCAGTTCTGGATGGTGAGGTTCCGCGGCAGGTCGTTGAGGTCGAGCAACCTCCGCTGTCCGACCAGTTCCTCCAGGACGTGCTGCTGCTCGGGCCCACCGACCCGGTCGGATGCTGCGATCAGTTCCGGGAGGGCGACGTGGTAGACCGCGTCGATCTCGCCGGTGCCACGGGCAATCGATGCAAGGCGAGTAGGGAGGGGCTCGGAGGTCACTGCCACGACGTGTGGCTGTCGGCCTCGTCGATGTCTTGTGAGAATCACGCCTTCGTGGCGAATGTTCTGCACACGGTCGGAGCGGATCGTGAACTTGCAAGAGACAGAAGCGTGCAGGAAGGGGAGCGCGTCGACGGAGGTCTCGATTCCCACAGCGGCATCCGGCTTGATGTTGTAGTCCCGGCCGATCGAGGCGCTTAGCGTGCCCGATGGGTCTGCTCGTATGAGATCGTCGAGGTCGGCGAGATGCGAATACTGCTCGAACCTGTTGATTCGCTGATTGACGGCCACGCTCCACCGCCGCTGTGGGGAAGCGACGGGCAACTGCCTGGCGAGAAGGTCTCGGACGCCGTGCTCCAGGAAAGAGCCGGCCTTCTGACCGCCCATTGTTGTTGCCCGCGACGACCCTATGAGTTCGAGGACGCCAGCAGCGATCTCGATACTCGGCCTGCTTTCTTTGTCGGCATTGTTGGGAATGCCGTTCCTTCGGAAGCCGAGCAGCTGGAGGACGAACGCCGGAGGAGCCATTCTGTCTAGGAGTCCGTGAGGACCTCGGCGAGATGACTGGCGATTGCCTTGCCAAGGATAGGAGGTACGGCGTTGCCGATTTGGCGCGCGATCTCGATCTTGGTTCCATCGAACACGAACTCGTCCGGGAATGTCTGTAGCCGCGCTGCTTCGAGATGAGTGATTGGCCGATCCTCCGACGGGTGTAGGTACCTGCCCTTCTCGGGCTTGAAGAATTCAGTCCGGATCGTGGGGCTCGGCCGATTCCACCACATGCGGCCCATGACGTCAGTCGTTCCGGTGGGCTTGTTCGTCCAGCATGGGGGCGTGATGTCGGGGCGCCTCGCCTGTAGATCAAACCGATTGCCTCCAGGGGGAATGGCGCGGTAGCGCTCGAGGCTCATCCGTGTCGGATTCCGGCGAATGTGAAGGTTCTGCGTCCCGTTCGGCCGCATGGTCGGCTCGTCTACAAGAGCGCGCCGCTTCAGATTGCCGATTGCGCTTCGCACGGTTCGGTGCGGCGGCAGCCCGGGCTGTCCATGTGTCGGTCGCGGAGGCCAGGCAGTCTCGCAGTCGCGTGTAGCGATGAGGATCCCGCGCCGGCGATTCTGCGGTACCCCGTAGTCGGCAGCGTTGAGAACGCCGAAGCCGTACTCGTAGCGTCTGAGCTCTGGATGTGATGCCATCCTGTGGCGGAGCTCGTTGAACTGGGCGGAACGTTGGAATTGCGGGACGTTCTCGATCACAAATGCCAGTGGTTTGACGGTCAATACTGCTTCGAGGAAGTGCTCCCAGAGCGAGTTGAGCCTGGCTCGAGACTTGTCGTCCCTGTCTCGGCCGAGAGGCGAGAACCCCTGACACGGTGGGCCACCAACGATGATGTCGGCCGCTGGATAGCTGGCCGGATCAAAGAGTTCGATGTCGTCGCTGTGGACCTGGACGCCGAAGTTGGTCTGGTACGTGAGCGCCGCAGCCTGGTCGTGTTCCACTGCGAAGATGGGTTCGAACGAGACTGCTGGCGATTCGTCAGACGCCATGGCGAAGCCTCTGGTAAGCCCACCAGCGCCCGCGAAGAGATCGATCGTTCTGAAAGTCGTCACTGCCATCTCCGAAGTGAACCTAGTCGTGGGGGAACCTCGTCTGGTTCACTCTCGCAGAGGGGTGTGACGGTGGTGGGTAGGGAGGCGTCAGGGTTCTCCGACGCCTGCCATCGAGCAGATCTCCGCGCCCAGCGTGGTGCCGACGTCGAGCAGTGCCTTTGGCACAAACCCATCGTCCGGACCCGTCGGCGTGGAGGTGGGGTCGTAGGTGGACGGAGCGTTGTTCATCCATTCGAGATACTTGCCCGTGTCCTGGCGGAAGCCGACCGTGGCGGTTTCCATCGAGCGCGCGGCGATGGTGAGGTTGACCTTCTTCGCCACGTCGTTGATCTGGTCACTTGTCGGGTTTGCCCCTTCCGGGACAGCGGCACGAAGCGCCTCCAAAACGCCGAGGGCGATTGGTCGAAGCCTGACAAAGGGGCGATGAAGGTACGAGTTTGGGAGATCCTGATTGAGGAAGAATCGCTCCACGGGTGCGTAGTCGGCGCCATCCCTGAACAGCTCGGCGCCCCACCAGAGTCTTGCGATCGCCTGCTTGTGGATCGGGCCGGTCCAGCGATCCGCCGCGACGATCTTGTCGCTATTGGACCAACGCCACACCACGTAGTCTCTTGCCGTCACCCCGGCGAGGAAACCCCAGATCCCCGGGACGGACGCCTGGCGCCGTGTCAACCTTAGGACCGAGTGAATTCGCGGGGCGAGCCATCGGTCGGACTCGGCTCGTGCTTCGGGGCGAGGCATCTCTTCGAGCAGTTCCTCGAGTGCAGTTGTCGATACCGGTGCTTCACCCGCACCGCGGAACTGCGGCGCGGCCTGATCCAACGCCGACGCGTCGAGCAGGGCGAGCTCGTCGATCGTGTCGGCCGTGGCCGGAGAGGAGAGTTGGCGGACTATCTGTTCGGTCATGATTCGTGCCAGGTGTTTCTAACGGTCTTCGCGATGGTGTCGTTCGCAGCGCACAGGCGTGCGATCGCTACCTGGGTTCGCGCCGCGAGGTGTCGCCTCGTGTCAGGGTCATTTCTCGCCACGGCCATCTGCTGGGTGAGTTCGTCGACGTCGGCGACCCCTTCTGTATGGGGGACAAGCGATTCGAGAACCTTCGCCGAGAGGGGATCGAGCACCTCGATCGGTTCGTCGTCCTCCCCCGAGCTGAGATCCGACATTGCGCGCTCGAAGAGAGCGTTCCATACACCGGCTGCGATCCACGAGCCGACTAGGGCTTGGGCATCTTTGCTGCGGCCTTTGGGTTTCGCGTCCCGGAGAACGTTATTCAGATAGGCGATCCCGTCGTTGAGCCACAGCACCGGGTCACCCGGTGATTGGTCGAACCAGAAAGGATTGTCCTTCACCGCAGTCAGCGCCTCCGGCGCAGTGTCGATGGGATTGGCGAAATCGGTCCAGACCATGGGAAAGGGGCTCTTGCCAGCGATCTGAACGGCAACTGGTTGGTCGAAGTCGATGAGGAGTGGCCTTGCCCGGCCGACCTCACGATTGGACACGCCACCGATTTCCCGCGTGAGGACGCCAGCGACCTGGCACCGGCCCGAGACCTCCTCGCGGTGGAGATTCAACGTCGCCTGTCGCTCGTTTCCAATTCCTTCCGTGCGCACAGCGATGCGGTTGTTGGTTGCGCCGTCGAGGAGCGTGAGCACGACCTGCACACTGTCGAGAAGGTACCCACACTGCTCCTCTACCTCGGCGGGAATAGAGGCCCTCAGATCGATATCAGCCGTCGTCCACGAGGATTCAGCGAGCTGGTGAATCGGGAGAGGAGACGATTCGACCGACACCTCTTTGCCATCGATCCTCAGTCCGTCTACAGAGATCACGAACGGTCGGGCGAGGGATGACCAGGGAAAGCAAGGGACGCGCATCAGTCGGCCCCGTCTATGTCGCGGGCGTGCCGCGGCCCGGCGGCGCGGACATCGATTGCGGATAGGTGCGCCGGGATCGGATGGCTCGATGGATCCGTTCTCCCCTTGAGGCGACACCGCGCCCGACCACTGGGTCGGCCGCTCACGACGACCTCGGGACCATTGATGGCGCACCCGCTCACGGGTTTTAGCTCGCTCCATTCAACCCGAGTCATGCCAGCGTCGGCACCCACGAAGACGACTTCGGGTCTGAACATCCATCCCTCGGGCCGTGCTTTCATTTCGACACTGAGCTCGACGTTCCAAGCCCCTTCGTCGTCGATCTCCCAAGCTGTCAGGGTCGCTACGGGCTTCGTGATCCTGCCCTCGGCCGGACCGGGGCCCCCGGCAAGGATTGAAAGGTGACGGGCGATCGCGGCCGGCGGTTTGTCGTCGGTCGGGGGAGTGACGCCGAAGATGTCGCGGAGCTGATCCTTCACCTGTGCCCGAATGTCACGCAGGCCTGGGAGGTAAGGCGTTGCGTAGTTCGGTCCGAGGCTGTGGCCGCCGCTGTGCCCACCCGGGATCCAGTGGTCGTGTGAGGGCGGTTCGGCGAGCCGTAGGAAGTCGTCGGCCCGACATAGATCCTCGTCGTCGCTTCCAGGGGCGATCGCTAGACCAGCGGCGAGGAATGCGTGAAACGTAACGTCGGGTATGTCGTCGGCGATCGTTTCCACGACCATCTCCGGTCCCCGAAACAAGCAGATCTTGTTCTCGAGTGAGTCCGGTTGATCGTCGGACCTCGTGACCACGAGCTTTGCGTGGTGCTCGAACGAGTCATGGATGGGAGCGGTCTTTCGTCGCGGCACCCTGATCGTGATGTCGCGGATAGCGACGTCGCCGACGTTCTCGAGCACGTCAACCGGTTTGCCGTCGTCGAACACCTCAAGTGCGTGGGTGAGTTCCGTGAAGCGGCGGCTCGGTTCGACTGACACCTCTGACTGCTCACCGCTCTCCACATCGATGGTTTCGACCGTGAATTGCATCCGTCCCCTCGTGATTAGCGGCCAGAAGTTCTCCTCGATCCCCTCCTCGATGCTCGCCTGGAGTTGTCCTGCGTCGCGCTCGGGATTGTCGGGATCGTGAAACCCGATGATGAGAGCGGTCGTGCCAGGGGCGTTCTCCTCTCGCTCGAGATGAAGGGCCCGGGTCTCGTCGTCCGAGAGGAACTGCGAAACGAGATACCCGTCGTCGTCGGGGCGACCCAGCCAACCCTTTCCGAGGTAGCGCTTCCCTTCGATAGCGTGAACGGTGCCCTGGTTCACCCCAAAGACCCGATTCTGGCTCTGTCCAGCTGGGCCCGACGTGTCGTGGATTGTGGAGTTGAACAGCACGGTCTGAGTGCGTGAGTAGCGCCAGTAGACGGCCTTGCCAAGTCCGAATGAGCCGCCTGCAGCGAGCTCCTTCCCGCTGAAGAGATCGAGTCGGCAAAGCTTGATGAAGTTCCCATAGGCGTCCTCTGGGACCCCGTTTGCCGGCATCTCTGGACCGGTCAGGCCGCGGCACCCGTAGTCGGCGATGCGAAGAAGCAGCAGCTCATCGCTCTGTTGGCGGTGTTCCAACGCTGCTGCGAGACGATCAGAGACGACCTGGCCACCGTTCGCCATTGCTTCGATGTGCTGTCGCAAGCCGCGGTTCCATCCGGAGGCCTCCTCAAACGACGAGCGGGCGTCACCGGCGAGACGCAGGATCGTAAATTTCATGGAGCCGGGCTGATCTGTAAGTCGGGCGTCGACGGAGTTCTGCCCGGATTCCCGAGGGAGCGCATCGATACCCGCACGAATGGCCCAGCTGTTTGAGTTTCCGTAGTCGCCCTGCGTCGGTGGGGCGTCGTCCCATCCCCAGTTGAGTGTTGTCACAGTCGCTCTCCCCGCCTTTGTTATCCCTCCTACGTAGGGACGAGTCGTGACAGTAGTCGCAGAGCCAGCAGCCACGCCCGTTTGCTCGGAGCCTTTGAATCCCAGTACGCCGAAGACGTAGCGTGCCCCTCGAACCCGAGGGCGGAGACGAGAGTGGCACATCCAGAACGGCCTGCAGAGCAGGCGTACTTTGAAACGACGTTGAAGACGAGGGAGGCCCGCCGGAACGCGCTGAAGGAAGGCCTCGTGTCAAACGCCGTTGCGGCCGGCCAGGGGAATGCAGCCGTGAAGAACCACGAGTTCGAGGTCGGGAGCGAACTCGGTCCTCGAGACGGTGCGGTCGCATTCGGCCGGATCGACATGGATGATGGCGAGACCTATTACCTCGGCCGGGCGTCGATCCTCGACGAGGCCAAGGAGTCTCTCGTCGTCAATTGGAAGACTCGCGTGGGTGGTCTGTTCTATTCCGCGACGAGACGAGAACACGAGGGTGTCATTCGGCGACGGAGGTTCAAGCTTCTCGACGACCCGACGGGTTCGTACCAGGTGAATTTTATCGAAGACCTCGCCGACGAGCAGCTGGTCGGGGCAGCGAAGTTGAAGGCCGACCGTTCGAGCCCTGGACGGCGAACGGTGAGCGCGAAGCCAGACACCAAACAGCAGGTGAATGTTCCTGGCCCGACGACCGTTTCCGACGTCGCCGAGGTCGAGGACTCGCCAGTCGACGAGGGTTCTTTCGAGGAACCTGACGACTTCGTGGATGAGCCAAGCGACGTCCTCCTCGGCGAATTGGCACGAAGCCGGTCGGGCGAGATGCGCGACATTGTCGCAACGATCGAAGCAGCGCAGTATGAGCTGATCTCTGCAACCGCCGACCTGCCGCTGGTGGTGCAAGGTGGACCGGGAACCGGCAAGACGGCGGTTGCCCTGCACCGCGTCTCGTGGCTTCTTTTCGCGAATCGCGAGAGAGGGTGGTTACCAGGTGACGTGCTGATTGTCGGTCCGAACCGCGCCTTTTCGCGATACATACAAAACGTCCTGCCCGCGCTCGGCGACCAGGGGGTAGCGCAAACCGATCTCGGCCGGCTCGGGCCGGAAGGGGTGACACTCGGGCGCGAGGATCCCGTGGATGTCGCTGCGCTTAAGGGTGAACAGCGGATGCTTGGGTTCCTGGAACGGGCCCTTCGCGATCGCGTTCAGGTGCCGGAGCGGCCCCACGAGGTGGTCGACCGTTCGCGCAGAATCCGTTTCGAGCCCGAGATGGTCGCTGGCTGGATAGAGGAGGCTCGCCCCCGTGGTTGGAGCGCCGGCCGTGACCACGTTGCACGCCAGATGCTCGAGGAGGTGAGACGGGTTCTTGGCGCCGGGGTGGAGCCCCCCTCGCGCCAAGTCGTGGCCAACGTGCTCGACAAGGTCTGGCCGCGGACGACGCCCGTCTCATTTCTGCGAGAACTCCTCGGGTCAAAGGAACGCCTCGCCTCTGCCGCTGGCGACGACTTCACCGCGCGCGAGGCAGCGTCGCTTTACCGGCAGTCGGCTGACAGGGTCTCCGAGGAACGGTTCTCGCCGACTGATGTGCCGCTGCTGGACGAGCTCGACGACCTCATCGGGCCAGAGCGGGTACGCAGGTTCCGACATGTCGTGGTGGACGAGGCCCAGGACCTCTCACCGATGCAGCTCAGATCGGTCGTGCGCCGCACCACCGGCGGCTCCGTGACTCTGCTGGGCGACGTTGCCCAGTCGACGGGCCGCCACCCGGCGTCGTCGTGGGATCGAGTGGCCGCACCCTTCCCCGAGGCGGTTCTCGCCGAGTTGTCGATCGGTTACCGCGTACCTGCAGAGATCTTCGAGTTCGCAGCCGAGCTCCTGCCGCGGATCGCTCCCGAACTGGCGCCGCCGGTTGCGATCCGCCGCACAGGGGCGACGCCGGAGCTGTTCGAGTGCGCTCCCGACTCGCTCGTGGAGTTCACAACCGATCACCTTGTCAGCGCCGACCGTTCACGGTCGGTCGCCGTGATCGCGCCGCCGGACCTCGTTCCCGAGATCGCGGCAAGGCTCGGAGACGCGGCGGTGACGGTCCGTGGGGTCGACGACGAGCTTGGTGCATCGACGACGGTGCTCGCACCGCAACAGGCCAAAGGGCTGGAGTTCGATCACGTGGTCGTCGTGGCTCCCGAGCGCATCGCGGAGAGCGGACTTATCGGCCTTCGATCGCTTTATGTGGCGCTGACCAGGGCGACGCAACGTCTGACGGTCGTGCACCAGGGAGACCCGCTGGCCGAGTCGGTCGAGGTGACCTGGCCTTCTGCGGACGACACGCCCTCCGCAGATGCGACGGATACCGCCGCCGACGAGACGCCGGTCAAAGAATCGGAGGCGGCGTCGCCGGCGGTTTCGGCGAACTCGATGCATTCGCCGAGTACCCGCCTCGGCGCGGTCATCTCGGTCGCGGCTTCGTGGTGCGTCGGGCTGGACTCACCGTTCCCCGGCGTCCCGCTCTTCTCGTTCGTGCTCGGACCCGCATCGGTGATGAGCGACCTCGGCGGCGACGAGGATCTCGTGGCGGCCGCAGCTGTCGTCGTGACCGCAGTCGCGGCCGGAATTCCCTCGAGTCTGCTAGAACGTGAGTTGAGCCCTCGGGTCGCAGTCGACGTGGACGCTGCCCGCACTCTCCTTCAGGACGTACCGACCGCGGATGCGGCCGGCGAACGTGCGCTACAGATCGCCGTGGCTGTTGCTGTCCATAAGACCCGGCTCGTCGTGGCGGATGCCGATGGACTCTCCGACGGCGACCGCAGCGATGAGCTGAACCGAATCGGCCGGCTGATCGCCGAAGCCGTCGACCGAGGCATCGCAGGCGCCGCCGTTTCGGAGACCCAGCGGTTGCTCGTGTCGTTGGGCTGACGACGGTGCCCGCCCAAAGGCCCGCGGCGGTCGACGAGTCGACCCGTCGGCGCATGTCGCGGCAACGCCGGCGCGACACGAAACCGGAGGTCGCGCTACGGAAGGCCCTTTGGGCGAGAGGGTTCAGGTATCGCGTCGACTACGCCCCGGTACCGCGCCTTCGTCGGCGTGCCGACCTTGTCTTCGTGTCCAGACGGGTTGCGGTGATCGTCGACGGGTGCTTCTGGCACTCGTGCCCTCAGCACGGAACGGAGCCCAAGGCGAACCGAGAATGGTGGGCAGAGAAGCTGGCGGCCAATGTGTCCCGCGACCGAGATACGGACCGGGCCCTCGTCGAGAAAGGTTGGCGAGTTGTGAGGGTTTGGGAGCACGAGAACGTGGAGCACGCAGCGGAGCGCGTCGCCGGAGTGGTCGGAACCCCGATCGAAGAGTGACCTACTTGCCCTACCGAGGCCTCAACGCACTCTGCTTGCGGTCTCCCCCGAGCCAGGTTTCTGTTGAGGCCCTATTGGAGAGCGCCGCGCACGGGTCGAGCCGAATACGGATTCGCTTTGTCGAGTTGCCACCCTTGGCCCCGGGCGTCTGTCCGATCCATTGCTGGGCACGCGTTATGTCCTTGCGGAGGCGATCCAGGTCTCTAATCCTGGACAACTTGATCGGGAAAGAGAGATCAAGCTGCCGTTCGGACTCGGGCAATCTCCGCACGCGGTTGGAGTCCACACAGATCGCCGTCACGACGGCGTCGGCCTGACCCAGAAGACGGAGTAGCTCCTCGAGGGCTTCGAAGTAGTCCGGGTTCCGTTCAGCTGCCGATCCTCTCGCACCGCCACGCGAATGCACGATCACATCTGTGCCGCCGCTGTCGCGTCGTTCCTCGATGGTGATTTCGGCGTTGATCAGACTTCCGTTTGCTCTTCTGAGTTGCATCGTTCCCTCGTCGCGTGCCGGCCGTGGAGGCCGTCCAGATTGTCGGAGTGCGGCGCCCTCGATCCGCCGGTGGCGTGTTCAGTCGTCCAGTTCCTTCGCAAGCCTGTCGTAGTCGGGCAGCACGGCGAGTACTCCTCGCGCTCCGGCTTGGGCAGCGACCTTCATCGCCGCTTCGTCTGTGGCCACGCCCTTCTTTGCGTCCTTCTTGCGTTGTGCGTCCAGCAGCAGAAGGTTGACGCCCGCGCCTACCGCGTATCGCTCCCTGGACTGCTCCTTGCCCTCCTCGGTGAGTTCGGCGGCGCGTGCGCTGATGTAGCTCTTCAGCGGGGAGTAGGTGCTGTTGAGAACGATGGTCGGGATCGCGTCGCCTATGGCAGAGAGATCCTTGTACTCGTCGCGTTGTGCGGCGAGGTCGGTGCCGGTCACTTCCTCTACTTCGCCGACGGTTGAAGAGTCCCAGTCGTCGCGCTTGGCGTCGCTCGTCCAGATAAGGGCTACGAGATCACCAGCACCCGGGCCGCGGTTTCCCTTCTTCGCTCCTGCACCGGTCCCGGCTGGTTTGGGGGTGGTCTCGTCGACCAGGACGAGCTTGGTCTCCCATTCGAAACGGGGCCCGAGGCCTCCGGAGCTCTTGGCCCACTCGGGGATCGTGGCTTCGAGGATGCAGGGGCCGAGGATATCTGTGTCCGGCACCGCGATACTGACTCGTATCCGTCCGGCCCTCAGGTCTCCGACCGTGATGTCCTCGTCGTCGATCTCGGGGTGGTCGCAGGTCACGACGAGTTTGCCGCGCCCGCTAGTGAAGAAGTCGTCGGTTGCGTTGAGCTTGAAGAAGACGCCTTTGGTGTTCCCGATCAGCGCTTCGACCTCGGTCGGTCCGTCGAACCGGGTCGGATCGTCGTGGAGGTCAGCCAGTGGCGTCGGGTCGGGGGGTTTCGGTCCTCCGCCTCCGGTCCCTGTGCCACCGGTGGAGAAGCCCTTGGTCTTCCATGCACGTGCGATCTTGCGGGCGATCTCGATCGTCGGACGGTCGCTGTTGTCGCCGGTGATCGCCTCCCGAACGAGCTCGTTGTTGGCATCGCGTAGCGCCGGCCACTCGTTGAGAAACGCCACGATCTCCTGCTCGAGCCGAAGCGCGACTGCGCTGGACACCAGCTGTGTCCGGTCGGCGGTGAACATCTCGGTTCGAACCTCGATGGGCAGGTCGTCGCTCTCCACCATGACGAGGATCCGGTCGTTCAGCTTGTTGAGCTTGGTCCGGAACTTGAATTCCTGCGGTTGCCAGTGCGAGTGCACCTGTCCGTTCGAGGAGATGATCAGCGCATGGCCGTGGGCGACGAAGTTGCGTCGGGCGCCGGCTTCGCCGGCTTTGGAGAACAGTCGGAACCGGATCGGAAGGTGATAGGTCTTCCCGTCGTGTTTGAACGGAAGAACGTCACTTCCCTCTCGTCCCGGATCGGCGGGGTTCTGGTCCAGCCGTTGTTCGAGGCCCTGGAGCGTCTCGGTGCGGGGCCGCACGAGGAGGTTGCGGTAGTTGATCGGTAGGACAGGTCGGTACAGCCGGGTGTTGAACACCGTGTCGAACGACCTCTCGTCTCCGGATCGTCGCGCCAACCCGCCGGTGGCGTACTCGATCAGGGCGAGGTGTGTTCCGGGCTCGAACTGCGGGAAGTCCGAGGCCGGGGCGGAAAACGGGCTCGCCGTGTCACCGATCTCCTCCCAAGGTGTCGCCACCAGGTAGAAGGCGTTGGTTGTCGTTTGTTCGCGGCCCCACTGGACAACAGCGACAGTTATGGAGTCGTTCTCGTCCGCATCGAGAAGGTCCGGATGTCGGCGGGTCACGAGGATCGCGGCCTTGGCGTTTCGATAGGTGGTGGCGCCTCCGAGACCGAACGTGCCCTGCTGCCAGTCGATGCCGTTCTTGTGGCTCGTGCCGATCTGGAAGATGGTTCGCGGCACGCTCGCCGGGGTCATACCGCAACCCTTGTCCCTCATCACCAGGGTGACCTGCTTCTTGCCCTTGCCCGAGTCGTCGATGGTGACCGTTGCCAGATCCGCCTGCTCCTTGGCCGTCAGGTCGGCGAGAAGCGAGGTCGATGCCTCGTGCGGGTTGGCGAACGGCACGGCACCGCGGTTCGGGTACTTCTGCAGCGCAAGCCGCTCGAGAACCGCGTCCTGCATGTTCGTGACGACCTCCAGCGCCTTGTGGTCATAGCTCGCTCCGCTGGCGGTGAGCATTCCTTGGTTGTTCCAGCGGTCGCCGATGGGTCGCTCGAATCGGCCGCCGACAGCACCGACGATGAGGTCCTGCACCTCGTCGGCGTCGTCTTGCGTGCGGGCCTTCAGTGCGGCCTCGATGATCTTGTGATTTGAGTTCATGTTCGGTGCTCGGTCTCCTGGGTGTGTGTGGATTGTGTCGGTGTGTCGCGGTTCGTCGACAGGGGCCTTCGTCCCGCTGTCGGTTCCGGGAGGGCGGAATGCTGCGTGGCGATGTCGTCTCGCCAGTTCCGTTGCTCACGGTCTCGATCGCGCCCTCGGGCTTCTCGTATCCATGTCGCGTGACGCATCGGGTACAGGTGCTCGGTCCCGAACGGTGTCGTGGCTCGGCGCCCGACGCCGCCTTCAGCGACCGACCTCATGCGGCCGAGCCTCACAGATAGACCCCGTGGAACTCGCCGTCGGAGTCGTCGGCGCAGGCCTCGTCGACGAGTTCGCCGCACTGGACCATGAGCGCTTGGTGCACCATCGGCACCGCAGCCAGGGAGGCCAGGGCCGGGCGTAGGTCTCCGGCGTCGAATCGCGCTTCGGCTTCGGCGGCGAGGCGGCGGAACTCGGCGAACCACTCGGCAATCTGTACGTCGTGAGCCGCCATCAGGCTGCGGCCAGGCCTTCGTCGGCATCGACGACGTCGTCGATGCGGGCGCTGATCCCGGCCACTCCGGCCGCGATCGTCTCTGCGATCTCGTCGACATAGCCGGAGGCCTGCCGGATTGCCTTCGCGGCCTTCGTGTGTTCGCCGCGTAGGAGCTTGAACTTCTCCAGGCTGCGGGCCATCTCGGCCACGTCGGCCGAGATCGCGTCCAGCGTTTCGATGATCGCCGAGTCGTCGACGCCGCGCCGGCGCTGCGCGAGTTCGATCGCCTTGCCTCGCATGAAGCAGTAGACGAGCCGCAACGTGATGGGGTCGGCCGCGACGACGACCTTGTCGTCGTCGATCAGGTGGTACGGCTGGTTGCCGGGGACCTTCGATTCGTGGTCGACGATCAGCATGGCGAGTTCCGCGCCACGGTTCTTCATCGATTCGTCGAGGAGCTCGCGGGCCTTGTTCTCGGAGATGGCCTTCGTGCACTTCTCCTCGGTGACGATCGGAACGCCGCCTCGCGGTCGGATGACCTTGTCGCCCTTCTTCGAAGCTTCGAGGCCGGTCACGTGGGAGACGTCGTCGAGCCCGTCGCCGGATGCGCCGACCAGTTCACCGAGCAACGTCTCCACGTCCAGTTCGTGATCGATGCCCTTCGCCGTGCCTCGGGCCGCCTCGTTGAGACGTGCCTCGTCGGCGGCCGCCACCTTGTCGATGATGGCGACGTTCTTGGCCAGCGACTCGACGTGTTCCTTCGTCGCATCGGTCATCTCAGCGACCGCGGCGCGGGCTGCCTTGGTGATGGTCGTGCTGACCAGTTCGCGGAACATGTCGATCACGTTGCCCTCGGTGGCCGGGTCGAATCGGCCGAAGATCTCGGCGAAGGGCCCGTTGTCGTCGCCGAGGCTCTCGGTCAGCTTCTGCACGATGTCCTGGCTGGCTCGTTCCGCTTCGCCGACCGTGTTCTCGACGATTCGACTGGCCTCGTCATCGAGACGGGTGACGGCCTGGGTGAGCTGGTCGAGGTCGCCCTGGTGGCTCAGCCGGTCAAGCATCTCCGTGCCGAGGTCCAGCGCATCGCTGATGAGCCGAACCTGCCCGGTCTGGTCCTCGGCTGCGAGCAGCCGGTGGAGCTTGCGGTTCTTGAAGGTCAACGACCGGATCTCGCCGGTTTCGCCGTCGTCGGCGAGGACGAGGTTGGAAGGTTCGGGCTGTGATTGGTGTGTCTCGGAGGACAAGGTGGTGGTTCCTTTCGGGGAAGTTGTGGAGTGGGGGAGGGTCATGCGGCGAGCGGTCGCAATGTCAGTAGCGACTCGAATTCGGATTCGGACTCTGCGAGAGCACGCAGTTGGCAACGGACTCGTTGGCAGATCTTGCGGACGTTCGCAGCGGTGAGGTCGTGGTTCTTGGCCACCGTCTCGGCCGGTGAACGGTTGCCGGCGGCCTGCTCGGACAGCACGTCGAGCCACACGGCACCGTTTCGTTCCGACGTGATACGCCCGAGGGCGGTTGTGAGGATTCGAACGCCGTCGTGCTCGGCCTCGAGGCCACGGAGTACGACCACGGCCGCCTCAGCCGCATCGGGGTCGTGTGTATCGGGCTGTTCCTGGTGGGTCAGGTCATCGAGGTCATCGGCGAGGATGCCGATCCGGTTGAAGGCCAGGCTTATCAGTCGGTGTCTCGCCCACGTCCACGGGGCGGCTCCGCCATCGGCTCGCCACCCGGGGGCGATCCTCACAAGTTCGACGAGGGCGTCCCGCGTGATGTCATCGAGACGATCACGGTCGACCCACATGCCCTTCTCCTGCAACGTGGCGAGGATGCAGCGGCGCACCGGTGTCGCTCCTAGCTCGAAGAGATCGGCGACCGCCTCGCCATCGCCGGCGACGAGGCGGGCCATGACCGACTCGATGGTCCGGGTGGTACCCGGGGCCTCAGGCGGCATCGTTGCTGCTTGCCGTTGCGAACGGGAGGTCGATGCCGAGCCCCTCGGCGTCGTCGCCGGCCAGCTCTCCGCAGATCATGATGATCTCGATCTTGTCGACGGTGACCGGGCGCCGGCTGATTCCCGTCGGCCGGTTCAGACCGGCGGCGTCGAGATCGATGACCTCGGAGTAACTGTTGCGGAGGTCGAACCTTCGGGTTGAGGTGGTGCCAGGGAGAAGGGTGATGTCCCGGCTCTCGGTTGCGATGACGACGGCGGGCCGGGACTTCTCGCCGGTGCCGTCGGCGAAGGGGATGTGGGCCCAGACCACGGTCCCCGGGAGGAGCCGACTGAGGGGCACCGGCCTCACGATGCTCATCGGGACTACCTTGCGTTTCGAGTCGTAGGTCGACTGGGTGTTGTGCTTTCTATGCTTTTCTGAATATACTCGCCTCACGGCGTAACCTCCGCTGCCGATAATTTGCCAGGAGCAGAAATTAGCAGCATTATCATCGTCTGTCAACACTGACAGCATAAATTTCTCGACTAGAGGAAGAATTCGTGGCCGACACGACATCCGAGAACGGGCTGGGCAAGGCGATTGAGGTCCAGCGAGTGCACCTGGGTCTGAAGAGGAAGGACCTCGCCGACGCTTCCGACCTCAGCTACCCGTACATCAGCGAGATCGAGAACGGCGCAAAGCAACCGTCGGCGAAGGCGATGCGCAAGATCGCCGATGCCCTGCAGATGAGCGTCGCCGATCTCCACGCCCGCGCCGACGGCTACGCCGACTCGTCTCCTGGCATCCTCGGCGCTGCCGGAAGGCCGGCATCGCCCCCTCTCATGGCCTTCGCGGCGTCCGTCCCGGCGATCGACCCGCCCCTCCCCGCCGACCTGCAACGATCGGCCGGCGACCGCAGCGAGACGGAAGAGCACGCCGAGTTCGAAGACGTGGCCTCCGCGGTTCGTGGAGCGGTGCGCAGCGAGCTCGAGCAGTGGGCACGCGAGGAGCTTCCGGACTTGGTTCGTCGCGAACTGCAGAGAGCGCTCGCCGAGATGGCGGCCCCCCGAGAAGTCCCCTCGTGACCGCGATCAGGTCGACGGGCTTCGAGCTGGTCGACTGGCAGCGAGACGCCGTCGAGGCGTGGAAGAGGGGATCGGGTCGACCCCATCGCGGGACGCTCGAGATCTTCACCGGCGGTGGAAAATCACTCGTCGCATTGGAGTGCATGGCGGCAGCGGCCGAGATCGACCCCGACCTGAAGGTTGCGATCGTCGCCCCCACAGAAGCGCTTGCTCGACAATGGATCGGCGTCGTGACGCGCTACACCGACCTCCAGGACTCCGACGTCGGTCTTCTCGGGGGAGGGGGCAAGGATTCGCTGGAGACTCACCGCGTTCTCGTGGCGGTGCTCAACAGCGCCGCCAAGTTCCTGCCCGACCAAGCGCGGGCGGCGCAGCCGCTCATGCTGGTGGTCGACGAATGCCACCGCGCTGGCGCACCGACGTTCTCGAAGGTCTTGGACAGCGTCGCCGAATACCGGCTCGGGCTATCGGCGACGCCAGACCGTGAGGAGTTCGACGACGACGGTGAACCGCTCGAGTTCGACGAGCAACTCGTCGGCCGTCTCCTCGGTCCCGTCGTCTACCGGTTCGGTCTCCGCGACGCCCGCAACGCCGGTTGGCTACCCGACTACGAACTCCACCACCACGGGCTGACGCTCCATCCTGCGGAGCGCGAGGAATACGACCGGCTGAGCCGACGGGTCGACGACGCGGCCGACGACCTCCGGAACCTCGGCGGTGAAACCTCCCGGGCCCGTCAACTCAGAGGACGAGGCGACGACCTCGGAAAGGCCGCCGGCGCCTACGTCACCCTGACCGCACAGCGCAAGGACATGCTCTACCGGGTTGCCGAACGCGGTCGCGTGGCCGGAGCAGTGGCATTGCGCGCCCTCGCCAACGGGCCACGCAAGATCCTCTTCTTCCACGAGCGGGTCGATGACGCCGCGGCCCTTCGCGATCAGCTCGCCTGGATGCTGCCCGAAGTCGGAATCGCCCTCGAACACTCCCGTCTTCCCGATGCTGCACGGGTTGCGGCGCTTCAGGACTTCCGTAGCGGTGCCGCGCCGCTGTTGGTCTCGGTGAAATCGCTGATCGAAGGAATCGATGTGCCCGATGCCGAAGTCGGCATCTCCGTGGCCTCGAGCTCCAGCGTGCGCCAGCGGGTGCAGTCGCTGGGCCGCGTCCTGCGTCGCAGCTTCGACCCCGACGCCCCCGCGAAGAAGGCGGAGATGCACCTCCTCTACGTCGCCGACACCGTCGACGAAGTGATCTACGAGAAGGAGGACTGGGCCGACCTCACCGGGGAGGGAGCGAACCACTACTGGCTCTGGTCGCTCGATCCCGACGCCCGCCCCATCGAGCAGGACGGACCGCCGGCATCACCTCGTCCATCCGAGGACGCCGAGTGGCAACGGCTCGGTGCGACCATGTCGCTCGAGCCGATGGAGTGGCACGGGTCCTACGTGGGCCAGGAATACTCCGTCGACACGCTGGGAACGGTCACGAATCGCTGGGACGCGCTCATCGCGAACCCACAGGGGGTCGAAGAGATGGTCCGCCTCGTCAGAGGACGGCCCGGCGGCCGGTTCCGGGTCTCTCCGCTGCACCGGCTCGTTCTCGTGACCCGAGGCGACGGCGAAGGCGTTGTCATGGTGGCGGGTCAGCTCCCGAAGCCCTTCGAGGCGATGGAGGACGAGGCCATCGACGCCACCGATGTGGACGTCGACAAGCTGCAACCGGGCGACGTCTATCCCGGCCCGGCGACGAAGGAGGGTGGATCGTTCAGCCTCCGACAGAAGCGGGGTGGGGTGATCGAACGAAAGGCGCCCGACGGTGGGGTCGAGTTCGCTCTCGTCGGCCCCGAAGGTGGCCCGCTCGCCGAGAACGCGGAACGAATTCTCGACGCATGGCGCACGATTCTCGGGCAGGGCGTGACGTTCCATGTGAACGAGGCGGGCCATGCGTGGTACACCGAGGGAGGAAATCGGCGGTTTCTTGCAGCGGCTCCAGGGGGATTCGCGTGGCCGTCCGCGGAGGAGAACTGATGGCGATCGTCTACCCGGGCATGAATCCGTCCAATGTGAACAAGGACGCGAAGTACTCGATCAAGACCGGCGACGGCGATTGGGTGGTGCACCTTTTGTATCGCGTGAGCGACCGGGAGCGGGCGCTGCTGACAACCGACCGCCACGCCGCCCTCGTGGAGATGGTCAACGCTGTCAAGACAGAAGTCAACGGACAACCGGGCGGAGCGTTCTACATCAACGAGTTCAAGGACGTGCTCGTTCCTGCTGGCGGCGAGTGCTACTTCGCCGGTATCTACGAGACCCCGCTCGAGTTCGACTTCGACGGCCCGATCGTGGGCCCGAAGGCGTCTGACGATCTTGATGCGGGAGACCCGTGGCTCGGGCCGCATGTCGGGATCTCGTACACGCTGATGGCCGGTGGCAACGACATCAAGTACTTCTTGACGAATGGACGAATCCAACGTGAGGTCCGCCTCTCCGACGAGGTCGGCGAGGGCGCAGCGGCGGATCTCGCCCATCGGTTGGCTCGCACGAAGGGCAACCAGGGCGGTCGGGTCTACATCAACGAGTGCAGCGAGTTCTTCTCGCCGCCCGGAGACGGAGGCACCGACTACGTCTACTTGGGCTCGCTCGGTGAAGACCTCTGGTTCTCGCCGCCCGACGTTCCGGGCCGCGCGTGAGGCAGCTGGGCGGGCCACTCGTCACGCCGGCGCGGTACTGACGGACTCGCAGGCATCACAGGAGCGCGCATGGCAGACGACACGACCGACCACGAACCACTGTTCATCGTCGACAACACCGAAGGCGGCCGCAACGGGCTCGACTACCTGAGCGAGTGGTGCGACCTCGCATCATCGTTCGACATCGCCACCGGCTTCTTCGAGATCGGTGCGCTCCTCGCCCTCGACGGCGAGTGGCAGAAGCTCGACAAGATCCGGATCCTCATGGGCGACGAGGTGTCGCACCGCACGAAGAAGGCGTTTCTCGAGGCGGTTACGCAGACGGCAACGTCAGCGCTCGACGGCGGCCTCGAGCGGGACAAGGGCCCGAACCCGTTCCTCAACGGCGCGCCCGCCGTGGTCGAAGCCCTCAAATCCGGCCAGATCGAAGTGCGCGTCTACAACCGTGACAAGTTCCACGCGAAGGCCTACATCACCCACGGCAAGTTCGACGTCGTGGGTTCCCAGGCCCTCGTCGGCTCCTCGAACTTCACCGTCCCGGGCCTCACCGAGAACATCGAACTCAACATCAAGGTCGAGAGCGGCGCCGAGGTCGCCCAGCTCCAGCGCTGGTATGAGGCGCACTGGGACGATGCCGTCGACGTCACCCCCGAGATCCTGAAGACCGTCGAGCGCCACACCCACGAGTACACGCCGTTCGACGTGTGGGCTCGGGCGCTGCACGAGATGTTCGCCGAACACGAGGAGTCGGCCGGCGAATGGGAACGCAGCTCGTCCGACATGTTCCCGAAGCTCGACCGGTACCAGCAGGAGGCCTACTGGGCGATGATGGACATCGCCCGCCAGCACAACGGCGCGTTCCTGTGTGACGGGGTCGGCCTCGGCAAGACCTTCGTCGGTCTGATGCTGATCGAACGCCTTGTGGTCCATGAGCGCAAACGGGTCGTTCTCTTCGCCCCCAAGGCGGCCAAGGAAGCAGTCTGGATCCCGGCGCTCAAGAAGTATCTCGCCAAGCTCGGCGGGGTGAGTGGAGGTGCCGACTTCTCCAACCTCGTCGTGTTCAGCCACACCGACCTGACCCGTACTGCCCTCGACTTCCCCGACCGTTTCGCGCGCATCGCCGAATCGGCCGACGCCGTCGTGATCGACGAAGCCCACCACTTCCGCAACACCGGCAAGAACGATGACGACTGGGACGAGAAGTCGCGCTACTGGCGCCTCTACGACCTCCTCGGCGGCACGGCCGATCCCAAGACGCTGTTCATGCTCACCGCCACGCCGATCAACAACTCGCTCAACGACTTCCGCCACATGACCGAGCTGTTCAGCCGCCGCGACGACGCCTACTTCGCCCGCAACCTGGGCGTTCCGAGCCTTGCGGGCCGGATCAAGAGGATCACGGGTTCGCTCAAGGAGCGCGTCGGCGACGACTCGGTAGCGGAGCACGTGAACGAGGCGGTCGATCTCCTCGCGGCCGATCCACTGTTCCACGGATTAGTGGTGCAACGGAGTCGGGTCTACGCGAAACGGAGTCAGGAGCAGGAGCACGGCACGAGCGCAGCGTTCCCGGACCGCGGGACCCCGAAGGTCGCCGAGTACTCGGTGCGCAAAACCTACGGCAACCTATTGAAGATGGTGGAGGACGCCTTCGCGAAGGAAAAGCCGCTGTTCGCCCTCCCCATCTACTATCCGCTTGCCTACTACTGCGGCCCCGATCCGGAGATCGATCCGATCCTCGAGAACCGCCAACAGCAGGTGGTCGGGCTCATTCGCACGAACTTCCTCAAGCGGTTCGAGAGCTCGGTTCACGCGTTCGAACAGTCCTCTGTTCGTCTCCTGAGAAAGCTCATCGCCTTCGTTCAGATGAACGTGGACACCGAGGCTGAGAAGAAGGTGTTCCAGCGGTTCCTGGACCGCCACGAGGAGTTGCTCACCGGGTCTCGCATGCAGCAGCTGCAGCTTCTGCCTGATGACTCTGATGAAGACGGAGACGAAGACGACGCCGATCCGATCATCGTTTCCCAAGACCTACTCGACGCGGCGGAGGTGCTCGACCGGTCCGAGTACAAGGTCACCGAGATCCTTGCCGAGACTTACCTGGACATGGAGCAGCTCACCGACTTCCTGCAGGAGACGAGGAAGTTCGAACCGAAGAACGACGACAAGCTCAACAAGCTCACCCGGCTACTGAAGTCGAAACCGCTCACGGGTCGGAAGGTTCTCGTCTTTACCGAGTTCGCCGACACCGCCCGCTACCTCCATAAGCACCTGACGGCTGCGGGGATAGACGGCCTGTATCAACTCGATGGCTCGAGCAAGATCAACCGCGCCGAGGTGCTCCGCCGCTTCTCGCCCTACTACAACGGTTCGTCGTCGCAGGAGATCGTCGACGAGGGCCATGAGGAGATTCGCGTCCTCATCGCTACCGATGTGCTCTCCGAGGGACTCAACCTCCAGGACGCAACGTTGCTCGTCAACTACGACATTCACTGGAACCCGGTGCGCCTCATGCAGCGGATCGGCCGTGTCGACCGGCGCCTCGACCCCGAGATCGAGGTCGCGATCAAGACTGATCACCCCGACCTCGCGAAGGACCGCGGCAAGGTCGCCTACTGGAACTTCCTGCCCCCAGGTGAGCTCGAGACGCTTCTCGGGCTCTACAGGAAGGTGACGAACAAGACGCTGCTGATCTCAAAGACGCTCGGTATCGAACACGGCAAACTCCTGAAGCCTGACGACGACTTCGCCGTGCTCAGGGACTTCAACACCGGCTACCAGGGCGAGGCCACGCAGATCGAGGAGCTCCACCTCGAATATCAGAAGCTCCTCATCGATGACCCCAGTTTGGAGGGGCGCCTGCAGGGCTTCCCTGGCTCAGTCTTCAGCGGTCGCGCACGGTCAGAAGGCAGCCCCATCGGCGTCTTCTTCTGCTTCCGGCTTCCGGCGTTCGACGTAGAAGAAGGCGACTTCACGCTCGAAGCCGGCCCGGCTCGCTGGTACTTCGTGGAGATCGAGAGCGGAGTCGTTGTCGAGGGCACCAGCCCGACGGCCAACCGAGTCCGAAGCGACAAGGGCCACGAGCGTCGGCGAGAACTTCCCGAGACGGTCCTTGTCGATGCCCGCAAGAACGTGCTTGCACACATCCGCGGCACCTACTCGAAGCAGCTCGATGTGCCGTTGGATGCGCCTAAGCCTCAGCTCGTGTGCTGGATGGAACTGAACGAGGGGTAGTCAAGATGCCAAAGGATCATCGAGCGAAACTGGCGGCCATCAGCCGGTTCGACCAGCTGATCGCGTACCTGCGCGACGAGATGGACTGGCCGATCGACCAGGGCAGCTTCGTTGACGAGGACGATCTCTTCTACGACTACTCGCCGTCCGAGCTCGGAATAGATGACGCCAATGCGGCGAAGATCGAACAGATCCGCCGGCTCGTCCCGCTGTCGGCAAACCAGCCGTGGGGCATCTTCTTCGTCAAGTTCGAGCCGAAGCGGCTCCCCGTCGTCGCGCTACGGCGAATCCTGAGCAGCGTGGCCAAGAAAAAGCGCGCGTCTGCAAACAGCGCCGACCGGCTGGCATGGTCAGCTGACGACCTCCTCTTCATCTCCAACTATGGCGAGGGCGAGACCCGCCAGATTAGCTTCGCCCATTTCTCTCAGCCGGAAGGGAAGACTGACCTCCCCATCCTTAAGGTCTTGGGCTGGGACAACCGTGACACTCCTCTGCATCTAGATGACGTCGCCGAGCTGTTGACCAGTCGCCTGGCTTGGCCCGAATCGGACGACGATGTTGACGATTGGCGACGGTCGTGGAGTTCGGCCTTTGTGTTGGCCCATCGCGAGGTGGTTGAGACCTCTCAGGCGTTGTCAGTAGAACTAGCAGCGCTTGCTAGGGCGACCCGAGACCGAATCAATACCGTACTGCGCATAGAAACGAGAGACGGCCCACTAACCACCCTCATGGCGGCGTTTCGAGAGACACTCGTCCATGATCTGAGCGCTGACGATTTTGCAGACATGTACGCGCAAACAATAGCGTACGGTCTCTTGGCTGCGCGTGTCGCCAATCCGTCAAAGGCGACGGCTGGCGAGCTCTCCAGCGCTATGCCTGCTGCCAACCCCTTCCTTAGAGAACTTATGGAGGCGTTCCTCGCCGCTGGGGGTCGAAAGAGCGGCGCGATCGGGCTGGACTTCGATGAGCTGGGAGTCAACGACGTTGTTGCTCTTCTTGACCATGCGAATCTCGAAGCGGTCGTGCGAGATTTTGGTGATCGTAACCCGCTTGAAGACCCAGTAATCCACTTCTACGAGCGTTTTCTCAGCGAGTATGATGCCGAAAAGCGCGTTAGTCGCGGCGTCTTCTACACGCCCCGGCCGGTGGTATCCTTTATAGCTCGCTCAGTGCATGAGACTCTCCGGTCAGAGTTCGGTCTGGAGGATGGCTTAGCAGATATCACCACATGGGGAGAGATGGCATCCCGCAATCCGGGTCTGGAGATCCCGGACGGGGTCGACGTTGCGATGCCTTTCGTGCAGATTCTCGACCCCGCGGTAGGGACCGGCACGTTCCTCGTAGAGGTCATCGAGGTTATTCATCGCACAATGGCAGAAAGGTGGACTCTGGCAGGCCACTCCTCAGCTCGAATCAGCGAGCTATGGAATGAGTATGTTCCGGTCTTTCTTCTCCCGAGGCTCTGCGGCTACGAGCTCATGATGGCTCCCTACGCTATCGCTCACATGAAAGTTGAGCTGAAGCTCATCGAGACCGGATATAGGTTCAAAGCTGATGACCGGGCTCGGATCTATCTGACTAACGCCTTGGAGTCAGAGGTTGAAGTTGTGAATCAACTGGCATTCGCTATCGAGGCGCTTGCTCATGAGGCCGATCAGGTGAACTCAGTCAAATCTCACTCCAGGTTCACCGTGGTGCTTGGCAATCCCCCCTACTCCATCGCTTCGGGGAACCTGAGCGAAGAGAACCGCCGCTTGGTGGAGCGGTATCGCTTTGTAGATGGCGAGCGAATAAGGGAACGCGGCGCGCTGCAGTTCGAGAAGAATATCCAGGACGACTACGTGAAGTACTTCGCTCTTGGTGAGGATCTCGTTCTTCGGTCAGGCCACGGCATTTTGGCGTTCATTACCAATGGAAACTACTTGGATGCTTCGACGCTCCGAGGTCTGCGCTCAAGCCTCCGAGAGTCTTTCAGCTGCGCGTACGTGTTTGACTTGCACGGCGACGGTTCGGGAGTCAGTGTTGATGGATCCGGTGGTGCTGACGAGAATGTTTTCGACATCCAGCAGGGTGTCGCGATTGGCATATTTGCGCGACCGCCGGCCGCAAACCGATCGGCGCGCCGCGGAGATCTTGGAGGGACACGCAGGCGAAAGTCTGAAGAGTTGTTACGCCTAGACTGTTACGAGGCGTGCAGTGCGATTGTCGACCAGCGTCCGCCCAACTATTATCTGTCCGAGATGGACGGGGAGATAGCCGTTGATTGGGCTGAGTGGGAGGATCTTCACGAGATGTTTGGCCAGTATTCGGCGGGTATCATAACGGCGCGAGATGCGCTTGTTATTGACACAGACCGCGAACGGCTCGTGAGGCGAATGTCCAAGGTTCGAGACTCGAGTCTTGAAGATGTTGACCTGCTGAAACACTTTGAGATCTCAAACAAGCGGGGCTGGGACGTCTCCAAAGCAAGGCAGCGGCTTGCAGTATTGTCCCCACTCGAGTCAGCCGTTAGTTCGCTTGCTTACCGCCCTTTCGATTCTCGCTGGATATTCTATGACAAGTCGTTTGTATGGGGGCGCGCACACCCGACTATGAAGCACCTTGGTAGGGCAGACAATGTCGCGCTAACGGTTTGTAAACAGCTAACGAAGACCTCGGCAGACTGGTCCCACGTCTTTGTGGCCCGCGACATCGGAGAGTCGGGATTGGTTTCGAACCGTAGCAAGGAGATTGCGACGTTCTTCCCGGCGTTTCTGAAGGACGATGGCTCTGATCAACTGATATCCGGGCGATCATCGAACCTGAGGCCGGACCTCCGCGCTGGCTTTCAGGAGCGCTACCTCGGGCAAACGGCTGGCGAGTCCGATGTTACGCAAGCGTTGGTCTCTTATGTCTACGCGATACTTCATTCGGGACGGTATCGAGCAAAGTATCGGGAGGTGCTGGCGCGCGGTTTTCCTCGTATCCCTCTAGAGGCTGACCCGAGTCTGGTTGCGGCTTTGGTCGGCTTCGGCGAGCGCCTCGTCAATCTTCACCTGCTCGAGCAGTCTGCGGCACAGCCATTCCTCCCCGAGGTGATCGGCGAGGGCGATCTACGGGTCGAGAAAGTTTCGTACGAGGAGGAGACCGTCTGGCTCGACGCTGCGGGGACTCGCGGGTTCTCGGGCGTCTCAGAGCGGGCGTGGCAGTTCAGGGTTGGCGCCTATCAGGTATGCGAGAAGTGGCTGAAGGACCGTCAGGCCAAGGGTGGGAAACGTCCTAGGCCCGCCCACCTTCTGACAAACACCGAAATCAGTCGTTATCAGCACATCGTGGCGGCGGTGAGCGAGACGATCGATCTCATGAATGAGATCGACAACACCATTGAGGCACACGGTGGATGGCCCGGTGCCTTTCGGCTGAGCTCGCAACTCGACTGAAGTGAACCGTCGTAGGCGAGGAGTGGGTCTAGGTGGCTGATCAGCTCGACCTCTTCGCCGAACCGGCCAGCGAGCTGCCGGATCGCCTGGGCCATGCGCAGATCACGAGTGCACCGACGCGAAGCATCCTGACCAAGGCGTCGGGCTTCATGGCCGACTACGACTACACGCTCAACCCCTACGCTGGGTGCAGCTACGGGTGCACCTACTGCTACGCGGCCTTCTTCGCCCGCACCCAGGAGCGGCGCGACAGCTGGGGCGAGTGGGTCGAGGTGAAGGACAACGCCCTCGCCGTACTGCGCCGGATGCGGACCGATCTTTCGGGTAAGACCGTCTACATGAGCAGCGTCACCGACCCGTACCAGCCGATCGAGCGAAGGCTCGGGCTAGTGCGGTCGCTGCTTCAGGAGCTGGCACCGCGAGGCGTCCGGCTGGTCGTGCAGACCCGGAGCCCGGTCGTGACGCGTGACATCGATGTGCTGAGCGAGTTCTCCGCCGTTCGGGTCAACATGACGATCACGACCGACTCCGAGGAAGTGCGCCGGGCGTTCGAGCCGCACTGCCCGGCGAATTCGAAGCGCCTCGAAGCGATCGCTGAAGTCGCTGCGGCCGGTATCCCGGCGGCGATCACCATGACGCCGCTGCTGCCGGTGGCCGACGTCGCAGGGTTTGCCGATCAGCTGCTCGCCACCGGCGTCAAACGCTTCGTCGTGCAGCCGTTTCACGCCGACCGCGGCAAGTTCGTGGCCGGCACCCGCGAAGCTGCGCTCGCGATCGAGCGGGAACTCGGCTGGGACGACGCCGCGTACCGGCAAGCTGTTATCGAGCTCCGGCGGAGGCTTCCCGAGCTGCGTGAGGGCAAGGAAGGGTTCGCTCCGGAATGAGCCTCCCGGACCGGACGGCGATCCTCGAGCGGGTGGGGGAATGGTCGGAGCTGGTCGACCGCGCCATCGCCACCGGGGTCCACCGCCATGTCGGGCGGATCGGGGAGTGGGACACCTTCGAGTGGCAGGCGAGCCTCGACGAACTGCTGAAGCTCAGCTCGTCGACCGATGCCTACTACGACCGACCGACGATCGGCCCGGCCTACGCCCTCTGGTATCACGCCCGCCGCGTCAACCCGCTCGTGTCGCAGCTCGAACGGATCGTCCGACTGGCCGACGAGCGGCGCCACCCCCAGGTCGACGTGGTCGACCTTGGCGCGGGCACCGGCGCGGTTGCCTGGGCGGCCGCGCTGGTGGCGGGAGCGGTCGTCGAGCTCGGGCACGAGCCGCCCCAGGTCGTCGTGCACGAGGTCGAGAGCAGTCCGCTGATGACGGCCACCGCGGATTCCTTGTGGGAGACGCTGGGCGAAGAACTCGATGCCTTCGGATACGTCGACCGTGTTCCGCAACCGGTGTCGTGGCCCCTTGCTGAGGTCGACTCCGACGCACCCGTCTGGCTGCTCGCCAGCTTCCTGCTCGATCACACCGACAAGCACCGCGCCGAGGAGATGGCGAAGTCACTTCACCGGGTCGTCGATCGATGTGGGGCCGAGGGCGTCGTCTTCACGGTGACGCGCTCGAAACTAGGGATCGCCACGTCTGCGATCGACCAGCTCGAACAGGACCACGAATGGGAAGGGCGCCGGCGGCAGGCTTCGTTGCAGTGGGAGGGCCTCATGGCGCACACCGCCGCGACCCGTCGCGAGCTCTACACGTCGTTCGGGCTCGGCGATTCGGGACTCCTCAAGAACTCGCCGACTTTCGACGGTGACTCACTCAGCGTTCGCGAAGCCACCAGACCTGTGGGTGCTCAGGCGGCGCTGTTCGCGAGCGATGCGTGGATGGCCCTCACCGATGAACAGGAAGACGCCGCCGGTATCGACTTCGACCAGTCGGTGCTCGCCCTCGGTGCCGCCGGCAGCGGCAAGAGCATCGTCGTGATCGAACGGCTCGCCCGCCTCGTCACCCGTCGAACTGTTGGTGCGCCTCGGCGGATTCTGGTGACGACGTTCAACAACGACATGGTGAGCCAGCTCGCGCGTTGGCTAGAAGAACGCCTGACGCACGAGGGGCTCCCCTACAAGCGCCGACGCAATGACGGCCACATCATCTTCTCCGAGATCGGTTCGGGGCGCGACACGATCGAGCTCCTCAACTGGGACAAGGCCCCGACCCGTCTGCTGCATATCAAGGCGGGCGGTGTGGCGGCAGGAAGCTGGCGCAAGCGGGCAGAGAAGGAAGTCCAACGCCTTCGCCTCGACCGCGACCGGTTCGGCCGCATCGGTCAGGACGACAGGGTCGCCGACGCCGAGTTCCTTCGCGCGGAGCAGTCGCGTGTGGTCTACGGCCTCGGCGCGCTGACGAGGGTCGAGTACGAGACCGTCGAGCGGACCGGCCGCGGCCGCGCCATCGGACCCGTCCAGAGGGAGTTCGCGTGGGAGGTGATGGACTCGGTCGGCCCCGATGTCTTCCTCGCCCGTCGGATCGCCATGCTCGAACTGGCGCGTGCCGGCGAGCTTCCGCGCCTGTTCACCGACATCTACGTCGACGAGGTTCAGGACTTCACGCCATCCGACATCGAGTGTCTGCTGGCCATGCACGACGGCACCGGAGCCGTCCTCTACGCCGGGGACGAGGCCCAGGCCCTCCACCTCGGGCTGTCGTACCGTCGCCCCCGACCGGTGCACGGAACCTGGGTGCAGGGTCGCATCGTCCGGCTCGAAGGCTCCCACCGACTCCCCGTGCCCATCGCCCGATGCGTGGGACCGCTCGTAGATGCCGCGATCGAACTGAGGATCGCCGCGCGGCAATCCGCCGACGACCTCTCGCCTCCAAATTCGAGAAAAGCCTCGGTCATCGGCGTTCGCCCGGTCCTCGTGGTCGGCGACGAGGAACACCTCGCGGCGGAGATCCGCCGGATCGTGGAGACCTACCGCGGCTATCTCGAAGCCGAATTCGGTAGCGACCGCATCACCGTCTGCGAATCGGACCCTTCCCTGACCAAAGCAATCGGGACACCGCGGATCGAGTCGGCCACCGTGATGGGAATCAAAGGCCTCGAACGGGGAATGGTCGTCTGGTCCGCTCGACGCCCGCCAACCAACTCCGACGAAGCGCTCGAAACGGCCTACACCGTTATGACCCGCACGTCCTGTCTGCTCGTGCTCGCCGTCGACCCAGAAGACCTCCCCGCCGCCCACCTCGACGTCATCCGCCACCTCGAGCGAGATCACGTGATGCGTTGGGATCAGCGAGCCGAGGCCTGGTGGAAGCGCGTCGTGCTCCGAAGCGAGAGCCCAGCGGAGAAGCCGCCGCCCGACGCGCCCACTCCTGTTCCGGATCCAGGCCCGGACGCAGGCGGCGACGGAGCATCGGAGTCGGCGACGACTTCCTCGTCGAACGAGGCCGGATGGTGGGACGAAGGTGAGGAGTGCCCACGCCACGAATTGGGCTGGTGCAGCCTCTGTAAGCCGAGGGATCTCCCGAAGGTCGTCCGGGTCACGCGGGGCAAGAGCGATGCGTTCCACAAGACGGCGACCTGTCCCGCCCTCGTCAGCGGGCAACGCCTCGTCGAGGCCGCCGGCGGCACCGCGGCCGACATTGAGACCGTGGCACTCGAGACCGCCATCAGCCTGGACAAGTTCCCGTGCCTCGTCTGCTTCCCCGGGTCGAAAGGAAAGCTCTGAGGAGACGAGTCTGCGGTCACTGTGCGTGGGGCCTGGTTGCGTAGTAGGCCGTGTCACGGGCGGGTCGTACAGGAAGTCGCACCGTGAGACGACATTGAGGTAGGCAGCGCATGGCGAAGGTGATCCTCGGTCCAGGAAACTCAGGACCGGTCAACGACGGCGAGCGGCGGGTCATCCAATGGCTGGAGAAGCAGCTCCCCGCCGACTTCGAGTTGTATCCGAACCTGACGATCGCGGTCGACAACGGCAGCAACCAGGTGGAGTGCGACATCATCGTCCTCGGCCCGGATTGCGTGTGGATCGTCGAAGTGAAGGACCTCGCCGGGCGAGTAATCATCGGCGAGCACGAATTCATGGTCGACGGCGAGCCGCGATCGCATCCCGTGTCGGATACCCGCCTCAAGGCGCAGAAGATCAAGTCGCGCTTGTCGAGGGCCCCGGAGTTGGCCTCGGTGTGGATCCAACAGATCGTCGTGTTGGCCCGGGAACCGCGATCCTTGACGGTCGCGAATGCGATGTCGAACTTCGTCGTCAGCCCAATGCGTGCGGCCGAAGTCATCGCGAACCCAGAGATGATCGACCTCAAACGCGATCGTCTCCCCGAAGCCAAACGAGCGCGGATCCGAGAGCGCCTCGCGATCGATGCCTCCGCTCGAGCGCCGAGGGCCCGGTTCGGTCCGTGGCGAACGGAGCGACTCCTCAGCTCCGGAGGCGGAAGGCAGTGGTGGCTCGCCCGGCACGAGGTCTTCGATTCCTACGCCATGCTCGAGGTGACAGCTTCCAACCCTATGAAGCCGAAAGCCGCACAAGCAGCCGTCAGGGAGAAGGCTCTGCGGGCCGCGAAAGTGGGCAACACCGTGGGCTCGAGCCCACGGATCCTGGCGCCGTCGAATGCCTTCACCGACGACGACGGCTCCGTCGTGGTCGTGCATCCGCGCAGCCCGCTGCCCACTCTCGAGACCGACCTCGAGGACATCCTCGACCGGAGCGACGAGATCCGCCGCAGAATAGTCGCCGACGTCGCGGAGGCCGTGTCTGTGTGCCACGGCAGCGGTGTCGCCCATCGCATCATCGGACCCTCGGCGATTCATGTGGACCAGAAAGGTGAGTCGGCACTCGCAGGATTTGGCTATGCGCGCCTCGAGGACCAGTCCGCAACGGTCGCACCGTTGGACTGGGCCAACCTCGGGGACTTCTGGGCCGCACCTGAACACGCCGCCGGCGAAGTCGGCCCCGAAGCGGACCTATTTGCCCTCGGTTCCCTCATCAGGACCCTCTGGCCCGAAGGCCCACCCGAGGAGCTCGCGTCCGCAGCCCTGTCTCTGACCGTCGATGTGCCTTCGGAGCGTGTGCCGTCCGCCGGCGAGCTCTGCGCCATCGCCCGCGCTGAGGAAACCGCCCCAGAACCCGACGGCATCGAACCGGCTGTCGGGGTTGTCTTCGACGATCGCTATCTGTTGATCGAGCCCATAAGTAGCGGTGCAGCGACAACCATCTGGAAGGCGACCGACACGCTCGTCGACCAAACCGTCGCGCTGAAGATCTACACCCCCGGCGCTGCAGGCGACCGACTCGCTCGAGAGTACGAGTCGCTTCACGACAACACTCACGAAGGGATCGTCCGGATCCGTCAGGTCGACCGGGCCGGCGACCGCTGGTTCCTCGTCTCGGAGTTTCTCGAGGGGCCCGATCTGCGATCCGCGATGCTCGAGCCTGGCGGAATCCGCTCCGAGGAGGCTGCCACCATCGTGCTCCGGCTCCTCGATGCCCTGCGTTCGGTGCACCCGGACATGGACGAGATCGGCCGGCTGCTCGACGCGGCCGATGCCGACTCCGCCGACCGTCTTGCCGAGTTGCGCGAGTCCGGCCTCGCTCACCGCGACATCACCCCCGAGAACGTCATCCTCACAGCCAGCCGGGGACCGGTGCTCGTGGACTTCGGCCTCGCGTCACACCCAGGTGGCGCCACGATCGGCGCAACCCGGGCTTATCTTCCGCCCGACGCTGCTCCCGACAACGCCGACCCCGATGTCGACCTTTTCGCCGCTGGCGTGATCCTGCACGAACTACTCACCGGCCACCACCCCTATACCGACCGCGACCCTGTCGCCGGCGAACTCGACATCGATGAGACCATCGACGCCGGACTCCTCGCTGTGGTGGGCCGCGCCTGCGCGCCCTTGCGATCGGACAGATTTCGGTCGGCCGGTGAGTTCATCGATGCGATCGCCGCACTGGCACTCCCCGAAGCAGCGCTGCGGGCGCCCGAGGTCGGCGTTGTCGAGATCCTTCGTGCCATCGACACAGCGCTCGCCGACGGGCGCCCAGCCGACGCGATGGCGCTCTGCCCGCCGGAGTGGACCGGTGTGCGAGAACGAATCGAACTTCACCTTCGTGCTCAGAACGAAGCGGCGGGGACGACGCCACTCCTTGACCTAGGGGGCTGGAAGCTGATCCCGACGGGCACTGAGGCCTTCGCGACCGCGGTCGACACCGGAGGCGAGGAGCGCGGGCCCGGTATTGCCAATGTGTATCTCATCCACGGCCCGGCCGGCGAAGCGATTGAGATCCACGACAACGCGACGGCCGACGCCCGTTGGGTCGTAGCGTCCGACACGTTCCAGACATCGTTGCCGCTCAAGCGCCTCGGCCAGGGGTTGCGGATGGGGAGCACGATCGACGGCGACCGGATGATGATCGAGCTTCGCCAAGCCCGCATCAACGACGACAAGCTCTGGTCGAACCTCTACAAGGCGAGCGCAGCGGAACTCGACGCGGGGACCGGGTGCGATGTGGGAGCGCTGCTGGCTGCCTGGGGCGGTGTCGGATACGGCACTCGTGAGGACGTCGTCGGTGACGCCAGCGGTCGTCGTAGCTATATGTGCGTCGCCGCGTCTCCCGGTGTCGAGCACCTCCCTGCGGTTGCGTATCTACTGACCCGGGTGTTGCCACTGGTACGCGGGACGAAGACCGGCTGAACTAGAGGTGAAGCGAGCGGGGATCGCCTGAAGGGGATGATGAGATGATTGAGCCGGCGGGCGATGATGGTGAGGCTGGGCCCGGTGACGAAACGCGCCTGGTTCCCCGGGTAAGGGGAGGCCGCTTCGCCCGAGGACGGGCGCTGCGACCAGCGCCCAAGCGACCGAAGCCAAAGTCTGGTCGTCAGAGTGTTGGGGCATCCGACCCCAAGGCATCGATTAAGGAAGCGAGGAAGGAAGCGCTGGCGACCGGCCTCGGTGTCACTGAGGCCGAACTCTCCGCCGCCCGAGCCCTCGAGGGGGCGGCATCTGTCGGGCTTGCCGAGACCACCCCAGCGAACAGGCGAGTCCGCGTTGCGGCGCGCCTCGCCATTACGACGAGGGAATTGAAGCTTCTCCGGCGAGCCCTTGCCGGGCCGGTACTTCCCGCAGAACGGTCGAGTGCCAGCGCTCTCGTGCGCGCTGTGGCCAAACGCGGGCTGGCGCCCGATCGGGTGAAGGTTCCAGACCGCGTGCGCAAACAACCGGGCTCCACACCCGCCGCAAAGGTTCGCTCATCGCGGAAGCCGCCGCGGACGAGGCAGGCTGGTCCCGGCAAGGAGGCCGCAACTGATTCGCTGACCCCGAGGGAACGGCAGGTGCGGTTGGCGAATCGGCTACGCGCCGCTGGCTCGCGAAGGGCCCCCAACTGGTGGGTCGGCGGCGAATAGGGCCGGTAGGCCCGTCGTCACCGACGATCGAGAGGGTGATATGAACGAAGAAACCGACGATGCCAAGGCGCGGCGGCGAAAGCAGCGTCGTGAGCAGGCCCGGGCGGTCAGGGTCTATCTTGAAGCGATCGAGGCTGGCACGCCCAAGGTGCAGCGACGGCGTACCCCGGATCGGATACGCATTCGGCTCGACGAGCTCGAGCGGGAACTCGAATCGGCGGACGTCCTGACGACGCTCTCGATCGCGCAGGAACGTATCGACCTGATCGAGGAACTCGAAGGTCTTCAGGACAAGACCGGCGAGCACTCCGTCGCTGGGGAAGAAGCGGCCTTCGTCGACCACGCCAAGGCGTACGGACACTCCTCCGGCATCACCTACGCCGCATGGCGCCAAATCGGAGTCTCCCCAGGGCTCCTGGCCCGAGCAGGCATCGACCGCACCCTCCACGGACGGTCTTGAACGGCAGCGGCCGAAGTGAGCACATCGGGAGGAGTTCTCAGACCTGAGCGATCGTGGGCCCTCGGGGCACGAAACCGGCGGTGAAGCTTCCGCCGTCGCGCTTCTTCAGTGACTCGATCGGTATCTCCAGCCCGGGGTCGAGCTGCCGGAGTTCGGCCACTTCGTAGAACCCGGAGAAGGCTCCGTCCTCGCGACACGAAGGAGGGCGGTAGCGAAAGCGGTCGGGATGTAATCCCGCCCGTGCCGGCGTGTAACCGACATAGCGGGCGAGCCACGTCACCACCGGCCCGTGATGTTCGTCATCGTGCGAGGCGTAGATGAGTACCTGCGGCTCTACGCCGGCGATGTCGCCAAAGCCAACGAAAACCTCCCAGGCTTCGGTGCCGAACGCGACCTTGCCGTGCCGACGACATACGTCGACGCCATCGACCAGGTGCTCCAGCGGAACCGGTGTGAGTAACCCGTAGGCGATCATCTCAACGCCGGTTCTCGTCAACGGCGATCGCGGTCAGTGTCGCAGCTTCGTCAATCGCAGCGGTGGAGTCGAGGTAGATCTTCAGCTGTACCGGTACGCCGTTGTGCTTGTCGGGCTCTGCATGGGAACGGCCCTCTGCATGGCGCGGGTCGCAGTAGACCTCCGTTCGTCCGCTCGTGAGCGTGACCGAGGCGGCTCGTCGCCGCCGGTGCCCGGCCGGGGGGTAGAGGTTGACATAGTCGATCCGTTTTCCATCGGGCAGTTCGATCGACAAGCCGAGTTCGGTCGAGACCCGTTCGAGGTACTCGCATATGTGCGTGGCTAGGTGCCGAGGTGCGATCGTCGCCACGCGTTCCGCGACGACGTCGGAGAGCCCTCTCGAAGTTTCGATCGAACCGGTAGGCGACGAACCGTCTCCGACGGGTTCCACCGTCACCCCCTCGACGGTCGCCCCGTCGGGGAGCTCCAGGGTTATCGAGATCGTGTATCGCATTGCTTCCTCCAGAATCATGGGAACGTCGTGAGAATATCTGGAGATTGATCTGGGGTCAAGGGGAGGTTATCGTGAGGTCCTCTCGCGCTATAACACATGAAGATTTCGGGGTTGTCTGGTTCGCTGTCACGGGCGAGACCTACAAGGGTTGCGATCGGAAGGTGAGCACCCGCGGATGCGAGATGTGAACGGCGAGCTACGACATTCGGCGACGGACTTGGTGAACCATCTCGCCTGCGGCCACCTCACCGGCCTGGCCCGCGAGACGGCAAAGGGCCGCGCCGATCGATCATGGGGCGCCGGCGGAGGCGGCCACGATCTGATCGCACGGTTCGGTGACGAGCACGAGGCGCGCTGTCTCGACCAGCTGCGCGAACGCGGCATGAACATCGCGGAGATCGAGACCGGGCGAACATGGCCCGAGGTCGAACGCGCCGCGACCGAGACCATCGAAGCGATGCGAAATGGCGTCGATGCAGTGTTCCAAGCGACGTTCATCGACGGCGCCTGGAGCGGCCACGCCGATTTTCTGGTGCGCATCCCCGCTGAGACCGATCTGGGTGACTGGGGGTACGAGCCGGTCGATGCCAAGCTCGCCCGCTCGGCCAAGGTGCGGGCGATGCTGCAGCTCGGCGAGTACGCAGCCCAGGTTGCCCGAGTCCAGGGATCGGCGCCCGAGAATGTTCACCTGTGGCTCGGGTCCAACGAACGATTCACGTTCCCGACGGTCGACCTGGCCGCATTCCACCGCCGAAGCCGCGCTCGTCTGCTCGAGGATCTCGGACTCGACCTTCTCGCCGTCTACCCCTCGACCTGCGCTCACTGCGGGATCTGTCGGTGGAGCTCCAAGTGCGACACGCGACGCCGCGACGATGACCACCTGTCCTACGTCGCCGGCATCCGGGCCGACCAGATCGACCGACTCGAAGCCGCCGGGATCACAACGCTCGAAACACTCGCCGGAGCCAACAGCAAAAAGCTCCCCGAAGGCCTCACCGCCCGAGGGTTCGAGCAGATCCAGGCCCAGGCCCGCCTGCAGTTCGAAGCACGCGACGGGACACACCGATACGAGCTTCTCGACCCGACGGAACGACCCGAAAGCGGATTCCACCGGCTCCCGGAGCCCTCCGAGCACGACCTATTCTTCGATCTCGAGGGAAACCCGTTCCGCGAAGAGGGAGGGATCGAGTACCTCTGGGGCATCAGCACCCGCGACGACGAATACCGCGAGTGGTGGGCCCACAACCCCGCTGACGAGAAACGGGTCTTCGAGGACGTCGTCGATCACATGATCGAGACCCGGCAACGACACCCCGACGCCCACATCTACCACTACGCCCACCACGAGGTCACGACACTCAAGCGGCTCATGGGTCAGTACGCCACTCGAGAGTCCGAGGTGGACGAGCTCCTCCGAGGCGGAGCCCTGATTGATCTCTACGCCGTGGTTCGTGGCGCCGTGCGCTGCTCGACCGAGGGCTACTCACTGAAGGACATGGAACGCTTCTACCATTCCGCCGACGGCCGAGAGGGCCCGGTCAAGAGCGGCTTCGAGAGCATCGTGATGTACGAGCTATGGAGCGACGGCGGGAGCGAGACGCTCCTCCGCGAGATCGCCGACTACAACAAGGAAGACTGCGTCTCCACCCGCGAACTTGACGACTGGCTCGAGGCCCGCCGTGACGAGGCGCTCCCTCGGTTCGGCCCGATCGACCGACCCCAGCCGCTCGAGGGCAAGGCTTCCGAGGCGCTTGATGCCTACGAGGAACGGATCGCCGCACTCCGCGCCCAGCTGCTACAGGACGTGGACGAACCCCCGGCTCCGGCCGACTCCGACGAGGCCGCGTCGATACGCGCGATCGGTTTCGACTGGCTGCCGAACGTCGGCGAATCGCCCGGGGCGGAGATGCCCGCCGACGACAGGGCACTCTGGCTGCTCGCCCATCTCCTCGACTTCCACCGCCGAGAGGAGAAGTCCGAATGGTGGGCCTACTTCGCCAGGCTCGAGATGGACGACGACGAGCTCTTCCAGGACTCCGAGGCGATCGGCGGACTGGTCTACGAAGGGATCGTCGGAACGGTCAGGAAGTCAAACGTGCACCAGTTCACCTTCGACCCCGATCAGCCCTACAAGCTGAAGCCCGGCGGGAACCCGCCAGTCGATCCACGGACCGGCGAGAGTGCCGGCACGATCCATCGGATCGACCCCGTTGAAGGCATCATCGAACTCACCCGTGGGAAGAACAGCGCCAAGCCGCTCCCCGACTCCCTCATCCCACCGAAGCCGGTACCGAACCCGAATGCGAAGGACGCGCTCGAAGAAGTCGGAAGCGACATCGTCGCCAGCGGCCTCGACCGCACCCGGTTCCCTTCCATCGCCAACCTGCTCCGCCGAGGCTCACCCGGACTTGCCATCGGGTCCCTTGCCGACCTGTCTGATCTCGACGCGGGGGAGCGCGTCGTCGAGGCCGGGACACGGCTCGAGGACTCGAGCCTCCCGATCCAGGGACCTCCCGGCGCAGGCAAGACCTACAACGCGGCGCGCCTCATCAGCCGGCTCGCCGCCGAAGGGAAACGGGTCGCAGTCTGCGCCAACAGCCACCGCGTCATCGAGAATCTCCTCTCGGCGGCCCGGAATGCGGACCGGTCGCTGCAGATCCTCAAGGCCGGCGGCGACGACCCGGAGATCACCGACGTCCACCATGCATCCAACACCGAGGCACGAGCCATGGCGCTCGCCGGCGATCACCAAGTGATCGGCGGCACGGTATGGCTCTTCGCTCACCCGGATCTTCGGCAGGCGTTCGACGTACTCATCATCGACGAGGCCGGACAGTACGGACTGGCTAACACCATCGCCGCTGCCACCTGCGCCCGCTCGCTCGTGTTGGTGGGCGACCCGCAGCAACTCGACCAGCCGACCAAGGGCTCGCACCCGCCCGGCGTCGACCGATCGGCCCTCGCTCACGTCATCGGCACCGATCAAACTATTGACACGACACGAGGGATCTTCCTCGACAGCACCCACAGACTCCATCCCGACATCTGCTCGTTCGTGAGCGAAACGTCCTATGACGGGCGACTCCAGCCCCACGAGAAGTGCTCCCGGCGAACGATCGCCGGGATCGACCATGGACTGCAGTGGGTCGCCGTCGAGCATGCCGGCAACCGCAGCCGGAGCCGGGAAGAGGCATCTGTCGTCCGAGACGTGGTCGACGACATGCTCGGTCGAGAGTTCGTCGACCACGACGGCACCACCCGCACCCTCGGCGCGGACGACGTCCTGGTGATCACGCCGTACAACGCGCAGGTGCGCGAACTCCGCGCCGCCCTGCCCGACGGCGTGCTCGCCGGCACCGTCGATCTCTTCCAGGGCCGCGAGGCCCCCGTCGTCATCTACAGCATGGCGTCTTCATCGGCCGCAGAGGCCCCGCGCGGGCTCGGCTTCCTGCTGGACCAACGCCGCTTCAACGTCGCCGTGTCGCGCGCACAGCGACTCGCCGTCGTCGTCGCCAGCCCCGAGGTGCTCGATGCGCTCCCGTCGACGGTCGCACAGATCTCGCTCGTCTCGACCGTCTGTCGCTATGTCGAAGTTGCGTCGGCGTGATCAGTCGCCGGTGGTGCTCGTGCGTCGGACGGTGGACTCAGATCCCGAGACGACTGCGGTCCTCGGCCCCGAGTTTGCCGATCAGCGCGCCGAGCGAGTCCGCCGGAACCCACACTGACGCTGCGTTGACGTAGGACGACTTCCGGAGCCCCAGCTGGCGCCAACCGATCAGTCGACGGCTCGCATCGGATCGTCGCACTGCCGAAGTGGCGCCGTGGATCGGACAGACGGCGACGTGTTCGCCATCGATCTCCATGATCACGCACGGTCGTCGCTTCCCTGTGCGGCGATTGTCGCGGTCCCCGGTGCGGAACGTGCTGAAGGCGATCAAGGCGGTTCTCACCTGGCCCAACTCCAGTGGCGGATCCGGGGTCGGGACATCGAGCGGCACGCCGTTGACGAGGACAGCGGGGACCTCTGCGTCCGCTCTGAACCCGATCTCTTCCACAACCAACGCCGGACTTGGTTCGATGATTCGGCTCACGACCCGACGCCCGGAACGGGTCTCGACATCGATGACGGCCTCGATCCCTGTCTCGAGATCGAAGCGGCGGAGATCGGCGCGGCCCCGCTTCCCGCTCACGACGTCGCGGTACTCCAACGTCCGCCCAGAGGTACCGAGCACCTCGACTCGGATGACCTCACCCATCGTTCGCCTCCGTTGGCCCCATACTTCCTCATCCGAGCGGTACCGCGCCGTCGTGACAAGTCGAGAGCCACGACGCGGTTGCGGACCCGCGGTCAGACTCCGGACGCGGGTCAGGAAATGCGACCCGTACGGCCCGACTACGGTCAGGGCATGAAGCTCCGCCAACCCGACCTCTCGAGTCTTCGTCGCTCGGTTGTCGAGGTGGGTTCGGCGGTCAAGAGGATGTGCCGCGCCGCCAGTCAGATGGTGACCGGGAGAATCGGCGCCGAACCCGACTCAACGCAGATCCCTGCAGAAGAGATCGACCCCGACGTGACGCCGAGAACCGACTGGCGGCTCCGGGCCTGGGATGACTCGGCGCTCGAGAATAGATGGCTCAATGAGGGCGTCATCGCGATCAGCGACGACGAACTCGGCGACCTCACCGACTGGCCAGGCGATACGGAGCTACGTCGGCAACTGGAAGAAGCTCTCGAAGACCGCGGCGATGCTAGGAAGCCGCAGGCCTACGGCACGTTTGTCCGCTATTGGCGTTCGTTCCGGCTCGACATGAGGCCCGGCGATCGCGTCGCCGTACCCCTCTCCGGCCGTCGGGTCGGAGTCGCCGAGATCACCGGTCCCTACGAGTACCGAGCCGGTGAGCCAGAAACAAAGATGCGCCACGTGCGTCCGGTTCGGTGGCTGGCCCAGCGTGATCGCGCCGACCTCGCCGAAGCCCTCCGGCGAGTCGTCAACGCGCCAGGCACCATCTGCGAGATCAGACAGGCCAACCTCGATGACTTCCACCCAGACCCACCGGGTGAAGTCGACTCGGTGACCGAGACCTCCCAGTGACCCAGATCCGGCTCCTCGAGGAGTCGAGCATCCGGTCTGCGAACACGGGTTCTGATCGAGGCCGCCCTCTCATCGCGAAGCTCGACGACCATCTGCGTCTGCTGATGACGGCTGGAACGGTCGAATCGTTGTAGAACCATTCGGCCCTGGTGGTCAACAACCGAGAGTGCGTGCTACGAACGTCGAGCTGGCGGTCGGACCCCGACCGCGGTGAGGGAGTGAGACCGCAGCATGAGCGACTACGTAACGCACGAGAAGATCAACATGCGGAGCCATCCGCAGTTCAACGAGAAATGGCTGCAAGCCCAGATCGCTGAGGATCCGGGGCTGTTGGGTCTTGGAGACCTGGACGTCCGCGATGTCGAGCGGAACCAGCCACGCGCCGGTCGTCTCGACTTGCTCCTCCAGGACCCTGAGACCAAGACCAGGTATGAAGTCGAGCTTCAGCTGGGAGCGACAGATGAGTCGCACATCGTCCGCACGATCGAGTACTGGGACCTCGAGCGACGCCGATTCCCACAGTACGAGCACGTCGCGGTGATCGTGGCCGAGGACATCACCTCGCGGTTCTTCAATGTGATCAGCCTGTTCAACGGCTTCATCCCGATCATCGCCATCCAGGTCGCGGCAATCCGGGTGGGTGAAGCCGTCACGCTTGTATTCACCCGGGTTCTCGATCAGATGCAGGTGGGGCTCGAGGACGAGGACGAAGAGGCCGAAGCCACGGATCGGAGCTACTGGGAGATCAAGCGAGGCACGCCGGAGTCAGTCCAACTCGCTGATCAGATGCTGGAGCTGGTTCATTCTGTCGATCCGTCTGTGCGTCTCAAGTACAACAAGCACTACATCGGGCTTGCCCGCGACGGCGTGGCGTCGAACTTTGTGGCTGTCCGACCTCGTCGTCGCCACATGATCGCCGAGTTCAAGAACCCTCGAGACGACGAGCTAACGGCCCGAATCGAGGACTCGGGTCTCGAGTTGTTGTCCCCGGACAGGTGGTCGACCTACCGACTTTCGGTTCGTGCGGGTGACATTGCCGAGCACCAAGATCTCCTGACCGAGATGATCCGTCGCTCCCACGAGGCGTACGGCGCTAGCTGACACCGGGGTTGGCGCTCGGCCGGGCGGCTGTCCCTCACTCCGACCACTTCCAAGCTTGGGGCTTGACGGAGTTCTGGTTTCTCGCCTCCGCTTCGACGAGGACCTTCTCGTCCTCGACCCAGAGGCGGAAGCCGGCGTCCTGAAGCGCGCGGCGGACGAGTACGTGGTCGACCTGCGTGCCTTCCTCCACGACGATGGCGACGTCGGGGTCGTTGCTGAATTGCTTCACCGCGACACCAGCCGGGTTGGAGTAGGGCGTCTTCTCGTGCCCAGGCAGGTAGTGGAGGTGGAGGCCTTCCCGACGAAGGAGCTTCCCGATGGGCATTGAAACTGTCATGTTCCTCGCTTGCTTTGTCAACGTCGTGAACATAGACTCAAAGAGTCAAATACGCAAATATCTAAGAGCGCGAAACTCGGAAGAGGCAAGTATGGGTCGTGACAACTGCGATGCTCAGGTCGTGGGTCGGGTGGTATACGACGGGTTCAAGGCGGGCACCTTGCCGTTCACCTACATCGGCCGGACGGGCGGATTCGAAGGGTGGGAGTTCCGCAACGATCTTGCGACCGGCGGCTGGGAGACCTGGCCCTATGAGGTGCGCGTCCCCAAGATCACGGACAACCAAAACTGGTTCAAGGTTTCGGACTTCGCGGCTGCGATCGATCTGCGAGCTGAAGGGAAATCGCACGCCCTCGCGGGCGGGGAGCGGACCTGCGAAGGTTGCTTCACGACTCGGTCGGCGGAGCAGTTCGCGGACGACTCCGAGCTCTGCGTCGACTGCCGGTAGACGTGCGTCGAACTCTCACTGATAGCCGAGGGTGCCCCGGAAACCGAAGTGACCAACTGGAGCTTCACCTTCTCCGCCCAGTCCAATTGTCCAGGGGCAGGACCGCGCTGGCCGAGGCAGCCTCAGCCATAGCGGAGGCGTTCGGTCAGCGACCGCCGAGTGCGAGGTCGCGCAGCATGCGTTCGGCGATGTCGCGGCGGGCACGGGTTGGGCGGGCGTTGGCAATGCCGACGAATTGGCGGACGGCGCCGGCGCGGAGCTCGAGTGCGGCCACGAGTGTGCCGCGTTCCTCGAGGCCGACCACGACCGATCGGCCGCTGCGTACGGCTCCGGCGTAGTCGGCCAGGCAGTTCGACAGCCGTCGACCCCACCGCGTCAGCTCTGCCGGGTCGCGGGGAAGAACGAGCCGGTGTTCGCCGAGTCGATACCCGTGGGCGATCTCGACGGTCGGGGGGTAGGTGAACCCGCGCGTACCGGGAGGGCCATCGCTCGGCGCAAGACGGGGCACCGCGGGGAGCGGGTCCGGCTCCGGAGCGGGCTCCGCCACAACCCGGACCGGACGCGCTCGCGGGCGGGGCGCCGGTGCGGGGCGCTCGAGCGGTACGGCCTGCGCGGCCTGGCGTTCGAGGTCGACGATTCTGCGGGCCAGGGTCAGTTCCGCAACGACCGCGAACGGTTCGACGATGGCCAATGACCGTCGCAGGCGGGCGCTGCCGTGCTCGACGCTCAGGGCATCGACGGCGAGGGCGGTCGCCGTCGCCTCATCGGCCGTGCGCCACAGCCGACGCAGCTGCTTCACGTCGTCGTCGCTCGGCCAGTGCTGTGGCGGCAACCACCGCCCACCACCGGCCAAGACGGTGGCCAGGCGCTCAGGTCGAAGGTGGTCGGCCAGGGACACGGCAAGTCCGAGCGGTCGCAGGTCCGGTGCCGCGTCGGCGGGTGCATCGTCGCCGGGCATCATCCCCCGAGGAAGCGCACGAGCGACGCCGCGGGTGGCCATCGGACCGACCGCAACCCGGGCCGCGGCGGTGGCGGACTCGGAGCGCAGGGTTGGTGCGGCCCAACGGGGGACGTGGGGGAGAGGTCCGGCCCCACCCCTCCGGGCCAGCAGGGCGAGCGGGAACGACAGCGACGCGAGCAACGCTCCGAGGTCGTTGCGGTCGCTGTCGGGGACGTCGCCGAATCCCCACCGTTCCGCCTCGTCGAACACGGCAGCGGCCACACCCGTGCACCACCGATTCGGGTCCTCTCGTCGGGCCCGAGCCTCGCGGCGCAGCATGGTCGGCAGGGTCCCGGGTTGGGTGCTGACGTCGATGCAGCGGTCGCCGCCGAGCATCGAGATCCAGACGTGGACCCCGCCGTCGCGGCGGTCGATTCGCGCGACCGTCCGGTCGACGATCGCGATGTCGAGCCGGTCGTTGGATGGGGTCGCTGAAAGAGAAGGGGTGATCACAGGCATGAGGAGGGCCGGTCCCGCACCCGGCTTGACCCATACAAGTGTTCGCCCGGCCCGCCGTCAAGCGCGTCGCATCTTCGAACGCGCGATCATCTGTCGATGGCGACTCACGCGATCACTGTTCACCCATCCCGACCACTCGAGGTCGTCAACGCCGACCTCATCGTCGAGGTCACATCCGACGACGAGAAGCTCGGACAACTCCAAGTCTCCCGCGGCACCATCGACTGGGTACCCCGCGGCCACAAGTCGGCGATCTCCCTCTCCTGGGAGCGGTTCGATCAGTTGATGCGAGAAGCCGAGTAACGCTGTTACCCGGCGTCGCGGACCTGTTCGAGAGGGGCGTCGATCGCGAGCGGGAGCATGTGGTAGCGGCGTGTCGGCTGATCGGGATCGTGGAACGACACCCGCACCTGCGGATCGCCGACGTCGATCACGAGATGCTTGCCCTTGAGCTGGCGCAGGAGAGCGACGAGCGTCCACAGGTACAGCCCGACCGTGCAGGGGTCGCCTTCAAGTTCGGCTGCGCATGTCTCGCTGCCGGAGCCGATCTGGCGGTCGAGCGTCCGCACCCTGACGGTGCCGGGCTCCAGGTCGAGCCACACCCGCGCTGGACGGTGCCGGTGCGAGAGGAGCGACACATGCTCGACGGCACGGCGCAGTCGCCTTCGCTGCATCCTGACGACTCGGGTGGTCGGCGCGGTGCGCAGCGACTCGTAGTCCGGGAACGAGGAGAGCATGTGCTCGACACGGATCGAGGTGTCGCCGGCGACGAAGTCGACCTGCTGCGCACCGATCCGCACCTCGACCCTTCGCCGCTTCGGCACGTGCCGGCCGAGATCGTTCATCGCCTCGGGCGGCACGATCAGCGGGGCATCGAGCGAGTCCTCCGCGAAAGGGTCGCGGAACTCGGCGATCGCGAGCGTTTCCAGGTCGGTCGCCGCGAACCGCAGGGTGTCGCCTCGAGCGGTGATCTCGAGGCCGGTGGGGTCGGGCCGCCATCCGAAACGGTGAGACAACGACAGCGCGGTGTGATCGATCCCGGCTCGGAATGCGTCGCCGCTGATCGTCGCCACATGGTGCGGGTCGACCGGGCCGTCCGGCGCGAGAACGGAGTGAGCCGGGATGGCCAGGAGCTCGGCTCGAAACGCCCGTGAGCGGAACTCGATCGATTCGTCGTCGCCCTCGAACTCGGCGTCGCCGGAACGTCGCGAAAGGATCACCCGGCGCAGCGGCTCGAGGGGCAGCACCAGCGACCCGCTCCCGGTCCCGTCGATCGGGATCCTCTGCTCCAGAGTGACCGGAGGCCGCGTGACCGTGAGCGTCAGCCAGCCATCTTCGATGGTCGTCCAGACACCGTCGTAGGCGAGTGAACGACGCCCGGTCCCGACGACCCGCGCGGCGGAGCGCATCGCCCGGGCCAGCGTGTGCCGGCTGCACGAGAACTGATACCCCATGGCCGCCATCTTGTCAGTGGTGTCAAGCGGCGGTTCGCCGGGCATGGGCTCGCTCATCGCGCTCATCTCGGCGTTCGTTGTCACAGGGGGCGAGTACACCTTCGTCTCGATCACGAACCGGAGGCGCCGCCATGGACGACGACGAATACCCACCCGACTTCAACCCGACCGTGAGCTTCTCGCTCTTCGACACTGAACACGACGGCTGCGGGATGCTGCTCAGCTTCCTCGCTCCGGACGCAATGGAACCATGCGCAGAGGTTCGCTTCGATGACCCGGCGGTGTTGGCCGCAACCGTCGAGACGACGATGTCAGCACTGAAGATCCTGCTCACCGCACGACAGCACGGCTTCAACGTCGCCATCGAGGCGCACGGCCTCACTGCGGCCATCGAGGTCCCGGATCTCTCCGATGTCGACCTGACCGTCGACGACATCCTGGAGGCCCGACCGGACGAGACCTGAGCGGGTCGCGACCTACTTCCGGCGTTCGCGTCGGATCGGTGACTCGAGGTGGAAGAACTCGGGTGGGCTATAGAACAGCTCGGCCGGCCTGCCGGTGCCGCGGTCGTCGTAGCTGCCGGTGGGTTGGAGCCAGCCGGGGACCTTGCGGACCTTGCGCTGGAAGTTGCCGGGCTCGAGTTCGGTGTCCCACACGATTTCGTAGACGCGCCGCAGGTCGCTGATGCGGAACTCGTCGGTCCAGAACGTAGTGGCGATGGTCGTGTCCTCGAGCCGGTCGCGCAGCGCCTCGAGGGCGTCGATGACGATGCGGCGATGGTCGAAGGCGAGTTCGACCCGTCCCTCGATCACGTCGTCCACACCGATCAGATCGGCATGCGCCGCATCAGTGCCGGCTTCGGGGTTGGGGACGTCGGCCATGATCGCCCACCAAGCGATCGTCACCACCCGCATGCGGGGGTCGCGGTCGGGGGCGCCGTAGGCACCGAGCTGGGCGAGATGGTTGGGCCCGGTGTCGACACCGGTCTCCTCGGCGAGCTCGCGGCGAGCGGCATCTTCGAGGTCTTCGTCGATGTGGACGAACCCGCCCGGCAGCGCCCATGAACGCTCGAACGGGGGAGTGCCGCGCTGCACGAGCACCAGCTGCAGACGGTCGTCGCTGATGGTGAAGACCACCAGGTCGACGGTGACGGCGAACGGTGGGAACGCCCCGGGGTCGTAGTCCTCGAGCTCGGCCATGTCCGACACCGTACCAGTATGTATCAGCTTGACAAGAACTCTCGGGAGATGTTATTGTCAAGTAGACACAAAAGACGGCGATGTCATCGTCGCCAACGGCGCTCGTGTCACGACCGAGCCGTACCTCTCTCATGGGACGCACGCCGATTTCCATCCCCCACGAAACAACCTGGAGCACTGCTGTGAACACGCACGACATCGACACCGAACTCACCAACCGGGGCCTTCTCCCCGCCGGACCGGCCGGCCCCGACGCCACGGCGTTCATCGCCGCCGCCGACGCCCCGACCCCCGATCGCTACCGCGGCGCCCTGCTGGGCTCGGCCGTCGGCGATGCCCTCGGCCGTCCGGTCGAAGGCAGCCCACCGGCCGACATCAAGGCCCGCCACGGGCAGATCCGCGAGTTCATGCCGTGGCGGGGCTGGAACGGGGGACCGGTCGGCACCTTCACCGACGACACGCAGCTCACGCTGTGGACCGCCCGGGCCACCCTCGACAGCGGCGACGAGCACCCGGCCACGTTCGGCCGCACCCTCGTCGGGCGGCTCGATGCCATCCGCGGCATCGGCGGCGCCACCCGCCAGGCCATCGTCCGTCACCGCGACGGCCGGGACTGGTGGCAGGCCGGTGTGCCCTCGGCCGGCAACGGTGTGGCCATGCGGGTCGCTCCGCTCGGCCTCGCCTTCGGTGACGACCTGGCCACCCTGCGCCGCGAGACGGCCCGCAATGCCGTGGTTACCCACGCCGACCGCCTCGCCGTCGCCTCGGGCATCGTCCAGGCCTACGCCGTGGCTCGACTCACTCGCACCGCTCCCGGCACGCTCGACCCGAAGACGTTTCTGGCCGAGCTGGTCGACGTGCTCCACGGCTTCGACGACGCCGGCGCCGTCGAGCGTCGCCATAGCGCCGGCCCCGACCGGGTCCGCCTCGTCGACCGCATCGCCGAGCTCGCCGACATGCTCGATCTCGCCCCGTCCGAGGCATTCGCCCGCACCTACAACGGTGCGTTCGTGCTCGAGTCGCTCCCCGCGGCGATCTGGGCGTTCCTGGCCAACGCCGATGATCCGGAGGAAGCGATCGTCGTGGCCGTCAACGGCGGCTACGACGCCGACACCGTCGCCGCCATGGCTGGAGCGATGGCCGGCGCCTACCACGGCGAGGCCGGACTGCCCGATCGCTGGCTCGACGACCTCGAGGCCGTGAGCGACATTCGTGCCATCGCCGACCGTCTGCACCGCGACTTCGTGACCGGCACACCGACCACGACCACGACCACCTCAGCAGCCGATGCCGACCGGGTCCACGTCTCGGTCCTGCTCGACCGCAGCGGCTCGATGAGCTCGATCGCCGACGACACCATCGGCGGCTTCAACACCTTCGTCGCCGAACAGCAGAAGCTCGCCGGCGAGGCCCGGATCACGCTCGTGCAGTTCGACGGTCAGGACCCCCAGGAGGTCGTGGCCGACGCCGTCCCTGTGGCCGCGATGACCGACCTCGACGACCGCACCTACCAGCCCCGCGGCAACACGCCGCTGCTCGACGCCCTCGGCACGCTGATCGAGACCATCGACCGACGCGCCACCCTCGATCCCGACGAGTTCCAGCTCGTCGCCGTGATCACCGACGGCCACGAGAACGCGAGTCGGCGTTTCACCCGCGACCGCATCGCCGACATGGCCAAGGCCCGCAGCGACGCCGGCTGGGCCTTCGTGTTCCTCGGCGCCAACATCGACAGCTTCGACGAGGCCCGTTCGATGGGCATGCAGCGCGGTCAGGCCGCCGACTGGGAACACACCGGCGCCGGCGTGCGCGACGGCTTCGACATGCTTTCTGCATCGAGCGCCATGTTGCGCGGGGCCCCGGGCCGCCAGGCCAAGCACGCCATGAAGGACCGCCTGCTCGACGACGTCCGCGCCGAGCGCCAACGCAAGCCCCGCTCGAACTGAGCGCCACGACCCAACGAAAGGAACCACAGCATCAAGATCTTCTACGACGACCGCTACACCGGAGGCGAGTACGCCTTCGACACCACCCGAAAGGCCACACACATCGCCGATGCCATCCGCACCTGGCGGCCCGATGGCATCCGTCTGCTCGAACCGTCCGCTGAGACGATCGCCGCGGCGACGGCGGGCATCCATCACATGCATTCGGCCGACTACGTCGAGGCACTCCGCACGGGTACTGATGAGTCTCTCGCTCAGTCGCAGGGCTTCGAGTGGTGCTCGGCCATCTGGCCGATGGCCGTGCACAGCACCGCCGGCGTGATCGCGGCGACCGACTCGGCGCTCGCCGACGGCGTCGCGGGATCACTCTCGTCGGGTCTGCACCACGCCAAGCCCGACCGAGGCGACGGGTTCTGCACCGTCAACGGCCTGGCGATCGCCGCCGAGCGGCTCGTCGCCAACGGTGAGCGTGTGGTCATTCTCGACCTCGACGCCCACTGCGGCGGCGGCACCGCCGCGATGATCGGTACCCACAGCCTCTCCGATTCTGTCCGCCACTTCGATCTGTCGACCGACACGTTCGACGGCTACGACAATGTGCGTCCCGATGACCGCCTCGTCGTCGTTCGTCGCGGTGACGACGCCTACATCGAAGCCGTCGAACACATGCTCGATGAGATCGACTGGGACGGCACAGACATCGTCCTCTACAACGCCGGCGTCGACATCCATCCCGAGTTCAGCCGGCTCACGGTCACCACCAGAGAGCGCATGGTCTTCGAACGTGCGGCCGCCGAGCGCACGCCGATCGCCTGGGTTCTGGCCGGGGGCTACACGACCGGCATCACCATGGACGAGCTCGTCGACCTCCACTGGCAGACCATCGACGCGGCCGCAGCGGCCGCCACCCCCAAAAGAAAGGAAACAACATGACAGAAGCAGTGACCGGACACCGACCCGTCTCGGCGGCATGGCCGGCGTTTCACGAACGCCTCACCGAAACCCTGCGAGCGATGACGGAGGACCAGTTCCTCATCCTCATAGAGAAGGGCACGAACCACTTCGTGCAGTTCGCCGCCCAGGGCTTCTACGGCATGCGCGCCGAAACGGTCTGCAACTCTTACCTCGAGGGCCCGGAGCGACTGACGACCGAAGACGTCGCCATGCTGCGAGCGCTCGGTTGGGACGACCCGACCTCGGGTCCCGGTCTCACCCCACAGGCCGACCCCGACGGTTCGCCCAACTACTTCCTCGAGTGGGCCCCGCCCGTCGACCACGCCGAGATCGCCGCGCTCGCCGTGCGCACCTTTCTCGAGGTCCACGACGTCGCCCACCCCGGCTGGCTTGCCTACAGGTCTTTCGACTCTGACGGTGGACAGCTCATCCTTCCAGGATTGGGGCTGAAGCCGGAGTGAAACGGGGCGACGCAATGACCGACGCGACAGCGGGGTTCGACATCATCGGCGACGTCCACGGCCACGCCGACAAGCTCGTCGAACTCCTCGAGAAGATGAGCTACGAGCTGAAGGGTGGCGTGTGGAGACATCCGGTCCGTCAGGCAATCTTCGTCGGCGACCTCATCGACCGGGGCCCGAAGCAGGTCGAGACCGTCGCCATCGCGCGGGCGATGGCCGAAGCCGGCGCCGCCCAGATCATCCTCGGCAACCACGAGTTCAACGCGGTTTCCTGGGCGACCGAGGACCCTGACAACCCGGGGGAGTACCTCCGCCGTCACAGCGACAAGAACACCAACCAGCACAAGGAGTACCTCGCTCACGTGGTCGAAGGGAGCGAGCTCCACCACGAGCACCTCCGCTGGTTCAACACGTTGCCGCTGTGGCTCGACCTCGGCGAGCTCCGAATCGTCCACGCTTGCTGGGACACGACGGCGATGGCCGACATTGCCGGGATGGTCGGCACCGACAACTCCCTCACCGATGTTCTCGTCCTCGCCGCGTCACGCAAAGGCAGCCCCGCACACGGGGCGATCGAACATCTGCTCAAGGGCCCCGAGATCCCGATTCCGGAGCCCTATCTCGACAAGGACGAGCACCCCCGCCACAAGGCCCGCTACGCATGGTGGTTCGCCGGCGCGGCGACCAACCTCCGCCGCGCGACCGTCATCCCGAAGGGTTCGAAGACCCCCGACCAGCGCGATTACCCGCTGCTGCCCGAGACGCCGGTGGACCCGCCGCTCCCGGTCGCCCCCTACGCCGAGCACGTCCCGGTGTTCTACGGCCACTACTGGGAGCGCGGCCCGCGGACTCGGTCGAGCGAACACACCGCGTGCCTCGACTACAGCGTCGCCAAGGGCGGACCGCTTGTCGCCTACCGATGGCAGGGCGAATCCGTATTGAGCGACGACCACTTTGTCGCCACTGCCGACTGAACGTGTCACGGCACACCGTGACATAGGAGCTACGAGACCGAGGAGTAGAGGCCGATGGCGATAACCGACACATCTGTTGCACGGGTCGACCGATGGTGCCCGGCGGGGCGGCGTCTCCATCTGATCGACGCCGACAACCTCGCCGGCTCGGGGTACCCGACCGTGGCGGAGGTGCGGGAGGTGCACGACGCCTACCGGGCCGCCGTCGCTCCCGGCCCCCTCGACCACACGATCATCGCCTGCAGCCACATGGCCGGTGTCCCCGTCGGCCTCGAATGGCCCGGGGCACAGCTGCTGTGGCGTTCCGGCCCCGACGGTGCCGACCTCGCCTTGCTCGATTCGGTCGAACGGATCGGCGACGTCTCGCGTCGCTTCGCCGGTGTCGTACTCGGCTCCGGCGACGGCATCTTTTCGCCCGTCATCCGGTCGATCCGGCGGGCCGGCATACCGGCGACCGTGGTCTGGGGCCGGGGCGCGATCTCCCGAGAACTGCAACGCGCCGCATCACAGACACTTCAGATCTTCAGCCCCACGACCGCCCCGGCCCCGTGCCGCCGACCGCGTCATCAGAACACGCGGATCCGACACCCTCAGCCGGCGATGGCCTGATCAGCGCTGATGTGGTTCCAGGCGCTCACCGGTTTCCGCGAGAACGAGGTCGACGACGTCGCCGCGCAGTTCGTGATCGACGGCGAGTACATCACCTCGACCGCCAACGGCTGCAGGATGCGAGTGGGGACATTCGAGACCCCCACACTCGGCGAGCTGCGACAGCGAGCGGCCGACGTCGCCCACCCCGGCACGCTGCGACTCGGCGAGACCGTGGCCAACGTCCAAAGTCTCCATCTCGATCCCGACAACCGGGGTGCCTGCTTCCAGGTGGCCTCGCAGTTCAACACGCTCGAGATGGTCTCGCCGAATGTCACCCCGGAACACGGCATCGATGGCTACGCCAATGACCCGACGCAGGGCCCGGCGTGCGCGATCGCCTGCGGGGCCGGGACGATCCACCGCAACTACCTCGTGGCGATCGACGACCAGGTGGGTCAGACCGCAACGCGACAGATCAACTGCCTCGAAGACGTCGCCGCGGCCCTCGGTGCCGACGTTGCAATGCGCAACGGCTACGCGCTCCCACCGGAGGACGAACTCCGCCGGATCTCCGAAATGCTGACGCACATCGACGCCGAGGAACTCGACGCCGTCCGATCCCTGCTGCGGGTCGGCCTGCAGCACGACACGGAGGTGACGCTCGAAGATGCCGGTCACACCGTGACGCAGGCCTACTGCTCCGCCCTGCCCGTCGCGTACTCGAACCACGCCGCCGACCTCTGGGAGCCGTTCGCCCGGCTCGTGCTCGACGCGGCCTACGAAGCGACGCTCGCCGCGGCGGTCGTCAACCGAGCATCGACCGGCAATCGCCTTGCCTTTCTCACGCTGCTCGGCGGTGGGGTGTTCGGCAACCCGAGCCAGTGGATCATCGACGCAATCCGGCGGGCAACGGGAATCTACGCTGCGGCTGACCTCGATGTCCGAATCGTCAGCTACGGCCAGCCGAACCAGACAGTCCGAGAGCTGATCACAACCCGTCCGTAGGCCGAGGACTGCGACTCGTTCTTCGTCGGAGAACGAGCTGTGTTGTGGCAGTGCGGCTCAAGTTCTGGTTGATGTGGAGCTCAAGAGGGTCGGCTGGCCAATCGGTATGCTGTCCGCCGCGCGCCGAAATCGAGCCACAGCGCTACCCAGCGAGGTCAATGAGGAGGCGCACCGCCGCCAGGCATGCCACGCGGTCCGTCGGGCTCCAGGCCGTCGTTGCAACGCCTTCGAATGCGGCCAAAAGATCCTCATCCCCGTGCACGTTCTCCCCGATGGCCCCGATTGAGGTCGCCAGCGCCACGGCGACGTGGGAGTCTTCTGCGTCGGGGTCTGCTAGTAGCAGCGCCTCCACGACAACCGCCAGACCGGCCACCCGCCGCCGCTTCGACTGGAATTCCCTTCGACGCGAGGACTGGTGCTCGCGGAGGACAAACAGGACGGCGGTCAGTGATGCAGTTCCGGAAAACCACAGAGCCGTCGAGCCAAAGGAACTGGATGAAAACCAGTGCCAATTCCGGTGGTGGCCAAGCCACGAACCGACTGTCCCGACGGTGCCTACTATGACCGGCAGCGCCACGATGCCTAACTCGGTCTTTGACAATCGCATCGGCTGAACTAACTTCTCGGATTCTCGGATTGTGGAAGGTGGAACGTCGTGACGGCGGACTTTGCTGATCTTCTGGTTAGGGCTTGTCTAACTTTCGACCCTAGTCAAGACCGGACCGCAGATGAGGAGCTGCTTGAAAAGGCAACATCAGCCAGCGTAGTTACCGCGTTGCGGACTCACATGACCGATACCGAGTGCGAGTGGTTGTATCGGCGCAGGACGACCGCGTTGATTCTTGAGGGAATCCACACGAGCAGCGTCGTGCTCTACGGAGAGGCGGGGACCGGGAAGACGTCTCTTCTTCGCGAGATGCAGTGCGCAGCCGTAACCAATCCGACAGGTGCCGTTCCTCTGATAGTTCTGGATCTTCATCGCGTTGAGGGCCAGGTGCGTGCTTCGCAACGCCGTCAACAGAAGCGAAAGATCCTCACCGAGTTTGTCGTCTCGCGTCTCACGCAGCAGCTTGCGAACGAGATCGGATCTGAAGAGGTGGAACTCACGCTATTTCATCGATTGATGAGCGGTAACGAGTACTTCGATCCACTTCGCACATCAGCAAAACGAGGTCGGCAGTTTGCCCTTTTTCAGACCCAAGAGGGAGTCACTGAGTATCTGAAGAGTGACATTAACCGACGTCGTTTTGAGAAGTGTCTAGATGAATACTACTCCAAGGAATCGCAGTTAGAACGGCAGATACACGAGCTCGTAGCGCTGGCCGAAACGCCGGGCCGACGGCCGGTGGTCGTCGCGTTTGACAACGTGGACCGACTCGATGATATGGCCCAGATCGAGACCGCCGAGATAGCGAGGTCAATCTCGGCCGGAGTGGACACGCTGCTGCCCGTGATTCTCACCTGCCGGAACAGCAATTTGCCAAAGTTGCGTGAGATCATCGACACGTTGCAGGCGATTCCGTTGGCCGCACGGCCGAGTCCCCAAACGGCTACCGCGGACGATGGGCGGGCCGCGACTACTTGGGCAGTCGCAAGTATCTTTCGCCGACGGCTGGCTGTTCTTGGCGACGATCTACTGTGGGAGCGCTTGTTGAGAGCGACGCCACGCTCTGGAGAGTTACGCGATGAGGTCGCGGTTGCGGTTCGGCGTGTGACGCAAATCCTGGATGTCATGTGGCCGATCTCAGGAAGTGTTGAGCCTTCCGAGCACTTCGTAGAGCTTGGGCACGTCTTGACAAAGTGGCATCGGGGAAACGTCCGCGAAATATCCGTAAGCCTGTACTCCCTGCTTAAGCAGATGCCTGTGGACCCGGACCTTAGTCCGGGCGGCGTGGCCGGCCGACGAGTGCGGAACCTTCTCTACCGAGACCTTCTCGGTCATGGCGTCCGAATGGGAGACGGATCGAACAGCGCGACAATCGATTCCGTCGTTCAGCTATTCGAAGCCCACCCGGAGCCTACGACGCAGCCATACCCGTTCTACTTTCTCAAGTTTCGTGTTCTGCGCTATCTCAGCACCGTAGGGAGCGGTGGTACCACGCTAGGCACGCTGAAGCGAGCCTTCAGACGCTACGGAGTTGATGACAGCAGCATCGAGCGAGTGGTCAACGTGCTCGCCAATGGCTCCCCAGCGAGTCCATCAATGATTCATCTAGCACGCGGGCGATCTTCGACGAGGGTCGAACTGTTGGAGAACGGGGCATATCTCTCGACGCATCTCGTGTCAAAGTGCGAGTACCTGTACGCATCAGCAGTCTCTATTCCTTCGGTGTTCGATGACTTATCGTCAAACCCGCTTCTGCCACGTTTCAGGCGGAGTGTCAAGCTACCGCCCAGCGATCACACTAAAGTTCTGGTGTCGTCTCTTCTCTTGGTGGACTATCTGATGCCTAGGTTCGAAGAGGAACATCCGTACTTAACGCGGGACCACTTCAACTCTCTAGAACGTGCCCGGGTTGATCGTTTTCGCCAGGATTTTGGCTTCCACTCCCAGAACTGGTTCATAAAGCAGGTCGTCGGCTCCATTCGCGGACACGCGAACGAGAACGGAGTGGTTATTCCGCCGGTCGTTGAGGACCGGCTGGATACGGTGTTGATCTCTGCAGAGCGGCTGTCAAAGATGATCGACGTTCGCGGCCGCACGTAGCAGTTCCTGAGTTGGTGCGCGCTGCCCGAATGGGGTGGTCGTCAGAGAGAGCCCGGGTGGTGTTGATGTCTTGACGACAGCAAGTGGCACTTGCCCGACCCGTCCCTGACTCCGGAACGCGACTCCGACTCGGTCTGCGTCAGAGAACCGTGCGGCCGCTCCTGGGCGAGGCTCGATTGATGAAGAGCCTGCCACTGCTCAATTGGCGTTCACGGAGCGTCGGTGCTGGGCGGCGGTCGAGACGGACTCGAACACGGTACGGAGCAGCCACACGCCATCGCGTAGCCTAGAACTTGGAAGGTCCGGACGAGTCGGCCGCTCTCCTGGGGTTCATCGTCGCGCTGCTCGGCACGTTCCCACGCCGATGTCGCGCGTGCGAATCCGCGCGAAGATTGATCCATGCTAAGAGAGCTCCGGATCGAGAACTTCCGCAGTCACAAGGTGACCTCCATTCCGCTCGGGCGGTGGACAATCCTGTACGGAGAAAACGGAGCCGGTAAGAGTTCATTGCTTGACGCCATGAACATCGTGTCGAGCTTCGCTACGGGCACTGCGCTCAAACACCTATTCCCGCCCGGCGTCTATAGCGCTTCAGGTCAGGTAGCTGACCCTTCAAAGCCAGAGATTCTCTTGTCTGTTGAGCTCGAGGATGACCTGCTTCTTGGCAAGACCGAGATGTATCGATACGAATTAGTCGTTGGTGGGCAAGGACCAACTGCGGTCTTGAATCGCGAAGAACTATTCGTTGAGGGCGATTCGGTACTGACTGCTCATGCTGCTTCCAGTACAAGCCTCGCGACATCCGGTTGCGGTGACGCTGAGGCCGCCCAAGCGTTGCAAGCTCATCTGATGTGGGCGCGCCGCTACCGGCTCGAGCCGAGGTTGATCCGACGTACGTCAAGCAATCATCACTTCATCGATAAGCAAGGCTTCGGCATTCCCTCCGCTGTCGATCACTTGAAGTCGACGAACCCGACAGCGTACGCAGCGCTGATCTCCGATTTCCTCGCTCTCTTTCCAGCGATAGCGGACCTGCGGACGGTGCAGGTGGGGTCTGGCGAGATTGCGCTGGAGTTCGACACTGGCACGAGTACGTCTCTGAGCGGGGTCCACCTCAGCGATGGACAGGCACTTGCCTTCGGTCTCCTATTCCTTGCGCACTCGCCCGAGGGGCCACGGATGCTGCTACTAGATGAACCCGAAGTGACGCTGAGTCCGGTCCTCGTCAAGGACCTTCTCGGCCGAATCGAGGACGCCCTCACATCTGATCGCCAAGTCCTGCTGACAACGCACTCCCCGTACGTCATTCAATGGGGGATCACGAATGACGCTCAGGTGCGCCAAGTGCGCGACGACTTCGGGACTCGCTCGTGGGCTGACTGCCTTCGACAGCAAGCCGTAGACCCTGACTCGCTTCATAGCACGATGACGTCAATCGAAATTGCGACCTGCTGTGCGCTGCTTGAGACCTACCTGGTCGGCTGAGAGGCTGCGCGTGATGCTCTGAGACAGTGCCTTGCAAGTTTGAACGGCTCACCGACCGAAGTCGTCGGGTGGACTCTTTATCGCGTGCTGGGTATTGAGCCGTCTCGCAAGGCCTACAAGCCTCTTGGCGCAGAACTATGTACGACTCGGGCTCGTCGGAGAACGACTCGAGCCCGCGCAGCGCGCGGGGGGTCTACTCAGTGCGCTCGGTTCAGAGTCTTTCGACAGTGAACGAAACGCCGCAGCGGCAGCGACACTGACACCATGAGTGACCTATGGGACGACGAGACTGACGATGGCGATGTCTCGCCGATCTGCAGGGCATTGGGCGTGAGCACACTGCCACCTGAGGCCCCCGGCGAGCCATCGATGCGCGAGAACCCCAACTGCTCAGCATTCGGCGAGCTGATGAGCCGATGACGCGGCGAGATCGTTCTGCGTGAGTGTCTCGGTGCGCGGAGAAAGCCAGCTGGGAATCCACAACCTGCCGACAACGTGGCGGCCGGTTCGCCTCACCGGACCCGGTCTCCGGGTACTGCCCGCGCGATCATGCTCGTGGAGGAAGCGATGAATGAAGCGACCGTTCGCGTGGCGACGTGGAACCTCGAACGTAAGAAGCCGACGTCACCGACAGGACGGGCTGGTGTCGCACACTTGGATTCGCTCGAAGCCGATGTCCTTGTGCTGACTGAGGGTCGTCGGTCGTTCCCGGCCGGCGATGGTCACCTTGTTGGGGCTGAGTCGTGGGGTGACGATGACGAACGCAAGGTGGTGCTGTGGTCCCGAAAGCCCTGGCGAAACGTCGACCAGGTTGGCTCACCCGACCTCCCGCCGAGCCGCTACGTGGCGGCGACGACCGACACACCGATCGGTCCGGTTCACGTGGTGGGTGTCTGTATTCCGTGGCACATGGCGAACGTGGTCTACGGAACCAGGGACCGTAGGCCTTGGGAAGATCACATCGCCTACTGCAACGCGCTGAGGACATTGATCAATGATCGACGTACATCGTCGCCGGTCCTCATCGCTGGTGACTTCAATCAGCGGATGACTGACCCGCCGCGTCGAGGTCGCGATCACTGGGATGCTCTCGCGGACTGTTTCAAGGGGTTGGCGCTGCCGACCGCGGGCGTCGTGCCCGGTTGGGAGCGCGAAGAGAACGATCACATCGCCACCGGTTTCCTCCGGGCTGTCGACGTGCAGGGCTGGCCCAATGCGATTGATGGCGTGCGCTGTTCAGACCACGCTGGCGTCATGGCCGATCTTGCTGTCCACGACCGGCTTGCCCTCTGACGGCAGCGGCCTGAAGCGACTAATCCGCAGAGTGAAGCCGGCTCTTTGGTGCCAGCACTGTCTGTCGGAGCGTCGAGTCACCCGCCTTGTTGAACACAACGCGGAGGTATCCGTTCACTCTCCTTGCGCCGCCAACGGCTTTGCGCCATAGCAAGAGTGGGTGGAAGGATGATGCTGGCACTCCGAGCACATGGCGACGTTCGGTCGGGTGCTAGAGGCAGCGTCTACCAAGCTGAGGGAGCGCCACCATGACCTGGAACGACCTACCCGACATTGACGATCTAGAGCCGATCGGCGACGCCGACATTTCTGCGCTCAATGCAATACGAGAAATCCTCCAGACTCGTGGTCTCGCCCAGCGATTCGGGGTGTTGCTTCTTCACAAACACTTCGATGTTGAGGACGACGAGCAACTCGTGGAGGTCATCGACAAGGAGAACCGGACGCTCACCACAAGTCCGAGACCAACGTCCTCGGAACAAGCTGGCGACGCGACTCCGACCTCGTTTCGCTTCGTCGACACCGCAATTCCGGTTGAAGCTCTGCAGTACTGCTACCGGGAACCCGGGTGGCCAGATTGGTTGCACGCTCAGTAGGAAAGACGGCGCTCAATGGCACTACCCGCGTGCGCCTTCGCGATCGCAAGGGGTCGCCCAAGCGGCCAGAGCTCCGAGGGCAAGGCGCGTCGAGAAGCGGCCAAGCCTGATTTACCTGGTCCTAGCTCGGCTCGCGAGAATCGAGAATGTGCGCAAGGCACCCGAGCACAACCAGGAGCAGTACTGCGAATGGGCGGCCCACATGCAGGGATCTGTTGCGTATGTAACGCTGTGAATATCCCAGCGGAGGAGTGAGCGAACTATGTGGGCTGAACTAGCGGGCGTTCAGGGAGTTCGGTACCGGTCGCAGAGCGACCAGTCCGATCAGCTCCCAAGCCAATTGATCGACATCGTGCAAGAACTCGAATCGATAGAGGTTCGGCTGACCGAGACAACCGAATTGTCTGCCGGCTCGTCAGCGACTAGCGACCTTACCGAGGCATCGGTGTTGCTCCGGACCGCCGCCCAGGCGATCACACGGTCGGTGGACTACCAGTGCACGCTGGCCGATCCACCTGAGACGATCCGTGGTCGACCAACCGGCTCGAACAACAACATGGTGCACGAGTGTTTCCATCAAGAGCCTCACTGCTGGGACGGCGTGTGGAACTCAATTAGCTGTCCTTCGGCATGATAAAGAAGTTGTGGAAGGCTGCCCCGGCCTTAGTCGCAGCCTTAATCGGCGTGGCTCTGTTCTTCGCTGGACGGGACGGCCGTGTCTGGATTCCGGTCGTAGCCGTCGTCGCCGGATTCTTATTCGGATGGGCGGCGCGTCTGTACGGCCTCCGGCAGATTCCTGACAGAGTGACCCGCGCCGTCCCGTGGATTGATGGCTGGATTGTCGGCATCATCGCGATGGGAGCGACGGCAACTCTCCTCGTGTCGGTCGGCGGCGTGTGGCTCGAGGATCTTCTGACCTCCGACGCGGACAAGAAGAACGAGTATGTCAAGGCGGTCGCGGGGCTCGCATCGGCTGGGTTGACCTCCTTCTTCGCGGTCGTCATAACGAAAGATCTCGACGATGCGACGGGTAGCTTCTGGCCTTCTGCCCTTTTCAAATCTGCCGTGCAGGCCAAATTCGTCGACAAGTTCAAGAATTCCTCCACACCGTGGCAAGCCGTCTGGGAGGACAGACTCGGCGCACCGAATAGCGACCTGAGCGGGTGGGGACTCGCCGCGCGTAGAAAGCGGGCGGCACTGATACAGGCGGCAACGGAAGACGACCTGCAGACATAGCTGGCAGATGTCCGGCGGCGGCGACTATCGCCGAACGAACTCGGCATCTGTGATCTTTGAAGTCGCCGGATCGGTCGACGGCCCGACGGAACCCGAGCGCGAGCCCATCGAACGGGCCTACTCCCTCCGGACCGACCCTCGGGAGTGTCTCGCCGGACTAGGGCTAGCGATTGGTCTACCGACTCCGCCACTGTCGCGGCACCCGCGGCACGTCGCGGGCAACGTGTCGGATCCGGCTTCTCCCGAGTACGCCGGATTCGTCGATACGTGGGCAGGTGGCGGTTCTGCGCTCATGGGTGAGCGGGGTCTGCTGACTCGTTCTTCAGGGAAGAACGAGTCGGCCATCTCCGTCAGGCCCGGGCGACTCCGCCTCGAGCTGCCCGACGATCCATCGGACCTGATCGGTGCGCAGGATGATGGTGGCCGCATCCTCGGCTCGGGCGGCGACGAGCAGTTCGCGCCACCACCCGGTGCGGTACTGGGCGAGCCTGCCCATGCCGCCGGTGCGGTAGCGGTACCCGAATCGGGTGCCGTCGAAGACGTGCAGCGCCGCCAGCTGGTGGTCGCGGTGCCGACGGTGTCGTAGAGCTGCCCAGCGGTCGGCGCTTCGGCCGGCCGTGCCGATCGCTTCAAGCGCGCGGGTTATCGACGGTCGAGTGGTCATGATGGTTCCTCTCATTGCACCTGGCGTTGCCACCGTGCCCGATCGGGCCGGTTGGCGGATCGTCGTCGGGCCAGGCCCCTCGGATCCTCTGAATGAGTCGACTGCATCGTACGGGATCGCTGTGACACGGGCCGCCGGGTTGGACCGAGATGAAGACGGCGGCGAGTCAGAACGTGTCAACGAGTTTGCTGAGCGGCCACATCTCGGCGAAGAACCGCGGCGCCCGTATGAACCCGTGTCGCAGGTCTGATGACGTTGTCCAACGGCGTGCCCGTGCGGAGCCCAGAGCCGTCGCCCGCTCCCTGCACGAGCGCTTCGTCGCGGCGACGTCGCGCCTCGGCGAGCAGCGCCGAGATCCTCTTTGTCCCGGTGGCCGGGAACTCCGGTGTCGGGAGGGCGGCCATCTGTTCGGCGTTGCGTTCCCGGGTCGCCTCATGGGTGACCCAGTCGTAGCGCGCCCGAGAGAGCAACGCCTTTCTCATGTGTCGATCCATTTCATCCACGCTTCCTGGCCCGAACGGCCCTACTTCGACAACGCTCGACAGCGCCGCGAGTCGCGCGAAATCTCGCCCGGTCCGCCGTGTGGCTGATCAAGGCTCGCGCTGCTGGTCCCGCTCGTGCTGTTCGACCGCGGCGCGCATCGACGCAATCCGCGAGAGCACCTCGAGTTCTGGGCGACTCGGGTTCTTCGGGTCGGGGAGGTTGCGCTTGTGGCCCGGCGGGAGCTGCCGTAGCTGCTCGATCAGTCGCTGCAGCCGCGGCTCGAGGTCGCTAATTCGCACGCCCTCTTCGGGATCCGCTTCGTCGACTTGCTGATCGTCGGTCATCCGTACATCGAGACGTCGTCTGGCACGGTGGCGGGCAACGTCCACCAGTTGTCGTCATCGTGGTGCAGCACCGCGCGTGTGCCGCAGAACGCCCGCAGAATCTGAGCGGGTGTCACGAGGCTGTCGGGCACGGCGCCGCGTCGCACGAACATCACCCCGCTGGGGTGGAACTCGACCTGCCAGCCGACGTCCGGATGCCAGAAGTAGACGCTCCCGTTCTCATCGTCACGGTTCCATTCAAACACGGCCGCAGTCGCGTCGATGAGCGGTTCCTGCCAGCCCTCGTCGGGGGTCCACGGTGTTGTGTCGGCGCCGCTCGGTATGAGCCGGGGGACACCATCCAGGCATCGTGAGATGGTCTGCTCCGGCGTTTCGCCCGGCGCCATCAACATCAACTCGACTGCGATTCCCATCGTGCTCCTCTCACCCCTTGGTACGCCTCCGCCGTGACGAGTCGTTGTTCTAGCGATGTCGAAAATGCTGATCGGCCAGGTCGTCCCAGATCTGCCGATGAGTCTCGGTCATCGACACGCTGCTCCGGTCGGGTGGAAGGCCTCGCTGAATCTCGTCAGCCATGGTTCTGATCTCGTCGGACGACACCACGACATCGTCCACATCATCTTCTTCGTCCACTTCGCTCCGCCTTACTCCACTCCGCCCAGCCGGCAGTTCGACTGTTGCCTCACCCGTCGCAGACGGCCGTGACAACCGGCCACTGTCACACCCCCTCGGCATCATGGAGCTTGTTGGCATCGGCGGATGTCACGGACCTCCCCGACAAAGGAATGGAATGACTGAGCAGGCAATGACCGAATCCGACGACCCTCTGAATCAGATGATGGCCGGCATGGCCGCGGGTGACGCCGCGTTCCTGTTCGCCTTCATCGAGGCGTTCAGCCCCAAGGTCCGCTGGGTCGTGCGTTCCGTCCTCGAGGGCATGGGTCGCCACGACATCGTGCGCAACAACGACGAGCTCGATGGTCTCACCCTCGATGCGTGCGACGTCATCTTCCGGCGCGCCGGTGGGTGGAAGCCCGGCGGCGCAGCCCCCTGGAACTGGGCGTTCAAGGCAATCCGGGCCGAAGTCGCCCGCGGGATCGGCCACCGTGTGGTGGAGCTCGGCGCCGACGAGGATCGCGATGGCGAGGTGGAATCCCACAGCGATGTGGTGTTCGACCTGGCTGTCGACGACCTGTCGGTGCTGATCAGCCGTCATCCCCGGGTCGGCGTGCTCGACCGTGCGATCCGCGCCGTCGGGTCGGAACGCGATCAGGCCGTCTACTGGGAGTACCGCATCCAGCAGGGCATGGGCGATCCGTCGCCGGCTCACACCGTCGGCGCTCGATTCGGGTTGAAACCCGACAACGTCCGACAACTCTGCCGACGCCACGGCCAGAAGGTCTGGGCCATGGTCGAAGCCGATCCGACCTACGCCGAGCTCCGAGACCACGGATGGTTCGCCGCGTGACCGCTATCGACCCGACCGTCGTCATCGAACGCATGGCGAGGCGACTCAGAGCAGAGGGTGCGGAGCACCCAGTGGCCGCTGCCCTGGCGGTCGCCGCCCGAGGCCATGCTCGACTCACGGCCCACGAGTATGCGGCGTCCGTCGGGCTGCCGGTCGACCTCATCGACTCGGCGGAGACAGGCGGGATCGCCTTCAGCGACTTGCCGATGGTTGTGGGCGAACAGACCGGGGCAATAGGTGCCGACCTACTCTCACTCGCCGACCTCGAGGCCTCCTGGCGAACCGACCCGCCAATCCGAGCGGCGGCGCCATGAGCAAGCCCCCCGACTGCCCGAGCTGCGGTACCACCACAGTGATCCCGATCGCCTACGGCTTCCCTGGCCCCGAGATGTGGGCGCAGGTAGAGCGCGGCGAGATCGCCCTCGGCGGCTGCGTCGTCGATCGGCAGAACCCCAGTTGGCACTGCGACAGGTGCGAACTGAAGTTCGGTTCAGAGTCTTTTCAAGAGTGAACGAAACGCCGCGGCGGCCGCGACACTGATGCCATGAGTGACCTGTGGGACGAGACTGACGATGGCGATGTCTCGCCGATCTGCCCGGCGTGCGGCGTGAGCGCACTGCCACCTGAGGCCCCCGGCGAGCCATCGATGTGCGAGAACCCCAACTGTTCGGCATTCGGCGAGTTGATGAGCCGATGACGAACAAGACTTCCTCCGCCACATAGCTCCCGGTTATCGCCACGAGGAGAGATCATGAAGCAGTTCGCGTGTGCAACAGTCGTCGACGGATGCGACGGCGTGGTGTCGGGTGCGACCGAAGACGAAGTACTGGCCGCAGCCGCAGCTCACGCCGCGGAGGCCCACGGCATGAGCGACGTTCCACCCGAGGTCGTGTCCGCGATCCGGGCGGGCATTACCGACGCCTGACGCCGGGCAGTTTTCTGCCACAAGCGACGACCCCGCACCCCAACTACCGTGCTGCCACGACAAAACCCTGGGGGGTCGGGCGATGACACGGTGGATCGAGGATCATCCGTACGGCGAGAAGACACCGTTCTGGACGCGGGCAAATGCGGGCGAAGTGTTACCGCTCCCTCCGACCCCTTTGGCGTGGGAGCTGTCGTTCGCCAACGGCGGGAACGTTGCCGGCTGGCGGGACTGCGCCGTAAACCGGCTCGGCATCGGAGACGAGGAGCTTCATCCCGACAAGGACCGCTGCGACTTCATCGGTCTGATCGGCGGTTACGCGTATCTGGGCGGGACCTTCAGCCGCGTGTGGGCGGAGCGCACTCCGGGAATGACGTCCGACGCCATTGACGAGGCGTACTTCGGCGACCACCCCGATGTTCCGACGTACGTGGCCGAGCCGTGGCACGAAAGCGCGGCGACGACCGAGGTGATGCAGGAGTGGCTTGGGTGGGTCATGGGCGACATGGACCAATCCGAACTCGAGAGCCAACGGGCCCAGGCCTACGAGATTCGTGCTGGTCGACCGGACCTGGCGTCATGTTCGGATGCCGAGCTCCTCGAGAGGGCTCGTTCGCTTCGGAGCGTGTGCCGATCCATGTTCGACATGCACATCAATCAGAGCACGGCGGCCTCGATCGGTCCGGGCACGATCGGTGCCATCTGCGCCGAACTCGGACGGCCGGAGGCGACGATGCAGATCCTGTCGGGGTTCGGCGGTGTCGACAGCGCCGCTCCCTCGTACGAGTTCTGGGACCTGTCGCGCTTGGTCCGAAACGACTCCAAGCTCGTTGACGAGTTCGATGCCGGCACGACCGGATTGACCGAGCGGCTCCGGGCCGATGCATCCCACGATGCGTTCTGTGCCCAACTCGACGCGTTCCTCGTCGAATACGGCTCGCGTGGCCCGAACGAGTGGGACATTGCGGCGCCGACGTGGGAGACCGACCCGGATCTGGCCGTGGCGATGGTCAATCTCATGCGACAGCAGGCCGACGATGACTCGCCCCGCCTCGCCAACGCGAGTCGTGCTTCGGGCCGTGAGGAACTCGTCGCCGAGATCGCGGCGCTACTCGACGGCGACGCCGAGGTGCATGGTCAGTTCCTGGCCGGGGTCGCGAGCGCGTTGGTCTTCATCCCTGGTCGCGAACGGTCCAAGACGAACATCATCCGAGTCGTCCAGGAAGCGCGTATGGCGATATGGGAGTTGGGACGCCGGGCCGCCGAGCGCGGCCACGTGAGCGAGCCGCCCGACATCTGCATGCTGTTCGAGGATGAGGTCGAGTCGTACGTGAACGGCGATCACGATGGCATCCCCGAGCTCGTCAGCGCTCGGCGCGCTTACCACGCCGAGCTGTGCGAGCTCGAGCCTCCGTTCATCGTCAATGGAGTGGCGCCGCCTCAGACGGAATGGCGGCGGAGGGACGAGCACACCGTGACCGGGGTGGAGGTGGGCGAGACGATCGTCGCAATGCCGGGCTGTCCGGGCAAGATCACCGGAAGGGCTCGCGTGGTTCTCGATGCGGCCGACCCGCGAGGGCTCGAACCCGGCGATGTGCTGGTTGCTCCCCACACCGACCCGGCCTGGACGCCGTTGTTCGTGCCCGCGGCGGCGGTCGTGGTCGACGTAGGGGCTGCCCTCAGCCACGCGATCATCGTGAGTCGCGAGCTCGGGATTCCCTGCGTGGTGTCCGCCACGGACGCCACGAAGCGGATCCCTGACGGCGCCCTGATCGAGGTCGACGGCGACAGCGGTACGGTGAGGGTGGTCGAACTCCCCTGACGCCGGAAGCGAACGGCGAGACCCTCAGGCGGGTTCGGTCAGCCCGTCCCGTCGTGATGCGCTCCGACGAGCACGACCACAAGTACACAGGGCTCGTCGAACGGGTTCCGCCATGCGTGCCGGGTGCCGTTCTGCACCACGGTGTCGCCGGCGCCGAGCTCACGGGTCGCACCGTCGTCGAGCTCGAGCACGACGCGACCAGAGACGACGAACTCGTAGTCGACCGTCGCCGTGGTGTGCATGCCCGGGTGTTCGGGTTCCATGTGTGACATCAACCCGGGCAACTTGGCCTCGACGTCGCCGAAGGCCGCCTCGAAATCGAGGTCGTCGAGCATCGTCGTCGAGTCTGGCGGCACGGTGAACAGGCCGAAGCGGTAGCCGCCGAGCGACGGGAAGTACTGCACGGCCGACGGCGCCGAACCGTCGTCGGGAAAGCGGCTCGGCTCGTCGTTCCCCCACAGCCGGAAGAACTCCATCCCCGGCACGAGATCGCTGGTGATGGGTTCGACCACCTCGTCGCTCGCGAACACTGCCTTGCCCTGGTCATCGTGACCGGTCACCACTCGTCGAATTCCCATACGTATCCCCCTCGGATGGAATCACGTTAGTCACCGGCCGGGCGAGGGGCCGAGCCTTCGGCTGGCAGGTAGTCCGTCAGCCTCGTGCCTGATCCGCGAGGTCATCCCAAACCTGGCGGTGAGCGGGCGTCATCGTGACCGCGCTCTCCGAGCGACAGACGCCGCGTACGATTTCGGCCGCCATCGTTGTGATCTCGTCGGCCGACACCGCGGCCGCGTCTTCATCCTTGTCCACGCCCAACCCGCCTTATTGCTCCGCCCACGCGGCGCCGATCCCGCCGGAAACGGCGCCGCGTGTGAGTCAAAACTAGGTCGGTGTCGTGAGCCGTGCTACGTCCGTTCTCGGCACGTCGGAGATCGGGAACCCAAGATCTTGGGTTCCTGATCGCGCAGCGACATGACCACTTTGGGGACGTGGAATACTGCAATTCGCATGGAAGATGCACCGAATCGAGCCGAGAGCCTGCCGTTGCGCGTCCTTGTCGCGAGTGCACTTGGTTCGATCGTCGAGCCACTGCTTTCGTCTCGCTACTCCACGGTCGAAGTGGTGACGTCACGAGCCGCGCTCTCAGAAAAGCTGCCAGGGAGCCTCGTATTCGATGTTGCGGTTGTGGACCTCATCTGGAACCAGTTCGAAACGGAGTGGACCTTCGACGGACTGGATGTTCTCGACGCGCTCGCCACCAACGGGCGCTCGGCAGCGGTGCTGATCGCGGTTCATGGCTACGACGCCGAGCACGACTACCTCGATGAAGCGTTCGACCACCCGCTCGTGCACGGGATCATTCTCAAGTCCGACGGGCAAGGCGTGCTGTTCGCCGCGATCGAAGCGCTTGCGGCGGGAGGAGAGTTCTATTCCGAGGGTCTCCCCGGTGAGATCTTCCACTCCGACCGTGCGACCGTCGCTCGATGGTTTGATGCGGTTCCGGTGGCCGCCCATGTGGCCGGAGCGATCGCATCGAAGCGGGCGTCGACTTGGAGCCAGGTGGCATCGGCCACGTCGTTCGCCGAGTCGTATGTTTCCGCTGCCCCCCAGAAGTTTGGCGACGGGCTCTACTCGCTTGGCGAAGTCTCCGATCCGGGCGATGTCAACCAGGCAACCATCTTCCGATGGAGTGGTGAACACGCTCGCTACATCCTCTCGTGGTGTCGCCGTCATGGATTGTCGGACTACTCGAGGCCGCCGCGCCTGACCCCCGGCGGTAGTTGAGCCTCTTCACGCCATGAGGTGGCGGGCCGAATAGACGGGCAGATCCAGCTGGGTGAGCACACCCGGCGCCGCATCGACCACGTGGGGGATCGCGTTGAGCACGTGCATGGCGGTCGCCAGGCAGCCCGCGTGGTTGTGGTCGCCCTGCCGGGAGGACATATGGAGCTCCACCTTCAGGTCGGGCTCGCCGTCGATGAGGATGCGGTAGCCGTCGCCTTGCGGCCAGTCGGGTGCGTCCTCGTCGCGCATGCGGGTGACGTGCTCCACGACGATCCGGGGTTCGCCGTCGATCATTCCTCGGATCTCGAACCGCATGCCCGAGATGGTGCCGGCGCGGATCGTGCCGCTGGCGATCTCGATGTCCTCTTCGGCGCGAATGACCTCGTGGGTCTCGGTGATGTCGTCGAGCTCGACGCCGAGGGCGTCGGCCACCGTTGCGACCACCGGTCCCCACCCCATCGTCGTTGATCCGGGTGAGAGCAGCAGCGACTGGTGGGGCTCTTCCTTGCCGAATCCCATGATGTCGAACAGCGTCGACGCGTTGTCCCACGTGGCGTAGTTGATGATCTCCATCATCCGGACCCGCTCGACCTCCTTGCACAGGGCCAGCGTGTGCACGGCGAGACCGACGTTGCCGTAACCAGGGTCGATCCCCGACGTGTAGAACGACGTCCCGCCTTCCTCGCACGCGGCCTGGAGTTGGGCGTGGAACCCGGCCTGGCGAGGATTGAGAAGCGCCACGAACGACACGTTCACGACGTTCTTGCCGCCGGCCAGCATCCGGCAGAGATCGTCGACGACTTCGGTGGGCCGCACGTCGGAATTCGCCATGTAGCTGACGCAGTCGGCGTCGAGGGCGAGCAGGGCATCGGCGTCCTGCGTGGCCGTCACGCCGATCGGGGCGATGCCGCAGATCTCGCCTGCGTCGCGGCCTGCCTTGTCGTCGGAGTGCACCCACAGACCGGCCAGCTCGAGATCGGGATGCTGATGGATCGCCGGCACCGCGTGGACCCCGACGGTGCCCGTCGCCCACTGGATCACTCGATACGTCATGTCGTCTCCTCGGCTCGTCGACGGCTCAAGGACCCGTCGACCCGTAGTGTCGCACCGCACGCGAGAACCCGTCGAAAGCCACGGTGCAGGCGATCGATCTGGGCCTGGAGCCGCCGATCCTCTACCGTCGCGGCGCGCCCCTGCCGGGCGTTCGATCCAAGGAAGACACTCATGCCCATCGCCATCTCCGACGACCACATCACGCTCGGCGAGACCGCCGCCGACATGCTCGCTGCCCGTGACGCCCGCGGCGCGAGCCGTGCGCTGCTCGAGGCAACCGAAGAGACGCTGCCCGAGCTGTGGGGTGAGATCGTCGGGCTCGGGTGGTTGGGCCTCCATGTACCCGAGGACCTGGGCGGCTCGGGCTACGGCTTCGAGGAGCTCGTCGTGGTGGTAGAGGAGACGGGTCGGGCGTTGTTGCCCGGGCCCTTCGTGCCCACGGTGATCGCCAGCGCCGTGCTCCTCGCGTCCGGCGATGAGACCGCCCGCAAGCTCGTGCTCGGCCTGACCGACGGGTCGGTCGCCGCCGGCATCGGCCTCGGCGCCGACCTGAACGTCGACGGCGGCACCGTCTCGGGTACCTGCGACGCCGTCATGGGCGGTGCGCTCGCGGGCCTGTTCGTGCTGGCGTCCGGCGACGACCTCGTGGTCGTGGAGACCGGTGCCGGAGTGACCGTCGACGTGCCCCCGGCGCTCGACACCAGCCGCCGCTCGGCCCGGGTGACCCTCGACGGCGCCACCGCGACCGTTGTCCCCGGCGCGGCCTCGCACCTGGTCGACATCGGTCGACTCGTGCTGGCGGCGGAGGCGGTCGGGGTCGCCCGCGAGTGCACCCTGCTCGCCGCCGACTACGCACGCGACCGTGAGCAGTTCGGCCGCCCGATCGCGATGTTTCAGGCGGTGAAGCACCACTGCGCCAACATGTCGGTGGCCACGGAGATGGCGAGCGCGGCGGTCTGGGACGCGGCGCGTGCCGCGGCGACCGGCGGCGACCAGTTCACCTTCGCCGCCGCGGTGGCGGCCACGCTCGCCGCGCCGGCGGCCGACGTGTGCGCAAACCTCAACACCCAGGTCCACGGCGGCATCGCCATCACCTGGGAGCACGATGCCCACCTCTACATGCGCCGGGCCACCACACTGCTCCATTATCTCGATGCGACTGCCGCCGCCGAGGACGTGACCGACCTCACCCGCCGTGGTGTCGCCCGGGCCAAGGCGATCGAACTGCCGCCCGAGGCCGAACAGATGCGGGCCGACGTCCGTGCCTTCATCGGTGAGGTCCAGGACCTCGGCGACGAAGAGCGGCGCGACCGGCTCGTCGAGTCCGGCTACCTCTTGCCCAACTGGCCCGAGCCCCACGGCCGCGGTGCCGGGGCCGTCGAGCAGCTGGTGATCGAAGAGGAATTCGCCGCTGCTGAGGTCAAGCGTCCGTCGCTCGGCATCACCGCGTGGAACATCCTCACCATCATCCAGCACGGCACCGACGACCAGGTCGAACGATGGGTGCTTCCCGCGCTGCGCCAGGAAGTGGTCTGGTGTCAGCTCTTCTCCGAACCCGACGCCGGCTCCGACGCGGCCGGCGTGAAGACCAAGGCCACCCGGGTCGAAGGTGGCTGGCTTGTCAACGGCCAGAAGGTGTGGACCTCGGGCGCCCACGTGGCCGGGATGGGATTCGCCACGATCCGCACGAACCCCGACCTTCCCAAGCACGAGGGCATCACGATGATGGCCATCGACATGCACGGCGAGGGTGTGGAGGTTCGACCCCTCAAGATGACGACGGGCAACTCGGAGTTCAACGAGGTCTTCTTCAACGACGTCTTCGTCCCCGACGACGACGTCGTCGGCCCCGTCGACGGCGGGTGGACGGTCGCTCGTGCCACCCTCGGCAACGAGAGCGTGAGCATCGGCAGCGGCACCGGGGGCGGTACGTCGCTTTCGGCCCAGATGATGGTGGGGTCGTTCGACGCCCACCCGGACCGGCTCGACGGCGGTGCCGCCCGCCTCGGCCGGCACTTCGCCGACAACCAGGCGATCGGCCTGCTCAACCTGCGCTCGGCGCATCGGGCGGTGGCCGGCGGCGAGCCGGGTCCCGAAGGGGCGATGACCAAGCTGGTCCTGTCGGAGATCGGTCACGAGGCGGCCGCTATCGGCGTCGAACTCGCCGGGCCCGATGGCGTCTATCTCGACGGGGCCGGCCTCGCCAGCGGCTACATGATGCTGATCCACCGAGGTATGTCGATCGCCGGCGGCACCTCCGAGATCAAGCGCAACCAGATCGGTGAACGCATCCTCGGTCTGCCCCGGGACCCGCTGATCCGCTGAGCGGCGCCGGTCGGCCGCGGGCCGTATCGCCGGGGCTACGAGACGATGAGGTCGGTTTGCATTCCGCCCTCGAAATGGCCGGGTATGAGGCACACGATCTGGTAGGTGCCCGGGTCGAGCTCGATCGTGGTCTGAACAGTCACGTCGCGCGCGATGGAGGGGATGGCGCCGAGCGCTGTCGACTCGTCGTACTGGGTCGGACTGACGATGCGGGTGCCTTCGCTCAGCAGGATCAGCTCGTGTCCGACCTTTCCCTTGTTTTCGAACGTGATCTCCACCTCACCCGCCAGAGCGAGCACCGGGTCGGGCGAATAGGCGAACTCGGTCGCCTCGATGGTGACCGATGCCGAGGGAGCGGGCGGCTCGTCGCTGAACACACTGCCGGCGGCGACGACGAGCACTACGACGACGATCAGCCCCAACGCGCCGGCTGCGATGCGGAGGTTGCGTCGATGCCGGCGAGCCGATTGCCGCGACGCCCGGCGGGTGGCCTTCCGGCCACCCGCCCCGCGCTTTTCGGGATCCGCCTTCTGAACTGGCTTGTCGTCGGTCATCTACGGCGAGCTCAGACCTCGACGTCGATCAACAGCGCCGCGAGATCGAGGGCGCTGAGGATGCCGACGAGGGCGCCACCGCTGTCGGTCACCAGCACACGGTGCACTCGCTGCTCGACCATGGCGTTGGCGGCCGCGGAGATGTCGTCGGCCGGAGCGACGGCGATCGGGACCGGTGTCATGGCCTCGCCGACGGTCATTTCGACCATGCGGTCGGCGATGGCGGCCCGGTTGCGAGAGATCTCGGCCATTGCCGGCAGGGGAATGGGGAAGGGGCTCATGAGGTACTGCGACACCTCGGTGGTGGCCACCTGGTTGTCGTAGAGCACCCGAATCACGTCGGACTGCGAGATCACTCCCACCAGCACGCCGTCGTCCAGCACCGGCGCGCCGGAAATCTGGTTGATGGTGAAGAGATGGTCGATGTCTTTGAGCGTCATGTCGGGCGAGGCCGACACCACATCGTCGGTCATCAGATCGGCTACCAGCATCACAGAACCTCCTGGCTCACCCGGATCGTACGAAAGTGATCGCCGGCCGTACCGGGTCCAAAGGCCCGTTGCGCGAGGTCTGGCACTGGTTGGCCACGTTCTATGGTGAACAGGTGATGATCCGGCGCCTGCACGCACTCGCCCTCGCCGCCGCTCTGGCGGGTCTGTTGGCGTTCTCCGCCGCTCCCGCAGCAGGAGTCGCCGGGTTCGGCGACGTCGAAGCGGATCGGTACTTCACCGACGCGGTCCAGTGGATGGTCGACCACGAGATCACGACCGGCACGTCGGACACGTGCTTCTCGCCCGAGGACGACGTCACTCGGGGCCAGGCCGCCGCGTTCCTGTGGCGGATGGAAGGCGAGCCTGCGGCGGCACCGCATCCGTTCGACGATGTGACCGCACCCTGGCAACAGGACGCCGTCTCGTGGATGTTCGCCAACGAGATCACCACCGGCACGAGCGCAACCACCTACTCGCCCGACGACAGCCTCACCCGCGGTCAGCTCGCGGCTCTGCTCCACCGCTTGGCTGAGGAGCCCGACGGTGCGGCCCCGCACCCGTTCGGCGACGTGACTGCGCCTTGGCAGCAGGTGCCCGTCTCGTGGATGTTTGCCAACGAGATCACCACGGGGACGAGCCCGACGGAGTTCTCACCTGACCGGGCGGTCACCCGCGGCCAGGTCGCCACATTCCTCTACCGCTACCAGCACGAGCCCGAGGTGGAGGTCGACCCGACCCACCCGACCAACCCGCAGTGCCCGCAGCAGGTCACCGGCCCGCTCGACGGCTACAACTCGCTGTTCATCGGCCACAGCTTCTTCATCCCTGTCGCCACGGGGGTGAGCGAACACGCGGTCGCCGCCGGGTTCGAGGATCACACGCAGGTCACTGTCTTCTCCGGAGGAGCGAGCGGCGCGCCGCAGGCGCTCTGGGAGAACGCCGGCAAACGCGCCGACATTCAAGCGGTGCTCGACGGCGGCGATGTCGAGCTGTTCGGGATGACGTATCACCCCATCTTTCCGACGCTGGAGGGGTACCAGAACTGGATCGACTACGCACTGGCGCAGAACCCCGACACGATCTTCTTCGTCGGCATCCCGTGGTCGACCAATCCGGGATCGACGGATGCCGCGACCTACGGCGCGACGTGGCACGCCGCGCACGAGGGCGGCCACGAGGGACTCATCGGGGCTCTGCGCGACGAGTACCCGGGCGTGGTGATCTACGACATCCCCTACGGTCAGGCCGCAATCGAGTTGTACACGCTGTTCGAGGCCGGCGACCTGCCCGACGTGGACGCTCTCGTCAGCTCCGGCGGCAGTGAAGGGATCTTCCGCGACAGCTTCGGCCACGCCGATTCGACTCTGCTGGACCTGGCCGAACTGGTGTGGCTGCGGGCGATCTACGGCGCGCCGCTCTCGACCTACGACGACCCCGGCTACGAAGTGGACCTCCGCCCCATCGCCGACGCGATCATGGACGAGCACGACCCGGTGTACAGCGCGCCGTGACCTTGGGCCCTGTCGCCCGGACCGGCCAGGTTCGAAGATTGGGGCATGAAAGAACTCCTACCCCATCGTTGGAAGCTCACGATCGAGTCGCATGAGGATGACGACCACTGCGAGATGGTCGTGCATCTCGACGCGGTCGACCGATCGCTCTCTGGGGTCGGCCGTTCCCGACGGAACCCGGCCGATCAATCTGTTCCCCAGATCGGCGAAGAGTTGGCCGCGGCCCGAGCCCTTCACGATCTCGCCAATCATCTGACCGAAGATGCCCGGGTGATGATCGAGGCCCATGCCGAGAACGCGGGCTGAACCGGCACGACTCAATTGCCGGAACAGAACTTCAGGTTGCGTCGGCCAGCACCTCGAGGAGGCCGGCCCGGCTGAGCACGGCCGACCGGTAGTCGACCCCCGCGGCGGCGAGGCCCTGGCTGGTGGCGTGACCGCAGTGGGTCCAGATGAGCACGACGATGTCGCGGGTGGTGTCGACCGCGCCGGCCCAGTCGAGGGGCGGAGGCTTCTTCTTCTCGCTCTCGTGCCAGCGCAGGTCCTTCAACCCGAGGTCCGTCTCGAGTTGATCAGCCCATTCGGGCTGCTTGGCGCCGACGACGTGGACGACCTTGCCGGCGAGCGCAGGCCGGAGCCGGGCCGCGGCGTCGCTGTCGCGCTTGGTGCGCCACTGCTGAAAGTCATCGAGGTCGGCCAGCACAGCCCGGAGCCGATCCACGGCGGCGTCGACGTCGTCGTTGGCTCCGGCCGGCCACATTTCGCGCAGGGTGAACGCAAGTTCGGTCGCGAGATCGGGGTCGCCAAGGCCCGCTGCCTCGTCGACCGCGGTCAGAAGTAGATCCCGGCCGGTACCGATCGAGGACTGGTGGTCGAAGAACAGACGCGCGGTCGCGGCGCGAAGTCGGACCTGGTCGACCCGCGGAAGCAGCGCACGGGCCCGCTCGTCGAGTTCGAGCACGTCGTCGATCTCGCCGGCATCAACGTGGTCCTCGATCTTCTCGCGTAGATAGGGGGCGAGCGCAGGCGTGTTGATGTCCCACGTGAGAATCTCGTCGAGCGCGGCGTCGGGCATTCGGTGAGGGTCGGGCCAGCGGTCGAGGGCGCGGCGCAGCCAGGCGTCGGGGTCGGCCGGCGCGCATTCGGAAACGACCCGCAGCGCCATGTCGTCGCGCAGCCGCGGGAACACGTCGGGCAACAGTCGGTCGAGCACGGTCTCGCCGGCGAACTGGTCGAGGATGACTTCGGCGATCTGGCGAACGGCGCCGTCGGGCAGCTTCGGTAACTCCGTGGCGAGACGGGCGACGTTGGTCTCGATGCCGAGGTCGATCTCACTGAGCAGGCCGGCGACCTCGGTGGGGATGCTGTAGCGCAGCCCCGCGCTGAGTCGGCGGAATGCGTCGCCGGCCCGGAAACGCGCCGGATCGTCGAGGAGCTCGATCACCGTCTCGTACTCGCCGAGGTCGTACGCGGCTTCGGCCGACATGGACCTGACGAGGGGATCGTCGGGGGCGAGCGGCAGCACGTGGGCCACGAGTAGATCAAGCCACTGCGTCGGGTCGACCGCGTCGAGTCGCTTCAGCCGTTGGGCGAGACCCTGCACCAAGGAGGCATCGACCGAGGCTGGTGAGGCCGCCGCTGGTTGCGGCGAGGGAGGCGCCGCGGGCACGGTCGTCTTGCGCGCGTCGACCGAGAACGCGAGGCGGGTCGACAGCAACGGTTCCGGGACGAACGACATGTTGACGGCATGGGTGCCGGCCGCAAGCGGCCTGATCGGCACATGAAGGTAGTCGTCGTGGTCGGCCCGTTCCTTCTCGATGCCGCCGACGACCGACCCGGGCGGTTCCGAGTCGACGAGGACCGAGTGGACGTGGTCATCGCCACCGGGGGAGTGGACTTCGAGAACCGCGGTCGCCGCCTCGCCGAGCTCCAGGCTGCGCTCACGGACCTCGTGGCCGTGGGGATCCAGCACCCGCACGAGGCGGGCGAAGTTCGAGTCGGCATAGAACTTGTTGCCCCGAAGCCGGGCGACGACGTCGCGCCACGCTTCGCGTGCCTCGTGATCGGAGCGGGGTGGACGCATCGCTTCGCCCGAGCCGCGCCACGCGAAGAACGGGGGTTGGGTCGGGTGGGGGCGTTGGGGCGAACTCAGCGCGTCGCCGTCTTCGACCACCGGCCAGGGACCGACCTTCACGGTGAGCTGCAGCCCGTTGCGGCCCTGCTCGGCGGCGGTCACGGTGGCGTAGCGGGCGGGATCGACCTGACGGTACGGCGAGTCCGACAGCACGATGAGGGCACCGTCGCCGACCCTGACCTTGAGATCCGGCGCCACCCACCGCTCGGCATAGAAGATGTCGAACTCGGTTCCCTCGTCGGCGGAAACGAGCGCGACGTTCTGCTGGCGGTACTGGAGGATCCGACCGGCCTTCAGCAGATGTAGCAGCTCGGGGGCATCCGTCATGAGTGCTCTCGTTCCTCGGTTCGGCCGTCGGCTCCGGTGAGGCGGGGCAGGAGGAAGCCGAGCCGCATCAGACCGAGGCCAACGAGAAGGAAGAGTCCCGCTCGCCACAAGGTGTCGACCTCTTGCATGTCGACGAGGAGCAACTTGCCGACAGTCAGGGCGATCACAGCCAGGCCCGCGGCCCCGAGCTCGGGCACCTTGCGGACGGCGCCGGCCACCAGCAGGCCCGTGCCGACGACGGCCCAAGAGACCGAGACTGCGGCCTGGCCCTCGGGAACGTGGACGAGGACGGAGCCGAGCCACACCAATGTGAGACCGAGCACCACGGCGCCACCCCAGCTGCGGACCAGCTCGTTGCCCGTCTGCCACGCGGCGACGCCCACGAGGATGATCACCGCCAGGTGGGCGAGGTCGGTGCCGACCGGGGCGTCGTCAATCCACGCATCGACGCCGCCGACCAACGCGAACATCGTCGCGGTGAAGAGCAGAAGGCCGCCATTGAGGGGCAACCTGACCGGGCTACCGAAGTGACGCCCGAGCGCCAGCAGCCCGACTCCCTGGACCGCGAGCGCCACGAAGACGGCCTCGGTCTCGAGGACTGTGGCGAGCCCGATGGTGACCGCCACGCTGGCGCTGACCCCGAGCGACAACAGGTGGACGCGGCGCAGAACCGGCTCGAGGGCGACGGTCACACCCGCGGTCACGAAGGCAACGGCGAACGCCAGCATTCCGAACTCAACGCCCTCGTCGATGTCGAAGGCGACGCCGATCGTCGCCACCGCCCACGGGGCGGTGACCATCACCAGCTGGACCTCGACCTGGAGCCAGGGGTTGTCGACATCGCCGATGCTCGGCACGCGGGCGAGCGACATGAACGTCGCGGCCACCGCGGCCACGATGGCAACCTGGCGCAGGCCAGTGTCGGCATCGACGGCCAACCCGAAGATCAGCACGATCGCCGTGAGGTGACCGAGCAGGCGAAGACCGAACCAGCGGCGGTCGAGCGACAACCCCACGGCGACCGCCGCGAGGCCGACCGAGAGGGCGAGCGTGGCGCCGAAGAGCGGCTCGCCGTCGGCGATCACGAACCAGCCGATGACGGCACCGACGAGCGTGACGACGCCGGCCCACTCTGACGGCACGAAGCGAGCGATCACGTAGCCGACGACCGCCACTGCGGCGATCGCGGCGAAGGCGACGTCGGTGTTCGTCTGGTCGACGAAGAGGTTCGACGCGAACGTGGTGTACAGCGCGGCCACACCGCCCGAGCACAACGCGTGGGCCCAGGGCATCCGGGTCGGTCGGAGGCGGAGTCCGGCCACGATCAACGCGCCCGAAAGCGCCACGGCCCCGGCCAACTGCAGTTCGGCGCCGATCCATCCCCGGTTGATCGCCGTGCTCACGGCGAAGCCGATGGCGAGCACGACCAAGGCAACGCCGACCCACTTGAGAACCGTCTCGCTCTCGACCGCGATCGGCGCACGAGGCTCGGTCGGGGTCGACGGCTGCGGCCCCGGGGGAATGAGCCGCGAGCCGGGTGCCGGAGGAGGTGGCTGTGTGTCCAAGGCCTCGAGTCGAGCCGGCGGTGCCGGAAGCGACGAGGGTCGCCGAAGCTCGGCGAGCTCTGCTTCGAGCGCCGCGACACGCGTCTCGATCGCGTCGAGACGCGGATCGATGCTGTCGGTCACGCCATGATCATGTCAGACGAGCCCGAAACGTCGCAGGGTCGAAGGTCACGCATAGCCCGCTGGCGGCGTCTACTCGACCGCAACACCCGTGCGGGCGTAGCGTCGCGCGCATGAGCGAGCGCTACACCGTCATCTCGAGCGACTGCCACGCCGGGGCAGCGGTCGACAAGTACAAGGACTATCTGGAAGCCAAGTGGCACGAGGAATTCGACGAGTGGCGTGCCGCCTACAGCAACCCGTTCCGCGACCTGCAGAAGACCAACACGAAGCGCACCCGCAACTGGGACAACGAACAGCGCATCTCCGAACAAGCCGACCAGGGGGTGGTGGCCGAGGTCGTGTTCCCCAACACCGTGCCGCCGTTCTTCCCGACGAGCTCGCTGGTCTCGCGCCCGCCGACCGCTGATGACTACGAGAAGCGCCTCGCCGGGATCCGGGCCCACAACCGCTGGCTGGCGGAGTGGTGCGCCGAGTTCCCTGAGCGCCGGGCCGGTATCGGGCAGATCTTCATCAACGACATCGACGATGCCATCGACGACATTCAGTTCATCGCCGAGAACGACCTGCGGGGCGGAGTCCTGCTCCCCGGCGTGGCGGAAGACACCGGCCTGCCGGGGCTCCACCACAGCACCTACGAACCCATCTGGCAGACGTGTGCCGATCTCGACGTGGTGATCAACCACCACACCGGTTCGGCCAGCCCCGACTACGGCGACGAGGCCGCCGGCGCCATGATCTGGATCATCGAGCAGGGGTGGTTCGCGCACCGGGCGCTGACCCACCTGATCATGGCCGGGGTCTTCGAGCGCCACCCGTCGCTGAAGCTGGTCCTCACCGAGCAGGGGGCGGGCTGGGTCCCCGACACACTGCGGATGCTCGACATGATGGCGATGGGCGTGCGCTCCGGGAAGATGGGCGAGCTCGGCTTCGATTCCGACAAGGCCATCCCCCGCCAGCCCAGCGAGTACTGGGCCGAGAACTGCTACGTCGCGTCACAGATCGGGCCGATGACCGACGACGATCTCGCCGCGATCGGGGTCGGCAACATCATGTGGGGTAGTGACTACCCCCACGACGAGGGCTGCTACCCCAACACCTTGCCGGCGCTGCAGCGAGCGTTCCACGAGACCGACCCTGCCACGGTGCGCCGGATCCTCTCGGAGAACGCAGCCGACGTCTACGACTTCGATCTCGATGCCCTTGCCGCTCTTGCCGCCGAACACGGACCCACCGTGGAGGATCTCGCGACCGCACCGGCCGCCTGAGCCGGAGCTAACGCCAGTCGATCTCGAGTGGGAGCTCGCGCAACCCGCGGAACGCGAACGAATCGAGACGGATCACCGGGCCCGCGGCGCGGATGTCGCGGGAACTCTCGAAGAGCTTCTGAAGCGAGATCTGGGCTTCGAGCCGTGCCAGTGCGGCGCCGAGGCAGTGGTGGAGACCGTGGCCGAACGACAGATGGTCACCTGTGTCTCGTTCCAGAAGAAAATGGTCTGGATCGGGGAAGACGGTGTCGTCGCGATTCGCCGAACCGATCAGACCGATAACGGTCGATTCCGCCGGGATGGTGGCCCCGGCGAGGCGGACATCGCGGGTCGCGGTGCGCAGCATCCATTGGGCCGGGGCGTCGAACCGCAGGCCTTCCTCGACGCACTCGCCGGTGCGAGTCGGATTGTCGATCAACATCCGCAGCTGATCAGGGTGGTCGAGCAGCGCGAGAACAGTGTTCGAGATCAGGTGTTGGGTCGTGAAGCTTCCCGCGACGAGCAGCGTGAAGACGAACGTCCGCATCTCGGGCTCGGTGAGCACCTCGTCGTCCTCCGCTCGCATCAGCACGGAGATGAGGTCGGTGCCGCTCGATCCAGAGTGGCCGTCGATGGCGTCGTCGAGCCAGTTGTTCATCTCGTCGAGCGAACCCTGAAGTGCGTCGCCGTCGTCGATTCCGTCGGGTTCGAACACGGCGCGCACCATGGCCTCAGCCCACCGCCCGAAGTCATCGAGACCGGCCTCATCGACGCCGAGGAGTCGGCCGATGACACGGTTGGGCAGCGGCGCGGCGAGCGCAGCCACCAGGTCGACTTTCTCTTCCTGTCGGGCTGTCGCCAGCGCCTCGTCGACGGCGCTACTGATGAAGTCGGCGAGGTCCGAGATGCGTCTCGGAGTGAAGCCCCGGTTGACGATGCGGCGTAGGCGTAGGTGGTCGTCACCGTCGAGGCCGATGATCGAGATGGCGTCGGGTTCCTCGCCGACGCCGGCGGACGGCCGGCTGACTGCGGCTGCCATCGCTTCGTTCGAGAATGAGGCGGAATCGCTCAGCACGGTGCGGACGTCGAGGCTCCGGCTCACTGCCCACAGGTCGGATCCCTGCAGCTGAATGACCGGCGCGTGCTCTCGCAGCGACGCGTACCAGGGGTATGGGTCAGCGGCGATCAGCGGGTCGAACGGGTCGAACGCTCTGGGATCCACATCGGTCTGAGTCATGATTCGCGTCCTTTCAGTATTTCTGCGGAGATGAGGAGCGGCCGCGGTCCGTCGTGCGTGGCCGTGGGCGAGCCGAGCGGCTCGAGCAGGACGAGCGCGGCGGCCCTCATCCGGTCGACGAGTGGTTCGGTTGCGTCGTCGTAGAGCCACCGGGTGATCGTGCCGTTGACGAGGCTTGTGATTGCGGCGGCAAGGGACTCGGTCGACTGCGAGCTGACCAGATCGCCTCGCGCTCTTCCCTTGTCGATGAGTTCGGTCAATCGCCGGTCCGACCGATCCTCGTTGCTGTGGTGGTTGCTCTCGTCGGCAAGACCGATCTGTGCCTGCGCCATCCCACGGAAGACGCCCCGGTAGAAGGAGCGGTCGGCCTCGATGCCGATTCCCATCTGCTCGAACAGCGCCACAATCAACGTCGGGGTGGACGTCTCCTCCTCCTGCAGTGCGGCGCCGAGCATCTCGCTGTAGATGCCCTGGACATCGTCGATGAGCGCGGCAACGAGGCCGCCCTTCGAATCGAACTGGTTGAATACGGTTGCCCGCGCGACGCCGGCCGTCTCTGCGACATCCGCCATCGTGACCGCATCGAACCCGTCGGCGGAGAACCGCTCCCGGGCCGCGGCGAGAATGCGAGTCCGCTGGACCACTCGGTTGCGTTCGCGTCTCGTATTCATGGACTCCGGTCTAACATTTGGTTAGATCAGAGTCCAGAGTTTTCTCGTTGACCTCTAGACCGCGATCAAGGAGTCTCCGTTCGAGACGGGCGACTTGTCGTCCTTGAGGACGCGTTCGTTCGCGACGTGAACGCCGGAACGACGATTCGCGTGAGCCTGGCCAGCGACGGTGGTGAAACGCTCGGCGGGTCGATTCCGTTTGGTCCGGCCATCAGCCACGACGGGCTGACCGTCGCCTTCCCGACGTCGGCCGACGAGATGGTGCCTGGCGAAACCAACGGAGCAGAGGATGTGTTTGTACGCGACCTTGTCGCTGGGACTACAGAAATCATCAGCTCGCCGGAGACTGGCACGCGCCCTATTGCCGGGCCGTCCGCGAATGATGCCCGTCTTGCGAGTCTCTCTGCCGACGGCAGGTTCGTGGTCTGGCACTCGTCCGACGCTCTCATTGACGAAGACACCAATGGGTTCACCGATGTCTTCCTCCACGACCGGACGACCGGGAAAACAATGTTGGTCAGCCGGACATCAACAGGAGATCTCGCTGCTAGTCAAAGCTCGACGGGCTGGATCAGCGGCGACGGCAGCGCCATCGTGTTCTCGTCTGGCTCAGCGTTGATCCCAGGGATGACGGGAGCGAACGTGTACGTCGCAGAGGTTCCGGGTCTGCTGGCAGCTGCGCCCTAGCTGCCCGAGTCCGACTCGTTCTTGACTACAGCACAGATCGGAATGCCGGTCTTGCCGACTCATCGTTGACTCATCGCCCTCAGCGAGACTCTTTTAGTGAGAAAAACTAACGGTCCGTCCGCCCAGCGCCCGAATGGCAACCATCGACCACGGACTGCTACCTTCCTGCCACTCCTCGTGGGCGCGGGGAGAAATCGGGGAGCGGGAACAATGGCGAACACTTCGGCGCGGCTTCGTAGCACGTCACCCGGATCGCTTTTTGCGGTGATCCTCCTGGTTGCCGTGTGGTCGGCGGGCCTTGGCATTGTTGCGCCAGTCCCGCCCGCGGCGGCCTACGACATCTGCTCCGATGATGGCGCGCCGTGCACGCACGAGGTGATGACATTGCGAGCACTCGACCTCTATCGCACCGGCAGCACCACCCTCCTTACACAAGAGATCGTTGACAACTGGTCCTCGATCCAGGCTGGCGTCGGCGACCCCGACGAAGAAGACGCCGTCTACGGAAACTCTGGACTACAGGGCGCGCTCACAACGATCACCCACTTCTTTGACCCGGACAACGATGTCAACGAGCCGATGAAGTTCCAGTCCGGTCCCTACGACGACGACTATCCGAATGCCTGGAACGCGGCCCGCACGTTCTGGAGTCGTGCCCTCGGCGAGTACGCCGCCGGCGACTTGGCGCAGGCCTACCGATACCTCGGATCCGTCGCTCACTTCCTCGGCGATCAGACCATTCCGACGCATGCGCACAGCGATACCCACGGCCCTGATTGGCTCGATGACGACGCGTACGAGGAATGGATGAGCAACGTGGGTCCCCCCGGATCGACGTCTCCGAATGCGGAAATCACTTCGGCGGAGTACAACCTCTTGGTCAGCGAAGGCATCCTGGACCCGCTGCCGGCCGACCCGAATGCGAGCATTGACGACCAGCTCCTCTGGCTGTTTCTCAACATAAACCAGACCGCCGACTACTTCGCTTCCGACGATGTGAACGGCGACACTGTGCACCCGTCCGACCCGCTTGTGGCTGGTTGGGCACAAGGTTCGATCGACCGGGCTGCCGCGATGTGCGCCACGCGGGACTGCCCGACGGTGACGGCGCAGCTTGCGGACAACGACGGGTTTTGGTTCGGCGCGAACAACAACAACGACTTCGACGGGCAGTTGAGTGTCATCCGTGAGGTTTCGTATCTCTACGGCATCCGTGGCATCGGCGCCTTGTTCGCGCTTTGGGAGGAAGCGATCGCTCGCCCGATCGTGACGCTCTCTGTTCACCGCATGTCGGAAGCCGGCAACAACACGGCGTTCGGCACGCTCGGCATGGACGACTTGGAATCGCCGGACCTCTACGCAGGCGTGGTGATGGGCGCGAACGATGGCCTTTGCGTTTCGTCATGTCCCCCGCATATCGGCGCCTATCTCCACCTCCGAAACGGCGGCGACCGCCTCATCGACGGCAACCTGTTTCCGAGCATGGTCACGCGTTATGACGCCTACAACAAGAACGAGGCCGAGACGAGCGTCTACCCGGACTACCACTTTGGTCGCGTTTATCCGGCCGCCGCGGGGGATTTCTACGCGCCGGGCACCGACAGTGTGGTGATTGACCTCTCGATCTGGGACCAGGACGACGACATCACGACCGCATTGGCACCGTACTCCGTGGACGACTCCGGAGCGCTGGCCCATGGCGGTGGCCCGCTGCCCATTGGCGTCGACCTCGCGAAGTGTCAGTCCGGGGCCAACGACGCCATCAGCTTCGGCATCTATACCGCTTCGTGTGCGGCGGATCCGAACGTCACGGGAGCCGCAGGCGTCCCCGGCGGCTACATCGCCACTGGGCTCCACGGCTCCAACAGCTCGAGAGCGGTGCACGCCGAGTGGTCCATCTCCATCACTGACGGGTCTCTTTGCCAGCAGGAAGATATCTACGAGCAGAATGACTCGCTGGCCACGGCCACGGAGTTGCCGGTCCCCGGCACGCGTGATGCCTACACCTGCGACGGCGACGACGATTGGTATTCGCTGCCGGTCGAGGCCGGGCAAACAGTCACCGCTGACGCATTGTTCGTTGACGCCGACGGCGACATCGACATCACGCTGTACGACCCATGGGGATCGCCGCTCATCTCGGGAACGTCCGCCACTGACAACGAGTCTGTCTCCGCTGTCGCCGCCGCAACAGGCCGCCATTACGTGCGGGTGTATGGCTACAACAGTGCGGCGAACTACTACACGGTCGCGATGTCGAAGACATTGTGCCCGTCATCCGATGGCGGCAACGAGCCGAACGGAACCACGGCGCAAGCGACGCCGATCAGCAACCTCGATCAGGTGTCCGCCACGATTTGCGATGCCAGCGGCAGCGATCACGACTTCTACTCGTTCCATGCGAATGCTGGTGATGTTGTCGATATCGAGCTGGAATTCGAACACGATGACGGCGACCTCGACATGGAGGTTTGTGTTCCGGCATGCGAGTTCCGTATTTCGACCGACGACAACGAAGACTTTCACAACGTTGCCACGACCACCGGTACGCACTACGTCAGGGTCTTCACGCAGCATGACGTCGACACTGCATACAGCCTCTCGCTAGAGACGGCGCCGTGTACGAGAGAAGACGGCTACGAGGACAACGACACCCAAGCAACGGCGACGCCCATCGGTAATCGAGCCACCATTTCGGCGACCGCCTGTGATGACGATTGGTACTCGTTCGAAGTGACGCAGCCCCATTTCACGGTTCTCGACGCCTCGGGCGCCTACTCGCCGCTGACGGGGGATGTAGAGATGGAGCTCTACGACTCCTCGGGGTCACTTCTGTCTGGGTTCAGCGACCAGGCACCCGGCGACAAAGGCCTCACTCGCCAACTCTCGCCCGGGACGTATGCCATTCGGGTTGCCGGCGAAAATGGCGAGAAGCCGCCGTACACGCTTGATGTGAACTTTGGGGTGTGTCCATACGACGACGACACGGAAGAGAACGACACACAAGCAACGGCGTTCCCGCTTGCGTCGTCGACCTTCGCGGCGAGCTGCGACATTGACTTCTATTCCGTGCCGATCGTCGCCGGCGACTATCTCACCGCCGAACTCGACTTTGTTCATGACGATGGAGATGTCAACGTCTACTTGCTTGACCCGGCTGGCAACGCCGTTGCGTCGAGCCTGTCCGCCACTGATGACGAGTGCGTGACGCATCTCGCCCTTCAAACCGGCGACTATGCAATCGCTGTGATGGGCGACGCGAATCTCTACGAGGTCTCGAGATTCACTCCCGCGACGCCAGTTCGCACGGCGAATGACGAAGCTTCACTCAACTACGCGATCGCCTGCTTCAACGCCGCCCCCGCGGGCAGCTACGTCATCGACATCACCGGAGACATCGATCTGACGGGGTCGATCGTGCCGATCGATAACCCGAACGGCGCATCGCTCAGGATCAACGGAGGTGGCTACACAATCGACGGCAATGCGTCGAGCACTGACACCCGTGAATGTGCGATCGCAACGCCGCCCTACACGGCCCCTTGCGATGGCGACTCGAGTACTGCTGGCTTCCACGTCACTGCTGGCGATTTCGTCACGATCGACAACATCAGAATTGCGAACACTCGACGCGGTCTCCCTGGAGGCGGTGCGTTGCTCAACGAAGGCAACACGGACGTTTCCAACAGCGAATTCGACAGCAACGGCACTGTCGGCGGCGGTGGCAGCAGCGATGGTGGCAATGGCGGTGCGATCAACAATTCCGGCACGCTTAGCCTCCTCGATACGAAGATTTTGCGAAACACGTGCTTCTGGCCGGACGGCGGTTACTGCCGTGGTGGAGGGCTCTATAACTCCGGCACGCTGTCGGTGACCGGGGGCGAGATCACTCAGAACGGTGGCGGGTCTTCGCTCACCCTTGGTGCTGGCCTCTACTCCAACAACTTTGCCGTGATCGCTAACACCCGAATCACCGCGAATACCGGCGATCGAGGCGGCGGTGCGGCGTTCGCCAACTCGGCCATCATCGTTGCGAGCGACATCTCCGACAACACCGCGTTCATCGACGGCGGCGGCATCTATAGCAGTGGCGACGTCTTGATTGACGCCAGCTCGCTCGTCGGCAACGAAGCGGTTGAGGACGGTGGCGGCATCTACAACGTGGGTGGCGCGGCGACGCTCGTCAACTCAACGCTGTCGGGCAACCGGGCAGCCACCGGTGGCGGCATCTACAACTTTCTGGGCAGCGTCGATGCATCGTTCACGACGATCGTCGACAACGACTCGGCTGTCGGCGCTGGCATTCTCTCAGAGAACACCGGCGGTGAACTGGTCGAGGTTGCGGCATCAATCGTGGCCGACAACACCGGTGGTGGTGTCGACGTAGGAATCGTGTCGGGCACAACCGACCCGTTCGCCTCCGGCGGCTACAGCGTGATCGGTTCGGTCGACGCAAGCGTCGCCGCATTTACTCAACCGGGCGACATCACCAACCAAAGCAACGTTGGGGCACTCCCGCTGGAGGCCGGCGTTCTCAATCCGTCATTGGTCCATCCCATCGATACGACCTCCTTGGCGTACGACAGGGTCTTCGGAGTAGTGACGACGGGTACCGATGAGATCAGAGACGTGCGCGGCACGGTTCGACCGGCCGGCGCGAAAGACTCTGGCGCATACGAATTCGAGTGCGTCGACGACCTCTACGAGGACAACGACTCAATACTCGCCGCGGCCGTGCTCGTGAACGACGTCGCCGTGAACGGGGCGGTGTGTCCGATCGATGACGACTGGTACTCGATCCCCGTCGTTTCGGGTCAACTTGTCACCGCGGTGGTCGATTTCGTGCACGCTGACGGTGATCTCGACATCACCTTGTTCGATCCAGCCGGAGCACAGGTGGATCTCTCGAACTCCGTCCTCGACCGCGAGGCGATCACCTGGACGGCGGCCGCGTCGGGTAGCTACGCCTTGCGGGTGTACGGCTACAACGGGGCGACGAACACCTACTCGGTATCGATGAAGGCTGGGAATCATCCGCTGATTCGACCGTTTGGGGGGCTGGCGAATCCTGAGGGTGACACTGGTTCGCAGATCCTGGATCTCTACGCGTATCTAGAGGACGAGTTTGGAGATCCGTACGTGTCGCCGACGCCGGTCACTATTTCGTGGACGACGCTCGATATTCCTTCGAACCCGTTGGTCGCGCATCCCGGGGAGGACTTCGTTGCGAGTTCAGGCACGATCACGTTCGCGCCAGGTGAATCGATCACGACCGTGCCGATTGAGATACTTGGTGACACAGTGGATGAGCCGCCGCTGCTGTACGGCGAGTGGGGTCTCTGGAACGTGAGCGGTCCGTCAACGAACGCAAAGATCGACTTCGCTACCTTCTTCGGAGCTGGCTTGTTCATCATCATCGACGACGACTGAGGGGTCGTTCGGCGAGCTCTCGGCTCTGGTTGCACGCATCCAACCGAGAAGCCCGCCGGCTGCGCGTCCCCTCCCAGATCCGTTTCGCGCACTGATCTTCGTCCGACTCGTTTCTTGACTGCGGAACAGTTCGCAGTGCGACGCGGCGCGTTGCCTGCACCGCGGTGGGATAGTGGACTCATGACCGTTCCGCTTCCTCCGGCCCCCTCTTGGCGGGGCATCAACCACCTGGCGATGGTCACCCCAGACATGGACGCGACGACTCGTTTCTACGCCGGGGTGTTGGGCATGCCGCTGGTGATGACCCTGATGGCGGGTCCCATGCGTCACTACTTCTTCGAGATTGCGCCCGGGAACACTGTGGCCTTCTTCGAGATCGCTGACGCCGAGGTTTTCCAGAAGGGAGCCGGGTCGCCGGCCCCGTTCCCCGTTCAGATGGACCACATTTCGTTCAACGTGGCGGACGAGGATGCCCTTCACCAACTGCGAGAGCGGTTGTTGGCGGCCGGATCAGAGGTGACCGAGATCGTCGATCACAACCAGGTCCAGTCGGTGTACTTCACCGACCCCAACGGCATCGCCCTCGAAGCCTCGTACTGGGTCATCGACGCGACGGGTCGGACCATGAACCCTGGCGATGAGCGAGTATTTGCTGACCCGGATCCGGTGCCCGCGATCGCCGAACTGGCGACCGGGCGCCTCGAGGAACTGCCGACCACGTCACTCGTCTGAGCGGATTGTGGCTTGGACGACCCGACGGTGAAACCTTTTACCCCGCGCTGGTGGTTCGAGAACCGCGAGACCGGGCGGATCACGGTCGCCCAGTTCCCGAACTGGCCGCTCTTCGCTATCGGTTGTGCGTGGATCGTCGGTCGAATCGCCGACGACGCTTCGGGCCTCGACGACATCGCCGGCGTCGCGGCGACCGCGCTTTGGGTCTTCTGGGGCGCCGATGAGCTGCTCCGTGGGGTCAATCCCTGGCGGCGGTTGCTCGGCTCGGGCGTGATTCTTTGGCAACTGAGCCGTCTGATCTGATCGAGCGTGGTTAGCTCGATGGGTGCCCGTTCCCACCGCCGCCGAGCTTCTCGCCACTCAGATACGGCACGCGTGGATCAACTCCGGGTGCGTGCTCGAAGGACTGACCGACGAGGAGTACTTCTGGGAGCCGGCCCCCGGCGCATGGTCGGTGCGGGCCCGCGCCCTGGCGGGTGAAGGAACCCCAGGCGTCATCAACGGCTTCGGCCGCGGCGAGTTCGTGTGCGAAGACGTCTGGCCGCGGCCCGAGCGGGTGCCGGTCACGACGATCGCATGGCGGGTCGTGCACCTCGCGGCCTGGAACGACATCTACATCGACTGGACGTTCGGCAGTGCTACGCGGACGCTCGCCGACGTCGAGGTCCCGGGGACGTGCGCCGAGGGCATGGCTTGGCTTGCCGAGGCCCAGGAGCGGTTCGCCGTCGCGGTGGAGGCCCTCTCCGACGAAGAAGTGTTCGGGCACCGGCCCGCCCACTGGGGTGAGCACCTCCCGGTCGCCCGCCTCGTTTCGTTGATGATCAACGAGAACGTCCACCACATTGCCGAGATCGGCGCGCTCCGCGATATTCACCGCGGCCACGCCCGCACCCAACCGCTCCCGCCGCCGAGCCTCGGCCCCGACTGGTGGCAGCCGCGGGCGCGGTAGTCGGCGCTTCAGATGGTCAGAGGTGCAAGCTGCTCATCGGCGACTGAGAACATCAGCGACCGCGCCTCTGAGAGCGGAATCGACCGGAAGTACGCCTGATCCAACAGCTCGAATCGGAGTCGAGTTTGCACTGGCCCACCGTCCAGCGGCACCGCGCCGACTCCCGTGGCCGCGAGTCGGCCAAGGGCCTCCATATGCATGTCGAACAGCTCCGGCAACTCGCCCCCGGTGACTCCCTGGACGGTCAACGCCGAGTGGGGCACGACTCCGAGCGAGCTGGTGACGAGTGTCCGGCCGTTGCTCAGGTCAGACGCGAGGTTGATCTGCACGTCGTCGACAAGGGCCAGAGTGACGTGTTCGTCGTTGTGGAAGACGCCGGAACCGATGCCGCCGAAGATCGTTCCGCCCTCGGCGTCGACCAACATCCACGACCCGTGATGCTCGAAGCCCTTTGCCGCGAACCAGGGCATCAACGCTTCCACCCTGTCGGAGCTCGTCGACGGGCGTAGCTCGAGCCGGGCGTTGACGAGTTTCGAGATGAAGAAGCCCGCGGCGAGTCGAGCGAGGACGACAGGCGTCAGGATCATTGCCGAGAGGACGGCCAGTCCGATGACGGGGACGGCGACGATCAGGGGGAGGTCGAGCGCCAGGACCACGAGGGTCACCGCAACGGCGGTGGCCAACGTGGCGACGGCCGTGCCCCGCAAGATCCACCGAACGTGACGGTGCCCGATCGCCTCTTCGTCGTCCGACTTCACGAACCTCGACATGACCAGATAGTAGGCCGCGGCTTGCGCACGTCTTGATGGCGCTGGCTTCCGGCAGCGTCTGACTAACGCCGCGGTTGCCTCCGAATCAGCGAAACGACGTGGCCTCCGCCAGAGCCGACAATGAGCGCAGGCAGTGCCCCTCGAGAAACTCGTCCACGTGGGGGAGCGCGGCGGCCATTCCGCGGGCGGTCGGTTCGTAGCCGGGGCCGGCCTTGAGCGGGTTCACCCACACCACGCGATGCGCCGTGCGGTGCAGACGCGTCATCGCCTCGGTCATCTCGTCCGGGTCGCCCCGATCCCAACCGTCGGACAGCACGACGACGGTCGCGCCGCGGGCCATGCCTCGAACGCCCCACTCCTGGTTGAATCGGGCGATCGTCTCACCGAGCCGGGTGCCGCCGGACCAGTCCGCGACCGACGCAGTTGCCGCGGCGATGGCCTCATCGAGGTCATGCGTCCCGAGGTGGCGGGTCAGACGAGTGAGTCGCGTGCCGAGGGCGAACACCTCTACGTTGCCGCGGGCGACAACCGCAGCATGGGCGAACCGGATCATGACCCGCGCGTAGGGCTCCATCGAGCCGCTGACATCGAGCAGAAGAATCATCCGCCGACTTCGCTCGCCGGTCGTGGTCCTGGCGAGGCTGATCGGCTCCCCGCCGGTGCGCATCGCCGCCCGGGCGGTTCGCCGGAGGTCGTGTCGATCACCGGTTCGTGAGGGTCGCCGACGGCGGGATCGACGTGAGGCCGGGCGCAGGCGCATCTTTGCCATGACCTGCTCCGCCTCCCGCAACTCGCCCGCGGTGAAGTCGGCGAAGTTCTTGTCTTGGAGCGAATCCCGGGGGCTGTAGCGGAAGACCACTTCGGCATCGCCCTGGGCGTCGCTGCTCCCGCGGTCGTCATCCCCGGCGAGGCCCAAGGTCTCGACGATCTCGTCGAAGGTCTGGCGAAACCCGGAGGAATTGTGATGAAAGAACGCAAGGAACATCGCGTCGTACATGGCGATCTCCTCGTGGCGCACGACCAAGGTGCCTCGCCCCGCCCAGTAGACGTCGAGGCCGTTGCCCAAGCCGACGGCGCTCAGCGCCTCGCGGAACGTGATGGTCTGGGCGACCGTGATCGGAAGACCGCCGCGCCGAAGGAATCTCACGAAGCCAACGACCACCCGCTCGACGTCGAGCTCGGTGGACGCCGGGGTGCTCACGAGCCGAGTGCGGCGGAGACGATGGTGTCGAGACCCTCGCGCCGAACCCGCTCCTGATCCTCGCGGTACTTGAGAAGGGCGCCCAGTGTTGCGTCGACGGCGGCCGCGGTGAGGGTGGTCTCGCCGAGCACGTGAAGTGCCGTGGCCCAGTCGAGCGTCTCGGCCACGCCCGGCGGCTTGTACAGGCCCATCTCCCGGATCGCCCCGGTGGCCCGGCCGACTTCCGCGGCTAGATCGGCGGAGACACCCGGTGCCTTCGCCCGCAAGATGGCGACCTCTCGTTCGAAGTCGGGGTGGTCGACCCAGTGATACAGGGCCCGGCGCTTCAAGGCGTCGTGCACATCGCGCGTGCGGTTGGAGGTGATCACCACCAGCGGGGGAGTCGCCGCTCGGAACACCCCGATCTCCGGCACCGTCACCGCGTAGTCCGACAGGGCCTCGAGCAGGAATGCCTCGAACTCGTCGTCGGCGCGGTCGACTTCGTCGATGAGGAGCACGGGCGGGATCTCGGCGCGGTGATCGATCGCCGCAAGCAACGGTCGGCGCACGAGGAAGCGCTCGGTGAAGAGTTCCTCCTCGAGCTCGCCCGATGTCGCCGCCGTTGCTTCGCCGGTCGCCTCGGCGGCGCGGAGGTGGAGGAGCTGGTGCGTGTAGTTCCACTCGTACAACGCCTGCGCGCTGTCGATTCCTTCGTAGCACTGGAGCCGGATGAGATCGCCGCCCGTGATTGCGGAGAGCACACGGGCGACCTCGGTCTTGCCGACGCCGGCCTCACCCTCGAGCAAGAGCGGCCGCTTGAGAGTGATGGCGAGGAAGATCGATGTGGCCAGGCCGCGGTCGGCCAGATAGTCGTGGTCCGCGAGCGCGTCTTGTACCGAGTCGACCGAGGACAGCTGGGGGTGAAGATCCGGCATCGACTCACCCTACGTGTGTGGCGCCGGCGATTTCCGGTGACGGTACGGTGCAGCCATGGAGATCACGAACGAGATGCACGTCGGCGTGCCCATCGAGGAGGCGTGGGTCCTCCTCACCGACATCCCCGCGATCGCGCCCTGCCTGCCCGGAGCCCAGCTCACCGGTCAGGACGGCGACGATTTCGAAGGCCGGATCAAGGTGAAGGTGGGACCCATCACGGCGGAGTACAAGGGCACGGCCCGAATTACGGAGATGAATGAGGCCGACCGCCGCGTGCTGCTCACGGCGAAGGGCCGTGACTCGCGCGGGTCGGGCAATGCGTCGGCCGACATCACCGCCGAGATGTTTCCCGAGGAGGGCGGCACCCGCGTCACGATCGTCACCCAGCTGAAGATCTCCGGCAAGGTCGCGCAGTTCGGGCGTGGCGTCATGGCTGACGTCTCGAAGAAGCTCCTCGCCCAGTTCGCAGAGTGCCTCGAACACAAACTGGCGCCGGCAGAGCCGGATTCCGATCCAACCGGACCGGATGCCGCGCCCACCGACCCGGCCGAGAACAACCCGCCCGAGCCTCTCGAATTGCTCGACGTGGCCGGCGGCGCGGTGGCGAAGCGGCTTGCCCCGGTGCTCATCGGCGCGGTCATCGTGCTGCTCGTTCTGTTCGCTCGTCGGACTCGCCGTCGTCGCGCGCTCAGTGTGTCCCAAAAGACGTAGCGGCCACTGCGTGATAAGGAGGGTCCCGGCTCAATAGCCATGCTCCGAGGGGGACACCGTGGAAGTCAACGTCACCGTCAACGGCCAGAATCGGTCCGCCGATGTCGAGGCCCGCACCTTGTTGGTGCACTACCTGCGCGACGATCTCGGGCTGACCGGCACGAACGTCGGCTGCGACACCTCGTCTTGTGGCGCCTGCACAGTCCACGTCGACGGTGAGTCGGTGAAGTCGTGCACGATGTTGGCGGTCCAGGCCGATGGTGCCGATGTCACCACGATCGAAGGTCTGGCCACCGGCGACGGGCTCCACCCGATGCAGGAAGCGTTCATGGAGTGCCACGGGCTGCAATGTGGTTTCTGCACGCCCGGCATGGTGATGGCGGCGACGTCACTGGTCAGCGGGGGCGCCGCCCTCGACGAGGCCAGTGTGCGGGAAGGCCTCGAGGGCAACCTCTGCCGTTGCACCGGCTACCACAACATTGTGAAAGCCGTGCTGTCGGTGGGGGGTGACGCATCATGAGCGCGATCGGGGCGCCGCTGAAGCGCCGAGAAGATCCCAAGCTCCTCACCGGCGAGGGCAAGTTCGTCGACGACATCCAGGTTGCCGGGCAGCTGTGGATGGGCCTGGTTCGGAGCCCGTTCGCTCACGCCAAGATCGAGAACATCGACGTTTCCGGCGCCGAGAACGCCGACGGAGTGCACGCGGTCTACACCGGCCCCCAGCTCCAGGACATGGACCTGTGGATCGCGCCGCTGCCCTGCGCCTGGCCTGTCACCGAGGACATGGTGAACCCCGCCTACGACCCCGTCGCCGTAGGTGAAGTCCGTTTTGTGGGGGAGATCGTCGCGGTCGTGCTCGCCGATTCCCGCTACGGCGCGGCGGACGCAGCCGAGCTCGTGGTGGTCGACTACGAGCCACTCGACGCCGTGGCGTCGCTCGATGTGGCCGTCGCCGACGAGGTCAAGGCGCACTCCGATCTCGCGACGAACAAGTCCTATTCCTGGCCACTGATTCCGGACCCCGACGCGCTCGACGCCGCGTTCGCCGACCCTGTTCATCACGTCGAGGCGGACTTCGTCCAGCAACGCATGATTCCGACGGCGATGGAACCCCGCGGTGTTCTCGCCATCTCCTCGCCTCACGGCGCCGACGTGACGCTCTACAGCGCCACTCAGGTGCCGCACGTCCTCAAGGTGATGATGGCGGCGACCACAGGAATCCCCGAGAGCCAGATCCGGATCATCGCCCCTGCTGTCGGTGGCGGCTTCGGCGCGAAACTCAGCGTCTACGCCGAAGAGAGCCTCGCGCTGGTGCTCGCCAACGCACTCGGCCATGCAGTCCGCTGGACCGAGTCACGATCAGAAGCGGCCTTCTCCACCCACCAGGGTCGTGGCCAGAACCAACACATCGAATTGGCTGCCGATGCCGATGGAAAGATCACTGGCTGCCGGGTGCACATCGATGCCGACATGGGCGCCTACATCATGCTCATCACCGCGGGCGTGCCGCTGCTCGGAAGCTTCCTCTACACCGGCGTGTATGACGTACCGGCGTTCGGCTTCACGTGTGATGGCTATTTCACCAACCTCACGCCGACTGGCGCTTACCGCGGTGCCGGTCGCCCTGAGGCCAGCTACGCGATCGAGCGAGCCATGGACCTTCTGGCTCTCAAGGTCGGCGTCGGCCCTGACGAGATCCGGCGTCGCAACTTCCTGGGTGGTGGCGACGCGTTCGAGAACCTCGATGTCGCGTCGACCCTCACCTTCGACTCCGGCCACTACGGCCCCAACCTTGATCTGGCATTGGAGTTGGCCGACTACGACGGCCTGCGGGCTGAGCAGAAACGTCGGCGCGACGCCGGCGAGCGGGTGCAGATGGGTATCGGCCTGTGCACCTATGTCGAGATCTGTGGTCTGGCCCCGAGTCGCGCCCTCGGCGGGCTCAACTACGGCGCCGGGGGATGGGAACACGCCACCGTTCGCTTCCTGCCGACCGGGAAGGTCGAGGTGGTCAGCGGATCGACGCCTCACGGTCAGGGCCACGAGACGAGTTGGTCGCAGATCGTCGGCGACAAGCTCGGGATCGATCCGGAGGATGTCACCGTGCTGCACTCCGACACCGCCATCAGCCCACTCGGCCTCGACACCTACGGGTCGCGCTCGTTGGCCGTCGGTGGCGTAGCGATCGCCGCGGCTTGCGACAAGGTGGTCGAGAAGGCCAAGTTGATCGCGGCACACAGCATGGAGGCGAGCCCCGACGACATGCAGTTCGTCGACGGCGCCTTCTCGGTCGCCGGATCGCCCGACCAGACCGTTCCCATCCAGGAAATCGCTTTCGGCGCCTTCACGGCTCACGACCTGCCCGAGGGCATGGAGCCGAACCTGCAGGAACAGGTCACGTTCGATCCGCCCAACTTCGCCTTCCCCTTCGGGAGCCACGTGGCGGTTGTCGACATCGACGAGGAGACCGGTGAGGTCAGCCTCACCGATTACATCGCGGTCGACGACTGCGGCAACCAGATCAACCCGATGATCGTGGAGGGCCAGGTCCACGGCGGCGTGGTGCAAGGGGTTGCCCAGGCGCTGTGGGAAGAAGCGGTCTACGACGACGACGGCAACTGCCTCAACCCGTCGCTGCTCGACTACCTGGTGCCCTCCGCGGCTGAGCTCCCGAACATCAAAACCGACTTCACCGTGACGCCGAGCACCAGCAATCCGCTCGGGGTCAAGGGAGTGGGGGAGGCCGGAACCATCGGCTCCGCCGCCGCGGTCATCAACGCAATCTGCGATGGGCTGAGTCCCCATGGCGTCACCGACATCGCAATGCCGGCCACTCCACAACGGGTGTGGCGAGCGATACGCGACGCACAGGGAGGTGCAGCATGATCCCCGCAGCATTCGACTATGTCGTGGCCGACTCCGCTGACGCCGCCGTCTCGGCCCTGGTGAATCACGGCGACGAGGCCAAACTGTTGGCTGGCGGCCACAGCCTGATCCCACTGATGCGATTCCGTCTGGCCACGCCGGCGGTTCTCGTCGACATCGGTCGGCTCAGCGATCTGTCGTACATCACCGACGCCGGCGATCACATCGCCATCGGCGCGTTGACCCGCCATCGCGACCTGGAGATCAGCGACCTTCTCAAAGCCGAGGCGCCGCTCATGGCCCACACTGCGGGCCAGGTCGGCGATCCGCAGGTTCGTCATCGAGGCACGCTCGGCGGATCACTGGCTCACGGTGACCCGGCGTCGGATCTGCCCGCCGCTCTCCTGGCCTCGGGAGGCAGTCTCGTGGTCCGAGGCCCCAATGGAGAACGGATGATCGATGCCGCCGACTTCTTCACCGGATTCCTCGAAACCGCATTGGCCGAAGATGAACTGCTTACCGAGATTCGTGTTCCGAAGGTGGCCGGCGTCGGCTGGAGCTTCCAGAAGTTCAATCGAAGGGCGCAGGATTGGGCCATCGTGGGCGCGGCCGTACTGCTCGGCGATGCCCCGAAGGTCTCCCTCATCAACATGAGTTCGGCGCCCATGCGTTCGGCCGCGGTCGAAGCCGCACTGGCGTCTGGAGCGAACGCGGTTGATGCGTCCTCAGTTGCGGCCGAGGGCACGGAACCGCCCGAAGACCTCAACGGCGACACCGAATACCGACACCACCTGGCTCGTGTGCTCGTCGGTCGAGGAATCGCCGAAGCGCAAGGCTGATTGTTCGGCGCGTCCGACCCGCAAGGATCAGCCGTCGAAGTCGTTCGACTCGACCAGGCCCGCAAATTCGGTGTCGAGCGTCGAGCTGAGCGCGTCCCCGACATCCGCGATCTCGAACACGTCGAGGAGGTGAGCGAGGGTGAGGTGGTTGAGCAGTGCAAGGAATTCGCTCGGATGCGTGTATCCAGCGTCAGGCACACAACCGTTCTCGGCCAGTGCGACGAGATTCGCCGGCAGACCGAGCGCCTCGGCCACCGAGGTCAACCCGCCAATCTCCCAGATCGGTTCGCAGGCGTCGGTGAAGCTGTTGTGGCCGGCATTGTCGAGAATGACGAGCTGACGAGGTCCCTCCAACGCGTCGTAGAAGGTCCTGACGCGGTCCGGTGAGAATCCGGAATCGAGGTCGGCGACGACGATTTGGAACGGGAGGGTCGGGAGTTCGGCACTGTCGGGATCTCCCGACGACGCCCAGAAGATCAGCGTGTCGATCCGTTCGTCGGTCGCCGCGGTGCCCAAAACCGTGCCGCCGCCCGCGGAGTGGCCCATGATCGCGACCTGTTCACCGTCGACGAGGCCGCCCAGCAGGGGATCATCGGCGGCAATGAGCATGTCAATCGTGAGGCTTACGTCGGCGGCACTGCCGCCCGGTCGGTCGGGCAGGTCGAGGAGACCATTTCGGGCGAGCAACCCTCGCTCGAGATGATCGACAGACGCGACCACGAAGCCCCACGATGCGAGGTGAGTGTTGTTGAACGTCGCGACCTTGCGGTAGCCGCCCGCGCCGTGGCTGTAGATCATCAGCGGCCACGGGCCACCCTCGGCCGACGGCACATCGCGGTATGCGTCGGTGACAATCGGTGTGTCGATGTCGGACAGCAGGTCCTGGATCGACTCCGGCAGGATCTCGAGTGAGGAGTAGCCCTCACGCTCGATTCCTTCGACGTCGGCCTGCTCGGCCGGATACCAAACCTCGACGTCGCGGTCGCTCAGACTGATGGTGGTGACCCCTACCGCGTACGGCCCGCGCTCGTCATAGCGCACCGTCTCGACGGGGGCCTCCGTAGTGGTGGTTGTCTCTGGCGCGGCGGTGGTGGTGGTCGCGGCGAGCGTGGTCGATGTGGTTGTGGGTGATGACTCGTCAGAGCTGTCGTCGCTGCACGACGCGGCGATCAGGGCGACAACCACGATCACTGACAGACGGAATTTCAGCATGAGACACTCCAAAGCGATCGACCGGTCGGCCGGACCCGCGGGAGCGTAGCCAGGGGCGACGCCAAGGCCCAAGCCAACTCGTGCGGGCGACCCCTTGGGTCGGGCGCCCTAGCCGGCCGCCATCGGGCTGCTGGTCACTAGATCGAAGACCGGCTGCCCCCCGAAGTCGGCGAAGGGGTCTCCCGGGCTGATCGACTCCGAGCCGATCGACGTCGAGTGGGACCCAGAGACCACGGGGTCGGCCTCCTCCAACCAGGATGCGAAGTCAACGTCGATGTCCAGCTGATACGGCGCCGTCGGCGAGAGGCCGGTCGAGAAGATCACGTTCCCGTTGTCGAGGATGTAGGCCTCTGCCGGTGCGCCGAGGATCGTCTCCACGTCGTCGTGGGTTTCCCACCCGACCTCGACGGTCGGGTTCCAGCTCAAGAGAGCGCGAAGGAAGGCGGACTTGATACAGCAGGGCGGCACTTCCCCCCAGCCCAGAGGGAAACTCGCCCACAGCACGCCGAGTTGATCCAGCATGACGTTCACGCAGTTGGCGTCGAATCGAGGGTCGACTCCATCGGTTGCCGCGCCTTCGCATCCCTCGTTGGCCGCGGAAACGTCATCAGCGGTACCGGGCTCGTCGCCGGTGTCCGCCGAGGCTGCGTCGCCGTCCGGCCCGGACAATGCGCCTCCGTCCTGCTGGCCGGCAGTGTCTACCTCGGACGTACCGTCTCCCGATCCGCCGACCTGCCAGAGCACCAGACCGACGACTGCCGCGACGAGAAAGAGGCCGATCACGAGCATCGGGGGAGACACCAGACACCCGCCGGGCCGGGGCGTTGTGGGCCTCGACGACCCCGTCGCGGCATTCTTGGCCTGGATTGAGCGGGCGTACTCCTCAAGGTGCCGCTGTTCCTGGGCTTCGTCGCTCTCCGCCGGCCCGGAGTCGTCCGCTGCCTGTTCGGCGGCGGCCCGCTCAGCGGCGGCGTTCGCCTCACGATTCCGCTGGGCCTCCGCTTGTTCTGCGTACCTCCGGTTGTCGAATTCGTCGGTGGTCGCCTCGGTCGCATGCTTTCTGAAAGCCTGATCGAGTTCCCTTGACTCTTCACTCATCGCGTGATCCGAGCGGTAGTCATGCGCGACATCAGACGGACTGGTGTGCTCGCGCTGGGCCGACGCCGAGTCTTCGGCTCCCTCCGACCCATCGGGCGTGGAGTCCTGTTGCCGGTCGTCAGCGTTATCGGGGGGCCCAGCTTGATCGTTTGGCACGGCGTGTCTTCTCCGTCTCGATCGTTCGCGGCGGGCTGCCGTCCTGTTTCGCGGAGCGGGTCGTTGCTCGTGCGGCAGCACGCCCAGCGTAGACCGTGGACCGAAGCGGGTCATGCCTAGTCTGGAGGCCGCGGGCAGGGTAGGTGACGCGCCGATGCGACTTTCGTCCCTGGCGCGGACCGCGCTCGGGCATCAGTATCTGGAGTACTCGTCGACTTCGGAGTGGGTGACCATGGCTCGGCAATCCCGTCTATTGGTGCGGAAGATCTCGTTATTGGCGTCGGCAATGGCGTTGGCAGCTACCGCCGCGTCGGCGGGCCTCGTCGCCACCGCGGCGCCGGCCGTCGCCGCGACGAGCGTCGTCGTGTCACCGAACACCGACGTCTCGGGCGGTGATCTGATCACCATCCAGGCCGATGGGTTCGAGCCCGGCGAGGTCGCAGGCTGGTGCCAGACAAGCGACATCGTTCCCCCCACGGGAACCCAGGACGTGTGCGGTAACAACACCGTCCACAGCCGGGTGGTGGCCGCCGACGGTTCCTTCTCGGGACAAGTGCACATCAATCGATTCATCTATATACCGGCGGTCGACCGTTGGTTCGATTGTGCCGATCCGGCGGAGGGATGCGGGATCGGTGTCGCCGCGGTCAATCGTCTGGCGGCCACCGCGGCGTTCGCTCCGATCGACTTCGCTCCGGTCCCGGCGCCGCCGGCAACACGGGGAACGATCGTGATCTCACCCGACACACAGGTGGCCGGCGGCCCGGTGACCGTCACTGGTTCTGGATTCCGACCCAACGAGCTCTACTACGTCTTCCAGTGCGCGGCCGGGGCTGTCGACCAGGCCGACTGTGGCTACGCGAAGGTGTGGTATCTCCGGACCGACGCGACCGGTGAGTTCGAGGTGTTGACGACCGTCGGTGCGACGGTCGACCCGCTCGACGCGTTCGGCGCTCCACCCACGAACTGCATCACCTCCGTGCCGGCTGAGCGGTGCGTGGTGGCGGTGGCGGAGGCCGTCGACGTGCCGGGGACTCTGGTCAGCACGCCGGTGAGCATCATTCCGGGCGTCGTCACGGTGACCCCGTCGGCTGACCTGCTGGCCGGCCCGACGCAACTCTCGGTCGCGGGCTCTTCCTTCCCCGCGGGTGACGAAGTCGGGCTCTGTAGCGGCGTGGAGCCGAGCGGACCGCTGCGGTGGTGGGAACTCGCCACGACCGATGTCTCCCAATCCCGTATGGGATTCTGTGGCACGGCTCGGGAATTCGATCAGACCTTCGAGGTCGCGACGGTGGGCGGTGACGGCACGTTCTCCTTCGACGGGTTCCGTCTCGAGCGCTACGTCTACGTCAACGGCGACGACCGTGTGGTCGACTGCGCCGACCCGGCCGAGTCTTGCTTCATCCACGTCTTCACGACCGCCGATGTCCAGGAGACCCTGACCAGCGTCCCCCTCGACATCGCCACGCCACCACCGCCACCGGTCGTCAGAGGCACCATCACCGCTCAGCCGTCTGCGGGACTCCTGGGTGACGACCTGGTAACCGTGGATGGGGGCGGGTTCCGCGCTGACGCTCTCGTCGATCTCTATCGCTGCGAGGCCGGCGCCACCGAAAGGGGTTTGTGCGAGCGGCTGCAGACGTCTGACGGAAGCCCGGCCGCAGTGGTGGCCGACGGCGGGGGCACCTTGCCGACCACAGTGCTGCGCCTGCCCGACGACTCCGCCTTCTCCCGCTTCTCCGATCCGGCGCCCTACGACTGCGAGGTCGACGCATGCAGCATCACGGCGGCGGAGGCCGTCGACTTCACCGGCACGGCAACCGAGGCTCCCATCGCGTATGTCCTGCCGCGGGTGGTGCCGGGGTTGGGGACTGTGACGGAGGGTGATGGTGGTGCGGTGGTGGTCGAGATCCCGGTGACGCTTTCGTCGCCGTCGAGCGCGACGGTGACGGCGGATTGGGTGACGTTGTTCGGCCCAGGGGTGCAGCCGCCGGCGGTGGCGACGCCAGGGGTTGATTTCGAGGCGCTCGGTGGGACGGTGAGTTTCGCGCCGGGGGAGACGGCGGCGATGATCGAGCTCACCGTGTTCGGTGATGCGCTCGATGAGCCCGACGAGTACATCGTGACCAGCTTCGGGAACCCGACGAACGCGGACATCGGCGGCTTCTGGGGTCTCGGCTTCGGCCTGATCCTCGATGATGACCCACGGCCGAGTGTGGTGCCCGGGTTGGGGACTGTGACGGAGGGTGATGGTGGTGCGGTGGTGGTCGAGATCCCGGTGACGCTTTCGTCGCCGTCGAGCGCGACGGTGACGGCGGATTGGGTGACGTTGTTCGGCCCAGGGGTGCAGCCGCCGGCGGTGGCGACGCCAGGGGTTGATTTCGAGGCGCTCGGTGGGACGGTGAGTTTCGCGCCGGGGGAGACGGCGGCGATGATCGAGCTCACCGTGTTCGGTGATGCGCTCGATGAGCCCGACGAGTACATCGTGACCAGCTTCGGGAACCCGACGAACGCGGACATCGGCGGCTTCTGGGGTCTCGGCTTCGGCCGAATCGTCAACGACGACTGACTCGTTGTTCGGGTTCAGTCAGCAGCAGAGATCAGGGCGCCGCGCAGGTCGACGACATCGTCCGGCCCGGCCTCGGTGGTCGCCATGAAGTCGAGCATCAGCTCGACGAACTGCTCGGGCGCCTCGGCGTGCGGAAAGTGACCGATGTCTTCGAGGACCTCGAGGCGCGAGCCGGGAATGGCCTCGTGCGCCGCGTGGGCGTGCTCGACCGGAATGATGGCGTCGTTGTCGCCCCACACGATCATGGTGGGAAGGTGGCCGGCGAGGTAGAGGCGGTCGAGAGCGCTGACCGTCTGCCCTCCGGGTTCGATCACGCCGCGCATCGTGCGGACGAACGCCTTGCGGTTCTCGGCGCCGGCGAGCGATGAGTAGGCCCGCCACATCTCGCCGACGAGCGGCGCTCGCATCCCGCGGTCGTGGAGGAACCCACCGACGACGTTGCCGGCGTTGGCCACGAACTTGGGGAAGAGCAGCGGCATCAGGTGCTCGGCGCCGGGCAGGCTCGAAATGCGCAGAATCCAGCTGACCTCGCGGCCCAGACCGCCTGAGCCGACGAGCACGAGCCGACTGCATAGCTCGGGATGTTGATAGGCGAGTTGCATGGCGACGCCGCCGCCGAAGCTCTGGCCGACAATCGTCGCCCGCTCGACACCGAGAATGGCCAGGAGATCCCGGAGGCCGCTCGCCATCGCTCCGAGCGAGTAGTCGCCCATGGGTTTCGCCGATTCGCCATGTCCGAGCAGGTCGGGTGCGATGACGTCGTAGTGCTCGGTGAGTTTGTCCATCACCGGGCCCCAGGTGAGCGAACTGCCGGCGAGTCCGTGGATCAGCACGATCGCTTCGCCTTCGCCGGCCCGGCGGTAGCGCACGTCGTGTCCGTGGATCGTGACTTGAGAGAGGGGGAGGGTCTCCATGTCTCCAGTCTGCTCGACATCGGCTCGTGGCGGACAACTAGTGACCAGTGCCACCCTCGAATATTGGGAGTTCGAACACGTCATTTCGCGCTGTCGTAGGGTCAAGCGACCGAAAGTGGGTTACCCCGTTGCACGTCAAGTCTCTTGATCACATCCATATCTACGCCGCTGAGCCTGAACATTCTGCGAAGTTCTACGAGAACCATTTCGAAGCCCAGGAACTGGTGCGCAACAACAATGTCAACGGTGACCTGCGGGTCTTCTTGTCGCTGGGCGATCAGGTGCTCGTCGTCGGGAGCTTCCCGGCCGGACTGAACCCGGCGACTCCGCCCGCAGTGGGCGACGGTGCCTTCACCCACGGCTTCGGCATTGCTCACTTCGGTCTGCGGGTCGACGACGTCGAGGCGGCCACGTCGGAGCTTGCCGAGGCCGGGGTGCCCGTGATCGGTGAGGTCGTGCGCGAGCAGTCAGGACTCACCTATGCCTACGTCGAGGCGCCCGACGGCGTCGTCATCGAGCTCACGCAGTACGAGTAGGGCCGAGTCCGCCGGGTTATCTGGGTCGAAACGCTGCCGATCCTGTCCCTCATGCAAGCTCTCGACGGGGACGACCTGCGGCGCTCGGACGCGGCGCGAAAGCTCGCCCGCCTCACCGAGGTCGACCGCGCGACGCTCCGGTCCAACGTCGTCCAGAGTGCCCTCGTCGCTTTGCTGGCCCTCGTGCTGCTGCCGTTCTACGGCTGGCCGCTCACCGTCGTCAGCTGTCTTCCGTTCCTGAGCTGGATGGTGGGACTCGCCGGGCTCCGTCAGATCCTCGGGATCCGAAAGTGGAGGGCCCTCAACCTGGCCGTGATCGAGTCGGCGATTCTGATTGACATCGCCATCATGGGTGGCGTCGACAGCCCACTCCTCCACATGGTCGGGGTCGTCGGCGTCTACATCGTCTTCTACTTCCCCGATCGATGGCAGTCGGTCGCGGTGACGCCGCTCCTGGTCGCAGGCCTCACGGCACTACAGATCGTGGCGGGCGTGCCGATCGACGATCCCTTCAACGTCGTCGTGGCGCTCCTCCTCGCCCTCATCCTTCCGGCCAGCACGATCGCGATCGTCGACATGGAGTTGACCCACCGCCGCCGTGCGGTCATCGATCCGCTCACCGGATGCCTGAACCGCAACGCCTTCCGCGATCGCATCGAGGTGCTCGAGGCACAGATGACCGTGAGCGGAGACCCCATCGGCGTCGTGATCTTCGACATCGACCACTTCAAGCAGGTGAACGACACGCACGGCCACGCCGCCGGCGACGCGGTGTTGGTCGAGGTTGCCTACCAACTCCGCAAGGCGCTGCGGTCCTACGAGATGCTCTGCCGACTCGGCGGCGAAGAGTTCGTGATCCTTCTGCCAGGGGCATCAGCGGCGGCCTCCGCCGAGATCGCCGAGCGCATGCGACTCCTCGTCGAGGGGCTCGTGGTCGACGGGATCGAGATCACCATTTCGTGCGGGGTCGCATCGGCGGCCGGCCGCGGTGTCGCAATCCAGACGGTGCTCGCCAACGCGGACAATGCGCTCTACGAGGCGAAAGCCGGTGGTCGCAACCAGACCCGGATCCACATGCCGGAGACCGCGTCCCGCTGAAGGTTGGTGAGTGAGCGCTCACTCACTACGGTGTATCGATGCCGTCCACCGCCTCCGCTCCCGCTCGCCGGGCTGCGGCGATGCCAGCCGAGGAGCGGCGAGCGGCGATCATCGCCGCGGTGCGGCCGCTGCTGATCGAGCACGGTGAACGGGTCACCACCCGCCAGATTGCCGAGGCCGCAGGCATCGCCGAAGGAACGATCTTCCGGGTCTTCGCCGATAAAGACGAGCTGCTCGGCGCCGTCCTCGACGCCGCCCTCGACCCCAGCGTGCTCGAAGCGGCGATCTCAGCGATCGACGCCGAGGCACCGTTCGAAGAACGAATCATCGAGGCCACCGCCGCGGTGCAGCAACGAATGACCGACGTGTGGCGACTCGTGTCGAACCTCCCCCCTCGATTCCACGAGCGGCTGCCGGGCCCGTTCGGTGCGTCGGACACGCTGACCACCCTCTTCGTCGGCGAGGAAGAACGTCTCACGGTCGAGCCAGCGCTAGCGGCCCGCATGCTGCGAGCCCTCACCCTCTCGCTGAGCCACCCCATGCTGGCCGACGACCCGACGTCGGCTTCAGAGATCACCCAAGTGCTCTTGCACGGGATCGAGACGAGGCCGTGAACCTGCGCAAGCTGCTGGGCCGCAATCTGGCGCCCTATCGCAAGATCCTCGGCCTCATCGTCGTGCTCCAGACGGTGCAGACCTTCGCCGGTCTCACCTTGCCGAGCCTCAACGCCGACCTGATCAACAAGGGCGTGTTGACCGGCGACAACGGCTACATCCGTCGCACCGGCGTCGTGATGATGGGCTTCACGACGCTGCAGATCGTGTTCGCGATCGCCGCGGTCTTCTTCGGGGCGAGGGTGGCGATGGGATTCGGGCGCGACGTGCGCCGCGATCTCTTCGGTCGGGTCAACGCCTTCTCCACCCGCGAAGTCGGACAGTTCGGGGCGCCGTCGCTCATCACCCGCATCACCAACGACGTCCAGCAGGTGCAGATGCTCGTGGTGATGACGGCCACGATGATGATCACGGCCCCGCTCACGATGGTGATGGGCATCATCCTCGCCACCCGAGAAGACGTCGGCCTCTCGTGGGTCCTCCTGGTCTCGATGCCGGCTGTCGCGATCGCGCTGGGGTCGGTCGTTCGGCGCATGGTGCCCGCCTTCGATCTCATGCAGATCCGCATCGACCGGGTCAACGGGGTGCTGCGCGAGCAGATCACCGGTGTCCGAGTCGTCCGAGCCTTCGTTCGTGAGCCGGAAGAGGCCGAACGATTCGCGGGTGCGAACGACGAGCTCACCGCCACATCACTGCGGGCCGGGCGCCTGATGGCGGCGCTGTTTCCCACCATCATGTTCACGATCAACGCGGCGAGCATCGCCGTGTTGTGGATCGGTGCGGACCGCATCGGCACCGGCGACACGCAGATCGGATCGGTCGTCGCCTATCTCAGCTACCTCGTGCAGATCCTCATGGCCGTCGCCATGTCGACGTTCATGCTCAGCCAGGTGCCCCGAGCCGCAGTCGCGGCCGGTCGCATCATGGAAGTCCTCGAGACCGAGACCACGGTGACACCGCCCGCCAATCCCGTCACGGAGGTGGCCGAGCGGGCCACGCTCGAATTCCGCGATGTCGGCTTCAACTACGCCGGCGCCGAGCGGCCCGTTCTCTGCAACGTCAGCTTCCGGGTCGGCCCCGGGGAGACCACCGGCATCATCGGCAGCACCGGTTCGGGCAAGACCACGCTGATGAACCTCGTGCCTCGCCTGTTCGACGCCACCTCGGGCTCGGTGCTCGTCAACGGCGTCGACGTGCGCGAGCTCGACTCTGCGTTGCTGGCCCGCACTGTCGCCTACGCGCCCCAACGGCCCTACCTCTTCTCGGGCACGGTCGCATCGAACCTGCGGTTTGGTCGACCTGATGCCACCGACGAAGAACTCTGGGCCGCGCTCGAAGTCGCGCAGGCTTCAGGGTTCGTGCAGGCAATGCCCGACGGCCTCGAGAGCGAGATCACCCAGGGTGGCACCAACGTCTCGGGCGGGCAGCGCCAACGCCTGACGATCGCCAGAGCCCTCGTGGTCGACCCGGAGATCTACGTGTTCGACGACTCGTTCTCGGCTCTCGATGTGGCCACGGCCGCTCGACTGAACACGTCGCTGCGTCCCCGCACGGCCGATGCCGCGGTGATCGTCGTCGCCCAACGCGTGTCCACCATCGCCGACGCCGATCAGATCCTGGTGCTCGAAGACGGCGAGGTCGTCGGCAAGGGCACCCACGACGAGCTGGTACGGGGCTGCCCGACCTACGCCGAGATCGTGGAATCGCAGCTCGGGGAGGGGGCCGCAGCATGAGCGACGCTCCCAACAACGATGCCCGCACCAGCGAGGACGACCGCAAGGTCATCGCCAGCGCGGGCCCTGCCGCCAACCGTGGCGGAGGACGCTTCGGCTCCATCGGCATGCCGGCCGAACAGAGCGGCGACTTCAAGGCCGCGCTGCGACGACTCGGCGAGCTGCTCGTCCGCGAGCGCCTGCGGCTCTGGTGGGTGCTGTTCCTGACCGTCGCCAGTGTTGTACTCATCGTCCTTGGACCGCGGCTGCTCGGCCAGGCGACCGACATCATCGTCCGGGGCGTGATCAGCGGCCAAGGCATCGACTACAGCGAGCTGCACGGAAAGCTCCTCTTCATCCTCGGCCTCTACATCGGCTCGTGGGTTCTGTCGTATTCGCAGGCCTACATCCTCGCCGGCGTGGTCCAGCGCTCGATGTACGCACTGCGCGAACAGGTCGAACTCAAGCTCAACCGGCTGCCGCTCAGCTACATCGACAAGCAGGCCCGCGGCGATCTACTGAGCCGGGTCACGAACGACATCGACAACCTGGCGCAGAGCCTCCAGCAGACGATCAGTCAGATCCTCACCTCCACGCTCATGCTGATCGGCGTGGCGGTGATGATGTTCACGATCTCCCCGCTCATGGCGCTCATCGCCCTCGTCATCGTGCCGGTTTCGGTGTGGCTGATGAAGATGATCGGTGGTCGAGCCCGACCGCGCTACATGTCGCAATGGCGTCACACCGGCGAGGTGAACTCTCAGGTGGAAGAGGTATTCACCGGCCACATGGTCGTGCGCAGCTTCGGCCGCTCGGACGAGGTGGAGCGGCGCTTCGCCGAGGAGAACGAAGAGCTCTACGAGGCGAGCTTCGGCGCCCAGTTCATGTCGAGCCTCATCCAGCCCGCCATGCTCTTCACCGGCAACGTGCAGTACATCCTCATCGCGGTGGTCGGTGGCCTCCGCATCTCCAGCGGCGCGATCTCGATTGGCGACATGCAGGCGATGATCCAATACGCCCGCCAGTTCTCCCAGCCGCTCACCCAGCTGGCATCGATGGCCACGGTCTTCCAGTCCGGCATTGCCTCGCTCGAGCGCGTGCTCGAGCTGATCGACGCCGAGGAGCAGACCGCCGAGCAGGATGCGACTCTCGACCCGCCTGCGGTGCGGGGCCGGATCGTCTTCGACGGCGTCGACTTCTCGTACGACCCCGCGAGCCCTCTCATCGAGGGGCTCTCGGTGGTCGCAGAACCGGGGCAGACGGTTGCCATCGTCGGCCCGACCGGCGCGGGCAAAACCACACTCGTCAACCTGCTGATGCGTTTCTACGACCTCGACGGCGGCACGATCAGCCTCGACGGGCGCGACATCGCCAGCTTCCCCCGCAACGAGCTGCGGTCCCAGATCGGCATGGTGCTGCAAGACACATGGCTCTTCGGCGGCACGATCCGCGAGAACCTCGCCTACGGCAACCCGCAGGCGACCGAGGAGCAGATCCTCGAGGCAGCCCGGGTGACCTACGTCGACCGCTTCGTCGGCCATCTGCCCGACGGCTACGACACCCTCATCAACGAAGAGGGCGACAACATCAGCGCGGGCGAGCGTCAGCTCATGACGATCGCCCGAGCCTTCCTCGCCGACCCCGCCATCCTGATCCTCGACGAAGCGACGAGTTCGGTCGACACCCGCACCGAGGTGTTGATCCAGACTGCGATGAACCGGCTCCGCCAGGACCGCACCAGCTTCGTGATCGCCCACCGTCTCTCGACGATCCGCGGTGCCGACGTGATCCTCGTGATGGAAGACGGCCACATCGTCGAGCAGGGCTCACACGCCGAGCTACTCGACGAGCGGGGCGCCTACTTCCGGCTCTACAACTCCCAGTTCGAGGGCGCCGCCATCGACCTCGTCTGAGCAGGCGATTCTCCAGAGCGTGACCTTCGACCCTGCTCTCGGTCGCACGCAGGCCGGAGTCTGGGTCCATGCAGATGACCGTCCAGCCCTTGCCCGGCGTGTCGGACCGGATCAACGAGATCCGTTCGCTCACGGCCCGGATCGTCAACGATGAGATCCTCCCGCACGAGAATCTGCTGTGGCGGTCTCACGCCGGCGGTGTGATGCAACCGTCGGATCTCGAGGAGGTACGCGAGCGGCGATCCCACATCAAGAAGACGGTGCAGCAGGCCGGACTGTGGGCCCCTCACCTCCCCGAGGAGTACGGCGGAGCGGGCCTCGACTTCCTCGAGTTGGCCTACATGAACGAGATCCTGGCCTACGGCATGGCCGCGGCGCTGTTCGGTGTCGTCGCACCCAACTCGGGCAACCAGACGATCCTCGTGAAGTACGGCACCGCCGAACAGCGCGAGAAGTGGCTCCTGCCGCTCATCGAAGGCGAGATGGAGTCGGGGTTCTCGATGACCGAGCCCGACCAACCCGGGTCTGATCCGCGATCGTTGAAGACCACGGCTCGCCGTGATGGCGACGAGTGGGTGATCAACGGCCACAAGTGGTTCACCAGCAACGGGCTGCGGGCTGACTTCTTCATCGTCATGTGCCGCACCGATGACCCCGATGGGCCGGCCGAACGCAATGGGAAGATGACGCAGATCATCGTTCCGGCCGACACGCCCGGCCTCAACATCTTGCGCGGCATCAACGTGTGGGGACGTGACAGCGACCATTGCGAGATCACCTACGAAGACGTGCGGGTGCCGGTCGACAACCAGCTCGGCCAGACCGGCTCGGGCCATCAGGCCGCCCAGGACCGCCTCGGCGCGGGACGGGTGTATCACTGCATGAATTCGATCGGGCAGATGTGGCGAGCCTTCGACCTGATGGTCGAGCGGATGATGGTGCGCGAAGTGCACGGAGGACTGCTCGAGACCAAGCAGTTCATGCAGGGGTTCATCGCCGACTCCTACATGGACATCCAGGCCGCCCGGCTGATGACGATCAGCTGTGCCGAGAAGATGGCCGCCGACATGGACGCACGGACGGACATCTCAGCGATCAAGGTGTTCGTGCCCGCCGCCTACGAACGGGTGGTCGACCGGGCTATCCAGGTCTGGGGAGCGGCCGGCGTGACCGGCGATCTCCCGCTGGCGGCGATGTATCAAGGCGCCCGAAGCCTGCGCCTCGCCGACGGCCCCGACGAGGTCCACAGGATCCTCATCGCCAAGAACGTGCTGACCCGCTACCACTCCGGCCAGGGCTGGGACTTCGCGGCCTGATGGCGGCCGACGACTAGCGTCGGCCTCTATGTGGAACGGCACCGTCGGGGAACGCGCAAAGGAGACGATCGATCGTCTCGTAGCTCACCGGGCGTCGGTGGGCGGCGGCGACGCTGTCGTCGACGAGGCGTTCCTTCGCTGTTATTTCGCTCACGTGGATGCGGGCGACCTCAGCTCCCGCGAGGTAATCGATCTGTTCGGGCTGGCGGCCGACCACGGCCGTCTCGCCGCGGCGTGGACCCGGGGTACGACGTCGATCGGCGTGGTCAACCCCCGTGTCGATGTCGACGGTTGGGAGAACGACCACACGGTGGTCATGGTGGTCACCGACGATCTGCCGTTCCTCGTCGATTCGGTGACGATGGAGCTGAGCCGGCTCGGTCTCGGGATCCATCTCGTGATCCACCCGATCCTGGTCGACCTTCGCGACGCGGGTGGTCGGTTCGCCGATCCCCGCGATCACCCCGATGTGCTCGGGCGGCAGTCGTCGCTGATCGCGGTGGAGATCGATCGACAGAGCGAGGCAGCCCAGATCGCCTCGATCGAGGAGAACCTCCGACGGGTCGTGGATGATGTGGGCCGCGCCGTCGACGATTGGGCGGCGATGCGTGACCGGATGTCGGAGATCTCCGACGGACTCGCTTCCGAGCCGATCCCGCTGCCCCCCGATGAGGTGGAGGAGACGCAGGAACTGCTCGACTGGCTCTGCCGGGACCATTTCGTCTTCCTCGGCTACCGCGAGTATCAGCTCGACGCCGCCACGCTGTCCTCGGTCCCGTCGACCGGGCTCGGGATCCTGCGGGCAAAGGACGGTGAGGGGCCGGGGCAACGACAGCTGAGCGAGCTGGCGCCGAAGGTGCGCGAACGGGCCGCGGCGCCGGCGCTGCTGAACATCACCAAGACCACCCGGAGATCGACCATCCACCGGGCCTCGCATCTCGACTACGTCGGCATCAAGACGTTCGCCGACGACGGCAGCGTGACCGGGGAACGGCGATTCCTCGGACTCTTCACATCAGAGGCGTACACGAGCGGCACCGGGCAGATCCCCCGATTGCGCCGGCTGGTCGCCGAAGTCGTCGAGCGGGCCGGGTTCCCGCCCGGCGGCCACGACGAGAAACGCCTGATCACGATCCTCGAGGGCTATCCGCGCGACGAGCTCTTCCAGATCGACACCGACGAGCTCTACGAGACTGCGATCGCCATCGCGCAGCTCCAGGAGCGCCGTCGAGTGCGTGTCTTCGCCCGACCGGAGCTGTTTGGACGCTTCGTGACGTGCATGGTCTACATGCCGCGGGATCGCTACAACACCGAGTCGCGTACCGCCATCCAGGATCTGCTGGTCGAGGCCTTCGGGGGCTCATCCGCCGACTGGAGCACCGACATCTCCGAGAGCGTGCTGTCGCGCACGTTGTTCCACATCCGGGTCGACGACGGGGTGGTCAACGAGGTCGACCCGGCTGAGTTGGAAGCGCAGGTCGAGGAGCTTCTGCGCGATTGGCGAGACGACTTCGACCGGGAGGTGCATCGAGAGTTCGGCGAGGACATGGGCGTGGGCCTGGCCCGCCTCTACGACGAGGCGTTCGAAGTCGACTACCGGGCCGCGTTCACGCCGCGCGCCGCCGTGGCCGACGTCCACCACCTCGAAGCGCTCGGTGCCGGCGACGATCTGCGACTCAACGTCTACCGCGAGCCGGGCCAGCCCGGCACCGCGTTCAAGCTGAAGCTCTATCGGCGGGGCGAGCGCGTCTCGCTCACGTCGGTGATGCCCACACTGAGCAACCTCGGTGTCACGGTCGTCGACGAGCGTCCGTACGAGGTGCGGGCCGAGGATGCGGATCCCGTCTGGATCTACGACTTCGCCCTGGAGCATCCGGAGCAGTCGCTCGGGTTCAGCGAGGTGGCTGAGCTCATGGAGGCGACCTTCGACGCCGTGTGGCGGGGTGAGGTGGCCAACGACGGGTTCAACCGCCTCGTGCTGGGCGCCGGCATGGGCCACCGCGACGTCGGAATTCTGCGGGCCTACTCCCGCTACCTGCACCAGACCCGGGTGGCCTACAGCCAGCCATTCATCGAGCAGACCCTGATCGAGCATGCCGGCGCGGCCCGACTCCTGGTCGAGCTCTTCATCACGCGGTTCGACCCGAAGCTCGCCGGCGCCGATGACGACGAGGGGCGGGCGGCACGGGTAGCCGAGATCACGACCCAGTTCTCCGCCGCCGTAGAGGACGTCCGTAGCCTCGATCAGGACCGCGTGCTGCGCCGATTCCTCAACCTGATCGAGAGCACCCTGCGAACCAACTGCTTCCAGGTGATCGACGGCGAGGCCCCGCCGTACCTCGCGTTCAAGCTCGACCCCATGTCGATCGACGACCTCCCTGAGCCGCGGCCGAAGTACGAGATCTTCGTCTACTCGCCCCGTTTCGAAGGCGTACACCTGCGCTCCGGTGCCGTCGCCCGAGGTGGGCTGCGCTGGTCCGACCGCCTGGAGGACTACCGCACCGAGGTGCTGGGTCTCGTGAAGGCGCAGATGGTGAAGAACGCCGTCATCGTCCCCGGCGGGGCCAAGGGCGGGTTCGTGCTCAAGCGCGACCCGGTCGACGACCCCGATGCGCGCCGAGCCGAGGTCGAGGCGTGCTACCGCCTCTTCGTGTCGGCCCTCCTCGACCTGACCGACAATCTCGTGGATGGCGAAGTCGTCCCGCCGGACGACACGCTGCGCTACGACGGCGACGACACGTACCTGGTGGTTGCCGCCGACAAGGGCACCGCGACGTTTTCCGACGTCGCGAACGAACTGGCCACCGCGCGGGGAATGTGGCTCGGCGATGCCTTCGCCTCAGGCGGCTCCAACGGCTATGACCACAAGGCGATGGGCATCACGGCCCGGGGTGCCTGGGAGTCGGTGAAGCGCCACTTCCGGGAGCTGGGTCGCAACATCCAGGAGGAGCCCTTCACCGCGGTCGGTGTCGGCGACATGTCGGGCGACGTGTTCGGCAACGGCATGTTGTTGTCGGAGCACACGAAACTGTTGGCTGCCTTCGATCACCGACACGTGTTCATCGACCCCTCGCCGGATCCCGCGATCTCCCATGCCGAGCGACAGCGGCTCTTCGGAGTCCCCCGGTCGACATGGGAGGACTACGACAGCGCGCTCATCTCCGAAGGCGGCGGGGTCTTCGCCCGAACGGCAAAGTCGATCGAGCTGAGCCCGCAGGCTCGCGAGGTGTTGGCGATCGACGCCGAGTCGCTCACCCCCGACGAGCTGATCACCGCGGTGCTGCTGGCGCCGGCCGAGCTGCTGTGGAACGGCGGAATCGGGACGTACGTGAAGGCCGCGCAGGAGTCACACGCGGATGTGGGCGACAAAGCCAACGACGCCATTCGGGTCGACGGTCGGGACCTGCGGGTCAAGGTCCTCGGCGAGGGCGGCAACCTCGGTGTCACACAACTCGGTCGGATCGAGTTCGCGCAGGCCAGTGGCCGCATCTACACCGATGCCATCGACAACGCCGGCGGGGTCGACTGCTCCGACCACGAAGTCAACATCAAGATCCTGCTCGATCAGGTCACCGGCGCCGGCGACCTCACCGCCAAGCAACGCAACGAACTGCTCGAGGAGATGACCGACGAGGTGGCCGACCTCGTGCTCGCCAACAACTACAACCAGACACAGGCGTTGAGCACGGCCCGCTCCGAGGCCGCAAGCATGGCCGACGTGCACGCGCGGTACCTGGTCTCGCTCGAAGGCCGGGGTCTGCTTGATCGCAGTCTCGAACGGCTCCCCGACGCCGAGGCGATGGCCGATCGCATGTTGGCCGGGCTGGGCCTGACGACGCCGGAGCTCGCTGTCCTCCTCGCCTACACCAAGAACACGCTCAACGAGGACCTTCTCGCCTCCACGCTGCCGGACGAGGACGTGTTCGACGGCCTCCTGCTCGACTACTTCCCCGAGCCGGTGCGCGAGCGCTATCCCGATCAGATCCGTCGTCATCGGTTGCGCCGCGAGATCGTCGCGAACCGCGTCTCGAACCTGGTCGTCGATCGCGGCGGCACGTCGATGGTGTACCGACTCACGCAGGAGACCTCGGCCCCGAGCTCCGATGTCGTCGCCGCCCACATGGCGGCTTGGGAGATCTTCGGGCTCGACGAGCTCGCTCGAGAGGTCAACCGTCTCGATGCGGTGATTCCAGCCGGGCGGCAGTTGGCCACCCACCTGTCGGGACGCCAGCTGGCGGAGCGGGCGACCCGGCTCATGGTGCGGAACCGGTCGAACCCCTTCTCGACGGCCGACGCGGTTGCTGACCTGGCCGGGCCGGTCCAAGAGCTGCTCCCACACGTGCCCGACTACCTGGCCGGTTCTGATCGGGTCGCGTTCGACCAGCTCGAGCGGGAGCTGATCGCCGACGGGATGCCCGACGACCTGGCTCGACGGATCGCCTCTCTGTCGCCGTCGCTGGCCGCGCTCGACGTGGTCGCGGTCGCGGCCGAGACCGGCGTCGCCGCGCCGACCGTTGCGGAAGTCCACTTCACGATCGCCGATCGCCTGGAACTCAACTGGCTGCGCGACCACATCCTCGCATTGCCGCGGGATACGCAGTGGTCGTCACTCGCTCGGCTGACCTTGCGGGGCGACCTCTACGGCGACCACCGCGACCTCGTCCGGCAGGTGGTTGCGCACGAAGCCGCCGCCGGCGACTTGGTCGACAACTGGGTCGGCCGTCACGCCGTGCCGGTCGACTACTTCCGTCGCACGATCACCGACATCCGGGCCGCAGGACCAACGGATCTCACCACGTTGCTGGTGGCCGCCCGTGAGCTACGCAACCTGATCGCCCGCACGACGTGAAAACCTGTTCTCGGGTCTCTCCGCGCCGATGCTGTGGGTAGGAGCGAACACGAAGGCATCGGGCCATGGTGAGGATCCTGACAATCTGCCAACACTGCGGTGACGTCGAGGTGACCCTCGACGACATCAGTGTGCGGGTGTGGGTCGGCACGGACCATGGCGAGTACACGCTGCAGTGCCCGACCTGCGCAACAGCCACGCTGTGGCCCGCAAACCCGGAGACGATCGACCTTCTTGCCGCCACGGGCGCCGAAGTGGAATCTGTGCCGCGTCGCCCCGGGCGAACGCTCGCGACGGATTCGTCCCATCGGCCACGGACGATATCAGCGCCGACGTCCGCTCGACGGCGGCGTCGGCTCCTTGGCCGCCACCCGCGCCGTCAGCCGTAGCTGGGGGAATTCAGCTCCCGGTGAAGGTCTCGTGGATGCCGGTGAACAGTCGGACAAGGGAAACCATGTGGGTGCCGAAGACCGGCTTGCCCGTGGTCAGCAGGGCGACCACGAGTTCCCGCTCGGGATCGGCCCAGGTGAACAGGTTCGACATGCCGACGTGCCCGAAGGCCCGTGGGTGGTTCCAGCCGAAGATGCTGACTGAGTCCGAGCCGAGCATGAACCCGTTGCTGTAGCGAATCGGGAGTCCGATCATCCGGTCGATGTCGATCTCCTCGCGGACCGGGCGGGTCGCCTTCGCGACAGTGGCCTCGTCGAAGACCCGGGTGCCGTCGAGCTCTCCGCCGTTCAGGAGGCATTGGTAGAACGCGCTGATGTCTCGGGCGGTGACGATTGCATTGCCCGACGGGATCACGCCCGTCAGAAAGCGGTCGTCGTTGGACATGCGCAGCAGCGGGGTCCAGGCTTCGCCCACCGCTCGTTTCAGGAAGCTCCCGACTGCCAAGCCGAGCGGGAATCCCGTCTCGATGTTCTTTGCGACGTGTTCCGCGTCGTCGGGCCCCACACCGAAGTCGAGCCAGTCCAGCCCGAGCGGTTCTTTGATCTCCGTGGCGAGGACCTCCCGCAAGCTCCGACCTGATGCCCGGCGGCTGACCGCCTCCATGACAAACCCTCCAGTCACCGCGTGGTAGGCGGGAGAGCCGCCCCGCTCCCTCGATGGGCGCAGGTCGCGCAGCAACTGCTCGACGGCGTCGTGGTCGGTCAGCAGGTCGAGATCGAAGGCCTCGGGGGGCAATGTCGGGATACCGGCGCGATGGCTGAGCACGTCGCGAATGGTGATCGCTCCCTTGCCGTGTCGCTCGAAGCCGGGAATGTGATCGGCGACGCGATCGTCGAGCGAGAGCACCCCTTGCTCCTCGAGCTTGTGCATCGTCATGGCGGTGACGCCCTTGGCCGCCGAGAAGAGGTTGATCGGGGTGGTGACGGTCAGCGGCACCGCCGCGGCGGGATCGAAGCGTCGGCCCGGCAGGTTGCCGCGGGCATGGCCGATGGCCCGGTCGATCACAACCTCGCCTCGGTGCCGGATGCAAACCTGGATCGCCGGGTGCATACCCGACCGATAGACGGGTTCCACGAGGGACCAGATCGCGTCCGCGACATCGCTGTCGCCCTGCTCGTCGCCGCGGTGGGTGATCGGTGCCAAGTCGTCGGGCACCGAGCAGCTGCGGGCCGCGAGGCCGATTGCCCGCTCGACAACTGGTAACGCCACGCGCTTCCCTCCGGTCGTAGGCCCTCAGTCTTGTCAGAGGGTGAGTGCCACGGCAGGGCCGAAGGTCACGATCGGTGGATGCTGCTTTCGACTTCGGCGAGCGTGCCGGACGGACTCTGCTGAGCGGCGGTCCGAAGTGGCGGCTTGCCCTTCCCATTCGAACCGACGGGCCGCGCGGCTAACCTCAGCGTTCGGTCAGAGAGTCGGTGGCCGAGGGGACAGGTGAGACGGGGATGTTCGAATGAGGCCTTGGACGGTCGACGCCGACGACATCCAGCTCCGCGAGGACTTCGATCCCGGCATCCTTCACCACACACCTGGAGTCGATGAATTCCTCGATCCACAGGGGAACAAGTTCTTCGTTCTCGGCACGAAGGGACTCGGAAAAACACTGCTGTTGAAAGCGCGGCGGCTCGCTGACCAGGAGCGCATGCTGTGCCTGCCCCGCAACTCGTTGATCGACAAGCCGATCGGCGAGCACGTGTTCAGCACCGAGATGATCGGGCTCTACGGATCGTCCACCGAGAACTGGAAGAAGCTGTGGCGCATGGCCATCGCGGTAGCGGCGCTGAAAGCGGTCGGCAATGCCGGAGGATCGAAAGTCAACAAGCGGTTGGCTGCGGTTCTGGACGACACCGACCTCTCCGGCGTCATGGACCACTTCGTCCATCTTCTCGACTTCAACCGCTCAGACCTCTTCCGGTCTGCCGGCGACGTCGACAGATACCTGATCCCTCGAATTCGCAATCTCGACTCGTCCGTCGCGATCTTCATCGACAGCGTCGATGAGTATTTCAACAACCACATCCTCGAACTCACCGCGGCCGACGCCGGCGAGTTGTCGCCCGATGTGTGGTACTTCGCGCAGATGGGTCTCGTGGAGGCGGCCTATGAACTCCGGCGCCTCACGCATCACCTCAAGGTGTTCGCTTCCATTCGCAAGGAGGCGTTCGATCGCTTCGGCGCAGCCACGCCGATGGTGCAGCAATACCGGGGCAGCACCGTCGACATGAACTACTCGCGAGAGAGTCTGCGCGAGATCTTCCTCAGCAATGTGATCCGCGAGAAGCCGCGTAATCTCGCCGACCCAAGTGCAGTCAAACGTGATCCGATCGCCGCGTTCCTCGGGTTGACGCATGTGACCCACGCCCACACCGGCGACGTCGAAGAGATCGGCGATTACGTCCTGCGCCACACCTTGGGGCGTCCTCGCGACCTGATGACGATCGGTGGTGCGCTCTCACGCATACCGCCGGGCCAGCGCAACGCGGACACCGTCAAGGAAACCGTGAACGAAGCGGCCACCGAGATCGCGGAGGAGTACCTCAACGAAATCGAACCATTCACCGGCGACCTCGATCTCGAATCCGCCTTCGTGCTGCTGCCCCGCAACGTCGTGACCGCCGAGGACGCCGAGTCGCTCGCCCGCCGCTACAACCGCCGCGTTCGGGCGCGGTCCAACGCCGACCCCGCGATTCTCGAGTTCCTCTACGGCGTTGGCCTGCTCGGCGTGGTGCTCACCGGCCACGTCGATGGCAAGAAGAGCCAGGGCTTCCTTCGGCCCGGCCAGCACAGCTTCGATGCGTCCGTTTCGCTCCCGCGCTCATCGCACTACTTCATCCACCCCGTCCTCTCGCGTTGCGTGAGCCGAGTGAACGACGGCTATCTCCATGCCGTCGACCGCACCAACGTGATCGGCGAAGGTCGTCCGTGGACCGACGGTCGATCAGAAGCGCGGATGGCCGTCTTGAAGGCCGATATCCAAGGCTTCAGCGCGATCATGGCGGGGGAGCACGAGGCCGAAGTTCGCCTTCTGCTGACCGACATCGTTCAGGCTCATGCGGCCGAGTGCTCGGTCGCCGACGTGATCGAGGGCGACAGCATGCTCATTGCCGACGAGAACCCGAGAACGATCCTGAAGGTCGCCAAGCGCATCATGCAGGACCTCTACGAGGCGCCGAGCAATCCGGAGCTGCGGGTCGCCATCGACTGGGGATCGGTCGAGCTCCACGCCGGTCGGACAGTCGTCACCACGGGCATCCCGTTTCGGGTCTCGGCCCGGCTGGAACCTCATGTCGAGGCGGGCCAGATCTGGGTTACCGAGCAGTTCAAGGACGCGCTGGGCGATGAGCTTGGCTTCTATGCGGCGGTCCCGCTGGCCGACGACCCGACCAAGAGTCAGGTGAACATCAAAAAGCCGGGATCCCAGGAGCCCGACGAGTTCATTTCCGTCTTTCGGATCGTCGAGACCCGCTGACCGATCGTTCGCTCAGCGGGTCCCCAACTAGCTGAAGCTGATCAACCCACCGCCGTCGAGCACGATGGTCTGGCCGGTGATCCAGCTGCCCGTTTCCGCCGCGAGATACAGCGCAGCACCGGCGATGTCTTCGACCTCACCGAGCCTCCCGAGGGGGTACTGCTTCGCCACTTCTTCGCCGCGGCCGTCGTCCCACAGCGCTCGGGCGAAGTCCGTCTTGATCAGGCCGGGACAGATCGCGTTCACTCGCACACCAGGTGCCATCTCGGCCGCCAATTGCTTCGTCGCGTGGATCAACGCGGCCTTGGTGACGTCGTAGACCCCGAGAATCGGGTTCGTCGACAGGCCGCCGACCGACGAGATGTTGATGATCACTCCGCCGCCGGCCTTCATCGAGCGCTGCCACGCCTCCTGGGTCCACACGAGCGGCGCGGTCAGGTTCACATCGAGCGTCTTGTTCCACCGAGGCAGGTCGACGTCGATCATCGGCCCGGCATACGGGTTGGTCGCCGCGTTGTTCACGAGGACGTCGACCGAGCCGAACGCGTCGATCGTCTCCTGCACGACCCGCGCCGCGTCCTCGGGCTGCCCGACGTGGCCCGCCGTCCACCGGCATCCGTGACCGATCTCGGCCGCCGCGGCCTCGCAAGACTCGGCCTTGCGGCTGGTGATCATCACGTTGGCCCCCGCCGCGGCGAAGGCCGCGGCGATCGCTTTGCCGATGCCCCGGGAACCCCCGGTCACGAGCGCGGTCTTGTTGTCGAGTCGTAGCTCCATGGATGGATCCTGCCCCACGCCGAGGGACCAGGGCGACCTGAACGGCGTCCGGAAAAGGCCCTTGCGGGCATTGAGCCTCGGTCTTAGCGTTGGAGGCGACGGTTGCGAGCGGGTGTTGCTCATCGAGGTGCGAACCGTCATTCGCACCGGGCCCCGAAATTCGGGTCCCCATCAAGAAGGGCACACAATCATGTACGTCATTTCCCGGCTCCTTCGAGCCAAGAATATGGCCGCGCTTTCCGACGCCTCCGGTGTCGTGGTCGAGGCCATCACCCACCTCCGCAAGGAACACGGTGTCGACCTCGCCGCGGCGACCGAAATCGGCGGCGATGCACTCGCCATCGGGATCAACGGCATCTACGAACACCTTGCGGACTACGAAGCATTCCGCGCCGGCATGGCAGTCGACGAGGACTTCGGAAAGATCCTCCAAGCGGGAGAGAACCTCTTCTCGGACAGCGTTGAGGACACGGTCTGGAAGCTTCGTCTCGCGCCCGGCGAGGAGCGGCAGCGGTTTACCGTCGTGAACCAGGCCCAGGTGGTGCTCGAGCAGGTGGTCGACGCGATGGCGTTCGCAGCCGACGTCGCGTCCACGATCGGCGGGATCACCGGTACCCCGGTGGGTCTCGTCACCGCCCAGACGGGCGATCGGTCGCGGATCCTGTGGGTCTCCTACGCCGAGTCTCTCGCTCAGCTCGAGGAGGACGAGGAGACGGTCGAGGCCAACGACGAGTATCTCGACCTCTACAAGCGCTCGGCCGGGCTCATCGTGCCGAACACCCTCGAGGAGCACATCTGGGCCGGCATCACCGACTGACCCGCACGGAGTCCATCGCGGTCGCCGAGTTCCGGCGACCGCGACGAACTCCGAATCAGGGTGGCGCTCAGCCGACGATCAGGCCGGCGCCCCACACCAGTAGTGCAGCCCCGAGCAAGCGGCTGAACGCGTCGTTCGGCACGGTCTTCTCGAGGAGCACCACCGCGGCCACGAATGCGATCCACCAGAGGTTCATGACGCCGAGCACAAACAACAGTGCCATCAGCGTCCAACAACACCCGACGCACAGCGAGCCGTGATGGACACCCATGGCCAACGCTCCCCGGCGACCCGTGCGCCAACTGGTGAGCAAGAAGCCGAGCGGCGTCCGGCATTTGCTCAGACACGCGTCCTTGAGGCCCGTGAACTGGTATGCCCCGGCACCGAAGAGCAGCAGTCCGCCAAGCCACCGACTCGAGGACGTCCCCATCGCGTCGACCAACGCCCAGTCGTGCAACGCCCACTGTGCGAGCGTGGCCGCCGCGGCGAACGCGCTCCACACCGCGAGGTACCCCGCGACGAACAGGGATGTCGATCCACTCAACCGCGTACTGCTCGACGAGAGTGTGGTCGCGTAGGCCCTGACCATCGGGGCGGCCGATGGGAGCATCATCCCGGCCATCATGACCGCCCACATGGTCCACATGAGCACGACGTCCGCGCGCGTCCACGCCGAGGTCATCGGCATCGCGAGGGGCGACTTCATGTCACCCATACGGGCGCTGAGGAGGAAGAGATACGCCCAGCTGAGCGCGGTCAAAATCGCGAGGCCGGCCGGGACCAGCATCCTTGTCTTCGCCGTGGTGGGCGAGAGAACGGCAGCCACCGCTCAGCCCTCGTACTGGAAGGGCGAGAAGATGCCATTGCGGCCGGAAATCGCCCATTCATAGCCGTGGTCGGCGTAGCGGAATTGTTCGGCGCGAGCGATGACCGCGGTGTTGCCCGGGGCGACGGCCAAGGGGTGGTTGCTCATGGTCACCTTGGCGCCCCCCTGGCCCTCGATCGCGGTGAGGTTCACGTCGGCGAGATTGCCGACCTTCAGTTGGACCGACGAATCGTCGGCATCGAAGGTGATCGCCGCTGGCGCAACCCCCATCACCTCACCGATGAACCCGCCCAGCACCGCCGGGTGACCTCCGGCCGCGCCCGAGAACATCGCGCCGAGTGCGTCGGCCTGTTGCTCGGAGGCCCGATCGTCGAGATACAGAGCGACGCGCCAGTTGCCTTCCGTCATGGGCCCCGGAGAGTGGACCGCCAGGGCAACGTTGAGGCCCTCGACCGACAACCCTTCGAACTGGCCGCTGTCGATGTGCCATCCGATCATCGCGGTGCAATCGCCCTCGGTGGGTGGGCCGAGAACGACGCAGGGACACGCCGCCTCGCAATTGCAGGTCTCGAAATAGGTTCCTGAGACGTTCCACGTCATGATCTGACCTCCGTTGATACGTCGACGGCTCGTTGTTGAAACGCCGACGGGAGAGATCGTCGGTCGGCCCTCGTGCAGCCCGCTCGCAGCGTGCTTGCAAAGTCGTCGGAGGCTCTGCAAGCGCGCTGCAAGCGCTATGCGGGAGACTCTGCCCGTGACGAGAGCGAGCGAACTCCGAGTCCTGGGCGGCCTTTCTCTGCGGCGCGGCGGAAAGTCGGTCCCGCTCGGCGGCCCGAAAGCGCAACTTCTTCTTGCGGTCCTGGTCGCTCACCGGCATGGACGGGTGTCGGCCGATCGGTTGGTCGAGGTGCTCTGGGCCGGCACTCCACCGAAGTCGGCGATGGCGACAATCCAGAGCCAGATCTCCCGGCTCCGCGCTGTTCTCGCGCCCGGATTCGGTATCTCGTTCGAGACTGCGGGGTATCGGCTCGAGGTCATCGACGGAGAAGTCGACGCCAGCCGGTTCGAGGCATTGCTCGCTCGGTCGCGCACCCTCGCGGACGAAGAATCGCTTCGGGCGCTCAACGACTCACTGCGCCTCTGGGAAGGCTCGGCTTATGGGCAGTTCTCCGATGCGGCTGAGGTGAGCAGCGAAGCGGTGCGGCTTGACGAACTCCGCCTCGTCGCGACCGACGAATGGGCAGAGGCCAGGATGGCGATGGGAGACCCCGCCTCGATGGTCGGCGAACTCGAGGCGCTGGTGAGCGCCCATCCATACCGCGAGTCGTACTGGCGCCTCCTCATGCTCGCCCTGTATCGGACCGGTCGCCAGGCCGAAGCCCTCCGCCGAGCGAGCGAACTCCGATCCATTCTCGGGCAGGAGGTTGGTCTCGACATCTCGCCGGCGATGCGCGAGCTCGAAGCCCAGGTTCTCGCCGACGACCCATGCCTACTCATCGAACACGAGTCGACGCCGTCGGCGCGCCCAGCGGTCCCATCTCTGCCGCGGCTTCAAGGGTCCACATCGTTCGTCGGCCGTGAACCCGATGTGACAACGCTGTCGGCCGAACTCGAACAGCAGCCGCTTGTGACGATTACCGGGGCGGGAGGCGTTGGGAAGACTCGGCTTGCGCTTCGCATCGCCGGAAGGGTGATCGACGAGTTCGAAGACGGCGTGACGGTGGTGGAGTTCGCGGCTCTCCGCGACCCGTCGGGCACTGCCCAAGTCATCGCCCAAGCGCTCGACGTTCAACCGCATCAACACCGGACGATCGAAACAACGATCGAGGATTACCTCGCTCCGGCCCACACGTTGCTGGTCCTCGACAACTGCGAGCATGTGACGGAGATCCTTGCCCCGCTGGTCGATCGGCTACGCGCCTCGTGTCCCGATCTCAGAATCCTGGCAACCAGTCGTCAGTCACTGGGACTTGCGGGTGAATACGTCGAGGTGCTCGCCCCGCTGACGCTTCCGATGCCAGAAGCGGACCTGATCGATGAGTTGGCCGATTCGAGCGCGGTGGAACTCTTTGTTTCCCGCGCCGCGGTCGCGTTTCCGGGCTTCGTGCTCACAGAGCAGAACAGCGCGGCCGTGGCCGACATCTGCCGCCGACTCGATGGCCTTCCGCTCGCACTCGAGCTCGCAGCTGCGCAGCTACGGACCATGGGGGTCGACGCGCTCGCAGCGCGACTGAACAAGCGGATCGAGCTGCTCGGCCAAACCCAGCGAGGCGCCGATGGTCGCCAGCGAACTCTCCACGATCTCGTCAAGTGGTCGCATGACCTGCTCACTCCGGAGGAGCGGCAAGTGTTCGAACAGCTGGCGGTATTCGCCGGTGGGTTCGATCTGGCGGCGGCCGAGTCGGTATGCACGATCGGCGACGGGCGAATGTCTGCCGTAGGCCACATCGTCAGCCTGGTCGACAAGTCGATGGTGGTGCTGGTCGATCCGGCTACGTCCCGCTATCAGCTCCTGGAATCGCTGCGAGAGTTCGGTCTGGATCAGCTCCGAGAAAGCGGTGCGTTGGATGCAGCCGAAGATCGACATCTCGAATGGTTCGTTGGTCTCGGCGAACGCGGAGCAATCGGGCTCGACAGCCCCGAGGAAGCAACATGGTCGGCTGATCTCCAGCGGGACTACGACAACTTCCGAGCCGCCCACCTCACGGCCGTGCGCCAAGGTGATGCCGATCGCGCCCTGCGCCTGGTTTCGGCGCTTCGAGAGCACGCGTTTCGGCGGATCAACTACGAGATCACCACTTGGGCCGGTGCGTCGGCTGCGCTCGACGGCGCCGAAGGCCATCCCGAGTTGCCGACGGCGCTCGGCGTGGTGGCCTACGGCGCCTTTGTGCGCGGCGACATGCAAACGGCAATCGAACTGGCTCACCAAGCGCTTCATGCCAGCCGCGACTCTGAACTCTCGGCGAGTGGGTTGCCAGAGCGCGTGTTGGGCAACGCGCACTTCTATCTCGAGCAGACCGACGAAGCTCTCCGCTGGATGGACCGCATGGTTCTCTCCGCTCGCCGGGCGGACTCCCCGGGCCGGATCGCGCGCGATCTCTTCATGCAGTCGGTGGCCTACACCTCCGTCGGAGACGACATCCGCGGGGCCGCCCTCGCCGGAGAGGCAGCCGCAGCAGCCGGCGTCGTGGGTTCACGGACAGCCCAGGCATTGGCGGACTACGCGTACGGACTGGCGCTCGAGAGCGCCGACCCCGACGAGGCTCTCGCGATTCTCGAACGAGCGGGTTCGGTTGGCGCAGAGGCGGGGAACCGCTGGATCGAGTGCTTTGCGCTCACCGAAGTCCACTCGTTGCGGGCGAGCCAGGGCGATCACCCCAGGGCACTCGCTGGCCTCGCCGAGGTCGTCGACACGTGGTACCGAGGCGGCGACTGGGCCAACCAGTGGCTGTCTCTGCGGCGGGTGCTCGGAGTCTTCGCCGAACTGGATGCGTTGGATGCGGCCGCGGTCCTCCACGGTGCGCTCACGGCCGTCGGAGCGGCTCAAGCGATGCCGATCGTTCCCGTGAACGCGGAGCGCCTCACTCGTGACATCGACGACGTCCGGTCCCAACTGGGGCCTTCCGATTTCGCCGACGCGGTGCGGCGAGGCGCGTCGATGACCGACCGGGAGATCGTGAGCTTCGTCCAGCAAGAGATCCGGTCGCTGACCGACTGACGCAGCGCTAACCGACCGGCGAGAGCGTGATCTCCGGGTCCCCCGAGGGTCTCGCCGTCGTACACTCCCGGCCCATGAAGAAGGACTTCACACACTTTCTATGGCTTTTGAAGCTCGGCGCGCTGGTCAACCTCTATTTCCTGGTCGACAGCTTCTCGGCGACGGGCGACTCCGACGCCCAGATCGTCGCTGCCGGCCAGATTCTCTTCGCCGTTTCCGCCTTCCGATGCATCTTTCCGAACCGGTACAAGGACAACGTCGTCTTCCACGACTCGCCTCTCTCGTCGATCTTCCTGACCCGACTGTTGGCGACCGTCACCGAGGTGTCCTTCATCTACCTCTTCTCCCGTGTCATCCGGCTGCTCAATATCGACGACGTCGCGTGGATTGACGCGCTCAGCTGGTTGATGGTGCTACAGGTCGTCGTGTCCCAGGGGTTTGTCTGGGCCGCGATCCTGACGAAGCGACTGGTCCTCTACTTCTACGAGGAGCTGGGGTGGGCAGTCATCTTCGCGGCGAACACCATTGCGAGCGTCTTTCTCCTGGCGTCGGTCGACTCGTTCGAGAACGGTCGCTCGCTCCTCGTCCTCAACCTGCTGTTCGGCCTCGTCTACCTGCCGTGGCAGTTCATTCACCTGCGAGCACTTCGCCTCGATGCAGCCGCGACCGACACCGTCGCCGGTGCGCTCGAGCCGGTGACCATGTCGCTGGCGGCGGCGGGCCTTCGCGAGTCGATACGGGTGCGGAACCCGAAGACCGATGCGGACGCGTGGGGTGGCGTCGTCGGGCTCACATGGATGGTGGGCTACTGGGCGACACTCATCCCACTCTGGGTCCACCATGTCGTCGGTCAGTTCTCCACCCACTGACCGCGAGTAGTCCCGCCTAACGTGGCCCCATGAAGGTGATCGGGTCGGGATTCGGGCGCACGGGCACACTGTCGATGAAACACGCCCTCGAAGAGCTCGGCATGGGCCCCTGCTACCACATGGAAGAAGTGATGCGGCACGGCGGCCACGTCGGTGTGTGGCACGACGTCGGTCTCGGTCGCCCGGTCGACTGGCGCCGCCTCTTCGCCGGCTTCGAGTCGGCCGTCGACTTCCCGGCCAGCGTCGTCTACCAGGACCTCATGGAGGCGTTCCCCGACGCCAAAGTGGTGCACACCGTCCGCGACCCGGACCGCTGGTACGAGTCCACATTCGAGACGATCTACCAGGCCCGCACTCTGGTGCCTCGCTGGCTCAAGCGCCTGGTGCCGTTCACCGGCCGGTTCACAGAGATGGTCGACGCACTGGTGTGGGACGGCGTGTTCGACGGTCGCTTCGAAGATCGCGACTACGCCATCGCCCGGTTCGACGAATGGACTGCAGAGGTCGTCGCGACCGTCCCGGCCGAACGCCTGTTGGTGTTCGACGTGCGTGACGGTTGGGAGCCGCTCTGTGACTTCCTCAGGGTGCTCCAACCGGCGGGAGAGTTCCCCCGCGTCAACGACCGAGAGTCGATGCTGCGCCGCTTCCGGATCGCTCGCGTGGCGGGCCGTTCGGCGCCCATCGTCGGCGCCGGGTTCGTCGTCGGCTTCTTTGCCCTCATCCGTCGCTTCCGCGGCTCCCGGACGTGAGCGGGTGACCGAACCGGCGCCGACACCGTCCGATGTCCTGGCGATCTGGATCGGCGTCCACGGCCCGTTGGACGAGACAAAGACCGCCGCCTTCCTGGCCCGTCCGGAGATCGACGAGTTCTGCAGCATGGACCGTGACGTAGTCGTCGCCTCGATCGGCGTGTCCCCGCGGCTGGCCGCCGCGCTCGACCACGCTCGCAGCCTGCTGTCACAACCCGTCAGTAGACCGGGCGACATGGACGACATGGACGACTTCGAGGCCGAGGCGCATCGCCACCTCCATGCACTCACGAACCGAAACGACGCCGAGTTTCGGAATGGCCAACTCGACGCGATCCGTGCGCTTGTCATCGATCGACGCCGGACCCTCGTCGTGCAGCGCACCGGCTGGGGCAAGTCGGCCGTCTACTTCCTCGCCACTCGCATGCTGCGCGACCGGGGCGGCGGGCCGACGCTTCTGGTGTCGCCGCTCATCGCGCTGATGGACAACCAGGTAGAGGCCGCAGCCCGAATGGGGCTCCAGGCCGCCATCGTCAACTCGACCAACCGCGACGAGTGGGACGACATCAGGGCCCGCATGGAGGCCGACGAGATCGACCTGCTACTGATCGCCGAGCAGCGCCTGTCGAACCCGAAGTTCCGAAACGAGTGGCTCTCCCACATGGAGACCCGCATCGGCCTCGTGGTGGTCGACGAGGTGCACTGCATCAGCGACTGGGGCCACGACTTCCGGCCGCACTATCGCCGCATCGGGTCGTTCCTGGCGGGCCTTCCGTCGACTCTGCCCGTCATCGGCTGCACCGCCACGGCCAACGACCGCGTCGTGGCCGACGTCGAGAGCCAGCTCGGCGACGACATCCTCACCATTCGTGGAGGCCTTGCTCGTGAAGGCCTGCGCCTCGAAGTCCACACCGACAAACGTCGAGCCGATGCTCGCCTTGCTTGGTTGGCCGAGAACGTGCCGAACCTCCCGGGCAGCGGCATCGTCTACTGCTTGACCCGTCGCGACGTCGAGGTGGTCGCCGCGTTCCTCCGGGATCACGGCATCCGCTGCTCGCAATACGTCGGTGGCGGTCCCGAAGACGAGGTGGCCGAGAAGCGAGCCGTGCTCAACGCCTTCCTCGGCAACGACATCAAGTGCGTTGTCGCCACCTCGGCGTTGGGCATGGGCTACGACAAGCCCGACGTGGGCTTCGTCGTGCACTTCCAGATGCCGCAGAGTCCAATCGCCTACTACCAGCAGGTCGGCCGCGCCGGCCGCGCCCTCGAGGAGAGCTACGGCATTCTCCTCAGCGGCACCGAAGACCGCGACATCCAGGACTGGTTCATCGGCCAGGCCTTCCCGGCCGAGGAGGAGGTCGATGGCATCCTCGCGGTGGTCGACGAGGCCGAGGAACCGGTGCGCCGCGGTCAATTGGCGGCCCGCGTCAACATCTCGACCGGGCGGCTCGACAATCTGATGGTCCAGCTCGAAGTGGAGGGCATCGTCGCCAAGGACGGCACCGGCTGGGTGCGCACCGAGATGCCGTGGGTCTACCCCCGCGAGCGGGTCGAACAAGTGAACGGCTGGAGGCGCGCCGAGCAGGCGGCGATGGAGGAGTACCAACGTATTGCCGGGTGTCGCATGCAGTACCTGCGGGGCCAGCTCGATGATCCCGCCGGTGAACCCTGCGGCATCTGCGACAACTGCCGGGAAGCCCGCTTCGGTGTCGCCCCTGACGACGAGGTGGTGCTCGAGGCCGGCGAGCGGCTGCTCCACGACTATGTCGAAATCCCCCCGCGTAAGCAGTGGGCTTCCGGCGTCGAGGGTGTCTCGGGTCGCATCGCGGCCGAAGCGCAGTCCGCCACCGGTTGGTGTCTTTCTCGCTGGGGTCAGTCGGGCTGGGGTCCGCTGATCCGCCAGGGGCGAGACGAGGGCGAGTTCTCCGACGAGCTGGTCGACGCTCTCGCCGATCTTTGCCGTTCGCAGATCTCCCCGATGCCCACGTGGTTGGCCTACGTTCCCTCCGAGCGTCGGCCCGGTTTGGTGCCGTCGTTGGCTCGCCGTCTGGGCGAACGTCTCGGACTCCCGGTGGTTGATGCGATCACCGCGGTTCGTCCGACCGAGCCGCAAGCCGAGATGCACAACTCCACCGCTCAGTTGCGCAACCTCTGGGGCGCCTATGCCGTCACCGGCGGAGTCGAGGGCGACTGCCTCCTCGTCGACGACCTCATCGACAGCCGATGGACGACGACCGTCGTCGCTCGCGAACTCCTCGTCGCCGGCTGCGAACGTGTTGTACCCGTCGCCCTCGCCTCGATGGGGCAATAGAGCGGCATCGACTCAGACCTCGGCCCTCTCGCCCGCCGTCGGGACCAAGTGCCCTAACCGCGCCGGCGACGTCGATGCATGCTGAGTTCGTTCGACCACCCCCAGCCAAGGAGCGAGAGATGTCGGTCAAAGACAACTTGGAAGCGCAACTGCAAGATGTCGAGAAGTCCTACCGCAAGCTCATTGCGGATATCGAGAAGCAACTGAAGGAGATGGAGAAGCGAGCCAAGAAGGCGCTCGACGAGTTCCAGGAGGACGCGCCCGATGAGGTCGCCGATGTGATTGCCCGTCTCCGCGAGGTGAACGCAACGATGCGCAAGCGAGTGGCCTCGGTCTCCGAACAGGCGCTCGAGACGACACGAGACGCGGTCGACTCGCTCACCGAGACGGCGACTCGCCTCACGGGCCGACCAGCCGCGAAGAAGACCCGGAAGAAGGCCGCGAAGAAGTCAGCGAAGAAGCCAGCGAAGAAGCCGGCCAAGAAGGCAGCGGCGAAGTTGTCGGCCGCGAAGCCGTCGGGCTCTGCCAGCTCGAAGTGGACGAAGGCCGAGCTCTCGGCCGAGGCGACGCGGTTGAAGATCAGTGGCCGCTCATCGATGACGAAGGCCCAGCTCGTCAGGGCGATCAACAGGGCGTCGTGACGGCCGTGTTCGAGGGCGAGTGGAAAGCATTCCGGCCACCGCGGCATCTGCGCAACCTTTACCCGCGGGTACGGCGAGGCCCCGGTGCCGTCCCGGGGCGCATGATCCGCCTGAATATAACGAACGTGTGACGAATATCACGGACTGATTACGGTCCGATCGTCAACTTTCGATGCCGAGGGGCCGATCCTGGGGTGACCACCTGGAGGTCCCCCGCTCATGTACTCCCAATCTCTGCTTGCGCGCGGCTCGTTTGCCGTCGCGTTTGCTGCCCTTCTGGCTGTTTCCTCCGTCTCGCCTGCGCTCGCCGCCGAGACCGCTGACGAGCCGCCCACCCTCTACTCGCCGCCTGCGCTGACATTGCTGGCCCCGTTCGGGTGTGGCACCGAGTGGGTCGGGTCGACGTACTCGGGTCACGGCCGCAACAACTGGAACCTCGACCTCAATACCGCCGGCGACTCCCACGACGGCGACCTCGGGCAGCCGCTCCTCGCGCAGGCCGACGGCACCGTCGTCTGGTTCAAGCAGACCGGCTACAACAACCGCGCCGGCACCTACGTCGAGATCGACTACGGCGACATCACCGTCCGCTACATCCATCTCATCGAGAGCTCCATCCCCGAGCACCTCGCCGAGATCGGCGCGCCGGTCGAAGAGGGCGAGACCATCGGTCTGCTCGGTGCGACGGGACGAGTCAGCGGACCTCACCTCCACCTCGAGTACTGGGACAGCGCCGACCACGACGATGCCGCCTGGTATCAGCTTCCCCGCGGCAATCAGCTGCCGATCGAGTTCGAAGGGCAAGAGATGATCGCGACACCTCGGCAGCGGACCGATTCGGTGGTCTCTACGAACTGTCCGGAACCGACACGGGAGGAACGCCTTCGCGAGCTCCGACTCTGGCGCTATACCCAGTTCTAGAACAGGCGGGGTCGAGGGTCGCATCGGCTGAAGTTGCAATCCGGCTCAGGTGGGGCTCGCGTCGGACGCCCCGAAGGCCGCCCACCATCGCCTTCCGGCTTCGCCCGGGCCGAGGTCTTCGCGGAGCCGTTCGAAGATCACCCCGAGCACGTCCGGAGAGTCGGCGGCGCCGATCTCGTTGATCAGGGGTTCGAGCCAGTCCGGTTCGCCATCCATCAGACGATTGCTCAGCTCTCGACCCGGTCGTTGATCGCATTCACCAGGCCGTCGAGGTCATCGACGGTGACGGTCACCGCCGAGTGGTCACGTGGTCCGATCACCCGCTTGACCCGGTCGTCGAAGTGGACGCACACGCCGCCGTGGGTCGAAGTGCCGAACGTCAGGCCGTCGTCGACGAGGGAGAGCCGCATGCCCACCGCCTTCCACCACTGATAATCGTGCGTGGCGTGAGCACCCGTCAGATTGGTGATCGGCGTAGAGAGGGTCTTGCGTCCGAAGGTTGCACTGAACTCCTCGTCGCTGATGGTCGCGCCGTCTCGGCCCTCTCGGACACCGAGCGGTCGCCACAGGAACCGGTAGCGCCGGTCGAATCGGTAGGGGAAGAACACGGGCGCACCTCTGGGAGTCGGCGCCCAGCCTCCCACGCTGCGGGGCGCTGTTGCTTCCGAAGCTCAGGGCTTCAGGCGACGACCGCATCGACGAAGGCTTCGATCGTGCGCTGGTTGACCAGGCTCTCGTCCAGGTTGTGGCCGTGACCGTCGACCACGTCCAGGTAGGACATGGCCGGCCCGGCCGCTGCGGCCCATGCGTCGGCGATGGCCCGGGCCTGGGTGTCGACGTCGATCAGCGAATCGATGTCGCCGTAGCCCCAGTAGGCGGGCGGCACGTCGGCGTGCAGGTTGTCGATGGTGCTGCCGGTCCTGAGGTGATCGGCGTCGCAGGGGTCGCAGCCCATGAAGGCGCCGGTCAGCGAGCGAGCCCACGGGTGGTCCTGCTCGTACAGGGTTTCCAGATCGACCGGGCCGACCATCGAGATGATGCCGACGACCGAGGAGTCGAACGCTTCCAGTTCGGCGGGCAGGTCTTCGGGCTCGTACGAGCCGTCGGTGGCGGCGACGAAGGAGGCGAGGTGGCCGCCGGCGGACGAGCCGTAGATGACCACTCGCTCGCTGTCGATCGAGCCGGTTTCGGCGCCATAGGCCTTGATCCAGCGGATGGCCCGCTTCGCGTCGTGGACCGGTGCGGGGAAGGGATTCTCCGGGGCCAGGTGATAGTCGATCGAGGCGACGGCGTAGCCCTTCTCGACGAACCGCAGCACCATGTCGGGCAGCGCATCCTTGTGGCCGCCGACCCAGCCACCGGCGTGCAGGTAGACGATCACCGGAGCGTTGTCGTTGACCGGCAGGAAGAGGTCCAACCGCTGGATCGGGTCCGGGCCGTAGGCGATGTCGCGTTCGGTGGTGGCGGCCGCCGGCGGCGTGTAGTCGACCGGCAGGGTGTCGGCGTTGTCGTCGAAGCGCAGGTCGCCGACTCGGGGCTGCGGGACGATCACCGCAGTGCCGACTTCGATCTGGGCCAGGAGCTCGGGGATCGGGACCGGATCGGACTCGACCTGGGCGACGTCGGCGACGGCGGCGGTGGTCACTGGTGCGATGGTGGTGATGGTCTGGGGCCGAGCGGCCGGCGCTTCGGAGGCAGCGGCGACGGAGTCGACGGTGGCGGCGGATCGGGTCTCCCATGCGACCGTGGCGACGGTCATGGCGGCGACGAGCACTGCGCCGATGACGGCACGGCGGGTGCGGCTCCCGCCTGTGGTGTTCTCGTTCTGGTCTGCGGCTGCGTTCTGCATTTTCTGGCTCCTCAGTGGGCTTGTCTCCACTTTCTTGAGGAACGGGCCGGCGAAATGTCGGCCAGAAACCGACCCGCTGTGACGTCCGCCACTCGCAATTCGCCGTCAGTCAGGGTCGTTTACGCTTGGTGCATGGCGGATCCCGACTTCTGGCATGCGCAGCTGCGCGATGAGGGCCGTGCGCGGCAGTTCAAGAGGGGCGAGCGCCTCTTCCTTCAGGGCTTCGGGCGCGGAAAAGTCCTCGTGATACACAGCGGTTCTCTGCGGATCACGGCCACCACGTTTGACGGCGAAGAGGTCACGCTCGCGTTGTGTCGGGAGGGCGACGTAGTGGGCAGCCACTCGGCCCTCACCGGCGGACCGGTCGGCGCCGGTGCCGAGGCGATCGAAGACGGAAGCGCGACCATCATCACGGCGGATCGCTACGTCGAGATACTCAGCGCCAACCCAGAGCTGATGATCGAGGAGATTCGCGACCTCATCGGAATGCTGCACAGCGCCGAGGAGCGCCTCATCGACATCGCGACCGAGGATGTCGAAGCGCGCGTCGCCCGCCAGCTCCGCCGACTGTGTGGCGAACAGTCAGCGCCGATTGCGCTCCCGCTCACACAGACCGACCTGGCGTCGATGGTCGGCGCGGCCCGGGCGTCAGTCGCACCCGTGTTGGCCGAGCTCCGCGAGCGCGGAGCGATCTCGACGGCCCGCGGTCAGATCATCGTGGAAGATCTCGACGCGCTCCTCTAGGGCTGCTTTCAGAGCTGGTCGAACACAGACGCAACATTGTGCTGGCGGAAGTAGGCGAAAAGGCGACTCATCGTCGCCCGTAAGACGTTGTCGGTCTGTTCGTTCGACGCCAGGGCGTCGCCGACGGCGAGCAGCGGCACGATCAGGCAGAAGAGGGCGTTCACGTTGTGCCAGTTCACGAACTCCTCGTCGCTCATCTCGACGCCGCCGGCCGCGAGACCGCGGCGGTACCGCTCGATGAGCGCAGGACTGTGGGCGGCGCACATCTCTTCGGTGAGCGCGCCGGCGAGGAAGTACGTGAGGTCATAAAAGCCGCCGGCGGCGGCCACGTTGCCCCAGTCGTAGATGACCGGCTGATCGCCATCCCAGAACATGTTGCCGAGGTGGAAGTCGCGATGAAGAAGAGTCCGAGGCCCATCGAGCGGGTGCGGATCGCCCTCTTCGGCCGGATAGAGCGAGTCGTACTCCTCGATGAACCGACGGCAGAGGTCGTGGTCTTCCGCCGAGAGAAGATCGGCCGTGGATTCGAGAAAGGCCGGCAAGGAAGCCGTGCACATCGCCCCATACCCGCGAAGTGACTCGACATCGCTTGCCGGCAGCCAGTCGACCGCGGCGAGGAACTCGTTGCCCCACCACTTGCTGTGCAACAGGGCCAGCTGGTCGATGGCCGCCTCGGCCCGGGCGAGCGACACTCCCTCGATCGGATCGACCGTCTCGAGGTGGCCGACATCCTCGAGAAGCAGGACGACACCATCAGCCGTTCCATTGGTCGCGGCATACCAACAGCGAGGAACGCGGACCTTCGTCTGCGGCGCGATCTCGGTGTAGAAGCCATGCTCTGCCGCGTACTGCCCAAAGGCGACGGCGAAGGCTCGATTGTCCTCGAGCTGGGTGGGCAGCTTGAGCACCGCCGACGTGGGGAGCGACGGATCGTCGCTGTCCCAGGTGACTTCGAGCCTCGTGAGATCGCCCATGAGGCCGCCGTGCACGCCCTCGAGATGGGCGCCGTCGACGGCGACGACTCGAGCCGACTCGAATGCTCCGGTCGAGTGCATTGCGGCGTCGACCCAGGCGACGTCGACGTCTGACGCGGTCGTGGGAATCGAAAGCTCGGTCATTCGGCCGCCTGTTCTGTGGTGAGCGTCGTCGCCGCCCCTGGTGTTCGCACGGTAGCGGAGAGTCGATCCGAGATTCAGTGAGTCGTGAGTGATGGGGCTACGTTCGCCCGATGGTCACGCACACATGGTCCGGTCGAAGCAGTCGATGGGCGGCGTCGGCGTTCGCTGCCGCGTTGATCCTGGTGGGTTGTTCCGACGACTCGGGGGGCGATGCGGCACCGGCTGACTCCACCACGACCTCGTCGACCGCTGCTCCCACTGAGGAGACGACCACCACGACGACAACCACCGGAGCGCCGGCAACGGTCCCGCTCGCGACCGTGACCGGCCCGATCACCTCGACCAACCCTGCGCTGCAACCCCAGCCGGCGACGGCGCTTCCCGACGGATACGTGGAAGAGGAGTTCTTCATCGGCGGCGACGCCACGAGCTACGAGACGGTCGGCGACCTGGCCAACGACGGCATGTGGACCGCAGAACCGGCCGACTCCGCATCCTTCAAGACCCGTGTCCTGGTCCGTCGCCCGCCTGCGGATCGGTTCAGCGGCACCGTGATCGTCGAATGGCTCAATGTGACCTCCGTCGAGGCATCGCCCGACTGGGGATACCTCTTCGAGGAGATCGGCGTCTCGGGGCACGCGTACGTGGCGGTGAGCGCCCAGGCCCTCGGTGTGGTCGGTGGGCAGAGTCTGATCGCGGTCACGATCGATCCCGACGCCGCGGCCGAGGCCGGGACCGACGGCTCCGACGTCGATACCGGCGGTCTGGTCAACGCGGATCCCGAGCGCTATGGCTCGCTCGAACACCCCGGCGATGCGTTCGCCTACGACATCTACACGCAGGTCGGCGCCGCGCTCGCGGCGAACGAGGGTGGTCTGCTGGCCGATCTCGAGCCGACGACCGTTGTCGCCGCGGGCGAGTCGCAGTCGGCCGGTTTCCTCACGACCTACGTGAACGCGATCCACCCGCTGACCAACGTCTACGACGGCTTCTTCGTCCACAGTCGCGGCGCGGGTGGCGCGCCGATCAACGGAGTGTTCGGCGACGACTCCTCGTTCGTCGATCAGGGACACCGGATTCGCACCGACCTCGACGTGCCGGTCTTCATGGTCGAGGCCGAGACCGACCTCACACTGCTCGGCTACACGCTTGCCCGGCAGGACGACACCGACCTGATCCGCACCTGGGAGGTCGCCGGCACGGCCCACGCCGACGCCCATATCTTCCAGGCGATCCTCGGCGGCCCTCGCAACGGCGCCAACGGTTCGCTCCTCGGCTGTACGAACCTCATCAACACCGGTCCTCACCACGAGGCGGCCCAGGCCGCGCTCCGGCATCTGGTGGAGTGGATCGGCGGCGGCGACGCTCCGCCGATCGGCGATCGGCTCCGGGTGACCGACACGGAGCCCGTTGAAATCGTGCGCGACGAACTCGGCATTGCGCTGGGCGGCGTACGCAATCCGCTCGTGGACGTGCCGGTCGTGATCACCACCGGCGACCCGTGGGGTGACGCGACATTGGGCGAGGGTTTCGACATCTGCGCGCTGTTCGGTCAGACGATCCCGATCGAACAGAGCGGCCTGATCGAACTCCACGGATCGGCCGACAACTACGTGGCTGCATTCGAGATCGCCGCGTCGGCAGCCGAGCAGGACGGCTTCCTACTCGACTTCGATGCGGATCAACTTCGCGGTGAGGCCATGGCCAACCGAGCATTATTCGGGTAGCTCGACTCGCAAGTTACTGCCGGGTCAACTTACGCTCCTGGGATGCGCTCCGCCTCGTCCCGATCCCGCCTCGCCATTGTTCTCGCGATCCTGCTGAGTTTCTCGCTCATCGCCGCAGCGTGTGGCGACGACGGCGCCGAGTCGGGCGACAACACGACTGACATCTCCCCACCGGGCGATGACGACACGGGCGATGACGACACCGGCGACGATGACGAACCCGATGTCGAAACCGAAGCGCCCATCGAGACCACGGCGGCCGACTTCACCAGCCACCCCAGTGCCGGTCAGGTCACCGTCACCGCGGCGGCCTCCGGCACCGAGCTGACGCTGCGCGGCCCCGGCGCCGAGCAGACCGGCACGGTCGACGAACTCGGCAACCTGCTCTTCCGCAATGTCGAGCCTGGCTCCGGCTGGCAAGTGCTCGACCTGAGCGCCGATCCGGCACCGGCCAGCGACGAGCTCGCTGTGCCGAGCCTGGACGATCATCCGGACGCGTCGTTCTACGACGCCCAGGAGATCGGGGACGGCTTCGGCTACATCGAGATGCGCGACGGCACGCTCCTCAGCGCGACGGTCCGTCTTCCCGGGCCGGTCGAGGACGGTCCCTACCCGACCGTCATCGAATACTCGGGCTACGACCCTTCGAGTCCCTACCAAGTCGAGCCCGCCATCAACATCTACGGCCTTCTCGGCTGGGCGACGGTCGGCGTGAACATGCGTGGCTCCGGCTGCTCCGGTGGCGCCTACGACTTCTTCGAACAGATGCAGTCGATCGACGGGTACGACGTGATCGAGGCAATCGCCACGCAGGATTGGGTGTACGAGAACCATGTCGGCATGGTCGGCATCTCCTACTCGGGCATCAGCCAGCTGTTCGTGGCCCAGACCCAGCCACCGAGCCTGGCCGCGATCACCCCGATCTCCGTGATCGAAGACAGCTACCGCTCGGTCGTGTGGCCCGGCGGCATCTACAACAACGGCTTCGCCAAGAGCTGGGGCGACTCCCAGCAGGGCGCCAACGACGCCTACGGCTCCGGCTGGGTCAACCAGCGCATCGACGAGGACGGCGACGAGATCTGCGACGCCAACCAACTCCTTCGCAGCCAGAACCGCGACCTCGCAGCACGCGCAGCTGAGACGGCCTTCTGGAACGACGAGGAAGGCGATCCGTTGTCGCCCCGCACCTTCGTCGATCGCATCAACGTGCCGACCTTCCTCGCCGGTGCCTGGCAGGACGAGCAGACCGGCGGGCGCTTCCCCACCATGCTCGACGACTTCACCAACGCCCCGGTCTTCAAGGCGCACCTCTACAACGGTGCGCACGCTGACTCCCTTGGTCCGGAGAGCCTCTTTGCCGCTGTAGAGCTGCTCGACGTCTACGTCGCCGAGCGCACGCCGGAGTTCAGCCCGATCGTGCGGCTCGGTGCGCCCGGCCTGTACCAGGACGTCTTCGGCGTTCCCGGCATACAGCTGCCGCTGGACCGCTTCAGCTCTCTCGACGAGGCCCGCGAGACCCTCGAGTCCGAACCGTCCATCACCGTGTTCCTCGAGAACGGCTCCAACCCCGACGCACTCGGCGCGCCCGTGCCCCGCGGATCCGTGCAGTTCGAGTCGTGGCCACCCACCGAAGCCGAGGCCCGCACGTGGCAGCTGGCCGATCTCGACGGTGGTGAGGCAATCGCCGAGTTCCTCGTCGACGTCGACCGCTCCCAGGAGCTGACGAAGGCGGCCGACGATGACGGCAACGAGTTCGACAACCTCGCGTGGGAGTTGCTCGACGACGACGGCGCGATCGTCTTCGAGACCGATGCGTTCACCGAGGATCTCCTGCTCCTCGGCACCGGCAGGGTGTCGCTGTCGCTCCAGGCCGATGAAGCGGATGCCGACCTCCAGGTGACGATCACCGAAGTCCGTCCCGACGGCTACGAGATGCTGGTGCAGGCCGGTTGGCTGCGGGCATCGCATCGTGCCATCGACCCGAGCGAGACCACTGATGTCATGCCGTGGCACCTGTACACGCTCGAGGACAACGCCGAACTCCCGTCCGGTGAGTTCACCCAGGTCGACGTCGAGGTCTTCCCGGTCGGCCACATCTTCCGGGAGGGGTCGAAGCTCCGGCTGATCGTCGACAGCCCTGGCGGCAACCGCAACCTGTGGGCGTTCGACGTGCTTCCGAATGACGGCACGGCGATCCAAGTGGATCCGTCGGCATCGACGCTGACGTTGCCGTTCGTGTCCGGCATCGACGTCCCCGAGGGTTTGCCCGACTGCGAGAACACCCGTAGCCAGCCGTGCCGCATGTGGGTCGCCTACGAAAATACTCCGGCCGGCTGATCGAACTACCGTCGAACTCGAGACAAGGGGGTGTCCTCAATGCGTCGACGATCGACGGGTTTGATCGCGGTTCTGCTCGGGCTGGCGCTCATCGCCGCAGCGTGCTCCAGCGATGAGGAAACGGAGAGCGGGCCGACGATCACCACATCCGAGTCGGCCATAACCACGACCACCGTCGCTCCGGCGACGCCGGTCATACCCGCCGAGTCCGGCGCCTGCGACCCGGCAGACGCCGCGGCGTGTCTCCTGCCTTGGCCCAACGACCGTTTCACCCGCCCTGACGCGAGCACGGCGACGGGCCTCCGCATCGACTTCCCGGCCGACGGCACACCGGCCAACGCGGATGGGGTGCACATCGGCGTGGACGAGTGGAACCGCAACGACGGTTTCAGTCCCGCGGCCATGCCCATGACCGTGATTCCCGGCCTCGACCCGGTTCAGTCAGGTCTCCCGCCGGTGACCGACATTGCGCAGTCGCTTGCACCGGACTCACCGGTCGTGCTGGTCGACACGGTAACCGGACAGCGGATCCCGGCCTGGGCCGAGCTCGATGCGGCCGGTACTGGCGGCGACGAGACCGCGTTGACCATCGTCCCCGCCGTCGCTCTGGTCGAGGGCAACCAGCATCTTGTCGTGCTGCGCGACCTGCTCGACGAGAGCGGCACCGAGATCGCCCCGTCGGCCGCCTACCTCGATCGTCTGGCGACGCCCATCGACCAGCACGACGCGGTCCTTCTCGACGCGCTGGCGGGCGCAGGCATCGATCCTTCCGAAACGACGCTCGCGTGGACGTTCACCGTTGCCAGCGGCGAGTCGCTCTCGGCGCGTCTGCGCCACATGTGGTCCGAGACGAAGTCCGCCGTGGGCGACGGCGCCCCCGCGTTCACGATCGACTCGGTCGAGCAATCCGGCCTGGCGAACATCGTGAGCGGCACGTTCGAGACGCCCAACTATCTCACCGGCGATGGTTCCACCGGCAACGTGTTGAACAACGAGGGCGACCCCGACGGCATCCCCACCCAGAACGGGACGATGACGACCGAGTTCCTCTGCACGGTCCCGCTCGCGGCGAATGTCGACAACGAAGCGGCGTTCGTTCTCTACGGGCACGGTCTCCTCGGCAGCCGGGGCCAGGTGCTCGGCATCGGTGCCGCCGGGTCGGTCGTCGGGATCGGCTTCTGCGCGATCGACTTCATCGGCATGAGCACCTCCGATCTGCCGAGTGTTGCTGCGGCCCTCGAGGAGCTCACGCTCTTTCGCACCCAGCCGGATCGCATGCAGCAGGGCCATCTCGCGTGGCTGCTGCTCGGCCGGCTGCTCGCGAGCGAGACAGGGTTCGCGACCGACGAAGCGTTCCAGGACTCGGGAGGCAACGCCGTCATCGATCACGAGCGGATCTCGTTTCTCGGCGCGAGCCAGGGTGGCATCCTCGGCGGGGCGTCGTCAGCGCTGAGCGACGACTGGACCCAGGTGATTCTTGCCGTGCCCGGGTTGGGCTACAACCTCCTGCTGCCGCGCAGCATCGACTTCGACGAGTTCTCTCCGTTCTTCGAAGAGGCGTATCCGGGCTCCCTCGATCGCATGATCGCTCGGGAACTCATGGAGATGATCTGGGACCGCGGCGAGAACGCCGGATGGGCCCAACACCTGACTCGCGACGTCTACGACGACGCAACCCGGAAGAACGTGTTGATCCTCGCGGCCTTCGGCGATCATCAGGTGGCGAATGTGAGCACCGACAAACTGGCTCGCACCCTGGGCACTCCGCTGCTCGCGCCGGGCCTGGCCGAAGACCGCTCGACCGACCGGGAGCCCTTCTTCGGTCTCGACGTGATCGAGACGCTGCCGCACACCGGATCCGGCTACATCATGTGGGACTTCGGCACGCCGGCGCCGCCCATCACCAACACGCCGCCTCGCGAAGGCGACGACCCCCACGGCAAGCTCTCGGACGTGCCCGCCGCACTTCTGATTGTCGCCGATTTCATCGGCGCGGATCCGGTGATCACCGACGCATGTGGCGGCGACCCCTGTCAGACACTCGAGTAGGCAGGGTCAAGCCAACCAGGGTTCGTCGAGCTCCCACGGTTCCGGGTTGTCGGGCCGCTCCTCTTTGGGGAGGCGGGGCTCGGCCAGCAGCTTCGCCGCCACCACGCCGGCGGCCATGCCGAAGAGGTGGCCCTCCCACGAGATGAACTCCTGCGGCACGAGCCCGGCAATCAAGCTGCTGTAGAACCCCAACGCGATCAGTGCGGCGCCGAGCGTGCGGAGCCGCCGTTCGAATATGGCCGCGCCGAGGATTGCGCCGAAGTACCCGAACACCAGGCCGCTCGCTCCGATGTGGTTGCCGAATCCGGCGAACAACCAGGTCAGCCCGCCACCGGCCGCGATGATGGCGACGGTCATCCATGCCCAGTACCGCATGCCTCGAGCGGCAACGAGCCCGCCGAGGGCGAGCAGCGGAACGGAGTTCGACGCGATGTGCCCGTAGTCGGAATGAAGAAACGGCGCCCACGCGATGCCATCGACCCCGCTCCGGCGCCGAGGCAGAATGCCGTTGCGCTGCAGCTCGCTGTCGAGGGCCACCGTGTCGATGATCTCGATCGCCCACATGGCGACGAGAGCGAGCATCATCAACCCGACGGGCGTCCAGAGAAGTCGCCAGCGCGAGGGTGCAGGTTCGGTCGCCGACGTCATCCATCCACGGTAGATCGAGAGTCGTCCGTGGTGGGGCGCGGCGCGAATCGAGGGACTAGACCGAGGCGATGAGAGCATGGGTTGTCACGGGTGTGGGGGCGCCGGTGGACGTCATCGGTGCCACCGAGGTCGAGTTACCAGAACCGGGTCCGGGGATGGTCCGAATTCGGGTGGCCGCCGCGGCGATCGGTCTGCCTGATGTCTTGATGTGTGCTGGGAGCTACCCGCTCACCCCCGAGGGCGAGTTCACCCCGGGCCAAGAGGTGGTCGGTGATGTCACCGCTGTGGGGGAGGGTGTCGACGCGGCCCTGCTCGGCACGCGGCAGATGGGAGTGACCGCGTTCTACATGGGCCGAGGTGGGCTGGCCGAAGAGGCGATCGCCGCCGCGTCGACGATCTACCCGGCACCGCCCGCACTCGATGACGTCACCGCGGCTGGATTCCACATCGCCTTTCACACCGGCTGGATCGCTCTACGCGACCGCGCCGCCGTTCGGCCCGGGGAGAACCTGGTCGTGCTGGGCGCCGCAGGAGGAAGCGGCAGCGCCGCGATTCTGCTCGGCAAGGCCTTCGGCGCGAACGTCATCGCGGTCGCCGGTGGGCCGGACAAGGCGCAGTTCTGCCGGGACCTCGGAGCCGATCAGGTCATCGATCACCAGCAATCGTCGGTGAACGAGGCGGTCCTCGTCCACACCTATGGCCGCGGCGCCGACGTGATCTTCGATCCGGTCGGAGGAGTCGCCGGTGAGACCGCGGCAGGCGCGATGGCCAGCGAGGGTCGGTTTCTGCTGGTGGGATTCGCGGAAGGTCGGTGGCCAGCTCTCAAGCCGGCTCGAATGGTGCAGGGCAACTACTCGGCGATGGGCGTCTACGCCGGCGCCTACGACCGGGCCCACGTGCTCGAGATGTACGACGAGGTCGCCCAGCTCACCGCAAACGGACACCTCGGCCGGCTGCCGACAGAAGTGATCGGTTTCGACGACGTGCGCGACGCCCTGACCCGACTCGCCGATCGAACGGTGATGGGCAAGGTCGTCGTGGAGCTGGGACGACCGGACTGACTCGTCAGCGAACTCGGCGCACGGTCATGTCGCCATTCACCGTGGGTGTGCGAATCGAGAGCCCGTCAGGGCCGGCGCCGACCGTCGCACCCTCGATTCCTTCGACGATCCAGTCGCCAGGCTCGGCTCCGACGACTCGGAACGAGGTCGCGCCCCGACGATCTTCTCGCCGCATCGCAACACGAAGATGGAGGACATCGCCGTCCCACTCGGCTCGGGTGAGCGCAACGGCCGGGAAGTCGACGTCGACGACTTGTGGACACGAGTCGAGCGGGGCCGCCGAGAGGCGCGCCCACATTCCGAATCCGCTTGCTTCCGCCGCAGCGAGAAACGCATTGAACTGACCTCGGGGATGCTCTTCGTCGAGTCCGAGACCCCAGGTGAACTCGCCGAGCTCCGTGTCCCACGTCGGTTCATACGACGACTCGATCGCGGCCGCGAGTCGATCTTCCATCTCTCGGTCGCCCCACTCGCGAGCCAGTAGCAAGGAGGACCCGTAGCCGCGTCCGGCCGGGATCGGCAACGGCATGTCCTCGGTCATCCCCGCCGACAGACAGGCTGCCCGCCAGAGCCGTTGGGCATCCTCGGGCTCCTGTGACGCCGCGTAGAACGCCGTCGTGTTGTTCACGGCGGTCGGAAGACGATGGTGAAGGTCGAGGATTGGGTCGTAGTACAGCGTCGTCAGCGGCGGGAGATCCTCGCTGTCGAGCAGCAGGTAGTGCTCGCGGGCATGGCGCCACCAGGGCGTGAACGCCTGCTCATGGTGATCGGTGCCGAATCGATTGTCGTGCAGCCTCAGACCGAGGCCCGCTCCAGCCAGTCAAAATGGCCAGATCTTCGTGTTCTCTCAATGGCAACCGATCGGCGCGGCGAGCCACTGCGTTCGGAGCTGCTCCGCGATGCCGGAATGCGTCCAGGTGAACGTGTGCTCGCCGTCGCGGATCATCTCGAACGGTTCGTTCCACCGGTCGTCGTCTCCGGCGATCATCGAGCGGATACCGAGGATGACGAGGAAGAAGCCCTTGTAGAAGAGCATCCCGTCGGCGGCGATGGGATCCATCTGCACGCCCCACGGATCGATGCCGTTGGCGGTCCAGCCCGGGGCGTCGTAGTCGCCGAAGACTTCGTCGGGGATGAGGAACCGATACATGTCCGGGTAGTTCCCGCGATCGGGGTCGTTGCCGAACTGGGTCAGCCAGTCCGAGGCCGACCACCAGCTCGTGTGGCGTTCGATCAGTTGATCGAGCACCGCGACATAGGGCTCGGTCCACGCCGGAGTGCGGTGGGCCATGAGCCCCATGGCATAGGACGAGTCGACGAGATCGAAGCGATGCCAGCTCGCCATCGGCGGATCCGACTGGTCGTCCCAGTGCGGATGGGGGTGACCGTCGCGATCCCAGTTGTCGGGCGTGTGCGCCTTACGGTGCAGGTACCGCAGCCACCCCAGTGACCGTTCCGACAGAGCCATGACGTCGGACTCTAGCGAAGCAGTATCAGTTGGGCCTGTGCCACGCCTTGATCACATGGCCCTTGTCCTTGCGGAGTGCTGCAACCACGCTGCCGACATCCAGCCGGAAGCGATCCGACTGCGTCACGAACTCGAGACCCAGGATCTGGCTATCGAGATCATCGGATTGGGCCGTGTACTTCACCTTGCAGGTGGCGGTGCCATCGCCATCACCGATGGTCACCATTGCGCCGGCATGCACCCGAAGCGTGTGGGTGACCCGAAGGCTGGCGCCCGCGATCGAAACGTTGACCACCTCTGCAGAGATCGGCCGATTCTGCGGGTTGGGGTTGGCCCCGAGACGAAGGTGGATCCGCAACTGCTGACCCGCGCTGAATCGACGAACGAGCCGGTCGTTGCGACCAGTCCGGTCGCCCGAGAGGCGGGTCACTTGCGTGGGGAACGGATAGAAGGTCATGGCAAGTCGGTCACACTTGGAAATGCGACTGCTCTCCTATCGGGCGCGAGACCCTCGAACCTGAGGTTGCCCAGGGCGGATCAGGCGTCCGGTCGGACGATCTCAACGAGCAGTTCCATCGACCGAACCCAGTCGTCGAGCGAATCTCGCCAGGGGGCCGACACCACGTGTTGCACGCCCGCTTCGGCGTAGGCCTCCGCTTCCTCGGCGATCAGGCCCGGATCCATGCCCTGCGGGTCCCATCCGGTGCGATAGGAGATGACAAAGTCGTCGTCGGGCCGGGATTCGCGCAGTCGGGCCACGATCGGCGCGAGATCGGCCGGATCGGTACTGATGGCATGGAAGCCGTCGCCACGTCGGACCGCCCGCTCGAAGGTCGCGTCGCTGCCGCCGCCGATCCAGATCGGAATGCGGCGGACGGGCTTGGGCTGCACCTTCAGCTCGTCGAACTCGTAGTGCGCACCCGAGAATGACGCGGGGTCGTTCTCCCAAACCGCCCGCATGATGTCGATCGCCTCGTCGAGACGCTTCCCGCGGTTCGTGAAGTCCTGATCCAGTGCGTCGAACTCAGCCTCTGACCAGCCGACCCCAGCGCCGAGAATGACGCGGCCACCGGAAAGTTGATCGAGGGTGGCCAGCGCGTTGGCCAACTGGAGCGGGTGGTACTGCGGCACGACCATCACGCTTGTGCCGAGTCCCACCTCTGTGGTCGCGGCGGCAGCCCAGCCGAGTGACAACAGCGGCTCGTACAGGTAGGCCGACGGGTACGACTGCGCAACCGGTCGCACGATGTGGTCGCTGACCCAGACATCGGAGAACCCGAGGTCTTCGGCCCGGCGGGCGACACCGGCGATTGCGGTGGGTGAAGCCGCCCGACCGAACTGAGGCAGGTGGATGCCGAGCTTCATGTTCCACCCCCGGGAGGGAGGTTCTCGCCGCGCGCGATCGGGAACCAGTGGTGGTGGTACGCCCCCGTGACCTCATAGATCGCGGTGCCCGTCCAGCCGTCGGTGGTCCTGACCTCGGTCTCCATGAGTCCGCCGCCCGGGGGCCCGTAGCGCTGGGCCCAGCGCCCCTCGGTCTCGACCTCGATCGTCCGCCCGCCTTCGAGCGTGAACCAGGACGTGCCGGCGATGCCCCGCACGTCGTCACCGTCGCGCTCGTAGGAGACCTCGGCGCCGGAGTCGTCGGTCCAGTGCAGGTCGTAGCGGAAGTCGATGACCGGGATCGGGTCGCTCATGTCGGACGGTGCGAAGCAGCCATCGGTGTAGACGCGAGCGCCGTTGGGGTACTCCCAGTTCCAGATTCCGAGCATGCCTTCGTCGAACTGGATCGCGAACCACATCCACAGCGGGCAGCGGGAGTGATCCCGAATCCCCCAGGAGTGATCACGCTGGCCCCACCAGTCGTCGACGTCGTAGGTGACACCCTTGTGGGTGTAGGTGCCGTTGTAGTTGCCGCTCTGGATCATGTGGGACTGATCCCAGATGATCTCGTGGCCCGCCTTCATCGTGCCGCGTCGGTAGCCGTTCTCGCGGGTGCGCGCCGTGAAGGTGAGGTCCAGCGACACCGGTGCGTCGGGGTGCTCGTCGACGGTGAGGCGTACTTCCTTGTACGGCTCGACGATCTCGATGGTCGCGGGGGGCACGATGAGCGTGTGCGGGTCGCCGTCGTAATCGCGGACGTGTTTCGCGGCGGTCATCTTCCCGCCCACCCGACCGAGTTGGAGCACATCCATCTCCTCGGCCTTCGGGAAATGGGCCATTGTGAGAATCAGCACGTCGCCCAGTTCGTCTCTGGGGTGGGCGATGAAGAACAGGCTTTCTCGCCAGAAGTCGTGATGCGTCTGGACCTGAGGGAGCGGTTCGGGGATCTGGTGGACGAAGTACTCGTCCATTGCGGTCAGCGGTACACCCATGGGGGGCGACACTAGAAGCTGCGCCGACCAGGCACCTAAGGTCGCCGGATGCCCAAGACCCGTCCTGGCAAAGCCCGGCTCGCTCCGCTCGACCCGACCACGCTCGACGAGGAGACACAGCGCTACGCGCCGGTCGGCTCGCTGAACATCTTCCGCACACTGGCTCACCATCCCAAATTGCTCAAACGATGGTTGGTGTTCGGCAACCACGTCTTGTCGAAGTCGACGCTCCCGGCCCGCGAGCGAGAGATCGTCATTCTGCGCATCGGTTGGCGTTGTCACGCCGAGTACGAGTTCGGCCAGCACACGGTGATCGGCAAGCGTGAGGGTCTCACCGATGCCGAGATCGCCGCGCTCACGAAGGAACCATCCGACCATCCGTGGTCCCCGGCCGACCGAGCGCTCGTCGACGCGAGCGATGAACTCCACGACGACCAGTGCATCTCGGATCCCACCTGGACCGCGCTGAAGGAGACGTGGACCGATGAGCAACTGATCGACATCATCTTCGCCGCCGGTCAGTACACGCTGGTCTCGATGGCCCTCAACAGCCTCGGCGTGCAACTCGACGATGGCGTCCCGGGGTGGCCCGATGAGTGAACAACGCCTCGCGGGAAAGAGCGCGCTCGTGATCGGTGGCGGGCAGACTCCCGGCGAGACGATCGGCAACGGCCGCGCCATCTGCACGCTCTTCGCTCGTCACGGTGCATCGGTGGTGGTGGTCGACCGCAAGCTCGATCGAGCTGAAGAGACGGTTGCCGGCATCGAGGCGGAAGGCGGGGTCGCAATCGCCGTCGAAGGCGATGTCACCAAATCCTCCGAATGCGAAGCGATGGTCACGGCCACCACGGCCGCCTTCGGTTCGCTCGACATCCTTGTCAACAACGTCGGGATCGGCGGCAACGACGGCGGGCCGGTGAGCCTCGAAGAAGACGTCTGGGATCGTATTCAGGAGGTCAACCTCAAGGCCATGTATCTCAGCTGCAAGCACGCGCTGCCGGTGATGCGAACGCAGGGGAGTGGCGCGATCGTGAATGTCTCCTCGGTCGCAGCCACGTGTTCGACCGGCATGCTCGCCTACAAGACCTCGAAGGCCGGCGTGAATGCCCTCACTCACGCGGTCGCGATGGGCAACGCCCGTCACGGCATTCGCGTGAACGGCATCATGCCCGGCCTCATGGACACGCCCATGGCCGTCGACGCCGCGGCCGAGGCTCTCGGCGTCGACCGGGCCGGGGTGGCCGAGCGTCGAGACCGCATGGTGCCGCTCGGCGGGCGCCAGGGCACGGCGTGGGATGTCGCCCATGCTGCGCTCTATTTGGCGAGTGACGAGGCGAAGTTCGTCACCGCGGTGACGCTGCCGGTCGACGGCGGTCAGTCAGCCCGCATCGGCTGACCCCCGAGTCCCGATCTTCGCCCGGCGAGCTTGCGTTTCGCGTTCCTTGGCTTCAGCGAGAAGCGCCGAAATGCGCGAGGTTCCCGTGGCCGGAAAGGTCGGGTCGGCAATCGACGCGACGCGCTCTGCCTGACGTTTGTCGCTCACTCGTAGGTGGGGCGGGAGAATGGTGTTGCGGCGTCGTTCGGACATCGGTGGGGGTGCGTTTCCGTTGAAAGGTGAGGCGGGGTGCATAGGTACAACGGCCCAGGCGCGCAAAAGTCGCGAGATTTCTCGCGAAATCTCCCGGGACCTAGGTCCATGGTCCGTCCGCGGCGCGATTTCTATGTTTGAGGCGGAGGATCTCATGACCTACGAACGCCTGACGGCGGCCGATGCGGCCTTTCTGCATCTGGAGAGTCCGCGCGAGCCACAGCACGTCGGGTCGCTCTCCGTGCTCGAGGGTGGCCCGCTGCGCGACGAGACCGGCCGCATCCGTTTCGACGAGATCAAGGCCCACGTCGAGCGCCGACTCGTCCAGGTGCCGCGGTTGCGCCAGAAGGTGATGGATGTGCCGCTCTCGCAGGGACGCCCGATCTGGATCGACGACGACCAGTTCGCTATCGACCATCACGTCCGCTTGACTTCGCTGCCCCGGCCGGGCGACGACGACCAGCTGGCGACGCTGATGGGCCGGCTGCAGTCGCTCCCACTCGACCGAACCCGCGCGCTGTGGGAGATGTGGCTCGTCGACGGCCTGGCCCACGACGAGGTCGGCATGATCATCAAGACCCACCATGCATTGGGCGACGGGATCGCGAACGTCGACATGGCCATGGCATTGGTCGATCTCGAACCGACGCCGTTCGGAACCTCCACCGACACCGAAATCGACGAGTGGTTGCCTCGGCCGGCACCCCATCCGACCCGACTCCTGGCCGACTCGGTGGGCGAGCAGCTGAGTCGTCCGCTGGACTTCGTGAAGTCGGCGGTGAAAGTGGCGCGCGACCCTGCCCCGTTCTTCGATGCCATGGCCAATGTCGGAAAGGCCTTGGGCGTGATGGCGGTGAGCCCCGACCCGGCGCCCTGGAATCAACCGGTGTCGTCCCATCGCCGGTGGGCGCATGCCGACGTGCCGATGTCGCTCGTGGCCGACATCCGGGCACGACGCGACGTCACCCTCAACGATGTCGTGCTGGCCGCATGCAGCGGCGCCCTCCGCAGTTTCCTGCACGACCGCGACGTCGATGTCGACGATCCCGACCGCCGGTTGACGGCGATGGTGCCGGTCTCACGCCGCAATGCCGATCAACACGGCGACACCCTCGGCAACCTCATCTCGGTGGTGATCGTCGAGCTCCCGGTCGTCGAGCCCGACCCCGTCGTTCGCCTGGATCGGGTGCACGAACGGTGTGTGGAGGCGAAGGGGTCCGGCATCATCGACGGCGCTGAATTCATGGTGAGCCTCGCCGATGGTGTGCCGGCGTTGGCGCCGACCCTGACTCGGCTGCTGACCCGCAAGATCCCGATGAACCTGGTGATCACCAACGTTCCCGGTCCGCCCGTGCCTCTGTACCTCGGCGGCGCCCGGATTCTGCGGACGTATCCCTACGTCGAGGTGCTCGACAACGAGGGTCTGACCATCGCGGTGGTGTCCTACGACGGTCAGCTGTACTTCGGCGTGACCGGCGACCGCGATCTCCTGCCCGATCTCGAGCTGGTGACGGGCGCCATCGAGAAGGAGTTCCGAGCGCTCGTCGACGCAGTGGTCCGCTAGATGACCGCAGCGATCGGCAAGGGTGCGGCCATGGAAGGGACGTACGCGGCGGGGTTTATCGACGTGGCCGAGACATTCCAACGCCAGCTCGAGCGGGCCGGCGCGGGCGGCGCGGCACTCGCGGTGTACCACCACGGCGAGCTCGTGGTCGACCTCTGGGGCGGCGAACGGACCAACGACGGTTTGCCCTGGGAGTCCGACACGCTCGCGATGTGCTTCAGCACGACGAAGGGGGTCGCATCCTTCGCATTGCACCTCCAGGCTGAGGCCGGGCTGCTCGATTACGACGAGCCGGTGGCCACGTACTGGCCCGAGTTCGCCCAGAACGGGAAGGAACATGTCACCGTTCGCCACGTGCTGAGCCATTCGGCCGGCCTGCACCGGTTGCGCAGCGTGATCGATGACGCCACCGAGATGCTCGATTGGGACCACATGGTCGAGGCGTTGGCGCGGCAGGCGCCGGCCTACCCGCCGGGTACCAAGAGCGGCTACCACGCGCTGACCTACGGTTGGCTCGCCGGTGAGCTCGTGCGTCGCGTCAGTGGAAAACCCCTCCACGAAGTGGTGCTCGACGACATCGCGGCGCCGCTCGGACTCGACGGGCTGTTTCTCGGGTGCCCGCCCGAAGAGCGCCACCGAGTCGCTCCGCTCGAGCCGATGGGACCGCTCTTCGGCAACGCTCCCAAGCCGATCCGGCAGGTGCAGAAGCTCGTCGGCACGCAGTTCGCGAAGACGCTGAGCCTCACCCGTGCGCCCGTCAACACGAGGCGCATGATCAACGCGATGTTGCCCCGAGGCATGGAGGACGTCATCGTCTCGCGCGAGATCCTCGACGCGTCGATCCCGGCCGCCAATGGATTCTTCACCGCGCGCTCACTGGCCACCGTCTATGCCGTGCTGGCCGGCAAGGGCACGCTCGGCGACGTCACGATGTTCTCCCCCGAGACAGTCGCCCGCATCGGCGAGGAGCAGAACAACCGGCGCGACCTCGTGCTGGTGATGCCGATGCGCTGGCGGCTCGGGTATCACCGAGTCCTGGGAACCGGGCGCACCGCGAAGGCCGCCTTCGGCCACTACGGCTTCGGCGGCTCGGGGGCATGGGCCGATCCGACTCGAGCGCTTTCGATGGCGATGACCTGCAACCGCGGTGGTGGCACACCGGTGGGCGATGCGCGCGTGGTCAATCTCAGCCGGTCGGTGTTCGGCGCAGCCGATGCGTTGATTGGGACACCGCGCTAGGCCGGGAACGGGGTCAGCTGTGTCCGTTGCCGGGGTGATCGAAGCGGGCGCCGTCGATTTCGGCCCCGATCAGCGCCGCAAGCGCACTCAGGTAGAGCCACGCCATGAGCGCCGCGACTGCACCGAGCGAGCCGAATGTGGACTCGATCCGCCCGAAGTACCCGTAGACGATGCTCAGCCCGACGGTGCTCAGCACCCAGATGACGGTGGCGACCATCGCGCCCCACGAGATGAAATGGAACCGTCCGGTGCGGTGGCCGACGACGGAGCGGTAGAAGAGCGACAGCGCGGTGGTGGAGACGATGAGGGTGACAGGCCAGCGACCGATCGAGACCGCCCAGCGGTAGGCGCCCCCGACATTGGCGTCGTCCAGCAACGGCGGCGTCACGACGACGAGCCAGATCATGGCGGACACCGCAAAGACCGCGACGAGGCTGAGTCTCAGCGCGAAGACCCGCCCTTGGATCCAGTTGTGGGGACTCGGTACCTCGTGGGCGATGCGAATCGCCATCACCATGGCGTTGATCGCGCTCGAGATCGCCCAGGCCACCCCGATGAGCCCGAACGCCAAACCGACCGTGATCTCGGTGCCGTCGATGACCGTGACGTTCTGGAGCTGTTCGATGAGCAACTGCCCCGCGTCCTCGGGGAGCACGTCGACCAGCGGTCGAAGGTTCGACTCCACGTCCGATGGTGACGCAACGAGGCCATAGACGGCGACGACGGCGATCATCGCCGGGATCAGCCCGAACACGCAGGTGAAGGCCACGCCGCTCGCGACGAGAAGGGTGTGGTGGGCAGTGACGTTGCGCACGATCGTGCGGAGTTCGGGGCGCCGAGCGCCGACTCCCGGAGTGGGGACGCGTTCAGAAATGGTCGCGGCTCCGCTCCGGCATGAAAATGACGCTAACGGCCGGTGCGGAGCGATCCGGTGACCTCGGTCGCTCGTGGTCCCGTCGACCGCCCACATGCGGGATCATGAAGCATGAACCTGGGTCCTGGTTGTGCCGCCCTTGGTGTTTCTTCTATTCCTCGCCGACCGCATTCGCCTGGGCGTCGAGTGAAGCCGAATTCGTAGCACCTACACTCCGCTCGATGACTGCAATCGAGACCAACGAACCCGTCACTGGTGCCGAGAATGTCGCGTGGGACATCGAGACGCTCGTCGCCGATGTCGCCGGAACCAGTGGCGCCGAACGGGCACTGGCCCTGCTGGACCGGGCGGACGAGATGGCGGTCGCGCTGACCGCCGAGGCAAAGGGCAAGCTCGCGACCGCCGATGCCGCGGCGATCGCCGGCTGGCTCAGTGCCCAAGCCGAGCTCCTGGAAGCCGCTCATCGCGCCGCGAACTACGCGTCCCTTCGCTTCTCGACCGACGTCGCAGACCCGGCCAACGGCGCGTTGATGGCGCAGATCCAAGAACGCACAGCGGAGCTCAGTGCCGAACTCGTCTGGTTCGAGCTGGAATGGCTGGCCATCGACGATCTCGGGGCCGAGGAGCTGATGGAGGCTCCAGAACTCGCCGAGCACCGTCACCACCTCGAAACCGCTCGTCTGCGTCTTCCCCACGTGCTCAGTGAGGCGGAGGAGAAACTGCTGGCCCACAAGGCGCCGACGGGGCGTTCCGCCTGGGTACGTCTCTTCACCGAGCTGACCTCGGCGATTCGAGTGGAGATCGATGGCGCGGAGCTGCCGCTCGACGCGGGGCTCTCCCGCCTGATGCACCCCGACCGCGAGGTGCGCAAGACCGCCGCCGAGGCCGTGACCGCCGGGCTCGAGCCCGGCCTCCGCAACCGCGCCTTCGTCTTCAACACGCTTCTAGCCGACAAGAGCAGCGACGATCGGCTCCGCGACTATCCGACGTGGATCACCGCGTGGAACCAGGGCAACGAGGCCAGCGATGCGTCGGTCGACGCCCTGGTCGAAGCGGTTGTCGGCCGCTACGACCTGCCCCAGCGTTGGTATGCGCTGAAGGCTCGAGTGCTCGGTGTCGAAAAACTCGCCGACTACGACCGAGGCTCCTCTGTCGCCGAGACGAACGTCCACGTGCCCTGGGACGATGCCAAGGCGACCGTCCGCGACGCCTACGCCAGCTTCAGCCCCGAGCTCGCCGAGATCGTCGACCGTTTCTACGACGAGGGGTGGATCGACGCTCCTGTGCGGGAGAACAAACGGGGCGGAGCGTTCTGTGCCTACACCGTGCCGAATCATCACCCATACGTCTTTCTCAACTACACCGCGACGCCCGGCGACGTGCTGACGTTGGCGCACGAGCTCGGTCACGCCCTTCACGGCTACCTGTCCCGGCCGCAGGGAATCTTCCATCAGTCGACGCCGCTGACCTTGGCCGAGACCGCGTCGGTGTTCGGCGAAACGGTGACGTTCGAGCGACTGCTCGACCAGACCGATGACCCCGGTGAACGATTCGCCCTCTTGGCTCAGCAGGTCGAGGGCAACATCGCCACGGTCTTCCGCCAGGTTGCGATGAATCGCTTCGAAGACGCAGTGCACACCCATCGCCGCGAGATCGGCGAGCTGTCGGTCGACGACTTCGCCGATCACTGGGCTCGCACCCAGACCGACCTGTTCGGCGACACGGTGGAGGTCACGGAGGGCTACCGCAGCTGGTGGTCGTACATCCCGCACTTCATCGGCACGCCCGGATATGTCTACGCCTATGCCTACGGGCAGTTGCTGGCGCTGTCGGTCTACGCCCAGTACGAAGCAAGGGGGGCGGCCTTCGTGCCCGACTACCTCGAACTGCTGGGAGCCGGTGGTTCGCGTTGGCCGGAGGAACTCGGGTCCATCGTCGGATGCGATTTGGCTGATCCGGCGTTCTGGTCGGCCGGTCTCGACATCGTCGACACCCAGATTGCCCGAGCAGAAGCCGCCGCGGAGGCAGCAGGGCGCGTCTGAGCCGTTCCGGGAGAAATCGGTCAACTCCCGGGGCCAATGGGTCGATGGGCCTACATGTCGCTCACCCTGGCCGTCATGGATCCTTCGGTCGCTGGTGCGCGCCGCGGTGACGCCCTCGCCTGGGCCGATCTCTACGAGCGGTTCAATCCGACACTCGAGCGTTACCTCGAAGTCGTCAACCCGCGTGTGCTCGAGGCCATGGACGAAGTGTGGGCCCGGGCGGCCCGGTCGCTCGCACTGCAGCCAGAGGGCGTCGCTCCGCTGATTTGGCTCCTACAGACTGCTCGAGACGGAATGGTGATCTGTCCCGACCCCGATGACACCGAGGATCCCGCGATCAGCGCCATGCGGGCGCTCGCTCCGCTCGAGATGGATGTCGTCGCGCTGCGAGTTGTGGCGGGCCTCGACGAACGCGAGACGGCATATGTGATCGGACGACCTATCGAGCGGGTGCGTCTCGCCGGCCACGAAGGGCTGGCGCAACTGATGCGCGAAGGGAGCGCGGCATGACCGATCCCTTCGACACCTCATGTGCGATTCTCGATGCGGCATCGTCGGGCGCGACGATCTCCGGATACGAGCAGGTCGGCGCGCTCCTCACACGGGTGGCCGCGACGACTCCGGTCCCGGCGGGCTCCGCGCTGAGCACCCCGGCGGTCGCTGCTGCGGTGCGAGCTTCGTCGGGCGGAAAGTTCGGAGCGGTCGCCTCCCTGATGAAGCCGGGTCTGATCGTCCTCGGGGTGTCGACCCTTGCCGTTGTGGTCGGCGTTGCCTTTTCCGCTGACGCCGAGCCGAGTGTCGACACTGGGACGGGTGTCGGTGAGAACCGTGTCGCCGAGCGAATTGTGGCTGTCCCCGAATCGGATGGCGATCCCGCGGTAGCGGACGACGGGCTGTTGGAATCGCCCACCGACTCGACCACGTCGGTTGGGGACGGTGCGGATGAGCCGCCCGCCGACGGCACTTTCGCTCCGGGGGCGACCACGCCGGTCAGCACCTCCTCCGGCCCTGATGTCACGTCACCGTCAACGTCGATTCCCAGCACGACGCTGCCATCGTCCACATCGAGTCCGCCGACAACCAGCGTCGAGCCGACCACCACCACCACGACAATTGCCATTCCCACCACACCTTCGGCGCCGCAGGGGAACAATGGCAATGGCAACGGCAACGGGAACGGGAACGGGAAGGGCAACAGCGGCGGCAACGGGAACGGGAATGGCAACGGGAATGGCAACGGTCCGGGATCCGATGACTGAATCAGTCGGAGGCCGGCATACCCGACCCGCGAACGTGCCCGCGGCGCTCATCGAGGACGCCAAGAACGGCAACCAACTGGCTTTCGCTGCGCTCCACCAGGCCTATGCGCCGACATTGCAGCGCTATCTCGAGTCGGTGGCACAAGGGCTCGCGGCGGACGTCTGCTCGGCGACATGGGAATCCGTTGCCAGGTCGCTCCGCCGTTTCACGGGCGACGGTGAACAGTTTCGACGATGGCTGTTCACGATCGCTCGCCGGCGCCTCGTCGACGAGGTGCGCCGGTCAACTCGACGCCCGTTGGCTGTGGCCGAGCCGGCGGAGGGTGCATATTTCGACTCCCATCAGATCGATGAGGGGCCGGATTGGGCGACTGCGCTTCTTCGCCAGATCCCTGCTCGCCAGGCCGATGTGGTCGGCCTTCGTGTCCTCGGCGGATTGAGTGTGGATGAGGTTGCCCGACTTCTCGGCATCACCCAGGAGAACGTCAGGGTATTGAGTCACCGCGGACTGAGTGCGCTCAGGAACCTCATCGAGGCTCCCGAGGTAGCGGCTCCCCAAAACGCCGACGAGAAGGCAATCTTCTCCGTCGTGTAACGCACAGCACCGCTCGTGCGATCTATTGGTATGTCGGAACTTTCCATCGAAGAGTCTGAAGCGATCATCGAAGCCGCGGCCCGAGGTCACGTCTCGAGCGAGCATGGTGCGGTCGGCGAGGTCTTGACCAGCCTTCACTCGCCCGGCGCCGCTGATGCGCTCGCCCCCGAGTTGGCCGTCGCCGCAAGCGGCGTCACCGGTCGAATTGCTCGTCGAACCGCCGTGGCCGCGACCGTCGCCGTGCTCGGGCTCGCCGGTGTGGCCGCCGCTGCGACCGGCGCGGGCACACTGCTCGACAGCCCTGACCCTGGATTCGCGGATACGGCCGATGCTGCGGTCGAGTTCGATGAGCCCGACCTCGACGAAGACGAAGACGCCTCGGCGGGAGTTGAAGACGAGGGCGACGATGTCGAACTGCCTCAGCATCTGGCACCGGTGGACGATGACGCGGACCAATCCGTCCGTGAGATCGAGGGCGTCGACCCGTCGGACGGGCTCGATGACGACGAGCTCGAACTCGCCTGCGATGGGGCCGAGAACCACGGTCACTACGTCTCGCTGGTGGCTCGGGACAAGATCACCGAGACCGATGGCACCCATGGGGATCGGGTGAGCGAGGCAGCCGGCTCGGATTGTGGCAAGGACGGCGAAGCCAGCGACGAGGATGCCGATTCCACGGACGAAGAGTCAGATGATGGCGAAGCGTCCGACGATGCCGATGACGACGACGATGATGATGATGATGACAAACGGGGCAAGGGCCACGAGAAGTCCAAGGGCAAGGGTCACTCCCAGGGCAACGGCCACGGCCACGGCCACGATCGCGACTGAGGCTCACCGCGCCGAGGTCGAAGTCGACCGTGCCCACCGGTGTTCTATGGTCCGGGCATGGAAATCGGAATCTTCACTCAGACGGACGACATCGACGACCTGGTTCGCCAGGCGAAGCAGATCGCCGAGGAGGGGTTCAGCACGATGTCGCTGCCCCAGATCTTCGGCATCGATGCCATCACCGCGCTCGGTGTGGTGGCGAGGGAAGTGCCCGATCTGAAGTTCGCGACCGCCGTGATCCCGACGTATCCGCGTCATCCCGGCATGCTGGCGGCGCAGGCGAAGACGCTCAGCCACATCAGCGGCGGGCGATTCACGCTCGGTATCGGGCTCTCGCATCAGATGGTCATCGAAGGCATGTTCGGAATGTCGTTCGACAAGCCCGTGCGACACATGCGCGAGTACCTCGATGTGCTTCTTCCGCTCCTGGCCAACGAGCCCGTCTCCGCGGAGGGCGAGACACTGACCTTCCGTGGCGGCCTGTCGTTCAACGCGCCGCCCACGCCGGTCGTCATCGCTGCGCTCGGTCCGGCGATGCTGAAGCTGTGCGGCGCTCGGGCCGACGGCACCTCGACCTGGATGACCGGTCCCAATACGATCCGCGACCATGTCGCCCCCACGATCCGTGCCGCGGCGGACGACGCCGGTCGACCGACGCCGCAGATCATCACATCGGTCCCCGTCTGTGTGACCGGTGATCCGGCTCCCGCGCTCGAACGCGCGGCCTCGCAATTCGAGATCTACGGCGCGCTGCCGTCGTATCGGGCGATGATGGATCGTGAAGGAGTCGGCGGACCGGCCGACATCGCGCTGGTGGGCTCGCAGGACGAGGTCGTGGACCGGCTCCATGCGTTCTTCGAGGCCGGTTCGACGCTCGTCAACGGCGTCGTCTTCGGCACGCCGGACGAACAGGCCGAGACGCGCCAAGTGCTCGCCCTCGCCAACCGCGGCTGACTGTCACACCTCCACGCGACACTGAACGTCCGCTCGCCGGCGGCGTTACTCCGGTCTCTCACATCGAAGAGGGAGGCCGCGCATGTGCATGCGCTGCGACGGATACAGCTGGGACGAAATCGATCGCCACACCGATCTCGTCATTCGCGTTCACGGATTCACCACCATTCATGTCGAGGACGAGCCGCCCTGGACCTACACCGTCGGGGCGTTCGAGAGCTGGGATCAACCCGAGCTACTGGTGGTCGACATCGATCCCGGTATCCAGAAGGCCCTCGTTCACGCGATTGCCGAGGACTACGTCGACTTCGGCGAGCTGAAGGAGACCACGCTCGACCTGCTCGATGTCGAGGTGGTGACCGTCGACGAGACGCATTTCGCCGAAGGGATGGTCGCCGCGTGGGAGGGCCGCTATTCGATGGCGGCCACGACGGGCGACTTCATACAGATCGTCCCTGGGCCGTCATGGTTCTGCACCGACTGCGGGCCGTCGATCCGTCGGCTCGACGAGGTTCGACGTGCTCGGTGACCGGCGTGGTTGGATCAGCTGTAGCGGTCTCGCAGGCGGTCGCGCATCCACGCCACGACTTCGGCGAGGTCGGCGACCGGCTCGCCGGTGTGGGGCACCGTCGGCATGTAGGGAGGCGGCCCGAATTCGGGTGTGGCGGTCATCGTCTCGTCGCGATCAGCGGCTGCCGCCACGATCTCATCCCACCAGTGCTCGTGCGCGCCGAGCTCCATCGCGTACGCAGGGTCACGCGGGTCACCCACCTGGGGCGCCTCCGACTGTCCGACCCTGGCATGAATGTGGCCCACCGCCGGAGCGCAGGTGGTGAAGGCCACGGCCGAATCGAACGGCAGCCGGCCCGCCACGCACACCCAGTGCGAGTAGTCGGCCGTGAGCTGGAGCCCTTCGACCTCCTCGACCATTCTCGCTGTTCGCCAAGGGTTGTAGAGCGGCCGTGTGCGATGCGTTTCATGGAGGATCTGCACCCCGACACCGGCGGCGACCGCGAGCGTCTCCTTGAGGAAGGCGGCCGTGGCGGCGTCGTCGAACGCATCGCTCCCGGCGTGCACGTTCGCCCGAGGCGCACCGATCGCGGCAGCATGCTCGAGTTGGGTTCGCAACGACGCCACATGGGCGGAGGGGTCGTGGCTCTGTTCCACAAACGTCATCAACATCGGCAGATACGCGAGCCCCAGCTCGGCCATTGTGCCGAGGAGTTCGTCGGCCTGGTCCGCATCACCGAGCGCAAACAGCGGAAACTCCACGCCTGCGTAGCCCTCCGCCGCAGCGGCTCGGCACAGGGAGGTGATGTCAGCCCACGGGCCACCGTCGCCGACAGCACCCCAGGCGTGGCGATACAGCTCGATCGTCATTGCCGAATCGTAGAGGCCGAGAGCCGTCAGTCGCGTGCCAGCCGGCGAACCACGTCGTCCACGGTCACGTCGGTCTGATCTCGAAGGTCAGCGAATGCCGCGTAGATCTCCGCCGCGGCGTGATGAAATCCACCCGGCAGCCCGGCTCCCTCGAACGACGTCGCGATCTCCTCCATTTCTCCGACGAAGCGCCAGGCCTTGGGCGCGGTGTTCTGCGCGGTCATCGGCAATCGGTCGATCAGGTCCGGAGTCAGAACCGACCACGCGTGCTCGACACCCTCGACAACGCCCTCGGCCTCGGCCAGGCCACGAATCGCGAGGAGAAGCGCGCTGGTGCCTTTCGTCCACGCCGCAAACGCCATCTTCACCGCGGATGCCGACCCGAGCCCGGCGCCGACATAGTGCGTCTCGAGTGCGGTGTCGACGAAGAGTGAGGTGACTTCGTCGCACGGCGACGGTGCGCCCGCGAGATAGAGGACTGTGAGTCCCTTGTGGCGAATAGGAGGTCCGATGATGCCGCCGTCTACATAGTCCGCGCCCCCGGCCGTCATCGTCTCGGCGATGCCGCGTGCCGTCGCCGGTGCGACGGCGTTTGCATCGATGTAGCGGCCCTGGAATCCGGCGGCAGCGACGGTCGCGGCGACGGTTTCGGCCTCGCCGGGCGGGCACACGGAAAACACGGTGGTGCAGCGTTTGTTGAGCGCTCCGATCGTGGCGACATCGATGAGCCCGCCGCTCTCAGCACGTTGACGGGTTGCGTCGCTGCGGTTCTCGGAGACCCAACAGACCTCGTGGCCGGCCGCAACGAGGGCGGCGCCGATGGAAATGCCCATGGCGCCGGGGTGGAGGATGCCGATCGACATGCCGGTCAGTCTGGCAGGTGCCAGAAACAGGTGCCGACGCGACGTCGGGCGGCGACTGTCACACCCCCTCGGCAGTATGAAGGCATGCTCACCGAGGTCGCCACCGCACACTCCGTTGCTGCATCGGTGTCGGAGGCGGAGGAAGCCCGCCTTCTTCGTCGAGATGCAACGGCGATGATCGAGCGCATGGCTGTGCAGGCGCGCAACGCCGGCCTGGATCATCCGGTGGCGGCCGCGGTGGCACTTGCTGCCCGGGTCAGCCAGTTGACCGGGCCCGAGGAGTTCGCCGACCGCAACGGCATCCCGCTGGCTCAGCTGGTGGAGGCAGAGTCGGGGTGCGTGCGGTTCGGCGAACTACCCCTCGGATTCGACCCGATTCTGAGCCTTATGGATGTCGATTTGCTGAGCTTGGCGGATCTCGAGCGTGAGTGGCAGGCCGGCGGCGAGATCGCCCAGGGCGCGCTGTTCTGACGCTGAAAACGGTGCACCCTCTCCCGATTACTGAACACGGTTTCTACTGAGCGGTCACTTTCGTCACGGTGCGTGGGGTGACACAGGTGTCTCACCGAACTGTGAAAACGTGAACTAACGCACTGGTGGGTGCGGTTGATTGAGACGAGGGTTCGCATGTTGAGGATCGAAGGGAAGCAGACCGAGACCCCGGTTGAGGCGAGAAAGCATCACCTCTCCGAGGGCGAAGGTCTCCTCTTTCTTGGTGTTCTCGTGGCGTCCTGGATGATCGCGATCGGAATCGGTTGGGTCATCTGGCAGGTTGCGCCGCTGTAGTTCGGAGTCGCAGCGTTCGGGTTTCCGCGCGAGGCTCGCTTCATGCCGGGCTCAACCACACACATTGATCGCGTCGCTCTCCTCGGAGTGGCCGGCCGGAAACGACGCGGTATCCGGGTTCTCGCGGCCATCGCAGTGGCTGCGCTCGTGGCTGCCTCTTGCTCCGACGGTGACAGCGACGACGCAGAGGTATCGACCACGACATCGGCGTCGAGCACCACCACGACGGAAGTGGTCGAGGATCCGCCGGAGGTCGATGAGAACGGGTTTTCGGGCTCGATCGATCTGACCGTGGACCAAGCACTCGAATGCGAACTCATCGGCCACGAGTGCCTTCTCCCGTTTCCGAGCGATGCGATGACCGTCGACGACGCGACCACGGTGACCGGTCGCCGCGTGGCGCTTCCAGACTCCGTCATGCCGGTGAGCACTGCGGGAATTGCCGTCGATCCCAGCCGACAGAACCGGGCCGATGGCTTCTCGCCGGGCAGCGCCGGACTGGTACTCATCCCCGGGGTGGACCCGACCGGCTCGGGGCTCGCACCGATCGACGACCTCGCTCGGTCGCTCGACGAAGGATCGAACAGTGTGGTGATCGATGCCACGACGGGCGAGCGTTGGCCCCACTGGGTCGAACTCGATGCCAATGCAATCGAACTCGATCGCCAGGGCCTGTTCATTCGCCCGGCCGTGAACTATCCCGACGGCCACCGCATCGTGGTCGCGTTCCGTAATCTCGTCGACGACGCGGGCGGGGCGATCGAGCCGACCGACACGTTCCGCGCCTATCGCGATCGACTCGAGTCCGATGTGGCCGAGGTCGAGGCACGGCGGCCGGCCATGGAGCGGGTCTTCGCCGACCTGGATGCGGCGGGTGTGGCGAGAGATGAACTCGTGATCGCCTGGGAGTTCACCGTCATCTCGACCGAGAGCCTCACCGGTCCGCTTGTGCACATGCGCGACGACGCGTTCTCCATTCTCGGCGACGCGGCGCCGACCTACCGCGTGGACGAGGTCCGGCGTGACGACAGCGACACCTACACGATCATGGAGGGCACGTACGACGTGCCGCTCTACCTGACAGGCGACGGTGCATCGGGTACCGGTCTCAATCTGGTCGGCGATCCCGACCTCCCCGAGGTCAATGGAACGTTCGCCTCGGTCTTTCGCTGCATGATCCACGACAACACCTCGGCCGCGGAGCCGGGCGGCGGTGTCGTCTACGGTCATGGTCTGCTGGGCACCAAGGGTCAGGTCACCTCGGCCGGCCCTCGTCTCCTGGCCCAGCACCACAACCACGTGATCTGTGGCACCGACCTCATCGGCATGGCCGAAGAGGACATCGGCAACGCCGTGGCCGTGCTCGGGCAGCTCTCCGAGTTCCACACGCTCAGCGACCGGCTTCTCCAGGGACATCTGAACACCTTGTTCCTCGGCCGCTTGATGCGTCACGCCGAGGGGTTCGTTGCCCACGAGGCCTTCCGCGACGCCGATGACGAAGCACTGCTCGATACCGAACAGCTCGCGTACTACGGCATCAGTCAGGGCGGCATCATGGGTCCGGTGTCGACCGCGGTATCCACCGACTGGGACCGCGGCGTGTTCGGCGTGCCGGCCATCAACTACTCGACGTTGTTGAACCGGAGTATCGATTTCGACCGCTACCAACTGCTGCTCGACCCCGCCTACCCCGACAAGCTGGAGCAGGCGCAACTGCTTCTGATGATCCAGATGCTCTGGGATCGTGGTGAGGGCAACGGCTACGCCAACCACTACACCGACCCACTCGACGGATTGAACGAGAAGTTCGCGCTCATCCATGGCGCGCTCGGTGACTTCCAGGTGGCGAATGTCGCGATGGATGTCATGGCCCGCTCCGTCGGGGCGTCGGTCGTGTGGCCTGCCGTCGGCGACGGACGATCGAGCGACGTCGAGCCGTTCTGGGGCATTCCTCGGATCGAGGACTACCCGTTCGAGGGCTCGGCGACCGTGATGTGGGACAGCGGTCAGCCGGTGCCGCCGCTCGAGAACGTGCCGCCACGGGTGGGCGAGGATCCCCACGAGGATCCTCGACGCCACCTCGATGCGGTGGCCCAGATCGATGCCTTCATCCGGACAGGAACGATCATCGACGTATGCGGCGGCGAGCCCTGCATTTCGCCGCCCAGGGGATAGACCCCGGTACTTGATCGGACGCGCCACGGTCGGCGTGGTCCTACGTGCGAACATGGCGCCGTGTTTCGTCGCGTCATTGCCGGCCTGATTCTCGGCCCCGCCCTCCTCATCGGTTCGTTCGCGTGGTGGGGCTTCCTCGCCCTGCGCACCGTCTTCGACGAGGACCGAACCGAGTCGATCGCCGAGGAGTTGCTCGACAACGAGGCGGTGGTCGATCAGATCGGCATCAACATCGGCAAGGCGCTCGAGGCGGCGATGCCCGACTCCATCCAACTCTCCGAGGAGCAGGTCGATGCGGGCGTGCAGATCATCCTCACTGATCCGGTTGTCCGTGACCTGATCATCGGCTCCCTGGGCACGACCCATCGGGCGTTCCTCGGGCTCGACGATGCACCGGCCACGATCGACCTCGGCCCGGCTCTCGAGTCGTCTCGCGCCCGCATCGGCGCGGTAGCGCCGAGCGTGGCCGCCGAGATTCCTGAGGAGTTCGAGGTCGAACTGCCGACCGAGAGAATTCCCAACGCGTCACCGGTCAAGTCCTTCCTCGAACGGACCGTGCCGCTCCTCGCCGGGATCTCCCTCGTGATGGCGCTGATGGCGTTCCTCACCACAAGCGACCGGTCGCAAGTGCTGGGCAAGGCGGCACGCTGGGCGATGGGCACGACCGCCTTCTATCTCGTGGTCGGGCTCGGCATCCCGTTCCTTCTTCGCGAGTTCGCCCCCGACCAGGCCGAGGTGTTGGCGGCGCTCCTGACGGCAGTGCTGCGCGCCGCGCTCATCCCTTCGATCGTGCTCGGCGGGGTCGGTGCCGGGCTCCTGCTGCTCTCGATGTTCTGGCCTGACTCCGATCGGCGCCGCAAGCGGGAACCGCGTCGCACGCAGGCCCCGGCTCCGGCCCCCGCCCCGGCCGTGGCCGCTGCGGCCCCCCAGCCTCGACCAGTGCCGCAGCCCCGCCCGGCAGTTCCGCAGCCGGCTCCTCAGGCCGCACCGCCGGCTGCCGCCCCTCGACCCACCGTCGCAGACAGGACGACGGCGATGCCGGCCGCCCCAGACCCGGCGCCTCGGTCTGCGGCACCTCCGCCTGCCGCGGTCGTGCCGCCCCCCTCGCCCAAGCCGCGGCCTCAACCAGCGCCCCGCGCGGCACCGGACCCGGCGATGCCGCTGCGGCCCACTCTGCCGACGCGGGCGAAACCGCCGGAACCCGTGGACCTGCCGGCATGGACCGGCGACACACCAAACGAGCTCGCGGACCTGCCGCTGGAATCGGCGCCGGTGGTCGACCCGTCAGGCGTCGACGACGAGCCGAAGTGGCGCAAGCCGGCATGGGTCGAGGATCACGGGTGGGTCATGGACCCCGATGACCCCCGCACCCCGCCGAACAACGCGCGGTTTGTCGAAGGGGTCGGCTGGATCGTCCCGGGCCCGCCGCCGTCGTGATGCGGATCAGTTGATCCCGCGCTCCTGGCCCTCCCAGTAGGGCGCCCGGAGCTTGAATTTCTGGAGCTTGCCGGTGGCCGTCCGGGCCAGTTCGTCGCGGAACTCCACCGAGGTCGGGCACTTGTAGTGGGCGATCTTCTCGCGGCAGTGATCGATGATCTCTTGCTCAGTTGCGGACGCGCCGGGAGCCAAAACGACGAGGGCCTTGACGGTCTCGCCCCACTTGTCGTGCGGTACGCCGATCACCGCGACCTCGCTCACCGCATCGTGCGAGAAGACGCTGTCTTCAACTTCGATCGATGAGACGTTCTCGCCACCCGAGATGATGACGTCCTTCTTGCGGTCCTGGAGGTTGACGTAGCTCTCATCGTCGATGAAGCCGCCGTCGCCGGTGTGGAACCAGTCGTCGGCCAGCGCCTCGGAGCTGGCGTCGGGGTTGTCCCAGTAGGACTTCAGGATGACGTTGCCGCGAGCCAGAATCTCGCCCTTGTCGTCGGTGGCCATCGTGATCCCGATCGCAGGGTTTCCCTGGCGAGCCAGCTTCACCGCCCGCTCGGCCGCGGTGAGGTCGTCCCATTCCGCTCGAGTGCGGTTGATCGTGAGCAATGGAGCCGTCTCGGTGAGGCCGTAGATCTGGATGAACTCCCAACCCAGGTCGGTCTCCACTCGCTCGATCGTCTGTGTGGGCGGAGGCGCGCCGGCAACGACAATGCGGACTCGACCCCGACCCGGAATCTCGCCCTCCCAATCGGCTGCGGCGTCGAGCACCGCGGCGACGACCGCCGGTGCACCGCACATGATGGTCACGCCGTGCTGCTCGACGCGGCGGAGAATCTCCGCACCATCGACCTTCCTGAGCACGATGTGTTGGGCCCCCATGCCGGTCATCGCGTAGGGCATCCCCCAGCCGTTGCAGTGGAACATCGGCAGTGTGTGGAGGTACACGTCGCGATCGCTGACGCCCGTGTGCCAGCCGAAGGTTGCGGCGTTGATCCACAGATTTCGGTGGGTCATCTCGACGCCCTTTGGCCGCGCCGTTGTGCCGCTCGTGTAGTTGATCGTCGCGGTCGCTCCCTCCGAGGGGTCCCACGGCTGCGGCTCGGCCCCGAGCTTGTAGAGCGAGTCGGACTCTTCGCCGGCGATGAAGCGATGCTTCACGTCGATGTCGCCGAGCGTGCCCTCGAGTTCGGGATCGATGATGAGCGCCTCGGCGCCGCAGTGGCGCACGATGTAGTCGACCTCTTCGCGGCTGAGCCGGAAGTTGATCGGCACGGCGACCCGGCCGAACGCGCTGGTACCGAAGAGATGAACGAGTACCCGGGCCGAATTCTGCGAGACGATCGCGACGCGCGCGCCCAGGGGCAGGCCGAGGTCGTCGAGCCCACAGGCGAGACCCGTGGCCAACTCGTCGAAGCGTCGGTAGGTGAGTTCACCGAGCGACGGTGCGGGTTGGTCGGCCTCGTCGATGATGCCCACACGATCGCCGTAGACGAGCGAGGCGCGGCGCAGATGATCAGCGATGGTCAGCGGTACTTCCATGGAACCTCCCGTGAGTGGGCGAACCTAGCGCGAGGCAGGCGGGTGAGTCAGGGCCGAGAGAGGGGTCCGCGATCGAACGGCGGGAGCATCCACTGCACGGCCGGACCGATCACCAGCAGCCACCACACCGTGCCCCAGCCAAACGTGCCGCCCAGGATCACGCCGGCAGTGAAGGCCACGGCTTCGATCGCGAAGCGAGCAGTGCGAATGCTGAGTCCCCGTTCGTTGAGACCGGTCATCAGCCCGTCGCGCGGGCCGGGGCCAAGATGAACGCCCAGGTAGAGCCCTGAGCCGAGGGCCGTGACCAGCGGACCGGCGATCGTGAGTGCGGCCCGCCCTGCCGCAGAGTCTGGCGTCTCGACAAGCCAGATGGTGATGTCGGTGGCCGGACCGATGAGGGCGACGTTGAGGACGGTGCCCACGCCGATCGGGACCTTCAAGCCGAGAGTCGCGATCAGGAGGAGTACGCCCGTGGCGATCGTGGCCGTGCCGATCGAAAGCGGTGTGTGATCCGCGAATCCCTCGTGGAACACCGTCCACGGCCCCTGACCGTTGGTCCCCTGCACAACCAAGCCCAAGCCGCTGCCGAAGATGATGAGACCGATGACGAGCTGGGGAAGTCGGCGGACGGTGCCGCTCACTTGGGTCCGGTCATTCGCGGTTGTCGAGCAGTGCGGCGAACTCTCGCTGCACCAGTTCGGTGATCGGTCGTTGGTCGCCGAGTCGCCATTCGGTCCACGGGAGCCAGTCGTGCCACCGGGCCGCGTTGTCGAAGTCGATCTCGGCGAGGATGAGTTCCTCGTCGGCCCCGGCGGTGGCGAGGGCCACGCCGAAGCCGGGGAAGTCCGGCCCTCCGATCACGCTGCCGCCGGCCCACGTGGAATCGCCGTGGGTGTCGCCGACGCGGTTCGACGACGCCGCGAAGACGAGATTCTCCTGCGCTCTCACCAGCGTCGCATGGGTGAGATTCTCGCGAGCGTGGGGGAGATCACTGCGGCCCGTGGGGTTCACGAGCAACCGCGCCCCCTTGAAGCAGAGGAGACGGGAAAGCTCAGGGTTGTTGTAGAAGTCGTAGCAAATCGAGATGCCGACCGGTCCGAGCGCGGTGTCGAAGACGGGCAGGCTGTCGCCCGGAGTGAAGCGGTTCGTCTCCAGCGGGATGCCGAGATGCAGCTTGCGGTAGGTACCGATGAGACCGTCGGGTCCGATCAGGTTGGCGCTGTTGTGGATGACGCCGTCGACATCGCCTGTCTCCTCGAATCCGTAGATCACGTGGATTCCCAGTCGTGCGGCCGCCTCGGCGATCCGCCGGGCCGACGGACCCTCGGCGGTTTCGGCCTGATCCAGGTGCCACTCACATGGATGGTGAGCCGCCGCGCAGTCAGGACAGGAACCCCAGGTGTTGATGGCCAATTCGGGGAAGATGACGAGGTCCGCTCCCGCGCCGGCGGCATCGCCGGCCACCGCGATCAACTTGTCGACGCTGGCAGCCTTGTCGCGGGGCTCTCCTGAAAAGTTGGCACACGCGACCGTGATCCGGGTGGGCCACTGCGGGTCGTTGACGCCGTGTTTTCCGGGACTGGTGTCGGACATCTCGCCATACTGCCAGACTCAGGTATGGCCGTACGCGTGGACAAGTGGTTGTGGTCGGTCCGGGCCTTCAAGACTCGGACCAAGGCATCGGGCGCCTGCGACGACGGCCACGTCACGATCAACGACGTTGTCGCCAAACCGGCGAGTCGCGTCGACGTCGGCGATCTCGTGACCGCTCGCCGGGGTGATCGCACCCTGATCTACGTCGTTGAGGAGACGATCGAGAAGCGAGTCTCCGCGGTTCGTGCGGCAGAGTGCTTCGAGGACCGTTCCCCGCCTCCGGTGCCACGGGACCGGCCGGGAGTGGCCGTCTTCGCCCGACGCGACCCCGGTGCTGGACGACCGACGAAGCGCGACCGTCGAGAGATCGAGCGCCTTCGCGGCCGCGAGCAGAACTGAAGCCTCAGGGCCCGTCCCAGAGAACAGTGTCGGGGTGAAACTGGCTCCATGCGAACCAGAACGCCTGATGGGCGGCAACCGGTTCGCCGGTGAGCGCATCGGCCGCAGTGAAGCCGGCGCCGTCGGTGGAGATGGCGACGCCGCCCGCCTCGACACGCTCGCCGGCCTCTTGTGCTTCTTCGGCGGCGCTGACGCGGAAGGCAACCGCCTCTCCGTCGGCGAGCAATACGCCGATCACCGGCTCTTGCGTCGGCAGTCGAGGGTCGACATCACCGATCGGAAAGATCGGACCGTTGTCGTCACGCCCGCGCAGTGGGTCCTCCGAGTAGGTGCGGCCGATTCCACCGTCCTCGGCCACGATGCTCGTGTCGGGGTGGGCTGCCTTCCAGTCGCCCCAGGTCGCGGTCTGCACGGTCACCTGGTCGAGGGCGACGCCCAACTCGCGCAGCGGCCCGCTCACTGCCTCGCCCGTGAACGTGTCGAAGACGGAGCGGGTGTGGAACTCGTACATCACTTTGTTGCTGCGGCTGAGGAGGCCCGATGTGCGTAGTTCGTAGGTCAGGTTGTCGCCGAGATCGGTGCCGGGGGCGATGTCATCGGTGAAGTACGCCTGCGCGGAGCCGCACAAAGTGCAGTAGGGCATTCCGATACGGCGGCCGGCGACGGTCATGTTGACCATCTCGTGCACCTCCATGATGTTCTTCGGAAAAGCGACGGCCTCGTCACCGACAACAACGCCGAAGACGATCCGATCGTCGGAGTACCAGGCGCCTCCCGCCGCGTCCGTGAGGGCGGGGTCGTTCAGGGCCGGGATGCATCCCTCGGGGCAACCGAGTTCCGTCTGGTCGAGCGGGCGATCGTCGATCAACACGCCGCCCCATGAGACCTGGCGCCAGTCGATCGTTGCCTCCGCATCGTCGAAGAACGGCGCCCAGCCCGGCTCGACGAGCTCGAAGACCTGGCGCTTCCAGTTCACATAGCCGGGGGGTGCGGGTGTGTCCCAGGCAATGAGGTGGTCCGTTGTGTTGCCCCAATCGGAGCCGTCGCCGACGGCCCGGCGCCCGGTCAACTCCTCCCACGCCTCGACTGCGGTGCCGTGAGCGGGGGTTCCCGGCTGGAGGAAGCGGAGGAGATCTGTCAGGAGCCACGCGACACGGACATCGCCCGACGAGCCGAGCCGAGCGACCGCGCTGGCATCGATGCCCGAACCGAGGGAACCGAAGATGCCATCGAGTTCCGCAACGGTGTCCGCGGGCAGCGGACCCGACGACGTGTCGGGGGCCGCGCCGAAGATCGACGATGGGCTGGAAAGAACCGAGTCGACGGCGTCGCCCTCAGACGACGAGCACGCCGCGCCGAGCAGGGCGATGAGCAGAAAGGTGAGGCTGGATCGGAGACGCATCGCTGTTGCAACGATGCGTCCGGACGATCAGTTCCCTGCGGCAGGGCCTTCGAGTTCGATACGGGGGAGAAGACGATCGAGCCAGTCCGGGATCCACCAGTTGCGAGAGCCCAGCAGCTCCATCGTGGACGGGACCAGCAACATGCGCACGAGGGTCGCATCGAGGATGATCGCGGACGCCAGGCCCGTACCCATCAGCTGGATGACTCGTTGATCCTCGAGCAGGAAGCTGCCGAATACGACGGCCATGATCGCTGCGGCCGCGGTGATGACGCTTGCGGTGCTGGCGAGACCGTCGGCCACCGACTCGACGGGGTCGCCGGTGCGGTCGTACTCCTCACGGATACGGGAGATGAGGAAGACCTCGTAGTCCATCGAGAGACCGAAGACGATGGCGAACATCATCATCGGTATGAAGGGTTCGATCGGAGCCGGCTGAATGCTGGTGATGTCGCTGAGCCAACCCCACTGGAAGATCGCGACGACCACGCCGTAGGCCGCGCTGATCGACAGCAGGTTCATGACGACTGCCTTCAACGGCACGAGGAGCGAGCGGAACACCGCCATCAACAGCAGGAAAGAGATCGTGAGGACGGCGCTGAAGAAGAGCAATGTGCGCCCGCCGAGATAGTCGCTGAAGTCGATCCCCGCGGCCGTGTTGCCGGTGAGTGAGACCTCGAGCGAGGACTCATCGATCGCGGCGGGGATGACCTCATCGCGGAGACGGTTGACGAGGGCCTCGGTGGCCTGGTCCTGGGGCGCAGTTGTGGGGATCGCTCGCAGGATGAACGCATCGGAGGCAAGCGGGTCATCCGGGTTGGACGGAATCGGTCCGATCACGTTCACGATGCCGGGGTCGTTGGCGAGGGTTTCGGCCAATCCGGCGACCAATTGGCCACCGCCGGGTTCCGTCACGCGGGCCGTGATGAGGAAGGGGCCGTTGAAGCCGGGCCCGAACCCCTCGGCGACCAGGTCGTACGCCTTGCGGGTAGTGGTCTCCTCGGGGAAGTTGCCCTCATCCGAGAAGCCGAGCCGAAGCCCGAGAATCGGTGCGGTGAGTATGAGGAGCAGCCCGGTGCCGACGAGCGCGCCGGTCCACGGGCGGGACTGGACGAGCCGGCTCCATCGATACGCGACGGTCTCCTTGAGTGGCTTTCGAACCCGAGGCTTCAGCGGACGCTGGAGCGGAGCGACGACCAGTCCGGCGAGGAGCACGACGATCGCGAGGGGGATGGCCCAGACCAGCTGGGTGATGCCGAGGCCGACGCCGAGCATGCCCGCTGCGATGAGGGCGGCGGCGATGACGCCCCGCACTCGGGTTGTCTCGGTCCGACCGGCAGCGAAGCCGAGCATCGCCGGGAGGAGCGTGAGCGATGAGATGAGCGTGACGAGCACCGTGGTCGCGGACGACACGCCGATGCCGGTGACGAAGGGAAGGCCGATCGCCATCAACCCCAGCAGCGAGATCACCACCGTGATGCCCGCGAAGAGGACGGCGCGACCGGAGGTAGCCATCGCCTTGGTGATCGCGTCGACCGGCGTCTCTCCTCGGTGCAGCAGCTCTCGATAGCGGTTGATGATGAAGAGGGCGTAGTCGATGCCCACGCCGAGACCGATCATCACGGCAAATGTCGTGGCGAACTCGGGGCCGCCGGAGAGGTTCGACACCAGGATGGTCATGGTCAGTCCGCCGCCGACCCCGATGACGGCAGCACCGATCGAGAGCCCCATGGCGATCACCGAGCCGGTTGCCAGGATGAGAATGAAGATGGCGAACGCAACGCCGATCAGTTCGGTTTCGGGCGGCTCGAACGGTGCGAGCGCCTCGCCGCCGATTTCGATGGTGAGTCCGTCGACTTCGGGGATCAGGTCGACGATGTCTTCGCCGACCGCGGTCGACTCTTCCTGAGAGATCTCGCTATCGAGGTTGACATCGGCAAAGCCGATCGTGCCGTCTTCGTTGATGGCGCCACCGTTGCCGTCGAAGGGCGACGCGACGGTCACGAACTCCAATGCGTCGACCGCGTTGAACATCGTCGTGAGCGCGCCGGAGACCGCCGGATCCGTGAGGCCCTGCTGTGCCTCGAACACGATCGATCCGCTGAGGCCGCTGCCGACGCCGCCGAAGAACTCGTCGACCACCTCGAAGCCCCGTTCGGTCTCCGAACCGGGAATCTCCTGTTCGGCATCGAAGCCGTCACCGAGCGCGGCGACGCCGGCGCCCGCGGCGATGAGGCCGACGATCCAGATCGCCACGGCGATCCATCGGTTCTCGTGACACCAACGACCTACGCGTGCGACCATCCGCACAGTCTGGCGGGAGTGACCGGCATTCGGGGGTGACCTCGGACACTCCGAGGTCACCGGTCAGGGCGTGGCGGCGTCGTGGGGGAGCGAGCCGCGGGCCGCTCGGAGATATCCGTAGGGCGTCTCGGCCCGGAAGTTGCTCACCCGACTGGTGTAGACGTCGGCGTATTTCTCGACCTGGCGGGCGAAGAGGCTCTTGTCGACGCCGGCCCGCATGAGGGGGCCCCAGGCCTCGTTGCCCTGCTCGGTCGCGGCGCGGGCGACCGGTGCGATTCGCTCGTCGATCTCCGAGACCGCCGCCGCGGCGGCTTCGACCTCCGCGTCGAGTTTGCTGTGGGGCTCCTCGGCGACGACCCGGCGGCGCCGGGCCAGCCGCAAGCGGGAGTGGGTCCGCTCGCGCTCGATCTTCTCGACCATCATGTCGCTCAGGGCGTGGCTTTGATCCGTGAAGTCGGCGGCGGCTTCGACTTCGGCCTCGAGTTCGCGGGCAATGAGCGCAGTGCGCCAGCGCAGCAAGTCCTTGGTGACGTGCACATCGCCGAACAGATGATCGCCGACGTAGAGGAACTGCGACGGATCGTGCCCGAGGCTCTGCTCGACCATTCGGGCGTTGCCGCCGTGGTACACGGTTCCCGATTCCAGTGGGCCGCGGTGGGGCTCGAGCAGCCCTCGCTCCTCATCGACCACTTCGTAGATGGGACCGACCTCGGAGAAGAAGCGTGGCTTCGCGGCGGCGACGATCACCACGTCGAACAGATCGCGCCAGGTCTCACCCTCGGGCATGAACTGGTCGAACGACCAGCTCATCATGAACTGCGTGTAGCTCCACTCGGAGTTGGTGATGAGGAGCAGTTGTTTCCCGGCCAAACGCTGGTCCTGAAGGGTGGGGACGATTCCGGGGTCGACATCGACGAAGCGCTCGGGGTCGGCGACGATCGCCGCCTTCAGCGAACCGTCTTGGTGCACGGTGCCGAGCGCGTGGTCGATCGCCCGGTACAGGTGGGCGTAGGAGGTGATGCCGGGCAGGGGGGTCTGGTCGTGGAGATCGATGAGCTGGCACCACAAGGCCGCTCGACTGAGCTCGAACAGCGTGTTCATGAACTCGAAGCGATCTTCCCCGAGCTCGACGACCGTGCCGTAGTAGGTGTCGCGCAACGCCTTGAACGAGAGCGGGCTACTCCCGTGCTGGGCGCGGACGGCGTAGCCGAACCGAGTGGCCTTCACGAGATTGCCGAGGTCGAGATCGAACGTCAGCCCGAGCGTGAATGCCGTTGGGTCGAAGGTGAGGTCGGCAACCGGCCAGCCATCGTCGGCCAGCACTTCGCGGGCGTGTTCGAACGCGGCCCGCTCCCAGGCATCCACGAAATAGTGGATCAGCGTGTAGTCCATGTCGTAGCCGATGGACCGCACGCCACGGAGGTTCAGCGTGCGATTGCAGAACAACCCGCGCGAGGCCGGAAGTGTCGGTGTCGGATCTTTCACGAAGCCAGTGTCGCACGACGTAGTGGTTCGATCGCGTCGACGTAGTCAGCCAGCCGTGCAGCGATCTCGATGGGCGCCTCGGGGTCGTCCGGGTCGGGTGGGTCCCAGACCTCGGAAATCCGGCGCCAATCGTTCATGCCGATGAAGGGACCCGATTCGGCCTCTTTGCCGAGCGCCTTTCGCCACGACGGCCGTCCGTCGAGGCGTTCGAGCGCCTCCTGGTTCTCGGCGGGGGAGCGGTACTCGGCGTGGTAGCCGATCTCGAGAGCGGCTTCGCCGTCGAGGCGGATGAGTTGGGCCTCGAAGTGCTCCCGAGCGGAGCTTCCGTCGGTCGGGCCGAACCACACTTTGAGTCCGCGCCGGTGCCAGCTGGACTGGGGCTCTCCGAGTTCGTCATCGACGAAGCTCTCGAAGGCGTCGAGAACATGCTCGAAGAATGACCGTTGCACGTCAGTGCAGTTGCCCGGTGACCGACTGCGGCGTGAGCGTGATGACGCAGCGGCCGTCACTCACCATTGCGGTCCGGAAGTCGTCCCAGTCGTCGTGTTCCCCTACGACCAAGCGATAGACCTCGACCAACTCGTCGACCGTCGCGTCGTCGGGTGCGGCCGCAACCGCAGAGACATCGGCTCGCGCGTCGATCGAGAGGTACGACCACGACGCCGGATCGGAGAGGTGAAAGACGGCTCGGGCGTCGCGAAGAAGGTTGCGAGTCTTGGCCCGGTCGTGGGTGACCGAGATCTTGATCACGCCGTTGTCGACGGCGAAAACGATGTCGGAGGACTGGGCCCGGCCGTCTCGCCGCAGCGTGATGAGCGTGGCGTTCTTGTGTTGCGCGGCGCGTTCGAGGGCCTCGGCGATTTCCATGCCGCGGGTCTATCACCCAGAGCGTGATGACGAAACCGTCGAATTCATAGGCCATCCGGCCCAGATTCGCCGGAGTGAACGGCGTTATCGCGCGGCCTTCGCTCAACGGGGGGATTGCAGCATCCGAAGGAGATGCAATGACCGCACGTTCCGTTTTCGCTTCGGGAGTCGTTCGCCTCCTGGCGGCCGGTGTGCTCCTGTTGAGCACCGCTGGTATCGCCGCGGCCGCTTCTGCGAGCGACGCGGGGCCGGAAGTCGGCCGCGAGTTGTCGGATGCTGCCCTCGTCGAACTGGTCTCGGAGCTCCTCACAGAACTCGGACTCGATCCCGATGTGCACGGCGCCCTCATCGACGAAGTCGGTCCCGGCGTGGTGCACCGACTCAACGAGATGGTCGCCGAGGGCGTGGTGACCGCCGAACAGATCGGCGAGTTCGATGCCCTGGTCGAGCGAGGTGAGCTTCGCGAGCACCTGCCGTCGGTTGTGCAAGAAGCCCGTGCCCGCCGCGAGGCGTTTCGCGACGCGGCGGAGAAGGCGCTGGCCGCACTCGGGATCACCGTGCGCGACGGGGAGTCGATTCACGACGTCCTCCTCGCGAACGATCTGACCCACGAGGACCTCAAGGCGGTGTTTGATCGTCTTGCCGTCGACCTCCCGCCCCAGGATCCACTCAGTCCCCGGCCGGCCGTGGACGATTATCCGGTGACCGGACCTGACAACCCGCCGCCGCCCGCCGAGTATCCGCTGACGTCGACGTCGACGTCGTCGACGACCAGTTCCACCACCACCACCACGACCGCGCCGCCTCCTCCGCCCCCGCCGACGCCTCCTCCGCCCCCTACTCCGTCGCCGACGCCGCCCCCACCGCCGCCGACGCCTTCTCCGCCGCCTGCCACCGACCTCAGCAACGACGCGCCGGACTCGTGATGTCCGCACGCCTCACCTCGCCGGCTCACCGCCCCGTCCTCGCCATGGTCTTCGCCGTGGTGGTCATGTTGGCGTCCGCTTGCGGTGGCACGACCGATGACACCCCAGCGCTCGATCGCGACCCGTTGGTCAGCGACACCAGTGGGGACCAGCTCGGCTCAGCCGACGCCGCCTCGCGTGAAGTGGATGACGCGACAACGCCGTTGGTCCTTGCCGGTGGCCTCGACGCCGAAGGCGTGGTGGCTGCGGCGCTGCTCATCGCGAGTGGGGGAGACCTCGAAGCGGCCATCTCCGCCGGCCTGGTCACCGAGGCGGAGGCCAATGCCGCCATCGAGGCACTCGACAGTGGCACGCTGACCGATCTCCTCGTGGATTAACCCTCAGGGGCGTCGAGTGCCGTCGGGCGAGTGAGTGTGGGCACGCCTTCGTCTTTGCCGAAGAGCGACGCTCGGCCGACCGCGGACTTGCCCCAACGGCCGCGGATGTCGTCGACCATCTGATCGAGCGCTGCCGTGGCCCGTCCTTCCTCAGGGAAACGGAGCGCCAACTGGATCGCGTCCGGGCGGGTGAGGCCCGAGTAGGTGATGCCCACGAGGGTGCAGCCCTTGCGTCCGAGCGCGCTGCCGGGTCCGTGCGGGCCGTCGACCAGATCGAGCAGGAGTTCGTCGGCGGTGACGGTGAGCAGGCTGGTCTCGTGCGTCGGTTCCGGGAGGGAGCGCGAGCGGCTCTCGTGCTTCATTTCCTGGGTTCGGTAGCGCACGGTGATGGTGCGGGCGACCCGCTCAGCCTTGCGGAGGCGTGCCGCGACCTTCTCCGCGAGTGAGAGGACCTCGCGGCGGAGTTCGTCGCGCGTGCGGACCCGGTTGCCGAGGGCGCGCTGCGCCCCCATCGAGCGATCGCGTCGTGCGTTGTCGACCGGCCGAGGATCGAGGTTGTGGGCGAGGTCTCGAAGGTGGCGACCGGCGTGGGGCCCCAGGTAACCCTGAAGGTCGGCGCGTCCGCTGCTCGCGAGATCGCCGACCGTGTCGACGCCGTGGTCGTGGAGCTTCGTCGCGGTGACCGGCCCGACCCCCCACAGCACTTCGACCGGCAGGGGATGGAGAAACTCGAGCTCCTTGCCCGGCTCGACATAGAGAACGCCGTCGGGCTTCGCCTGAGCGCTCGCGACCTTGGCGAGGAACTTCGTGCGGGCGATGCCGACCGAGAGCGGGAGACCGACATCGACCAGCACCCGGGTGCGCAACTGTGCGGCGATGTGGGCGGCGGGGCCGAAGAGGTGTTCGGCCCCGGTGACATCGAGAAAGGCTTCGTCGACAGAGATGGGTTCGACGAACGGTGTGAAGTCGTGGAACTTCTCGAAAACGGCGGCTGACGCTTCGCTGTAGGCGTCCATCCGTGGCTCGACAACGATCGCCTGGGGACAGAGCATGCGGGCCTGCCGACCGTTCATCGCGGATCGCACGCCGCAACGCTTGGCCTCGTAGCTGCACGCAAGGACGACGCCGCCGCCGACGATGACCGGGCGACCCCGCAATCGCGGCTGGTCCCGCTGCTCGACCGAGGCGTAGAACGCGTCGAGATCGGCGTGGAGGATCGTGGCGCCGCGGGCCGGTGGGGTCATGGGCAGCCATCATAGAGCGAACAAATGTTCGTATCCAGCGCCTGCTGTCACACCGCTCAGGGCAGAATGCGGCCATGGCTACCCGTCGATACGGCACGATCGTGCGTCACCTCACCGACGACCTCGAAACTGCGGTCGAGCTCGCGGCGAAGCTGCCCGACGACGTGTTGCACCACCTCGCCGAAGCGCTTCACGACGAAGCCCGCCAGCGCGCCATCAAGAGCGGTGACCATGCCGCGCTGATCGCCGACACGTTCGAGACCGGCTTCGGCCGCGACGGACTCGGCGTCGACCCTTGGATCCACGGTGATGTCATCGTGTGTCCGGGCTCACTGGTGGCCAAGAGCAAATCCAATCACCGTTGCCGCTTCGTGAGCGTCGACGACGTATGGATCTGGGAATCGGGCGAGTTGCTGCAAGAGGAAAAGATCTCGAACCCCGGCGCCGACGACGGATTTCGGGCAGTGGCCCTGCTGCCGATCATCAACGGAATGACCCTCGATGTCGTCAGCGGGAGAGCCAGGGGAGGGCAACACAACGTCGATCGCGTCACGAGCTATGCCGTGCGCAGGGGCAAATTGGTGGAGGTCAGTCAAAGAAATGTGAGCGGTCGCGGAATGCAGTGACACACTTGGTCATGACCGACGACGGACTCCGCTTCTCATTCGACGGCGAGATCGAGCGCATCACGCTCGCGGAGCCGGGCAAACGCAACGCCCTGGGCCTCTCGAAGATGCAGGCGCTCACCGCTCACCTCAAGGCGATCGACACTTCGGCATCCGCGTCGGTCGTCGTGATCGATGCCGAGGGACCGGCGTTTTCCGCGGGCCATGATCTCGGCGAAATGTGCGATATCGACCTCGCCGAATCTCAAGCGATATTCGATGCCTGCACCGATCTGATGACCACGATCCACGAGATCCGACAACCGGTCATCGCCGCCGTCGATGGTGTGGCCACGGCGGCCGGCTGTCAGTTGGTGGCGTCGTGCGACCTCGCCATCGCCACCGACTCATCCACCTTCGCCACTCCCGGGGTGCGGATCGGGTTGTTCTGCTCCACGCCGATGGTGCCGATCTCCCGGGCCGTCGGCCGCAAACGGGCCATGCAGATGCTGCTCACCGGCAACCCGATCTCGGCGACGACCGCGGCCGAGTGGGGACTGATCAACGGGGCCGTGCCCGCGGGTTCGCTCGACGACGAGATCGGCGCGCTGGCTGCCGACATCGTTCGCTGGTCATCGCAGACGATCGGGCTCGGAAAGTCGGCCTTCTACGAACAGATCGACCGACCCGAGGCCGATGCCTACGACTTCACCAAACGAGTGATGAGCGACAACGCCATCGACGAGGTGGCTCAGGAGGGCATCAACGCATTCCTCGACAAGCGAGACCCAGTGTGGCCGGCATGAGCACGTCCCTCGAGCCCGATGCCCTCGAACCCAATGCCCTCGTGGCCGAGGTCGCTGACGCGGCCTGGTGCGAACTCGGGCGACCCGGCCCGCAATGGACTGGTGCAGAGCGGACGGCGATCGCCGCGGCAGCCCGTGCGGCCGCGCCCCGGCCTCTGTGGGATCGTGCGCCTGCGCTCGGCGAGCTCTCTCGCGAGGCCGGCGAACGCGAACTGTCGCCCTTCGTTGCCGGTCTGGTCGAGCGGGTTGCCGTCGAACCGTCGTCGTTGTCTCGTGACGACGTGATCGCCATCACCGACGAGATCGGCGACGCCGCCTACGCCGAACTTGCCTCAGTTGTGGTGCAGGTCGTTTCCATCGACCACAACGCGGCCGCCCTCGGTATGGGTCTACGACCCCTCCCCAACGCGGAACCGGGCGAGCCTCACGGCAGGCGGCCCGACGGTATGGCCGACGTCGGCGGCCATATCGAGATGACGGCAGTCAGCGACGGTCCGAACGTGCGGCGATCGCTGAGCCTGGCCGGTGCCGATCACGAGCGCTGGATGATGCTCGTCTTCGCCATGTACTCGGGAGCCCAGTTCGGCGAGATGGTCTGGAACGACCGAGCGTTGTCCCGCCCTCAGGTCGAGCTTCTGGCCGCGCGGACCAGCGCCCTCAACGAGTGCTTCTATTGAACGTCGGCCCACACGATGCTGCTCGGTCTGAGCAGCAACGCCATCGAGACCGAGGCCGATCTCGCCGCAGTCACCGGCCAGGCTGATGCGGGTGTTTCCCACGCCGACCTGCTGTCCGAATTTGCCGAGGCGGCGTGGCGGAGAGACGACTCGTTGGCCCCGGCCCGCGAGGCGCTTCGCTCCGCAATGGGCGACGACGCAGTGGTCGAAGCAGCCCAGACGGTGGCGATCTTCCGGTCGCTCAACATCGCAGCCGACAGCAGCGGGATACCGCTCGACGAGTCGTGGCGAGGGCTCGCCGCCGAGTTCGTCAGCGAGCTCGGACTCGATCAGTTTCCCACCGCCGCGAACACCCCGGGCTACTGATTGGCATCGGCCTCAGGCCTGCCGGGCGAGACGCCGCAGAGGCGGTTCGCTCTTCGGCGGTACTTTCCGCGGCGGTAGAGCGGCGATCAAATCGGTCGTTGCATCAGCGATGATCGCGACCGCTCGCTCAAATGCCTCTTCGGTCGCCGCTGAGGTCTTCTGCACGCCACTGACCTTGCGGCAATATTGGCGGGCGGCGGCGATGATCTCTTCTTCGGTCGCGACGGGCTCGAGGCCCCGGAGCGTGGTGATGTTGCGGCACATGGGCCGAGAATAACCCGTCAGTCGTCGTCGAGGCTCGCCTCTCAGTCGTTGTCGAGGCTCGCCTCTCAGTCGTTGTCGAGGCTCGCCTCGATGATCGCCAGGATCGCCTCGCCGTACTTCTCCACCTTGACCGGACCGATGCCGGGAACCGCCAGCATCTCGTCGTCGTCGATCGGCCGGAGGCTGGCGAGGTCGTAGAGCGTGGCGTCGTTGAAGACGACGTAGGCGGGCACGCCGGCCGACTTCGAGATCTCGGCCCGCCACGACTTCAGCTTCTCGCGCAGGCTCGCCTCGGTCAGGCTTCCGACTTCGGGCACGGGCCGCTTGGCCTTCTTGGCTACGGCCGGCGATCGGGTCGGACGAAGTTCGGGCTCGGGATCGGCCTCGGGGTCTCTCGGCGCGAGGAGCTGAGCAATGAACGGAGACGGGGGCTCACCCGACGTCACCAACACCCGCTCGCTTCCGCGTGTGACCGCGACGTGGAAGACCCGGCGTTCTTCCTCCCGGTCGGCCGCAAGCCGGTGAGGCATCAGGCCCGCGGTGGCGTCGTGGACGATCACGTGGGGCCACTCTCGACCCTTGACCCGGTGAATGGTCGAGAGTCGCACACCGGCCCAGTCGGGCTGCGAGGCGGCAAGCCGCTCGGCCAACCAGTCGGGAAACCGCGATGCGTCGGGGGCGACGGCGGCGACGGCGAGCAGGGCGGCGAGGTCGTCGCCGTGGGCGCTGCGGTCGACCGATCGGCGACTGGCATCGAGGCGTTGATCGAGCGCCTGGCCGAGGCCGACACGATCTCGAATCGCTTCGAGGAGCTGGGCGGTGGTGGCGCCTTCTTCGGCGAGGTCGCGGATCATGCGCACGTCGTCGACGAACGCCAGCACCTTGTCGGTGTCGCGCTGTTGGTTGAGCCGCCCGGCCAGCTGTTCGAGTTGGCGTGGGCTGTGTTGCTCACCCACCCATTCGGCGAGACGGCGGCTGATCCCGCGTGGTGGGCGACGGATCGCAGTTTCGAGCGCGACCGAAGGCAAGGCCTGTTCGGGGGCCACCGCGATACGAAGCCACGCGAGCGCACCGGCCACACCCGTCCGCTCCAAGAAGTTGGAGTCGACGGGGGAACTTGTGGCGATTCCGGCTTCGCCGAGGAGCAGCATCGGACCGAGCAATGTGGCGTTGACCCTGGTGAGCACGGCGATGTCGGCGGGGCGAACGCCGGACTCGACGAGCGAGGTGACGCGTCGGAGGGTGGCCGCCAGCGGATCGGAGTCGGTGGACAGTTCGAGGTCGCCCTCGACCGGGTCGCGGTTGGGCGCAGCGTGGATCGACTTCTCGATTCGTCGCCGATTGTGGGTGAGAAGTGTGGACGCAGCATCAACCACCGCCGGTGGGCACCGGTAGTTGACCTGGAGGTCGTGGGAGGCGCTGCCCGGGAAGAGGTCGACGAAGTCGATCAGCCATGAGGGCGACGCGCCGGCGTAGCCGTAGATCGTCTGGTCGTCGTCGCCGACACCGAACACCTCGGCCGCCGGCCCGGCGAGCAGGCGGATCAGGAGGACGTGGGCCGGGGTGAGGTCCTGGAACTCGTCGACCAACAACACCCCGCACGCCCGGCGGGCCGCCGCACGCGCGGCTGGATCGGTGCACAGCACCTCGATGGCCCCGAGGATCTGCTCGTCGAAGTCGACGACTCCGGCTCGCTGGAGCCGCTCCCGAAACAGGGGGACCACATTGGCGAAGTCGCGCACGTCGCCGCCGAACTCCTGCTCGACGGCCTTGGGCGAACGGAGGCCGAGTCGCGTGGCGGTGAGCGCTTCGAGCCAGACGGCCATCGGGTCGGCCATGGCTTGGCGTCGACCGCCGACGAGATCGTCGAGGACGCGGCGGACTTCGCGCTCGTCGATGACCCTCGGTGGCCGTCGCCCGACCGGCGAAGCGAAGGGACCTCGACCCGAGAGGATGGCGAGGGCCAACGAGTTGAGCGTGCGGATCTCGAGGCCGGCGAGATCGGTGGTGCGCTCCTGCATCTCCTCGCGGGCGCGCACGTTGAACGCGACGAGGCAGATGGTCGACGGATCGACGCCGCGATCCTTCACGAGATGACGGGCCCGCTCCGTGAGGACTCGGGTCTTGCCGGAACCGGCCGGCGCGATGATGCGAGCGCCGCCGCCGCCGTGTTCGACGGCGGCGAGTTGATCGGGCGCGAGGTCGGCTGCCGGCGCCGCATGGCGCAGGGGAACGACGGAGCCGATCCGGAGATGGCAGGCGGGTATCACCGGCGCGCCGATGTCGTCGGAGTCGAACCAGTCGAGCGAGCCGCCATCGACCCAGGCGGGGCCGCTGGGCGTGTCGACGTCGCCCGGGCCGGTCTGGCGGACCGTGGCGCCGGCCGCGACAGCCGCGCTCACCTCGACGATGGTCGGGGCTTCGGGGTCGCGAGCGTCGACCGCGCTGCCGAGCACCAGATGACGAAGGGTCTCGCCCTCGATGTCGGTGTCGGGGGCGAGATGCCAATAGTCGACATCGAGGACCGGGTCGGCCGCCGGTATCGGGATCGCGAGTTCGACCACCACCCGGTTCCGTTGGCGACGGGCGTCGCGCAGCTTCAGGAGGCCGTCGGGCGACTCGTCGACCACGATTCGCGGGGCGTCGGCCCACGGTGAGGGTGTGGCCTGGCCGGGGTTGACGACGAGATTGCGACCGAGGGCCGGGGGCCCGGCCAGGTGCTCCCAGTCCGGCGAAAGGGCGACGTCGACGACAGTCGTTGCCGCTCGTCGCGCCGAAGGAGCGGGCGACTCGTCGAAGAACGACGGTGACTCGGCCGGGGTTTCGGGGTTGCTGGGATCGGCGGAACAGCCCCGGACTTCGGCGACGGTCGCATGGCGGCCGCCGCAGTGTCCGCAGGCGATCATCGGGTGGTTCCTGACATCGGCTGCAACCTACGCCAGGGCAGTGACACTCGCGCGGCCCCGTGGCGTGTCAGACACGGACCGGTGTCGCGGCGGAACCACGGGCTTGCAGCCGGGATGCGAGCGGGGCGCCGATCAGGCTCAGCACGATGAGAAGAATCATCACCGATCGGATGCCGTCGAAGATCGAGGCGTGTCGGGCGAGTAGGGCGATCACGATCGCCGCGGAGACGGTCTGCCCGATCTCCTGCGCGATTCGGTTCATGGCCCCGCCGATGCCGAGCCGCTCCGTTCCGACGTTGGAAAGCGCAGCAGCCTGACACGCGGCATGGGCGAAGCCGACCCCAAGGCCGTAGATCGCGACGAACGGCACCCACACTGCGAGCAACTGACGCTCCTCGCCGACCTGGGTGTACATGAAGATTCCGGCGAGGGCCATGAGGAGTGAGCCGGGCAGGATCACGAACTTGTGGCCGTGTCGATCGGCGATACGGCCGGACACGATGGACATCGGGCCGGCGATGGCCGGGATCATTCCGACGGCCAGTCCCGACTGCATCAGGGAGAGGTCCCAACCGTTGTTCATGAGTTGCACGAAGGCGAGGAACGTGCCGGCGAAGGTGCCGGCGACCAGGAATGAGAGGCCGCTGCCCAGCGCGAAGTCGTGGTCGCGAAACAACGGCAGATGCAGGATCGGCTCACTGTGGCGCGCCGATCGGTGCAGGAGGAGCCAGAGAAAGACGACGGCGACGGCCAGCGTGGCCAGCGTCTTGGTATCGAGGTACCCCCAGTCGTCGCTCTGCACGATGCCGAGCGCGAGTGCGGCCACTCCGACCATCAGGACCACAACGCCGACGAGATCGGGCGGACGCCGGCGGCTGGCGTCGGGCACAAAGGTGCGCGGCAGGCGAGGCGCGACCAGGGCGAAGACGATGATTCCCAGCGGGACGTTGAGGAAGAACGCCCACCGCCATGTGAGATTGTCGATCAGCGCACCACCGATGGCCGGGCCGATCGCGGTTGCAACACCCCCGACGGCGCCCAGGGCGCCGACGGCCGTCGATCGTCGTTCGATCGGAAACTCGTCGAGCACCAGCGCGAGCGACGCGGGCGACTCGATCGCGAGGCCGGCGGCCTGCACCATGCGGGCGAAGATGAGGAACTCGACCGTCGGGGCGGTGGAGACGAGGAGGCTGCCCACGATGAACGTGCCGAACCCGATGAGGAACATCCGCGTGCGCCCGAAGCGATCCGCGGCCCACCCGGCCGGTACGAAGACGGCGGCCGTCGTGATCGAGAACGCGGTCAAGGTCCAAGAGACCGTGCCGGCGCTGGCATCGAAGGTCGCCTCGATGTCGCTGAACGCGACGAAGACAAGCGAGAAATTCAGCGTGGCGAGAGCGACGGCTCCAGCGATGAGGCCATAGATGCGCCAGGGCGAGCGAGGGCGGTCGTCCGGCTCGTCGCTCCCGTTCTGCACTCCCGTTGGCTACACCCCGAAGTGCGCTCCGACGAAATCGTGGAAGAATTCGAATATGAGTGAACGAATTGGAGTCATGGGGGCCGGCGTCATGGGATCGGGCATCGCACAGGTGCTCGCCATCTCCGGCCACGAAGTCATCTGTCGAGATCTGAGCGACGACGTGCTCGCGACCGCGCGAGAGGGCGTCGACACCGGCCGTTTCGGGGTGAGAGGCGCCGTCGAGCGAGGCAAGCTGACGAGCGACGAGGCCGACGCAGCCCTCGGGCGGCTCACCTTCACCACTGACCTCGAGGCCGCGGTCGATGTCGATCTCATCATCGAGGCGGTGCCGGAGAACCTGGGCCTGAAGGTCAAGTTCTGGCGGGACCTCGACGCGATGGCTCCGGCCGACACCATCTTTGCCAGCAACTCGTCCGGATTCCCGATTGCGGCCATGGCCGCCGGCACCGATCGCCCCGATCGGTTCATCGGTTGGCACTGGGCCTCGCCGGCTCCGGTGATGAAGCTGGCTGAGATCGTCCGCGGCCCGGAGACCAGCGACACGACCGTCGACACCGTCGTGCGCCTCGCCGCGGCGGCCGGCAAGAACCCAGTCGTGGTCAACGACACCGATCAGTCGTGGGGCTACGTCGCGAACCGCGTCTATTTCGCCATGGTTCGTGAGGCGAACCGGGTCGTGTCGGAGGGAGTCGCCGACCGCCAACAGGTGGACCAACTGATGCGTGACTGTTTCCGATGGCCGTCGGGTCCCTACGGGATGGTCGCCGGCGCCGGTTCGGGGTGGTCGTGATGGGGTGGATCTCGTGGATTCTCATCGGACTGCTCGTCGGACTCGTCGCTCGGGTCTTCGTGCCGACCGGCAAGAACTGGGGATGCCTGGGCACGATCCTGCTCGGCATTGCCGGATCGTTCATGGGCGGGCTGATCGGCTCGATCATGTCCGATGGCGAGTTCGACCTCAGCCGTACCGAGAGCATCATCGGGTCGATCATCGGCGCGATCGTCATTCTCGTCGTCATCCGGGTGTTCGATCCGGGGAAGCGCAGTCAATGACCGACTACCAAGCGAGTCCCCACGACTGGGTCGCCGATCATGTCGCCCTCTACGAGCGCACCGGCGGCAAGGAGGGCGGCGAGTTCAACGGCATCCCGTGTGTGATCCTCACCACGACAGGACGCAAGACCGGGAAGACACGCAAGACGCCGTTGGTGCGAGTGCCGCACGGTGATGGCTACCTCGTCATCGCGTCGATGGGCGGGCAGCCCCAGCACCCGGTCTGGTACCTGAACCTGTCGGCCGACCCCAACGTGCGCCTCCAGGACGGCCCGGAAGCTCGCGACTACACCGCCCGCTTGGCCGGTGACGACGAACACGCCGAGCTGTGGGATGTCGCCGTGGCCGCCTACCCCGACTACGCGGACTACCAGGAGCGCTGCGAGAGGCAGATTCCGGTCGTCGTTCTCGATCCACGCGGCTGAGCAAACGACACGGGAACCATTTCGATCGCGGAGGCGTTGACTCGACCATGCGCAGCTTTCTGTCCCGCTACATCATGATCATCGCCCCGATCGCGGTGATCGGCGGCGTGGTGGTCGCCTACCTCGCGTTCGCGGTCTTCGGCATCCACACACTCTTCATCGACGACAAGGTGAATGAGGATGGCCCGGTGTTCGCGTCCGGCGCCGGCGCCTCCGTCGATGAGCCGGCCGGCGATGACAGCACGGGCAGCGACCATGTGGCGCCGGATCAGGCGGACGACGGTGAAGCCGACGTCGTTGTCGACGCCGAGATCCTCACCCTTGCCTCGGGGTCGTTCATCGACCGGAGCCATCCAGCCGAAGGCACTGCCCTGGTGCTGACTGATGGCACGGATCAGCGATTCCTGCGGTTCGAGGACTTCGCGACCGACAACGGCCCTGACCTCAACGTGTACTTGTCGACGGCGCCGCCCGATGCGGACGACGCCGGCGAGTTCGACGACGACTTCATCGACCTCGGCGATCTCAAGGGGAACATCGGCAGTCAGAACTACGAAATCCCCGCCGATGTCGACCTCGATCGCTACCAGAGCGTGGTGATTTGGTGCGTTCGTTTCGGTGTTGCGTTCGGTGCGGCGGAACTCGCGTGACGGACCGGGTACCGTCACTGCATGCAATTCGCTGAAGTGATGGCGGCTCTCGAGTCCGAGGGCACTGCACAGAATCGAAAGATCTACCCGCGCCATGGCGCCCAGGAGCCCATGTTCGGCGTCAGCTACGCCGCGCTGGGTGAGCTCGAGAAGAAGATCAAGACCGACCACGAGCTCGGTCTCGCCCTCTGGGACTCGGGTAATCACGACGCCCGCATGCTGGCGGCGAAGGTGGTCGACCCGGCGGAATTCACGCCGAAGCTCGCCGACTCATGGGCCCGCGACGCCGTCTGTTATCAGACGGCAGGAGCAGTGGCCGACGTCGTCGCCGAGTCGCCGGTGGCTCGGTCGAGGGCCGATATGTGGCTCGACCGCAAAGGGGAATGGGTCGCCAGCGCCGGCTGGGGAATCGTCGCCCGCACCTGCGAGGACGAAGACCTCTGGTCCATCGCCGACCTTCGGGGCCTCCTTCGTCAGGTTGAGGAAGAGATCCACGATCGCCCCAATCGAGTACGGCATGAGATGAACATGGCCGTCATCTCGATCGCCCTGCGCAATCCGGCGCTCCAGCGCCTTGCGCTCAGCTCCGCGAAGCGCGTGGGCCCCGTCGACGTCGATCATGGCGAGACCAGCTGCACCACGCCCGACGCGTCCGACTACATCGAGAAGACCGTCGGCTATCGGCAGCGTCGCGTCGTCAGATACGGGTGATGTCGTAGCGGAACGGCCTCGGGCGATGCTCGGGCTTCCCGCCCCCGCCCATCTCCACGAGCCTCACCACTCTCTGGCGATGGCCGGCGAACGGCCGCAGCGCCTCGAGCATCGTGTCGTCATTGCCGTTCTCCTGGCCCGTGAGGGCGTAGGTGACGAGGCGCGGAATGTGCAGATCCCCCTGGGGCACTGCATCGGGGTCGCCGCCCGCGACCGCGGTGGTCAGCCCTGTGGTCCATGGCCCGATGCCGGGTAGCCGTTGCAGCCATTCGGTCGCGTCGGCGCCCGGGATGCCGTGGAGTCGCTCGATCCGATCGGCGTATTTGGCGGCGACGCGGAGCACGCGGGCGCGGCTGCGTTCGATGCCGACGCGGTGGAATTCGTGGTCGGTGAGTTTCAGCAGCGCCTCTGGCGAAGGAAACGAGTTGGTCGGCCCTGCTGGTGATGGGGCGCCGTAGCGGCGACACAGCTGTTGGCCGCTGGCAGCGGCGTCGGCGGTGACCACCCGTTGGCCGATGGCGCTGGTGGCGAGCGCCTCGTACCAGCGGCCGGTCGCGCCGATCCGCAAGGACTCGAACTGGCGACGAAGGGCCACGAGGTTCGGGTGGGTGGGTCGGAACTCCGTATCGTCGTCATCGGCTCCCAAGAGGGCGGGCAGTTGCGTGAGCGCCCAGTCGGTGCCGGGGCCCCAACTGTCGGCCCGCACCAATCCGCTCCCAGATCGAAAGGCGACCGTCGCGCTCCCCTCGGGGGTCTCCGTCGTCCACCAATGGACACCCGCGCGGGTTCGCACCGTCTTCATGCCCATGGTCGCGAAGCGGATGTCGAGCGCGTGCCTTGGGCGATAGGTCGTGGATGCCGTCGGAGACGGAGCCTCGGTCACCGGGACATCATGGCGCGCCGAGGGGCGTCAGGTGCCGCCGAACAGTGGAGTGTCGACGGAGCGGGCGTCGGCGAAGGTGAGGAAATCACGATCAGTCGGGTTGTCGAGGTCCCAGTCCTCGGCCGCCGCGGCGATCGCGGCTCGAGTGGTGGGACCGATAGCGCCATCGACCTGCGAGGTGTCTTCGAGGTATCCGGCGACGACCAGGTGGAACTGCAACCGAGAGCGCTCCTCGAAGTTGAGGTTCGCGTCGAGGGTCTCGCTGCCGACGACGAGGTCCACAACGTCGCCCGAGTCGGCCTGGAGTGCGCCGTCTTCGCCAAAGGCGTCGCCGAGCGCGGGAGAGGCCAGTTTCGTCATGCCCCAGAGGGCAGCGACGAGAAGTGCGAGGAGGGCGATGCCCTGAAGGTGAGTACGCATGACTGGGGGGATTTTCTGGTGCTCGAATGAAGGGTGTCACCCTTGGACGTCGCGCGTCACCGCGAGGTTCCCGATCGTCACCAACCTGCAACGTTCCCGTCGAGACTGATATCAGTCTGCGGCCGCACTGATTCAGCGAGCCGGGTCAGGAAAAGGACTGGCCGAGGCCGCCGCCGACCACCGGGGGGAGGTCGAGCGTGCCGAGCACACGATTGTCGGCCTCGACGAGCGCCGGCACGACGTTGACCAGCCGGGCCGCCGCGGTCGCGTTGCCGCCGTCGGCGGGATTCCCCGAATCGTCGGTCGCATGGATCGACATCTCGATACGGGGCCGACCCTCGATGACGAGTCGGTGCTCTCCGGTCTTGCCCGGGGCCGGCATGGGCCAGTCGGGGGCGACATCGGGAGCGATGCGGGTGATGTGTTCGACGACGAGCCGGGGAGCCCCGTCGACGATTCCGGTGACCTCGAAACGGAAGGCACCCTGGGTGCCTTCATCGAAGCGTCCCTGCACGGTGTCGACTGCCTGCGTGAGCTCGAGCCGCTCGATCGATTCTTCGATGCCGTCGACCGTCACACCGAGTCCGTCGGCCACGGTGTGGATCATCGGTCCCCAGATCATCGTCGGCACCGTCGGGATCAGCATCGGCGGGAGGTAGTCCATCGGCTTGCCGAATCCGATGACCTCGCGCACGATCTCGGGTGCGTCGTAGGTCGAATAGTCGAAGAGTTCCTGCACTCGGATCTCGTCGATCTTGCCGCTCACTCCGCTGACGAGCAGCGGCAGGATGTCCTGCGCCCACCCGGGGTCGATGCCCGACACATAGAAGCTGGCGCCACCTTCGGCGCAGGCTTCGTTCACCTTGGAGAGCAGGCGCTCGTTGGCCGTTCCCGGGTGCAACAGTCCGTAGATCGCCGAAGTGACGACGTTGGCCCCAGCGCGGAGACACTGGAGGATGTCGTCGAGCGCATCGTCGGGTCGGGTGTCGCCGCTGGCGGCGTAGACCACCGCGTCCGGCTTTCGGGCGAGGACGGCCTCGGCGTCGTCGGTTGCCAGCACTCCGACGGGATTGACCTCTGCGAGCGTGCCCGCGTCCTGCCCGACCTTGGCCGGGTTGTGCACCACGACATCAACCAGCGAGAGGTCTCGGTGGGCCAGGACCGTACGGAGCGCGGTGCGCCCGACGTTGCCCGTGCCCCATACGGCGACGGTGTTCGTCACACGTCGGTCGTTGCGCCGAGGCGAGCTTCGGCCTCGTCGAGTGCGGCGACGACGTAGCCGGCGATGCCGGCCGGCAGCTTGTTGCGCTTGAAGACGTTGCCGCCGATCCAGTCGCCGCCTCGAAGCTTCACCACATCGGCGAGGCCGTCGACGACCTTGCCCGCGTGAATCGCGTAGGTGAGGAAGCCGGCCGTGGGCTTGCCCCAGATGCCGGGAAGGTCGAGGAGTCGGCCGGCGTCACCAGGCCGGTGGCCGCCGATCACGATGCCATCGGTCCACGTGCCGACGAAGACCATGTCGGCCTCTTTGAGGAAGTCGAGGTTGGCTTTGCGGGAGGGCCACACACCCACCTCGTGGCCGAGCTCCTGCGCCGTGGCCCCGATCATCTCGGCGGCTCGGGCAGTGTTGCCGGTTCGGCTCTCGTAGACGACGGCGACCTTCACGTGAACTCCTGGGAATACCGATGACGCACGGACGTGTGCGTGTGTGATCCTCGCAGGTCACAGCCCGGCGCGCACGGTTCGGCTCAGGCAATTACGGCGCGGTTGCGCCCCTGTGCCTTCGCCTCGTAGAGCGCCTCATCGGCTCGAGTCTTGATGCCGGACGCGTCTCCGCTCTCGAGCGTCGAGATGCCGACAGAGATGGTGAGCCGGCCGCCGGGTTGCGTCTCCTCGCCGTCGATGCGAGCGGCTTCGACGGCGGCTCGCATTCGCTCGGCCGCCAGCGTGGCGTCTTCGAGCGTCGCGCCGGGCAGGAGCACCGAGAACTCTTCGCCTCCGTAGCGGTAGACGACGTCGGATGCCCTCACGGTCTCGGCGATGACGCGAGCCACCGTCTGCAGCGCCAGGTCACCCGCCTCGTGGCCGTGGGTGTCGTTGAACTTCTTGAAGTGATCGACGTCGATCATGGCGAATGCCACTGGCAGATCGGTCTGGACGGCATCGGCCAGCGTGGTCTCGAGGTCGCCGTCGAGGCGGCGACGATTGCCGAGGGAGGTCAGGCCGTCGACGAGGGCGAGGTGTTCGAAGTTGCCGAGTGTGTCGGCGGAGGACAGGGCGCTGCCGAGCGCGGGCGCGAGCATTTCGAGGCGGCGACGATCCTCGGTGTCGAACGGCCGCTCACTCGGTCGACGGACGACGAGCACGGCGCCGACCATCCCGTCGCTGACGAGTGGGACCGCGCAGATCGCGGCGGTGCTCACCGCGGAGTCGTCGATCAGAGTGGTGATGATCGGCTGCCCGGTGTCCATCACCCTGGACAGGGCGGACCCGACCGCAACGGTGGTGTCGCCGACCGGGCGCAGCCCGTCATCGGCGCGCCGGAAGATGAAGGCATCGGTCGCATCGGTGATCGCCATTGCGGTCGATTCGGCGATCTTCGCGATCTGCGACTCGTCCAGTGCGGCCGCCAGGCGGCGGTGCGCGTCGAAGATCTCCTCGGTGAGGGGGCCTTCTTCGGCGGCCCGCGTCTGTCGGCGGCGGCGCATCAGGAGAACGATGCCGAGCAACAAGACGAGGCCGGCGGCCACCGCGATCACGATCGGCCAGGGGAACGCTGCCGACTCCGATGCCGGTTGCACCGGATCGCCCACGATCGACTCGGTGTTGTCGCTCGTCGGTGCGGTCTCAGTGAAGGAGACACGAAGGGCGGTGATCCGGGCCGGTCGAGCCAGGAGATCGATGAAACCCGGGAGGTAGGCGATGACCGCGGCGTCGCGTTGATCGATCTCCAACAACGCCTCGGCGTTCCCGAAGCTGAGAAGCTCGTTCAAGGCTCTCGCGTAGTCGCCGGCGTTGAGGACCTGGCGTTGTCCGGAGGCCAGTCTCGTGCGCTGGTCAGCGGGGATCTCGTCGAGCGCGAACGCGATTCCCGGCGCGGGTCCCACCTGAAGGTTGACCTCGTTCTTGAGGACCGCCAGGTTGTCGTCCACTTCGAGGAGAAGGGTGTACAGGGCGTCCCTGGTCGTGTCGGGCCAGGGCCCGTAGCCCTCATGGATGTCCGCCATGAACGAAGGCGTGACCCCGAACGCGTCGAGCTGGATGAGCAATGCGATCTCGAGGAACAGGTTGTCGAGCACGTCCTGTTCCAACGTCTGCTCCATGAACCACCCCTCGCCATTGAGGAGTACACGCTCCAGCGCCTCGAACGCCTCGATCTCGGCGGGGTCGAGGTCGAGATCGAAGTCCGGCTCGGGGAAGGGAAACGGAGGCGGATCAGTCTGCTGTGCCCGTGCCGGCCCGGAGAGCGCGATCAACCCGAGCAGGGCGAGCACGAGGAAGGGAACCGCGGCAGAGCGGCGTCCCTTCTCGGGGACGGGCGACGACATCTGGTTCCATCGGCAGGTTGAGGCCGAAAGTCAACGCTGAAACGTTGGGTATTCGTTCGATCTGGAAGAATCGAGCGACGTCAGGCCGCCGCGTTGACGTCCTGCAGCAGGGCCCGGGTTCGCGCGAAGTCTTCGCTGCTGCCGCCGATCTCGGCGGCGGCGAATTCGGTTGCCCCCGCGGCCCGGAGGCCGTCGAGCTGTTGGCGAACGGACGCCTCGTCGCCACAGATCATCGCCTCGCCAGGACCGGCGTTGCCGTCGATGTCCATCATGGCCCGATAGGAGGGGAGGTCGCCGTAACCGGCGAGAATCTGGCCCACGAAGTCACGCATGCCCCCTTCGTCGTCGGTCACTGCGATCGGGAGCGAGCAGATCACCCGCGGGGTGGCGCGACCGGCCGCCGCGGCCGCCTCGTTCACCTTCGGTGCGATCTGCGTGGCGATCGCCTTCTCGCCGGTCATCCAGAGCAGGGTGCCGTCGGCGCGGGACCCCGCGACCTTCAGCATCTGAGGACCCATCGCGGCCAGCAGTAGCCCCGGCGTTTGTGCGGCTGGTCGCACACCCTCGAAACGAGCGGTGTAGTCCTCGCCGGCGTAGTCGGAGGTGCCGGTCTCGAGCAGCGGCTGGAGGCACGACAGATAGTCGCGCATGTGGCGGATGGGCTTCTCGAACTTCATTCCCCACGTGTGGTCGACGACCGGGGCATGGTTGACGCCGAGCCCGAGGGTGAGGCGGCCACCGACCGCGGCCTGTGCGGTGAGTGCCTTGCCCGCCAGCGCCGTGGGATGGATCGGGAACGTGGCGTTGACTGCAGTGCCCAGCTCCATCTCGCCCGTCTCGGCTCCGGCGAGCGCCAGCACCGTGAGGGCGTCGACGAGGCCGACCTGAGCGAGCCACCAGCCGGCCATGCCGTCCTCGGCCGCTTTCTTCGCGTGGGCGACGAGGCGCGGCACGTCCGCGTGCATCAGCTCGGAGCTGCCGTTGATCGAGATCTTCATGGTTCCCCCTGGAGCGGCCGGACGGCCTAGTTGTTCTTGCGGGCGTCGAGCTTCGACTTGATCTCGGCGCAGGTCTTGCAGATCGGGTACTTGGACGGGTCTCGGCTCGGCACCCAGACCTTGCCGCAGATGGCGACCACGGGCGTGCCCTCGACCGTCGCCTTCGTGATGTCGGCCTTACGGGCGTAGTGAGCGAATCGGTCGTGATTCCCGTCGTCGGTGACGGGGTTCGTGACCGTCTCCTCGGTGATCGTCGTCGTTTCGAGCGGGGCGAGATCCGGCATAGTGTCAGTCTGCCCGATCGACGATGATCTCGACACCGTCGTCGCCCAGTTGGGCGTCACGCGCCGAGTGCCCGCACGGTTTCGATCGTGTCAGCCTCCTCGGGCGCTTTGTCGTCGCGGTAGCGAACGACGCGGGCGAAGCGCAGCGCGACGCCGCCCGGATACTTGGAGGAGCGCTGCACGCCGTCGACCGCGACTTCCACGACCTGTTCCGGCCGCAGCGTGACCTGCCACCCGTTGTCGTCGATGGCCAGCTCCCCGAATCGTGCCGTCTGCCACCGGAGCATCTCGTCGGTCATCCCTTTGAAGGTCTTGCCCACCATGACGAAGCCGCCGGTTTCCGTATCCCGGGCCCCCATGTGGATGTTGCTCAGCCATCTCTCGCGCCGACCACTGCCGTGTTCGACGGCGAGCACAACGAGGTCGAGCGTGTGGACGGGCTTCACCTTTCGCCAGGTCTTGCCGCGGCGACCGGCTTGGTATGGCGAGTCGGCAGCCTTGACCATCACGCCCTCGTGGCGGCGGGCGAGGGCCTCGTCGAGCACCGCTTGGCCCTCCTCGCCCGACTCGGTGATCACGCCAGGGATCTTGCGATTACCGACGACCGCTTCCAGTCGGCGCAGGCGCTCTTCGAGGGCGACGTCGAGAAGGTCCTCGCCGTCGTGGTGGAGCAGATCGAAGAAGAAGGGCGCCATCGTGGTGCCGTCGGACCCCGCCGTGTTCGACATCGTGTCCTGAAACTTCAAGGGGTCGCCAGATTCGTCGATGCCGAGAACTTCGCCGTCAAGCACGAGCGAGGTGGCCGGGAGGTCGTGCACCACCCGAACGACATCGGGGACGCCACCGGTGATCTCGTTCAGGTTGCGGGTCCACACACGGACGACGTCGTCATGCTTGTGCACCTGGATACGTACTCCGTCGAGTTTCCACTCGACGGAGCTCCGGCCGATCTCTTCGATCGCTTCGGCGACACCCTTGGCGGTACTCGCGAGCATCGGCTGAATCGGTCGTTGCACCTCGAGACCGACAGCTTCGAGACCCGAACGTCCATCCCTCGCCCCGATCTCGGCCGCTGCGCCGAGGTCGCCTGACAGCATGACCGCTCGGCGGAGCACGGTCGCCGGGACGTCGATCGCCTTGGCGATCGCGTCGGTCACGATGCCGGCGTTGGCCCCTTGGCGCAGTTCGCCGATGAGGAGACGGCGAACGAAGTCGGCCTCGGCTTCGGTGGCCCCGGAGAGGAAGTCTGCAATGAGATCGACTCGCGCTCCCTGCGAGCCCTCGCCATGCGTTGTCGAGACCTGATCGAGCAATGCGTCGAGGTCGGCCACGGTTCGGCTGGATTCGGTTGCCGTTCCTGACGCGACGCTTCTCACCGTTGCCCACCCGACGCCGATCCGGCCCTGGCGGGGGTCGCCGGAGACAAGACCGACGACCACCGCCATCTCGGCGACTGTGGCCGTTCGCAGGAGTTCGGCCAGACGGGCGATCTTCTCCTTGCGGGCCCGGGTGGCTCCGACGTCGATTGTGGCGGCGACGAGATCAGCGAGCTGCACGATCGCAGTGTCGCCTGCGTCAGGCGAACGGACAAGCGTCGCGCTCAAATGTCGAGACCATGAGCGCCGTCGGTTGTGCTGCGGGCTCAGTCGCTGAGTTCGGCGATGCGAGTCGAGGCGCCTTCGAGCCACCGATCCAGCTTGTCGAGGGGAAGCGGTCGGCACAGGCCAAATCCCTGTGCGATGTCGCAGCCGAGCGCTTCGAGTCGGCGCCGTACGTCGTCGGTCTCAACGCCCTCGGCGACGACAGTGAAGCCGAGGTTGTGACCGAGATCGATGGTCGACTTCACGATCACCTCGTCGTGTCGTTCGACCAGCATGTCGCCGACAAAGCTTCGGTCGATCTTGAGTTCGCTGATCGGGAGCTTGCGGAGGTTGGTGAGCGAAGAGTGCCCCGTCCCGAAGTCGTCGATGGAGATCTTCACCCCGATCTCATCGAGTAGTCCGAGGAGTCGGGTGGTGCGCGGGGTGTCCGCCAGTACGGACTGCTCTGTGATCTCGAGGGTGAGGAGATTCGCGGGCACTCCCGCGGCGTCGAGCTTTTCGGCCACGTTTCGGGGCAGTGACTCGTTGACGAGACTTATCGGGCTGAGGTTGACTGCGACCCCGATCTCATGGCCGAGGTTTCGCCAATGGCGAACCGCCTCCAACGAGCGAAGGAGCACGAGGTCTGTCAGCTCCTCGATCAGGCCGGCTTGCTCGGCAATGGGGATGAACACGTCAGGTGCGACCGTGCCGTGAACCGGGTGGTCCCAACGAGCGAGTGCTTCCATGCCGACCGTCGCACCCGACCGGAGGTCGGTCTTCGGCTGGAACTCCACGTGAAGGCTGCCGTCGTTCAGACTCTCTCGAAGATCGCCGAGCATGGCGAGGCGAACCGAGTCGTTGCCTTCGAGGGAGGGCCGGTACACCATCGAACGGTTGTGCCGGCGCTTTGCGTCGTACATCGCGAGATCGGCGCGCCGGACCAGCCCATCGGTGTCGCGGCCATGTTCGGGAGCGAGGGAAATCCCGATACTCGAGGCGATGGCGACCGTGGACTCGCCGAGCAGAAACGGACGTTCGAGCGCTTGGCTGATGGTCTCGGCCAGGAGTGAGGCCTCGTGTTCGCCAGCATTCGGTACGAGGATCGCGAATTCGTCGCCGCCGAACCTGGCCACGACGTCGCCCTCGGCAAGGCAGCCGGCCACTCGCTCAGCGACCTGGATGAGCAGCGTGTCGCCCGCGTGGTGTCCGAGGGTGTCATTGACCTCTTTGAATCGATCGAGGTCGATCAGAAGCATGGCGGCCTCGGTCGCCGGGGAGTCGAGTATCGGCGCAGCCCAGGCTTCGAAGTACAGCCGGTTGGGGAGACCGGTAAGGCGGTCGTGGGTCGCGTCGTGCTGGATCTGCACGTGGAGTTGGCCCTTTCGCAGCGCCACCCCTAACTGCTCGGCGATCTTCTGGAGGCGGCCTTCGTCGTCCCGGTTGAACCGGGTGGCGGCACCCTGGCGGTCCGCCACCAGAACGAGCCCGATCGGCTGCCCCTCGCCGAAGAGCGTGGTGACGAGGACCTGCTGCAGACCGAGTTCCTCGAGGCGGGCTCGAAGCGGTCCGTCGAGATGGGCGCTGTCGAGCAACTGTGCACCTTCTCCCTCGACTGCTGCCCAGGTCGGATCGCCAGCACTGTCGGGCAGAACGGCGCCCAGCTCGGAATTGCCATGGACGGCCCGGAGGGCACCCTCGTCCTCGGCCCAGACGACCAAGGCCACGGTGTTGGCCCTGAGCTGGTCGGCGATCTCGTCGATCGCCGTGTCGGCGATTTCGTGCAGATGCGTGGATTGCCCGACCTGGCTACTGAAGTTGAACACGTGGCTGAGATCGGTGAACCGGTGCATCAAGGCGCCGTGCGAGCGGAGCACGAGCCAGACCATTGGAGCGGGAAGGAGGAAGACGAACACGAGCCATGGCTCGATGAGGACGGGGATAGCGGCAGATGCGCCGAGCAGGGCTCCCGGCAGGTAGAAGAGATAGCTGTGGCTGAACTCCTTGCGGACCCGCTCTCGGAAGTCGCCTTCGAAGAACGAGATGGCGACCGCAATGATCGCGCCGGCGATGGTCAGGCCGAGCATGAGCGCCGCGATGAGCGAGAGCCACATCCACGGTCCGGGATCGGCCCCCACGTCTTGCAGGGCTCGGAAGACCGCGATGGCGATCAAGGTCTCGGCTGTGAAGGCCGTGAGGTTGAGGGTGAACTTGAAGAGCGGCTGCCTTCGGTAGGCGACGAGAAGGATCGCCGAGCCGACTATGCGGGCGGCGACGAGGCTCAGCGGTGAGAGCAGCAACATGCCGATGGCCAGCGGGATGTCGGTGGGCGAGAAGCTAACCGCCTCGTTGCGAGCCTCGATGTTGAAGACGAGGGGTTCCGCAATCAGGAAGCCGATGGTCACGAGGACAAGTGCCCAGGGCCCGATGTCGCAGAACGGTTCGCTGCGATGAGACATCGGGATCAGGAGGAGCAGCATCGGGGCGAGCACAGAAGTGCTCAGGAGGCTGACCCGCAGACGCGGGGAGGCCAGGGCTCCGTGCACTCGTCCTCCCCGCGTCGGCCCGGTCATCATCAGCTCCAGCTCGCGCCGGTCCATGAGGCTCCGGTCCAGCTCGCTCCGGTCCAGCTTGCGCCGGTCCAGGATGCGCCGGTCCATGAGGCTCCGGTCCATGAGGCTCCGGTCCAGCTTGCGCCGGTCCATGAGGCTCCGGTCCAGCTTGCGCCGGTCCATGAGGCTCCGGTCCAGGATGCGCCGGTCCATGAGGCTCCGGTCCAGCTTGCACCGGTCCAGGAGGCGCCGGTCCAACTTGCACCGGTCCAGGAGGCGCCGGTCCAGGATGCGCCGAGCGTGGAGGCTTCGACCCATGCGTCGGCATCCCAGGCGGTGCCGAAGGCAGTGACTTCGCCTTCGAGCACAACACCGTCGAGGATCACGTGCTGGGTGCCGCGGGAGGCCTCCAGCGAACCAAGACCAGTGGACCGCTCCCAAGTCTGAGTGGCGTCGGTTGGAGCCGCCGCCACCGCTGCGGCTGCTACGTCGAGGAGACCCTGTCCGACCTTCTTGTCGAGGTTTCCGCCCAGGCTCGTTGTGGTGCTGCGCAGCAACTCCTTGACCTGATCGGGGGTGAGCTCGGGTCGGTGCTGGAGCAGCAGTGCAACAGCGCCCGACGTGACGGCGGCGGCTTGGCTCGAGCCCGAACCGCGGAACACCTCGTCGGTGACGAGTCCCTCGGGATGCTCGCTGTCGACTCGCGAACCCGGGGCCCGGAGGCTGTCGATGTGGGACCCGGGGGCGAACAGGTCGGCTCGCCGGCCGGTGTAGCCGTCCTGCCAGTAGAAACTTCTCCCGTCGTCAGTGACAGTCTCGTACTCACCTGAACTCGACCACTGCGGGATGTCCATGCCGGTCTCCGTGGCCTCGGCCGCGCTGACCGCGATGACGTAGGGGTCGAAGGCGGGGTTGGTCAACGCACCGTCGACGGTCCAACCGTCGTTGCCGGAGGCGGCGACGACGACGATGCCGTGCTCCCAGGCGTTCTCGACGGCTCTTGCGAGCGGGTCGATGCGGTAGTCCTGGGTGCCATCAGTGCCGTAGGAGAGGTTGATGACGCGGATGTTGAGTCCGTCGTCGTTGGCGTGCTGCACGACCCAGTCGATGCCGGCGATGACCTGGGAGACGTCGACGGCGCCGGTGTTGTCACCAACCTTGACGCTGACGATGCCGGCGTCGGGGGCGACACCGAAGAACTCATCAGGGGTGGCGGTGGCCGGGTCGGCACCGGGGGTGCGGCCGGCGATGATGCCGGTCATGTGGGTGCCGTGGCCGTTGGTGTCGAGGTACTGCGCCTCGGCGATACCGGCTTCGAAGGAGAGATCGACCATGGCGACGACCTTGTCCGCCCCGGTGAGAGCCGGGACAGGTGCGACACCGGTGTCGATCACCGCGATGTCGATGCCTGCACCAGTGATGCCTCGTTGCCATAGCTCACGGGCGTGAATCTGATCGACGACGTTGTACATCGACCCAAGCGCGACAGCCGGGTCATATCCGTCGACCGTAACCGGCTCAACAACGGCCAGATCCGTGCTGACCAGGTCCGTGCTGACAGGCTCAGCCTTCACCGGCGCCACCGTCGTCGTGGTCGTGGTCGTTGGGGCCGGCTCCGAGACAGTGGTCTCCACCTTTGCCCGATCGTTGCGGCCCTTCTTGCCGCCCCTGGCTGCAGCCGGCGTGACGAGAAGACCAGTCAGCATGGCGATGACGAGGAGCAGGGCGACGATGCTGCGTCGGTGTGCGGCCGTCGTGGCGGTTGGCATGGTCTCGGTTGAGGTGCTCATGACCAGCCGTCCCCGCTCCAGGTGGCGCCGCTCCATGTGGCGCCGGACCATGTGGCGCCGGACCATGTAGCGCCGCTCCATGTGGCGCCGGACCAGGTGGCGCCGGACCATGTGGCGCCGCTCCAGGTGGCGCCGCTCCATGTGGCGCCGCTCCATGTGGCGCCGCTCCATGTGGCGCCGCTCCATGTGGCGCCGCTCCATGTCGCACCGGACCACGAGCCGCCGGTCCAGGTGGCGCCGGTCGGGGCCATGATGCCCGTGCCGCGGCCGGCGGCCGGCTTGTACTCCTGCTGCGAGTCCTCGGTGTCGCGTTCCTTCTCGGCCTTGTTCGCCGAGATGACGCCCTGGCCGTCGCGGTACTCGCCGTCGACGAGGTCCTCGGCATTGCGCCTTAGCGTTGCCTTGAGTTCGTCGGGGGTCAGCGAGGGATCAACCTGGAGGATGAGGGCGGCGATACCGCTCGTTACCGCAGCGGCCTGGCTCGTCCCGGAGCCGAGGAACAGCTCGTCGCCGTAGCGGGCCTGGGGCGCCTCGATGTCGACGGTCGAGCCGGGGACCCGGTAGGAGGCGATGGAGCGTCCGGCGGCAATGACGTCGGGGTTGCGGTGTCCGTCGCCATTGGCTGACCAGGGAGCGACAGTTCCGTCGAGGTAGTCATGGCCGCCGACGGCCATCACGTAGGGATCGATGGCGGGTGAGTCCATGTGCTTCTGGGTCTCACCACTATTGCCAGCGGCGACGACCACGAAGATTCCGGCGTTCCAGGCCCGCTCTACGGCGGCGGAGAGGAGATCTCCTCGGTGGTCTTGCACCCCGGACAGTCCGAGGGAGAGGTTGAGCACGCGGATGTTGAGACCGTCGGTATTGCGGTGCTCGACGACCCAGTCGATCGCGGCGACGACCTGGGGAACGGTGGTGATGCCATCGTGGCCGGCCGTCTTGATGCTGACGATGCGGGCGCCGGGAGCGATGCCCTCGTGGCCCTGGCGGGTACCGGCGATGATGCCGGCCATGTGGGTGCCATGCCCGTAGGTGTCCAGGAAGGCTGCGTCGGAGGATGCACCTTCGAAGGAGACGTCCGGACCGTGGAGGATCTTGTCCTTGCCGCCGAGTCCGTCGACCGGGGCGACGCCCGTGTCGATCAGCGCGACGTCGACGCCTGATCCGTTGGCCCTCGACCCGTCGAGGTATGCCTCGACCGCTTTGCGGACCTCTCTGAGGGTCATTGGAGTGCCAGCGTCTTCGCCGTCGAGCATTTCGACCATCGAGGTCGAGATCATGTCGACATCGGCGCTTGCGGTCGGCGCTGAGGTGCCCGTGAGCGTCGCAGTGGCGACCAGGGCGACCAGCGCGAGCAACGCGGCGAGTCGTGTAAATCGCTTCGGATTCCCGGGTGCAGGATTGGAGATCATTTCGTGCCTTCCCTGGCGTCTCGATTGCTTGGCAATCGATCTGCTTCGTGAAGGACGTCGGTTTCGCCACTGACTCCCCGGTAGGTCAGGCGACCAAATACAACAAACCGGATCACTGTCACGTCCATGTGATGTGCTGTGGTGATGACGGACAAAGCAGGGCGCCGCTGTAGGCCGCGATGCCAAAGGAGTCAGTGAGTTGAGCTGGAAGGCCTATGTGGCGGCCGACTGAACACTGTCCGCTGGTCGGTCCAGGTTGAACGTGTAGGTCAACCGGCTCTCTTCTCCTCGTGCTGGCGCGATTCGTTGGCGAGGCATGATTGAACGGGTGGACACACAAGTGCTCGGCAATACGGTCGACGTCTCATGTCGGTGAATTGGCTCATGCAGCGGATCCTCGAGGTCCGCTATCGCGGGGACCCCCCGGACGACTGGCGCTCGGATGTCGTCACCTTGTCCTTCGCCGACACGCTGACGGAAGAGGAACAGCGGCGGCTCGTGCAGCTGGCTCGGATGTTCGAATCGGTCGTGCGCTTCGACGGCCGCGGCGACGTGGTGGTCGACGATCGAATGCGCCGGTTGATCACGCTTCATGCGTGTCGGCTGATCCTCGCCCTCGGTTACGAGCCGTATCGGTTCGTACATCGGGTAACGGTGGCGGAGGGAACATTCGTTCTGGAGACTCGTGACGGCACTGTCCGAGTGAGAGGCGCGGCAGAATCCGGTGGTCATGTCGCCTTCTCGTGGCGCGAGGTCGAGACCGGCGCGGAGTGGGACGACGACGGCCGCAACGTGATCTACCACGAGTTCGCCCACGTGCTCGACGGCTACGACGGTGTGGTCGACGGCCACCCTGACGTGCGGAGCGAGGATCGAGCGATCTGGGCCGATGCGGTGGGCTCCGCCTATCAGCGACGGCGCCGGGGAAAGCGCCGCCGGCAACTGATCGACAAGTACGGGGCCACGAGCCCAGTGGAGTTCTTCGCCGAAGCGACCGAGGTGTTCTTCGAGCGTCCGATCGAGATGGCGGAGCAGGACCCGCCGCTCTACGAGGCGATGATGAGCTACTTCGGCCAGGACACCGCGGCGGACCTCCGAGCAGTACTCGGCTAGCGCTTCGACAGCAGGAGGAGCCCGCCGATGGCCGCGGCCGCGATTACCAATCCTGCCGCGATCCAAGTGGTGCGGTCAGGGTCGTCGTCAGGGTCGTCGTCCTCGTCCTCTGTGGCGGCGACCGGCTCAGCAGTCTCCTCGACGGTCTGCGGCGTCGGCTCGGCCCCGAATACTGGGAGGTCTATGGCCTCCGCGGTTGGCGCGCCATCCGTGATCACCAGCGCCTCGGTGGCCGGGATGTAGGGCTCCCAGTCGACATTCCATCGGGCCGTGATGCGGGCTTCGCCCGGGCTCGCGTCCAGTGGTATCTGCACCTCGACGATGAACGAGTAGTCGTTCCCGGCGTTGCCCATGGCGACGACCCACTCCATGTCGCCCTGCACCAGCAAGATCTCGATGTCGCTCACGGGCACACCCAGCACGCCTTCTCCTTCGGGTGGCGGACCGGTGTCGTAGCAGTTGTTCCCGAACGCGGAGCCGGTGACCCGAACGAGCCCCCCGGGAGCGAATTCGCCGGTCTCGTACTGCAGGGTCGGACCTGCGCAATCGGCGGCCGCCGGCTGTTGCAGCACGATCACGCCGACCAGCAGCGCGGCGAGGGTGATCAGGATTCGTTGACGTCGCATGAAGGCTCTGACGTGTGCGACCGGCCGCTGGTTCCCGGGTCAGCCTCGGCCACATGTGGTCCTCACCGAAGCGCGTGACTCGGATAGGTCTACAGTCGAGCGATGCGAAGGATCGTCATCGCAGGTGGTCCGGGGAACGGGAAATCCACGCTGGCGCGACGGCTGGCGGACGAGCTCGGCCTGGCCCACATCGAGCTCGACGGTCTTTTCCACGTCACCGACTGGGGTTCTGCGACGACCGAGGAGTTCCGGACCGGGCTGGTCGCGGCCATGGACTCCGCTCCTGAGGGTTGGGTGACGTGCGGGAACTACCTCACGATGTGCGACAACCTCCACATCTCGCGGGCCGACACCTTCGTCTGGCTGGACCTCCCTCGCCGGATAGTGATGTGGCGAGTCGTGAGGCGGACCATACGGCGAGCGCTGACCCGTGAACCGCTGTTCGGCAACGACCTTCGCGAGCCGCTCCGCAACTTCTATCGCTGGGATCCGGAGCAGAACATCATTCGCTGGGCCTGGGTGCATCACCCGATCTACCGCAAGAAGTTCGGCCCCCGGCTCGCGTCACCGGAGTGGGCGCACCTCGAGGTCCACCACCTCACGACGACCGCCGAGATCGCCGAATTCACCGACGGGGTGCTTGCTCCACAGCGGTAGCGTTCCGAGATGAACCGGGGTGCGCTGATCGGCGCGACGGCGTATGTGCTGTGGGGTCTCTCGCCGATCTACTGGCGATCGATCGACTCGGTCGCGGCAGGCGACATCGTGGTCCACCGGGTGCTCACCACGCTCGCGTTTCTCTTGGCGATGCAGTTCGCCGGTCGGACCTTTCACCGGGTGCGGGCGCTGCTGGTCGACCGCCGAGCGCGCTGGATGTTCGTGCTCACGGCTGCGCTCCTCGCGTCGAACTGGCTGGTGTTCGTGTGGGCTGTCAACGACGATCGCGTGCTCGAGACGAGCCTGGGCTATTTCATCAACCCGTTGGTGAGCGTGGTCATCGGCGTGGTCGTGTTGAAAGAACGACCGCGAATCGGTTCCTTGGCGGCAGTGGCGATCGCCGCGGTCGGGGTCGTCGTGCTGACCATCGACGTCGGCACGTTGCCGTGGGTGTCGCTGTTCCTGGCCGGCACGTTCGCGCTCTACGGGCTGATCAGGAAGACGTCGCCGGCGGGCTCGCTCGACGGGCTCACCCTGGAGATGTTCGTCTTGTTCCCGTTCGCGCTCGTCGTCCTGCTGGTGCAAGCGGGTTCGGGTGAGAGCGTGCTCACGACGTCGTCGCCCGCCATGAATCTCTGGCTCCTTGGGGCCGGCGTGGTGACCGCGGCGCCGCTGCTGCTGTTCGCCTCGGCCGCTCGACAGATCGAGTTGTGGTTGGTCGGCATGCTGCAGTTCATCGCGCCGACGATTCAGTTCGTGCTCGGCGCGGTGGTGTGGGACGAGCCATGGAGCGGCGGTCAGGCGGTCGGGTTCATCATCATCTGGGCGGCTCTCGCGGTGTTCATCGTCGACCAGGTGCGGGTCGCTCGACTCGGTGCTCGATTCGCGGTCAGCTGATCAGGTCGAGGGCGTCGAGGTCGACGATCTGCGCGGCCGATCGCTCGGCCATCGCCATGAACATGTCGTCGCCACGGTCGGTCTGGCCGACGGCGATCGACCCGAGCATGGTGATGAACGGACCTTGGAACGCGCCATGGCGATACATGGCCAAGACCTCGTCGGCGGCGAGTTCGACGCCGAGTGACGACATCGCGTTGCGGTAGCGCTCGAGTGCTTCGGGTTCGTGACGTCGGCGATCGTCGGGTTGGGCCGAGTTGCCGAGGAGATAGGCAAGGTCGCGGGGACCGCTACCCACCCCGATTGTCTGCCAGTCGACCGCACTGACCGGCGCGCCGCCGTAGGCGCTCGCGAACATCAGATTGTCGAGCCGATAGTCGCCATGAACGAGGGTGTGAACCGCAGGCTCCCGCTCGATCCAGGCCGCACTCTTCGCGCCGAACTCTGTGAACACCATCGCCGCCTGATCGCTGAGTCGGTCCTTGTAGCGATCGATGAACATCGGCGTGAACATCTCCACATAGACCACCGCCTCGCCGCCGCTCGACTGGAGCCAGTCGATGTCGGCCAGGGTTGGATCGCCCCACCGCGGCGCGTGGAGGCCGGCCAGGTTCTCGACGGCGAGAACGATCTGCTCGTCGGCTGCACCCTCGATCTGGTCACCCTGACGGGCCGGCGCGAGGTCTTCGAGCACGAGCGTGAACGACGTCGAGTCGTCGGACACCGCGCCGTAGAGACAGTCGGGCACCACGATCGAAAGGTCGGCCGCCAGGTCGGTGTAGAACCGGACCTCGTTGCGATAGCCCCCCGAGGCCCCCGCGGCGCGACTGGATTCGTCGGGAGACGGAAACTTGATGACGACTGACTCGGGTGCGTCGCCGGGATCGCCGTCGAAGGTGAATCGGTAGCGCTCGTTGTGCGCCATCTGCCCGGTACCCACCGCCTCCCGGTGGATCGACTTGATCGCCGCGTGGTGGCCGTTGAGTTCAAGCACCCGATTGAGCCAATGGGCGGTGACGTCGGCCGGCGCGTCGATGATGGAGGGGGTGAGGGACTTCGCTGACTCGCTCATTGGCGAGACTCTACGATCCACGCATGTCATTCACCGGATTCCCCGCGACCGGATTGTCGTTCCTGTCGACGCTCGGCTCGCAGAACCGAGACTGGTTTCAGGCCAACAAGAAGCAGTACGACGCGGAGGTCGCGCAGCCGGCGAAGGAGTTCGTGGAAGCAGTCACGGAGTTGTTGCAAGAGCGCGTCTCGCCCCTCATCGAGGGTCAGCCGAAGACCAATGGGTCGATTGCCCCGATCAACAACGACCTCCGGTTCAACCCCGATGCGTCGCCCTACAAGGACCACCTGCTCATCAAGTGGTGGGAGGGCGACAACAAGAAGTTGGCTCCCACGCTCTACGTCCGGCTTTCCGAGGACCAGGTGGGATTCGCGTCCGGAATCATGCTGGCCGGCTTCGACCGGTGGCGCTCAGCCGTGGGAAACGACTCCGGCGCCGCGCTTGCCGGGGCGCTCGACTCGCTCGGCCAGAGGTTCGACATCGACGTTGCCGGCCAAGCGCTGAAGAAGGTGCCGGCGCCATGGCCCGAGGACCATCCGCGGGCGGATCTCCTTCGACACAAGGCGTTCCAGGTGAGGTGGCCGGAGTCCACTCCGAAGTCGGTCACGGGCGACGAATTCGCGGGCTTCTGCGCCGACCGTCTGGCCCTTCTCGCCGACGTCCATGCCTGGCTGCGGGGCAACCTGACCTGACGCCCGCGCGGATCAGGCGCGGCGGATGTTGCGGAGGATGGCCTCGACAATTTCCGGCCAGCGAGGGCGAGGGAGGTCGTGGCCCATGTCGCCGAACATGAGGAGACGCGAGCCAGGGATGGCGTTGGCCGTGGCGATGCCGCCGCTGGGTTTGACGAGTGGATCCTGGAGACCGTGAATGACGAGCGCGGGCGCCTTCACTTGGCGCAGGCGTGCCGTGCGATCGGGGCTGCCGCCGATCGCGGCGGTCTGCCGAGCGACGCCGGCGGGGGTGAAGCTGCGCATGACGCCCTCGGTGGACAATTTCCGCTGTTCTTCCTCGTCGAAGTGATCTCCGGAGATTGCGGAGAACAAGCTGACCTCGTCCTCCACGGCGGTCTCGAGGGTGGGCACCGGGCGGCGCCCGAGGTTGCGCATCAGCGAGAAGGCGATGCCGCCGTTCTTGCGATCACCCGTGTGGGACATGACCGAGCAGATGCTTTTCACTCTGGACGGGTGGTTGATCGCGATGGCCTGCGTGATCATGCCGCCCATCGAGACGCCGACGATGTGAGCCGACTCGATGTTCAGGGCCTCGAGGAGCGCGGCCGCATCGGCCGCCATGTCCTCGACGGTGTAGCCCACGCTCTTCAACGGCCGACGGGCGAGCATCCTCATGATCGACTGGCGCTGCGACGGCGGCTCCCAGTCGGTCTGCGTGGACAGGCCGATATCGCGGTTGTCGAAGCGGATCGCCTGGTAGCCCTCGGCGACGAACAGATCGACGAACTCCTCGGGATAGTCGATCAGCTGCCCGCCCAGTCCCATCACGAAGAGGATCGGTTCACCCTCGCCCCGAATGTCGTATTCGAGGGTCATGCCGGTTTTGACGTCGATGCTGGTCACGTCGGCCAGGTTATATGGCAAGAGAGACCATCTTCTCTCCGCTCAGTTCTCGCCGGGTTCGGCCGACTCTTCAGGGAGTGACCGAAGTCTCAGCTTTCGGCGGCTCTGCCGATTCGCTCGCCGTCGACGGCGAGGCCGCGGCTTGGCGCGCCCGACCACTCGTCTCGAACGCCATTCGCCTCGCGGTATTCGTGGTGCCGGTGGCCTCGGCCGTCCTCGTAGTGCGCGTCTGTCGAGACGTCCTTCCCGCCCCCCATGGGCTCGCGGGGTGGGTCGTCTGGCTCTTCGCCACGACGACCATCGCCTTGGTGACCGTGAGGGTCATCGATCGGTTCATGCGGCGCGCCCTGCCGATCGCCGCCTGGTTCAAGCTGTCGTTGATCTTCCCCGACGAGACACCCTCGCGGATGAAGCTGGCGATGCGCTCAGGTACGGCCCGAGAACTGGAACGCAACCTCGCAGCCGGTCAGTCGCTCGGACGGACTGCCGACGAAGCGGCGGCCAATCTGTTGATGGTGCTGAAGCGGCTGAACGGCCACGATCGGCTCACGCGGGGCCACAGCGAACGGGTGCGGGCCTACTCGGATCTGATCGCCGAGGAGCTGAAGCTCTCGACGGCCGACCGGGACCGGTTGAATTGGGCCGCGCTCGCCCACGACGTCGGCAAGGTCTTCGTGCCCTCCCGAATCTTGAACAAGGACGGACGTCCGAGCGACGAGGAGTGGCAGGTCCTTCGAGGTCATCCGGGCGCCGCGGCACATCTGGTTGCACCCCTGCGACCCTGGTTGGGGGACTGGGTCGATGCGGCCACGCAGCATCACGAACGATACGACGGCCGCGGCTATCCGGCCGGGCTGGTCGGCACCGAATCGCACATCTCCGGCCGGATCGTCGCGGTGGCGGACGCGTTCGACACGATGACATCGGTCCGCAGCTACAAGACACCGCTGCCGTTGGCCGACGCCCGCGCCGAACTGGTCCGCAGCGCGGGTTCGCAGTTCGACCCCGAGGTCGTGCGGGCCTTCCTGGCGATCGGCACACGTCGTCTCGGGATCGTGGCCGGCCCGTTGGCCTGGCTGGCAAGTCTCCCCGCCGCGGGCGGTTCGACAGCAGTCGTCACCGTCGGTGGCGCGGCCACTGGTGTGGCAACGTCGATTGCCGCCGGCGCGGCTGCGGTGATCGCCTCCGTCTCGATCGCCATGCCGGTCGACCTTCCCGACACGGAACAGCCGGGTACCGAACGCGTCGTCGACGAACCCACCGCCACGCTGCCCCCCGTCTCGGTGCCCACCACGACCGAGCCGCCCTCCACAGAGGCGCCGCCGCCGACCGACCTGCCGGCCACGACCACGGTGATGCCGACCAGCTCTGACGCCCCGACAACGACCTTGGCGCCGTCCACGACGACGACCTTGGCTGCGTCCACGACGACGACCTTGGCTGCGTCCACGACGACCTTGGCGCCGTCCACGACGACGACCTTGGCTCCGTCCACGACGACGACCACCCTGGCCCCTACGACCACGACGACGACCGTCCCGCCGGCGAGCGGATGGGCGATGAACGATCTGTCCTCGGGGCCGGCGGACGACGACCAACACGTCGACGTCCTCGACAACGACTCGCCCCCCGCCGGGTTCGACTACTGGACCTTGACGGTGCTGAGCCAACCCGCCAATGGGAGCGTGACCGTCAAGTTGCCGCCGGGGAATCCAGCGAACGCCGACGTGGAGTACGAACCCGACCCGGGTTTCGTGGGGACGGACACGTTCACCTATCAGATCTGCGACCTCGCGGCGGACTGTGCGACCGCGACCGTCACGATGACGATCACCGCGTCCTGATCGCGAGTCAGCCCAGTGCCGGGTGATTGCGGAAGTTGTCGAGGGCTTCGGGGTTCGCGAGGGCCTCGGTGTTTTTCACCTCGTCGCCCTGCACGACGGCCCGAACCGCAAGCTCCACGATCTTTCCGCTTCGGGTGCGGGGAATCTCCGCCACCTGGGCAATCACGGCGGGCACATGCCGGGGTGTCGCTCCGGCCCGAACCTCGGACTTGATTCGCCGGGTGAGCGCCTCGTCGAGGTGGACTCCCTCGCGTAGCACCACAAAGAGCACGACGCGGGTGTCGCCGTCGATCGGCTGACCGATGACGATGCCCTCCACGACCTCGGGAACCTTGTCGACCTGCCTGTAGATCTCGGCGGTCCCGATCCGCACGCCACCCGGATTCAGTGTGGCGTCGCTGCGGCCGTGGATGACAATGCCGCCATGCTCGGTCCACTCGGCGAAGTCGCCCTGGTGCCACATGCCGGGCATGCGGTCGAAGTAGGCCGCCCGGTACCGCACGTCGCCCGGATCGTTGTGGAATCCCAGGGGCATGGACGGAAACGCGGTCCGACAAACGAGCTCACCCCGCACGCCGGTGCCCACGGCATTGCCGAGCTCGTCGACGACATCGATCGCCAAGCCGAGCGCCGCTCGCTGAATCTCTCCGGCATGCACGGGCGAGGTCGGGTCGCCCAGAACGAGGCAGCCGCAGAGGTCGGTGCCGCCCGAGATCGAGGCGAGGTGGACGTCCGGCTTGATCGCGTTGTGGACGGTCTCGAACCCCTCGGGGACGAGCGCTGAGCCGGTTGACGCGATGGTGCGGATCGACGAGAGGTCATGGCTGTCGGTGGGACGGAGGCCAGACTTGCCGAGGGCCTCGATGAACTTGGCGGAGGTTCCGAAGAGCGTGATGCCCGCGTCATCAGCGAGGTCGAAGAGTCGGTTGCCGTCGGGGTGGAAGGGCGAGCCGTCGTAGAGCACCAGCGTTGCGCCGGAAGCGAGGCCCGAGGCGAGCCAGTTCCACATCATCCATCCGGCGGTCGTGAAGTAGAACACCCGGTCGCCCGGCTTCACGTCGGAGTGCAGCTGGTGTTCGACGAGGTGCTTGAGCAGGACGCCGCCGGCTCGGTGAACGATGCACTTCGGCTTGCCGGTGGTGCCAGAGCTGAAGAGGACGTACCAGGGGTGATCGAACGGCAGCGGCGTGAACTCGGGTTCGCACGGATCGATGCCGGCGACGAACTCGCCCAAGCTCACCGCGTCGGGGACCTCACCGGTCGTGCCATCACCGAAGAACGGGACGACGACGACGCGTTCGAGGCTCGGAAGCTCGGCGCGGATCTGGCGGAGGAGCTCGAGCCGGTCGTGGACTTTGCCGCCGTAGAGATAGCCATCGCAGGCGAAGAGCACGGTGGGCGCGACCTGGGCGAAACGGTCGACCACGCCGTCGGCCCCGAAGTCGGGGGATGTCGATGTGAACGTCGCCCCGATTGCCGCAGCAGCGAGCATGACGGCATAGGTCTCCGGGATGTTCGGCATCCACGCAGCGACGCGGTCGCCCTCGTCAACACCGGCTGCTCGAAGCGCTTTCTGCAGTTGGCCGACCATGAGCCGAAGTTCGTCCCGGCTCACCGTGCGGATGATCGAGTCGTCCTCGCTGTGGAACACGAGGGCCGGCTCTGGCCCCTGGTGGGCGAGGAGGTTCTCGGCGACGTTCAGTCGGGCATCAGGGAAGAAGCGGGTCCGCCACATCTCGCCGTCGTGGACGACGATGCGATCGCCGCGTTCGCCGACCACCCCGAGGTCGTCCCAGGCGGTTCGCCAGAATTCATCGGGATGATCGACCGACCACCGATGGAGGGCGGCGTAGTCGTGGTGGCCGTGAGCGATGGCGAACCGAGCCAGGTTGGTCGCCGCGGCCTGCTCGGCCGACGGTGACCAGATCGGCTCAGGCATGGGCCGCCAACTTGCCGAGGAGGTCGCCGAAGATCTCGTCTCGGCGCACCTTGTAGGCCTCGGTCATCGTGCCGTCGATCGGCTCCCAGGTGTGACGGTCGGTCACTCGGGCCCGGCCGGTCTCGAAGGTCGGGGCCCAGGCGGGATCGAGCAGCCACGCGATCGCGATGATGTCCCAGATCACCCAACTCCGGCCGACCTTCTCGACGTCTCGGTCGATCGGATTGTCGACATAGATCTCGTGGAGAAGATCGCCGAGCACTCCCTGGCCCTTCACCCATCGTTCGGAATCGGGCAGCGAGAACGAGAGCACCTCGGCCACTTGGTAGCCGGGCTGGTACAACAGCGGCACACCGGAATCGAACAGCACATTGCTGGCGAAGCGGTCCTGCACGAGGTTGAAGCTGTCGTCACCGTGGGGCGCTGCCGAGGGGAATCCGGCGAGGAAGATCACCACGAGCTTCTCGGCGATCGACGGGTCGATGAGCAAGGAGGCGGCGACGTTCGTGGGCGCCCCGATCGTCGCAACATAGAGGGGGCCCTCTCCGGCGTGGGCGAGCTCGATGAGGTGGCGGGCGGCGTCGCTGTCGACGACGTCGGTGGGTGACTCCATGAACCGAGTGCTGCCCGCCTTGACGGCGGGAGGCGCGTCGAGGTTCATCACGTCGAGGATGCGATGGATCTCCTCGCGGGACCGTTCTTCACCGTGTTGCGCCGTTCGTTCCGAGCGCATCCGCTCGCGGCGCTCCGGCCCGATGTGGCCGGCCAACGATTCCAGCAGTGTTCGCTCACCACCACGTTTCTCGGCTGCGGCGTCGACAGCCTCGAAGTAGTGGCCGTGGCAGAACGGTGCCGCGTGGATCGCCTCGACCTGCAGTTGGTCGGGCGACATCAACGCCCAGGCGATCGCGAACTGATCGTCGATCTCGTTGGCGGTGTCGGTGTCGATGACGACCCGGAGGGGTCCGTCGGGGCGGGGCGGCAGCGTCATGATCGGTCACGGTAGCCCTGACCAACGACGCCGGCTGCTCAGGCTGCGATTCGCTCCTGCGAGTCGTGCTCGGCGGCCGGAGCCTCGTCCAGCATGTGCTGGCGGTGCTTGTTTATCTCATGGAAGCCGTTGCCGATGAGGGAGCCGGGTAGCGGCGACATCCAGAAGCCGATCATTGCTCCGACCCCGATCGCGACGCCCCACCCTGCGTCAGGGTCGGCGAGATGCATCAGCAACGCGACGACGGCGGCCAATACGACTGCTGACGCAACTGTCGCGATGGCGAACCGTCGCATGCGCAACTTCCCGTCATCATCGAGTAGCGGGCTGGCGAATTCATCGGACATCAGTCCTCCTAGGTCCACCCTGATCGTGGGGCCCGAAAGAGGAATTCTGAAGGGACCTACGTCCTGTTCGTCTCGAGTTCTTCTGCCGCCGCCGTCCACTGCTCGAGCAGCTCACCCGCTCGCGATTTCATGCGTTCGTGTTCGGACGCGAGTCGGTGGACCTCTTCGGGCTTGTCGTAGATCTCGGGGTCGGCGAGTTGATCATGAAGTTCGATCACGCGGGCCTCGGTCTTCTCGAGATCCTTCTCGAGCTTGTTGACTCGCTTCCGTAGTCCCGAAGACGACTCTCGGGCCTGCGCATTGTCGCGTCGTTGCTCGGTCTTTGCGGCGGGCGCCTTCCTCGACTCGCCCTTGCCGGACTCGCTCTTGCCGGACTCGCCCTTGCCGGCAAGGCCTTTCCCGCTGTTGACCTTCGAGGCATCGGGAGGCGTGAGCACGTGGTCCGGCACGCCCGTGTGCCACGTCGCTTGTCCGTCGCGCACCTCGACGAGGGCGTCGGCGACGTTACGAATCAGATGGCGGTCGTGGGTCACGAGGAGCACGGTGCCGGGGTAGGCGGTCAGCGCATCCTCGAGCACATCGCAGCTGGGCAGATCGAGGTGGTTGGTCGGCTCATCGAGGACGAGCAGGTTCACCGGCTCGATCATCGTCCGGGCGAGGGCGAGACGGGTGCGTTCGCCGCCCGACAGATCGCGAATGTGACGATCGGCGGCATCGCCGGGGAATCCGAACGATCCGAGAACCGTGCGGAGGTTTCGTTTTCCCGCATCGATTCCGCCGGAGAACGCCTCGATCACTGTTTTCTCGAGGTCGAGTTCGTCGGCCTGATGTTGGTGGAAGGTGGCGATGCTCACGTTGTTGCCGAGCTCGGCCGTGCCACCGCTGGCTGTGAGATCGCCGAGAATCAGCTTCAGCAGGGTGGTCTTGCCGCCACCGTTCGGACCGACCAGGGCGACGGTCTGGCCGCGTTCGATGGCCAACGACACGTTGGAGACCACCGGCACACCGGCCTCGTAGCCGACCGTGGCGTCGTGGAACTCGGCGACGGTGCGCGACGACCGAGGGGGCTCGGGGAACGCAAAGCGGGCAACGAGCTCCTTGCGTGTCGGGACCTCGATCTTCTCCAGCTTCTCCAGCGTCTTGATGCGGCTCTGGACCTGGCGAGCCTTGGTCGCCTTGTACCGGAAGCGATCGACGAACTGTTCGACCTTGGCGATCTGACGGGCCTGCCGGGCGGCCGCGGCTTCGATTCTCTGCAGACGTTCCTCGCGCTGCACGACGAACTCCGCGAAACCGCCCACGTATTCGAGAGCGGTTCCCTCAGCCAACTCGACGACGCGGTCGGCGATCGCATCGATGAAGTCACGGTCGTGGCTGACGAAGAGCAGCGCGCCCGGCCAGTTCGAGAGCTGTTGTTCGAGCCACGCGACAGAGTCGACGTCGAGGTGGTTCGTCGGCTCGTCGAGAATCAGCACGTCGGGCTTGGCGAGAAGGAGTCGGCCGAGGGCGACGCGCATCCTCCAACCACCCGAGAGCTCCGTAACGGGGCGGTTGACTGCCGCGTCCTTGAAACCCAGGCCGGCGAGCACCTTGTGGGCCTCCGCCTCGAGCGAGTAGCCGCCCATTGCTTCGAACCGGCCCTGGGCCTCTCCATACTCCCCGAGCACCTGATCCTGATCGGCATCGGGATCGCCCATCAACGTCTCGAGTTCCCGGAGTCGGTTCGAGAGCGCGGTCAGCTCACCCGCGCCTGCCAGCACCTCTTCCATGACGGTGCCCGTGGCGGTGTCGACGAGATCCTGGGGCAAGTAGCCGAGCACCATGTCGCGAGGTCGGGTGATTGAACCCTTGTCGGGATCAGCGTCACCGACGAGGATCTCGATCAGCGAGGTCTTGCCAGTGCCGTTGCCGCCGACCAACGCGATGCGTCGGCCCGCGCTGAGCTGCAGGGTGACGTCTTCGAACAACGTCCGGGGGCCGTAGGAGCGCGAGATGGCGCTGGCGGTCAACACGGCAGGTCAGCTGAAGAACGTGTCGAGCGCGCCCTCGGCGCGCCCCGCGACCGACGACTCGGGTTCGACGGCTTCGAGCGCGCCCAGCCACGTGATGGATGCGTAGCCCTCCATCACCGCGCCGGTGTCGTCGCCCGATGGTGTCTGCAGCGCGTCGCCCCACGACATGTCGACGTGGAAGGCGCCGTCGTGGCCGGCCTTCGGGGAGAGGGTGGCCTTCGCCATCGAGCGGGGTATTGCCGTGCCGACTTCGGTCCGGCGCCAGCCTTCCATCTCGGCGGCGGGACGGTTCGGCACGTTGATGTTGATGACCACGGGGTTGGCCGGTAGGTCGGCGAGCAGTTGCTCCACGACAAGCGCGGCGACGTCGGCTGCGCCTTGCCACTGCTGGCCGTCGAGCACCTCTTCCATCGCTTGCCCCTCGACTCCCCAGGAGTCGACCGATTGGCTGACCGCGACCGAGTTGATTCCGCCGTTGCGGGCCGTGAGACAGGCTCCGACGGTGCCCGAGTGATACACGCTGCGACCGACATTGGCTCCGGGGTTGATGCCGGAAACGATCAGGTCGACATCGCCGAAGGCTCCGAGCCGAGCGAACATCGCACACAGGGCGGGAGCCCCGGTGACGGCCCAGGCTTCGTCGATGCCCTCGACATGGGTTTCGTGCACCTCGGGCTTCATGAGCCAGATGGATCCGATGGCTGCCCCGTAGCCGGAGTACTCCTGATCGGGCGCGGCAATCACCACGTCGCCTAGGGGCTTCATGGCTCGGGCGAGCACATGCAGTCCGATCGAGTCGATGCCGTCGTCGTTGGTCACCAGAATTCGCACCCATTGACCCTATCGGCGCGCCCTGGCGCCCCGATGACGTCGGTCCTAGGTCACCGTGTCGACAAGACGAATGAGCCCGGCGAAGTGAGCGATCACTCCGATCACGACCAGCAGATGCCAGACCTCGTGGTATCCGAAGACCCGGGGCCACAAGTCTAGGTGCCGTCGGGCCAGGACGAGACCACCGGCGGTGTAGACGAGTCCTCCGCCGAGTACCGCGCCGAAGGCCACGAGGTCTCCGACGCTCAGGAGGAAGGGCACCATCGCCGCGCCGGTCCAGCCGAGCACGATGTAGAGCCAGTTTCCCGGTGAGCCCGCAAGCGTGAGGCGCGTCAGCTTGTGATGGATGCCGACGCCGGCCACTGTGCACGCCGTCAGGCTCGCGGCGATCGCGACCAGGGGTGGGGCAGCGAGCAGCCAATAGGACGTCTGGGCACCGGCGATCGCGACGTAGATCATGGCGTGGTCGAGGCGCCGCGAACTCAGCTTGCGCTCGAACGTGTGTGAGTGGCAGTGATACGCCGCGCTGGCGCTGAGCATGGCCACGGTGGACAGCGTGAAGATCCCGTAGGCGACGAGTGCCGCCGTCGTCGGCGCAGTGACCGTGATGGCGATCCCGACGAGGGCAAGCGGCACGATGGCGATCTCGTGGAGTCGGCCACGCAGGCGGGGGACCGGTAGGCCATCGATTCCGAGTCGGTGGATCGGCGTCTTGGTCGCGTTCCTGTGCGGGGTCGCGGATGTCTCGAGCTGCGACGTACGCGAGGCCATACGCAAGACTCGGCCGACATCTGCTGTTTATGAGGAGCGGCCCCGGACGAGCGTCTCACTGTTCTCTCACCATCGTGTGCGACGCTTGACCCGTGGCCACCATTCTGATCGCCGAGGACGACCGTCGGGTTCGTGACAGCCTCGACCGCGCGTTGCAGCTGGAGGGCTATGAGGTGATCACCGCGAACGACGGCGCGCGAGCACTCGAACTCCATGCCGGCGACCGGGCCGACCTGCTCCTGCTCGACGTGTCGATGCCGAATGTCGATGGCCTGACCGTGTGTCGCACCATTCGGTCGAAAGGTGACGACACGCCGATTCTGATGTTGACCGCCCGCCACGAGGTCGACGATCGAGTCGCCGGCCTCGATGCGGGGGCCGATGACTACCTCGTGAAGCCGTTCGCGTTGGAGGAACTCTTGGCGCGGGTGCGAGCGCGCCTGAGGACGTCCGTTGTGGACGACGGAAGTCTCACGCTCGGGGATCTGGTGATGGACCTCGAGGGCCGGCGCGTCGATCGGGGTGGCCGGATGCTCGACCTGAGTCGGACCGAGTTCGATCTGCTCGAAGTGCTGGTGTTGAACGCCGGCGTCGTCCTCGGCCGCGACGTGCTTTATGAGCGCGTGTGGGGCGGAGAGCTCGACACCGAATCGAAGACGCTCGATGTGTATGTGGGGTACCTCCGCAAGAAGCTGGAGGCGGAGGGTTCGCCCCGTCTGGTGCACACCGTCCGCGGCCTTGGTTACGTCGCCCGGGTCGCCCGGGAGGGCGAGCAGTGACGTTGCGGGTCCGCATCGTTGCGGTGGTCTCGGTGGTGGTGGCGGCGGTCGTGCTGGTCGTGGGGGTGTCCCTTCATCGAAGCACCGAGTCGTCGCTGGTAGGAGAGATCGACGCCGATCTGCTGGATCGAGCGAATGCGGTGCGACCGGATCGGACTCCCGGATCCGAAGTCGACTTCGACCGGCTCGAACGGTTTGAGGTGTTTGCTCCCCAGTTCCGCGGTGGTCGGACTGACCCGTTCGGCCGCGCGGTGGGGTTCGACGCATTCGCCCGGGTGTTGGACGAGACCGGCGCGGTCCGGGTCGTGCTCGACGACGAGTTCGATGCGTCGACGGATTCAGCGCTGCTCGAACAGGCGCGGACTTCCCCGGTCTTCACGAACGGCACGAGCGAGGGGGGCGACGTCCGTGTCGTCACCGTGGCGCTGCCGAATCTCGGCTTCGTTCAGTTCGCGCGGCCGCTCGACGAGGTCGATGCGGTGCTCGATTCCCTCCGCACTCGTACTGCGGTGATCGGTCTGTCGGCCATTCTCGGTGCTGGTGTCGTGGCGTGGTTCCTGGCTGGACGCACCGTTCGCCCCATTCGTGATCTGACCGAGGCGACCGAATACGTCGCTGCCACCGGCGACCTCGAGCGCAGCATCGAGACGGCGACGACCGGCGACGAGGTTGGTCGCTTGTCGGCGAGCTTCACGTCGATGCTCGATGCGTTGTCTGCTTCGCGTCGTCAGCAACACCAGCTGGTGATGGACGCCTCTCACGAGCTGCGCACGCCCTTGACGAGTCTTCGCACGAACGTCGACGTCCTGGGGCGAGGACATGACCTCTCGAGCGAGGATCGCGACGCGGTCGTGTCCGATCTCGATGCAGAGCTGGGGGAGCTGAGCGACCTCGTCGCCGAGCTGGTCGACCTCGCAACCGATGTCCGGAGCGGGGAGGATCTGGCCCCGTTGACGTTGACCGAGGTCGCCGAGCCTGTAGTGGAGAGGGCCCGCCGGCGAACCGGTCGGGAGATCACTGTCGAGACGGCCCGCACCGTCGTGCTGGAGGCCCGTCCCGAGTCGGTCGCCCGCGCGATCCGGAATCTGATCGACAACGCGGCGAAGTTCTCGCCCGACGGGACGCCGATTCGGGTCGAGATCGGTGGCGGCCGACTCACCGTCCACGACCAGGGGCCCGGCGTGCCAGAAGAGGAGCGCGAGCGGATCTTCGATCGGTTCCACCGCCTCGAGGCGAGTCGCACGATGCCCGGCTCCGGGCTCGGTTTGGCGATCGTTCGCCAGGTCGTCGAAGCGCACGGTGGCGAGGTGTTCGCCGGTCCGTCACCCGATGGCGGCGCGGCGATCGGATTCTCGATCCCCACGATCGACGGCTGACGGAATTCGCCTCGCCGGTCGAAGTGCTAAGCCGTGCTCGTGGCTGATCGTCGCAACGTGCTCTTCATCCTGGCCGACCAGCTCCAGGCGTTCGCGCTGGGGTGCATGGGCCATGGCCAGATTCGAACGCCCAACCTCGATGCCCTGGCTGCCGAGGGCACACTCTTTCGCAACGCGTACGTCGAGTTCCCGGTGTGCACCCAGTATCGAGGCGTGCTGATGACGGGCCGCTATGGCGCGGAGACCGGCGTGACCTCGTTCAACACCGGACCCGAGCCGGGCACTCGATGTCTGGCCGATGCGTTGAACGACCATGGTCTCTGGACGAGCTACGTGGGCAAGTGGCACCTGTACGAGTTCTTCGACAAGCCCGTGACCCCGGCCCAGCGATGTGGGTTCACCCGGTTCAACGGCTATCAGAGTCACAACGACTACTTGAGCGGTGTCCGGTTCTGGGACGAGGAGGAGAACGTCCGGGAGTTCGTCGGCGGCCATCGCACGCAGGCAACCGCGGACATCGCGATCGAGCGTCTCCGTGAGATTCCGGACGACCGTGACTTCGCGCTGTTCGTCAGTTTCCTGAGTCCGCATTATCCGTTGCAGCCGGCGGCCGAATTCGAGGCGCTCTACCAGGGAGTCGACATTGCGATGCGGGGCAACGTTCGGAGTCCCGGCCAGGTGTTCACGCCGACCTACAGCCCGGAGAGCCCGCAACCGATCGAGACCGATCCGAACTATCACCGCTATGGCACGTCGCTCGACCTCTTCTGGCAGCAGTACGCGGCGATGGTGACGCAACTCGATCATGAGGTGGGGCGGATCCTCGACGAGCTGCGCAATGAGGGCCGCCACGACGAGACACTGGTCGTGTTCACGAGTGACCACGGCGAGATGGGTGGGAGCCATGGCGCCATGAACAAGGGCATGTGGCAGGAGGAGTCGACTCGGGTGCCGATGATCCTTCGCAGTCCCGGGTCTCCGATCAACACCGCGATCGACACGCCGGTTTCCGCTGGTGTCGACATTCTTCCGACGTTGCTCGACTGGATCGGCGCCCCGCCCGAGTCAACGGCCAGCGGCTCTTCGATCGTGTCGATGGTCGACTCCGGCGCCGATGGCGACCATCATCCGGTCTTCTCCGAAATGGCGGACGGGTCGAACTGGGTGATGGTTCGCGACGGCGATTGGAAGTACGTCGCGGCCCGCGACACCGGTGAGCCCGTGGCAATTCACCATCTCCTCGACGATCCACTGGAGCTCGACAACCAGCTTGATCGCGTTTCGGCTGACGTATTCCAGCGACTGCAGGGTCACCTCGAGCGTTGGCGTGGCGCGGTCGGGCTGACAGACGCCGGCTGACGTTCGTCAGGGCCAGCGCACCGCCGCAAAATGGTCGAGTTCCGCTTGGCGGCGGCCTTGTTGCCGGCGGTCCTCGCCTCGCAACCACATGGCGAGGTCGCGGGAGAGATCGGCGGTCGGACCGTAGAGCCTCCACGGCCGCCCGTCGTCGTGTGAGAACTCGATGACATCGTCATGGAAGTCGAAGCCGTCGATGTGGGTCACAACCGTCTGGTGATTCGCATCGTCGGTGACGGCCCGCAGCGAGACGACGGCGGCAGCCGACACTTCGGCTTCCCGAGGGACGAGGTCGAGCGGCCCGGGAGTCGATGCGACGATCGGAATGATGCGGAACCCCGCGCCGTTCCATGTCTCGTCGAGGCGGCCATGGATGATGATCTCGTCTCGGGGGATGCCGACTTCTTCTTCGCACTCGCGACGAGCGGCGTCTTCCGGCGTCTCGCCGGCGTCGATCCGACCGCCCGGAAAGGCGACGAAGCCCGGGTCCGTGCGCAAGTCGGCGCTGCGGCGAGTGAGAAGAAGACCCGGCCTGGCCTCTGCGCCGCTCACGACGAGCAGAAGGACAGCAGAATCGCCGCGGGGGAACTCGGCCGCGAGGCTGGCCGGCGCGCGGTCGACGAGTTTGTCCAGGCGTCCGCGGATGCTCACGTCGCAACGGTAGGCCATACGCGGAAGTGCCGGGACCCGAAGGCCCCGGCACTCACACGGCGGAAGTCGGCGTTGTCGCCGTGGTGGTTCAGGCGTCGGCCTCGGGCGTCGGTGCACCGCCACCGAATCCGCCGCGGGGTCCACGAGGGCCCTCGAACTCGCCGTTGACGATGTCTTCGGCTCGTTCTTCGGCTCCGGCGAGGATCTCGTCGGCCTTCGCCTGATCGATGCGGCCGCTCTCGAGCCCACCGTTCACCCGCTCCTCGGCGGAGTCGACGATGGCGTCGATCAGGTCCTGGGTGTCGACACCTTGGGCGGCAGCGACGTCGGCCAGCGACTGGCCACCGCTGACCGCCTCACGGAGTTCGGACTGTTCGAGTCCGAGGATTCCGGCGAGGTCGGCGCTGGCGAGGCCTCCCTTGTGACCTCGCGGCCCACGGTCGCCGCGCTCCGGGCGGGCTTCGATCAGCGTGTCGACCACGGCGTCGAGCTGGGCCTGGGTGATGGTGCCGTCGTCGACGAGGCCCTGGAGCGCTTCGCCGATGCGTTCGCCGGCTTCGGGGCGAGCAGTCTCTTCGACGGGATCGGGAGTGTCGACGTCGTCCTGCGCACCGGCGAAGCCGGGGGCAAGCAGTGTGGCGCCGACGAGTGCACCACCGAGGGTGGTCGCAGCTGCGGTGGTGAGGGTCTTCTTGTTCATGATGGAAGTGTTCCTGTTCTGGGGGTTTGGAGATCCGGGGGGATCGGTTGGGGTTGCCTCTCTGGAAACACACTCTGGTGAACGGAGGTAAGAGGTTCGAGAGACCGTCTCGCTGAATTGATCAGGAAGTTGTGAGGAAAGTGTGAGTGCCGCCCCGGTAGGGCCCACCTCCTACACTTTCCCCGTGACCGCCCCCGCCGAGAAGGCTCCTTATCTCACCGAGCGCCTGCAGGGGTTCGGGACCACGATCTTCACGGCAATGTCGGCGCTCGCGGCCGAGACCGGTGCGGTCAACCTCGGCCAGGGGTTCCCCGACACCGACGGACCGGCCGCCGTCTCGGAGGCTGCGATTGCGGCGATCAGGGCGGGCCACAACCAATATCCGCCGCTTCCGGGCTTGCCGGTGCTGCGCGAGGCGATTGCCCACCACCGCAGTCACCATCGCGGCCAGCAGTTCGATCCGGACTCGGAGATCCTCGTCACCACCGGAGCCACTGAAGCGCTCGCCGCGTCCTTGTTGGCGCTGACCGGTCCCGGCGATGAAGTCGTGACATTCGAGCCGTACTACGACAGCTACGCGGCGGGCATCGCGATGAGCGGTGCCACGCGGCGCGTGGTCACGCTCCGAGGAAATGACTTCTCCTTCGACCCGGACGAACTCGAAGCGGCCTTCACCCCGCAGACGAAGTTGCTGCTGCTGAACTCCCCCCACAATCCGACAGGGAAGGTGTTCGACCGCGCCGAACTCGAGACGATCGCACGAATCTGTATCGAGCGAGACGTGCTGGTCGTCACCGATGAGGTCTACGAACACCTCGTGTACGACGGCCACGAACACATCCCGCTGGCGACGCTGCCGGGCATGGCCGAGCGCACCATCACGATCTCCTCAGCAGGGAAGATCTTCTCCTTCACCGGCTGGAAGATCGGCTGGGCCTGCGGGCCGGCGCCGCTGATCGCGGCCGTGCGGACGGCGAAGCAGTTTCTGACGTTCGCATCGGGCGGACCGTGGCAACACGCCGTCGCCACGGGCCTGCGCCTCGGCGATGACTTCTTCGCCGATTACACCGCCGACATGACGGCCAAGAGAACGCGGCTCTGCGTCGGGCTGGAGGCTGCCGGGTTCGAGACCATCCGTCCGCAAGGCACGTATTTCGCGACGGTCGACGTCCGGTCGGTGGGGGCGGTCGACGGCATCGAGTTCTGCATGTCGCTTCCGAAGACGGCAGGAGTGGTTGCCGTGCCGACGCAGGTGTTCTACGACAACGAGAACGAAGGTCGTCACCTCGTCCGCTTCGCCTTCTGTAAGAAGGACGAGGTTCTCGATGAAGCCTCTCGTCGACTCCTGGCCGCGTCGTTCTGATGCTCCGGATCGCGGCCATTCAGCATGACATCGTCTGGGAACAGCCCGGCGAGAACTTCGCCGCCGTCACGCCCCTGATCAATTCTGCGGTCGACCAGGGCGCCAACATGGTTGTACTGAGCGAGATGTGGTCGACCGGCTTCTCGATGAACTCGCGGGAGGTGGCGGAGCGACCCGACGGGCCGACGTCGACGTTCATGAGAGAGACAGCCGCTCGCACCGGGGCCTGGATCGTCGGGTCGTATCCCGAACACACCGAGGGCTACGAGCGCCCCACCAATCGTCTCCTGATGGCCGGACCGGGCGGCGAGGATCATCGCTACTCGAAGATCCACCCGTTCACCTACGCCCGCGAGCACGAGCACTACGCGGCCGGTCGCGATCGGGTGACGGTGGAGATCGAGGGCGTTCGAGTCACCCCGCTGATCTGCTACGACCTCCGGTTCACCGACCTCTTCTGGGACGCCGCGGCGACCACCGACTGCTACGTGTTGCCCGCGAATTGGCCAGAGGCCCGCCGTGAGCACTGGATCACCCTGCTGCGGGCGCGAGCGATCGAAAATCAGGCCTACGTCGTCGGCGTCAACCGCGTCGGCTCGGCGGGGCGTCTCGACTACTCGGGGGACACGCAGATCATCGATCCGCTCGGCGAAGTGATCTCGGCTCCGTCGGGCGAGGTCGCCTCGATCATCGCCGACATCGACCCGGCCCAGGTCGCGCAGGTCCGGGCCGACTTTCCCTTCATGCAAGACCGCTGAGCGGTCGGAAAGGTCAGTCGGTGGGAGCGAGTTCGTCGCGCAATGTGCGCTTGACGAACTTGCCGTTCGCATTCTGAGGAAGCGGTTCGTCGCGGAACCACACCGACTCGGGAATCTTGAACTTCGCGAGCTTGGGTGCGAGATGGGCGCTGAGTTCTTCGTGAGTGAGGCTCGCCCCCTCGACCAGGAAGATCGCGACGCCGACGGTCTCTCCGAGGCGATCGTCGGGCACGCCGAACACCGCAGCCTCCGCGATCGCGGGATGATCGTAGATGGCCGCCTCGACCTCTGCGCAATAGATGTTCTCGCCGCCGCGGAGCACCATGTCCTTGGCCCGGTCGACGATGTGGACGAACCCGTCGTCGTCGATGTGCACGATGTCGCCAGTACGGAACCAGCCATCCTGGATGGCCTCGGCGGTTGCCTCGGGGCGATTGAGATAGCCCTTCACGACAACGGGACCCTTCACACAGAGTTCGCCGCGCGATCCTTCGGGCAGGTCGTTGCCGTCTTCGTCGATGACCTTCGACTCGAGCGTGGGCATGATCAGGCCGGCCGACGTCGGGCGAGCGCTGAAGAAGATGTCGCCCACCGCGGTGATGATGCCGTGGGTCTCCGTGAGGCCGTAGCCGGTGCTCGGCTTCACGGCGCCCTTGGCGTCGGCGATCTTCTCGACGAGGTCAGGCTGCAGCGCGGCACCGCCGCCGCCCATCGAGGCCATGGTCGAGGTGTCTCGCGTTTCCCAGTCGGGATGCATGAGCATCTCGCGGCTCATCGTGGGGACACCGGTGAACGTGGTGACCTCTTCGCGCTCGATGAGTTCGAGGGCCCGGCCGGCGTCCCACTTGTGCATGAACACGAGCTTTGCGCCGGTGAGCGTGCCGGGATGCAGCACACAGTTGTTCGCCGTCACGTGGAACAGCGGCGTGGGGACCATGATCGCCGGGTCGGCGTCGGTCGCCTTCTCGTCGTCGACCTCGCCGGCCGCCGCGAGTTTGCCCTTGGCAACTGCCGCGCTGGTGTTGGCGAAGGCCAGATGAAGGATGTTGTGCACGGACCCGCGATGGGTCAGCTGCGCGCCCTTCGGGAAGCCCGTCGTGCCCGATGTGTAGAAGATGCACATGTCGTCATCGGGGTCGATGTCGGCCGCAGGCAATGTGTCGGGGGCGTTGGTCGGGTCGACGACGTCGTCCCAGCGGCTCGCATCATCGGGAAGGGGTCGGTCGGAACGCACCGACATGAGGTGCATGGGGCCGTCAGCCCGCAGGGCATCGAGCACCGGGAGGAGACGTTCGACGCGTTCGTCGTCGGCGATGACGACCTTGGGACGAGAGTCGCCGAGGCCGTATTCGAGTTCGGCACTGGTCCACCAGGCGTTGACGCCCACGGCGGCGGCGCCGAGCGAAATCGTCGCCCAATAGGCGAAGGCCCATTCCGGATAGTTGCGCATGGCGATGGCGACTCGGTCGCCCTTGCCGATGCCATGGGTGTTGGCGAGCACGTCGGCGAGGGAGCGGACGATCGCGTGCGCCTCGGCGTAGGTGACGACTTCATCCTCGAAGACGATGTAGGGCTTGTCGCCGAATCCGGCGGACATCTCCCAGAGGAAACGCATGTCGGGCGGGGCGGTGTCGAAGACCCGCATGGTCATGCCGCGGACTTCCTGCTCGGACCAGGCGAACTGCGCTCCTGGTGCGGTCAACTCTTCCCATGTGGACTTCAGAACGTCGATCACGGCCATCACGCTAAGGCCGGATCGCCCGAAGAGACCACACCGCTGACAGTTGTTGCCGGCTCTAGGATCTCCGGATGACACCCTCACTCCGCATCAGCGAAGAGGTCAGCGATGCCCAGGCCGACCAGCGCCCCGTGGTCGCCCTCGAGTCAACGATCTTCAGTGCGCTCGGCATCCCGGCCCCGGCGAGTCGTGAATGCCTCGACCGGTGCGACGCCGCGATCCGTGGCGGTGGCGCGGTTCCGGCGATAACCGCGGTTCTCGACGGCGTTGCCGTCGTGGGCGTCACGGCGGCTGAGCTCGAGCGGGTGCTCAGCGGCTCCGCCAAGGTTGCCGCTCGTGACCTGCCGTATGCCGCGGCCTCGGGCCTCGGCGTCGGCGTCACGACTGTGTCCGCGACGGTCACCCTTGCGGCCGCAGCGGGGGTCTCCGTCTTCGCGACCGGCGGAATCGGCGGCGTCCATCGCGGCGCCGACTCCACCTTCGACATCAGTCACGATCTGGTCGCGATGTCTCGCCACCCCGTGGTCACCGTGTCGGCCGGTGCGAAGGCGTTCCTCGATCTTCCGGCCACGCTCGAGTATCTGGAGACGCTCGGTGTGCCCGTCGTGGGCTGGAACACCGATCGATTCCCTGCCTTCTACACCCGAGACAGCGGTGTCAGTGTTCCCGCGACGGTTCGGACGGGGGCCGAGGTTGCCGACATGGTTCGAACCGCCAGTGAGCTCGGTCATCCCGGCGGAATGCTCATTGCCAACCCGATCCCGGAGGCCGACGAGCTCGATCCGGAGCGGATCAACGACGCGCTCGAGACGGCGCTGGTCGATGTGGCGGCAAAGGGGCTGCGAGGTCCGGCGGTGACCCCGCTCGTTCTCGCTGCGATCGCCGAGGCGACCGACGGAGACAGCATCCCGGCCAACCTCGCGTTGGCGGAGAGCAATGCGGCCGTCGCCGCCGAGATCGCAGTGGCGATCGCGGCCGGCTGATGGCCGAGGGGCGCGACTGGGCACGGAGCCAGTTCGAGCGATGCCCCGATTGTGGCGCCGATGCGTCGACCGTCGAGCACGACGACCTGGCCATGCAGGTGATCCGCGAGGTCGCAGAATGGGGCCGCCTTCTGGCGCCCGCAGATCCCGCGCTCGTGCGGGTTCGTCCGGAGGAACAGGTGTGGTCGGCGCTCGAATACGCCTGTCACGTTCGGGATCTTCTGCCGGTCATGACGGAGCGGGTCGCCCGCATCCGCACTGAGGAGGATCCTTCGCTCGGTTGGTGGGACCACGAGGCGGCGGTCGACGACGATCGCTACAACGAACAGGTTCCAGTGCTGGTCGTCGAGGCCATGACCCGAAACGCCCGAGCATTCGCCGACGCCCTCCGGGAGGTTGCGGGTGACGAGTGGGACCGCGGCGCCGAACGTCGCCCCGGCGAACGTTTCACCTTGAGGGGCATCGCTCGTTTTGTTCTCCACGAGGTCATCCACCATCGTGATGATGCCGCACGCTCTTTGAAAGGGGCCGTCTGATGACTGCCACACCCGACGAACTCCTGATCAAGGTGATGACGGACCCCGCCGCCATTTCGGATCCGTACTCGATCTACAAGCAGCTCCGCGAGACCGCGCCGATCTTCAAGACCGGATTCGGTGAGACGTGGGTCATCTCCGGATTCGAGAACTCCCGAGCGCTGTTGCGCGACTCTCGTTGCGGCAGTCCGATGGACGACGAGGCGTCGATGTCGCGTATCGCCGTCGACGGCACGGAGCGGCGTTCCCGCACGGGCGAGTCGCGACCGATGTTGTTCATGAATCCGCCGGACCACACCCGGGTGAGGGGCCTCGTCAGCAGAGCGTTCACGCCGCGCCGCGTCGAGAAGCTCCGCGGTGAGATCGTGGAGATGACCGATGGCCTGCTCGACGACCTCGGCGGCGAGGGCAACTTCGTGGAGGCATTGGCGTTCCCCCTGCCGGCCAACGTGATCAGCGCGCTGGTGGGCGTGCCCGAGGAGGATCGCGACTGGCTCCGCCCGCTCATTGCCGATCTCGTGCCGAGCATCGAGCCGACCGCGACGGCGGAGCAGATGGCCAAGGCCGACATCGCCAGTGAGAAGGCCAGTGAGTATCTCGCAAACCTGATCGCGGTCCGTCGGGCCGACCCCCAGGACGACATGTTGTCGGCCCTGATCCAGGCGAGCGACGGCGAAGACAAGCTGACCGAGCTCGAGGTGCAGTCAAACGTCTTCTTGATCTACGCCGCCGGCTTCGAGACGACGACACACCTGCTGGCCAACATGGTTCGACAACTCGTCGCCCACCCGGACCAACTCCAGCTCCTCCGCGATGATCGCTCGCTGATTCCGAACGCCGTTGAAGAAGTGTTGCGCTTCGATCCTCCGGTGCAGCTCGACGGCCGCTTTGTCTTCGAAGACATCGAGGTCGACGGCCACACGATCGGGAAGGGCGCCTCGATCATCACGCTGCTGGCCGGCGCGAATCGTGACCCGGCCGTGTGCCGAGATCCGGAAGTCTTCGACGTGGGCCGTGACGAGATCCAGATCATGTCGTTCGGGTCGGGCATCCATTTCTGTCTCGGTGCGGCGCTCGCTCGCCTCGAAGCGCAGGTGGTGCTCGAACGACTCCTCGACCGCTACGAGACGTGGGAGATCACGGCCGAACCCGAGTGGCAGACCCGCATCACGATTCGTGGCGTCGAGAAGCTCGACGTGAAATTCAGCTGAGCCAGATACAACGACACCGTGACTGATTGGCAAGACAGCAAAGTCGGCCCCGACGCGTACTTGATCGAAGTCGACGGCGACATGGTGAAGCCCACCTATCTGTGTGGCGGGCCGTGGTCGCCCGACGCCCAACACGGCAGCGCCGTCGCGGCCACGCTGGCCTGGGCGGTCGAGCAGGTCGAGACGCCGGTGCCGATGCGACCGGTGCGCTTCACCGTGGACCTCTTGAGCCCCGTACCGCTCACACCGATGCGGTGGGAGGCCACGACGGTGAAGGCCGGAAAGCGCATCGCCGTGATCGATTCGGCGCTGTACGACGGCGATCGGGTCGCTGCTCGAGCTTCGACGTTGTTGATGCGCAGCGAGGCGACCATCGAGATTCCCGACGGTGTCAACGAACCACCCGACCTGCCGTTGCCCTCTCGCGTTCCGCTGCCCGACGACGACTTCCAGCCGCCTGACGGAGAGGACTGGGCCCCGCCCGGATTCGCCTACGCAATGGACTACGAGCGCACCGGAGGGTCGATCGGTCGCGGCTCGCCGGCCACGATCTGGATGCAACTGCGTTGCCAGACGGTCGCCGGTCAACCGGCTACGCCGTTCCAGTGGGCCGCGGCCGCGGCCGACATGGGCAGCCAACTCGGCGGGTTTCTCCCGTTCCACACGTTCCGAACGATCAATGCCGACATCACCTTGCATCTGAACCGGATGCCGACCAGCGCCTGGATCGGAATGGATGGGGTTCATAGAGTGTCTCCCGACGCGATCGGTCAGACGAGCGCGTCGATGTTCGACGAAGGGGGACTCGTCGGTCAGATGCAGTCGTCGGTCCACATCGACCGCTGGGGGGAGTGAGTGTGAGCGACACCGGAGCGGAGTCCGAGGAACGGAGCCTGGTTCTCGACGAGCTCGACGAGAAGCTCGCGGCATTCAACGCGTTCCGAAAGAGCGATGGTGCCGCAGCCGATTCGATCCTCGGTGAACTCGGCGCCAGCGACGGTGTCGATCGCGACATCATTCTCCAGCTGGCGGGCAAGCGGCCGCTCGGTCATCCCGAAAAGTTCGACTCTGCTCACTCGATGGCGATCCGGTCGCTCGAGGTGCTTGATCGCAATGGCGCCCGGAGCGTGAAGACAAAGCTCCCGGGCCCGCTCAACGCCATCGGCGCGTACTTGATCCAGCTCGTCACCCGCTTCATCGTGAGCAACCATCAGAAGTCGCTCGCGCAGAACATGCGCAAGCTCTACGCCCGCCGCGAAGCGAACTGTCTCCCCGACGACCCGGCCCGACACCAGCTCCGACGGGCCCGCCTCCACGCCGACCTCGTCGGCGAGGGGTTCAAGAAGAACCCGCTCGGCGTTCCCAGCTTCCTGCTCGGTGGCGCACTGATCTCGTCGCTCATCGGTGGGGTGGTCGACGGCGCCACTTCGGCCACCGGCAACAAGCTCGGCTGGTTCATCATCGGCGGCGTCCTACTGGTTCTGTCCACCGTTGCCAGCTGGGTGATCATCCGTGGTGCTGCAGTCGCCCGTCGACGGATCGTGCTGACCACCGAGAAGCCGTTCAACGCGCTGTACGAGACGATCGGTCGGTGCGGCAATCCGCCCGGCGATTCAGCGAAGCAGTTCGCCCTGATCGCCATGATCGTCCTGATCGTCGGATGGGCGCTCGTGCCGCTCCTCGCCGGCATCGGCGCCCTGTTCGCAACCGACTGACTCAGTAACCCTTCCACTCCGGATTGCGGCGCTCCCGGAAGCTGGCGACGCCCTCTTCGGAGTCGGCCGTGTAGGTGTTGAGCTCGACCGCGAGCGCTTCGTTCTCCATCATCGTCTTGCGGTCCGTGTCGAGGCTCTGGTTCACGAGCCACTTGGTGAATCCGAACGAGCGGGTCGGCCCGGAAGCCAATCGCTCGGCCCACTCCATCGCCGAACTCATGAGGTCTTCCTTGGGCACGACCTTGTTGGCGAGGCCCCACTCCATCGCCCTCTCGGCGGTGACGTCCTCGGCGAACAGCATCAGCTCCATCGTGCGTCGCACACCGATGATGCGGGGGAGGAGCCATGGGCCGAGAGCATCAGGGACGAGCCCGCGACGGGCGAAGACCTCGACGAACTTGGCGTTGTCGGCACAGATGACGAGGTCGCACGCCAGCGCCAGATGGGCGCCCATTCCGGCTGCAGTGCCGTTGACAGCGGCGATCACGGGGACATCGCAGTCGAGCAGGGCGGGGAAGAGGGTGTACTGGCCGTCCATCATCATCCGACGAGGATCGCCGATGACCCGTTCGGGAATGTCCTCGGCGCGGTCGTTCTCGTAGACGTGGGAGAGGTCGGCGCCGGGGCAGAAGAGCTTCTCGCCGGAGGCGGTGAGGATGACCGCCCGGGCTCGGTGGTTCACGTTGAACTCGTTGAAGAGATCGCGGATCCGGTTGCGGCACGGAGGGTTCAGCGCGTTGCCGACCTCGGGTCGATCGATGGTGATCACGGCCACCTTGCCGTGGTATTCCAAACGGATCTGGTCTTCGAGCGGACGGGCGGTTTCTTCGGACGAGGCCATGGCCGAAATCTACCGACCAGGGTGCGCCGCGGTCGCATCGCACGTCGCTATCGTCGGCCGCCGTGCCGTCCCCCTCCCGCAGCATCACGCTCCGAAAATGGCAGCACTCGGCCCTTCGGGAGTTCCTCGACAAGGTGGCCAGGGAGAAGAACATCGACGGCGGCCGCCGCGACTTCCTTGCCGTCGCGTGCCCCGGTGCCGGAAAGACCACGTTCGCGTTGACGGCCGTTCGCCATTGGCTGGGCGGGGAGCGGCGGCCATTCGTCGTCGTGGTGCCGACCCGTCATCTCAAGATGCAGTGGGCCTCTGCGGCCGAGCGATTCGGCTTCCACCTCGAGCCCAATTGGGAGGGCCGGGAACCGACCGTGCCCAGCGACATGCACGGCATCGTCGTCACCTATGCCCAAGTGGCCAGCTCGGCCCGCATGCTTCGCAAGCTCTGCGAGGGAGGCATCGTCATCCTCGACGAGATCCACCACGCAGGCGGCGACAAGACCTGGGGTGAGGGCGTCGAGATCGCGTTCGAGACTGCGGCGGCTCGACTCCTTCTCTCGGGTACCCCGTTTCGCTCCGACGATTCGCCGATCCCATTCGTCACCTACACCCTCGGTGATCACGGTGATGCCGTCGCTGACTACGAGTACGACTACGGGAGCGCGCTGGTCGACGGCGGGGTCGTCCGGCCGGTGTTCTTCCCCCGCTTCGACGGTCACATGGAGTGGATCGGTGCTGATGGGGCGCTGAAGGAGGCGAGCTTCGGCGACGACCTCGACCAGGAGGATCGCAGCGCTCGACTCCGCACTGCGCTCAGTGTCGAAGGCGACTGGCTCTCCACTGTGTTGGTGAAGGCCGACGAGCGGCTGCGGTCGCTTCGTCGGCAGTCGCCGGATGCGGGCGGACTCGTGATCGCCATGGACCAGGAGCACGCCCGCGGCATCGCCACGTTGCTCGAGCGATGGACGGGAGAGAAGCCGGCCCTGGCGGTCTCCGACGACCCCCGTGCCTCCGAGGTCATCGACAACTACGCCAAGAGCGATGCCGCGTGGGTGATTGCCGTCCGCATGATCTCCGAGGGTGTCGACATTCCGCGCCTACGGGTTGCGGTTCACGCCACCACCACGATCACGCCACTGTTCTTCCGTCAGGCCGTCGGTCGGATCGCCCGGTGGACGCCGGGCCGCAAGTCGCAGAAGGCGTACTACTTCGTCCCCGACGATCCCCGGCTTCGTCATCACGCCGCCCACCTTGCCGAGACGCGCCGACATTCGATCGAAAAGCGGGTTGCCAACGACGCCCAGGCAGAGTCCGCCCTCGATGACCTCACCAAGGCCGTCGAGATCGAGGAGCAGCCGTCGTTGTTCCAGGCGCTCTCGTCGACGGCGATGGATGCGGACGATGCTTCAGCCGAAGGCTTGCCCGCGGCAATCGACGACGGCACCGACCCGAGCGAAGACATCATCGTCGAGATCGACGAGCTCGCCGGCCTCCCCGTGGAGCTGCCGCCCCCGCCTGCTCTTCCCGGCCGCGGCGCCGATCCGAAAGCGTCGCTGGGCGATCTGCGTTCGAAGCACGCCCGCAAGAAAGATCTTCGTCAGTGGAACGCCGACCGCGTGCTCGAACTGGTTCGCTCGACCGGCATGGACCACCGATCGGTCAACGCCGAACTCAACCGGCGGAGCCAGGTCGAACGGGTGGGCGAAGCCGACGAGGGCTCGCTTCGCCGCCGCCTCGACTCTGCCGATGCGTGGCTCGAAAGCTTGCGCAACTAGTGCGAGCGGCCCAGAGATTGGGTCCTTGCACCCGTGCCATGTGCAGTGTTTCCGGCTCGCGGCCTCATATATTCCGGTCAACAGGCCGAAGTTGGTATGACTGACGCCACACTGCGCAGACCGGATTTCTTCGGAATTCGGAAACAACACTCGGTCGGGAGACGTTGGGATGGTCATGAGCGAGTTTGATCTGGAAAGCACCATCCGAGACCTGCGTGAGGCCATCGACGGCGACGTATGCAGCCGATCCCGCGTGATCGATGCCCTTCTCGATCTCCGACTCGACGCCTCGGCTCGTACCGATGTCGTCGAACTGGTCGATCAGTCGCTGGCCGCGGTGCCGGGCAAGAACATGGTGCCCGCCGATTGGTGGCGTGATCAGCTCGACATGTTCGAGCTCGTCGCGATCAACCCGGTCGAACCCGTCGTCTGAAACCGACCCTCAGGCGGCCGTCGCTCCAAGACGGTAAAGGAATCGCACGTCTCGAAGCGCGTCGTCGGTTCCCTCGAATGAGAGCAGCCCGTCGGTGGTTGCCGTTTCGAGATCAAGCAGGCCCTGCCTGATCCAGACAAGGCCGACGATGGAACCCCGCACGACCACATCGGGGCGCGGCGCCGCGCCGTCGGCGATTTCGGCCACAGAGACTCGTTCCGACGGCAGTCGCCGATCGCCCGGCCGACCCTGCGCGGCGATCGTGACCAGATAGTCGCCCTCCGTCATCAGGAAGCGGATTCGGAGTCCGTCTTCCGGAAGCTCGGCTTCATGCATCATCGCTCGGAGCCCGAGTGGCACCCGTTCGGCGACCATGGGTTGCTCGTCGGTGGGCATATCGAGAAACGGAAACCCGAACTTGGCAAGCTCGAGAAGGGTCGGCTCGAGTTCACGTCCTCGCTCGGTGAGTGAGTAGAGATCGCGCGGCGACGGGTGCTCCACTCGAGCCTTGACGATCAGGCCGGCCTCCTCCATCTCGGTGAGGCGAATTGCCAGAAGGTTGCTCGCCATTCCGGGGAGGCTGCGGCGAAGATCCGAGTAGCGCCGCGGCGACAGCAGAAGATCGCGGACGATGAGCAGGGTCCATCGTTCGCCGACGACGTTGAGCGCTCGGGCCGCGGGGCAGAATTGCTTGTAGTCGCGCTTCGGCATCGTGCTCACCCCCAGTGCTCGAAGGTACACAGTACGTCATCGCCGTTGACAGCTTTAAGAAGCGTACGTGAGCGCGGATTCTTGTCGAATGTCGTGAATCAATGGTCGCCTCACCACGACCCCTGGAGCTGCGCGAGCGCTCCTTCGGCGGCTGCTCGATCACCGTTGATGGTCACGCGATCTCCGAGTTCGTCGGCACCGACTCGCCCGCCGCACAATCGAACCCAATGGCCAACCGGCATCGCGACGCCTGCGGTCGAGGACGGGTGCGACGAAGACGTCAGCACGACCTCCCGGACGACCTCACCATCGACTGTCAAGGAGAAGACGACCGTTCCCGCGCCCGTGTTAGCGTCCGTCGCCGGCACCGCGCCCGCCAGAAAGCACGTCGCGTCCACCGTTGCGGCTGCGGCGAGGCCCCACTCGTTTCCTTCATGGCCGGTCGCGTCTCGGATGTCCTGTTCGTGAACCCAGCAATCGAGGGTTCGAACAACCATGACGTGCTCGTAGGGCATGCCTTCCAGCGGAGCGAATGAGGCGGTGGACCATTCGTGGGCCGTCATCCCCTCCAACATCTGGACTCGCCGTCTGGTGACATCACGGAACTCCGCCAATAGCGATGAGCGCCCGACATCACGAATTCGCTCGAAGTGCGTGTCGTCGTCAGCGGCGGCGTCGAGCATCATGATCTCGGTGGCGACGATGTGCGCAGCGATGTCCTGCACCGACCAATCTGAGCACGGGGTCGGTTTGGAAAAGTCGTCGTTGCCGAGCTGACCGATGAGGGCCGCGGTGCTGTCCCACACCTCCACAAGGGCGCCGATGATCGCTGCTGGCTGACTCGGCGGTTGCGGTTGATGAGACATGCGGGTTCCCCAGCCTGGCGAAGGCCGTGGGCCGAGTCACCGTTGACAACATCAAAGAGCGTACTTAGCGTCGAATCCATGCCGAACCGTGACTCGTACCTTGAAGGAACCCCGTCGTGGGTCGACCTCGCCACCACCGATGTAGACGCTGCTCAGGCGTTCTACTCGGCGCTCTTCGGGTGGGAGTGGGAGACCAACGAAACCGACCAGCCGGACAATCCGTACCACATGGCCCAACTCGACGGCCGGGCTGCCGCGGGCCTCATGCAGCAAGCGCAAGAGCAGGTCGACATGGGTCTACCGCCGCTGTGGAGCGTCTATCTCACGGTCGAAGATGCCGAGGCGACGGTCGGCAAGGTAGAGGCAGCCGGCGGGTCCGTCATGGCTCCGGCATTCGACGTCATGGACGCCGGTCGAATGGCGGTGGTCGTCGACCCCACCGGCGGCGTCGTGTGCCTGTGGCAGCCCAAAGAGCACCCGGGCTGCGAGATCGTCAACGAGCCCGGCGCGTTCACCTGGGCCGAACTCCAGACGCCCGACCAGGACGCATGCACCGAGTTCTTCGCGAAGACGGTCGGCTGGGACTCCGGCGCGGCAGAGATGCCCGGTCTCGGCCAGATGACGTTCTGGAAGGTCGCCGGCGAAGATGTGGCGAGTGGCATGAATCCGCCGATGGAGGGCATCCCGCCGCACTGGCAGCCCTACTTCGCGGTGGCCGACTGCGACGCCGCTTGCGAACAGGTTGCCGCCCTCGGCGGATCGGTTCTCGCCCCACCGATGGATGCGCCGCCCGGCCGGATGGCGACGGTCGCGGACTCCACCGGCGGCATTTTCTCCGTGATCGCGTTGGCTGAACAGCCGGCGTAGCTGACAGTGTCCCGATCATGACTCGACCGGGAAGCTCTCCAACATCTGCTGTGGTGATCACGGGTGGCGCGTCCGGCATCGGCCGTGCGTGCGCCGATGCCCTCGCAGAGGTGGGCCGTCCCATTGCGATTTGGGACCTGCAGGGCGAGGCCGCGGCGACGGCCGCGACTGAAGTGACCGCCGCCCACGGTGTCGCGGCGATCGGCCTCGGACTGGACGTGACCGACACTGGCGCCCTCGACGACGCGGCGACCGATGTGGCGGCGGCCCTTGGACCGATCGGTGGTTTCGTACACGCGGCGGGCACGGTCAGTCCGGATGTGATCGGCGCCTTGGATCACCCATCGTGGGACAAGGTCGTCGACGTGAATCTCACGGCGCACGCGATGCTCACCCAGGCGCTGCTCCCGCATCTTCGAGAGGGAGGTTCGGGAGCTGCGGTTGTCGGCATCTCCTCGATCGAAGGGATCATCGGTCATGCCTTCATCCCGGCGTATTGCGCGTCGAAGGCGGGTCTTCTCGGACTCACACGGTCGATGGCTGCGCAGCTCGCGGCCGACGATATTCGGGTCAATGCCGTCTGTCCCGGCTACATCGACACGCCCCTGCTCCCGCAGGGCGACGGCATAACCGAGATGTACACAAGCGGGCAGCCGATGGGACGTCTCGGTCGCCCCGAAGAAGTCGCCGCAGTCGTGCGCTTTCTCCTGTCGGACGATGCGTCGTTCATCACCGGCACCCAGATCGTGGTCGACGGCGGATCGACTTGCGTCGACTGAGCTCGAATCGGCGTTGACTTCGGCGCGCCGATGGGATTGGGTCAGTGCCAATGCCCGCCGAACTGTCCGCTGCCCGGGCCCGTGCCATCGCCAGTCATCGTGAGGTCTGGTCGGAACCCGACTTCCTCGTTCGGGCGCCGGGTCGGGTCAACATCATCGGAGAACACACCGACTACAACGACGGGTTCGTCTTCCCGATGGCGATCCCGTTCGACACGGTCATCGCCGTGAGCGCGGCAGTGGACGGTGCCACGGTTGTCCGCTCCGAGGGCTTCGGCGAGGTGACGCTCGGAGCGGACGGACCGAGCTGGGCCGACCACATGCAAGGCGTGCAACGCGAACTCGCCGCCGACGGGATCGTGGCGCCGGCGTGGCGAGGCACCGTCGCGACCGATATCCCGACCGGAGCGAGCTTGTCGTCCTCGGCCGCCCTCGAGGTCGCGGTCGCCATGGTGATCAACCATGTGGCCGGGGCAAACCTCGACGGAGTGGCGATCGCAAAGATCGGTCAGCGGGTCGAGACCGAAATGATGGGCCAGCCCACCGGCATCATGGACCAGCTCATCTCGGCCACTGCGGTCGAGGGTGCCGCGAGCCTCATCGACTGTCGCTCCCTCGACACGACCGCGTCGCCGATTCCGCCCGGCGCGAGTGTTGTGGTGATGGACACGATGACGCGTCGAGAACTCGTGGACTCGGAGTTCCCCGCGCGGCTGGCTTCGTGCATGCGGGCCGGGGAACTACTGGGTGTTCCCGCACTCCGCGACGCCGACGACGCGTCGGCTTTGGCGGAGGATCACCCGCTCGAGTGGCGGCGCGCCCGCCACGTGATCGCCGAGAACGCCCGGACCACGGAGGCCTTCGAGGCCATGGGCACAGGCGACGCCGTGAGACTGGGAACACTGATGGCGCAGAGTCACGAGAGCTTGAGGGACCTCTACGAGGTGTCCGGCCCCGCGCTCGACCAGATGGTCGACATCGCCGGATCGACGGCGGGGTGTCTTGGTGCGCGCATGACCGGTGGCGGATTCGCCGGATGCGCGGTCGCATTGGTCGAGTCAGGTCAGGTCGACGCCTTTATCAACTCGGTGAAGGCCGAGTATCTGGCTCGTTCCGGGGTGGAAGCTCGCTTCTGGGACTGCAAACCGGCCGCCGGGGCGTCGGTCGAAGTTCTGCGCCCGATGGGGGAAACCCGTTGAGCCTCCGCTGATTGGACCCGAGGGGGTCCGAGCGCGGATCATCTGAGGTATGGCCAACACTGACGTCCTCGGATTCTGGAAGATTGCGGAAGCCGACCCCGACCATCTAGCGCTCGTCGATCCCGACCACAACCAGATGACCTACGGCGAGCTTGCCGCGCTCACGAACAAGATCGTCCACGGCCTTCGTGCCGCAGGCCTCCAGAAGGGCGACCAGGTCACCACCGTGCTCCCCAACAGCTTCGAGCAGGTTGCCGTCTGTTTGGCCGCGTTCCAGGGCGGGTTCTACGTGACAACGGTGAACTGGCACCTCGTGGGCCCGGAGATCAGCTACATCGTCAACGACTCAGAGACGAAAGCGCTGATCGTGAGCGAGCGTTTCGCCGACGAGGCCCAGCGAGTCCTGGAGGATTGTGTGACCCCCGAGTCCGGCCGCTTCTCCGTGGGCGACGTGAAGGGCTTCCGGCCGTTCAGCGACCTCATCGACGGGCAGTCCGGGGAGCGTCCCGCCGAGCTGACGCCGGGCTCGTACATGTTCTACACATCGGGCACCACCGGGCGCCCGAAGGGCGTGCGCCGGGGCTTGCCCGAGGGCGATGTCGACGAGACCTCGGCCGGTAGCGGCGGGTTGTTCATGCTGTTCGGCACGATGCCGCACGACGACAACGTCCAGATCACGCAGGCGCCGACGTATCACACGGCGGTCAACAACTGGACCACAATGAGCCTCCACATGGGCCACACCGTGGTGCTCATGGATCGCTGGACGCCGGAGGATCTGCTCGAACGGGTCGAGCGCTACAAGGTGACTCACTCCCACATGGTGCCGACCATGTTCAACCGGCTCTTGCAGCTGCCGGACGATGTGCGTCTCAAATACGACGTGTCGTCGTTGCGGCGGATGGTTCACGCTGCCGCGCCGTGCCCCGTGGAGACCAAGCGCAAGATGATCGAGTGGTGGGGCGATGCGGTGTGGGAGTACTACGCCGCAACAGAAGGCGGCGGCACGATCGTCGGCCCCCAGGACTGGCTCAAGAAGCCCGGGACCGTGGGGTCGCCGTGGCCCGGCGCGGAGGTGATCGTCGTCGACGAGGACGGCAACGATCTGCCGACGTTCGAGTCCGGCACGGTCTACATGAAGATGCCCGGCAACATGTTCGAGTACAAGGGCGACAAGGACAAGACCGAGAAGTCACGTCTTCGTGGGTTCTTCACGGTCGGCGATATCGGGTACCTCGATGACGACGGCTTTCTGTTCCTCAACGACCGGGCCAACGACATGATCATCGCCGGTGGCGTGAACATTTATCCGGCCGAGATCGAAGGAGCGCTCGTCCAACACGAAGCGGTCGGCGACGTGGCGGTGTTCGGCATCCCGAACGACGACGCGGGGGAGGAGATCAAGGCGGTGATCGAGCTCCGTGAGGGCTGGGAGCCCACCGACGAGACATCGGCCACGATCATGGCGTGGCTGCATGGACAGATCGCCAAGCAGAAGCTGCCGCGCTCGATCGACTACACGACCGAGATGCCCCGTGACCCCAACGGCAAGCTCTACAAGCGCCGCCTGAAGGACCCGTACTGGGAAGGGCGCGAGGGCAACATCGTCTGACCTCGTGTCGTCTGACCGCGCGTCATTCGGCTTCGGGGTCGGTTTCGTAGATCCACGCGCGCACGGAGTCGCCGGAATCGAGCTGTACGTCGCACTGGATGCGCTTGTAGCCAGGACCCTCGAATTCGTCGATTTCTCGCCAGTGCTTGTCCAGGCGATCCGATGAGAGAACGGCCAGCTCCACCGTGGGGCCGGCCGGATCGAGGGTGAGACCGGGGTAGCTCTCCGCCGGGCCGAAGCCGATCGGGTACGTCCACCCGGCGACGGTTCCGTTCGACCACTCTCCGGCGATGTTGCGAACCATCCAGTGGTTCTCTCCGCTGGGCATGAGCGTCCCGTAGGTCGCCAGATGCTCGATCGTCACGGAGTGCGCGCTTCCGGGCGGTCGGTTCAGAGCAGGGCCGGGCTGGGCGTGAACTCGACCGGCAGGTGCTTGATGCCGTCGACGAGGTTCATGCGCAGTCGCTCGGCCGGGCCGGTCGCCCGCATGTCGGGGCACCGTTTGGCGAGTTCCTGGAAGATGATCTTGATCTCCAGCTTGGCGAGATTCGAACCCAGGCAGAAGTGCGCGCCGCCGGCGCCGAAGGCCATGTGGTGATTGGGTGTGCGGCCGATGTCGAACTGATCGGCGGTCGGCCCGAACTCGGCCTCGTCCCGGTTTCCGGCCGGATACCAGAGCAGCACCTTGTCGCCGGCCTGGATCTCGACATCGCCCAGCATCGTTGTCTCCGTCGCGGTCCGGCGGAAGAAGTTGACGGGGCTCGTGAACCGGAGGATCTCGTCGACCATGGTGTCGGCCAAGCCCTCGGGGTCGGCCAGGAACCGATCCCACTGATCGGGATTGTCGAAGAACGCCATCATCCCCTTGGAGATCGAGTTCCGTGTGGTCTCGTTGCCGGCGATGATCAGCAGCGTGAAGAAGAGGTCGCGCTCGATCTCGGACAGTTCGTGGCGGCTGCCGTCTTCCATCGTCACCACGGCTTCGGTGAGGCGGGTCCACAGGTCGTCGGCGGGTTCCGCCTTCTTGCGATCTGTCAGCTCGTGGGCGTACATCGCCATCTCGATCATGGCCGACTCCGAATCGTTGAAGTCGCCCTCGATCCCCAGGTCGTCAGCCGTATTCGACGGCTCGCTCGACTGGTACTCCTCATCGGCGCCGCCGATCGTGCGGTTGCTCCAATCGAGGAGCTTGTCGCGGTCCTCCTGGGGCACGCCGACGATCTCGGCGATGGCCATCAGCGGCAGTTCGGCGGCGATGGAGGTGACGAAGTCGCACTCGCCGGCCGGGGTGACCGCATCGAGCAACGCCGTCGTGCGAAGACGGAATGCGTCTTCGAGGCGGCGGACCATCCGCGGAGTGAAGCCGCTGTTCACGAGCTTGCGATAGGTCGTGTGCTTCGGCGGGTCGGTCATCACCATCTGCAGACCGGGGCCACGTTCGGCCTCGAGGTCGGTGAGGGCGATGCCGCCGGCGCCATCGCGGCCGGGGCCGGTCTGGTGGCTGTAGAGCGTGCCGCTGCGATGGACCTGGGTGATCAGTTCGTAGGACGTGACATTCCAGAAAGGCTCGTTGCCGGCCTCCGGCGTGGCCTTGTTCTTCCACACGGGTGCATTCTCGCGGAGGTAGGTGAACCAGTCGTGGGGGCACCGGTCGGCAAACACGTCGAGATCGCTGAAATCGATGTCGTCGGGGTTCACATCAGAGGCGCGGGAATCATTGGTGATCGTCACGGGCATGACGATTACCTTCCTAAGAAGGAAAGTCAAGGTTATCCCGGGATATCCTGCGGTTCGTGACTGACCCGACGCCGACAGAAGAAGCCGACCCCGACGCTCGGGGGCGCACGCTCGGTCAGCTGGAGAGCTACGTCGACCCGCGTCACTGGTCGACCGTCGAGGTGTTGGTGTGGATCTTTCGGGCCGGCCGCCAGGTCGAGGCCTGGTTCGCCGACACGCTCACCACGGAGGGTTTCGACACGTCCGAATACGCGGCGCTCAGTGCGCTGTGGATGCAGGGCGAACCTCATCGTCTCTCGGCCGGCGAGATTGCCGACCGCCTCGTGCAGACAACGGGCGGCACCACGAAGACCATCCGACGGCTCGAGGAACGCGGCCTCGTCCGAAGGGTCGCCGACCCCGGCGATGGCCGCCGAGCCCTGATCGAGCTGACTCCCGCGGGGCATCAGTCGGCAAGCTCGACACTCGAGCTCGTGCTCGACGCCTTCGACCTCGACATCGGTGATCTCGATGCCGCGGAACGCTCCGAACTCGGCAAAGGGCTCGCCCGCGTGAGTGGCGAGCTCGACGATCGTCTCCATCGCCGCTGAGCGGCTCGAATCAGCGGGCGACGTCGGAGGCCGCGGAGGCGTCGGCCAGTTCGGCGGCCCGCAGCCGAACGTCGTCGATAGCGGTGCGCAGATTCGGGAGCTCAGCCTCGGTTGCGCCGTCTTCGCGGAGGAACGCGAACACCATGCGGACCACCGGTTCGCCGGCGGCAGCCTCGACCGCGGCCGCGTAGCTCGCCCCTTGGAGGCGATAGCGGTCGAGCTTCGCCGCAATGTCGTCGTCGCCGTCGACATGGTCGGTCTTCCAATCGACGACCACAAGCCCCTCAGGCGAGCGGTAGAGGAGATCGACATAGCCCTCGATCAGGTGCTCGCCAATAGGCGCCGCCACCCACAGTTCACGCCAGTGCTCACTGTCTGCTGCGGCACGAGCGACCACTGAGTCGACGCCGCTCTGAGCGAGTCGGGCAACGACATCGGTGCGGCTGGCGACACCCTCGGCCATCGCCTGGGCGCGCGCCGCCTCTGCGAGGCCAGTGCCGTCGCGAAGGTCGACCACCTGCATCACGCCATGGACGGCGCGACCGATGGCGGTGCCGTATCGGCCCTTCTGCCACGGTGGAAGGTCGAGGTCTCGCGGGCGCTTGTCGAGCCCGGGGTCGGGCGGAAGGAGGCCCGGTACGGGGCCCGGGTCGGTGGGGTCGAGGCCCGGGTCGTCGGGGTACCCGACCGAAGTGGGGGGCTGCACGGCAGCTTCGCGGGCCAACGTCGTGGCCGCGACCACCGTTCGCCTCGATGCTGTCGCAAGAGCCGCGGTGCGGGCCGTCGCCCACTCGTCGCGACTCGGGAGCGGCGAGGGAGTGGGGTGAGGATTCACGGGCATCGATGCGGGTGGAGCCTCGTGAACGTTGCCGTGGACGGAGGCGAGACCGGGTTCCGCCATCACGCTGGCGCTGGTTCTGCGCCGGGTGTCGGCCAGTCGGTGAAGACAAACGACGAGGTGATCGCGAGCACGCGTCGCGGCCACGTAGAGCAGCCGAAGGCGCTCGTGTTCGTCCATCTGTTCGTCGACGGGCTTCCAGGCGTCGTACCGCTCCGACGTGACCTTGCTGGACAGACGAAGTACGGGAGGTGCATCTCCGGGCGGGAACGCGATCGAAGGCCCCATTGGCGGGCGGGTGATCTGCGTGGTCATGCCGCCGAGGACGGTGATCGGGAACTCGAGTCCCTTGGCACCGTGCACGGTCATGATCCGCACCGAGTCGTCGTCGGTCTCCGGCAGAACCGTCTCGCTGACCCGGGCGTTGTCGGCTCCCTGGAGGCGGGCCCACTCGAGGTAGGAGCGGAGGTCGCGGCCTCCCGCATCTGTCCATGCCCGCGCCTGGTCGATGACGAACCGGAGTCGGCGCCACACATCGCGCGGAGTGCCAGTGGCGACCGCGGTCTCCAGTACACCTCGATCGCGAACGAGCCGGTCGAGCAACTCGGCCGGGTTCGACCACAGCCGGGCCTCGTGGAGGGCGGCGAGATGGTCGAGCCCATCGGCGACAGGATGCTGCTGCGCCCCCTCAGGCCGAGCGCCGCTGATGGAGAAGCGGCCCCGAAGGCCGAGCTTCCAATGAGCGAGGTCGTCGTCGCCGCACCCATAGACGAACGATCGAAGCGCGGCGACGGTCGCGAGCTCGTCGGTTGGGTCGGCGACGGCCCGCAACGCCAGCATGAGTTCGCGCACCTCTCGGGTGGCGTAGACGAGTGAACTCGTCTCGGCCCGGTAGGGGATACCGCGGCGGCGGAGTGCTCGCTCGAGGTGAGGGAGGCTCGTGCGGGCCGGAAGCAGGATGCACACGTCGCTCGGTTCGGCTTGTCGCCAGCCGCCCTCGCCGTCGTCGACCTGCCACGGATCGGGACCGTGCAATGCGGCAGCGATGGTCGCGGCGATATCTGCTGTTTCCCGGCGGCGGAGCTCGTCGGCATTGAGCTTCGTGTCGATCGCCTCGGCACCGAGCAGCGCCACCCCCGGTCCGCTGGGGGGAGCCTCGGTTCGATGGGCGCTCAGCGGGTCGTATTCGGGTTGGCTGAGATGTTCGGGTTCGATCAGGACCGAGAACACGTCGTTGATCCAGTTGATCACGGGCGCGACGGTTCGGAAGTTGACGGTGAGGCGGGGTCCGTCGGGGAAGCGGTCGCGGGCGGCCAGGTAGACACTGATGTCGGCGCGACGGAAGCGGTAGATCGATTGCTTCGGGTCGCCGACGAGAAAGAGCCGGCCGGGTTCGATATCGAGTTCGGCCCACTCCTTGCCGCTGACGTCGTGATCGCTGGCTGCGATCAGCGCGGCGAGTTCGATCTGTATGGGGTCGGTGTCCTGGAACTCGTCGAGCAGCAGCCGTTGGTAGCGCTCGCGAAGCGCGGCGCGAACCTCGGCGCCACGATCGGAGGACTTCAGGACCCGGCGTGCATGCACCAGAAGGTCATGGAATTCGAGTCGACCCGTCTCCTGTCGGTCGACCGCCATCGCGAGCACGAAGTCGCCGAGCCGGGCAGCAATGTGGGCCAGCGCGCCGCGGGTCACGAGGGCGACGGACTCGTCGCACGCGGTGGCAAGGCTCTTGATCGCGTCCTTCACTTCGTCGATCGGAATCGCCCAGTTCCCGGCCTTCCCGCCCCGGCCCGCCGTGATCTTCATCCCCGACTTTCCGCCCGCCCCCATGCTTGTGGCCATGGCCATGCGGTCGATGTCGTCGACACCGGCTTCCAGGCGTGCGCGCGCCTCGTGGAGGTCGGTGAAGCGATCGAGCAGGAGGTCGCCCTCGTCGAGGCAGTGTTCGCGAAGGGTGATGACGTCGTCGAATTGCCCGAGCAGGCTCCGGAGATCGAACTTCGGCGGCGGTGGAGCCGCGCGGTCGAGTCGCTCCTCGACGAGATCCCAGTTGTCGGTCATCTGCAACGCGAGCTGGCGGAGGGTGTCGAGGCGGACGCCGGCAGCCTCGAGGGCGAGGATCGATCCGCCCATCGACTCGTCGTCGAGCAGCTGATCGAGGAACTGATGCCACTGGCTCTCGAACTCGACCTGAGACCCGATCTCATCGATTACTTCCACACCTGGCGGCAGTCCCGCCTCGACCGGGTGCTCATTGAGAACCCGTTGGGCGAACGAGTGGAGCGTGCCGACCGCGGCACCGTCGAGCTCGGCCAGCGCAGTGGCGGCGAGGGCGCCGATCTCCGCATCGCCGCCGGCGACGGCCCGCACCGCAGCTTCCTCGAAGCGCTGGCGGATGCGGTCGCGTAGTTCCGCGGCCGCCTTTTCGGTGAAGGTGATTGCCGCGATCGAGTCCATCCCCACTCGGTCTTGAAGGACCAGTGCCTCGACACGATCGACCAGCGCTCGGGTCTTTCCCGATCCTGCACCCGCCTCGACAAAGAGCGTGGACGAGCGGTCGTTGCGAATGCGGAGGCGTTCGTGTTCGTCGGCGGGGAGCTCGCTGCGGAGTCGGGCATCGGTGGCCGGCGGTAAGGGTGCCGGGGTCGCCGAACCGAAGAGATCGAGCTGATCGTCGTCGCTCACTGCGCGTCCTCATCGTCGGCAACGACGGCGCGCCAGGGAGCGAGACCCGGGTGCTCGGAGATCCGAGCGAAGTCGGAGAACTGGTGTGAAGTGCCGAGGCCGTCGGGCTCACAGAACTCACAGTCGACGTACATGCTCCAGCCCGGTTCTCGTGGTGTCTGCGGGTACAACCCGGCGGCGATGCCATCGACAATCTGCTCGACGACGTGGAGGGCGCGAGCGGCGACGTCGTGAGTGACCGGGTAGCCGGCGGTTTCGAAGTCGCCTCGCCGCGTGACGAACCAGTAGGCGCCGCGGGCCTCGGCATCGGGACGATCGAGGACAACCCGGGCGGCCGCCGCATAGAGGGCGAGCTGGAGAAAGCGACCCTTTGGCGTGGGGTTCTCGGCGCTCAGGGCTTTGTAGGAGTCGCGCTTGCCGGTCTTGTAGTCGATGACGACCAGCTCGCCGTCGTGGGTCTCGTCGACCCGGTCGATCGAGCCCCGAAGCCTCATGGTGCGGCCGCTCGGGAGTGAGATGTCGACCGGGGGAGTGGCATCGCCGGGCATTCCGAAGGGCAGCTCGGCGGCCACGGGCACCGAACCGTGTGCGGCTCGCTGGTGGCGATCCATCACCGCGGCCACCTCCGCGAGGTCGGCCATCATCACCAATCGGTCGCGTTGCCAGTAGACGGCACGACCGACCAGGCCCTTGTTGGCGATGCGTTCGGACTCCTCCGCCGCAATGGCGAGGAGGCGGTTGCGGGACTCTTCGCTCCAGGGACTGCCTTCGGCCGGGACTGTCCTCGCGGCCAACGCCTCGACAATCCACTGTTCGAGCGCGTGGTGGACCAACGACCCCAATACGAGCGGGGAGATGCGGTATTGCACTTCGGGATCCTCGACCGGGCGCACTCCCAGGACATGGCCGACGAAATAGCCGTGCGGGCACTTCGACCACGCCTCGAGCCGCGTGGCTGAGGTGACGTGCTCGGGATCGAGTGGGGCGGGCAATGTCGCGCCACGAAGATCGCCATCGGTTGCGAGATTGCCGTCGAAGCGCGTGAAGTCGTCAGAGGTCCGAGCGAGAATCAGCTCGATGCCGCGGCGAAGCTCGGAACGAGCGGCCACCAGCGGGAGTACACGGATGTCGTCACCTCGATCGACCGCGTCGAGCATCGCCCGGACGTCGTACTCCTGCGCGTGTCCGGGGAAGTCTGTGGCGCGAAGACCAGCGATGAAGGACGGCACTTCGTGGAACCAGTCGCCCGTCACGCGGCCGAGATCCTCGGCGTTCGGTCGGACGCCGTCGTGAGCCTCGACGGAATCGAGAAGCCAGCGGGACGGCGCTCGCTCGGCGCTGCGGCGCAGGTCGCCGCGCGGGAAGGTCATGGTGACGTGCTCGGCCGCCGCCATGACGGCCATGAGCGCTCGCTGATCGTCGTGCACCTGATCAGCCCGCAACGGGAGGTCGCGGCCGGCGACGGCCCTCACTCTGTCGGGGAGCAACGGATCGTCGCGCCGCCGAGCGGGGAACGAACCCTCGGCCATGCCGACGATGATCGCGACGTCGAGTTCGAGCCCCACCGCCATGTGGGCCGGGCCGAGGAGAACCCCGTTGCCGAAAGAGCCGTGCCGGCCTGTGTCGTCGGCGAGCTGGAGTTCGAGCGCTCGCCGAAACGCCGACACCGATGGCTTCGAGTCGATGCCGTCGAGGTCGCCGAGACGGTCGATGGCCGCATCGATGCGCTGACCGGCCGACTGTTCGTCGGGCGGCCACGTGTCGCGAAGCGTCTCGCCGCCGAGATAGGTGCGTACGAGCCGGCGACACCACGACGCCAGGCCCGACCATTTGGCCGCGCGGCCGCCCGGGTCGAGATCGTTGACGAGGGTGGCCATGAACTCGGCCAACTCCCGGGCGTGGGTGGCATCTCGGCGGTAGCGGTCGGCCCGCCAGCTCTCGTCGTCGTTCCGCTCTGCCTGCTGAGCATCGCCCTCGAGTTCGTCGACGAGGCGAGCGAGCCGGGTGGCCCACTGATCGGGGCCGGCGATGACTCCCGCGGCGCGGCCGGCGCGTTCCCACGCCGCGACCGGCGCCGGCCGATTGTCGACGCCGCGTATCGGCGCGCCGGCCAGCCATGCCGCGACGTCTCGGCGGCTGAAATCGCGGTCGACGAGGGCGAGCAGCGCAATGAGGGATCGACCGAGCAGCGAAGCATCGGCGGTCTGCACGCTGGTGCCATACCACTCGACGCCCGCGGCATCGAACGCATCGCCGAGCAGCCGCGCGTATGGATCACGGGAGCCGTAGAGCACCGCACAGCGCCCGAGAGGGGTTCCATCTCTGGCCGCGTCGACGATGGCTCGAACGGCGTGGCGGACCTCATCGTCGGCGTCGGAGAGCGACAGGCCGCGGTCGGCCCGAGGGAGTGTTGTGTCGGCCTGATCCGGCCACGTGAGCCCGAGTTGGCGAACGCCGTCGGCCGTGGCCGAGTCGGCATCGGCTTGCCCGGTGACGCCGGCGATCACGTGGAGCTCCGAGACAGCCGCGAATTCGCGCAGCAGGTGTGCCTGGTTCGAACTGATCCGGTGTGGGAGAAAGACGACGGCGGGACCGAGCTCGTCGAGGACGGGCGCTCCCTGGCGCATCGCCTCGATGGCGGCGGCTACGAGGTCTTGCTCGTCGCTGAAGGCCGGATGGAGAAGGTCGGCCACGGCTCGGTGCACGCGGACGACGTCGGCGGATCGGCTCGACGTGGAGGCGACGGCGGCCAGGCCCTGGGAATTGAGATCGGAGAGGGCCTTGTGGGCCCGAACCAGCGACCGCTCCGTGGCTGGGTGAGTGTGGACGCCCGCGAATTGCCCGGGATCGTCGGCGAGAACCGAGCGCACCGCTCCCGCCAACACCGGAGTGGACACGGGCCGCCGACCGGTGGCGGCGACCCTTCCGGCTCCGAGTAGTTCAGCCAGTCGGTAGGGGGTGAGAAATGTGACGGCGGCGATGCCTTCGCGGCGGCCGAGGGCCCGGCGCGCGGCGATGCCGATGTAGTTCGAGGGCACCAATACCGCGACCGAGGTGAGGCGATTGCCGTCCTTCAGTCGGTCTATTGCGGTCGCGAGCGCCGCATGAGCGGCCGTGCCGTAGGGAGTCGTCTGCAGCGTGATCGCCATGCAAGGGTGATCGTAGGCAGGAGATGTGACACGACGTTGTGCTCAGCGCCTACAGGGATGTGTCGATCGGCTCGTCGATCACGGCCCAGAGTAATTCGTCGGCGTCGTAGCGCACGGGCACTGCGCTGTCGCTCAACCCGAACTTCTGCGCGGATCCGCTCGCGAATGGGACCGTGGCCAGGTCGAGTTCACCCATCTCGTCGAGCGCCGTGCCGAATGTGGCGTTGGTCAGGTCGACCCCAGCCGCGCTGGCGGTCGCAACGAAGACATCGATGAGGTCGCAGGCCTGGAGCGTAGGGCCGAGATTCTCGAGTCCAGTGCGAGGGTCGAACTCGACCGTTCCGGGACCTGCGTTGGCCTCGTAGATGCCGACACAGCGCTGCACCGCCGGTAACTCGGCCATACGTTCCTGGTCGACGGTGCCGACGAGCGATTCCGCCACCGAGAACACCCCGTCGAGCAGCGCCGGATCGATACCCTGTCGCTCGATGATCCCGGCATTGAGGGCGGTGGTCATGGCGAAGTCGAATTCGCTGAACCCTGAGTCTTGGGCGATTTCCAACGGTCCGGCCCCGATCCCGGCGAGTACCACGGTCTCCACTCCTTCGACCCGGAATCGCTCGAACAACGCCAGCGTCTCTCGTTCGACGGCGAGTTGATCCCCGGCGGCGGCGTTGATCGCCCCCTCGATGACCGAGAGGCCCTCTTCACGGAGCGCTTCGGCAACAACAGCCACCGGGCCGGGATCGGCGCCCGCCTGGATGATGCCCACAGGAGTCTCGTGGTAGATCCCGGCCGCGGCGCTGGCCCGGGCGAAGACGGCCGCCTGGTCGGTCTGGCTCGGGAAGAGTGATCGGAAAGGGACCCGAGTCCGTTGGACCGCGGTCGGCGACGCTGCTTGGGTCGAGAACGCTGCGGTCTCCTGGAGGTCGACGAGGCACACGGCGTTGTCGCGAAGGATCGTGCCGCCGACCCAGAAGACGTCGACGTCCTCGGTGAGCTTCACGCACGCCTCTTCGGCGGCCTCGTCCGAGAGTGCGGAGTAGGTGACGAAGTGTGGTTCGAGTTGGCGACCCAGGACCCCGCCGGCGTCGTTGGCGGCGTCGATGAACGACTGCCACTGGCCCTCGATGTCGCCGGTGTTGATCACGACGCCCAGATCGGCGAGTTCTTCGGCGTCGACCCGGAGCACTCCGATCCGAATCGCGGTCTCCGTGACACCCGGTGCCGATGCCGTCAGCGTGGGAGTCGGAGGAGGCTCGTCGGGGTCGGCGGTGTCGGTGTCCGCGTCGGCGTTGACGGTCGTGCTCGACGAGGTCGTCGCAGAGGTCGAGTCGGTGGTCTCGCTGTCGGCGTCGCCGCAGGCGGCACCGAGCAGGGCGAGCATGGCGATGCAGGCGGCGAGCATCGAGGTTGTTCGAGCGGTCACGACGGCACCGGTCCTTCGATCGTCAGGCGACGGATCGTGCGGGAGTGTCCGGCGTGATCGTTCGCGCCGAAATGCTGGGTGGCGGTCTCGTCCCAGACCAGCACGTCGCCGGTCTGCCAACTCCACCGACACTGGATGCTGGGGTCCTCGGCGCGAGTCGTCAGCCACGCCATCAGCATTTCGCTCTCGTCGTCGGTGACATCGGGGATCCCGTGCCCGTATGCCTTGTCGAAGAACAGGATCTTCTGGCCCGTCCTCTGGTGGGTCCGCACGATCGGATGAACCGAACCGTCGCCGACCACCGCGATTGCCTTCTCGGCGATCTCGTCACCCAGATTCGTTCGTACCCACTCCTCGAAGCCGACCTCGGCTCGGTATTCGACGGTCAGCCCGTCGAGGTAGGTCTGCATGCGCGGACTGAGACGGTCGAACGCCCAGATCATGTTGGCGAAGACCGTGTCGCCGCCGGTGGGTGGAATCTCGACTCCCCGCAGAACGGCAGCCCGCGGGGGTCGCTTCATATACGTGACGTCGGTGTGCCAGCCCGCTCGGTTGGGCATGTCTTCGGGCGCGTCCGTGATGTCGGAGAGCACCTCGTCGTTCCCCATCGCTTCCCGGATCGGGTGGACTTCGGGCTCACCCCAGACCCGGGCGAGTGCGATCTGGTGCTCATCGTCGATCGATTGATCGCGAAACCCGAGGACGAGATGTCGGTCGAGCGCGTCCCGAAGCTCAGCGGCGAGCGCCGGGGTGATGGGTGCTCGGAGGTCCACGTCGTCGACGCGGGCGCCGATCGCGGCGGTGAGTGGTTCGCATCTCATGGGCGCAGCGAATCATCGCTCGGCGCCCGGAACAAGGCCGTTCGCTCCATGTTTGATCGGCGTATACGATCAATCGCCGGAACCGGAAGCGAGGGACGTGGACCTACGACAGCTCGAGTGCTTCCTGGCTGTGGCCCGCACCCTGCACTTTGGTCGCGCCGCTGAAGAGCTCCATCTCGGCCAGGCGACGGTGAGCGAGTCGGTCCGTCGCCTCGAACTCGACCTCGGCGCCCCTCTGTTCGATCGCACCACCCGGCGGGTCACGCTGAACGATTTCGGTGAAGCGTTCCTTCCTGAGGCAGAGGCCGCGTATCGAGGCGTGAGTGAGACATACACCCGTGCCCGGGAGCGGGCGGTCGCGATCGAGCGTCGGCTCGTCGTCGGCCACACGGACGACCTGGGTGGTCGTCTCATCGACGCGTGCACGCGGGTCCAGCGGGCCTGTCCGGGCGTGATCGTGGAGCTCCGCCTCGCATCGTCATCAGGTCAGCTGCGACGACTCGCCCGTCGTCAGCTCCATGCGGCGATCGTCTGGGGAACTCCCGGCGATGAGTCGCTGGAGCACGAGCAGATCGGATCGTCCGGCCTTGTCGCGGTCGTCCCGGAGGGCCACCGCTTCGCCGACGGTCGCGTCCTGTCGGCGGCAGACATCGCGTCGGAGCCACTGATTGCATGGTCGCGGGCGACGAGCCCAGCGACGTACGACGCGTTCACGAACGCGATGACCGCCACCGGGCTCGACTGGACGCTCGTCGGTGTGGCCACCGGACTATCGAATGTCGCCAGCCGAGTGCTGTCGGGTTATGGCGTCGCCGTGATGATCGATGCACTCACGACGATGGATCGGGACCTCGGAGTGGTAGCGGTCCCCATCGTGGACCTCCCCGAGGTGGCACAGTTCGTGGTGTGGCGACCCGACGAACGCCACGAGGGCCTGCCGAGGCTGATCGACGAACTCACCGGAGCATCCCGCCGTCGATGAAGACGGCTCGGCCGGTCATGAAGGCCGAGTCGGGCCCGGCGAGGAACACCGCCGCACCGACGAGATCCTCCGGTTCGCCGAGGCGGCCGATCGCGGTCTCGGCCGCCATCTCGGCCACGAACTCCTCGCGCCGGGCGGGGTCTTTCGGCAGGATCATGTCGGTTGCGACGGGGCCGGGCACGAGAAGGTTCACCCGCACGCCGAGCGCCGCCCATTCTCGAGCCATCGTCGTGGTCCAGTTGACCATCGCGGCCTTCGTGGCCTGATAGGCGCCGATGCCCTCCATGGGTTGGTAGGCGCCGAGCGCGCTCACGTTGATGACGGAGCCGCCCCCGTCCGCGGCGAGGTGGTCGAGCGCGGCAGTCGTGAGAAAGATCGGGCCCTTGACGTTCACGGCGATGAGTTCGTCGAGTTCGTCCTCGGATACTCGCGTCGTCACGTGTGGCTTCAGAAGGCCGGCGTTGTTGACCAACACATCGAGTCGGCCGTAGCGCTCCATGGTTGCCGCGACGAGCGCTTCGCGGTCGGCCGGTCGAGTGACGTCGCATTTCACTGCGATCGCCGAGCCCCCTGCGCCGCTGATCTCCGCAGCGACGAGTTCGCAGGCGGCGAGGTCGCGCGCGGCGACGACCACCGACGCACCAGCTGCCGCGATCCCAATCGCCAAGCCACGGCCCAGCCCTCGGCTTGCACCCGTGATGATCGCGACGCGTCCATCGAGCGGAGCGGTGGTGGTCATTCTGCGTCTCCGGCGAGGTCGCTCAGCGGCGATCGGTAGTGGCGAACGAGCGTGGGCTTCACCACGAGGGCGATGCGCGTGCCCCATTTCCGCCGCGGGAACGGCCGGCCCAGGTGACGCACAGACAGCCGATCGAGCATTTCGAGGTCGTTGTCGTCGCGAACCTGCACGACCCTCCCGCGGATCAGGACTTGCTCGTAGGGATCGTCGGTCGCCGTGGCCGAGAGCGCTACTCGGGCATCGGCCGCGATGTTCTGTGCCTTGATCGTTCCCTCATCGGTGGCCACGAGGATGTAGTCGCCCTCTACGTCGACCCAGACCGGGTCGACTTTCGGGTGTCCGCTCGTGGCCATCAGGGTGGCGAGGTGGACTGCGGGGGAGGTGACGAGAATTTCCGCGGCACGATCGTTGATTTTGCTCATGGGGATTTGCTCATGGATGTTGTCCGCTCATCGAAAGCACCTCGCCGGTCAGGTACGACGAGTGGTCGCTGGCGAGGAAGGCGACGGCAGCGGCGATCTCGAACGGCTCCGCGGCGCGTCGTTGTGGTTGTGCCGCGGCCCAGCCGGCCAGCGTGTCGGCATCGACGGCGCGGGCCAGGTTCTCGTGTGCCGTGATGGTGGGCGCTATTGCATTGACGCGCACACCGTGAGGGCCCGCTTCCGCGGCAGCACATCTCGTGAGCGCCATCACCCCGGCCTTCGCCGCGGCGTAGTGGCATTGGCCCGCCTCGGCTCTCCAACCGGTGATCGAAGAGTTGTTGATGACGACACCTCGACCTCGCGGGATCATTCTCCGGAGGAGTGCACGGGTGCAGCGGAAGGTGGAGTTGAGGGTGACGTCGAGGACCGTCATCCACTCCTCGTCGGTCATGTCCACAAGCGAGACGGAGCCGCCCAGGCCGGCGTTGTTGAAGGCGATGTCGATCGGGCCGAGGTCTCGTTCGGTCTGCTCGTACAGGTTCTCGATCGCGTTGCCGTCGGTGACATCGCAAACGCGTGCCATGACCGGCGTATCGACCTCGGCAGCGAGACGGTCTCGAGTTTCCGCGAGGCGCGACTCGCTGCGATCGGAGATCATCAGTGCGGCTCCCTCGCGGGCGAAGCGACGGGCGACGGCACCTCCGATACCGGTGCCCGCGGCCGCCGTCACCACGGCCACGCGCCCGGCGAGGAGTCCGCTCGTCGGGGGATCTTGAGGGATGGCGAACCCGGCGGGCACGCTCACCTGCTCTCGCTCGGCATGGGCGTTCCCGCAGTGACGCCGCCGTCGGCGGTGAAGTCGCCGCCGGTGCTGTACGACGATTCGTCGCCGGCGAGCCATGCAACCAGAGCGGCTACCTCGCTGACATCGCCCATCCGACCGAGCGCGACGGAGTCTGCGTAGTGGCGCTCGTAGTCGGCGGGGGACCACTCCGGTCGACGCGTCATCGCTGTCTGCATCGGTCCGGGAATTACCGTGTTGACGCGGATGCCGAGGGGTCCGAGTTCGAGCGCAGCGGTCTTGGTGAGACCACGGATCGCCCATTTCGACGCGGTGTATGCGGGCATCCCCGCCGTGCCTGCCATGCCGCCCGGTGACGAGATGTTGATGATCGACCCGCCCCCGGTCGTCGCCATGGCGCGTGCGGCTGAACGAATCCCGAGAAAGGTCCCGCTGAGGTTCGTGTCGATGACCCTGCGGAAGTCGTCGGGTTCGGTTTCGAGAATCGGGGTCACGCGTATGATCCCGGCGTTGTTGACGAGGACATCGAGTCGGCCGTGGTCAGCGACGACACCCCGGACCAGGGAGTCCCAGGCGTCGGCATCGGTGACGTCGAGCGCCGCAGAGTTCGCGCCGTCGATTCCGGCCGCCAAGGCTTCGACGTCCTCGCGTCGTTTGTCTGCCGCGATGACGGTGGTGCCGTCGATCGCAAGTCGTTCGACGATCGCCGCGCCGAGCCCGCGAGCCGCCCCGGTCACGATCGCGACGGGCTTCGCCGGATCGGTCATCGGGTGACGCTGCGCTCGCCGGTCACGAACGCGTCGCGGGCCGACGAGCCATCGCCATACAGGTTGAGTTCGTAGGTGTAGCCCTGCTCGAGTCGGTAGTTGTGGCTGAGGTCGAAGGTGTCGATGCCGTTGAGGCCCGACTTCGCGGCGCGCACGACCCGCCCGCGTTTGTCGGCGATGCGAGAGGCGAGCTCGTGGGCGATCTGCATCAGCTCTTCGTCGTCCTCGGCCAGCTGGTAGACGGTGCCCCAGGAGTGGAGTTCCTCCGCTCCGACCGGCTCGCAGGTGAGCGTCATCTGGCGGAGTTTCATCGGCGGTACGAGTTTCGCGAGGTGTGAAGCACAGCCGAGCGCGCCATTGTCGACCTCGGGAAGACCGAAGCGGGCCTTGCGCGACGCGACGATGATGTCGCAGCTGCCGACGAGTCCGACGCCGAGCCCCATGCAGAAGTCGTTCACTGCCGCGATCACGGGCACGGGCGTGGAGTAGATCTGATCGAACGCCTTGTGGCAGGCGTCGCCTGAACTCAGGAGAAAGTCGAAGCCCCCCTCGCCGCTCGCCTGCATCTCCTTGATGTCGATCCCGGCGTTGAATCCCTTGCCGCTGGCGGTGAGGATCACGGCCCGCACGGCGTCGTTCGCCGCGAGGTCCGCGAAGATGTCGCGGATCGCCCACGTGTCGGCGACGGTGATTGCGTTCACCGGTGGATTGGCCATCGTCACGACGGCCACCCCGGCCTCGTCGATCTCACACGTCACAGTCATTCGGTCACCTCGGTCGAGTCGTTCTCGAGTCCATCGAAGCCTTCGCGGGCATCGTCAACAAGGGCGAATCGGTGCGGATTGATCGGGCGGTCCGATTGGTTCGATCAGTTGATCGTCCCTGCGGTCCGCAGTTCGCCGAGTCGCTCGGTGGTGAGGTCCAATTCGGTCTGCAGGATCCGTGAGGTGTCTTCGCCGAGCCGAGGGTTGCGACGGTCCGCCGCATCGTTCACGGCCGACAGCTTGATCGGATTGCCCGGAGTGAGCACGGCCCCGTCCGCGGGCCAGTGCTCATTCGGCGGGCCGTCGATGGCCACGAGCATCGATCGATCATTGAGTACCGGATCCGTCGCGACCTCGGCCGGCGTGGCGCACGGTCCGGCAGCGATGCCGGCCCGACCCAGCCGAGTGCACGCGTCGTCGCGGCTGAGAGTGCAAGCCCACGATTCGATCGCGGGGCGGAGATCCGACTCGAGATGCGTATGCCATCCGGTTCGTTCGGAGAAGCGTTCGTCGTCGATCCACCCGGGTTGGTCGACGAGGGTCGCCAGTCGCTCGAACTCGTGAGCGCGCCCGATCTGGACGACGATCCATCCGTCGGCGGCCCGAAACGACTCGATCACGAAGGGCGCCGGGTCGGGTTCCCGGGGAATCCCCATCGACCAGAAGTTGGTGACGGTGTCGGTCATGGCGACGACCGAATCGACCATCGCGATGTCCACGTGTTGCCCGATGCCGTGCACGTCGCGATGACGGAGGGCGGCGAGGAGTCCGATCGTGGCGAAGAGCGCGGCGCTGATGTCGCCGAGTCCTCCCACCGGATTGGCTCGCGGGGCCTCGTCCCTGCGCTGCTTGTAGGCGTACAGCCCTGACATCGCCTCGGCGATCGAGGCATAGGCGGGCTGCTGTCGGTCGCGGCCGAGTCCCGTCGTGCCGTAACCGCTCACGGAGGCGTAGATGAGTTCCGGATGGACCTGGCGGAGGTCCTCATATCCGAGGCCGAGCCGATCGATTGCCCCGGCCTTCAGATTCTGCGCCACGATGTCGAACCCCGGGACCAGTCGCCGAAAAAGCTCTTGCCCCGCGGGGTCCTTCAAGTCGAGCCCCACGCTGGCCTTGTTGAGGTTGTTCCGCAGGAACGTCGCGCCCTGCGACTCATCACCCACGACGATCGATGGGGCCGAACTGCGGGCGAGGTCGCCTGCTGCCGGGTGCTCCACCTTTACGACCTCGGCGCCGAGGCGGGCCAGCAGTTGGGTCGCAAACGGGAGCGCCTGCATCTGTTCGACAGCCAGAACCCGGACACCATCGAGCGGGCGGGGCCCGGGATCGCTTTCGACCTCGTCGACCACAGGGCGCCACGGTCGGTTGGTTGCATGATCGTTCATGTGAGCAATTGCACCAGCCCTGGCGCGAACGAACACGACCTGATGGCGACTGACTGATCGGCTCGGCCGATCAGTCGGCTGAGGATCGTTGTTGCCGGGATGCGGTCGGCTCGCTTAACTCAGCGCATGGTCGCCGTCCCTCTCCGCCGCCTCGGTTCGACCGGGCCCAACGTGTCGGCCCTCGGCCTGGGCTGTATGGGAATGAGCGAGTTCTACGGCGCAGCCGACGACCGTGAGTCGATCGCGACCATTCACCGGGCGCTCGATCTGGGGGTGACATTCCTCGATACGGCCGACGTCTATGGCCCCTTCACCAACGAAGAGCTCATTGGCCGTGCCATCGCCGATCGGCGGGACGAGGTCACCCTGGCAACGAAATTCGGCGGACTACGCGGCGCCGATGTCGTCGACGGTCGACGGTTCCGAGGCGATGCGGCCCACGTGCGGGCGAGTTGCGAGGCGTCGCTGCGCCGGCTCGCGGTCGACGTGATCGACCTCTTCTACCTCCATCGTGTCGACCCGACCGTTCCGATCGAAGAGACCGTCGGTGCGATGGCCGATCTCATCACCGCTGGGAAGGCGCGACATCTCGGCCTCTCGGAAGCGGCACCGGAGACCATGCGACGGGCGGTCGCCGTGCATCCGATCGCCGCGCTCCAGAGCGAATGGTCGTTGTGGAGCCGCGATATCGAGGACACGGGCGTCGTGGGCACCGCCCGCGAGCTCGGGATCGGGATCGTGCCCTACAGCCCGCTGGGAAGGGGCATGTTGACGGGAGCGATCCGTTCGCCAGACGACTTCGCTCCGGACGACTTCCGCCGAAACCAACCCCGGTTCCGCCCGGAGAACTTCGCGAAGAACCTCGAGCTGGTCACGGAGGTCGAACGGATCGCAGAGACGTGCGGGTGCGGCGCGGCGCAGGTTGCGCTCGCTTGGGTCCTGGCCCGCGGCGACGACGTCGTGCCGATCCCGGGCACGAAGCGACAGAGCTATCTCGAACAGAACACCGAGTCCCTGGCGGTCGAGCTGTCGCCGGCCGACCTCGACGTTCTCGATCGACTCTCGACTTCCGTGGTGGGCGAGCGCTATCCGGGCATGAGCAGCGTCGAGGGCCTGAGCGCGCCGACTGAGGGGCCGGTGAACGGTCCGGCGTAACTTCGCCGGATGAAGCTGCTGACCGACACCACGCCGCTGCGTGAGTCGCGCCAGTTCCGCCTGCTCTTCATCGGCCGAACGATCTCGGTCGCCGGCTCCCAGTTCACGGTCGTGGCGGCGCCTGTGCAGGTATACGCGATCACCGATTCGACGCTCATGGTCGGTCTGTTGGCGCTGGCCCAGCTGCCGCCGCTGCTGTTCGCCTCGTTTCTCGGGGGCACGTTGGCCGACGCGTTCGATCGTCGTCGCATCCTGATCATCACCCAGCTGCTCCTGGCGCTGTCGTCCGCCGGCCTGGCGCTCAACGCGATGCTCTCGGACCCGAAGCTCTGGATCGTCTTCGTGCTCACCTCGGTCATCGCGGCGCTGTCGGGCATCGACAGCCCCACTCGGACCGCGGTGGTGCCGACACTGGTGTCGGCCCGACAACTGCCGGCTGCGCTGGCGCTCAATCAGCTCAGCTACCAGGTCGCACTGGTGATCGGTCCGGCGGTCGCCGGCCTCGTCATCTCCCAAAGTGTCGCCGCCGCGTACTGGGTCGACGTCGTGACGTTCAGCGCCGCGCTCATCGCACTGCTGCTGATGCTGCCAATGGTGCCCGCCGGCGGCGGAACCCCGCCGGGATGGCGTTCGGCCGTGGCCGGATGGCACTACTTGCGCTCACAGCGGGCCGTCGAGGGGGCCTTCGTGATCGATCTGAACGCGATGGTGTTCGGCATGCCGCGAACGCTGTTCCCCGAGCTGGCGGCCAGGGTCTTCAACGCCCCGGGTGCTGTCGGTCTGCTGTACGCGGCGCCGGCGGTCGGCGCGTTCATCGGTGCGGCCACCTCCGGCTGGATCGGCCGGGTCGATCGCCAGGGCAAGGGCGTCCTGCTGTCCGTGCTCCTCTGGGGAGGCGCAGTTGCCGCCTTCGGATTCTCGCCCTGGCTGTGGCTCGCCCTCGTGTTGTTGGCGGTGGCCGGTTGGGCCGACGTGATCTCGGCGGTGATGCGCAACACCATCATCATGTTGACCGTGCCCGACGAACTTCGGGGTCGGCTCAGTGCGTTGCACATCGCCAACGTCACCGGCGGCCCGCGGCTCGGCGACGTGGAGTCGGGAGCGGTCGCGGCGGCGACCGATGTGCGGGTGTCCGCCTGGAGCGGCGGCCTCGCGTGTGTTCTCGGAGTCGGGCTCGTCGCCCGGTCCTATCCGACGCTGCGAGGCTGGCGCCTCAGCGAACACACGCAGCCCGACCCAGCGAACTGAGTCGGGCCGTTCGAGTGTTCAGCCCTCGTTGAGGAACTCGAGAACCTGCTGGAAGGTCGGCCGGTTGGTGGCTCGGAACGTGTTGTCGATCAGGCCGGGAGTGAAACTGAGGCGGCGTCCTTCTCGGAGCCACGTCGACGGATCATCGCCGAGCTCGATGGCGAGCTCCGCGACGCGATCGTCGATGGCCGTCCACAAGTCGGCCCGGCAGGTGTCGAGGTCGCCGCCGCCGCAGTAGGAGAGCTGGAAGGCTCCCTCGACCGGCTGACCCAGCAACGTCCGCAAGTCCTTGTCGACGATGCTCGACTCGTCGATGCCCCGCAGCCCGATCTCGTCGTCGAACAGCGGTCCGAAGACCGGGGTGAGTACAGCGTTTTCGACTGGGTCCCAGAGCTGGCCGGCGATCAGCGCCCCGGGCTCGTCGTAGTCGCCGTCGTCATCGGCGTCGAGTAGCGGTGCGTCGTCGGCAATCCATGCATCGAGGATGTCGATCACCTGAGCCGAGAGATCGGACGGCGCGTCGCCGCCGGCGAGCACTTCGGAAACGACGGCCCACACGGGCGAGAGCGTGTCCTCAGTGGCCGCGCGGTTCATGATCGAGACGACGTCTTTCAGTTCGGCTTGCTCCGGCCACTGATCGAAAAGTTCGACGCGATGGTGCGAGCCGTACTGGTTGCCGTCGCCGTGCATGAAGCCCGGAGCGGACTGGTTGTTCCAGTTGAGGAGTCGGCCGTCGGCGTGGGTGTCGGCATGGGGGTGTTCGTCCTCAGGGATGAATCCTTGCCACTCGTAGTCGCCAGTGCCGAGCGTGGGCAGTCGGCGGTCGAGGCCCTCCGCTCGCTCGGGCAGCAGGCCCGAGGCGAAGTAGGCGATGCCGTCGCGGTTGGCATAGCCCCAGTTGAACGTGAAGCCGAACTGGTTGGCGATCTCGTAGAACGCCTCGGGCGTGTCGGCCTTGCCTTCGGTCATGTTCTTCAGGGCGCCGAGGTTGAGACCGTCGCGACCGAACGTCGAGCGTGCTCGGCTCAGGGCAATGGGTTCTCCGTCGGAGAGCGCAGTGCCGATGACCGGGCCGTGGACGGAGACCGGGTAGACGATCGGTACGCCTCCCAGCGTGCCGGCGTCGAAGATCTCGAACGGGATGCACTCGCCTTCGAACATGTAGGAGCCGGAGTCGCGGGTGGGCGTGGAACCGTCGGGCTCACAAAGCACTTCGGCGAACACGTCACGCACGTCCTGGTTGGCCGACGTGAGGCTCCATGCGTAGTCCTCGGTGTGCCCGATCAGGAGATACATGGAGAGGCCGGGAACGGCTGCACCCTGAGCCTCGTAGCCAGGGCCCTTCAGGTGCATCTGCATCACGATCTCGGGGTAGTAGTAGCCGAGCTGCGGGCCCATGACGGCGAGCGTGTTGCCGGTGACGGACTCGTCGGGCGCCACGGTCAGCCAGTTCGATGCCTTGATGACCGGCGGGTCGTCGACGGCGTCGACATACGCGTTGTTGTCGAGTGCGCTGTTGCCGAGCGAGATGTTCTGCACACCGGGATTCGAGCCGGGCTGCGGGTCACGCGCGTCGAGTGAGATGATCGACCCTTCGTCGATGGCCACCGAGCCGGTGACGTCGCCACCGGTGAACGTGCCGTAGTCGAAACGTTCGTCGATCGTTGTGTAGGCCTCGGGGTCGTCGGTCTGGAGAAGGTCTTCCCATGCGGCGCGACCGTCCTCGTCGCCGAGGCGGTTCTGCAGTTGCGAGAGGAACTCGGCGTTGCGGGCTTCGGATCCGCCGCCGGCACCGAAGATCGAACCGATGAACGCCGTCGTGGCGATGATGTCGTTCACGGTGAACGGCTCCATAGCGGTGCCGTTGGCCGCGATGTAGGCGTTGGCGCCGTCGGTGTAGGCGTCGATGTCGGCGATGATCTCCTCGCCCTCCTCGCCGTAGGTGTCGAGGATCACCTGGACCTGGTCGGCGACCAGCTGCTCGGTGGCTTCACTCGGCACGAACGGGGTTGCGCTCGTCACGAGCGAGAAGGCATTGACGCCGGGGATGTCGGCGACCGCAACGCGGGCAGGGCCACGGCCGAAGTTGATGAGGAACTCGCGGTCGCGGACCGTTGCCCAGCCGGCACCGAAGGCGACATCGGCCCGGGTCTCGCCGGTGATGTGGGGAACGCCGAACTCGTCATAGAGGAGGGTGAGTCCCTCGCGGCCGGTGTCCTCTTCGGTGGTCGCGCCGATCGGCTCGAAGTCGGCCGGGAGGAAGAAGGAGTCGATGTCGTCGTCGGTGACGTTGCCGCGAAGCGGTGTGAGTCCGTCGTAGAGCGCGAGCTGATCGAGCGAGTCGTCGGTGGTGGGAATGCCGCCGAAGTTGCCCGGAGGAAGGATGTAGTACGCCCGGTCCTCGTCGACGACGGGTCCATCGTCAACGACGACCGGCGTGTCGTCGTCCTCGGGCGCGGCGGTCGTGGTGGTGACGTCGCCGCCTCCGTCGTCCGGTGAGTCCGCGCCTGAGTCGTCGTCCCCGCAGGCGGCGGCGATGAGAGCCAGTGCCAGCAAGCACGCAAGTAGGCGCAGGCCGAGATGAGATGAGCGTGGTGACATGGGGTCCCCTCCGAGTCCGTCGAGCAGCCTAGACACCCTCCCGAACGTTGACGCAAAGGGAGGTTTTCACCGCCTACATTGGGCTGCCGCGGCCGACGAGCAACAAGGGCGGTCATGCCGACGAGCACACGGGTCGATGCGGCCTACAAGAGCTTCACCAAGAAGGTGGCCAACGAGCTGGCCTGGGTGAGCCGCGGCCAGGGCGCGCTGACCACCGAAGAAGCGCGTGGCGTCGCCGACCGCGAAGCGAAGAAGCTGCTCACGGCGATGGCCCACGTCGATGGCCGTCGCGTCCCCGGCGAGCGGGCCTGGATCGGCGTGGGCATCGAAACCGCGGCAGAGGCGCGCACGTTTCTGTCCGAGCCGTCCGACATTCTCCGCCTTCTGCTCGAGGCCGAGGGCCCCTACAGCGCGGCCGTCATCGTCTATGCCGACCAGGCGCGTGAGCTGATGCGCACGGCCGCAGCCGTCGACGGAGACGAGAGCGATCGTGAGCTGGTCGGGCTGAACATGCTCGACGATGTGCTGCGCGATCACACTCCGACATCGGCCCCGTTCGCGCCGGCCGCGCCGAGGTCCGAGCCCGCAACCGAGTCCCGCGAGTCGGAAACCGTCGACGAGGTACTGGCCGAGCTCGACTCGCTCATCGGTCTCGACCACGTGAAGAAGGTCGTGCGTGAGCTGGTGAACGTCACCATCGTCGAGCAGATGCGGGTCGACCTCGAACTGCCCATCCCGGATCGCACCCACCATCTCGTGTTCACGGGCAACCCGGGCACCGGCAAGACCACGGTCGCGCGTCTGCTCGCCCGGGTGTTCGCGGCGCTCGACATCTTCGAGGGAGGACACCTCGTCGAAGTGCATCGTGCCGATCTCGTCGCCGGCTATGTGGGCCAGACCGCCCCGAAGACCGTCGATGCCGTGGAGCGGGCGATCGGTGGTGTGCTCTTTCTCGACGAGGCCTATTCCCTGGTCGGCGAGGGCAACGACTTCGGGGATGAGGCCATCACCACATTGGTGAAGCTCATGGAGGACCGTCGCGAGGAGTTCATGTTCGTGGCGGCCGGGTATCCGGTCGAGATGCGGTCGTTCGTCGACACCAACCCCGGCCTTGCCAGTCGGATCCGGGCCGAGATCCACTTCCCCGACTACACGATCGACGAATTGTCGGCGATCACCCGGCTCATCTGTGGCGCCAACGGATACGAAGCCGAGCTCTCCGACGAGCAGCTGTTCGAGTTCTTCTCGCGGTCCGACCTCGACATCAGCAAGGGCAATGCCCGGCACGCTCGCCGCGCGTTCGAGGAGGCGACGGTGAGACAGGCCTCACGTCTGGTCGGTACCGCTCCCAAGCGCGACGATCTGATGTTGCTCACTTCGGCCGACTTCGGGCTGCCGGAGGTCTGAGGTCGCTATCCCTCCGGCGGGGCTACGAAGTCGATGAGCTCTTCGACCGCGCCGAGCATCGTCGGCTCGAGGTCCTTCCACGAGTTCACCTTGCCGAGGAGGTGCTTCCAGAACTCGCCGGACGAGGCGTTCACGCCGAGGGCCGCGATGACGCCCTCTTTCCAGGGCTGACCCTTCGGAATCTCGGGCCAGCGCTCGATGCCGAGCACCGCCGGCTTCACCGCCTGCCAGACGTCGACGAACGGGTGCCCGGTGATCAGCACGTTGCGGTCGTTCACCTCTGCGGCGATACGGCTCTCCTTGGAGCCCTCGACGAGGTGGTCGAGCAGGATGCCCAGTCGCCGATTGTCGCCGGGTCGAAACCCCCGCACGCGATCGGCCAGGTCATCGGCGCCCTCGAGTTGCTCGACGACCACGCCCTCGACCCGAAGGTCGGCACCCCAGACCTTCTCCACCAGTTCGGCATCGTGAATGCCCTCCACCCAGATGCGGCTTGCTCGCGCCACGCGTGCCGGCACGCTCCCGAGGTCGATCGAGCCCGACGCGGTGAGCGCGGTCTCGGCCGTTGTCGGCGCCGATGCCGTGAGGGCGACCGGCACGCCCTGGCCATCGATCGCGGCGCGCACCGAGCCGTGTTCGTAGCGGACTGTGTGGTCCTTGCCGTGTCGGTCGCGGAGCACCAAGCGGGGCGGGCTGAACTCGACCAGCGCGCCGACGATGCCGCTTCCGCGGTCTTCCAGCACCAGTCCGCGGGTGGCCTCCATCGTCGGTCGTTGACGAGCACGCGCAGCCTGGCTGCCGCTTGGATCGTCGATATCGATCATCTCGAGTTGTGGTCGTGTGCGGTCAGGCTGTGCCATCCCGCCGAACCTAGATCGACGGGCCCGTCTCTCGGCGGAGTCCCCCGCAAAAAGCAGAATGAGGAGAGAGCAAGAAGGTGAGAGTCTCCACTACGGGAGTAAACACTCGCACTGTCGGGCCGACAGGGTAGGTTGTGAACGTGGCGAAAGAATCCCCCGCAGTCGAGCGATACCGAGTGGAAGATCTGGCCGAGGCGGTTGGCGTCGCGGTCGACACCGTGCGCTACTACCAGCGGCGCAAGTTGCTGGCCCCGCCCCGGAAGGAGGGTCGGGTCGCCTGGTACGGCGAAGCCCATCTCGCCCGGGTGAAAGAGATCCGAGCGTTGGCCGATCGCGGCTTCACGCTCGCCCAGATAAAGGACCTCTCGACGGACGACGCCACCGGCCTGCTGGCCGACCTGGCCGCCCAGAACGCCGCCGACCCCGATCTCGACAAGGCTGAGCTGGCCCGCCGCGCGGAGGTACCCGAGTTCATCGTCGACATCGTCGTCGACGCCGGTCTTCTCGTCCCGACTGCCCGCAAGGGCAAGCCCCGGTTCCCGGCCGACGCGGTCGACATGCTCGTCGCCGCTCGCACCCTGGTCAGCGAGGGCGTCACACTCGAAGAGCTCACCGCCCTGGCCATGCGGCACGCGACGCACGTCGAGGACGTGGTCGACGACGCCATCGAACTCTTCAAGCGCCACAGCGACCGCAGCGGGGGAAGCCGCGACGATCTGATCGGGCTCATGCACCGCCTCGTCCCCGTGGCATCCGATCTCGTCGGCCGCCATTTCGAGCGAACGCTGCGAACTCGTGCACTGGCCCGCATGGGCAATGATCCGGCTGACGCCGCAATGCTCGGCGGCGGCTTGGTGGTGCTCGCTCGTCGCCTCGAAACCCGAGTCGATCCGGTCGCCGTCTACGCCGCTTCCACCGAGCACCATCGCGCCCTCTGGATCCGGCCCGAACGCGGATTGGCCTTTGTCGGGATTGGTGCCGTGGAGACGATCACCCCGGTCGGCGAAGGTCGGTTCTCAGCCGCATCCGCGGCCCGAGCGGCGCTCGCGGCTCGCGCCCACCGCACCGGACCGGCCGATGCGCCGGCGCCGATGCTTTTCGGAGGGTTCTCGTTCTCCTCGTCGGGGTGGGGCGGCGCTCCGTCCGGCGACCAGCGCGGACCCGACTGGACGGGATTCCCCGAAGCCAGCTGGATCCTGCCGGAGCTGACGTTCGTCGATCGCCCCGACGGGTCCTGGATCCTGGCCGCGGCACGCGTCGAAGCCGGCCATGAGGAGTCAACCGCGGTCGACGGTCTCGACCGGCGCCTCGATGCCGTCATCGCCGACCTGCCCTCCACAATCGCCGTCGATCTCGACTTCCGCGACGGCGACGTCACCGTCGAGGGACCCACGGCGGCGCCGTACGAGGCGTTGGTGGCCGACGCGATCTCATCGATCGTGGCGGGGGAGTTCGGCAAAGTCGTCGTCGCCCGAACCCACGAGGAGACCAAGGTCGATGCCATCGCGGTCATCGCCCGACTGCGAGCCCGCTACCCGAGTTGTGCGGTTTTCTCGATCGCCGCCGGTGACCAACAATTCCTCGGCGCGAGCCCGGAGCAACTCGTCTCACTCGACGGCCGCCAGGTCCGGACCGCAGCGCTGGCCGGCACCACGGTCGTCGGTTGGGACGACACCACCGATGCCGGTCTCGCGGCCGAGATGCTGGCCTCCCCCAAGATTCGCGAAGAGCACCAGTTCGTCGTCGACGACATCAGCGAACGGCTCGCGGCGCTCGGCCTGGTCGGGGAGACGTCGCCGGAGCCGGAGGTGCTGCGCCTGGCTCGTCTGCAACATCTGCGGACACCCATCACCGCTCGCATCGAACGACGCGCCGGCGGAGTGAGCGACATGGACGTGCTTCGGGTCGCCGGTGTGCTGCATCCGACTCCCGCCGTCGCGGGCACCCCCACGGCTGCGGCGGTGAACTGGCTGGAGGCTCGCGAGGCGTTCAACCGTGGTTGGTACGCCGCTCCGGTGGGCTGGTGCGACCTCGATGGCAACGGCGAACTCCGTGTGGCCTTGCGGTCGGCTCTCGTCGACGCGAAGGGCACCGCCACCCTCTTCTCCGGGGCGGGCATCGTGGCCGACTCGGTTCCGGCCGACGAACTCGCCGAGACCGGCGTGAAGCTCCGCGCCCTTCTCGACGTGATGGATCGCTGATGAGCACCGCAGACCCGGTCTACGACGTCATCGCCGCCTTTGCCGCGGGGTTGGTCGAACACGGGGTGATCGACGTGGTGATCAGTCCCGGATCGCGATCCACCCCGCTGTCGATCACGCTTCACGCACAACCTGGTCTCACGACATGGATCCAGCTCGACGAGCGGTCGGCCGGGTTCTTCGCCCTGGGTCAAGCCAAGGCCACGGGTCGCCCGTCGGTCCTCGTCTGTACGTCGGGCACCGCCGCCGCGAACTATCTGCCGGCCGTCGTCGAGGCGCACCACGCGGGCATTCCGCTCATCGTGTGCACGGCCGACCGTCCGCCCGAGCTCCGCGACTGGGGTGCCGGCCAGACGATCGATCAGGTCGGCATCTTCGGTGGCTGTACCCGCTGGGCGGCCGACCTCCCGGTCGCCGGGGAGTGGACGCCGAGCCGGGCCCGTCTCGCAGCCCACCGTGCGATCGAGACCGCAACCGGCATCAACAGCGGCCCCGTTCACCTGAACTGGCCCTTGCGGGAACCGCTCGAACCGGTGGCCGAGGTCCCCGTGGTCGACGCCACCCCACGGCCCACTGTCGATGCGACCAGGCCGGTGTTCGACTATCCGGACATCCGCCCTCGTGAGCGAGGCGTGGTCGTGGTCGGTCCCGATCTTCACGCCGACCCGGCGCGGGCCCGAGAGATCGTTGCCGCCGCCCTCGCCCTCAGCGCCGCCACCGGTTGGCCCGTGATCGGCGAACCGATCGCCGGCACTCGCCGCCCGGTCGACCCGCCCGCAGGATCCGTCAGGATCGCCAACGCCGACCATCTCCTCAAGATCGATGCTCTCGCCGACGAACTCCGGCCTGATCTCGTGATCCGTCTCGGCGGCAGTCCGACCACGAAGCCGGTGCGACTCTGGCTCGAACGTCATCAACCCGAGCTTGTGCTCATCGATCCGGCCCACCGGTGGAACGACGCGTCGTTCACCACCACGCACCATGTCGCCGATGACCCCGAGGCAGCACTCAGGGCGATCGAGCTGCGGTCCACGGGAATCGGCGTCGACACCCGCTGGCGCGATCGCTGGATCGAGCTCGAGACTCTCGCGGCCCGAGCCGTCGACAACACGCTCGACCGAGAGCCGATGCTCAGCGCCTTGGCGACCTCGGTGATGGCCGACTCCTTGCCCGACGGCAGCCTCGTGATGACATCGAACTCGATGCCGGTGCGCGATCTCGATGCATTCGTGCCGCGGGGAGGGCCTCAGGTCGACTTCATCGGCAACCGTGGCGCGAGCGGCATCGACGGCATCACCTCGACCGCGCTGGGGTTGGCCAGCCGTCACGATGGATCCGTCGTGCTCTTCGTGGGCGACATCGCCCTCCTGCACGATCTCGGTGCGCTGTTCAGCGCCGCCCGCGCCGGCCTGCACCTCACCGTTGTGTGTATCGACAACGACGGCGGCGCCATCTTCTCGATGTTGCCGATCGCGGCCCGCGGCGACGAGGTCGACTTCGAGACGCTCTTTCGCACGCCGCACGGGATCGACCTCAAGGGGTTCTCCGGCATCGGCGGGGTCACTGTCACTCCGGTGAATTCGGCCGACACGCTTCGCCGAGCGCTCGAGACCGCCACGGCGTCGACGGCCCCCGGTGTCGACCTCGTGCTTCTCGAGATCGATCGAGACGCCGATGTCGCGCAACGCCGAGCGATCACCGCGGCGGTTCGAGCCGCGACGGCAGGATGAGTCCCGCGGTCCACCTGATCGAGCTCGGGGACGTCGAGATTCAGGTCGAGGTCGAGGGCGCCGGTCCGGCCATCGTGTTGCTTCACGGCTTCACCGGTGATGCATCCACGATGTCGGACCTGACCGAACGGCTCGCTCCCGATCACACCGTGATCATTCCGAACCTGATCGGGCACGGCGGCTCCACCGGTCCGGCCGACCGCTACACCGTCGACGCAATGGCCGAGCAGGTGCTGGGTGTGCTCGATGCACTGGGCCGGCCCGGCCCCCACGACGTGATCGGCTACTCGATGGGCGGGCGAGTTGCGCTTACCGTCGCGTGTCGCTTCCCCGATCACGTGGCGTCGTTGTCGTTGATCGGTGCGTCGGCGGGTCTCGCCACCGAGCAGGAGCGGATCGAGCGGCGATCGGCCGACGAGCAACTGGCCGATTCGATCCTTGAGGGCGGGCTCGAGCAGTTCGTCGACGGTTGGATGGCCAACCCACTCTTTGCCACGCAGGCCCGTCTGGGCGCGGAGTTTCTTTCGACGGCTCGGGCGCAACGAATGACGAACTCTCCGGAGGAGCTCGTGAGGAGCCTGCGCGGCGCCGGCACCGGCACGATGCGACCCCTCCACGACGTGCTCGATCGTTGCGCGGCTCCGGTCCGGCTCATCGTGGGTCGAGACGACGCGAAGTTTCGGGCCATTGCTGCAGAGTTGGCCCAGGCGCTGCCCCTCGCCGCGGTGTCCACTGTGGACGATGCGGGCCACGCTGCCCATCTCGAGCAACCCGACGCGGTGACGGCCGCCATTCACCTGGCGCTCGACGACTCGGTGATCCGGTGCGCGCCCATCTCTCTCCCGCTGCGAGGGAGCCACACGACCGGTCGCGGCACCACAACCAGGCGCGACAGCGTGTTGATCGGCCTTCGACGCGAGGGGCACACCGGCTGGGGAGAGGCATCGCCGTTGCCCGGCTGGTCGAATGAAGACCTTCCGACGGTCACCGCGGCACTGACCTCGTCGGGGTCGCTCACGGCCGCAGATTCCGCCTGGGAGTCCACCCGCGATTGGCGCCACGACCTCGTTTCGCTGCCGGCGGCCAGGGCCGCTGTGGCGGGAGCGGCGCTCGACGTCGATGCTCGCCGGCGGGGGCTTCCGCTTCATCGTTTCCTCGCCGACTGGCATCCCGACCTCACCGCTTCGTCGGCGATCGAGTCGCTGGCGGTCAACGCCCTCGTGTCCGCAACGGATCCGGCGGAGGTCGCGAGGGCGGTTGCGGCCCACGTCGCGGCCGGATTGACGACGATCAAACTGAAGGTCGGATCGGGTGATCCCGCGGCCGACATCGAACGCGTGGCCGCGGCCCGAGACGCGGGACCTGACGTCGCCCTGCGAATCGATGCCAACGGGGCCTGGGATCTCGACACGGCGCTCACGGTCCTCGCCGCGGTTGCCGACCACGGCGTCGTGCTGTGCGAGGAACCGGTACGAGGGATCGAGGAGATCGCTGCGGTGGGCCGCGCCGTGGATGTGCCGGTCGCGGTCGACGAATCGGCGCGGTCGCCGGCCGACCTCGAGCTCGTGGCCGGCCATGCCGACTCGATCGCCGCCGTCGTCGTGAAACCGCAGGCGTTCGGCGGGCCCGATCTCGCGATCGATGCCGTGGCCGCGGCTCGCGCCGCGGGCCTCGAGGTGATTGTCACTTCCATGATCGACTCCGCCGTGGGGATTGCTCACGCGGCCCACGTCGCTGCGGCGTGCGGGCTCGAATCGGCCCACGGCCTGGCGACGGCCGGGATGCTCGAGGTCGACGTCGCTCCCGGTCTCCAGGTCATCGAGGGCAGGATCGCGATGCCGACCGAAATCGGACTGGGCATCGGCCTCGTCTCGACCGCGGCCGCGTTTCGCCAGAGCGCCTGAGTCGCCGTAGCCTGCCGCCGTGGATCTCTACATCATTCGACACGGCCGTCCCGAGCGTCAGGTCATGCGCGACGGCGAGGGCAGCGCTGATCCGGGTCTCTCGGAGACCGGCTTGGAGCAGGCGACCCGAGTGGGGACGTTCCTCGAGGCCGAGGGGATCGACCACATCGTGTCGTCCTCGATGCGTCGTGCGTTCGAGACCGCCGTTCCGCTCGCGACCACGCTCGGCTACCCGATCGAGCAGCTCGACGACATCAGGGAATCAGACCACAAGAACCAGGTCTACATTCCGGCCGAGGAGATGTCGCCAGACGACCCGGATGCAGCCCATTTCTTCGAGGGCAACATCCACGACCACGTGTTCAGTGATGGCATCGAGGAATTCACCGAGCGGGTCAGCCGGGGCTTCCAACACATCATCGACACCAACAAGTCGAAGAAGGTCGCCGTGTTCTGCCACGGCATGGTCACCTCCATCTTTCTGCGGACGATCCTGCGCTTCGACGATCCGCTGTCGCTCACGCCCGACTACTGCGGCATCAGCCGGGTACGAGCCGCGTCGAACGGCATTCGTTCTGTTCGATCGATCAACGAGACCCATCACGTCCGGGACCTGATCGAGTGGTGAGGCCCGGATGAAGGCGATTCGGGTCGTCGACGGTGTCCCCACCATCGAGGACGGCGCGTTCGCCCTCCGAGACGGCGACGTCCGTCTGAAGGTCGCCGCGGTCGGCATCTGTGGGTCCGATCTGCATCTCCTCGACGCGGGCTGGGCCGAGGGTCGGGTGCTCGGCCACGAGATCTCCGGTTACCTCGACGACGGCCGAGCGGTGGCCCTCGAGCCGTTCCGGTCCTGTGGACACTGCAACAGCTGTGCCGACGGGGATCGCCACGCCTGCGAGAACGGCGCCGAGGTGATGGGCATCATGGCCGACGGCGGCATGGCCGAATTCATGAGCGTGCCCACCGACGCGCTGGTCCCGCTCGCGGGTGGCGTCGACATCGGCCACGCCTCCCTGGTCGAGAATCTCGCCGTCGCCGTGCACGGACTGAATCGGGCCCGTCTCGAATCCCGTGACACGGTCGCGGTCGTCGGCGCCGGTCCGATCGGACTGGCCCTCGCCGCGGCACTGGGGCGTTCCGGCTTCCGGGTGTCGATTGCTGCTCGTCACGAGCACCAGCGGGTCGCGGCGGAACGGATCGGGGCGACGGTCATCGACGACTCATCGGGCTACACGGCCGGTTTCGACGTGGTCTTCGACGCGGTCGGTAACACCGGATCGATCAAGGAGTCCGTGCGTCGGGTCGCTCGCGCCGGACGCATCTGCATGGTCGGATCGTTCTGGGATCCGGTGGAGATCGACGTCGGCTTGCTCATGCAGGAAGCCGAACTCATCCCCGCGATGATGTACGGCCGCACACCAAACGGGCGCGAGATCGATGGCGCGGCCGCGCTGCTCGCCGAGCTCCCGGACCTGGGCGAGACGATGATCACGCATCGGTTCCCGCTCGATGGGGCGACCGAGGCGTTCGCGACGGCGCGCGACCGCGCCGCAGGTGCCATCAAGGTCGTCTTCGAACCCCACGGCTGAGCCCTACGCTTCGCCCATGCCATGGGTCGATGTCGATGAGCCGTTCGCTTCTCCGCCGCGGGCGGCGGGGCCACTCGCCGACCCCGCCGGTGAGGGAATGGTCGACCTCGAGGATCGGTGGGGGTCCATTGTTGAAGCCGAGCTTCGTGGTGGTGTCGACATCAGTCGCTGCGAACAGGTGGAGATCCGCGGCTCGGTGTTTCGCGGTGTGAGCTTCCGGTCTCAACCCGGCATCGAGCTCGACGTGACGGCTTCGACCTTCGTCGACTGCGACCTCTCCGCGCTGCAGTTCACGAAGCTGACCAACACCCGGTTCGAGGGTTGCAAGCTGTCCGGCGTCGACTTCAGCGCCGGCCTCGTGAGGGATGTCGTGTTCGACCGCACGCTGTTGAAACTGAGCGTCCTCCGGATGGCTGAACTCGAGCGGGTGGAGTTCCGCGACACGACGCTCGACGATGTCGATTGCTACGAGGCTCGATTGACGAATGTCTCGGTTCCCGGCACCAACCTGCGGGCCGTCGAGCTGGACAAGGCTCGGTTCCACGCCGTCGATCTACGAGACGCCCTCGAGCTCGACATTCGCTCGTGTCGGCGCTTCGACGGCTGTCTCCTCACCCAAGGTCAGCTCCTCCCGCTGGTCCACCTCTTCGCCGACGCCGCCGGGGTTTCGATCGCCCGTGAGGCAGAGGAATAACGCCGAGCGCCGCGGGTTACTCTCGGGCATGACCGAGACGACCGACGATCGCACCGACGAGTGGGCCCGAATGCGGGCCGAGCACATGCTCGATCCCGCTGATCGCCCGCCCTCCACTGCCCGCGGTGTGCACCACGTCGCCCTGCTTTGCACCGATGTCGAGCAGACGATCGCGTTCTACCAGGGCATCCTCGGCTTCCCCCTCACGGAGCTTTTCGAGAACCGCGACTACGAAGGCTCAACCCACTTCTTCTTCGATATCGGCAACGGGAATGCGTTGGCGTTCTTCGACTTCCCCAAGCTCGGGCTCACGGACTACGCCGAGGTGCTCGGCGGACTTCATCACCTCGCCATCTCTGTCCCGCCCGACGTGTGGCATGAGAAGAAGTCCGCGCTCGAAGCCGCAGGGGTCGAGCTCCACATTGTCGACACCTCGATGTATCTGCGCGATCCCGACGGCGCTCGGATCGAGTTGATCAACGATCCACTCGGAGAGATGTACGGCAATCCCGTGATGTAGCCGGGTCGGCTCCTACTCTTGGCGCCGTGCCCGACCCGTCCTCGCTCTCGCTCGTCGTCATGGCCGCGGGTCTCGGCTCCCGTTTCGGTGGTACCAAGCAATTGGCGGAGGTCGGGCCGAACGGCGAGGCGTTCCTCGACTTCTCGATCATCGATGCGGTCGCGGCCGGCGTCGGCAAGATCGTGCTCATCGTGCGAAGCGACATCGAGGACGACGTTCGTCGTCATGTCGATCGTCGTCACGCGGATCTCGATGTGGTCTACGTGCGCCAGAACGAGCACGGCCCTGCTCGTGAGAAACCGTGGGGCACGGGGCACGCGGTGCTGGCTGCGGCCGCGGAAGTCGCCGGATCGTTCATCGTGTGCAACGCCGACGACTACTACGGCCGCTCGACCTACGCGGCCGTAGCTCCCCTCGCCGCCGAGTTACCGGCGAACCGGGCGCTACTCGCCGGCTTCAAGATGTCCCATACGTTGCCGGCCCGAGGTGAGGTGAGCCGCGGTGTCTGCGAGGTCGACGGCGACCGTCTCACATCGCTGGTCGAGACCCATGGCATCGGCCGCCGCGACGACGGGTCGATCACGGCCGCGGATCCGGCGGGAACGCTGAGCGACGACACCGTCTCGTCGATGAACTTCTGGGCGTTCCCCCACCGACTGTTCGACGAACTCGATCGCGGATTCACAGCGTTTCTCGCTGATCACGGCGACGAGGAGAAGACCGAATACCTGTTGCCCTCCGTCGTCCACGACCTGATGGCCAGCGGCGAGATGAGCGTTGGGGTGGTGCCCACCGATGAGGCTTGGGTCGGCGTCACGAACCCTGATGATCTCGAGATCGCCCGCGCCCAGATCGCTGCCCTGCGGGCCTGACGTCGCGGTGGCCGGGAACCGAACACCTCGGCCGATCGTCACAACCTGTATGAAGCTGCGAACGATCTCCCTTGCCCTGGCCGCAACACTCGCGATCTCAGCCTGCGGCGACGCAAGCACCGACGCCGATGTCTCCGGCCCCGACGGCCCAGGAGACGGCGTCACCACCACGCTCTTCGAGGGTGGCGAGCGGGGCTGGCTGGAAGGTGACGACCTCGATTGGTTCGGAGTGGCGGGCGGTGCAGAAACCGGCGGCCTCGACATGGCGGCCGACGCATCGGGGTTCGAAACCGATGATGACGGCGAGGTCGCCCGTTCGACGACCACCACGAGCGGCGACTCGTTCAGTGATATCGGTCCGCTCGAGCCGCCGATCGACAACACGCCCTTGCGAGCCGGATCGATCGACGACGGCGACGACGTCGGCGCCTACCTCGAATACCGCAGCGGCGTCGTCGACTCGGGTGTCGAGGTGCGACCCGTCGACGTCAGCAACTCGACGGTCTTCACCGTCACCGGCAGCAATGGTCTCCCCGTGCTCGACGCCGCGCTCGAGTTCTGGGCGCCCGATGCCGACCGGGCGGCCGACGCTCCGGTCGTGACATTGCGCACGACCGCCGATGGTTCCGTCCGCTTCGTGCCCGGCGCGATGGCCGAGGGCTGGACGTCGCTCGACGCCACCGTGCGAATCGGCGATGTGGCCGTTGATGTCGAATTCGAGTGGGGCGCGCCCGCGGTAGCCGTATCGGTCGACTCGCCTGGCGGTGTCGACGGTTCAGTGCCGCTCGACATCCACTTTGTGCTCGACGCCACCGGTTCGATGGGCGACGAGATCGCCCGCCTCCGCGACAACATGACGTCGATCGCCAACCAGATCGCCGCCCTCCCCAGCGAGCCCGATGTGCGGTTCGGCATGACCGTGTACCGCGACGAAGGCGATCTCTTCGTGACCCGCAACTTCGATCTGACCTCGGACCTCGACTCGTTCCTCGACGCGCTGGCCGAGGTGCAGGCCGAAGGTGGCGGCGACTACCCGGAGGCGCTCGATGAGGCGCTGGCCGATGCCCTCGAGCTGCCGGAGTGGCGTCGCGACGGTGCGGTCGAAATCATGATCGTCATCGCCGACGCCCCGCCGCAGATCGGGCGAGCCGTGCAGCAGCCGACCGGTGTGACCGCGCTCGCCGCGGCCCAGCGAGGCGTCAAGATCTTCCCCGTGGCGGCCAGCGGCACCGATGACCAGGCGGAATACGTCATGCGCGAGCTCGCCTTTCTCACCGGCGGACGGTTCGTGTTCCTCTCCTACGGCGTAGACGGGGCCGCAACGGCGACCGGTCCGAGCACCGACATCACGAGCGATGACTACGACGAGCTGCCGCTCGACGCGCTGGTCGTACGGCTCGTGCAGGACGAGCTCTCGGCCCTCACCGGACTCGACGTCCAGCCGGTGCCGACCACGACGGTCCCGGTCACCACCACAACGTTCGAGCAGTGAGCGTCAGCTGAACTTCGAGGTGACCTGTTCGATCGGTTCGCCGTCGATCTCGAGGTCGACCTTCTCGTTGTAGAAGCACATGAGGCCCTTCACCGGTGCCGACTCGGGCAGCGGGTCGTCGTAGCCCCAGACGAGGTCGGGGTGGGTCTCTCCGTCGACCTCGACCGACCAATAGCGGGCGAAGCCCTTGTAGGGGCACCCGCTCGTGGTGTCGGTGGTGGTGAGCAGATCCATGCGGACGTCGTCGGCCGGTAGGTAGTAACGCGGCGGAAGCCCCGTCTCGAAGAGAATGGTGGGGCGGGTGGAGTCGGCGACGACCGTGCCGCCGATGCGCACGACGACATGACGTGACGAGGGCAGGGCGTCGACGCGGCGATAGGGGTCCCGGGGATGGATGAAGACCTCTTCGTCTTCCTCGTACCAGCGCTCGACGGCGGACCAGTCGAGTTTCACGTGGTCCGGGAGTTCATCGATCGACGTGTGCGGCAGCGATTGGTCGGCCACGTCGGACACCGGGATGTACCAGTAGGGGTAGTACTGGTGCTCCCATACGAGCTGTGCCCGGCGGGTGTCGACGACCGTGCGATCGCCGATCGTCCCCCTGATCCACTTGGCGGCCGGCTCGATTCGTTGGATCTCCATGAGTGGGACAACGCCCTCGGCGGCCAGATGATTCCGGTCGTGACAAACTCTCGCCGTGCTCGACCCCTCGGTGACCCGCTTTGCTCCCAATGGCATGGTTTCGACGATCGACCATCTCGCGACCGCAGCCGGCGTCGATCTGCTGCGAAGAGGTGGGAGCGCCGTCGACGCGGCCATCGGCGCCAACGCCGTTCTCTCGGTGACGTCATCACACATGTGCGGGATGGGCGGCGACCTGTGGGCCCTGGTTCACTTCGACGACTCGGCGCCGCCCGCCACCCTCGACGCCTCGGGACGGGCCGGTTCGGGCGCCGATCCGGAGCGAGCTCGCGCCGATGGACTGACGTCCATTCCCCTGACCGGCGATGTGCGCGCGGTCACCGTGCCTGGCGCGGTCGACGGTTGGTTGGCGCTGCACGAGCGGTTCGGTCGCCTGCCGCTCGCCGATGTCCTCGCCGCGGCGGTGGCGCTGGCCGAGGAGGGGTTCCCGGTCGCTCCGCTACTGGCATTCATGGCTCCCGACGTTGCCCACGTCGAGTACAGCGAGCTCCCGCCGGCGCCGGTCGCCGGCCAGCGCGTGACGCGGCCGGGTTCGGCCCGGGCGCTGCGGGCGATCGCGGCGAACGGTCGCGACGGGTTCTACGGCGGCGAATTCGGTGAGGGTCTGCTGGCCGCTGGTCCTCGTGAGTTCTCGGCTGCTGACCTCGAGCACAGTCAGGCTCGGTGGGTCGATCCCATCTCGGTCGAGGCGTTCGGTCACACGATCTGGTCACCTCCGCCCACCAGCCAGGGCTACCTCACGCTCTTGGGGGCCGCGATTGCCGACGGGTTCGAAGTCACCGCGGATGGGGCCGGGATTCACGTGCTCATCGAGGCCGCGGCGCAGGCGGCGCACGATCGCCCGACGCAGCTTTTTGAAGGTGCAGATCCGGCGGTGTTGCTCGGCGGGGATCGCGTGGCGGAGCGTCGCCGAGCCATCGATGCCGAGCGGGCGGGCCACGTCGGCGTGCCGGAGTGGCCCGGCGACACCACGTACCTCTGCGCCGTCGACCGCGACGGTATGGGTGTCTCGCTCATCAACTCGAACGCCAAAGGGTTCGGCGCGGGGATCATTGCCGGCACGAGCGGCATCTTTCTGCACGATCGCGGGCTCGGCTTCTCGCTCGAGCCGGGTCACCCCGCGGAATACCGGGCGGGCCATCGGCCGCCGCACACGCTGTCGCCCGCGTTGGTGACCCACAGCGACGGTCGGCTCCGAACCGTGCTCGGCACGATGGGTGGCGATACGCAGCCGCAGATCGTGCTCCAGATGCTCGCCGCATCGCTGCTGCACGATCAGGATCCGGGCCGGGTGCTGCGAGCGGGTCGTTGGAAGATCGCCCCGGCGGACGATGGCGGCGGGTTCGACACCTGGCGAGCCGGTCATGGTCGAGAGATCCGGGTTGAGGATCATGTCGACCGGGAGATCGTCGACGGGTTGATCGAGCGAGGTCACGCCGTGCGTGTCGCCCACTCGAGCGAGTTCGGCCATGCCCACCTGATCGAGGTGACGGAGCATGGATCGTTGGCCGGGGCCGCCGATCCCCGTGCGCTGACGGGTGCGGCGTCCGGATACTAATATCGAACATATGTTCGCTTTTCGGGAACGTTTCCGGTAGGGTGTTCCTACTCGGTCGCTGAGCCCGATTTTCTCGCTCGGTCGCAATGCAGGCACTTCCCCATTGGCACGAAAGGTGGGTGTGGGGTGTTCGACGCATGGCTGACCGAGCTACGTGATCTCCGAGTGACTTCGCTGGATCGCCCATCATTGTGCGACGTCGCCGTCGCCGCGGGCCGCCTCCGCAGCGCCCTCGATTCACTCGACGCCCGGGTCGCCGATGCAATCGGTCAACTCGACGACCGCGGTCCCGATGCGGCCACCACGCTGCGTTCGGCCACGAAGTGTTCTCAGCGTGAGGCCGACAGGCGCACGAGGCGCGCCGCCGCGCTGCGGGAGATGCCCCAGACCGCCGAGGCGCTGAAACTCGGAGCGATCGGTGTCGAACACGTCGACACCCTCGTGCGGGCCGCCGAGAAGACCTCGCCGGTCGCGGTTGACGAATCGGAGCTTCTCTCGGTGGCCGCCACCCGACCGGCCGACATCATGGCGACCGACACGAGAAAGTGGATCCGCCGGCACCAGTCGTCGGCCGACGCCGAGCAGACGGCGCGTCGTCAGCGACAGAACCGTCGTGGTGTCGTCTTCGATGGAGACGACGGCATGGTCGTGTTCCACATCGAGCTCGATCCCGGCGCTGGTGCTCGTGCCCGATCGGGGCTGGACGCGATCTACGAACGGCTGCTTCGCGACGACGGCGGGCGCGGCATCGCCGATCAGGCTCGCACTCCCGACCAGCGCCGCGCTGATGCGTTCGAGATTCTGCTGTGCGGAGCGTCCGTCGCCGACGACGATGACCACTCGGTGCCGCGCGTGCGTTCGCAGCTCGTGGTGATCGCCCACGCTGATGGCACGGCGGAGATTCCGGGGCTGGGCCCGATCCCGAGCTACGAACTCGATCGCTTGGCTTGCGTCTCCGATCTCTTCGGTCTGGTGTTCTCCGGCGATGGCCGCCCGTTGTGGCACGGTCGCTCGAAGCGGCTTGCGACCGACGATCAGTGGCGAGCGCTCATTGCTCGCGATGGCGGCTGTGTCATCTGTTCCGCCGCTGCCTCACGTTGCGAAGCGCACCATGTGATCTTCTGGGACGGGGCGGCCAGGGGCCCGACCGACATCGACAATCTGGCGCTCGTCTGCTCGCATCATCACCACGTCATTCACGACCAGGGGTTTCGTCTTGTCTGCGACGCCTCCGGGCGGTGGCGGCTGGAGCCACCGTGAGGAGGCCCCGGTTGAAGCTCGGCCGGATTCCATATCCGGCGGTGGTCACTCGTCCCGATATCGTTCTGACGGTTCGTCAGATTCTCAGGAGATTCATGCGCGGCATCATCGCCAGCGGGGCCTACATCCCACATCGTCGTCTCGATCGCGGCGAGATCGCGGCGTTGTTCGGCAAGGGCGGGGGCAAAGGCACCCGATCGGTTGCCAGTTACGACGAAGACACCACCACCATGGGGGCCGAGGCGGCCCGCAATGCGTTGCGCAACGCCGGCGATCTCGACGTCGACTCGGTGTGGTTCTCCACTTCCACGCCGGCCTATCTCGAGAAGACCAACGCCACGGCGATCCATGCGGCCCTGCGGCTCGAGCCGTCGGTGGGCGCGCTCGACCTGGGCGGGGCGTTGCGCTCCGGCATCGGTGCCGTCCGCACGGCGCTGCAGGGCGGTGGCACCACGCTGGTGATCAGCGCCGACACGCGCGATGGAATGGCGACGTCGGTCGACGAGTCGACTGGCGGCGACGGCGCGGCCGCCCTCGTGATCGGCGACGAGTCCGCCGGAGCCGTCATCGCGGAGTATGTGGGCGCGGGTATTGCCACCGATGAGTTCCTCGAGCGCTGGCGGGTTCCGGGAGCAGAACGATCCCGAGTCTGGGAAGAGCGATTCGGCGAGGTCGCCTATGCGCCGCTGATGAAGGCTGCCTTCGAGGCCGCGCTCGCCGACGCGGGGGTCGACGCGTCCGATATCGATCGCCTGGCTGTGGCCGGAATGCACGCCCGAGCCATCAAGCGGGGGAGCAAGGCGTTCGGTGCGGCGGCCGAGAAGCTCGTCGACGATCTCTCCGCCACGGTCGGCAACACCGGCACGGCGCATCCTGCGCTGCTTCTCACGAGCGTGCTCGAGAGTGCTGAGCCCGGTGAGTTGATCGCCGTCGTCATGCTGGCCGACGGGGTCGAGGTCGTGATTGTGCGCGCCACCGACGCAATCGCCGGCTATCGCGCGACTGCCCCCGTTGCCACACAGGCGGCGGCCGGGGCCCCGGTCAGCTACGGCAAGTTCCTTTCCTGGCGAGGCATGGTCGCCGTCGAGCCGCCCAACCGCCCCGCCCCCAATCGGCCATCGGCCAGCGCTGCCCATCGCCGCGAAGATTGGAAGTTCGGCTTCGTCGGGACGCGCGATCGCAGCAGCGGCATGATCCACATGCCGCCCGCCCGCGTTTCGCAGAAGGGTGGTGCCGTCGACGACATGGAGTCGGTCGCCATGGCCGACACTCAGGGCACGATCGCGGCGTTCACGGTCGACAAACTCGTCTACTCGCCCAGTCCCCCGGTCGTGTTCGCGGTCGTCGACTTCGACGGTGGCGGGCGGGCACCGCTCGAGTTGACCGATGTCGATCCCGATGAGGTCGAGATCGGCGGGCGTGTCGAACCGACCTTCCGTCGTCTGTTCACGAGCGACGAGATCCACAACTACTTCTGGAAAGTCCGGCCCGTGCGCGGCGGAGAAAGCAGCATCTGATGGGCAGCCACGGAATCAAGGATCAGGTCGCGATCATCGGCATGGGCTGCACGCCCTTCCTTGAGCACTGGGACAAGTCGCTCGACGACCTCATCATCGACGCCGCGCACTCGACCTACGCCTCGGCCGGTATCGCCCAGGAGGACATCGACGCCTTCTGGTTCGGTACGTCGCAGTCCGCGGCGTCCGGCCTCGCCATGGCCGGACCGCTGAAGATCCAGGGCAAGCCGGTCACCCGGGTGGAGAACTACTGCGCCACCGGCTCGGAAGCGATGCGTAATGCGGCCTACGCAGTGGCGTCTGGTGCGTACGACGTGGTCATGGCCCTCGGGGCCGAGAAGGTGAAGGACGGCGGATATCAGGGACTCAACGCCTTCCCGATCCCGACCGACGGCACACAACGCACGCTCACTGCAGCGGCGATGTTCAGCCTCATCCTCCCCGCCTACTCCGAGAAGTACGGCGTCGATCCCGATGAACTGCGCTACACCGTGGCCAAGATCGCCGAGAAGAACCACTACAACGGCGCCCGCAATCCGCTGGCCCAGTTCCGACGCGAGACAAGTGCGGAACAGATCTGCCAGATGGCCGCAGTCGCCGGCCAACTCTCCGTTTTCGACTGCGCCGGCGTCGCCGACGGTGCGGCGGCAGTGATCATGTGTCGGGCCGAAGACGCCCACAAGTACTGCCCGAACCCGCTCTACATCAAGGCGCTGTCGTTCGTTGCGGGAACCGGCGCCGGGTCGCTTGATCCGGAGTACGACTACACCACGCTGAACGAGTCCAAGTGGGCGGCCGACGACGCATACGCGCAGGCCGGCGTGACCGATCCGAAATCCGAGATCGCTATGGCCGAGGTCCACGACTGCTTCACGCCGACGGAGCTCGTGCTCATGGAGGACCTGGGATTCTCCGACCCGGGCGGAGCGTGGCAAGACGTGCTCGACGGCGCGTTCCAACTCGATGGTCGGCTCCCGGTCAACACCGATGGCGGGCTGAAGTCGTTCGGCCATCCGGTGGGGGCCTCCGGGCTCCGCATGCTCTACGAGGTCTGGCTCCAACTGCGTGGTGAAGCACCCGACGATCGGAAGATCCCGGAAACCGATCGAAACCTCGGCCTCACTCACAACCTTGGCGGCTATCCCGGCGAGATGGTGAGTTTCGTCGGCATCTACGGCCCCGAACTCGGCTGAACGGCGTGGCCACGGTGAATCTGCGATCGCGCTGACCGCCACGAGGCGCTGATGCGGTCCCGCCGTGGTCCCACGAGGCTGCTGTCGCGCATTTGGTTGGTCGGTCAGGAGGCGGGGGTAAAGAGGGCGGTCATTGATCGGTTGTAGATCAGGCCGCCGTCGTTGATCTCCCTGCACGCGAGCACGTACGTGATTGTCTCGCCCTTCTCGATGTCGAAGGTCCTCATGAGCATCAGGTCATCGTCATCGGCGACTCCATCAGTTTCAAAGCCTCGTACCGACTCCTCGACGTAGCTCAGCGATGGGTCGATGGCCGTAGATTCGAAGATTCCACAGACCACAATGCTTCCGGACGCCCCGGTGTGGATGAAGGCGCCGCCCGCGAAGATCGTGACCTGCCCGTCGCTCGCCGCGGTCACGTCGACGGTCTCGTAGCTGGTCACTGTGCTGGTGAGGTTGTCGACCACCTGGACGGTCGTCTCGTACTCGACCAACGGAAGAGAGCTCTCGAGCTGGGAGGTGTCGGCGGCGATGTCAGCGAGGGCGGGTTGGACGATGTTGTCGTCATAACGTTTGGCGAAGGTGACGTTCTCGCCGCGAGTCACGCTGCGGTCGGGTTCGAACGTGGTGGCGCTGGTGCCGGTCGTGATGCCGTTGTCGAACGCCCACTCCACCGCGTCGGAGTAGAACTGATCGTCGGGCACGTCGGTGAAGATGTGCGTCGCGACCGCCGTTGCTGGTGCGATGAGCACGACGGCGAGCACCACGACGGCGAGATGGAGTTTGCGGATGGTGATGGTCATGACGGATCCCAGGGTTGAGTTGCTCACCATCCTCGACCAGATCACCTAGCAGCGCTCGAGCTGGGCTGAGTACAAGGCGAACCGGTCTGCCAGACTCGTCGGAATGAAAATTCGAACCCGTGCGGGCCTCGGCGGTCTGGCGTTCGCGGTGGCGGCGAGCATCATCAACGTGTCCGGGGCCGCGCCTGCGGCCGCGCAGACAGACGACGATGGACTCCGAGTTGTGGCCGACACCGTGTACCGGGTGTTTCCCGACGACGGGCAGGTCGAGGTGGAGGTCGCCTTTGCCGTGACGAATCAGGTGCCGAACCGGCAGCAGGGTTTCCAGATCATCCAGACCTTCTTCGAGTCGATCTTCGACGTGATTCCCGACGTCGCGGTGGATCTGAAAGCGGTCCGCGACAACGGAGACAACCTCGCGATCACGCCGTCGGTCCTGTCGGCCGAGGACGCCGCCCTCTTCGAGGAGTCGCCGTTCACCGTCTGGGACATCGATCTCGGTCCGAACCTCTTCTTCCAGCAGACGCGCCGTTTCACCGTCTCGTACCGGTTGCCCGACGGTGAGGCGCGAACCGACGACGCCTGGGCGCGGGTCAATCCCGCCTTCGCCAGTTTCCCGGTGGGGGCAAGCGGCGACCCCGGCTTGGCGAGCGTTCGAGTGGAGTATCCGCCCGGCTACGTCGTCGAGTGGTTCGGCTCCGACATGGAACGCAGCAACCCGTTCGGGGCGACCGTGCTCACTGCAGATGCGATTCCCGACCCGCAGACCTTCTTTGCCGTCATGTTCGGCTCGTCGGAGATCGGGCTCAGCTCACGGCCAGTAGAGGTGGAGGGGATCGAAGGCGAGCTGATCATCTCTTCGTGGCCCGGCGACGTCGAATGGGACGCGTTCATCGAACGGGGCTTGGTCGAAGGCATCCCGCTGCTCGTCGACGAGATTGGCGTGGAATGGCCCGTCGAAGGCGAGCTCGAGGTGATCGAGACCGTCGCGCCCGCGCTGGCCGGTTATGCGGGCTGGTTCTACGAGCCGTCGGGATCCGACGGGACTGATGCGGCGATCGATGTGGGCGAGGAGCTGCTCTTCGATCTACTCGGTCACGAGATCGCCCACGCGTGGTTCAACGACGACTTCACTCGGATGCGGTGGCTCAACGAGGGCCTCGCCGAGTACTTCGGCATCCGCCTCGCGACCGAGCTCGAAGTCGATGATCTGAACGAGTTCGACTCGGTCACGCCTCGAAGCGACGGCGCCGTCGACCTGATCGAGTGGAGTGCCCCCGCGTTCAACCTCGAGGAGGAAGAGGAGGCCACGGAGGAGTTCGGCTACTCCGCGTCGTACCAACTGATCTCCGAGTTGGCCGACGAGATCGGGCCCGAGCGCCTGGAAGCCACGCTGGTCGCCCTCTTCGCGCAGCAGAATCCCTATCGCCCGGCCCTCACCGATCCCGGGCAGAAGCGCGTCGACTGGCGCGACCTGCTCGACGGATTCGAGATCGTGGGCGGAAGTGAGATGGCGGAGGACCTCTTCGTCACCTGGGTGCTCGGCGACGATGAGGAGGAAGAACTCGAAGGCCGTTCCGACGCGCAAGCTGCGGTCGCCGGACTGGCCGACGTCGATCCGGGCTGGGCGACGCCCGATGTGCTCCCGCAATTGCTCGCCGACTGGGACTTCAGCGACGCCCAGGACCTCGTGGCGGAGATGACGGCCATCCTCGACGACGCCCAGGCACTGTTGGACGACGCCGCAGCTCGGGGCCTCGAGTTGCCGCCCGAACCCCAGCAGGCGTACGAGTCCGTCGAGACGATGTCGGCCGGATTCGACGACAGCCGGGCGGCGGTCGCTCTACAGCGGACCGCGCTCGACCGGGTGCTCGGGGCCTATGACCGTTCTGACGAACCAACGGCGTTCTTCGAGAACATCGGCCTCTACGGCACCGACATCGAAGCCGTGGTGATGGATGCGCATGCCGCGTTCGAGGCTGGCGACTACGACGCGGCCGAGGCGCTCGCCGACGATGTCGATCGGCTCCTCGATGACGCGGAGTCGCTCGGACAGCAACGTCTGCTGAAGCTGGTGGGCGCGGTGGTGGGCTTCCTGCTGCTCGTGTTGCTGCTGGTGCTCATGATCCGACGCCGACGCCGAGGCGGCATGGGCGGATCCGGAGAAGAGCCCGAGCCCGAGCCCGAGGCTCCCGACAACGACAACGACAACGACAACGACAACGACGATGACGGCGACGACGATGACGGTGCCGAGAGCGGAACGGGGCTCTTCGAGTCTTTCGGTGAGCGTGAACGGGGGAACGGGTCGTAGGTCCCTGGGGCGGTGTGGTCCTCGCCCATAGAGTCGAGCCGGACGAGGAGGAATCATCGTCGTACCCGATCGACCGCCGGTGGTCGAGACCCACTCACTCACGAAGCGCTTCGGTGACCTCACCGCAGTTCGCTCGCTCGACCTCTCCGTCGAGCGGGGCGAGGTCTTCGGGTTTCTCGGTCCGAACGGGGCCGGGAAGTCCACCACCATCCGACTCCTGCTCGATCTGATTCGCCCGACCGAGGGTTCGGCTCGGCTGTTCGGGCTCGACAGCCGGCACGATGCGCAAGAGATCCATCGGCGGACCGGCCTGGTGCCGGCCGATGTGTCGTTGCCAGGGGACCTCACGGGTCGTGGCTTCCTGGACTACCGAGACTCCCTCCGTGGCGCCGACACTTCGACGCCGCAGATGGAGCTGGCCGAACGTCTCGGCGCCGATCTGTCCCGTCCGATCTCTGAGCTCTCGACGGGGAACCGCCAGAAGATCCTCCTGATTCAGGCGCTCGCCGCGAACCCGGAGCTGCTCGTGCTCGACGAGCCGACCCGCGGGTTGGATCCGCTCGTCCAACGAGCGTTCCACGACATCCTGCGCGAGCGGGTCAGCGAGGGAGCCACGGTCTTTCTGTCGTCACACAGCCTCGCCGAGGTTGATCAGGTCGCCGATCGTGTCGGCGTGATTCGTGATGGCGACCTCATCGCGGTCGAGGGGTTGGCGGCCCTGAAGGCGAAGGCGACCAGGACGATCGAACTCGAGCTCGCATCAGAGGTGGACGTTGCCGAGTTCGCCGAACTCGATGGGGTCGACGAGGTTTCGGTCTCCGACAACCGGGTGACGGCGAGAGTGCGCGGGTCGATCGACGAGTTCCTCCGGACGGCGCTCATCGAGTCCGAGGTGCTTTCCATTCGCACGACGGACGCCGGACTGGAAGACATCTTCCTGCGCTACTACGAAGAGCCGGTCGGGTCGTGAACGCGGCAGCCGCGATTTCGAGGCGGATGGGCGCCGAGCGACGACTGCTGGTGCTCGGCGTAGCGTTCGGCGCTTCGTTGACGCTGGCCCTGCAGGTCGCCATCTACCCGAGCCTTCGAGACAGCTTCGCCGAGATGTCCGAAGGGCTGCCCGAGGCGTTCACGCGGCTCATCGGGAGCGAGGACTTCGCCTCGCCCGAAGGTTTCCTCCAGGCCGAGGCCTACGGCACGATGGCGCCGCTCCTGGTGGTTCTCGTCGCGATCAGTATGGCTGGATCCGGGATTCCCAGAGCCGAGTCATCGGGGCGGATGATGCTGCTCGCCACATCGTCGGTGACCCGTCGGGACATCGCCGTCGGCGCCGCGCTGTCCGTGATCGTCGCGGTATCCAAGGTCGTGGCCGTCTATGGCGTCGCCACCATCCTCGGCTCGGAGTTCGCCGGACTCGACATAAGGGTCGATCGTCTACTGGCGGCCGCGTTCTCGCTGTGGCTTCTCGGCCTGGCGATCGGCGCGATCGCCTTCGCCGCGGCCGCAGCCACGGGAAGCCGAGCGATCGCCATCGCGTGCGGGAGCTCGGTGACGGTTGTCAGCTTTCTGAACCATGGGCTGCTCCCGCTGTCGGATTCCCTTGCTCCTGGCCGCTACTTCTCGCTCTGGTATCCCTACGCCGACCCGAAGCCACTCGAGAACGGGTTCGACCTCGCCAGCACGGTCGTTCTGCTGGCGGTGTCCGTGAGCTTCTTCGCGTGGGGAGTCGACCGCTTTCGCCGCCGAGATCTCGGCTGACCGTCACACTCCGGCCGCCAAGCTCACGTCCCGCGATATCCACAGGAAGCATCGGTCACGCTCGGTGTTAGCGATGTTACGGTTACGTAACGGAATGGCGCGGGCTGGAGTTCCAAGTGTTTCGAATCACCTCTTCATTTCCCCGATCCTCGCGCCGAACAACCCCTGTAATGCATCGTTTTGGCCGAATTCTTGCTGCGGTTGCGACCGCGACGGCGACGCTCTCCACCGCGTTCGCCCTTCCGGCGGGTGCCGTTGCAGGTTTCAGTGACGTTGCGGCGACCGACTACTGGGCCGAACCCGTGCAGTGGATGGTCGACAACGGCATCACCACCGGCACTGGCGAAGGCTGCTTCTCTCCCGAGGCAACGGTGACCCGCGGCCAGGCGGCGGCGTTCATGTGGCGCATGGAGGGCGAACCGGCCCCGACGGACTCGCACGCATTCGTCGACATCCAGGTCGCGTGGCAAGGCGATGCGGTGTCGTGGATGGTCGAACAAGGCATCACCACGGGCACCACGCCATCTCGCTACTCCCCGGACGCCCCTCTCACGCGCGGGCAGTTGGCGGCGCTGTTGCACCGCCTCGCAGACGAGCCGAGTGCGGCGGGCCATCCCTTCTCCGATGTCACCGCGGCCTGGCAGCAGATTCCGATCGCATGGATGATCGACGACGGGATCACGACCGGCGTGACCCCGACCACGTTTGCCCCCGACGTCGCGGTGTCCCGAGGGCAACTCGCGACGTTCTTCTGGCGCTACAAGGGCTCGCCGTCGGTCGAGGTCTCGCCGCTCTCCCCGGCCTGCACCGGCCTGCCGCCGGTCGGGAATCCGGTGATTCCCGACTCGCCCGAACCGGCCGATTGCACCGCCACGACCTCTGACCCCTGGGCCGAGGTCTGGTTCGACATCCACTACAGCGATCACGCCGCCAGCTGCGCCCGCCCCGACTTCGAAGTCAGCGGCCGCACCCGGATCGTCGATCGTTCCCATCCCAACGCGGGCGACAGCGGCCAAGGCACGGCCTCTGCACCTTGGAAGACCATCGGCTACGCGGCGGCGACTGCCCAAGAGGGCGACGCGGTCCTCGTGAAGGCCGGGACCTACAACGACGGCCGCATCGAACCCCGCACGAGCAACGTGATCTTCTCCGCGTTCCCGGGTGATGAGCACGAGGTGATCATCAAGGGGTGGGGCATTCGCGCCATCGGCACGTCGAATCTGATCATCCACGGCTTCGCCTTTGACGACATCACCAACAATGCGATCCAGCTGATCGGCCCGGATGTGCGGAATGTCGTCATCGCCAACAACGACACCTACAACACGGACTATTCGGGCGTGAGCGTGCGGGGTGTGCTTCCCAGCGCGGATCCCGGCGACTTCGATGGTGTCCGCGACATCCTGATCATCGGCAACAGGATCCGGCGGGCGAGCCGGGTCAACAGCGAGGTGCTCTCGATCGGCAGTGGTGTCGTCAACATCGACATTGTCGGCAACCGACTCTCCGAGGGCGTGCCCGGAACCGCTGGTGGTGATGAGGGCATTGCGTTGAAGGAAGGCGTTCGAAACGCCCGCATCTACGGCAACGTCGTGCACGATCTCGTCGACCGTGGCATTCATCTCGACGGCGGCTCCGCGTGGTGGGATGCCCTGATCACCGACGTCGAGATCTTCGACAACCTGATGTACGACAACGATGCCCAGGGGATCTGGGTCACGACCGAGGGCATGGGTGACGTCGACGGGGTCTACGTCCACGACAACATCGCATACGGGAACCGCACCGACGGCTTCCTGGTCTACGACCACCCCGATGGTCGTGAGGCCGGCGGCACAGTGAAGAACGTCGTCTTCGAGCACAACATCGCATTCGACAACGGATCGCACTCGGGCTTCGGCGGCTTCCGCGTCAATCACGCGACCGCCACCGGCATCGTCTTCCGCGACAACATCGCTTGGGGCAACGAGGGCGCAGATCTGCGCGGCGACCCCGGCACGGTGTTCGACAACAACTTGTGCAGCAGCTCCGTATGCGACATCCAGAGCAATCCGGGATTCAACAACGCCCCGGTCGACTTCGGTCTCACCGGCAACTCGCCGGCTCGCGGCGCGGCCACCGACGGCTCTGACCTCGGTCCCCGCTGAGCTGAGCGACTCAGCGGACTCAGCGGACTCAACGGACTCAGCGGAGCGAGTGGGCGGCCTCGCTCAGGTTGCGCAGCTTGGTGATCGCCAACTCGCGACCGAGATACCCCAGCCCGCAGTCCGGCGCGGCAATCACGCCGCCGACGGCCAGTTCGGCAGCCTCGCCCAGCCGCCGTCGGATCTGCTCGACGGACTCGACCTGGCTGGTGGCGATCGCCACCGCGCCGAAGATCACTGTGCTGTTGGCGAAACGGGGGAGAAGGTCGGTGAGGTCGTTGTGTCGATGGGCGTCCTCGATGGAGATGGCATCGATCGGTGCCGCGTCCAGCGCCTCCGCGATTTCGAGATAGGACCCGATCGGCGCCTTCACGTAGTCGGGCTGGTCAAGGTGATTCGGATAGCCGCAGCAGGCATGGGTCACCCGAGTCACGTGGGGAGGCACATCCTCGAAACAGCGGGCGAGCGTGTCGATCCCCCAAGCCAGGGCGAGGTCGGGCTTGCGGGCCATGACAGGTTCGTCCACCTGAATCCACGTTGCGCCGGCATCGACGAGTGAGGTGATCTGCCGGTTGATGGCCGCCGCAAGGTCGGCGGCGAGGGCCGGATCGTCCTCATAGAACTCATCGGCGGTGCTGTCGATGATGGTCATGGGTCCCGGGATAGTCATCTTCACCGGGCGAGCGGTCGACGCCTGGGCGACCTCGAAGTCATGCGCGAGGGGAGACGACCCGAAGCCGATCCGTCCGGTGACCGTCGGAAGCAGCGAGTCCGTCGTGCCTCGCATCTGGACCGGGGTGAGTCGCTCGAAGTCGATCCCGTCGAAATGTCGACATTGGTAGTGGATGTAGTTCTCTCGTCGAATCTCGCCGTCGGTCGGTATGTCGATGCCTGCCTCGACCTGGTCAGCGACGACCTCCGCGGTCGCCCGGTCGAGCAGGCTCTCGAGATCTTCGCCGGCCTCGTCGCGCTCACGGAGGTAGGCGCCGGTGAAGTCGCCGTCGGTATTGGTGAACCAGTCGGTGATCGGGACATAGCCCGGCTTGGGGAACGCCCCGATTGTCGTGGTCTGCACAATGCGCAATTCTCACACGCCAACCTCACACGCCAATGTCACCCGCCAATGTCACGCGGCAGTAGACACAGCGGATATGGGTCGGGCTGTGCGGGCGACCTACGATCCGTCAACGCAAGCTTTCGGGGGGATCCGTGCCACGTCGGCCGTTGGTTGGAATTCGAGTCGTAGATCTGACTGTCGAGCGCGGGGAACTGTGTGGTCGTCTCCTCAGCGACCTCGGCGCCGAGGTCGTGAGAGTCGAACCCGCCGGCGGGTCGCCGTCTCGTTCGATGGCGCCGATCGACGGTGACCACTCGCTCTTCTGGACCTTCCGCAACGCCGGCAAGCTCGGAGTGGAACTCGATCTTCTCGCCGACGAGGGCCGCGATCGGCTTCACGAGTTGCTGGCCCATGCCGACGTCGTGGTCGTCTCCGACGAGCCCGGCACGCAGGAAGAGAACGGCCTCGATGCCGCGGACCTGGCCGAACGCCACCCGCACCTCGTGGTGGCGAGCATCACCGCCTACGGCCGGACGGGTCCTTGCGCCGGACGCGATGTGCCCGACGCCGTGATCGAAGCCACCGGCGGTATGGCGTTCAAGGCAGGAACCCATGAGGGAGGTCCGATCCTTCCGCCCGGGCTGATCGGTGATGACACCGCGAGCTTGATCGGCGCATGGGCGGTGCTGTGTGCGCTCTGGCAGCGTGAGGACGGCGGGGCCGGACAACTGATCGACCTCTCGGCGAACGAAGCGCTGGCCCAGATCACCGACTGGTCTCTGTCCAACTGGAGTCGTTCGGCCGATGCCGGCACGCCCGGGTCTGAACTTCGAGCCGGGCCGGGCCCCGTCTACACGATCATTCCGTGCGCCGATGGCTACGTCCGCCTCGTCGTGCTCAGCATCCGGCAATGGCACGCGATTCGCGAGTGGCTGGGCGAGCCCGATTACCTCCAGGACCCTGAGCTCGACGGGTTCATCGGCCGGCTGATGATCTCCGATGCCGTCCTGAATCCCCTCTATTGCGAGCTGTGGGCCGAGATGGACATGCTTGATGTCTGCGAAGAAGCGCAGCGTCGGGGAATCGTCTGCACCCCGATTCTCAAGCCCGGCGAGGTGCTCGAGAATCCCCATCTTGCGAGTCGCGACACGTTTGACGATGTCCTGCTCGACGACGGTCGGACTATGAAGTTGCCGTCCGGGTGGTTCGAGTTCGACGGCGAGCGCGTCGGGCCGACCGGACCTGCGCCCTCTATCGGGGAACACAACGAGCAGGTGTTCGCGAATCTCGGTGAGCGTCGTCAGAGTCCCGCCGAGCCACTCCAGAAGGCCGCGCCGTTGGCCGGGCTTCGAGTCATGGACTTCGGCCACGGTGGGGTCGGCGTCGAGACCGGCCACATCTTCGGTGAATACGGCGCCGACGTCGTGAAGATCGAGAGCCGGACGTATCCCGACTTCATTCGTGTCGTGCTGGGCGGCGAGATGTCGCCATCGTTTGCGTCGTCCAGCCGGAGCAAACGCTCGCTGGGGATCAACGCGAAGACCGACCAGGGGATCGCCCTCCTACGAGTGATGGCCAGAGACAGCCACGTCGTCATCGAGAACAACTCCACGGGCACGATGGATGCCATGGGGCTCGGCTACGCGGTTCTGGCCGCCGAGAATCCCGACATCGTGATGATGTCGAGTCAGCTGATGGGTTCGCGAGGTCGATGGGCTGACTGGCTCGGCTACGGCCCGAACACGCAGGTGACCGGGGGCATGACCCACCTGTGGAGCTACGAGAACGATCCGACCCCGGCCGGCAGCCAATCGATTTTCCCCGACCACTTCGCCGGGCGAACCGGCGCCGTCGCGGCATTGGCGAACGTGCTCGGCAACCGCCGAAACGGCGGTGGAGGAACCCATGTGGAGGTCTGCCAGGTCGAGCAGGTCGTCGGCGTCATGGGCGACCTTCTCGCCAAGGAATCGTTGGTTCCCGGCTCGATTGTGCCGCGGGGCAACCATTCGGATCACGGAACGCCGTGGGGCTTGTTCCCGTCAGCCGGCGACGATCAATGGGTTGCGGTCTGCGTCCGCAACGACCGCGAGTGGGCCGCCCTCGTGGCTGTCATGGGATCGCCAGAGTGGGCTGACGCGGGGATGTCCACCGCGGATCGCCGCGCGGCCGAGAACGACATCGAGGCGAAGATCGCCGAATGGACCGCAACGATGACGAGCGCCGCGGTGACCGACGCGTGTCTTGCTGCTGGCGTTCCTGCAGGACCGATGCTGACCGCATCGACGCAGTCCGTCGACCCGCACCTCGAGGCCCGCGGCTATCTGGTCAAGCTCGATCAACCGCCGATCGGTGGGATGATCTTCGAGGGTGGCGCTTTCCATGCGACCGCCATGATCGGTCCCGACATCTTCCCGGCCCCCGGTCTCGGCCAGCACACGAGGGAAATCGCGTCCGACTGGTTCGGCCTCCCCGACGAGGAGATCGAGAAACTCGTTGCGGCCGGAGTCCTCGAGACGGATCCGCCGTTCGGCGCTTAGTCGAAATGGACGCGTCACCAGATCCGGTTGGCACACGGGTCGACTACGGCGTCGAGGCGTTCCAGTTCGGTGACCTGACCGTGCCCGCCGGGGAGGGACCGTTCCCCGTCGTGGTGTTCATTCATGGGGGCTTCTGGCGCAACTCCTTCGGTCTTGATCTGGCCGAGGCGCAGGCCGCCGATGCGGTGCGGGCCGGCTACGCCACTTGGAATGTCGAGTACCGACGCGTCGGCGATCCCGGAGGCGGCTACCCGGGCACCCTGCTCGACGTCGCCGCCGCGGTCGACCACCTTGCGACATTGGCCGACACATATCCCATTGATCTGGATCGAGTTGCGGTGGTCGGCCACAGCGCGGGCGGCCACCTCGCGCTCTGGGTCGGGCAGCGTGAGGCGCTCTCGGCCGGTGCTCCAGGCGCTGGACCGGCGGTCGTGCCGGGGCTCGTCATCGGGCAAGCCCCTGTCGCCGATCTAAGCAACAATCTGGATCTCGGCGGGGGAGCGGTCGAGCAGTTCATGGGTGTGCTCCCGACCGACGACCCAGCCGCCTACGACATCGCCGACCCGGCGCGGCTACCTCCGGTCCTCGTCCCACAGCTGATCGTGCAGGGTGCCGACGACCGCATCGTCCCGCCCGAGCGCGCCGCGGCCTACGCAGACCTGGTCGGCGACGCTGACCGCCTGAGCGTGAAGGTGTTCGACGGTGACCACTTCTCGGTCATCGACCCCAACCACGAGAGTTGGCTCGCGGTTCTTGATCGGCTGGCCGAAGAGTTCGCCTGACCTGATCCGGCCCGGATTCAGCCGACTTCGGAGTGCGTGACGGCGGGTTCGCCCATCCACTCGCGAAGGGTGTTCTTCAGCTTCGTCTGCTGAATGAACAGGTCCTGCTCGGCAACCACGCCGTCGACGGCGGACTGCGGTGCCTTCAGGTAGAAGGACAACCACTCTTGGACGCCGGACTCGCCGGCCCGAATCGCGAGGTCCATGAAGAGGGCCAGATCGAGAACGATCGGAGCGGCCAGGATCGAGTCACGACAGAGGAAGTCGATCTTGATCTGCATCGGGTAACCCATCCATCCGAAGATGTCGATGGCGTCCCAGCCCTCTTTGTTGTCACCTCGGGGCGGGTAGTAGTTGATGCGCACGACGTGATCGACGTTGCCGTAGAGCTCCGGGTAGACCTCGGGCTCCAGGATCTTGTGGAGGACGCCGAGCTTCGATTCTTCCTTGGTCTTGAAGTTCTCCGGCGCGTCGAGAACTTCGCCATCGCGGTTGCCGAGGATGTTCGTCGAGTACCAACCGCGCAGGCCGAGCATGCGGGCCTTGAGGCCGGGTGCGATGAGCGTCTTCATCAGGGTCTGGCCGGTTTTGAAGTCCTTGCCCGCGATGGGCACACCGTTGCGCTTCGAGAGCTCGAGCATGCACGGAAGGTCAGTGGACAGGTTGGGAGCGCCGTTGGCGAACGGGACGTTCGACTGAAGGGCGGCGTAGACGTAGAGCTGGCTGGGCGAGATGTTCTCGTCGTTGGCCTTCATGCCGGCCTCGAACGCCTCGATCGAGTCGTGGACTTCGGAGGGCTCCTGGAACGCTTCGGTCGAACCGCACCACACCATGACGAGGCGGTCGCACTCGTTCTCGATGCGGAAGTTCTCGATGTCCGCCATGAGGGCCATGGCCTGGTCCCACATGTTCGTTTCGGTCTTCACGCGAGTGCCTTCGAGACGGCTAACCCACTTCCGGTCGAAGACCGCGTCCATCGCGACGATGCCCTCGAGTTCGCTGGAGATCGGCGCGAGGTCCTTCTCTTCGAGCACCCCGCAGGTGCGAGCGGCCTCGAGGGCATTCGCGGAGATGGGATCCCAGCCGCCGAACACGATGTCGTCGAGCGTGGCGATGGGGGCGAAGTCCTTGATGAGCGGGTTGCGGCCCTCTTCGCGGGTGCCGAGGCGAATGTGCGCCATCTGGCTGACCGAACCGAGCGGCGGTTCGCCACTTTGGCGGGCGGCGAGCACGCCGGCGATGAATGTGGAGGCCACGGCGCCCATGCCGGGCGTGAGTACGCCGAGCTTGCCGGTAGCGGGAGCGATATCTCGTGCTGTCATGGCAGGGATGATAAGCACTAGTGCGTGTCGTGCGTGAATAGTGAAGTAAGTCTGAACTGTCCTGCACGGGGTACCCTCGCCGTGTGGCGACTTCCCTTCCCGATCTGTCGATCCGGCAACTCGAATACCTCGTTGCTGTCGCCGACGCACCGACGTGGGCCGTGGCGGCGGCCTCGGTCGGCGTCAGCGCTTCGGCATTGTCGCAGGGTCTTGCCGAGCTCGAGCGTCGAGTCGGCGTGCCCCTCTTCGATCGCGAGGGGCGGCGCCGAGTGCTGCGACCTGCTGCAGGGGAGGTGCTCGCCCACGCCCGACAGGTCGTTGCGCTCACCGGTGACCTCGCCGGCTGGGCCGATCGAACGAGAGCGGGCGGGTCAGGCCGACTACGGGTCGGCATGATCGATGCCGCCGCCGTCGGTCACTTCTCACAGCACTTGCGCCAGTTTCGCGCCGACCATGCAGACCTCGAACTTCGCCTGACCGTCGGTCCTTCGGGCCAGGTGCTCGATGATCTCGAGGGCGGTGATGTCGATGTCGCCATCTGCGTCGATCCGAGCTCTCCGCGGCGTGGCATCGACACCATCCCGCTCCTCACCGAAGACATCGCGGTCTACTCGCCCGATGGAGCGCGGCCGCGGCGACCGGAGACGTGGGGACCGTGGGTCTTCTTCCCCGAGGGGTCCCACACGAGAGCACTGATCGTCGCGGCGCTGCGCGAGCTGGGCGCGCCGATCGAGATCGTGGCCGAGTCGCATCAGCCCGATGTTCTGCGGGCGATGGTCGGCCTCGGGCTCGGCTGGACCGTCCTGCCCGTGGTGCAGGCAGAGATGGGCACCGACGCACTCACCAACGGGAGGGTCATCGGCAGCCGTGACCTCGTCGTGGCAACTCGGTCGGGAGCCGCCACCGACCCCGCCGTCCAACTGTTGCTTACCGCGCTGGGGGCGTAGAGTCGCCGACGTTCGAACCGATGTGAACGGATCTGGAGACAAGTCATGAGTAACGCAGCGAAGGCCTTCGAGGCGATGAAGGTCAACGAAGGCAAGGACGAGGGGTTTGGCGACTGGTTCGAGATCACTCAGGATCAGATCGACCAGTTCGCCGACGTCACCCACGACCATCAGTTCATCCACATCGACCCCGAGCGAGCGACCCCGCTCTTCGGCGGCACGATCGCCCACGGCTTCCTGTCGCTCTCGATGCTGGTGCACCTGACCGAGTCGATCGAGCAGGAGCTTCCGCCGCTCGACGGCGTGATGATGGGCATCAACTACGGATTCGACAAGGTCCGCTTCCTCAACCCGGTCAACTCCGGCAAGCGGGTGCGTGCCCACAGCGTGATCAGCAAGGTCGAGCTCAAGGGTGCGGCCGTCAACAGCACCCGCACGATCAACGTCGAGATCGAAGGCGTCGAGAAGCCGGCCCTGATGGTCGAGTGGATCGGCCGCCTGGTCTTCGACAGCTGAGCCGAGGCTCGGGAGAGGCGAGAAGAATGAACGACTACCCCATCAAAGTCGGCTCGATGCTGTTCACCATGGTCGACCCCGAGGTCGGACACGAGGTGGAATACAACCGCTGGTACGAGCGCGACCACTTCTATGCCGGTTGCATGATCGGCCCACAGCTCTTCGCCGGGAAGCGCTGGGTGGCCACGAAAGAGCTGAAGGATCTTCGGTTCCCCAAGGGCGACACCGTGGTGGCCAGCCCAGTCGAGAAGGGCTCGTACCTCGCTATCTACTGGGTGCTCGAAGGTGGCCATGCGGAGCACTTCGCCTGGGCCGGGAACCAGGTCGTCTGGCTCTACAGCAACGATCGCGGCTTCCCGAAGCGGCAGCACGCCCACACCGTCCTGCTCGAGAAGCCGAGTTCGCACTATCGCGACGCCGATCCGGTTCCGATCGAACTGGCGCTCGACCATCCCTACAAGGGACTCGCAGTCGTCACCGTTGACCCGGCTGAGGGAGTCAGCGACGAGCAGCTGAAGGCCCATCTCGCCGAGACGGCGCTGCCCGCGCTCATGAACGGGTCAGGAGTGGCCAGCATGGCGTCATGGCACTACCAGGAAAACGCGGCCGGCGACACGGCCCAGGCGCCGATGGACCTCGGTATGCCTCCGGGTCCCACCGACCGGAACGTGCAGCTCTTCTTCCTGGACGACGAGCCGACTGCGGTCTGGGATCGGTTCCATTCCTACGCCGATGCCCTGGCCGAGAGCGGTATCGGCACCGTCACCTTCGCCGCGCCGTTCCTGCCGACAATCGTGGGTACCGACACCTACACCGATCAACTCTGGTGAGCCGTCGGGCTGCCGCCATCTTCGTGGTGGCTGCCCTCGCCGCTTCGGCCTGTGGCGACAACGATGCGGCGCCGCCGTCGTTGGTGACAACAACGAGCGTGCCGGGCTCGCCGTCGACAGTTCCGGACTCGACCACGACGGGGCTCCCCGTTGTCGAGATCAGCCAGGTCGACTGCCCTGATCAGCTCTCGCGTTCTGACGGCAACGAACTCGCGTGTGGTGTGGCCACGGTGCCGATCGACCGAACCGATGGCGCCGCCGGTTCGACTCGGATCACCATCGCGACGCTCGCCGGGTACGACACCGGATTCGAGACACCGCTGGCGGTGCTGCAGGGCGGCCCCGGCGGGTCCAGCTCAGAGCTCGGTTCATGGTTCCCGCAGCAAGCGTTCACCCAGGTCTTCGTCGACCAGCGCGGCACCGGGTTCGTGGGCTCCGACTTCGACTGCCCAGAGATCGTGGATGCGCTCGGGCGGGTTCTCGGGTCGAGTTCGCTCGAGGGCGGGATCGTGGCCGAGGCGGCCTACGACGATTGCGCCCGACGACTCGATGACGATGTGGTACTCCAGCACACCGACAGCGAGTCTCACGCCTCCGATGTCGTCGACGTCATGGCGGGTCTCGGCTACGGCCGTTGGGTCGTCTACGGCGTCAGCTACGGCTCGACGATCGGTCTCGAGATTCTCCGAGACGACCCGGCGTCGCTCGCCGGGGTCGTTCTCGACGGGGTCTATCCACCGGAACTCGACGTCGACCTGGCCCTGGTCGAATCCGCAGAGCGAGCCCTCGACCACATCGATGCCGAGTGCGCGGCCACCTCGATCTGTCGCGGATATCTCGCCGACGGCTCGGTGCGTTCCACACTCGAGCGAGTGATGACCGAACTCGACGACGAGCCGATGACCGTCAGCCTCACCGCAAACGAACTCGGCTACCCGGCCGGGATCGACGTGGTTCTCGACGGTCAGCGAGTCGCCGAGTTCGCCTTCCTCTTCCTGTACCAGGAGAGTCAGCTTCGGTACCTCCCCGCGGTGCTCGGCGGCCTGGACGATCGAGACGAATCCTCGGCCCGATGGCTGGCCCGGTCAGGCGCGAGAACACTGATCTCGTCGCAGCGAGCCAACGACGAGGGCACCTACTTCGCGGTGCAATGCCATGACCGTCTGCCGTTCACCGACGGTCCCGGGCCGAGCGCCGCCTCGTTCGGTGCAGCGATCGCCGCCGCCGGACTGGCGCCGCTCTGCGAGGAATGGGAGCGCGAGCCCGCCGACGAATCTGCCGATGATCCGGTGCAGAGCGCCATTCCCACCTTGCTGCTCTCGGGATCGTTCGATCCGGTCACTCCGTCTGACTTCGCCGTCCGCGCCGGACAGGGGCTGACGCAGCGGACCGAGGTCGAGCAGGGGGGCCGCGGCCACGGAATCTGGTTCGGCAGCGAGTGCATCGCACAGATCGTCCAGTTGTTCGTCGCCGATCCGGCGCGAACGCTCGACACGAGCTGTGCCGACGATCCGTTCCCCGTCGAATGGGCACGTCCCTGACCGCGTGACAGGATCGCCACATGATTCTCGAAGGCAAGACAGTGATGGTGATCGGCGTGGGCCCAGGCCTCGGCTACTCGTGCGCGGCGGCGGCGTTTCGCGACGGCGCCAACGTGGTCATCGTCGCCCGCAACGAAGAACGACTCATGGCCGCGGCAGAGGCGTTGGACCCTTCTGGGGAGCGCGTCGCCGCGGCGTCAGCCGACATCATGGATCAAGCCTCGATTGAAGCGGCCGTCGCCGTCGCGACCGATCACTTCGGTGGACTCGACGCGGTGATCAACGTTGCCGCGCTCGATTCTGCCCACGCGCCGTTTGCCGAGCTTGACGACAAGACCCTCCTGAAGAACCTCGAGGTCAATGTGCTCGGCGCCGTTCATGTCGTACGCGCCGTCACCCCGGTCTTCGCCGCTCGGGGCGGCGGGGCGGTTGTACTGATCGGCTCTCAGGCGTCGCTCAAACCCGTGGACGTGATGCCGCAGTCGGCGTATGCCTCAGCGAAGGCTGCGCTCCTCGCGATGGCCCGCGACATGGCGGCCGAACTCGGTCCGCAGGGCATCCGTGTCAACACCGTCATCCCCACATGGATGTGGGGACCCAACGTGAAGCTGTACTGCGATTGGCAGGCGTCTGAGCGCGGCTGCACTGCTGAGGACGTGCGTGACGAAATCGCCCAGGGAATGGCGCTGCGAAAGATGCCGACCGACGCCGACGTTGCCGAGTCGGCCGTGTTCTTCGCCAGCGATCGGTCGAGCATGATCACCGGGCAGCGGCTTCTGGTGAACGCCGGCGAGTTCTACGACACGTGACCGTTCCGGCAATGCCGGCGGCCTCCGTGCTCGTCATCGACGACCGGCCGGATCTCCATGTCGTCATCGGACGCCGTCGTCCCGGTTCGGTCTTCGTCGGCGGCATGATCGTGTTCCCTGGAGGCGGGGTCGATCCTGAGGATCACGGTCCTCTGGCCCGGCAGCGGGTTCCCTCGGCCGTTGTGCCCGAGATGGACGGTGAGACCGGCGCGGCGTTCGTCCACGCGGCGATCCGCGAGACGGAAGAGGAGGTCGGGCTCGATATTGCCGGACTCGGGCCGGTCGATCCGGCCGAATTCCCTCACGTCGGCCATTGGATCACCCCCGAGGACTCGCCTCGCCGCTACGACACCCACTTCTTCCTCGCTCGCTATCGGGGCGGTCAGGTGGTGGCTGACCAGATCGAATTGACCGACGCATGGTGGGAGCGGCCTGCGGATGTGCTGAGGCGAATCGAGGAGGGCGATCTCGAGGCGATTCTTCCGACAATCGAGTTCTTGCGCGCATTGTCGGGATACCGCAACGTGGCTGACGCATTCTCAGGAACGGGGCAACGCGAACGTCGCGGTAATACCAATGGATGGACCAACTTCTGAGCCGTTATCCACAGAAGTTTGCTTTTGTGTTGCAGTTCGTTTGCTTTGCATTGGGAAATCTCTCGGGCCATGTACTAGGGTCGCAATTGGTTGGATGTTGCACGGATGCAGGGCCGAGCAGCGTCGATCTGGGAGCATTTGCTCCCGTCCCCCTCCAGGGAAACTGGGGCCCGGCCAGCGGAATACGCAGGCCGGGCCCGAGCCTTTTTGTCCGGACATGACCTCGGAAGCAGTTCGAATACACCATGGGGAACGAAATGGGACGGCGGCTTCTCGCTGAATTCATCGGAACGGCGTTCCTTCTGGCCGGGGTCATCGGCTCCGGGATCATGGCGACAAACCTCACCGAGACCGGGGAATTCGGCCTTCAGTTGCTCGCCAACGCGGCGGCTACCGCGGGTGTCCTCTACGCCATCATCTTGATGTTCGGCCCGGTGAGCGGCGCTCACTACAACCCGGCGGTCACGATTGCCGACGCGTGGCTCGGCAATCGTCCATGGAGCGACGTCGGCCCCTACATCGTCGCTCAGGTCGCCGGCGGTGCCGTGGGCGTGATCGCCGCGAACCTCATGTTCGAGCTCGACGCCATCAACATCAGCACTCAAGTGCGCGACGGCTACGGCCGCTACATCGGCGAGGCGGTGGCCACGTTCGGACTGGTGCTGCTCATCTTCACTCTGGTGAGGAGCGGTCGCGAGCATCTGGCCGCCGGCGGGGTGGCGGCGTACATCGGCGGGGCGTATTGGTTCACATCATCGACCTCGTTCGCGAATCCCGCGGTGACGGTGGCGCGAACGTTGTCCGACACTTTCGCGGGGATCGATCCGGCGTCGGCGCCGATGTTCCTCCTGATGCAACTCATCGGAATGGCACTCGCCGTCGGCGCGGCGCGAGTGTTGTATCCGTGAGCACTACGGAGACCGCACCCGACCTGTTCGACCGATTCGAGATCATCGACGTCGACACCCACGTCACCGAGCCGCCGGATGTCTGGACGGCTCGCACTCCTGCGGCCATGCACGACCGCGTCCCCCACATCGAACGGATCGACGGGCAGGACGTCTGGATGTGCGCCGGCGACCGTCTCGGTGCCCCCGGCTACTACTCAATGGCGGGTTTCGACGGCCTGATGCCACTGAAGGTGCCCGCCACCTTCGATGACATTCACCCGTCGATGTACGACAGCCATGAGCGCCTGAAGTTCATGGACGAACAAGGCATTCAGGCGCAGGTTCTCTATCCCAACGTGGGTGGCTTCGGGAATGCCTACTTCATGAAGATGGGTGAGCCCGATGTAGTGCGAGCCTGCGTTCGAGCGTTCAACGACTGGATCACCGACTGGACGTCGGCCGACCCGAATCGTCTGATCGGGGTGACTGCCGTCCCCTTCTGGGACATGGACTTCGCCCTCGAAGAGATCACTCGCGGGGTCGAGGCCGGCCACAAGGCGATCAACTTCTGCAACCAGCCGCAAGACCACGGCATCGAACCGCTCGCCTCGACGCACTGGGATCCGATCTGGGCCCTGGCTCAGGAGGCGGGGGTCTCGGTGAGCTTCCACGTCGGTGGCGGCTCCATGGGCACCCAGTTCCAGGACACCGCCGACATGGGGTGGATGACGAACTTCGCCAAGGTGTCGTCATTGATCTTTCTCGACAACATGCGTTGTATCGCCGACCTGCTTTTCGGTGGTGTCTGCCACCGTTTCCCCGATCTGAAGCTGGTGTCGGTCGAGTCCGGCGCCGGCTGGATCCCGGGAGCGATGGAATCGTTCGACTGGCAGTGGCAGAACGGGGGCGTACGTGTCGAACACCCCGAGTACGACCTGCTGCCGTCGGAGTACTTCCGTCGCCAGATCTACGGCTGCTTCTGGTTCGAGCAGGAAGCGGCTCGCTTCGCGATCGAGCAGTTCCCCGACAACATCCTCTTCGAGACCGATTATCCGCATCCCACGTGCCAGCACCCCGGTCCGGCCACACCGGCGCAGTTCCCGCGTGACTACGCGACGGGCGCATTGTCGTCGCTCGACGACGCCACGCTGCAGAAGGTGCTCCACGACACCGCTGCGACCCTCTACGGCATCTAGTCGACTTCGACTTCGATCGGTTCGTACGCGATCGTCGCATCGGTGAGGGCATCGGCGAGCCTTCGTTCGCCGAGCGGCGCGAGATCGCTTCGGCTCACGACCTCGGGGCAGTCGCTCGAGAACGTTCCGGACACCTCGAGCGCGACCCAGACGACCTTGGCTGTCTCCTCGACGATGCGGACCCGTGCCTCCTCATAACAGTGGGTGCCGACCTCCAGCAGATCTCCGTCGGGGTCGACGCGGGCGCTGTCGATGGGAAGTGAGTGCCACTCCCCGCGGAGCCAGCAGTCGCCGGGCGCAGCCGGACCGCGAACGTCCACACCGCTCGAGGGAGCGCAGCCGGGTGCCGCCACGTCGGGATCGAACTCCACGATGTCAGCCGTTTCGAAACGCCCGAACCACGTGAAAACATCTCGCTCAGCGAGGGGAGCGTCCAGCACCACCTGCTCGGCATCGAGGCAATCACCGAACGAGTCGCCGAGTAGTTCCCAGTGAATGAAGACGCCGTCGTCGTGTTGGTCAACTGCAGCACGGCTCTGGGGATGGCAGTGCAAACCGATGGTGAGCGTGCGGTCGTCCGAGTCGACCCAGACACGCTCGGCTTTCGCGGTGGCCCAGCCGTCGTCGGTCGCACAGGCTGCCGACGCGATCAAGACGATGATCAAGACGGCGAGCAGGCTTACCGCTCGTCGCATCAGGCGGTGCGGAGCTGTTCCAATGCGGCGAGGGCGGTGCCGGCATGGATGGCCACGCCGTTGGCCATGGCGGGCTCGTGCAGCATCATCTTGTTGCTGTGGCACGCCGGAGCCTCGAGTGAGTTCTCGATGTGGTCTGGGCAGACGCCGAGCAGGCTCATCGCTCCGGGCACCTTCTCGAGGAGATAGCTGAAGTCCTCGGCTCCCATCACGGGGAACGGGAGTTCGAGGAACTTGTTCTCACCGAGGACCGACCGGGTCACCTGCTTCACAAGCTCGACCGGTCCCTGATGGTTGACCGTGACCGGGTAGCCCATCTCGATCTCCACCTCGGCGGTGGCATTGAAGGTTGCGGCGACGCTGTGGGCAACGCGATCCACGGCGAGATGGACCTGGTCGCGGGTGTGCGGCGCCATGCTGCGGATCGTGCCCGCGAGGTGCGCCTTCTCCGGAATCACGTTGGTCGTCGTTCCCGCCTCGATCTGCGTGACGGTCACGATGGCGGGTTCGAAGGCGTGGATTTCACGAGTGACCATCGTCTGTATTGCGGTGACGATATGGGCGGCGATGGTGACCGGGTCGGTCGAGAAGTGCGGCGTCGACGCATGTCCACCGGCACCGTTGACGGTGATGTGGAACACATCCGCAGCGGCCATGATTGCGCCCGCTCGGCCGGCCACGAACCCACTCGGGCAGTTGGGGGTGATGTGCAATGCGTAGGCGGCATCGACGCCGTCGAGCACGCCTTCCTTGATCATCAGGGCAGCGCCGCCCATGCCCTCTTCGCCCGGTTGGAACATGAATCGCACGGTGCCGGCAAAGTCCTCACGACGAGCGGCAAGAATGCGCGCCGCGCCGACAAGCATCGCGGTGTGTGCGTCGTGCCCGCATGCGTGGGCGCGACCGTCGATCTGGCTCTTGAACTCGAGGTCGGTGTCTTCTGTCATCGGGAGCGCGTCGGTGTCGGCCCGAAGCAGCACGGTCGGTCCATCCGCAGACCCCTTCAGGTCAGCCCACATCGACGTGATCTCGCCGTCGCCGCGATGGACCTCGAGAGGGAGGTCTGCAAGGGCATCGCCCACCCGGCCGATGGTCACCGGATTCGCGATGCCCAACTCGGGCTCTCTGTGAATGGCCCTTCGCAGGTCCACGACCGGTTTCAGTCCGGCTTCGGCTTCCTCTCGGATTGCCGCCGCCGCCAACTCATCCAGCATTGTCATGGCGACGACCCTACTTCGCGAGCGCATTGTCAGTTCGGAGCGTGCTGTCGGTGCGGCTACCGTGCCTGCGCATGGAGATCATCATCGTGCGTCACGGTCGTCCGCAGACGGCGGTGGACGTCGACGGCATCGCGAATCCTGGACTGGACGAGATCGGGAAGTGGCAGGCCGACCGCCTGTCCGAGTGGCTGGGGCACGAAGAGATCGACGCCGTCGTCACCAGTCCCAAGGCGCGGGCCATCGAGACCGTGCAGCCGCTCATGACCTCGCTCGACCACACGAACGAAGTCGTCGATGACCTCGACGAGGTGGATCGCTATTCGTCGTCGTACTACCCGACCGAAATCGTCCACACCGAGGGCGGGGCGTACTGGGACAAGATCATGGCGCAGGACTGGGACGGACTCGGCTGGGACGACCCGATGACGTTCAAAGCTCGTGTCGAAGCCGCCTGGGCCGACATCGTTGCCAATCCTCGGGGCGATCGGGTGGTCGTGGCCTGTCATGGCGGCGTGATCCGGATCATCCTCGGCACCGTGGCCGGACCCGACGTGGGCTTCTTTCCCCTCAGCGTCGACTACGCATCGATCAGCCGGGTCAACGTCGATCCCGCCGGCAAGCAGCGCTTCATCTCCCTGAACGAAACCGGTCATTTCGACGGCGAACGGATCGGAGTTCGTGGCGTGATGAATGACGGCGGTCGAGTCGCTGACGCGTTCCACTGATCCATTTCGTGCGCAGCGAGCGGCGGTTCTAGAGTCAACGCATGGCTGCTCTCGACTATCAGGCGTTCGACGCCGACAACCACTACTACGAGGCGGAGGACGCGTTCACCCGCCATGTCGATCCCAAGATGCACAAACGCTGCATGCAATGGGCCGAGATCAACGGGCGCAAACGGCTGCTCGTCGGCGGCAAGGTCAATCGTTTCATCCCGAACCCGACCTTCGATCCGGTCGCGCGCCCGGGCTGCCTCGACGACTACTTCCGCGGCAAGGTGGCCAAGGACAACATCGTCGAGGCGTTCGGCGAGCTGGTCCCGATCCCCGACGAGTACCGCAATCGCGACGCTCGGCTCGAGGTCATGGATCGGCAGAACCTGCAGTCCTGCTTCATGTTCCCGACCCTCGGCGTCGGAATGGAGTCATCGCTTGAGCACGACACCGAGGCGATGCTCGCGGCCTTCGACGGGTTCAACAAGTGGGTCGAAGATGATTGGGGCCTCAACTACAAGGACCGCATCTTCACCGCCGGCTACATCACGTTGGCCGATGTCGACTGGGCGCTCGATCAGCTCGACTGGATGATCGAGCGCGATGTTCGCGTCGTGAACATGCGTCCGTCCTCCGTGCCGGATGGCAACGGTGGTCGTCGGTCCCTCGGCCATCCCGACCACGATCCGTTCTGGAAGAAGATGAACCAGTACGGCATCACGTTGGCCATGCACTCGGGTGATTCGGGTTACGAGTTCATCAGCGACTACTGGGGGATGACGGACTCGTTCGAGTCGTTTCGTCAGAACGCCTTCAAGTCGTTGTTGACCTACTCGCCGATCAGCGACGCGTTGGCCTCGCTCATTGCCGAGAACGTTCTCAGCGAACACACCAACATCCGTGTGGCGACCATCGAGACCGGGTCGGAGTGGGTACAGCCCCTCGTGAAGAAGTTCGAGAAGACCTACAAGCAGCAGAAGCACATGTTCGCCGAAGACCCGATGGAGGTCTTTCGCCGTCAGGTCTGGGTATCGCCGTACTACGAGGACGACCTGGTCGATCTCCGCGACAAGATCGGCACCGATCACATGCTCTTCGGTTCTGACTGGCCGCATGCCGAGGGACTTCCGGAGCCCACTGACTTCATCGACGATCTCCACGAGTTCAACTCGGACGAGATCGAGATGATCATGCGCACCAACGGTCTCGCGCTCACCGAGCGAGCAGTCTGAGTTGGCTCGTCCCCGAGTTCTCATCACACCGTGGCGGCGAACGCTGAAGACCGCGCTCGATCCCGAGTGCGACCTCTTCACCAGCGCGCCGGACTACGCCAACTCAGTGCGGCGAGCGGGTGGACTGCCGATCCTGGCCGTGCACGTCGAGGGCGACGAGATCGAGGAGTTGCTCGACGCCGTGGACGCGGTGTTGATCTCCGGTGGCCAAGACATGGATCCCGACTGCTACGGGCAGGACAACAGCTCGAGTTGGAAGCCGAATCGGCAGTCCGACGAGTTCGACATCGCTCTGACCCGCGCCGCCCTGCAGCGGGGTATGCCAATACTCGGCGTGTGCCGCGGCGCCCAAGTGCTCAACGTGGCAATGGGTGGCGACCTCCTCCAGGAAGTTCAGACCGAGGGCGGTGGCGCCCACCCGACCTACCCCGAGATGCGCCCCGAGCCTCGCACCCACCGCCACGATGTCGATGTCGTCGCCGGCACCCGGCTGGCCGGTATCTACGGCGACGGAGTCATGACCGTGAACTCGCTCCATCATCAGGCGATCGGCGCGCTCGGCGATGGTCTACGCGTCGCCGCGACCGCTCCGGACGGGGTGGTCGAGGCGATCGAGGCGATCGAGGGCTCAGAGATCGACGCCGTAGCAGTGCAGTGGCACCCTGAGATGCTCGCCGATGAAGGCGGCGGCGGCCTCTTCGCCGATCTGGTCACGCGGGCGGGAGCCCGTGCAACGATGTCGTCGTGAACGACTTCGATATCGACACTCTGCGAATTTCCCTTCACCTGCTCGCGGCCTGCGTATGGGTCGGAGGTCAGGTCGTCCTGGGTGCGCTCGTACCCGTGCTGCGCAACATCTCGCCTGATGCCCCCCGCCTGGCGGCCAACCGCTTCGGTCGAGTGGCATGGCCGTTCTTCGCGCTGGCGGTACTCACCGGGATCTGGAATCTCGCCGAGATCGACGTCGGCGACCGTTCGACGGCGTACCACGTGACGCTGGCAGTGAAACTGCTCGTGGTTGCCGCCACGGGTTCCGCAGCCGCGGTTCACTCCCTCACCGGTTCGCCGGCGATACGCGGCATCACCGGCGCAGTCGGACTCCTCGGCTCGATCGCCGCACTCGTGTTCGGCGTGATGCTGGTGTGGGGATGACGCACAAGGATTGGGTGCAGACCGACGACGCCGGGATCACTCGCTGTTGGTGGCCGGGCACCGCCGACGACTATGTCGAATATCACGACCACGAGTGGGGTCGGCCGGTCGTCGACGACATCCGACTCTTCGAGAAGATCTGCCTCGAAGGATTCCAGTCCGGGCTCTCGTGGATCACGATTCTTCGCAAGCGCGAGAACTTCAGGGCCGCGTTCGCCGGTTTCGACCCGAGCCTGGTCGCCGCGTTCGGGGAGCCCGATGTCGTACGAATGCTCGACGACGCGGGAATCGTCCGTCATCAGGGAAAGATCCGTTCGACGATCAACAACGCGAATCGGGCGCTCGAACTCATCGACGAGCAAGGATCCCTCGCCTCCTACTTCTGGAGCTGGGAGCCGCAGGAGATCGAGGGCGACCGAAGCGACGAGTTTCCCGTGCCGGCAACGACGCCCACGTCCACGGCGATTGCCAAAGACCTGAAGAAGCGGGGCTGGACGTTCGTCGGGCCGACGACCGTCTACGCGTTCATGCAGGCGATGGGACTCGTGAACGACCACCTCGACGGGTGTGAGGCGGGCATCGAGTGTGCCGCGGCGCGGGCCTCGCTGACGCGCCCGTGACTGCCACAGAACTCCGCGCGGAAGACACGCCCTTCGCTCCACTCGACTGGGGCTTCATTCTCGGCGCCGCATCGATCTGGGGCGGCTCGTTCCTGTTCATGGCCATCGGTCTGGATGCGTTCGAGCCCGGCGTCGTCACCCTTCTCCGAGTCGGATTCGGCTGCCTGGCGCTGGTCCTTCTGCCGGGGGCGAGGAAGCCTATTCCCAGAGCGGATCTCCCGAGAATTGCGCTGCTCGGCGTCACGTGGATGGCATTTCCGCTCACGATGTTCCCGATTGCTCAGCAGTGGATCGACTCGTCAGTGGCGGGGATGCTCAACGCGGCGATGCCCTTGCTCACGGTGCTCATTTCCTGGTTGCTGTTCCACACGCCGACCGGGCCTCGTCGGCTGTTCGGCGTTGGCGTCGGCCTGAGCGGGATCTTGTTGATCGGTATCCCCGAGGCGTCGACCGCCGGCACCAACGCGCTGGGCGTCGGGCTCGTGGTGCTTGCGGTCGCTTCGTACGGGATCGCGGTGAACATCGCCGGCCCTCTGCAACAACGTCACGGGTCGTTGCCGGTCCTGGTTCGCGCGCTCGCTGTCGCAACCGTCCTCACCCTTCCCTACGGCCTGATCGGTATTCCTGACTCGACGTTTGCTTGGGACTCGCTCGTCGCATGCTTCCTTGTCGGAGCGGGGGGCACCGGCGTCGCTTTCGTGTTCGTCGCCAACCTCACGGGCCGGGTTGGCGCAGTCCGCTCGTCGCTCGTGACCTACGTGATCCCGGTGATCTCGATTGTTCTGGGCGTTGTCTTTCGCGACGAGACCGTCACCATCGCGGCGATCATCGGCACAGCGGTCGTGCTGCTGGGCGCTTACCTCTCGAGCCGCGTGGAGTAGTTCAGATGCGGGTGTCGGGCCGCTCGTAGCTCGTCCCCGGTCCGGCGTAGGACAGCCCGTAGCCAGGCTCAGTGGCCCATTCGAGCGTCGGGGGCTCGTCGATCGCCGACTTCCACCAGGCGATCAGGCGGTCCTCGTTCTCGTAGTCGAACGGTTCCTCCATGATTCGCTCGACGATGTCGCCCGGTGGGTGAGGATTCTCCGCCAGCCATCGAGCCGTCCGAGCGACTGCCTCGCGAGCGGGCACAACGTCGCGATATCCGAGAACGTGTCGTAGCGAGCTGATGTCGAAGGCGCGGTGGTGCGTCGAGGGCTGCATCATCAGCGGTCGCGCCGGGATGGCGAGCGCGGCCGGCATGGACACGATCTCCCACTCGTGGCCGAGTTCGGTCGCACAGATCTCAACGACCTGGCGGACGGTCAGGATCTCCTCGTCGGCGGCATGGAAGATCCGGCCCGCCGCTGCTTCGGGCTGATCCACTGCGAGATGGATCGCGTGGGCCAGGTTCTCCACATACCCGAAGCTGTGGGCTGACTGCCCACCGTCGGCCAGGATGATGTGAGGCCGACCGTCGAGGATTCGCTTGACCACGAGCCACTCGCGCGGCGCCAGCTGTCGGGGGCCATAAACGTAGGGGTAACGGAAATGCGTCGCCGTCGGATGGTGCTGGAAGACGTAGTCCTCGGTGCGGGCAATGCGATATGACTTCCCGTCCTCCTGCTCGCTCGCGGTCGGCGCGGTCTCCGGCGTGGGCAGAGGAAGACCAGGAGGGGAGTGGGCCCAAGGATCGAAGTAGCCGCGTAGCGCCGGACCACCCCCGACCGAGATGAAGTGCCCGACACGCCCGGCGAGCACCTCGGCGATTGTGCGCAACCGCCCGTAGGTGACGACAACCACGTCCCACTCCTGCCCACCGATCGCGTCGCTCAACGAATCACGGTCGCGCACATCACAGTGGATGTGGGGGAGGTGCATAACGTCATCGACCTCATGGCCGCCGGTATGACAGATGGTCACATCGTGGCGGCGCGCTTCGAGTCCAGCGACGATCGGTGGGCCGGTGGGACCAGTCCCACCGATGACGAGGGTGCGGGTCACATCAACAACTCGACATTCGGTGCACGTTCATGCCCAATTCAGGCTGGCATGACGTTGCCGCCATCGACGCAGATGACCTGCCCGTTCACCATGGCGCTGTCGTCGCTCGCCAGAAATACCACAGGACCACACATGTCCTCGGCTTGGCTGTTGCGCTTTGTGGCTGACATATCGGCGAAGACCTGGTCGAAGCCGCCAGGAACCTGCTTGTCGGTCGCCGGAGTCATCACGAGCCCAGGCGCGATCGTGTTGGCCGTAACGCCGTACTTTCCGAGCTCGCCGGCGAGTTGGCGGGTGAGCCCCAACACGGCGAACTTGGTCTGCTGATAGGCGTACGAGCCGAGCGACCATGTCTCCGGATCGCCGGGACCGCCCATCGCCCCGAGGGGGAGGTAGCCGGCGATCGATCCGATGTTGATGATCCGGCCTCTGCCCTTCTTGACCATCGTGGGAGCGAAGGCTCGACACATCAGCCACTGACCGATGACGTTCACGTCGTAGACGTGGCGCAAGTAGTCGACGCTGTTGTCGCCGAGGTCGAGTTCGCCGTAGAGCGCCGCGTTGTTGACCAATGCGTCGACGGTGCCGAACGCATCGAGCACGGCGTCTCGGCAGGCATCCACCGATGCCTCGTCGGCGATGTCGCAGTGCACGAAGATCGCGTCGTCGCCGAGTGATTCGGCTACGGCGGTTCCTTGCTCCCGGCCGATGTCGACGACGGCGACCTTGGCGCCCTCTTCGATGAACCGTTGGCAGTACGCCTCGCCGATGCCGCCTCCGCCACCCGTGATGACGGCGACCTGGCCGGCCAAGCGTCCGCTCACTGCGTTGTCTTTCCTGCGTACTCGTCGCGAAGGATGCGCTTGAGCACCTTCCCGGTCGGGTTGCGGGGAATCACATCGGTGAACTCGACGTCCTTGGGCATCTTGAAACGGGCGAGTTTGCCGTCGCAGTGCTCGAGCACGTCCTTTGCGGTGATGCCCTCATCCGACTTCACGACGATCGCCAGTGGCGATTCGCCCCATTTCTCGCTCGGAATGCCGATCACGGCGGCCTCGGTGACACCGTCAAGCGCCATGATGACGTTCTCGATCTCGGCCGGGTAGACGTTCTCGCCACCCGAGATGATCATGTCCTTCAGCCGGTCCTGGATGTAGACGAAGCCCTCGCCGTCCATGATCGCGATGTCGCCGGTCTTCAACCATCCGTCGTCAGTGATGGTCTCTGCGGTTGCTTCGGGCCGGTTCCAGTAGCCCGTCATGATGTGCGGGCCCTTGATGTAGACCTCGCCGGATTCATTGGCGCCGCACTCGTTGCCGTCTTCATCGACAACCTTGACCTCGGTGTGGAAGAACGCCTTGCCGGTCGAACCGGCGCGCTCGATGGCATCTTCCGGGGCAATGAGGCAGCCCGGACCGCACGTTTCTGTCAGGCCGTAGACCTGATGGATCTCGATGCCCATCGCGGCGTAGGTCTCGATCAGGGACGGGGGCACCGGCGCGGCACCGCTCATGCACCAGCGCAGGTGGGAGATGTCGTGGTTCTCCTTGTCGAAGGTCAGGAGCATGAAGTTCAACATCGCGGGGACCGCGAGGGTGACCGAGATCTTCTCCTCGGCGAAGATCTCCCAGATCTTCACCGGGTCGAACTCGCTCATGATGATGGCCGAGCCGCCCTTCTGGATCGTGCTGAGCAGCGGATTCAGGGCGCCGACGTGGAAGAGCGGCAGGCAGATGAGGTAGCGGTCGCCGTAGCGCACATCGGCCGTGGTGTTGCCGGTGATGACCGACCAGAGGGCGGTGAGGTGCGTGTGCATCACGCCCTTCGGCAGGCCGGTGGTGCCGGAGGTGTACATGATGAACAGGAGGTCGTCATCGCACGCGGTGACATCGGGTTCGTCCGCTGATGCCCGAGCGAGGAGGTCCTCGTAGCCGATCGCGAAGTCGGGACGGTCGGCGACATCGCCGACATGAATCCAGGTGGTGACCTGGGTGCCATCGGTGCCCCGCGACTGGAGTTCGGCGACAACCTCGTTGAACGCAGTGCCGAAGACCATCGTGGTCGCGCTGGAGTCGGTCAAGATGAACGACAGCTCATCGGCGACCAAGCGCCAGTTGAGCGCGACGATGACCCCGCCGGCCTTGGCCGCACCGAAGAACGTCTCGACGAACTCGGACCCGTTCATGAGCAGGGTTGCGACGCGATCGCCGACCGCGAGCCCACCTTCGGTCAGCCCGTTTGCCACCCGATTACAGCGCTCGTTCAGCTGTGTGTATGTCTGCCTTTGCCCCGTCGTGATGTCGATGACCGCCTCGGTCTTCGGCGTGAGTTGGGCGCGCTTTGTGATGAACAGACCGATGTTGTTCTTCATTGGGGGGTTCCTCTGCTTCGGCTTCGAGTCGGACGATGATCGTAGGCCGTATGGTGCGCCCGTGCCGATTGACAGCGTGGTGTTCGACCTTGGCAATGTCCTCGTCGAGTGGGACCGACGTTTCCTCTTCGAAAAGCTGATTCCCGATGAGGCTGCGCTTCGCCACTTCCTCGACGAGATCCTGACGCTCGACATCAACGCCGACCTCGATCGTGGCGTGCCCCTCGGAGAGGTGACGGCGGCACTCGCGACGCGGCACCCCGGCCACGCCGAGCTGATTCACGCCTTCCGAGACCGCTGGCCGGAAACGCTCGGTGAGATTCTCGACGAGTCGGTGCTCATCCTCGATGAGCTCGCGAAGCTGCCGGTGAGGCTGCTGGCGCTGAGCAACTGGGGGAAAGACACGTTTGCCCTCGCCGCTCCTCGGCTGCCGTTCCTCGACCGCTTCGAAGCCCTCGTGATCAGTGGTCGGGAGGGTGTGGTGAAACCAGATCCGGCCATCTTCGAGTTGATGGTCGAGCGTCATGGGCTCGATCCCGAGCGCACAGTCTTCATCGACGACGGCGCCGCGAACATCGCAGCCGCGGCCGCACTCGGTTTTGCCACGATTCACTTCACGAGCGCGTCGCAGTGTCGCGCCGAGCTCATCGCGCTCGGTCTCGACCTCGCGGATGTGGCGTCCTAGCCTCCTTGGCCATGGACGACGTGCTGCACATCGAAATCGACGAGAGCGGAGCCGACGGCAGCGTCGCCCTGGTCGTGATGAATCGACCCGAGAGCAGAAACGCCCTCAACTCGCTGTTGCTGGGTGGCCTCCGCGCCACCTTGCGCTCGCTCGACGAACGAGAGGACGTGCGAGCGATCGTGTTGACCGGCGCCGATCCTGCGTTCTGTGCCGGCCTCGACCTCAAGGAGCTCGCCGCGGGGAACAAGATCTCATCGGGCGCCGATGATGGTCATCCGTTCCCGCCGGACATGGTCACACCGGTCATCGGCGCGATCAACGGCCCTGCCGTCACGGGCGGCCTCGAGATCGCCCTCGCCTGCGATCTCCTGATTGCCTCGGAGCGAGGCTCGTTTGCCGACACGCACGCGCGCGTCGGAATCCTCCCGGGATGGGGCCTGTCGGTCGAGTTGCCTCGCGCTATCGGCGTTCGCCGGGCCCGGCAGATGAGTCTCACCGGGAACTACGTCCACGCGCAGCAGGCCCTCGAGTGGGGGCTCGTGAACGAAGTGGTGCCTCATGAGGATCTCGTCGAGCGTGCCCTTTCGCTCGGACGAGACATGGCGACGGTCCCGGCCCCGGCCTCTGCCGCGATGAAGCGGCTCTACTGGGCAACGCATGCGGTCACTGCCGGCGACGGTCTCCTGGTCGAGAAGGAGGTCAACCGGCGCTGGTCCGAATCCGGGGGATTCGACCCCGAGCGTCTTGCCGGCGCCCGTGAGGCGATTCAGGCACGGGGCTCAACCCAGAAATAGCGACCGCGTGGCTGGGTAGAACTTGTGGCAGCGAGACTGCCATATGTATGGTCGGAGTCCAGCCACCAGGAGGCCCCGATGTCAGGCGACGCACCAATGCGAGCCCACGCGAGCACGCTGCCCGCTCCAGAATTTCCGAATCCTGCGTTCGTGACCCCGGTGCCACTGGCCCAAGCGAAAGTCGCGATCGTGACCTCTGCGGCCCTCCACCGGTCGACCGAGGAATCTTTCGCGCAGAACGACACGAGCTACCGGGTCATCCCCCGCGCCGCGCGCGACCTCGTCCTCGGTCACTGGAGTCCCAATTTCGACCGTGCGGGATTCACCGCCGATCTCAACGTCGTCTTTCCCATCGATCGGCTCGAGGAACTCGCCGACCGCGGCGTGATCGGGTCGGTTGCCGAGTCCCACTATTCGTTCGCCGGCAACCAGCCGGACGATGTGGCGACGATCATCCACGATTCCGGACCCGCCGCCGCGGCCCAGCTCAAGGCCGACGGTGTCGATGTGGTGTTGCTCACGCCCGTTTGACCGCTTTGTACGCGCACCGTGTGTGTGCTCGCTCATCTCATCGAAGCCGAAGGCATCGCCACCGTCACCCTCGCATCCATGCGCGACGTCGCCGAGAAGGTTGCGGCGCCGCGAGTTCTCCATGGTGAGTTCCCGCTGGGTCGTCCGCTGGGCAAGCCGAGTGATCCGGAGTTTCAGCACGACGTGCTCGCGCGCGCCTTCGCCCTCCTGGATGCTCCCTCCGGTCCGGTCATCGAAAGCCATCCCGTGGTCATCGAGGAGAGCACCGACGCAGTCGCGTGTCAGCTGCCTCCCGCGTTCGATGCCGATGCGTCTCCTGCCGTGGCCGAGGCTCGCGGTATTCGGAAGGCCTACGACCGGATCGTCGAGCGTCGCGGCGTGACGTCCGTCGGCCGGGCGATCGATGCCGACACGATCCCGCTTGCGCTCGAAGCGCTGGAGCGGGTCGCCGCCGGCACACCCCTGAAGGAGGCCGAGCTCCCCGGCAAGAACACCGTCGCGGTGTGTCACGACATCCGCACCTACTACGAAGAGACTGCGGTCGATCTGGCCACCGGTCCCGTGGCCGGGGGACGGGCCGTCGAGAACTGGTTCTTCGAGGAGACCGAAGCGGGCGGCGTGGTCCTGGCTGCCCGCAAGGCGCTGTCCGATCAGGGAACCCCGTTCCCCTTCTGGTTCTACATGGCGCCGGGTCATCGATGAGCGCTGACGCCTTACCAACGGTCGACGGTCGTCGGGCGAGGCGAGACCAGAATCGTGACCGCGTGGTTGACGCGCTGTTGCAGATCTACCGCGAGGGAAATCTCCGGCCGTCGGTCGCGCTGGTGGCCGAGCGCTCAGGGGTATCGCACCGCAGTGTGTTCCGCTACTTCGAGGACCTCGACGAGCTCTACCGAGTCACGGTCGAACGCCAGTTTCGCTCGATCTACGACTACCTGCTGATCAGTGCAATCGGTGAAGGGTCCGTCGGCGACCGCATCGAAGCAATCGTCGAGAACCGCCAGGAGCTCTACGAGGTCACAGAGTTCCCGTTTCGCGTCGGTCAGATGCTGGCGCCCGTCGAGCCCATCATCGCGGCGCACCGTCGAGACATGGCGGCCCGGGCCGTCGCCCAGGTGGCCCATCACTTCGCAACGGAGCTCTCCTCCTTCTCTGACGAGGGGCGGTCCGCCATTCAAGAGTCGGTCGCCGCGGCCCTTTCACTCGAATCGATCGACTACCTCCGCCATGTGCGCCAGCTGAATCGATCCGAGTGTTCTCGTTCCCTACGAGCAACCCTCTACGGGCTGCTCGGCTCGCCCATCCCTGAACGCTAGGAAACCTCCATGGACGTCGTACTTCTCGGAACCGGTTCGCCGATGCCGGATGCCAACCGGGCCGGCCCGTCAACACTTCTGAAGGCTGGCGAGGGCGGCTTCGAGCAGGTCCTCGTCGACACCGGGCGCGGCTGCATCATGCGGATGGCGGCGGCGGGCTCACTCCCCATCCTTCTCCAGGGCGTGCTCATCACCCATCTTCACAGTGACCACCTCACGGATTTCAACGACATCGTCACGACGCACTGGATCATGACGCAGGAGCCGACCCCGCTGAAGGTCTGGGGCCCGCCCGGTCTTCAGCGCTACGTCGACTACATGATGAAGGCGCTCGAGCCCGATGTCGGTTACCGCATCGCTCATCACGACGACCTCGACTACGAACCGATCGTCGAGGTCACCGAGGTCTCGCCCGGCGACACGTTCACCGTTGGGTCAATGAACGTGTCTGTCCATCAGACGATGCACGCGCCCGTGGAGCCGACCATCGGCTTCCGCGTCGAGCACGAGGGCAAGGTTGCGGCGCTCGCGGGCGACACCATTCCGTGTGCCGGCCTCGACGAACTCACTACTGACGCCGACGTCTACGTGCAGACCGTCATCCGCGATGATCTCGTGAAGCTCGTTCCCAATCAGCGGCTCCAGGACATCCTCGACTACCACTCGAGTGTCGAGCAGGCGGCGCAGACGGCAGCCAACAACGGCGTGAAGACGTTGCTGATGACGCACTACGTGCCGGCCCCGACCCCTGATCAGTACGAAGAATGGATCGCCATCGCGGCGGCCCACTTCGACGGTGAAATCGTGATGGGCGACGACCTGACCACGGTCACCATCTAGCCGGCGACGGCTCCCGCCGGCCCGGCGTCAGTAGTCGATTGCGGATTCGGGGGCGTTGCTGAGGATGCTGTCGGCGAAGGCGAACGTGTGGGCCGGGCTCACCATCGCGTGTTGGCTGCCGGCATGGATGTCGCGGAACGCTCGCTGGAACGCGCCGTCGCGCAGGGCTGTCGTGCCGATGTGGCGGTAGAGCTTCTGGATCGACTCGGTGGCCTGTTGCGTGAACCAAGTAGTGGCCTGGAGCGCCTCCCCGACGAGACCCTGATCGGGGTTGCCGTTCAGGGCGGAGTCTTCGGCCTTTGTGAACGACGTACGTATCCAGAGGTCACCCGCGTGGAAGAGGCTCTCGGCCTCGGCCAGGTCGTACTGGAAGCGCGGGTCGTCGGCCAGGCCCGTCTTGCCGGTCATGCGCTGCTTCGTCTTCGCAATCACCGCCGCCTCGTCGATCGCCCTGCGCATCACGCCGAGCGCCCAACCGGCGTGGCCGATCTCGGTGAGGTGAAGGATGCCCAAGTCGAATTGCTGTCCGCCGCGGTAGCGCGTGAACCCGAACATCGAGAACGTGCGATCGGCCGGGACCTGACTGTCGATCTTGTAGTCGTAGCTCGCCGTGGAACGCAGGCCCATCACGTTCCAGTTCCCGATGATGTCGGCTTCGGCCTTAGGGACGACCGCGAAGATGTAGTCGGCGTCGCCCTCCTCCGGAGCGGTGAAAGAGCCGCATCCCGCCCAATCGGCATGCTCGAGTCCTGACCCGAAGGAGAAGTTGCCGGTGATGTGGAAGCCGCTGTCCTTCGGCACCGCCGTGCCGTTGGGGGCGAACTGGCCGGCGACGAGAGGGACGCCATCGGCGAACATCACATCGGTGAACGAGTCGGGGCAGTACGAGCTGAAATAGGCGGTGGCGGTGCTGCCCGCCATGACCACCCAGCCGATCGACCCGTCGGCTCGCGCCAGTTCGGTGAAGACGTCGAGACTGTCGGCCGCGTTGAGTTCCGCACCGCCGACCTCCTTGGCCACGAGCGCTCCATAAAGACCCGCTTCCTTGCAGAGCCGGACCGCTTCGTCGGTCATGGGTGTTCCCTCGGCCTCGGCCTTGTCGCCTTCGGCGTCGAGGGTCGAACGGAGGTCTCTCGCGGCATCAAGCAGTTCGGTCATCGGGTCTCCTCAGCGTGCGGCACGACAGTAGAACGCGTTCTCGTCGTGGAGCGAACCGGGTTCGGTGGCGGAATCGAGAGAGGTGCAACTCGGGGAGTAGGTTCCCGCTCGATGAGTTTGGATTCCCCAGTTCCCGTTCTGATCGGTGTCGGCGTGGCGCACCAACGCCTCGCGGAGGCCGGCGCCGGCCATGACACCACCGGCCTCATGGCTGAAGCGGTGGCCGCGGCCCTCGACGATGCCGGAACTGCGGCGGCGGCGGCCCGAGTCGACTGGGTCGGAGCGACCCGTGGGCTCTCCGGCCTGCCCGACGCCGCTCGACGTATCGCGGAGACGCTCGGCGTTCAGGCGTTCACGGTCGCAGCCGACGTGGGCATCCCGCAACAGACGCTCGTCAACCACGCGATGGAGGCCATCCGCTCGGGCAAGGCTTCGGTGGCGGTCGTTTGTGGCGGCGAGACAAAGTTTCGAGATGACACCGCTCGTCGAGCCGGTGTGGAACTCGCCGGCCATGATCAGGACGGACTGGTGCCGGATCTCGACATGTCGCCCCAAGGGGAGATCGTCGCCCGGCCGGAGATCGAGATCGGCGCGGTCGCCCCGGTGCAGCAATACGCGATGATCGACAGCGCCCGGCGGGCGGCCGAGGGCTGGACCCTCGATGCCCACCGCGATGACATCGCCGCGATCTGGCATCGCTTCAACGAGGTCGCCCGAACGAATCCACGTGCCGACTTCGGCAACGCGATGAGTCACGAGGAAATCCGGGACCCGGGTCCGCAGAACCGGCCGATCGCCTATCCCTACAACAAGTGGCACAACAGCCAGTGGGGAGTGGATCAGGCATCGGCCATGGTCTTCTGTTCCGTGGCCGTCGCCGACGAGCTCGGCATCGACGCGGCTCAGCGCGTCTATCCCCACGTGGGCCTCGAGTCTTCACTTTCGCTCTCGTTGAGCAGGCGCCGCGACCTTCATCGCTGGCCCTCCATGCGCGTGCTCGGTGAGACTGCTGAAGGGCACATCGGTCGTCCGATTTCGTCGATGGACTTCGTCGAGCTCTACAGCTGCTTTCCCGTCGCGGTGAGAGTCCAGCAGACGGAGCTCGGCCTTGATCCGGCCGGCACGCCGACACTCACCGGCGGCATGGCCTTCGCCGGCGGACCGTTCAACAACTTCGTGTATCAGGCCACTGTCGACATGATCGAGCAAGTTCGAGCCGAGCGGGGTTCCTATGGCGCCGTCACGGCGGTGAGCGGCTTGCTCACGAAGCCGGCCCTGGCCGTGTGGTCCACGGAGCCACCCGCCAAGGGTCTCCTCGTCGCGGACTTGGTCGACGAGGCACGCGCTGCCACCGTCGAAGTGCCGCTCGATGAAGCACCCGACGGCGACGGCGTCATCGCGACGTACACCGTGATCTACGCCGGCACGGACCCGGCCCGCGTGTGCGCGATCCTCGATCTGGATTCGGGTGATCGGGCCGTTGCCGCCGTCGACGACGCGGACCTCGCCGATGCCGCCGTTCGAGAGGACCTGATCGGCAGCCGGGCCAGAGTCAGCGGGCGGACGCTCTCTGTCTGAGCAGCGTCAATCCTTCGTGACTCAGGCGAGTCCGAGCTCGGCGATGCGGTCCAGGACCCGCTCGCGTTCGTCAGAGATGACCGTGGTGTCACCGTGGCCTGTGTGGACAACGGTCTCGTCGGGGAGGGTGAGCAGACAGTCGCGGATCGATCGGAGGATCGTCGGCTCGTCGGAGTAGCTACGCCCAGTTGCACCGGGGCCTCCGCAGAAGAGCGTGTCGCCCGAGACGACGCGGCCGTTGGCCACATCGTGGAAACAGCAACATCCCGGGGAGTGCCCGGGCGTGTGGATCACGCCGACGTCGTGCCCGCCGGCGGAGAGCACGGTTCCCGGGGTGATGTCACCGTCGGGTGATGAGTCGGGATAGACCGCGTCCCACAGCATGCGGTCGTCCGGATGCAGAAGGATCGGCGCATCGACCGCGTCGCGCAGCGCTTCCGCCGCGTTGATGTGGTCGTTGTGCCCGTGCGTCAGGACAATGGCCTTCACGCTCCGTCCGCCCACCGCGTCGACGATCGGTTGGTGGTCGTGGGCCGCATCGAAGATCAGCACCTCGCGGTCGTCTCCGACCAGCCAGATGTTGTTCGTGACCTCCCACTCGCCCCCATCGAGGGCGAAGATTCCGTCGGTTGTGACGAGTTCGATTGTCACGGCTCAGATCTCGACCACGGAACGGAGGACTTCGCCGCGTTCCATCTTGTGGAACGCCTCCTCGACGTCCTCGAGCGAGATCGTCTCCGAAACGAACCCGTCGAGGTCGAGACGGCCCTGTTGGTAGAGGTCGATCAGCATCGGGAAGTCCCGCGAGGGCAGGCAATCGCCGTACCAGCTCGATTTCAGCGCGCCGCCGCGACCGAAGACTTCCTGGAACGGCAGTTCGATCGTCATCTCCGGCGTCGGCACACCGACGAGCACGACCGTGCCCGCCAGGTCTCTCGCTTCGAAGCACTGCTTGTAGACCTCGGGGAGCCCGATTGCGTCGATCGTGACATCGGCACCGAAACCGCCGGTGTACTCCCGGATCTTCTCGACCGCGTCCTCGTTCTTGGAGTTGACGGTGTGCGTCGCGCCGAAGCCCTTGGCCCACTCGAGCTTCTGATCGTCGAGGTCGACGGCGATGATCGTCGATGCTCCGGCCAGCTTCGAACCGGCGATGGCCGCATCGCCCACGCCGCCGCAGCCGAAGACGGCGACGGTGTCGCCGCGGCTCACGCCTCCGGTGTTGATCGCGGCGCCGATTCCAGCCATCACCCCGCAGCCGAGCAATCCGGCGGCCGCCGGGGAGGCGGACGGGTCGACCTTGGTGCACTGGCCGGACGCCACCAGCGTCTTCTCGCAGAATGCGCCGATGCCGAGCGCAGGCGACAGCTCCGTCCCGTCCTCGAGCGTCATTTTCTGCTCGGCGTTGAAGGTGTCAAAGCAGAGGTGGGGCGCGCCTTTCTTGCAGGCGCGGCACTCGCCGCAGACGGCCCGCCAGTTCAGAATGACGAAGTCGCCAGGCTCGACGTCGGTCACGCCCTCGCCGACGGACTCGACGAGGCCGCTCGCCTCGTGCCCCAGGAGGAATGGGAACTCGTCGTTGATCCCGCCCTCGCGATAGTGGAGGTCGGTATGGCACACGCCGCAGGCTTGGATGGCCACAACGGCTTCGCCGGGCCCTGGATCAGGGATCACGATGTTCTCGATCGTGACGGGTTGGCCCTTCGCCATCGCCACTACGCCCTTGACCGTCTGCGCCATGTCATCTCCTGAGAGCCGTTGTCGAACGGCGACAGGCTAGTGCGATCAGCTGGCGAGGAGTAGCGGCTCCACTTGATCCCATGTTCCGGGAACGACGCCGAGCATCTCATCGCGGCCGACCGCTTCGAGGTCGTCGAATTCGAGGCCGGCGAGCTCCTCGATGATCGCGTCATAGTCGTCGTGGAGGACCGTGCTGGTCGGGTCGAGGCCGCTGACGATCGCCAAGCCCGTCGGCTCCACATCGACCGTCGTGACGGTCAGATCGGGACGATGGCGGCGCAAGGCAACGACCACCTTCCACACATCTCCCGACCACACGACAGTGGTGCGATCGCGGGCCGCCGTCTTCGCATCGATCGGAAGACAGTCGTGGATCATGATGATGCCGTCGGGGTGCGAATGACGTTCGACGTTGGCGACGTCGCGCAGCGTCTGCTCGTGGAGGTGAAGGCCGTCGACGAACGCAAGATCGATGGTGCCGCCGAGCAGCCCGACCAATTCGGGGTCGGCGAAGAAGTCATCGCTTGTCGTCGGGACGATCACCGTGTTGTCGGGGGGAGTCTCGACCTTCGGTTCGGGATCGACGCCGACCACGCGGGTTCCGGGCTGCACAAACGACAACGAATGTCCTTCGTGCACGCCGATCTCGAGGTAACGCTGCGGGTTCACGATCTCGTGCGCTCGTCGCAACAGGCCGTAGTAGGTGGAGATGTCGTTCATGAGATTCCTCTTGCCGGGGTCGGCGTCATGCGCCTCGGCGCCAGTGCACGCCAGTCCAGTCGATCGAAACGATCTCGTCGGTGATGCCATGACGGTCGCGGTAGTCGGTACAGGCTTGCCGGCAGGGCTCCCATGCTCCGTAGTCGTCGACGATCACGTAGCCCCCCACACTCAGCTTCGGATAGAGCGACTCGAGGGCATCCATCGTGGACTCGTACATGTCGCCGTCGAGGCGCAGCACCGCCAACTGGTCGATCGGTGCGCGGGGGAGGGTGTCGCGGAACCATCCCTCGAGGAACTGCACCTGTGCGTCGAGGAGCCCGTAGCGCTGGAAGTTCGCCCGCACCTGATCTGCGGACACCGCAAGCGTGGGGACGTCGGACATGTCGTGGCCGACGTCCTGGGGAAACGCGTCCGCATCGGGAGCCGGTAGCCCTTGGAAGCTGTCGGCCACCCAGACCCGCCGGTCGGTGTCGCCCCACGCCTCGAGCATCCCGCGCATCAGGATGGTGACGCCGCCCCGCCAGACGCCGGTCTCGATGAAATCGCCGGGCACGCCGTCGTCGAGCACGGAGCCGACGCAGAAGCGAACGTCGGCGAGCCGCTGTCGTCCCACCATCGTTTCGGCCGCAGGGGGCCAGTCGTTGCCGTCGTCGCGCTTGGCGGCATCGCCACCGCGGCGCATGAGCCGCCACTGGTTGGCGCGCAGCGTGTCGCGGAGCGCATCGACGTCACCGGGCCAGTCGGCGAGATCAACGTCGTGGGCTTCCTCGTCGAGGAAGAGTTCGCGGGTGAGACATCCCATCAGGAGGTCGACGTAGCGGTCGCGCAGCGCGGCAGATGTTGTCGTGGCCATCGCCTCGCAGCCTATTGAGGGCGAGGCAGAACCCAGATGCCGTGCGGTGAAGCGGGGAAGAAGGCCATGGTGCGTTCCTCGAGGAGGGTGAATCCGAGCCGACTGGCGACCGATTGAGACGGGCGGTTGGTCGGAAGGATCACGCTGTACAAACGATCGTCGTCGTGGTTTGCGAACGCCCAGCCGACGCTCGCTCGTCCAGCCTCCGTCGCATAGCCATTGCCCCAGTGGGCCGGGTCGAAGGTCCAGCCGCACTCGAGCCCGGGCCAGTCGAATCGCTCCGGCCGGTGAGTGCCCGCTCGTCCGATCATCTCGCCCGTGGAGGACAACTCGACGGCCCACTGTCCGGACCCTCGGAGTGCCCATTGGCCCCGGTGAGCCGCCATCTGGGCCCAGGCGTCGTCGGGAGAGAACGAGTCGGAAATGTGAAGTGACGCTCGGACCTCAGGAGCGGAGTGGATCTCGAAGTAGCGGGGCAGGTCGTCCTCGGTGAACGGTCGAAGTCGAAGTCGTTCGGTCTCGACAATGGGGCACTCAGGCATTTCGCCATCCTTGCACGGGGCCATCTACTCTCCGCTCCCATATGTCGTGGCTGCTGGACGAACGCACTGAACTCGACTCGATGGGGAACGGTCACTATCGGCGAACGGTCGACGACGGCGAGTTCTGGGGGACCGGAAGTCCGTTCGGCGGCTACCTGATGGCGCTGACCTTCCATGCGATGCGGACCGAGGTCGACGACCCGACCCGCCGGCCGCGGGTGTACTCGCATCAGTTCCTGCGCCGAGTTCCCGTCGGCCTTCTCGACATCGTGGTGACGACCGAACGCGTGGGGGCCTTGGTCCACTCCGTCACCGCCAGGCTCGATGCGGATGGCGACACCGTGGGGGTCGCGACGGGAATGTTCACCGGTGACCGCGACGGACCGACGTACCTCGACGAGCCGATGCCTCACGTCTCGCCCCCGACTGAGCCAGACGGCACCGTCGTGCCGGGGTGGGCGACCAATGTCCACGCACGCTTCGTGCCTCATCGGCGCTTCGGGGTGGACGGCGACGTCGTTCCCAACGAGGACGGAGGCTGGCTTCGGCCGGTGGAGTCGGGTCCGTGGGACCATCGGCTCGCGTTGATGGCCAGCGACGTATGGCCACCGCCGGTCATCCGCCATCCCGAGCGGATGTGCGCCACACCCAGCCTTCACCACGTGGTCCACTTCGGGCCGGACGTCGGCGGCACAGCTGACCAGGCGCTGCTCGTGCGTCACCGGGCAACCCGCGGGCACGGCGGGCTGACCGACGAGGACATCACCCTCTGGGCCGACGACGGTCGACTGCTTCTGAAGGCCCGCCAGCTCCGTACGGTGATCGACCTGTCAAGGATCGACACGTCGTCGTTCATCTGACCCCAGAGGAGACCCCGAGTTTCGTTCGCTGGTCCGACCAGGCAGGATGAGTCTTCGACTGGTCGACGAGGAGATCTGCAATGAAGTTCGGAATCGCGTTCGCGAACACGATGACGTTTGTCGGCGGCGAGGGCGCCGCCGAACTGGGAAAGTCTGCCGAGGACGCTGGTTTCGACTCGCTCTGGACCGTTGAACACATCCTCTACCCGGAGGGCTACGAGTCGACCTATCCGTATGCCCCCGACGGCAAGATGCCCGGCTCCGGCGACAGCCCGATTCCCGACCCGCTCATCTGGCTCGCTTACGTCGCCGCCAACACGACCTCGCTCAAGCTGGCGACCGGAATCTCGCTGCTGCCCGAACGTCACCCGGTGACCTACGCGAAGGAAGTCGCGACCCTCGACATGATGTCGAAGGGCCGAGTCATCCTCGGTATCGGCATCGGCTGGTTGAAGGAAGAGTTCGAGGCGCTCGACATTCCCTGGGAGGGCCGCAATCGCCGCACCGAGGAGTACGCCGAGGTCATGCGGGCACTCTGGGCCAGTGACGATGTGTCCTTCCATGGGGAGTTCATCAACTTCGACAACATCTCCTCGAATCCGAAGCCGGCCGGAGACGCCGTCCCGATCCACATCGGTGGCCACAGCAAGGCGGCCGCCGACCGCGCCGGTCGAATGGGTGACGGGTTCTTCCCGGCCAAGGGCGACATCGCGGAGCTCTTCGACATCGCTCGCCAGGCAGCGGCCGACGCCGGCCGCGACCCCGAAGCCATCGAGATGACGAGTTCGCACCCGGGCATCTTCGGCGACGATCCCGCCGCCGCGGTCGAGGAAGCCGCCAGCTGGGGCATGCATCGCCTGATCATCCCGGGCTTCATGTTCATGGGCAGCCCCGCCGAGAAGATGGCGCCCTTCGCCGAACTCATCGCCTCTCAGGGCTGACGAGCCGGCGGCCGGTCAGCTCCGGTGGAGCGGCCGGCTGTGGTCCCAGTCCGCGATCAGACTGCGGATCGCCGTAATCAGAATCAGCGGCACATCGAGCATGGGGTGGTGCCCCGCGGTCGGAAGCTCGATCACCGGCGCGACTCGGCCCAACTGGTTGTACATGTAGTCGCCGATGTCGGGCGTCACGAGTCCGTACTCACATCGAAGGAGCGCGACGCGACAGGTGATCTGTGACAGGTACTCGGCCGCGTCGCGGCGGCGGGGCACGAATATCCGTGAGTCGAACTTCCAGCGCCAGAGGCCGTCGTCGTCGTGGCGCAGCGACTTCGTCGCCACGTTCTCCTTCACGTAGGGCAGGTAGACCCGCTGCTCCGGAATGGTTCGAAACCGCTCGATCGGACCGGAGGGGTCGTCGTATTCGCGGTCCTTCTGGAAGAGATCGGTCGCTCGGCCGACGTTGACCTCGGGATCGACCTCGACCACGGGCGAGTCGATGATCACGGCACCGGCGAGAAGTTCGGCGTGCCGAGCGGCGGTGGCGATCGTGACGAACCCGCCCATGGAATGACCCACGAGGAGGGGTGGTCCGTCGAACTCGGCGTCGGCAATGACCGCAGCGACCTCGTCACACCACAGATCGAGCGAGTACTCGTCGCGACGATCGCTGTCGCCGTGCCCCGAGAGATCGATCGCGGCGACGGAGTGAGTGGCGAGGAACGCCGGGGCGACGTGGCTCCACCAATGGGCGTGGGCCGCGCCACCGTGGACGAAGACGATTCCCGGTCGTCCGGACTCGCCCCAGGAGAGGTAGTTGATCGACGCCCCGGCGACATCGACCGCCCTCGCCGTTGGCGCAGTGCCGATCGCAGATGTGAACCAGGAGGGGACGTCCGTCATGTCATCGACGCTACCGGCGGCTGCGGGGGCCGATGTCGTCGATGGTCGTCTCGATCAGCGCGTCGCCCAGGAGTCTGCGCGCGGAGAGCAGGGCCACGGCTGCCACGCCGGCGCAGACGAGAAATCCGGTGCCGAGGTCGTACCAGTCGCCAATGAACCCGATCAGCGGGCCGCCGAGGCCGAACGCGAGGTCGAAGAACATCGAGAAGCTGCCGATGGCCTGACTCCGTTCCGCATCGGGTGCTCGATCGACGACGAGCGCGAATAGAGCGGGAAACAAGAACGTCTGAGCGACTGCGAGGACGGCTGCGGCCACATAGGCGCCTGCCGGTTCTTGCCAGAGGTACAACATCAAGAGTCCGGTGACGCCGAACGACAAGGAGATCCGCGTTGTCCGTAATGGCCCGAGCCGATCGGGGAGGCGGGCGGCGAACAGTCGGAGAGTGATGATCACCGCGCCGAACACCACGAAGATCCGTTCCGGACTCTCCATGCCGAGCCGTTCGCCATGCAGCACGGCAAACGCGAGGAATCCGGTATAGCCGAGCAGTCCGGCGAACAGCATGAACCCTGGCCGGATCGCTGCGGGGTGGATCAGCCGCCGAAACGGAGGGAAGGGTGGCTTGTACTCGGGGGGGCCGGGTGCCGCGAGGCCGACGAGCGCGGCGCAGGCGGCCAGAAGTCCGGCGACCAGCCACACCCAGTCCGTGCCGTGGGTGTCTCGAATCCAACCGCCGGTCAGCGGTCCGATGAGCAACGTGCCATAGATCGTCAGAGAGAAATAGGAGGCGGCTTCGGCGCGTCGATCGTCAGGTGTCAGATCCTGGATCGAGCTGGCGATGCCCACGAAGACGGCAGCCTCGCCGATGCCCGTGATCCCGCGGATCGCGATGACCGCCGGAATCGAGGTCGCGAGGGCCGTGCTCGCGGTGGCGGCGGCCGCGAGAAGGGTGCCGCAGACCACGAGCGTCCGTCGCCCCATCCGGTCGCCGAGAGGGCCGATGAACGGGCGAATGAATGCGGCAGCGAGCCCGAACGAGCTCACCGCGATCCCGACCTCGAGATTTCGACCACCGAGTTCCTCCTCCACGAAGAGCGGGAGAACAGGCAGCGTCATGTTGAGGCCGAGGAAGTAGAGCGAGGCCGCCCCGCACAGCGCGAGGAATCGCGTGGTCAGGAGGCGGGTCGACATCACGGGAGCCTGGCGGCTCAGTCAGAAAGCGACAACCTGGGGATGTCAGACTCGAACGCGGTCGGGCGCAGCGGCAGCTCCGACGGACGGAAGCCGGCAAGAAGATCGGGCAGCTGCGTCGGGTCGGCGACGTCGATACCGAGGGTGCGCCCGAATGCCGCGAGGAGTGACTCGACGGTTCCCCCGGCGCGGCGCCATTCGTCCAGTCCCGCCGATCCGTCACGTTTGGCGAGGCGATCGCCCAGTGCGTCGGTCACCAGAGGCACGTGGGTCCACATCGGCTCGCTCAGCCCGAGGAGGCGCTGCAGATAGGCGTGCCGCGGCGTCGAGTCGAGAAGATCATCACCACGTACGACCTGTTTGATCCCCTGGACTTCGTCATCGACGACGACAACGAGGTTGTAGGCCGGGGTGCCGTCGCCGCGCCGCAGCACGATGTCGTCCATCGGACTCGAAACAGTCCCATGAAGCGAGTCAGTGATCGTCAACTGTTCGCCAGCAGTGCGAAGTCGGAGTGCCGGCGGACGCGAGGAGCCTTCGTGAGCGGCGATGTCTCGAGCGGAGAGGTCTCGGCACGTGCCTGGATAGGAACCGACGCGGCCGTGCGGGGCCGCGGCCGCTTCGCGGATTTCGCGCCGGGAGCACCAACACCGATACGTCAGGCCCTGCTGATCGAGATCGCTGATGACGTCCCGGTACGCATCGAGCCGTTCGGACTGCCGAACCGTCGGCGGATCGAAGTCGATTCCCAACGCCTCGAGATCGGCGAGTTGGGTGACTTCGTGTCTGAAATCGGCCGTGTCGTCCAGGTCCTCCCATCGGAGAACGAAGTCGCCACCCGACGAGCGCGCAAACAGCCAGGCGGCTACTGCAGTGCGCAGGTTCCCCAGATGAAACGTCCCGGTCGGACTCGGTGCATAGCGGCCCGTCGGCATTGCCGAATCGTGCCACGAGGCTGTCATCTCCCGAGAATTCGATTGATCACCTGAGCGACACCGAATTCCAGATTCGTTCCGGTGACTTCGTCCGCGACGTCCTTCACCATGTCGAGGGCGTTGCCCATTGCGACTCCGTGTCCAGCCCACTTCAGAAGCGTCAGATCGTTCTGGTTGTCGCCGAAGGCCAGTACGTGCGCGGAATCGATGCCGACCTGTTCTGCGAATCGGGCGACCGCTGACCCCTTGTCGGCTCCGGGTGGTGTGAGTTCGACAAACGGTGCCCCCGACGTGGTGACGTTGATGTCGACCGGAACCAGGGGTTCGACGAGCGCGACGAGCTCAACCCCCGAAACCTCCGGGTGTCCGACGAAGAGCTTTCCCACCTCATCAAAGCGACCGCTCGGCGTCGGCGCTGTCGTTCTGGGGTGACCGTCGAGATTGATCGGCTCGATCTCGCCGAACCGGGTGTCCCAGGTCATTCCGTCACTGAGCTCGTAGCCGAAGCCGATGTCGCCGAGCGATGCCTCCACGCCGGCTCTGATCTCCCGCACCGTCACGGATGGAAAGAGAATCCGCTCCTCGAGTTCTCGGGTGGCCACGTTCATGCGGTGCCCGCCGTTGGAGCCGATGAAGTGTTGGAGTCGAGCACCCGTGCCGACGGCGAAGTCGACGCCCCGGAACCAGCTCCGGCCAGTCGCTGCGATCACGATGATCCCGGCGTCTACCGCGGCATTCACTGCGGCCACCGTTTCGGGGGCCGGCTGATGATCCGATCCGAACAGCGTGCCGTCGAGGTCGGAAGCGATCAAGCGGATGTCCACGCCCCGGGTCTACCAGTTCGAGACTGACGCGATCGACGAATTGTCTGAGCTGGCGGGAGACGTTGGATTCCTGATGAAGTGGCGCTCGTGACCCTCGCCGACGTTCGTCTTCTGGACTTCTCGCACGGCATCGCCGGTGCCTACCTCGCTCGACTGTTCGCTGATGCCGGAGGCGACGTCATCAGAGTCGAGCCGGCCGAGGGCGTGGCGTTGCGGCGTCGATCGGCCGGCCAACTCGGCGACGACGAGTCCGGGCCGCTCTTTCAGTTTCTCGCTGCCGGCACGCGCTCCGTCCTCGGCGAACTCGGCGACGAAGAGGTGGAATCGCTTCTTGTCGGCACCACAGTGGCGGTGGTCGACACGGCGCTGACTCCCGTCGAGGTTCGAGCGCTCGGCGCGCGCCATCCGCACCTCGTGATCGCGTCGATTCGTCCTTACGGGCTCGAGGGGCCATGGGCAGACCGCACACCGAACGAGTTCCTTCTTCAGGCTGACAGCGGCTCGGTCCTTTGCCGAGGGCACATCTCCCAGGTTCCCTTTGCCGCCGGCGGGTCCATCTTCGACTGGACTGCTGCCTCCTACGCCGCGCCGGCGACGCTCGCCGCGATCGTTCGGGCCCAGCGATGTGGTGTTGGCGATGTCGTCGATGTCTCCATCGCCGAGTCGACTTCCATCGCAGCATCCACGTTCACGGATCTCGCCGTGCAGTTGTCGGGTCGCGCCGATCCCTCCATGCGTAGCGTCGAAGCCCCGTCGATCGAACCGGCGTCCGATGGTTGGGTCGGGTTCAACACAAACACTCGCCAGCAGTTCCAGAGCTTCTGCCTGATGATGGATCGACCTGACCTGATGGAGTCCGAGTGGGCAGATCTACGAGTTCGCACCTCTCGGCTAGACGAGTGGAACTCGATCGTGGCCCCCTGGACGAAGGCCCACTCGGTCGATGAGATCGTCGAGCGTGCGAGCGAGCTCCGCGTCCCGGTCGCCCGAGTCAACGATGGCAAGGGAGTTCTCAGTGAGCCCCACTTGGTCGCCCGTGACTTCTTTCCGGAACAGTCCGGGGGATTCGCCGCGCCGCGCCCGCCGCGTCTGATCGATGGCCGGCGCCCGCCGGTTCCGGGACTCGCCCCTGCGGTCGGCCAACACACCGGTTCGATTGGAACGATCGAGCGGGCCGACACCGGTACGGCCGACCCATCGCGACGGCCGTTGGAGGGCGTTCGAGTCATCGATCTCACAAGCTGGTGGGCGGGGCCTTCGTCGACTCAAGCGTTGGCGGCGCTCGGGGCGGATGTGGTGCACGTCGAGTCGATAACCCACCCCGATGGAATGCGCCTGACGGGCATGATGTTCGGCGCCGAGGAATGGTGGGAGTGGGGCCACATGTTCGTGGCGGCGAATCACGACAAGCGGGATATCACCCTCGATCTCGGCTCCGAGGCCGGTCGTGACCTCGTGCTCCGGCTCATCGACTCCGCCGATCTCGTCGTCGAGAACTTCAGCCCGAGGGTGATGGAACAGTTCGATCTCGACTGGGACGTGATTCACGACCGGAATCCCCGCTGCGTGATGATGCGAATGCCGGCCTTCGGACTCGATGGACCATGGCGAGATCGCGTGGGTTTCGCCCAGACGATGGAACAGATGTCCGGCATGGCCTGGTTGACCGGCCACGCCGACGATCAGCCCCGCATCATGCGCGGGCCCTGTGACCCGATCGCCGGCATGCACGGCGCATTCGCTGCGCTGTTGGCGCTCCGCGAGCGCGATCGCACCGGAGTGGGCTCGTTCGTGGAGTCGCCGATGGTCGAGGCGGCGATCAACTGCTCGGCGGAGATGATCGTCGAGTGGACGGCCAACGGTGTCGCCCTCGAACGACTCGGAAATCGAAGTCGATTCGCCGCGCCCCAGGGCGTCTACCGGGTGGCTGGCGACGAGAAGTGGATTGCGGTTTCGGTCGAGACCGACGAGCAGTGGGTGTCGTTGGCTGCGCTGCTGGAGCTCGACGCGACCGAGTTCCCCTCGGTCGAGGACCGTCGCCGCCACCACGATGAACTCGACGCGTCGATCGGACAATGGGCTACGACGCACGCGATGGATGCTGCGGTTGCCGCCCTCGAAGCAGCAGGGGTGCCGGCGATCGAGTGTCGAAATCACGGCATGCTCCGGTTCCATCCTCAATTCGAGGCTCGGGGCTTCTACGAACAGGTGGCGCACCCAGCGGTCGGGACTCATCTCATGCCCGGCCAGCCGTATCGGCTCCGAGGTATCGACCGATGGATCGGAACGCCGACGCCCACTCTTGGCGAACACAACCATGAGTTGCTTCTCGAACTCGGGCTCAGTGCCTCCGAGATTGCCGAGCTCGAGGTTTCGGGAGAAATCGGGACATCGCCGGTCTTCTGACGTAGCACGGCCCGCTCAGGTTTGGAACACTGCGGGTGATGGAACCCTCCGCAAGCGGCGACGAGCACGATCACCAACATCAGCACATGGTGCATCGTCATCGTGATGTCCAGGGTGGCGAGGCACGGGCCGCCGTGTTCGGCGTGAGTGACGGGCTCGTTTCGAACGTCGCCCTGATCATCGGCATCGCGGGAGCGAGCACTGATGGCTCGCTTGTCCGGCTCGCCGGCGTCAGCGGACTCCTTGCCGGCGCGATCTCGATGGCGGCGGGGGAGTGGGTCTCGGTCAGGGCGCAGAACGAACTCGTCGAACGCGAGCTGGAGATCGAGCGGAAGTCGTTGGCGGAGAACCCGCTCGCCGAGAAGCGAGAACTCGCTGCCATCTATCGCGAACGAGGGCTGAAGCCCGAAACCGCAGATGAGCTGGCGGAGGAGATCATGGCCGATCCCGAGATCGCGCTCGATGTGCATGCCCGGGAAGAACTCGGCATCGACCCGGCCGGAGCCGGGCGGCCCTTGACGGTCGCGACCGCATCCTTCTGGGCCTTCGCCCTCGGTGCCTTCGTGCCTCTCGCTCCGTGGTTGATCAGCGACGGGACCGGCGCCGTGGTGGCTTCCGTCGTGCTCGGAATCGTCACCGCGGCCATCGTTGGCGTTGCCATCGCGGTGTTCACGGAGCGCTCGAAAGCGCGCACGGCGCTTCGCCAGGTGCTCGTCGCCGCTGGAGCATGTGCCGCTACGTATCTGATCGGCTCCGCACTCGGCGTGTCAGTGGCGTGAGCCCTTGCCGTCCCGACGGCAGCGGTAGGCCGTATTAACCTTTCAAGCGCGGGCACCTTTGGGCCGAAAGAACCGGTACGGCATATGCCAACGGTTCATGCGGGTGGAGAAAGGTTGCCATGCCAGCGACGGACACACTGTCTCGGCACGATGCTGCGCATTTGTTGCGGCGTACGGGTTTCGGAGGAAGCGACGGTGAACTCACCACGCTGACGGGGATGACGCGCCGCGCCGCCGTCGACGCGGCGATGGGGTTCACATCCAGCGACGCGATTCCGGAGGGTCCCGATGTGGGCGTTCCCGGTTGGGTGAACAACGAGTCACAGTGGGAGGCGCAGAGCGACGCCATCGAGTGGTGGGTGCAGCGCATGGCTGACTCTTCCAACCCGACGGCGGTGCCCGGCTCACCGCCCGCAGTCGCGGGTGATCTTCCGATCTACGAAAAGATGGCGCTGTTCTGGCATGAGCACTTCTCGTGTGCCCAGGACAAGATCTTCGACTTTCCCGAGCTGTGGGACCAGGTCCGTATGTTCCGACGGTCGGCGCTGGGGAACTTCGACTCCATCGTGCGAGCGACGGCAGTGCATCCGGCAATGCTCGTGTTTCTCGACAACCAGACGAACGTCGCGAGCGGAATCCAGGAGAACTTCGCTCGCGAGCTGATGGAGCTCTACACCTGCGGCGTAGGCAACTACGACGAGGCTGATGTCGTCGCGATGGCTCGCGCCTGGACTGGTCACAACACCGTCGGGTGGACCGGCAGTCGCTGGGATGCCACCTACGTGTATCGATCCGAGCACCACGACCACGGCCAGAAGACCATCTTCGGGATCGAAGCGAACTGGAATGGCATCGTGGTTGACGGCGGGGAACGCGACACCATCACGGAACTCGTCTACGGGGTCCGGCAGCAGGCGACCGCTCGCTTCATCGCTCGCAAGCTGTTCCGCTACTTCTCCCACCTCAACCCCTCGAGCAGCACGGTCAACGCGTTGGGCGATGTGTTCATTGCTGGTGGAATGGACATCGCACCCCTCGTCCGGGCGATTCTCGAGCACGACGAGTTCTGGGGTTCCGAGGCCAGGTACGGGCTTGTGAAGAGTCCGGTCGAGTTCGCGGCCTCGATGATCCGACGTACCGGCTTCGCGGCGAATGACATGGGTCTTCACTGGAGCATGGAGCCGATGGGGCAGACCCTGTTCGACCCGCCGAGCGTTGCCGGTTGGGGACAAGGCGACTATTGGCTCGGCACCGTGTCGGCCTGGGGTCGAGGCGGATTCGCTCGAGGTCAGCGCTGGCGTTCGCAGGAAGCCGGTCACCTCTCCAACCTCGATGACAGTGATGACGACGAGGCGGCCGCGCAGGAGATCTTCGATCTCTTCGGCCTCGAGGAGGTGTCGTCGACCACCCGCAACGCGGTGGAGCGGTGGCATCGCCGCACGTATTCGACCAGTCGATGGTCGGCCGTGCCCCAGGGGTTCCTGGTGGGCGCTGTGTGCCCCGAGTTTCAGGTCTACTGAGGGAGGTTGACCATGCGTTCACTCATTCAACCCCGACGCCGTCTCGTCCGTCCGAGCGAGGCCGACATTGCGCTGGCCCGGCTCTCGGCAGACAGCGGATCGGATGGTTTCGCCCGTCGTCGGTTCCTCCAAGGAGCCTTGGCCACCGGCGGCGCCGTCGGCGTCATGCCCGGCGTCTTCGATTCGATCGCCGCGGCCGCGACCCCGCTCGCTCCATCGGACCGCATACTTGTCACGGTGTTCCTCAACGGGGGCAACGATCACCTCAACACGATCATCCCGGCCGAGGACAGCGCCTATCAGTCCGCTCGCGGCGGTCTGGCAGTTGGAGTCGACGGCTCCAACTCAATCGGGAACGGGCTGTATCTCCATCCCAACCTGTCGCGCCTCAAGGCTCGATACGACACCGGTCAGGTCGCACTCATCGAAGGCGTGGGCGAACCCGGTGACGACCACAGCCATTTCACTTCGATGGCGACATGGTTTGCCGGCATCCCCGCGGTCCCGAACCCGACTGGCTGGCTTGGTCGATACGGCGACGGCATGAACCTCGATGGGGTCGGGATGGTCCATATCGGTTGGGGTGGGATTCCCATGCTGCTGCGTGGGAACCAGGCGTCGGCCGTCGGACTCCCGCCGAACGGCAGCCTGTTCGGCGCTGATCGTTCCGAGGCCTGGGAGCGCTACGCCATCGAGGCCGTCTCCGAATATGGCGACGGCGGAGTTGGCGGGACCTGGGGTGACGACGTCGGAGCGTCCTTCCGAGACGCGGTCGACACGGCCGAACAGATTCAGCCGGCGTTCGTCGAGGGTCTCGCTGAGGAGGGCCTGGCCCGAGAACTCGGGCTCGCGGCGGAGGTCATCAACCTCAACCTCGGCACGCGGATCGTCAGCGTGTCGCTCGGCGGCTTTGACCACCACGACGGGCAGCGGCCCGGACACGACGACCTCTTGGCCGAGCTCGACGCCGGAATCGATGCGTTCTTCACGAACCTGGCTCCGGCGTTCGCGGGACGGACCGGAATGCTGGTCTTTTCTGAATTCGGGCGGCGCGTCGAGGCGAACAACTCGGCGGGCACGGATCATGGCACCGCCGGAGCGATGATGTTCATCAGCTCCCGTGCCGAGGGCGGCCACCACGGTCAGCAGCCCTCACTCACCGACCTCGACTGGCACGGCGACATGCACCACCACGTGGACTTCCGTTCGGTGTACGCAACGCTGTTGGATGAGTGGCTGGACAGCGATTCGCAGGAAGTGCTCGGTGCCAACTACAGCGCCCTGAGTATCATCGGCGACACCGACGGCAGCCTGTTCTTCGACGTGCCGACCGACTCGTACTACACCGCTGCGGTCGGTTGGCTCGCAGCGTCAGGCATCACGACCGGCACGGGTCCCGGCTCGTTTTCTCCGAATGACAACGTCACCCGTGGGCAGATGGCGACATTCCTGCACCGCTACAGCGGCGAGCCGGGCGGCTCACCCTCAGCCGGATTCTCGGACGTGCCCGCCGGCAGGTACTACAGCACCGCGGTCGACTGGCTCGCAGCCCAGGGCATCACGACCGGCGTGGGTGGCAACAGGTTCGCACCAGATGACGTCGTTACCCGTGGTCAGATGGCGACATTCCTCTGGCGGCTCGAAGGCGAACCCGGCGGGTCTCCTGCCGCAGGGTTCAGCGACGTTCAGGGTGGAGCCTTCTACGCAGATGCCGTCGATTGGCTGCTCTACCGAGGCATCACCACTGGCGTGGGGGGCAATCGGTTCGCACCGAACGACCCTGTGTCTCGCGGCCAGATGGCGACATTCCTTTGGCGCCTCGCCGGAAGTCCCGTCTAGGCGGACTCGTCGTCGACCAGATCCGGATGTGCGGCCGGATCGACCTCGAGGTAGGTGCTGAGAAGTGCCCAATAGGCCGCCGCGAATGCGGTCCAACTCTGTTCCTCGCCATTCGGCCCAGTTTTGAGCTGGACATCCGCCAGTTCTGACCTATCTAGCCGAGTACGGACGCTAACTCCCTCGGACAGAGCAATCCCCAGGTCGACGATTAGCTCAAAGCCATCGGTGCCGTCCGGGAACAGATCATCTCGGGGTCGGAGCCCGAGCGTGTCTCCCAGCCCACGAAGCAGGCCGATGGTTTCAGTCTTGAAGTCGCTGTAGATCGAGGAAGCAGCATTCGCGAGGTCGTCTCGACGTCCCAAGTCCAACTGGGGATCTCTGGCAAGGCTCATTGTCATGCCTATCCAGGAGTAAAAGAGGTCGTCCGATTCTGCGACACGGAGGTTCGCGGGTGCCGCCAGGCGAGTCATCTCCGTCATCCTTGCGCGAGGTAGGAGCCCCTCCGTCGCCTGAAATACAGCTGTCGCGATCTCCTGCGTTTGTGGCGCTCCGCTAGTGCCCTCGCTGGCTCTTAGAAGGACCTCGTGTTGGAAGTCCTCTTGGCTGTCCCAGATTCGCTCGTGGACTGATGCCCGCGTGACGCGAGCTCCGGTGGTCGCCTCGAGGTGGTCGAAGACGCGCTGATAGGAGATCGTGGTCGGCTCCGCCCCGAGGCCTTCGAGCCGAATCAGGTCGAGCGCGGCCTCGACGACCATCTGCCTGGTCTCTTCGCGGGTGCGGCGTTTCGGGGAGGTCATGGTCGTCGTCTCTGGAGATCTTGCCCCACTCTATCGACTCCGATACGTTGCTACTGATAGTTGCAACTCAAAGTTGCATCGTTGGATCTCGAGGGAGAGGTTGAGTGGTGGAGGGCATGCGCGGCGCGGCGGAAGAAGGTCTGGACGATGGGCTAGCCGCACTCTCGGACTGGTATTGGCAGCAGTGTCTTGACAAATGTGACGAGGGCAACGCGCTCGGTCTTGTCGTGGAGGAGACCGACGACGCTGCGTTGTGGATGACGTTCGATCTCCTGAGGACAGCCCTCGCCGGCTGTGTGGTTGAACCGTTCGTCGACGATCGCGGTTCGGGGCGATGGCTGCAGGGGTGGTCGGATGGCGAGCGCCTCTCGTTGGCGTTCCCGGCGAGGAGCCACTGCCTCGCGCTGGTGTTCTTGGAGGAACTGACGACCTCCCTCGATGACCCCCCAAAGGACTGGGGGAGGCACGATCACTCGGGTTCGCCCGACTAGCGTCGGTCGCGGTTCGTGGAGGTGGGCATGGCCGGGCCATTGGCAGGAGTGAGAGTGATCGAGTTGGCGGGCTTGGGCGCGCTCCCATTCGGCACGCTGAAACTCGCGGACATGGGCGCCGATGTCATTCGCATCGATCGGCTTGCCGAGGTTCCGGACGAGCAGGTCCCGAGGGCGTACTCCTCGTGGGACCGGGGTCGGAAGTCGGTTGCCGTCGACCTGAAACACCCGATGGGAGTCGAAACCGTTCTTCGCCTCGCGGCTGATTCCGACATCTTTCTGGAAGCGTTCCGCCCGGGCGTTGCTGAGCGACTTGGTGTCGGACCTAACGAGGTCATGGGGCGAAATCCGGCGATTGTCTACGGCCGCCTGACGGGCTGGGGCCAGTCCGGGACGCTCTCGCACTCGGCCGGGCACTCCCTCAACTACGAGGCGATCACGGGTGTCATTCGTTCGATCGGTCCGAGCGGTGGACCTCCGGTGCCCCTTCTACAGTTGCTCGGTGACTTCGCCGGCGGCGGTCTCACGATGGCGTTCGGCGTGGTTTGTGCGATGTGGGAAGCGAAACAATCCGGCCAGGGGCAGGTCGTCGACGCAGCGATGACTGACGGTGTCGCATCTCTGGCGAGTGTCTTCTACGGCATGCAAGCCAGCGGGATGCACACAACAGAACTCGGCATGAACCTGTTCGATGGCGGTTCGCCGTTCTACGCGATCTACGAATGCGCTGATGGCGGCTTCATGTCGATCGCCCCGATCGAACCGCACTTCTGGTCGCTGATGCTGACAACCATCGAGGTCGATCAGGACGCGCTGCCGCCGCAATACGATCGCGCGCAGTGGCCCGCAGTAAAGGCGATCCTGGCTGCCCGGTTTCTCGAGAAATCCCGCGATGAGTGGTGCAAACTCCTCGAGGGCACGGATTGCTGTGCAGCTCCGGTCTTGACCTACGACGAGGCTCGGGTTTACCGACACCACGTCGATCGGGGGACCTTCACCGGAGACCAAGGAACCGAGGTCGTACCGGTGCCGATTCTTTCCCGAACGCCGGGCGAAATCCGTCCCTCGCCGGCATGGGTCGGCGCTGACACCGATGAGGTTCTGCGCGCCTGCGGATTCAACGAATCGGAGATCGCTGATCTTCGGTCCGAAGACGCGGTCGGTGGCTGATGGTCCTCGATCTCGACAGAGTGGTGCAGGCAGCCGGTGCGATACCTCGACCATTCGTTCGGTCGCCGCAGTATCGGAGCGAGTCGCTGAGCCGGTTGCTCGGCGTTGAGCTGATCCTCAAGGTCGAAACCGTGAACCCGACCGGAACCGTGGCAAGTCGAGGTGCCGAGTGGTGGTTCGAGTGTCACCCCAATGTGCATCGCGTCGTTTGTGCGAGTGCCGACGACTTCGGCACGGCCATGGCTCACGCCGGGCGGTCGCGTGGCGTAGAAGTCGAACTGTTCGGTCCGATCGACTCGGATCCGGCCAAGGTCGAACTACTCCGACATGCGGGCACAATCGTTCGACTTGACGGACGAGACGCCGACGAGGCGCGGTCAGAAGCTCAGAGATACTCCACGCTTGTCGACGGGCTGTTCATCGACGACGGGGACCACGTTGCGCTTGCCGAGGGCGCTGCGACGCTCGCCGCAGAGATCGAGCATCTGCCCCGTGAAGTCGATGCCATCTTTGTTCCGATCGGCCGCGGGAGTCTCGCGCACGGGACCGGCGCATGGTGCCACGAACGCATGCCCCGGACTCGAGTCGTCGGAGTGGGCGCGGAGAGGGCCCCCGGGACCGTCAGGAGCGTGCGCGAACGGCGACTCGTCCGCTCGCCGGTCGAACCGGGAGGGGCACCGGAGATGTCAGTCTCGGCGCCTGCCGAACTGATCGTCGTCCCCCTTTCTGATGCGCTCGACGACACCGCGTTGGTCAACGACCGGCATCTCGAACAAGCCAGCGCCGCGCTCCTCCGTCACGAGGGGATCAGGGCGTCGATGGACGGCTCAGCTGCTCTGGCAGCAGCAGCGCTCGCCGCGCCTGAGATGAGTGGCGCCGTGATCGTGGTTCCGGTAACCGGCCGAGTCGCCAGCTGATCACCGGCGACGCTTCGTCCGATTCGTCGGGGGAGCGGTGGTCGGGTCCTCGGGCCACTCGTGTTTTGGGTAGCGGCCACGAAGTTCACGGCGGACCTCGGCGTATCCCTCTGCCCAGAAGGAATTGAGGTCCGAGGTCACCTGGACAGGCCGATGGGCGGGGGAGAGCAAGTGCACGACGAGTGGGATGGCGCCGCTCATGACGGTCGGGGTGGTCGTGAGGCCGAATACTTCCTGCAGCCGGACGGCGAGAACGGGGCCTGATTCGCCGGAATAGTCGATCGGGATGCGAGACCCCGAGGGGACATCGAGGTGAGTCGGCGCCAGCCGATCAACCTCTCGGATTCTGCGCCAATCAAGACGGTTGTTCAGTGCGGCCTTGAGATCGATCATCTCGAGGTCGGCGCGCCGCTTGGCGTTCCCGATCGACGGGCCGAGCCACTCCTCGAGGGTGTCGAGCAGCGTTGCATCGTCCACGGCGGGCCAGGCCTCGGCATCGTGAAGATGAAGAAAGCCGAGGCGTTTACGCCAGCGTTTGTCGATATCGGTCCACTTCAGAAGGCCGAGGCCTTCGCGTCGGACGCCCGCGAGGAGGGCCTCGTCCAGTGCTTCCCGGCTCGGATCGTCGTCTGGCTCCCGATGGAGGATCAGCGCGCCGAGGCGTTCCTGTCGCTCGAAGACGACGTCGCGGGCTCTGCGGTCCCACTCGCCGCGAACTCTGTCTTCCAGCCGTGCATGGTGGAGTCGGTCGATGTCATCGCGAGAGATCGGTGACGCGGTGACGATCCGGGCCTCGGCACCAACGCCCTCGGTCTCGGCGACCGCGAGCAGGGACTCGCGGGCGAGGCTGTCGGCGATCGGCACGCCCGCACCAGCGCCAGATGCGAGCAGGAAGCTGCCTGCATCGGCTCGGCGTTGGGCAATCCGTTCCGGAAACGCCAGAGAGACCAATGGGCCAACGAGATCGAGATCGACGTCGTGGTTCGTCGCGTTGAACTGACGTCGTAGTCGACCCGCCGTCTCTCTTGCTCGCTGGCGTCGGCCGCGATCGACCGCGGCGACGTCCCTTCCAAGGGATTCGACTCGGAGTCGAAGGTCGACCGGTCGATCTCGGCCGGTCATGATGTCTCGGTCAGACAGCACCGCGGCGATGTCGCATGCAGTGCCCGCCGCGTCGAGGTCGGCCGCCCGCAGGATCATATGGGCGAGCCGCGGTTCGACGCCGACCGCGGCCACGGATCTGCCGTGGTCGGTCAGCCGGCGACTGTCGTCGAGCGCGTCGATCGAGGTCAGAACGCCCCTTCCTGCTGCCAGCGCGGTCGGAGGCGGAGGGTCGATCCAGGGCAACTCGGATTCATCGACCGCCCCCCATGCGGCGATCTGGAGGGCGAGCGCGGTCAGATCGCTTGTCAGGATCTCGGCGGGCTCGTCCTTGCGGCGTCGTTCCTGGTCGACCTTCGGCCACAGTCGTACACAGAGGCCTGGACCTTGCCGCCCGGCACGGCCGCGTCGTTGGTCGGTTGCCGCCTGGCTTGCGTTGACCGTGCGGAGCCGGCTCATGCCGCGGCCGAGGTCGTGCTCGGGTCGACGGCGGCGGCCGCTGTCGACCACGATCTTGACCCCGTCGATTGTCACACTCGTCTCTGCGATCGGCGTCGCGAGAATGATCTTGCGTTTGCCGTCGGGCTGGCGGCGCAATGCTCTGTCCTGCTCAGCCGGCGGCAATGAGCCATGAAGGGGGGCGAGCACCAGATCTGCGGGAAGCCGGCTACGGAGAGCACGGTCAGCCCGGTTGATATCGCCGGCACCGGCGAGAAACACCAGGACATCGCCGTCACGCTCGGCGAGCACCTCGATGACCGCGTCGGCGATGTCGTCCTCCGGTCGACGACCTGGGGCGGGGGGTCGGTAGCGCGTCTCAATCGGGTGCAGTGGCGACTCGACCTGCACGACGGCCTCGGTGTCGAGCTGTCGAGCGAGACCGGCGCTGTCGAGCGTTGCCGACATCACGACGATGCGAAGATCGTCGCGGAGGGCAGAGGCTGTCTCTCGCACGAAGGCGAGTCCCGTGTCGGCATGGATGCTGCGCTCGTGGAACTCGTCGAATACGACTGCGCCGATGCCCGAGAGGGATGGATCGTTGATGAGCATGCGCGTCAGCACACCCTCGGTGACGACCTCGAGCCGAGTCTTCGGACCAACCCGGGTGTCGTGCCGAGTCCGGAGACCGACGAGCTCGCCGACTTCGCCACCGAGCTCCGCAGCGATGCGTTCCGCGGCGGCTCGTGCCGCCACGCGTCGCGGTTCGAGCACGATGACTTTCGCATCACCGAGCCAGGCCGCAGCCAACAGCGCGGGCGGGACTCTGGTGGTCTTGCCCGTCCCGGGAGGAGCCTCGAGAACGAGAATGCGTTCACGATCCAGGATCTCGACGATCGAGGTCAGAACGTCGTCAATCGGCAAGGGCAGCCGGTCGCCCATCTGGCTGGTCAGCTTCCGGCCGCTGCACTCATTGAGCGGATTGCGTCGGCTACCTCTTCCGGATGAGAACGCATCACATAGTGACGAGCGCCCTCGACGGTCGTTCGTTCGGCGTGAGGCAACTTCTTCTCCATGTAGTCGTTGGCCCCGAGATATGCCTTGTCGCCGTCGCCGATGACAAGGGCGAGAGGGATCGACAGCTCTGTCATGCGGTCGATCACCATCGAGTCGACGTGGAATGCCACCGCGGCGGCAATTTCTGGGATCGCGTACTCGGAGGCGTTCTCACGGACTCGGGAGTTCCAACTCTCGCGGGCGTCAGGATCACGAAACCCTGGGCCGGTGGAAACCAGAACCATCGCGTCGACCACGCCCGGGCGAGTCAACGCGTGGGCCATGCCGAGGTAGCCGCCAAGGGAGTGGCCGACGAGAACAACCGGTGCTTCGAGATCGGCGATGATCGAATCGAGCCCCTCCAGTAGCGCCTCGCGCTCGTACGAAGCAGGATCCTCGCTGGTCGACGACTTCCCATGCCCCGGGAGGTCGACGGCGACGCAGGTGTGGTCGGGGAGAAGGTCGATGACCGGCGTCCAAACCGTGGCGTCGGAGTCGAGGCCGTGGACGAACAGCACGCTCGGCCCGGATCCGCGAGTCTCGAGATGAAGGTCGGTTGGCATGGCGATTCTCCGGTGGGTCATCGGCCTTCGAAGGCCGGGTGCCGCTTGTCGAGGAAGGCCTGGACGCCTTCGCGAAAGTCTGCACTTGCGTAACACTGTCGGCGGGACTCCGCCGCCTCGGCGGCCAGGGCCGTGTCTGCCAACGAATCGATCGAGAGCTTCGTTGAACGCTGCGTCAGCGGCGCGAGCCGGCTGATCTGAGTCGCGAGAGTTTCGATGTGAGCGTCCAGTTCGGCCTTCTCAGTGACCTCCTGGACCAAGCCGATGGCCAATGCTTCATCGGCGCCGATGACCCGAGCGCTGTACAGAAGAAGTTTCGCTTGCGCAGATCCGACGAGATCAACGAGTCGAGTCAGCGCGTCCTGCGGGTACGCAAGACCAAGACGCGCCGGGGGTACGGAGAATGTCGCGTCGTCGGCCGCGATTCGAATATCGCAGTGGAGAGCCATCGCGATTCCCCCGCCCATACATGGACCATGGATGGCCGCGATGACCGGGACCGGAATTTCTGCGAGCGCATCCCACGCGTCGTGCTCGGCCTTGTCGAACTGCTCGGCCTGGTCGCCCATTCGGCGGGTCGGGAACTCGGAGATGTCAGAACCGGCCCCGAAGGCTTCTGACCCCGCTCCCCGCAGGACCACGACTCGGATTGCCTCGTCGGTCATGAGTTCGTCGACCGCACCGCGTACGGCGCTGTACATGTCTGCGGTCATCGCGTTCCGCCGCGCCGGATTGTCGATGATGAGAGTGCCGATGGCGCCTCTCCGTTCGGTCCCGATTCCAGACATCTCCGCAGCCTGCCAGAACCACAGCGGGTCGCGGGGGTTGGGTAGTTGGACGCTTAGTGCGAGTGGCCGGCGAGCGCTTCGCCCTCGAGCTCGCGTTCGAGGAGTTCCCCGATGACATCGGCGGGCGCTGGACGGGCGAAGTAGTAGCCCTGGCCGAGTCGACAACCCAGCGAAAGAAGGCGACGGTGCTGGTCGGGAACTTCGATGCCTTCAGCAACCGTCTCCGCACCCATTGCTTCGGCAATGGTGAGGACGGTTGACACGATCGTCGAGTCGTCCTGTGTCTCCAGACGAGCGACGAACGATTGATCGATCTTCAAGATGTCAGCGGAGAACTCTTCGGCGTATTTCAACGTGGCGTACCCAGTGCCGAAGTCGTCGATGGCAACCCGCAAACCGGCGGCGCGAAGCGCATCGATTCTGGCCACGATGAGCGCGAAGTCGTTGATCAGCGCCGACTCAGTGAGTTCGAGCACAACGGCACCGCGGTCAAGTCCGGCTTCATCGACGATCTCAAGAACCTCGGCGACGATTCCGTCGCGCTGCAGCTGCACCGGCGAGATGTTGACGCTGGCGTAGATGTCGTGGCCGTGGAGACGCCATTGCGCCACTTGGGCGGCCGCCTTCTCGAGCACCGATCGCCCAAGTGGGACAATGAGACCATTGCGCTCGGCGAGAGGGATGAACGCGCCCGGGTTGACCATGCCGCGAACCGGGTGATTCCAGCGCACGAGGGCCTCGACGCCGGCCGTACGGCCAGAGCCGAGATCCAGAATCGGCTGGAAGTAGACCATCAGCTCGTCGTTATCGATTGCCCGTGCGAGCGAATTCGAGATCTCGAAGCGCTCGACGGTCTGATCAGCCATCTCTGCTTCGAACATGGCCCAGCGGCCCTTGCCCTTCGCCTTCGCGTCGTACATCGCCACATCGGCTGCGCGGAGCAGGTCCTCTGGGCTCTGTGTGCCGTCGTCGTCGACAGCGATGCCGACGCTCACTCCGAGCTGGACTTTGTGGCCCAGCAGCTCGAGGGGTCGGGACAGCTCTTCGACGATTCGATCAGCGACCAACGTGACGTCTGATTCGCTGTAGACGTCGGTGAGGAGGACCGCGAACTCGTCGCCGCCGAATCGCGCGGCCCGATCATGGAGGCGCAACCGGCCGAGCAGTCGGCTCGAGATCTCTACGAGGACCTGATCGCCGGCAGCGTGGCCGAGGGAATCGTTGATGTTCTTGAAGTCATCGAGATCGATGAAGAGCGCGGCGACACTGCTGCCGGCGCGCCGGTTCGACTCGAGCGCCTTCTGAAGTTGGTTTGTGAACTGGACGCGGCTCCCGAGGCCGGTGAGATCGTCGTGGAGCACCTGGTGACGGAGATCGTTCTCGAGACGCTTTCGATCGGTAATGTCGCGCATGTTGAGGACGAGACCCTGGACCGAAGGGTCGTTGCGTAGATCGGTAACGGTCACTTCGGCGGTGCGGTGGCCCCCGTCGGCGCGCTGGAGAACGACTTCTGTAGTCCGGCTGCCGGGCCTGGTGGCCATCAGCGCGTGTCGGACGTCGTCCACGTTCGTTCCCTGATCCTGCGGCAGCAACTCGAGGAAGTTTCGCCCCCGGAGCTGATCAGGTCGGGCATCGAGCAGCCACTCCGCAGACGGGCTGATATAGGTGAACACGCCTTCCTCATCGAGAACCGCAATCACATCTGAACTGTTCTGAACAAGCCCACGGAACCACTGTTCGCTTCGTTGAAGGCCAAGCTTCGCAGCCCGCTCCTCATTCACGTCGCGGGCCGTGAGGACGACCCCGCCAACCTCTGGATCGTCAGAGAAGTCGCGAGTGGTGATGTCGAACCACCTGAACCTGCCTTCCGACGTCTGGAGCCTGCATTCGATTGCGAGCGGCACGTCGTCGGCCTTCGAAGGCGCTTCGATGAGATTGCGGAGCGCTGCGGCTTCGTCAACGTGAGCCAGGTCGACGGGATCGGCGTTGACAATTTCGTCGGGGCGAAGTCCCAGGACTCGCGTCAGGTTCGGCGAGGCGAACTGAGCGCGGCCATCCTCTCCCACAACCAGGACCAAGTCCGCAGACTGTTCCACAAGCGCTGCCAGCCGTTGCTCCGCCCGTCGGGCGAATCGGGCCTCGGCCAGCCGCATCGACGCGAGGGCTTGCGTGATCTGCGCCGACATGGTTTGCAGAGCGAGGTTCTGAGCTGTGTCCCGCGATGCCTCTGTCTCGACGACAATTCTCCCGAACTGGGCTCGCTCGCCTAGTTCAAGCTCGATAAACGGAGTCGTGTTCGGGTCAATGGCAAGGCTGTCGAAGAGATTGGGGTCGGCAAGATCCCTTGCGATCGGTTCGATGATCGCGGGCTCGTCCGGGTCTAGGCGAACTACCAGGTAGCGCAGGTCCTCGGATCCACCGGCCAGAGCGGCATAGCGCGCCTCTTGCCCAACTACGAGTCGGATGGTCCGTGAGATCGCGACAGCAGCTTCGGCGCCATCTGCAGCCTCGAGAAGTTCGCGACCGCTCTCAGACAAGGCCGCGTCGAGTCCCGCGACCCGCTCTTTCGCACGAAACAGCAAGTAGATCCGTGCGAGGCTCAGGAGTGCGAGAGCGACAGATCCGATCACCAGCACAGGTAGGTCAGGATCGGCATTGCGGACTAGCGCGGTCAGAAGGGCTGCGGGCAGCGTGAGGAGCGCGGCAGCGAGCATGCCGATTCTGCCTATCGAGAGGCGAGGCTCCGAGTACTCTGGCGCCTCCACCAAGGCGGGAGCCAGCGGGTGGAGGAAGGCTGCAGTTCCGAAGATCATGGCGAACGGCGACGTGATCGAAGCCACGTCGAGCGCCCAGGTCGTGCCGGTCGTGTCGACAAGCAGGAGCAGATCGTTCGCAAGAATGAGCAGTGCGCCGACTGCCAGCAACCTCCAGCTGCCGTTTCGCACCCCTGGGCCGACCGCCAGTCGCGCTACATGACCGAGGAGGATCAAGCTGAGAAGCGAGTAGACGACGTTGCCCGAGCGAGCCCACGGATCGATGCCCGAGTCACGGAGGTAGTCGGCTAGTACAGCGCTGAAGATGACCACAGCTGTCGCTGACGCCAGCAGTAGCCCATCAAGCGCCGCCTCGATATCGCGGCTACGAGTCCGTCGGTTCCAGAGGCTTCGACACGAAGCAATCAACAAGACGTATCCGAGGAAACCAGGGAACTCGGCCAGACTCGGGAACGGATTGTCCTCGCCAATAATTGTGCCGTGAATCATCCGCGTCAGGGCCGAGATCAGCACAAGGACGGTACCGCCGGCGATCAAGCTCCAAGGGACCCTGCCAACCTCTGGTCGGCGGCGAAGGCCAGCGAACACAGTGACAATGAGCAGGATGACGGTTCCGATTCGAACCGCGACAAGCGCGCCCGGCCCAGCCAGCGCTCCGGCTGCGACGAATGCAGCGCCAATATAGATAGTGAGGAGCGAAGCCCTTCCCATAAGGGATGAGTCGGCACTCCTTCACAGGATGTGAGGCTGCGAATTGCTGAAACTAGGCCTTCGCAGCCTCTAGATCTATGACGTTCGGCGTGAACTCCGGGACCTCGCGGCGGAGATCCAGAGCCATCTCGTTGAGTTCGGAGAAGGGAATGTCGCCGGAGAAGAATGCCATGTTCTCTGGCTGAATTTCCGACACAGCCCTCGGAACGTAGACCGCCATTGGTGTTGTCCGCGCCCCCATGAACTGAAGTGGCTCTGCGATTGGCTCAATCGGAATCTCGAGAAAGGTCTTTGCCAGGCGCTTTAGGCGGTCGTCGACGATTGCGAATAGGTAAGCGCGTTCGTCCTCGATCGCTCTTCGCCAAACGGCGCCGTATAGAGCTCCCGAGATCGCCAGGTTCTGCATCCCGTTTCGTCTAGTCGCGAGTGCAGAGATCTCGGCGCACCGATTCGGATCGATGTCTTGGAAGATCTCCATAGCGTCTGGCGATGGATCGAAATGTTGGAAGCAGGGAAAGCCACGAACCGAGGGCCGAATCAGTCTGCATGTGCCGACGACCTCGTCGGACTCCTCATCGATCGCTACGAAGTACTCGCTAAACGGAACCCAGTCGTCATCCAGCAGGCCGCTCGCGGTGAGGTCGCTGGGTTCGACGTAGCCGTTGTCGAGATAGCACTGAGCGTGGAGTCGACGGGCCGCGAGACGGTCCACAGGGTTTTCCACAGGGCGAACGACGAGTCCAGGGACCATTGGTACTAGGGCCATAAGGCCTAGACGCTACGTACAGCGAGAGGCGTAAGTCAAGCCGGTCAGCACGATGAGGGGCCACTGGCGCGCGGAGGGTGGCGGCAAAGCTCGCGACTGAGCCCTACGATGTAGTCGATGTTGAACGATCGCCGCGTTGGCTGGCTTGGCAAAGCGTGGATTCTCTCAATCTTCGGCTACTCACTTCTAAGAGCGCTGATTGTGTGGCCCACGCTTGGGGACTACGGCATCAACCCGTGGGCGTTTCTCGTGATCGATGTCGGCACGGCGTGGCCGTATGCCTACGGCCAAGTGCGAGTCGTGAACGAGGCTCGCGCCAAGAACTGGAGCAGCACGCAGGTCTGGGCGCTGATCGCCATGCTGTCGTTCGTGGCTCCCTACGCGTACATCGCAGGAGCGGGCTCTGGCGAGATGCCGCTCATCGCATGGATCGTCATCGGCATGCTCATGGTCTTCTTCGGAGTCGCGTCGCTCGTTCGCGTCATGAAGCAGATTCGGACGTCGAATCCGGAGCCTGTAGACGCGAGCCATCACGACGACGCGACAACGACCTCGTAAGGCTGCTCGAGTCCTTATGCCAGCGCGGGCGATGCCGACGCTGACTACGTGCCTCATCAACCGGTTGACCAGGTCAATGCAGTCTCTGCTGACACGACTCGTTGGAGTTGCGTCGGAAGAAGCACCGACGCCGACTCGTTCGTAGCGGGTACAACCGCAACTCGAATGGCCAATGGGCGCAACGATGCTGCGCTCTATCTCGTGTTCGCCGGTCACCGGCATGACCACGAGAGCTTGATGGCCGGCGTCGCCTCAGAAGCGCACGCCGATGCCACCGTGGTTGGATGCACGACTGGTGGCGAGATCTCAATAGGCGGACCGACCGACGATGGTGTCGTGGTGATGGCGCTCGGCGGGAGTGGGATCTCCATTGCCTCTCGTTGCGCCGACATCGTCGGTGGTGACCTGCGCACCGCTGGTGAGCAGGTCGCTGACTCGATCTGGGATGTTGACGACCGAGGACACACGGTTCTGCTCATCTTGTCCGATGGACTGGCTGGCGATCAGCAAGAGGTCGTTCGGGGCGCGTATGCGACAGCCGGTGCGACAATCCCTCTCGTTGGCGGCTGCGCTGGAGACGGAATGGAGATGGACCGCACGGTCCTCTTCCACGCCACCAGAGCGGGAACCCGCATCGGAGGCGGCCAGGTGATCGGTATCGCGATCTCCTCAACGGCGCCCGTCGGCATCGGCGTCTTCCATGGCTGGCAACCGGTTGGAGATGCCGTGCTCATCACGAAATCGATGGGCAATGTCATCCATTCCATCGACGAAGAGCCGGCGCTCGATCGCTACCTGCGTCTCCATAGCGCTCCCAGAGACCTTGCTGACGACGCCGACGCGTTCACACGGTTCGCGGCAACGCACCCGATCGGGATCTCCCGGCGCAGCGGCGACGAAGTCCGGTTCATCTCCGGCGCCGACCCCGTGGCTCGGACCGTCACTTCGATCGCCGGAGTTCCCCAGGGAGCGGTGGCACACGCAATGGAGGGCACATCCGAATCCGTTCTGGACGCGACGGACATCGCCTGTCGCGAAGCCCTCGCTCAGCTCGATGGTCCGCCCGTGGCCGTTGTCGCTTTCGACTGTGTTGCTCGACGCGGCGTGATGGGCGACGACGGAATCCTCGACGAGGTCGCACGAATCGAGGAGCGAGTGGGCGCCCCGGTCGCTGGCTTCTACACATACGGAGAATTTGCTCGAGTGAGCGGTGCGTCTGGGTTCCACAACCAGACCCTCGTCACCCTCGCCATCGGTTAGTCCGATGACGTCGTCCTGGGCTCTGGTGAGCCTCACAGAGTTGATTGCCGCATTCGCCGAGACCGACGACGACGTTGACTATCTCGCCAATATCGACCGCGTCACGGAAACGCTCGATGCGGAGGTCGCATGCGTCTGCTCCCCGACAGGTGTTCTCTATGCGAGAGGCTTTGGCGGCCGCGATTCGCCCGAGGCGCTTCTCCTCGCTGAGGTCCTGAACACTGATACCCGCGGTGACTTCGGGGTGTTGGGCGAGCTCCACGTCGTGCGGGCGGGCGTCGACGGCACGAACGACATCATCATGTTCGGCCGAGCTTCGGATCCGTTTACGGCCGACGAAGCCGGTTTCGTTCGGGCGGTCGGGAGGGTGGTCGGTCTTGCGGCACGCATACGAACATCCCTCACCTCCGAGCGAGACGCCCGAAGAGACCTGGAGCAACGCGTCGATGACAATCGACGGCTCCTCGGACAGCTTCGAGAACGACAGGGGCTCCTCGATCGACTCTTTCGAATCCAGCAGTCCATTTCGCACCGCGCACCGACTCAAGACGTGCTCGACTCCGTGACGAATGGCGCGCTCGACCTGCTCGGCGTTGGCCGCGTGAACCTCCGTCTTCGGGACAATCAGGACCCGGACGAGCTCGTGACCGTCTCGAGTCGAGGGTTCACGGCGGACGAAATCGAACAGATTCGGGTCTGCTCGATCGATGACGGGTTCGCAGGTCGCTGCATTCGTGAGGAGCGTCTGGTTGTGCTGAATCCGGACGAAGCGGATCGCGACGTTTCCCTCAACGACACCGAAGCGATCATGGCGGCGCCGGTCCACGTCAACGGCGAGGTCATCGGTTGTCTCGCGGTGACGAGCCTCGTCGCAAGCCGTCGGTTCAGCGCCGCCGAGCAGGAGGCGCTCCTGTCCTTCGCCGAGCATGCCTCTCTGGCCCTCCAGGATGCGCGTGCGACCGACGCGATGCGAAACGCGCTGTCGCGGGAGCGACACCGGGCCGAGCACGATTCGCTGACCGGGCTCCCGAACCGGAATACCGTCCAGCACCATCTTGACGGACTGATTTCCGGCCTCGACGCCCGTCCGGTTTCGGTTCTCTTCGTGGATCTCGATCGGTTCAAGCTCACGAACGACACCCTCGGCCACTCGTTCGGTGACCTCGTCCTCACCGTCGTCGCCGATCGGCTACGAACGAGCGTGCGTGACGGCGACCTGGTCGCCCGTCTCTCCGGAGACGAATTCGTCGTCGTGTGCGAGGGAATGTCGGAAATTGGTGCAATTGAGCTTGCAGAGCGAATCCAGGACGTCATCGGCCAGCCGATTCACGATGGCCATACCGATCATGTGATCACCGCATCGGTTGGCATCGCGGGAGCGGTCGAAGGCGATTCGTCCGAAGAGTTGATCGCCAACGCCGACCTCGCGATGTATCGAGCGAAGGAGGCAGGCCGCGCCCGGATCGAGATCTTCGACAGTCACTTCCGTGAGTTGCTCGAGAATCGTCTCAATGTGGGTCAAGATCTTCGTCGTGCGCTCCATGACGGGGAGCTGACCGTCTTTCTTCAGCCGGTCGTGCAACTGCCGGCTCGGCGTGTTGTCGCCTTCGAGGCGCTCGTGCGGTGGGAGCACCCCGAGCGCGGCCTAGTCATGCCGGACGAGTTCATTCCGTTGGCAGAAGAGACCGGCCTGATCACCGAAGTCGACCGCACCGTTCTCGACAGCACCATCCGTCTGCTCGCCGCGGCGCCGGTTCAACGTCCCGTCGCCGTGAACCTCTCGGCGCGGACCTTCGGGGATCCGACGCTCATCGGCTGGCTTGTCGAGCGCCTCGAATTCCACGGCGTCGCGCCGGAGATGGTGGTCGTCGAGGTGACCGAAACGGTTCTGATGGAGTCAACGGGCGCGGCCGCTCGGCAGCTGAGCGCGATCCGTGATCTCGGCATCTCGGTCATGATCGATGACTTCGGTACCGGGTATTCGTCGCTCGCATATCTTCAGACGTTCGATGTTGACGGGGTCAAGATCGACCGCAGTTTCATCGCCCTCCTGGGCAAGGATGCGCGTGCCTCGGCGATCGTCTCGGCCGTGGTGCACATGGCCGAAGCGCTCGGGCTCGCCGTCGTCGTCGAAGGAGTCGAGACCGATGAGCAGGTTGATCACGTTCTCGCACTCTGGGCGCGGGCGGGCGAGGTTGAGCTGCTCGGCCAGGGCTACCTGTTCGGCCGCCCCGAAGAGGGCGAGGGCCGCCTCGCCGGTTTCGTTGAGGTGCCGTCGTCCACGGGCTGACCGCCGGATAGCGTTCACGCCATGACCACGGTCTTTGCCAGTCCTGACGAGCTTCTTTCTGCGGTGGGCCGCGACCTCGGTGCGAGCGAGTGGATCGCCATCGACCAGGAGCGCATCGATCAGTTCGCCGAGGCCACCGGCGATCACCAGTGGATCCATGTCGATCCCGCGGCCGCGGCCGAAGGGCCGTTCGGTGCCACCATCGCTCACGGTTACCTCACGCTGGCGATCACGAATCTCTTCCTGCCGCAGATCATGCGCGTCGACGGTGCGTCGATGGGTATCAACTACGGCGCGAACAAGGTGCGGTTTCCGCAGCCGGTCACTGTGGGCAGTCGAATTCGCGGCACTGCCGTCGTAACCGAGGTGGCCGAGATCAGCGGCGGCGTCCAGGTCGTCGTGACCATCACGGTCGAGATCGAAAACCAGGCGAAGCCCGCGTGTGTAGTCGAGTCGGTCAGCAGGTTCCTCCGATGAGTGCAAGGCTGGACTGATGGCGAAAAGGAAACGTCGCAACGGGCCCGTAGCGAAGGCGACCCCTTCCCTCCCGCCTGTGACCGCAGGCCTCTTGAGTCCAACTCGTCGCGTGCCGGCAGAGATCACGCGTCCTCCCTACGCCGCAACCGGTAACCCCGGCCCCTCGGTGAGTTCGATCACTCGAACTGCCGATGAGATCTCGGCGATGCGGCGCACGGGTTCTGCGGCGGCCGAGATCCTCCTTCGGGCCGGTGACCTGGTTCGTCCGGGAATCACCACTGATGAGATCGATCGAGTTGTTCACGAGTTGAGTGTCGAGGCCGGGGGCTACCCGAGTCCGCTCGGCTATCGCGGCTTCCCGAAGTCCGTGTGCACGTCTGTCAATGAAGTGATCTGCCACGGCATCCCCGATTCCCGGCCATTGGCCGACGGCGACATCATCAACATCGACGTGACCCTGTTCCGCGACGGGGTCCATGGCGATACGAGCGCAACGTTCCTGGTCGGCGAGGTCGACCCGGTCTCCGTGAAGCTCGTCGAGGTGACGCTCGAATCGCTGAACCTGGCCATCGATGCGGTTGCTCCCGGCGGCCCCGTTCGAGATATCGGTCAGGCAATCGAACGCCACGCGAACAAGCACCGCCTGGGCGTGGTTCGAGAGTTCATCGGCCACGGCGTCGGGACGGAATTCCACACCAGTTTGCAGATCCCGCATTACTACGACCGCCGGCTGACCACACCTCTCGAAGTCGGCACGTCATTCACCATCGAGCCGATGCTCACGCTTGGCGTTCCCGATTCGCTGGTGTGGGACGACGGCTGGACTGCGGTCACGATCGACGGCACCCGCACGGCCCAGTTCGAGCACACGCTGCTCATGGGTGATTCCGGGGCGGAGCGACTCACTGTGACAGCCGCCGGCGAGTGCGCGCACGACCGCACACACACCGCCGCGGTCTGAAGCCCGGGAAATCTGTCGCTTCTTCGGCGCGACTTCTTCGCGCCCCCTAGCGTCCGGATGGCGAGACGTTTCCGACTTCAGCAGGAGAATCGCACAATGGCCAAGATCGAAACCATCGAGGGCATCGGCCCGAAGAACCGCAAGGCGCTGGCCAAGGCCGGCGTCTCGACGACGCAGGGCCTACTGCGTGATGGCGGCGCAAAGAAGGGCCGCAAGGCAATTGCCAAGGACTCGGGCTGCACGGAGAAGCAGATTCTCGAGTGGGTCAATCGCGCCGACCTGATGCGGGTGCGTGGTGTGGGCGAGGAATACAGCGACCTTCTGGAGAACTCCGGCGTCGACACCGTGAAAGAGCTGCGGACTCGCAAGCCCGCCAACCTGCACGCCAAGATGCTCGAGGTCAACACGGCGAAGAAGAACCGTCTCGTGCGTCGTCCGCCGTCGCTGTCAGAGGTCGAGCGCTGGGTTGCGCACGCAAAGAAACTGAAGCCTGCCGTCAGTCACTGAGCGAGAAGCGCACGAGCCGCTCGTCGGGGTCAGCCTCGTCGAGTCGGACCGTGACTTCGGCGCCGAGGGCGAGTCCCTCGGCTGGGAGCCGAGCGACAACGGCTGGGTCGCGGAGTTGCACCCTGCCCCGTCCGCGATCTTCGTTCACGTCGGTCACAATCGCCCGGAACTCCTGGCCCACGCGTGGCTTCAGCACGACCGCTTCGACGTAGTCGATCATTGATCGCTCGAGGTTTCGGTCGCGTTGGCTCGCCGCGCCCATCAGCTTCGGAAGCTCTTCGAGGGCCTCGACCGCCCAGGTGGGCGCCTCGTGGCCTTCGCAATGGGCAACGATGATCTCGTTCGCGAAGCGATCGCACAGGCGACGGAGCGGTGCCGTGACGTGTGCATAGGTCGAAGCGATCGCCGAGTGAAGTGGCTCCTCGGGCGTGTCGTGGTCGTGAAACGAGACATATCCCGCCCCCCGGAGGCCGCGCGCGGCCTGGCTCAACAGTGCGGCGCGCGTCGGCGTGTCCGGCCTGAGTTCGCGGACTCGGTCGGCGTAGGAGACGTCGTCGGCCCAGTCGATGCCCAGCGCCCTGGCGGTCCGGCGGATCTTCTGGACTGTGCGGTCCTCGGGCACCGGGAGAGTGCGGAGCAGTCCGACACCGGCATCGATCATGATCCGGCTGGCGGCGATGCCGGTGAGGAGCGAGATCTGCGCGTTCCAGTCTTCGACGATCAGGCTCTCGTCGTACTCGAGCGAGAACGTACCGTCGTTGCCCCGCACGACCTCCTGAGACGGCAAGGCCAAGCTCACCGCGCCACGCTCCTTCTCGAGTCCGAGTCGCCGCTCACCGATGGTCTTCAGGAGCGCGAGTGACGGGGACGCGGTGCCGTCGTCGATCCGTCGTTGGGCCTCCAGATAGGTGAGTTGGGCGGTGTTGACAACCCTCGCCCGCTCGAGGCGCGCATCGGTGATCTCGCCGGATTCATCGAGATCGATCGTCCATAGGAGCGCCTGGCGCTCTTGCCCATCGAGGAGACTGCCGGCGTCTTCGTTTATGGCCTCCGGGTGCAATGAGGTTCGAAGGTCGGGGCTGTAGAGCGTGAGGCCTCTCGATCGGGCCTCGAGGTCGACCGGTCCCCCCGGTTCAACGAGCGCGGCAACGTCGGCGATCGCATAGAAGACGCGGTGCCCGCTCCCCCGAGGCTCAGCCGCGAACGCTTGGTCGAGATCTCTCGAACCCGGTGGGTCGACGGCGACGAACGGAATGTCGCGGGCGTCGCGCACGTTCGGCTGCGCCCCTGGCGGAACCTGCGGTCCCGCATCTCGCGCCGCGTGCGCCGCGTTCTGAACCTCTGGAGTGAACGATGGCGGGACATCGAGCTGATCTCGGATTCGCGTGAACCCGGCGACCATCTCCGGGTCGGGTGGGCATCTGACCGGTTGTCGCAGCACGGCGGCGACACTACTTCTCGATCTAGCTCGTGGTGGCTCTTCCGGGCCTCGGGAGTTCGATCCAAGTCTGTCCCGGCAGGATTGGCATCTCGCTTCCGCTGGGAAGGTTGAAGTCGGTCTGATCGCTTCGTTCTTCCCGACTCCACGTCACCGGGACCATCTGCCCGGCAGTCAGGATCCAGGCGTCGCCGTCGCCGAGCGTGACCGCCTCTGGCGAGGCCGCGTCGGCCCTCGACGGCACATAGTCGACGAACTGCACGACCACCGTCGTCGGCGAGACCTGAACGCCGTCGGCATCGACTGATGGCTCGCCGTCTTGTGAACGGTCCCAACTGGAGCCGTTCCAGGTGTAGTCGGCTCGGGTGCTGCCGTAGTCGATCGAAACGCTCGTGATCGACCGCGCCGTGCTCGGGAGGCTGTCGCCGGGGCTCCGGAACTGAAAGATCGGCGATGGCGTGCCGGTGCCCTCCAACGACGCTCCGGCAAGCCAGAGGTTGAAGGCGTTGGTGAACAGATTGTGGGGCGCACGCCGGGTGCTCTCGCGGTAGTACGACTCGCTGCTCGCGTTCACGCCGATGTCGACGAGGGTGGAGCCCCTCAACGCCCCGCGGGCGCCGCGGTTGCCGCCCGAATTCGAGAAGAGGGGACTGTTGAACTGTGCCAGCAGGTCGAAGTCGCCGGTGCGCATCGACCGCACCGGACCGACGACGTCGGCCCCCTGCGAGTGGAAGATCGCGGCCAATCGGGTGAGACCACCTTCGACCTCTTCGACGAACACGATGTCGGCCTGGTTGATCCCGGCTTGCGGCCATGCCCCGGAGACGTTGTCGATCTTGACGGCGAGCGCCGGGCGGTTCGGGTCGTCGAACGTGCTGGTGCCCGTGAGCACCGCTCGAGCTTCCAGCCGGCGGAGCTCGTCGATCCGCGTGTTCGTCTCGATGAGTTGGGAAGAGAGGTCGCTTCGGAAGATTCCGCCGACTCGCTTTCTCTCGATGGCATCGGTCAGCGCCTGCGCGGTCGAGCCGAGGCGGGCCCGGGCGCCGTTGAGCTCTTCGTCGAGTTCGAGGAGGCGGAGATCGATGACGGCGAGGCGATCGACGGTGTCCTCGATGACGGACTCGTAGAGCGCTCGCAGCCGGCTCGGCTCGTCGTCCCCCTCGAGGGTGCGGACCTCATTCAGCAGCGCGTTCTGGCGTGGGTCGCCGCGCGTGAACCCGAAGATTGCGATCTCGACTCGAGTCGCTGCGGGCTCCTGCCTGGTGAAGACCGTCCACTCGATGTCGTCGGCGACGAGTTCGACCTGGATCCGCTGGGAATCCTGCTGTTTCTCGAGATCACTGATTTCGAGCGTGAGTCGTTCGAGCTCCGCGTCGAGCTCGCCGATCTGGATCGTCAGTTCGTCGCGGCGGCTTTCGAGGTCGTCGAGCTGACCGGGGTCGATCTGCGCCTGCGCGGGCGAGGTCACGAGGAGCGCCGCGATCGTGCTTACGCAGAGCGCGCTGAGAAGTATTCGGTGGTTTCGACGCATGAAGTTTCTCGCGGTAGATCTACCGCCCCGCGGGCCCAACCGTACCGGGCGGGGTCCATCCCGTGGGCGCGAGCGCTCGATGAGAAGCTGACGGGTACGGTCGCGCATGGCCATGACCGCCGCCGTCGTCGAGTTCTCCTCCAGTGACATGAGTTCTCTTCTCGCTCGAATGAACTCTCTCGCGCACCGCGGTGAAGGTTGGATCAACATCGGACCGGCCCTCGCTCACGAAGACTTCGACCGGCTGCCGCAGCCCTCAGGCCTCTCAAAGTGGTTTTCAGGACGAGGTCCTGCGGTGCCGATGACGACGTGGACGCCGTCGGCCGGTCGCGTCCCCGCCCAGGTCGGAATCGCTCACGGGACTGGCCCCAATGCCTTGGACCGCCTCTCTGATCAAGGCATCACGCTGCCCGACGGGTGGGTGAAGCGTCAGGACCACGCCAAGAATGGCATTGTCGCCGAACTCCCCGGCGCGGCAACCTACGAGTCGGTGGTGGCGTGGTCGATGCGAGCTATGGCGGCGTTGTCGACGCGCGTGGAGGTGGGCGAAGAGTGGATCGCCGAGGTCTACGGCGACGACGACTGACTAGGCCGGTTGGTCGTCCGAAGGTTGTGTCCACGCTCGGTCGAAGCTGATTCGCACGACCAGATCAGGTTCGGGACCGCCATGACCGTCGTGACACTGCAGTCCGAGGTCGTCGCCCTCGTCGTCGACATCGATGTGTGCTTCCCCCTCCCAAGCCTGAGTGAGGTGGCGTTCTCGCCACACGTTCCAGATTCGAAGATCACCGGCCTCGCTGGTGACCAACTCGGTGACCTCAGGCGCGGAGTCGGCCCACAGCACGATGCGCGTTGCCTCTATGTCGCCGACCGAGAGCTCGTGATCGGCGTCGAACACAAGTCCCTGGGGCCGATCTGTCTCAGGTGATGACTGTCGAGCAACGGTGATCGTGGTGTCGGCCGCAATGCCGACCACGACGAACTTCTGAGAACTCACGCGTCAACCTCGAACGGGTCGATCGGTTCGCTACCCCATGAGGCTTGTCCTGTGTCGACATCGACGACGGCTCGCTCGTTTCGGCCAGTGATGGGATTCGTGCGTCGAGGCGCCTTGCCCGCCCGGAGGAGCTCTCGGTTGTCGTCGCCCCACCCGCCGGATGCGCCGTAGTTCTTCCACACGCGAGTGCGGATCGTGGCGGGTGCAGGCTCACCGCCCTTCGCGGTGAGCGACAGGGGATCTCCCCCGACTCGCCAACCTCTCGGGCGTTCGTCGGGCTCCGAATCGGTCGCCGTGTCGTCGGCCGCCTCGATGTCTGCTTCCGCGTCGGCTGGCGGGGTCTCGTCGAGATTCGGAAGGGGATCGCCCGTGACGATCGTGCGATCGATCGTCGTGACCTCCCGCGAGCCGACCTCCACCGCGTCGTGATTCTCATCGACAACGAGGGCATCATCGACCTGACGCACCTTCGACTCGTGGTCGCCCGTCCAGGTGAGTCGAAGACTCGATGCGCCGTATGCGTCGCGTAGGGCTGCCCGTACCGACGCGTCGTTCTCGAGTCGACGACGGGATCGCTCCGCCTTGCGGGTGAGTCGATCTCGAGGTGGTCGATCGCCTTTCGGGCGAAACGCTCCGCGGTTCGGATTGCCCAGCCAATCGAGTGCGATGAGGACCGCGAGCAGCACTACCCAGCCGAGCACGAAGGAATAGATGACGCGGTCGGGTGACATGGGTCAGGCGTTGCCGAGGGAGGTCACGGCGTTCACGATGAGATCGACAACCTCGGACGCCTCAACCGTGCGGAGGACCATGGCGTTCGCTTCGCCCGAGCGGTCGGGTCGAGCGTCGACCACAGTCATGCCGCGGGTGAGCGCGCCGTCGAGTTCGATGTCGACGGGCTCCCACGCACCCCCGAACAGCTCGGGGTTCGACACCGCAACAACGGCTGACGCGTCGTGAATCGGCGCGGCGGCCCAGCCGCGTATGTCGCCAGCTCGGGAAACCGCATTGTCGAGGAGGTCCGCGGCCAGCGTTGCCGCTGGTGTGCCGGCTGCTCTCATGACGTCGCGCTCATCGGCGCCGAGGAGGACCTGGTGAGTGACATCGAGGCCGACCATGGTGATCGGCCCGCCGTCGCGGAACACGATCGCCGCAGCCTCAGGATCGGCCCAGATGTTGAACTCCGCGGTCGCGGTGACGTTTCCGCCGACCGCTGCCCCGCCCATGAGCGTGATGCCGCTCAGTAGAGAAGGAAGTGTCGGATCTGCTTGGAGGGCCAACGCGATGTTGGTGAGCGGTCCGATCGGCACAAGGTGCAGCCCGTCGACAGACCGAGCCGTGTCGAGAATGAATGTCACCGCGTCGTCGGACTCGATGGTGCGCGTGACATCGGGAATCTCGACGGAACCGAGGCCGGTCGGGCCGTGGACATGGGCCGCGTCCATCGGCTCGTTCACCAAGGGCCGGGCCGCTCCCTTATGAATGGGCACGTCGAGTCCGGCAACCTGCGCTACGGCGAGGGCGTTGTGCGTCGTGTGCTCGAGCCCGACGTTGCCGTTGACCGTGGTGATCCCGACGAGATCGGCGACATGAGCGGCCGTGAGCAGCGCGATCGCGTCGTCGAGACCGGGATCACAGTCGATGAGCATCGGGACGCGGGACATGGCGCAAAGGGTACGTCGAACCGACTCGTCGGCGACCGTCAGCCCAAGAGCTGGTCGACTTCGCTCGGCGTGGGCAGCGACGGTTGAGCACCGGGTCGCAGTGTCGTTGCCGCACCGACGCGAACAGCCCAGTGGACCGCGTCGACCAGAGATTCGCCGCGGACAAGGGCGTCGGCCACTGCGCCGCAGAACGAGTCGCCCGCGGCCGTTGTGTCGACCGGGCGGACGGTCGGCGCGATCACGTGCTCGCTCAGATCATCGGTGACGACGAGCGCTCCTTCCGCCCCCAGGGTGACCACCACAGCCTTCGCGGGCAGGGAGCGGGCGAGTGCGGTGGCGATCGAGGCGTCGACGGCCCCGTTGTGCCCGGTCAATGTGGCGAGCTCGGTTTGATTGGGCACGAGAATGTCGACGGCCTCGAGCAGTGCGCTCGGGAGGGGTTCATCCGGAGCGGGCGCCGGATTGAGGACGACGGTGCCGGTGGCCGCAACTGCCGCGGCCGTCACCGCGTCGATCGGAATCTCGAGCTGGAGGAGGACGACTTCGGCCTCGCTGATGACCTCACCTGCGGCGGCGACGTCGGCCGCGTTCACACGGCCATTCGCACCAGGGCTCACGACGATCGCGTTGTCGCCATCGGCGTCGACGGCAATGAGCGCGACGCCGTTGGGGGTCGCCGGGGTCGTCGTGAGCGCCGATGTGTCGACGCCATCTGCGTCGAGGGCTCCACGCAGGATTTCGCCGCCCTCGTCGTCGCCGACTCGGCCCACCATCGCGACGCGTCGCCCGAGCCGGGCTGCAGCCACGGCCTGGTTGGCGCCCTTTCCGCCCGCGATTCGACGGAGGTCGCCGCCCAGCACTGTTTCGCCGACCAGCGGGACATGAGCGACGTCGACAACCATGTCGAGGTTGGCGCTGCCGACGACGGTGATCTCGGGTGTGGTCATCTGACTCCTCAGTCGAGTGCGCGCACGAGCGCATGGGCGTGGTCGAGCATGGTGTCGACGCGATCGGAGATCGCTGACGGCGGGCCCGACTGCTGCATCCCACCCTGGCTGCCGGCGAGCCGCCGGGCGTAGACGCCTTCGACGATGCAGGCTTGTTTCCACCAGGAGAAGGCCTCGTAGAATGGATAGTCGGACAGATCGAAACCGGTTGCCGAGGCGTAGCGGCCGATGACGGCGCTTCGGTCCGGGAAGGTGCCTGCTGCGGTTGGGGGATCCGGCAACCAAGTGAAGTCGTCGGTCGGCCCTGCCCAGTACTGCATGGACCAGGCGAAGTCCGCGATCGGGTCTCCCGTGGTGCACAACTCCCAATCGAGCACTCCGGCCAATGAGTAGTCGCTGCCCAGTACGACATTGTCGAACCGATAGTCGCCGTGAGCGAGGGCCGGTCGAGCACGCTCGATCGGGAGACGCGCCTCGAGCGCGTCGTGGAGCTCGTGCATGAGGGGCAGCGGACGAGCGTCGGCTCGCTCGACCTGTGTCCTCCATCGCTTGAGTTGGCGGGCGACGTAGGCATCGTGGCGTCCGAGATCGGCCAGTCCGACCGCGTCGAGATCGAGCGTGTGGCATGCCACCTGACCAGCCACCAGCGCGTCCGTGGCGGCCTCGGCGTCGGAGGCACTGAGCGCGGCCGCCTCGGCCTGGGTACGCAGGATCGTGCCGTCGACGAAGTTCATCACGTAGAACGGCGCGCCGGTGACTTCGACGTCGTCGCATCGGGCCAGGCACCGGGGCACGGGCACGACCTCCGCCTGGCCGAGCGCCGACATGATCCGCCATTCGCGGTTGATGTCGTGGGCGGTCGCGAGGGCTGATCCCTCTGGCGGTCGCCGCAGCGCGAATGTCTGGCCGCCGGCGTCGCTTACCCAGTAGGTGAGATTGGATCCGCCGGCGGCGATCAACGCGAACTCGAATGGAGCCTCGCCCGCGTGAAGGTGACGGTCGAGCCAGCGACTTACCGATTCTGCGTCGAGACCGCGGATCTCGGCCGTCTCAGCCACAGGGAACGCCCTACTGGACGACGCCCTCTTCGAGCTCGTGGAGACGCTTCACCGCACCGACGAGGATCTTCTTTGCAAGCTTGGCGCTCTCGTCGAGCATCGAGCTGAACTCGCGACGGTTGAGGGCCTCGACCACCATGTCGGTGTCGGCCGTGACCGTGGCGGTACGCGGTACGCCGGCAATCACGGCAAGCTCGCCGAAGAAGTCGCCGGGCTTGAAGTGCGCGATCACGCGACCATTGCGGCGCACCGTGGCCTCGCCCTCGGCGACGATCATGAACTCGCGACCAGGTTGGCCTTGCACGGTGAGGTCACGGCCCGCCTTCACCGTGATCGGAGTCATGAAGGACGCAACCCTCTTGAGTTCCTTCTTGGTGAGTTCCGAGAAAAGTTCGATCTCGGCGAGCTGCTCAACGAGCGCCATAGCTACCTCCCGGCAGGCCCGGTGCCTGCGTTCTTCACGGAGTTCCTATCACCTACGCCCTGTGCAGGTCAGAAAACGGCCACGGGCACGACCGGAGCCCCGGTGGCACCGACGAACGGTTCTGGTGTCGCGTTCAGGAAGAACGTGTGGCGTTCGTAGTCTTTGCACGCCTCGGCGAGCTCCTCGAGGTGCCAGTTCTGTCCCTGGGTGAATCCCATGTCGACGACGGCCAGGCAGTGGACCGCAAGCATGTTGTCGTAGTCCTGCGGCGGGAATACCTCGAACATGTAGGTGTCGGTCGCCGCGGCCGCGATGTCGTGGCGGTGGAACCAACGGACGGCATCGATGCCCGGTCCGGGGCTCGACGCGTCGCCCGACTCGCCCATCGTGTACGCGGTGGCGCTCCCCTCGAGGTAGAGGCGGAGGCGCCCCGTGCGGATGAGCACAATGTCGCCCGGCTGAATATCTATGCCGGCCCATTCGGCTGCGGCGTCGAGGTCGGCGCCCGTGACCTCGTGGTTGTCGGGGAGCCGATCGAGGCCCTTCGAGCCGGCGATATCGAGCAGCACACCTCGGCCCACAAGGGCGCCGACGTGTTCGATGCCGAGTTCCTGCGACCCGTCTCGCGCCGTGATGGTCGCTGCCGAAATGCCGTTGTAGAGCATGTGGTCGTAGCTGACGTGGGAGAGGCCGTCCCAGTGCGTTCCCGCCTGGAGCCCCATCGTGACCATGTCGTCGGAGAAGTGCGGCACCATGGCCTTGCCGTCGGGGTCACCGAGGTCAGGGTGGTCGATCGTGCCCATCACGTGAACCGGGTTGATGCGGGTCGGGATCTGGCCGATCTGGACACCGTCGTTCTTCAGGTCGATTGCGAGTGAGATCGCTCGGCCGTACTCGACTGATGCCGCGGCGGCAGCAATCGACTCGGGGGTGATGAGGTTGAGGGTGCCGATGCGGTCATCGTCACCCCAGCGTCCCCAGTTGCGGACTTCAGTGGCAACCTCGTGAAAGAAGGCGTTGAACGACATGGCCGGGAGCGTAAACCAGACGACCGCGAAGGCGCAGCCTCAGATCCGTACTAACTTCGACTCAGAACCAAATGACCGGGCTTTACTACTTCTTCCTCGCCGTCGGGGCGCCGTTGCTGCTCTGGATGGCCTTTGTGGGCGACTCCGACGGTGGCGACGGATTCGGCCTCGACTTGGACGGCGATGGCGACATGGCGGTCATCCCGCTCGCCGCAGTTGCCGCATTCATGGCGACACTCGGTGGCATCGGGGTGTTCGGCGATCTGATCGGCGCCGGATCGGCGGCAACGTTGATTCTGGCTCTCGTCCTCGCCGTTGCCGTCGGCTATGTGACGCACCGAACTTTCAAGTGGATCAAGGCCCCGGGCGCCTCGAGCGAGGTCACATCTGCCGAACTCGAGGGCAAGATCGCGCGGGTCTCGCTGCCGATCTCCACGGAGTTCCGCGGGAAGATCATTGTCGACGCCGCTGGTGCGCGTGAGCAGATGACCGCGGCACCAGCCGACGGATCGGCGATCGATGTCGGTGAACCGGTGGTGATCGTGCGAATCGAACAAGGTGTCGCCCTGGTCGCGCCGCTGCCGACCGATCTCGCCCCCGGATCATGAACAAACCGTCGCGGTACATGCCGCCTCGTGAAGGCGTCTATGACGCAGAAGGAAGCAACTGATGGGACTCTTTATCGGCGCCGGAATCGTCGTCGTCTTCGTGATATTGGCGGTGCTCGCCATCGTCAGCTCGGTGCTCGTGATCTGCCCGCCCAACCGCGTGGCGATCATCACTGGTCGTAAGCGAGCCCTCTCCGACGGTCGCACCGTCGGCTACCGGATCATCAAGGGTGGCCGTGCGTACAAGATGCCCATCTTCGAACAGGTCGCGTGGATGGATCTGAACACGATCCCGCTCGAAGTGTCGGTGACCAATGCGTACTCCCGCGGCACGATTCCTTTGAACGTGCAGGGCATCGCCAACGTCAAGGTCTCGAGCAAGGAGGGTGTGCTCGAGAATGCGGCCGAGCGTTTCCTCAACGTGCCGAACGCGCAGATCGGTCAGATCGCGAAGGAGACGCTCGAGGCGAACCTTCGCGGTGTGCTCGCCACGCTGTCACCCGAAGAGGTCAACGAGGACAGACTGAAGTTCTCGCAGCAATTGATCGACGAAGCAGACGACGACATCAAGACGCTCGGGCTCGATCTCGACGTGATGAAGATCCAGAACGTCACCGACGACAACCTCTATCTCGAGTCTGTCGGTCGCCGCTTGACCGCGGAAGTCGTGAAGGAAGCGCGGGTGGCGGAAGCGAACCGCCAGTCAGAGTCGGAGCGGGCCGAGGCCGATGCTCGCCAACTGGCAGAGATTGCGACGGTGCAGGCTGAGCGCAAGATCGTCGAGGAGCAGAACATGCTCCGGGTGCGTACTGCCGAACTCGACGCAGTCGCGCGAGCGAAGGAAGAGGAAGCCTCCGTAGCCGGCGACATCGCCCGTGCGACTGCCGAGCAGGACCTCGAGCAGCAGCGCATCGAGCTGGAGCGCCGCCGCCTCGAAGCCGACATCGTCACTCCGGCAAGGGCGAACCTTGAAGCCAAGCAGCTCAACGCTCAGGCGGAAGCGGCGAAAATCGTCGAGGACGGCAAGGCACAGGTCGAGGTGTTCCGGCGCCTCACCGAGCAATACCAGGCCGCCGGTGAGGATGGCCAGCGGATCTTCGTGCTGAACATGCTCCCGGAACTCGTCGACAAGATCGTGTCCACGGTCAACGGCGTCACCATCGACCGCGTTGCAGTGGTCGACGGTGGCAACGGCAACGGCGGCAGCGGTGGAATCCCCGCATTCCTGTCGCAGATGCCGGGTGCGGTGGTGAGCCTCACCGAGCAGATCGAGGCCGCGACTGGCGTCGACATTCTCAGCAGCATGCGCGACGATTCGGCCGATGAGTCCTCCGATGGTGAGGCCACCGAGGCCTCTGGTCCGTCAGAGTTGCCGCCACCCCCGCCGCTCGCACCGGCTGAGGAGTAGGCGCTACCGAGCGAGTCGCTCCAGCAGCGCACGGTCGAGAACTTCGATCCGCCCTCGCCCGACAAGAATCGCCCCCTCAGCTTCGGCCGCTTTGAGGGGGCGGTTTGCTGTCTGGCGCCGGGTGCCGGCCATGGCTGCGATGTCTTCCTGGCGGACTCGGATGACGACAGGCACGGCGCCCTCGTCGAATGCGTCGGCAAGCCGCAGGACCACCCGGACCACTCGGGTCTCGACCGGGGTGAAGAGCACTTCCATGAGCTGCGCCATGGTCTCGGACAGCTTCTCGGCGAGGATCTCGAGAAGTCGTCGGTCGACGTCGGGGTCGGCTCGGCGTAGGTCGTCGAGTCGACTACGGGTGAGCGACAGGGTCTCCGTCGGTTCGAGCGTGGTGACCTTCGCGGTTCGGCGGCCCGCTCCGACGACGGCAAGCTCACCCAGTACCTCGCCCGGTCCTCGGACCGCGAGGGCGGCGATGTCGCCGCGCACGGTCGAGACCTCGACGAGGACCCGTCCCTTCTCGATCACGTGAAAGGTGTCGCCGGTCTCGCCCTCGTGAAAGATGGGTTCGTCCTTGCCGTAGCGCCGGCGCGTCATCTGCTGCCGCCACAGCGGCGCTGCCGATCCGAGCTGGTCCAAGAATCCCGCCGTCATGGTGGTCAGGGTACTCGCTGCCGTCCGCACCGATTTCGCGATCCGGCGAGGAGTCCGCGACAATCCGGCCATGTCCACGTCCACCGAAACCTCGACCCCGGAGCGCGGGGCCGACGGAAAGGCCGCCCGCCGTATCCGCATGGTCGAGGCCGCGATGAACCTCGCCGCCGACGGCGGCTACGACGCGGTGCAAATGCGGGCCGTGGCCGAGCGAGCAAACGTCTCCCTCGGAACGATCTACCGGTACTTCGCCGGGAAAGACGACATGCTCCTGGCCGGCCTCGCCGGGTGGGTGCATATTCTTCGACGTCAGATCGAAGACCAGGAGTTCACCAATGGTACGGCCGCTGACCGGCTGGCCGAAGCGCTCGGGCAAGCCGCCGGCGCGGCCGAAGGCGCGCCGGTCCTCATGGAAGCGCTGGTCAACGCGCTCAGCACCACCGATCCGTCCGCGGTGCAGTACAAGCTCCGTATCGAAGCAGAGGTCGGCGGGCTGATTGTGGCGGCGATCGGCGATGAGCCCGGTATCGATGCGGCCGGCGTTTCTCGCGTGGTCGGCCACGTCTGGCTCTCGGCCATCAGCCGATGGGTCGGGGGCCTCTCCGAAGCGGGGAGCGTCGAGTCCGAGCTACGTCACGCAGTGATGATGTTGATCCCGGCTCGGGCCGAGAGCTGAATCAGTTCGCGTCGAGCGCGTGGTCGAAGGCTGACGGTTCGCGGGGTTCTGAGAAAAGGAATCCCAGCGCCTGATCGCAGTCGAGCTCGCGGAGCACGGCAAGTTGGTCTTCGGATTCGACCCCTTCGGCGATCACGATCAACCCGAGCGCGTGGGCAAGATCGATGATGGCCGCGACGATGGTCGCCGCCGCGTGATCCGACGCAAGCCCCGACACGAACGAGCGGTCGATCTTCAACACATCGAGAGGGAGCCGCTGAAGGTACGCGAACTGGGACCACCCGGTACCGAAGTCGTCGATACCGAGGCTGATGCCGATGCGGCGGAGTTGGTCGAGCTGTTCGGTCGCTGCCTGGGCGTCGTCCATCAGCGCCGACTCGGTGATCTCGAGGCAGATCTCGTCGGTGGAGATCCCCGCTGCTTCGATGGTGCGTTCCACGAACGGGACCAGGTCAGGGTCGCCGAGTTGGCGGGCCGAGAGGTTGACCCAGATCCGGACCGGTTCCTGTTCAGGGGTCCGGTAGACCCGCCACAACGACGCCTGGCGGCAGGCCTCGGCAATGACCCAGCGACCGAGTTCGACGATGATGCCGGTCTCTTCAGCCAACGGGATGAACTCGCCGGGCGGCACGAGGCGACCGTCGGGGCGTTGCCACCGCACGAGCGCTTCGAAGCCGACGATGCGCCCGGACTCGAGGTCGAGCTCGGGTTGATAGTGGAGGCGAAGTTCGTTGTTGATGACCGCCCGGCGGAGAGCTTCCTCGGTGTCGATCCGCTCGAGCGCCAGTGACTGATCCAGCTCGTCGTGGATGGCGAAGCGACCTCGGCCTTCGTGCTTTGCTTCGTACATCGCGGTGTCGGCGTTCTCGATGATCTGGTTCGGGTCCTCTGAACCCATTGAGGTCGCGATGCCGATCGATGCGCCGATTTCGATCTCTCGTCCTTCGAGAACGAAGGGCTGCGCGAACGCATCGAGGATTCGGCGAGCGACCGCCGTTGCGCCTCGGGCCCCATCGGTACCGGCACAGAGCATGACGAACTCGTCGCCGCCGATTCGGGCAAGCGTGTCGCCGGGCCGCACGATCGCGATGAGGCGCTCGGAGACCTTGGTCAGAGCGGTGTCGCCGGCGGGGTGGCCGAGCGTGTCGTTGATCGTCTTGAAGCCGTCGAGATCGATGAACAGGACGCCGATCGGCTGGTTCGAACGTTCGCTGACGGCCAGCGCGTGTGTCATACGGTCGATCAGCAGGGCTCGATTGGGGAGACCGGTCAACTCGTCGTGGAACGCCTGTTTGATCAGGCTCTGCTCGGTTTCTCGCTGTTCGGTGATGTCGCGACTGGAGGATTGAAGCTGCCGGACGGAGCCGGCTGGATCAAGGATCGGTGTGATTGCCGTCTCGAACCAACGAAATGAGCCATTGCGATGGCGGAGCCGATGGCGAAAGCGAGTCGGTTCGGAACCGCGGCGGCCGGCGTCGTGGATCGCCTGCACGACCGCATCGCGGGTGTCGCTGTGGGAGAGGTCGACCGGATGGGTGCCGACGAGTGTGGCCGGATCGAGGTCGAGCAAGCGCCGACACGACGGAGAGAGATACGTGAAGGCGCCGGAGGGGTCGTGAAGGCACACGAGGTCGGATGTGTGTTCGGCGACGGCGCGGAAGATGTCTTCGGCTGCGGCGAGCGCCTGAGTAGTCGCCTGGATCAGCGCGTCAGTCTCTCGGCTGTCGGCGAGTCCCCGGAGTTCGACCAGAAGAACGGCGACGGCGCGGCTCTCATCGATGATGGGTGTCAGCGCGACGCGGGCGGGCCGTGGAGCGACGCCGCCGATGTCGATCGTCCTCTGGCCGGCCCGGCCCTCCGCGCCGGCTTCCACCAGCGGGGAGAGCGTGGATGAAGGATCGTCGTTCGCCCAGATCGGGGCGCCCCACAACGCTCGGCCTCGTATGAGTCTGCGATCCACGCCGATCCCGTCGACCTGGTCGTTCGTGTCGAGAATGGTGCCGTCGAGGTCGACGAGCAGTGCGGGACTGCTCAGCGCATCGAGCGCGGTGCGGGCATCGAGTGCCCTGGTCAGATCATCTGTTTCCGGGTCTGTCATCCGAGCCAGACGCGCGAGCACGTCGGCGCGGGATCGGTCGCCAGTCACGGTCGCGGTCTCGCGCTCGTGGGTCACGCCTTGCTCCTGCGTCGGTGGGTACTCCAGCCCGGCGTAAAGCTAGAGCCGCTGGGCCGGAGGTGCGCGGATACTTGTGACGCGCGGTGGGTTTTTCGCTCACGCGCGGTGACCAAGGTGGGACTGGTGTCAGACCCCAGGTGGGACTGGTGTCAGACACCAGTCCCACCTGGCTTACGGGTGGGGGGAGG